>Ga0207829_100106_pt1 | contig 133059 bp, 127 predicted proteins | sample TtaePargueraPR_4_FD_187738 | JGI IMG/M metagenome (GOLD analysis project Ga0207829, IMG submission 187738) | Aerobic enrichment media microbial communities from Bioluminiscent Bay, La Parguera, Puerto Rico - Tt and P1 (SPAdes) | ecosystem: Environmental > Aquatic > Marine > Unclassified ... | reverse complement strand
GGCCCCGTGGCGGGTGTCGAGCAGCCATTCGAAATGCACCGAGGTCACCGTGCCGATGGCGCCCTCGGCAATCAGCTCGCGCAGGGCCGAATTATGCGGGGCATAGCGATAGTTGAAGGTGACGCGGACCTGCTTGCCGGTGCGCTCGACGGCGTCGAGAATGGCCTGACATTTTTCCGGATCGGTGGTCATCGGCTTTTCGGTGATGACGTCGCAACCCGCTTCAAGCGCAGCGATGATATAGTGATGGTGGGTGCGGTCGATGGAGGTGACGATGATGGTGTCGGGCTTTTGCTCGGCGATCATCTTGCCAAATTCGGCAGCCTTGTAGGTCGGGACCGCCTGGCCGGAGAGTTCCTCGACCAGCACCTTGTTGGTGAAATCCATGCGGACCTGGTTGGTATCGCACAGGGCCACGAGCCGGGACTGTTCGCGATGCGGCCCCAGAATGGCCTCGTAGAACATCCGTGCGCGACCTCCGGTCCCCACCAGCGCGTAGGTCTTGGCCATTCGTTTTTCTCCAGTTGGTCTCTTAAAGTGCTGGTTGCGGTAGTTTTTGGTGGCACCGCTTTGTTAACGGCAACGACGCTTGGCCCGCTAGATCACGCGAAAACTGGGTGGCATCGTCCACATTGCGTGCTTTCCACTAGAGGACTTTTCTGACAGCCAAGCACCCAGACAAGAACTTGCATGCAAGGATGGTGAGATACCGGCCGATTGCGCTCAGATCCTCGCTACGTCGTCACCCTTGAAAGGGAAACCGGAACCCAATTCGAGTAGTGGCTCAGATCGGAGCCGAGCGGCAGATGAACCTGACACCCGCTGTCGGAGGACATGTAAATTGCAGTAACGAGTTCCAAGGCACGACGCGCATCGTCGAGTGTCGCTGGTAACCTGTCGCCCGTCACAAGGGCGTGGTGCAGAAGCCTCATCTGCGTTGTGTGCCTTGACGGTTCGAATATCCACTTCTCAAGCGCCTGCGCGATGGAGCGCTCAACGTCGGGGGTTCTGCCAACGATTTTCCAGTCGGCCTCCCCGGGCCTGTAAGGGGCCGTATCGCTCTCTATGGTTAGGTTCTCAAACGCGAGGCGCAGTCGAGTAATTTGGTCCGTAGCACCCAAGGTCGCCGACAAGGACACCAGTCCACCGTCCGCCATTTCTAGCGATGCTGAAGCACAATCGTCCACTTCGACCGAATTGACCCGGGTTGCCACGCGTCCAAATACTTTCGTCACCGGCCCAACCAGCGACGTTAGTAGGTCATGCGCGTGGATCGCATGTCCGACGAGCACCCCTCCAAGTTCTGTGTCCCATCTTCCGCGCCAAGGACTTTGATAGTAGGCCGAGCCCCTATTCCAGTAGGTCTCGACGCTCCCCGCGTACAGGCGACCGGCAATCCCGGTCTGTATCACCGCCCTGGCTTTGCCGACACCATTTCCATACCGGTACTGGAACACAGGCATTACCCGGCCTTTAGATTTGCTTTGAGCCTCCGCCACAACGTCAAGCGCCCGTAGCGAGCCGACCAGCGGTTTTTCGCAGATCACATTCTTATTGGCCGCCAGCGCCAACAAAATCTGGCGCTCATGCAGTGCCGGTGGGGTACAGATGTCGATTATGTCAACGTCTAGGTCGAGAAGGTCGTCAAAGTTCGAAGTGGTGGTGGGTATCCCGAATTCTTCTGCCACCGAAGACAGTCGCTGTTCGTCGAGGTCACAAAGAGCGACAACATCAAACAAATCGGAGTTCGGTCTGTATCCTTCCAAAAGATGAGTGCGCCCTGCCCCGCATCCGGCGATACCAACCCTGAATTTTCGGGTCATACACTGATCTCCAGACTAGCTTCTTCGCCCAAGCTGGCTGCGCGAAGTTCTCGCGTATAGGGGTGTTTGACCTGCCCACTGATCAACTGCGCTTTCGTCAATTCCTCAACGATCACTCCATCTTTCATCACACCGATGCGGTCGCACATGTGAGCCACTACCCCCATGTCATGAGTCACGATGAGATAGGTGAGCTGGTTTTTCTGCTTCAGGTCCTGCAACAAATTGAGAATCTCGGCCTGCACGCTGACATCCAACGCCGAGGTTGGCTCGTCGAGCAGCATAATGGGTGACCCCAGCGCCAAGGCTCTGGCAATCGACACGCGTTGGCGTTGCCCACCTGAGATCTGATGGGGAAAACGGTACCGAAAATGCCCGGGAAGACCCACGTTCTTAAGGAGATCGGCTACACGGGCCTGCCGATTTGGTGCGCGGTTGATGACCAGGGGTTCCTCGATGCTTTGTCCCACTGGATGTTTAGGGTGCACCGACCCATAGGGATCTTGAAAGACAATCTGTACGTTCAGTCTGTCGGCGCGAGAGCGTTTCCGAGGAAGAACCTTGGATGATGCGAGATGTATTGTTCCCTCCCAGTCCTCATGTCTGCCAGCGATGGCGTTCATGACTGAGGATTTCCCTGACCCGCTTTCCCCGACCAGTCCGTAGGTTTCGCCGCGCTCTACTTTGAAAGAAACGCCGCTGACGGCTTCAAATCTGCTGGCGCCGCGTCCGTAATGGACGAATAAGTTTTCAACCTCGATCACTTGGCGGTCTCCTTGAGCCATTCCGGATCCCGCTTAAGGACACTCAACCTCTCTCGCGGGCGATCAAGTCTGGGAAGTGCTTCAAGAAGGCCCCGCGTATAGGGATGCTTCGCATTGTCGAGATCACGCGCCTCCAACGTCTCCATGACTTGGCCCGCATACATGATGACAACGCGATCGCAGAAGCTACGGACGAGGTTGAGATCATGCGTGATAAACAATAGACCGGTTGGCCTATCCTCACGAAGCTCGTCAAGTATCCGAAGCACTTGTTGGCGTACACTGACATCGAGAGCGGAAGTCGGTTCGTCCGCAATAATCAGGGAGGGTCGCGCGACAATCATCATGGCAATCATGATGCGCTGTCCCATGCCCCCGGAGACCTCATGGGGAAATAAACCGTAAACGCGTTCGGGGTTTCGAATATGCACCCGCTCCAGCAGGTCAACAACTTTCGAATATGCTTGTTTCTTGTCGAGTCTCAGATGAATCTGACAAGTTTCCGCGATCTGGTCCCCTACTGTCATGACAGGGTTGAGAGAGAATTTGGGATCCTGAAGGATCATTGCTATGCGGCTTCCCCTGATCTCGCGCATTTGCGCTTCGCTCAGGCCGAGCAGGTCCCTGTCCTCAAATCTAATAGCATCGGCCCGTGCTTGCGCATTGCCAGGCAAAAGGCGCAAAATCGATCTTCCTGTCAGGGATTTGCCCGAACCACTCTCGCCGATCAGTCCAACCTTTTCGTTCCCCACATCGAAGGAAACGCCTTTTACTGCGCGAAAATCTCGGTGCGCCATGGGGAAAGTGATTTCCAGATTCTGGATGCTAAGTATTGGCTTGGCTGCCATGGGATTATCCATTCCTCGGATCAAGAACATCACGCAGACCATCCCCAAGCAGATTGAAGGCCAGTGACACAATCAGAATGGCCAATCCGGGGAACGTGGTGAGCCACCAGGCATCGATGAGGTACTGGCGGCCCGCGGCGGCCATGGCCCCCCATTCAGCCGTTGGAGGCTGAGCACCCAGACCAAGAAAGCCAAGTCCAGCCGCGGTCAGGATTACGCTCGCCATGTTTAGGGTGAGGCGAACCACAATCGACGGCAGGCAAATCGGAACAAGATGCCACCAGAGAATGCGAAACAGTGACGCCCCCTGCAACTTGGCGCTCGCAACATAGTCTGAACTACGCACTGTCAACGTCTCCGCGCGAGCAAGCCGAGCAATGGGCGGCCAAACGGTAAGCGCAATAGCAAGCACCGCGTTCCCGATGCCCGGCCCCAATGCGGCGGCGAATGCGAGTGCGAGCACAAGGCTTGGAAAAGCGAGGAAAATATCGGTCAACCGCATTAGCGCAGTGTCGACCGCGCCACCCACATACCCCGACACCGCACCGATGATGAAACCGATTGGGGCCACCGTAACGGTTACAAGAGCGGTTATGTAGAGTGTGGTGCGCGTCCCATATACCAGACGAGACCACGCATCTCGTCCCAGTTCATCGGTTCCAATCCAATGCTCGGAGGATGGTGGAAGCAGAGCCCTCGTCAAGTCCTGGACGTAAGGATCGTGCGTTGCCAGCAAAGGTGCGAATATGGCCACCACAATGAGCAGCAGGACAATGACCAGCCCGATGACAGCGATAGGGCTGCCCAGAAGCGCCACCAGACCTGAAAACCAGCGTTGCGCAATGGCTTGACGGCGCGAGGTCACATTTTCATCGTGCAGCCAGAGAGTTACGCGTGCGCCAAGCGACTGTTGTTGTGTATTCATTTCGTTCTCGGATCCAGCAAACGATAGGCGATGTCACAGAGCAGATTGATCGAGATTGAGATGATTCCAATCAGCAGAACGGCACCTAGTACGGCGTTCATGTCGGCAAAGAACAGAGCGGTGGTGAGATACTGACCGAGGCCAGGCCAACTGAAGATCGTTTCAATCAGGACGGTTCCATCCAGTAGCCCGCAATAGGCAAGGGCAATGACCGTAAGGAGCTGCACCCGCATGTTGCCGAAGGCATGTTTCCATATGACCGAACGACGCGTTGCGCCCTTCGCCTGCGCCGTCAAAATAAATTCCTGGGTGAGCTGCTCAAGCATAAAGCTGCGCGTCATGCGGCTGATATAGGCCGTAGTTGCGTAACCAAGGATCAATGCGGGCGCGAGCAGATGCATGAAAGCATCTCCTGCTACTTCCCAGTGCCCCCCGAGCACTGCGTCAAGCATCAGAAAGCCCGTCGGGCCATCTACAATGCCTTCGTTGAAGAGATCCACGCGTCCGCTGGCCGGAATCCAACCGAGCTGGGCATAGAATATGAGGATGACCACAAGCCCCAGCCAGAAAATCGGCGTGGAATAGCCGAGCAATCCGACAACGCGAGCGACCTGATCAATCCAGGTATTTCGGTTAACGGCAGCAACAACGCCAAGCGGCACACCAATGGAGGTACCGATAATCAAGGCCGCGGTGGCAAGCTCAAGTGTGGCGGGAAATACCCTGGCCAGATCGTCGGCGACCAGATTTCGCGTAAGGTTCGATCGGCCGAAGTCAAACTGTACAACATCCCCAATATACCTGAAGAATTGCTCCCACAGGGGCCTGTCCAGCCCAAGCTCCATGTAGACGCGGTCATAGGCGGCCTGGTTTGCTTCCTGACCAACAATAGCCAAGACCGGATCTGCTGGTACCATTCGCCCAATGACGAATGTTATGACCAACAAGCCCAGAAGGGTGGTGAAAATGACAGCCAGCGATGTGCCCAGCTTGCGCGATTTGGCAAGCAGGGCACGCCGTCCGTGGCCGCTATCAGATGTGGCCAGGGTCATAGCAGGTTAGTCCCCTTTGGAGACGTTGGACCATGTCGTAAACCGCCCCTCGTAACCATCGACATTGGCACGGAGCGCTCGTGGCTCAGCTCGCTGGAACGAGGTAATGATTGGCGGTGAGCTTTCGAGATACATCTGGTTGAGCCGAGCATAGAGCTCAGCGCGACGATCGCGATCGAGCTCATGTGCGGCCTCTTCAACGAGCGCTTCAATCTCGTCCGGGACGTCCCAGCCCGCACGCCACGCCATGTAACCCGTAAGGTTCGCCTCTCGAGAATTGTCCGGGTTTACGGCCAGAGAGCTGAAGACTGCATGCGGATCCGGCAATTGCGCGCCCCAGCGTGCTGAGAACACCTCATAATTGCGCTGACGGAAGTCGCCGATGTGGTCGCCTGGCTGTAGATCGAGCTTGATACCGGCCCTCTCCGCATTGGCCTGTATCGATTGGGCAATCTCGAACTCCGGCGTAACGGGAGTTGCATAATAGACCATCTCGATCCCGTCAGGGTACCCAGCCTCGGCAAGAAGCTCTCGCGCCTTTTCCGGATCAAGAGAGTAAGGGTTTTCGTCCGATGCTCCGATCATGCCAGCAGGCACGATGGTCTGCTGCATGTTGCCATAGTGCTGCATCACAGTACCTGCGAGGCCCTCGTAGTCGATGACATAGCGAAAGGCTTCACGAACCAGCGGGTTAGATAGGATTTCGTTTTCCTGGTTCAGCGCCAGGTAGTAGTAACCGATGCCCACTGCCTTATCGATTGCGATATCCTCGTTTTGCTCGAGGGAGTTAACATCAGTCGAGGAAAGGCGCGTTGCAACGTCGATATCACCCTGCTCAATCTGTAGCCGCTGCTGTGAGCTTTCAGGAATGTGCCTGAAAAGGACGCGTCGCATTTCCGGCTCGCCGCCCCAGTAGTCCGAGAAAGCCTCCGCAACCAGCAGATCGTTCGCACGCCAGGTTCCAAGAATATATGCGCCCGATCCTGCATCATTTGTCTGCAGGAAAGTGCGACCGTCGTCGTCATCTTGGATATTTTCTTCCACGACCTTGCGATCAACAATGGACGGACCAAAAGAGGCGAGCGAGTAGAGAATCAAATCCTGGTTCCAAACTTCAGGAACTTCGATTTCCAAGGTCGAGTCGCTCGTGGCCCTGATCAATTCATCGACGTTTTCAGCGGTGAACCCCCACTGAGTGAGGTCACTCGACGGGCCGAGTCCGAGCTTAACCAACCGCCTCAAACTATACTCTGCATCGTGTGCGGTGACCCGATTCCCCGAATGGAACTTCGCGCCTTCCCGCATCGTAAAGGTAAACAACTTCCCGTCGTCCGACACGGTCCATTCGGAAGCCAACATTGGCTCGACGCCCGGGCCGTCCTCAGCAAGCTGAACAAGGCGGTCGTAAATGTTGCCGACGATGTCCTGCGATTCGAAAGTCGCTGAGTCGTGCGGGTCAAAACCCCGCAAGGCTGACATGGTGATCGCAATGACCAACTGGTCGTCTGGGGTTTGAGCGGAAACCGGCAACGCCGGCACCGCAGTCATTAACACGGCTGCCGCCGCGCCCCCCAAGAGCATCTTAACGTTCATTTTTGCTCCTCCAAAAATGTGCTTGTGTGCACCGATGTCTCGACATCAGCAGATATTTGATATATCAGATTTCATGAGAACGCAATGAGGGGAAGTGGAACGACATGGACACTGGGGAAACAAAAGAGGGAATTGCTGGTGCGTTGACGCTCAAATTGGCTGCAGAATCAAGGCTTTCACTTCGTGATCACGTTCGCAGGCAGCTTCGAATTGCCATTGTCTCTGGGCGCTTCAAGGAGGGAGAAAAATTGAACGAACGCGCCCTAGCCGAGGAACTTGATGTCTCTACGACGCCGCTCAAGGAAGCGCTCAGACAATTGGAGGTGGAGGGCTTGGTCGAGGTCCAGCCTCGCCGCGGGCTAGTGGTCCGCTTTGGACAATCCTTTGCAGAAGAAATGATCTTGGCTCGAGCATCCCTTGAGCGCCCTATTGCAGAACTGGCGGCTCGGCGAATCAGCGCCAGCTCAGGCAAGCAGCTGATGGGCATCATCCTCTCCATGGAGCAAGCAACTCAGCGAATGGATATTGCCGAACTAATCGCGCTCAATGAGGTATTTCACGGTGCGATCCATAGTGTTTCAGGCAGCGTCCACCTCAGACGAATGGTTGATCTGCAGCAATTCTACGATGACAGCGCCCGACGCGTCATTCATCGCAACAAGGGAGAAAGCAACCAGGCGCTTAAAGAGCACCGCAGCATTTGTGAGGCTATTGTCGCGGGCAACCCGGAGATGGCGGGCTCGCACATGGAGGCTCACGTTCTCAGGTCAGGGAGGCTCTATCTCATGTCCGTATTTGGCAATCAGGGAGACAACATTGTCATCGAACAATCGCAATATTGAACAAGTCCTGGCACAAATATCGGGCGTGCCCGGTCGACTTGAAGCGATGGTATCGCAGCCATGAAGATAACCGGTATTCGAACATTTATGAATCGCGTTGACGAGCGGCCCAGGCTGTTAGTCGCGGTCGATACTGATGCCGGAATTGTCGGCTGGGGTGAGGCCTATAGCCATGGGCCGGACCAAGCCCTCCCTCCTCTGCTCGACTGGCTCTTCTTTCAGATCAAGAATGAAGACCCACGCCGCGTGGCTTTCCTCAATCAGAAACTCAATCAGCAAATGCGCTTTCCTCCCGGCGCACTGGGGCTGGCGGCTATTGCTGCAATTGACCACGCTTTGTGGGACATCGCAGCGAAGGCCGCCGGTCTCCCGGTCTTTGGCCTCCTAGGTGGGCACGTTAGGGACAGAGTGCAGGTCTATTGCGGTGTGTACGACGCACCTGACGTTGATGAAGCGGTAACCCGCATCATGAGCTTTCACCAAACTGGTGGATATACAGCCTTCAAGCTCTCACCCTACCGCACTAGCCCTTTCAAAGGACGGTGGGGAGTTCTCTGCAACAATGCAGCGACATGGTTTGCACAAATGCGATCGCGGCTTCCAGAGCATTTTGAGCTGGCCTTCGATGCCCACGCCAAGATCACCGAGCCTGTCAAAGCTCTCCAACTTGCCAACGCGCTCGCACCTTACGACCCCCTGTTCCTTGAGGAGCCCCTGCGTCCTGAGCACATCCCTGCATGGGGCGATCTCAAAAAGCAAATGAGCATTCCTCTGGCAACCGGGGAGTCGCTCTACAACAGATTTGAATTTCTTTCTCTTCTCCAAGCCGGTGGAGCAGACATCATCCAACCTGATATCGCGGTGGTAGGCGGTCTGACAGAAATGCGTCGCATCGCAGACCTTGCAGACGCTCATTACGTAACTGTTATGCCCCACAATCCGATGGGCCCCCTTGCCACGGCCCACAACGTACATTTCGCTGCTGCCCAACCCAACTTCAGGATGTTGGAGTACAAACCTCACTTGCATGCACCGTGGTGCAAGGACCCTTACCTCCCTATCGATGGCCACTTGGAATTGCGGCACGATCGACCCGGTTGGGGAGTGGAGATAGACATCGACGTGCTTAGCGTAGACGATTATGTCCATTGGGAACGAAAGATCGAAAGGCGCCCCGACGGATCAACTGCATATCCGTAATCCGCCCTAGGACCATGTATTGGCTTGGTCCGGCACCGGACTTCGTTACTCCTGCAAAGCAACCGCTCAATTGGCGCCCCCAGTCGTCTGGCGCGTTCCATAAGTGAAAGTGCCGGTGGGGCTGCGTAGTTCTATTGATGAATGGCCGGGGACAGTCGGCTGGCCACCCAATGCAAGACAGTGCCGCCTGGTTAGCTGACGGTCAGGTGCAGGGAGGCAGAAACGACGGCCTGAACGGCAGAAATGGCGCGCGCTGCTGCCGCTGCAGCTAGCAAAATTCCGCACATTACGGCCCCTGCCCTTACAAATGCTAGCTAGCTAGCTAGCATGATGGCGCACCCGACAGGATTCGAACCTGTGACCTCTGCCTTCGGAGGGCAGCGCTCTATCCAGCTGAGCTACGGGTGCAGGCCGGAATCGGGCGATGAGCCCGACAGAACGGCCGCAAACTAGTCGATGACCTTGCGATAAGCAACCAGGCAAATTGTTCGTCCAAGGTCTGAAAACGCCGCCGACTGCCAAGCCTGTTGGCTATGCCTACTCGGGGGACACAAGTTAGACAAGGTGACCAGCCTAATTGGTCGCTCGGCGCCCCATAGCCTTGAAAGACTCGACGAAGGTCCTGGTCTAGCAAAGGGCGGGGTCCAATCTCATCGTGCGCGAACTTAGCGGGAAGCCAGGGATACGACGAACGCAGGCCGAGGCGCAGGACACAGTCGAGTAGTTTTGCGACCGGTTATGGCCTTGAAGCTTCTGCGGTTTCGGCACATTTGGCTCGCAGGTTCCATCGCTGCGAACCACCGGGTTCTCCTTATAAATTTATGCCCATTACGCCGTTGCAAATCGCCCATCAAGCCATTGATTTACTTGACTTTCGCACAATTCAATCCTGTCCAGCAGAACCAGTTTACGCCGGTTGCTGAGTTTCAGTGCGGTCCGGACAGTGCTTTGTTGTGCCACGCCGTTGCCTTGCCGACCCTGGCCGGGAAGGCTATGGCTGGCTGGCATCAGGGAGGGGCGCATGGCCGAGCAGGGGCTTTACGAGATTATCGATCCGCGATTCGCGCGCAAGATCGTGGGCAGTGCGCAATTGGAAGAGCTGCATAACGGGTGCCGCTGGGCCGAGGGGCCGGTGTGGTTCTCGGACCATGATGCGCTTTATTTTTCCGACATCCCCAATCAGCGTGTGCTGCGCTATCTGCCCAGCGACAATTCGGTCAGCGTCTATGCCGAACCATCGAATTTTGCCAATGGGCATACCCGCGACCGCCAGGGCCGGCTGATTTCCTGCGAGCATGGGCCGCGCCGGGTGACGCGGACCGAGATCGACGGCACGATCACGGTGCTGGCGGACCGGTTTGAGGGCAAAAGGCTGAACTCGCCCAATGATGTAGTGGTCAAGTCGGATGGCTCGATCTGGTTCACCGATCCGAGCTACGGCATCCTGTCCGATTATGAGGGGTATCAGTGCGAACCTGAACAGGCAGTGCATGGGGTCTATCGGATCGATGGGAAGAGTGGCGAGGTCATGCTGATGGTGGATGACTTCGTGCAGCCCAATGGGCTGGCCTTTTCGCCCGACGAAAGCGTGCTCTATGTCGCCGATTCCGGCGCCAGCCATGATCCCGATGTGCCGCGCCATATCCGCGCTTTTGCGGTTGAAGCCAGCGGACCGGCCCTGCGGGACCTGGGACCATTTGCAGTGATCGACAATGGCATTCCCGACGGTTTTCGGGTGGATACCGACGGCTGGGTGTGGTGTTCGGCTGCGGACGGCGTGCAGGTGTTCGACAACGCGGGCAAGCTATGCGGCAGGATCTTTGTGCCGCAGACGGTCTCGAACCTGACTTTTGGCGGACCGAGGCGGAACCGGCTTTTCATCACCGCCACCACCTCGCTCTATGCGCTCTATGTCACCGCGCGGGGTGTGCAGACCCCTTGACCCGCTGGCCGAAAAGGCCACCCAGCAGGCGATCGGCCGAAAGCATGCCCCCACCATAGACGACCAAGGCGAGAGCCATGGCGAACCAGGGCAGGTGGAAATTGATCAGGCCATCGGGCACAGTGAGCTGGATGATAATGGTCATGGCCAGAATACCGAGCGCGGCGAAGCGCGTGCCCAGGCCCAGCACCAGCAGGATGGGCAGGATGATCTCACCCAGACCGGCCAGTAATGCCATGGTCAGCGGCGCGGGATAGGCGAGGGCCTGCCCGAAAATGTGCAGCTTGAACTCCTGCTCGAAGAGATAGCGGGCGCCGGTCGAGAGATTGAGAAAGCCGTCCCACTTGGTCAGGCCCGAACGCCAGAACGGAATGGCCAGCGCGACGCGCAGGGCCAAGAGCGGGAGGGCGGCCGGGACTGCGGCCAGCCCGATATCGAGCCGGCTCCAGAGGGCAATGGCGCGATCAAACATCAGCAAGCTCCTTGGTCAGGGTCGCAAAGGCGCCCAGTCCGGCCAGCCCCACCAGAGCGGCGCCGGGATCAAAATCTGGAAAAACGGTCAGGACGGCTTCGGCTGCCTGGCCCAGCGTTCGGCCCTGCCCTATCGCCTCAAGAAAATCGCAGGCGGCGGGTGGAATGATCGTCAGGCGGACATGGGCTTGTGGCCGCGTGAGCAGCACGCATTCGCTGCCCGATAGTGCCGGAATGCTGACCGGCGTCGTCTGGTGGGCAGACCAGAGCGTGCCGACCGGAAAGCCAGAGCGCACCAGGCGCGTGGACGGCGCCAGTGTCAGATCGAGCGAGGCCAGCGCATCACCGGCAATCGTACTCAGATCGGCCGGAGCAAGGGCTATGGCATCGGCCGCGTTATAGGCCTCGGTCCAGGCCGCCTCGAGCCGGGCCAGATCGGGCAGGTAGGGCAATCCCGAAGCGGGCGGAAACTGCGCCACGAAATCGGGGAAACTGTCGCCATAGTGGAGCAGGACAGGCCCCTTGGGCTTGGCCTGCCCGACATAGAGCCGCGCCATGCCGGTGAAGAACTCTTCCCCGACCAGTTGGCGGGTCACCGGGAAGCGGGCCGCAAGGGCCCCAACAAGGCTGACATGGACATTGTTGCGATAGACCGCGAAGCGCTTGCTGTCCGCTGTGCCACGCGGCGAAACCAGTCCGGCCGGCACGGGCTGGGCTGGATCGGTCAAGGCCCGGGTGAACTGGCTCTGACTGGTCACGATGCCAATCTCCGGTTGAGCGTGCCATCGAGCACCTCACCCACCAGGCCAACCTCGTCCATCAACACATCGAAGGCGGGTACGTTGTTGTCCCATTCGATCAGGGTCGGCAGGGCACCCGTGCGGATGATGGTGTGGCGGTAGAGTTCGAACACGTCGGGGCGCACCCGGCTGCCATGCGCATCGATCAGTAGGCGTTCGCCGGCGTCATCGGTGGTTTCATCATAGCCGGCAAGGTGAATTTCACCCACATGGTGCACCGGAAAGCGGTCGATATAGGCAACCGGATCGAGCCGGTGATTGACGGCTGAGACCATGACATTGTTGACGTCGAGAAGCAGGCCGCAACCGGTCCGGTCGGCGATGGCGGCGAGGAAATCGACTTCCTCGATAGTGCTTTCTTCGAACAGGACATAGGTCGAGGGGTTTTCGAGCAGCATGCGGCGGCCAAGGACGTGCTGCACCTCATCCACATGGGACACGACCCGATCCAGCGTCTGGGGCGTGTAGGGCACGGGCAGCAGGTCGTTTAGATAGCCTTCGTCATGGCTGGACCAGGCCAGATGCTCGGAAAAAGAAGCGGGCTGGTAGCGCTCAACCAGGGCACGCAGACGTTTGAGATGGTCGCGATCAAGCGGCGCTTCGCCGCCGATCGACAGGCCGACGCCGTGCAGCGAGAGCGGATAGTTTTCACAGATGGCGCTCAGATAGCGATGAGGCGGGCCACCCTCGCCCATATAGTTTTCCGCATGTACCTCGAAAAAGCCGAGATCGGGCCCCTCGGCGAGGATCCGGGCATAGTGCTGCGGCTTCAGGCCCAGTCCGGGGCGCGCTGGCAAGGTGTCAAAGGGCATGGATTGCCTCCCTTGGGAAAGGCGGGAGGCTCGTAAGCCTCCCGTGATTGGCGCCAATCAGCTCGACATTGGGAGATCGCGGTCAAGCGGCTCAAGCGAGCCCATGCGATCTCCCTCGATCATCATGGTGTCGCAGGTGCCGGCTGGGACGGCTTTCCAGGCATTGCCCTGGTAGTCGACGGTAGATGTGCCGGCGCAGGTGGTGCCAGGACCGGCAGCGCAGTCATTGGCGCCGGCAAGGGCGACGCCGTAGCACTTTTCGGTAGCGGCCATGGCGTCGCCGCCCATGGCATCCTGGGCAATGGCGGTGCCACCAAGGGCAGCGGTCAGCGAGGCGGCAAGGGCAAAGGTAGTCAGGCGGTTCATGGGTTTCTCCTCTGGTGGGGAACCGTTTGGCTCCAACACAGGGACATTCGCTGCCCGGCCAGAGGTGTTACACGATCACGCGCTCGTGAACGAAAAAAACCGACGCCAGGAAAATCCGGCGTCGGCTTGCAATTACTTGGTCATTGAAAAATCGGTGTCCGGATCAGATCCAGTAGGGAGCCACGCCATAGTAGTCATGAACACGGCGCCCATTTTCGGCCGTCCAGAAATTGTCGTCCTCGCCCTCGAAGCGCGGGGCGCCTTCGAGCTGGTCCTTGGTGATATCGACGCGGTAGCCGCCGAGATTTTCGTCGTAATCCAGCTTGGACCAGGGCAATGGATAATGGTCGTGGCCGATGCCCAGGAAGCCGCCAAAGCTGAGAACGGCATAGGAGACCTTGCCGCCGCGCTTTTCGACCAGAATGCGCTCGATGGAGCCGATATGGTCACCGTTCGGGTCGTAGACCTTGGTACCCTCGACCTTGTCCGAAGCGATCAGATCGTGGGTTTCCTTGACGTCGGCGGTGTCGATGCGCTTGTCATCATAGGCCATTTCATCCTCCTTGATTGGGGTGTGGAGGCAGAACGCGGCGCTCTGGTGCAAGTTTCGTCGAATTTGGAAATGTGATCAGGCGACGAGGCGCGGCCGTGTCAAAGGGCGGGGGCCGTGATCGGCCAAATAGGCGACGAAGGGCTCGATCAGGAGCGGGCGGGCGATGCCGTACCCCTGGGCAAAATCGACCATGCCGGTGGCCTTGAGGGCATTGAGGCGATCCGAGGTCTCCACCCCTTCGACCACCAGCGACCGGCCCGAGGCCTGCACAAGGTCGATGGCGTGAGTCAGCATGGTAGACATGACCGAATGGTCCGGGGCCATGGCGAAAGACCGATCAAGCTTGACCCCGTCGATCGAGAGCGCCGCCAGATTGTGCATGGAGGAATAGCCCGCGCCGAAATCGTCAATATAGACCTTTAGCCCGGCGGCCCGCAGCCGCTCGATTTCGACCTGTGCCGTTTCGGGGCTGATCTCGGCGGTTTCGACGATTTCGACCACGACGTCGAACGGGGTATTCTCGGTCAGGAAGGGGGCGAAAATCGGCACCAGCTTGCCGGCATCAAGGTCCTGCGGGAAGATGTTGAAGTTGACCTGCAGGCGCACACCCCTGGGCAGATGGGCAGTCAGGTCTGCATAGGCATAGGCAACCACCATGGCGGTGAATCGCTCGGTCAGACCGCGCTTTTCAACTATGGGCAGGAAACGATCCGGCGGCACGATGGTGCCGTCCAAATCGCGCCAGCGCGCCAGAACTTCGCACCCGGTCGCCAGGTCTTTTTTCAGATTAAGCAGAGGCTGGTAGGCGCAGACCACCGAGCCCTTGTCGAACCGGCGCAGGAAACGCGCCTCGAATGACCAGTAGCGTTCGATGATGCGCTGCAATTGCTGCGCCACCCAAGCAGCCAGGACGCCGGCGACCAGCAGGATGACAGCAACGGTAGCCCAGCCCAGGCTGAACAGATTGATCAAGCTGGCGCGCCCGGCAATGCAGTGGACCCCTGCCGTGTCGCAAGATAGCTGATAGAACGCTCCCTTCATCAGGTTGGAGAGCGCCGGCCCCGAATGCTCCAGCGCCTCAAGATATATGCCGGGACTGCCAGAGCGATGCCACCAGCGGGAGTCGATGGCTCTGAAGACCAGTTCCTGATCCATCCAGCGCGGGGCGGTCGCGGGCAAGGTCTGGCCCGGAATGACCATCGCATACTGGCCACGGCGGGCAATGGTTCCGGCCATGCCTTCGAGCCTGAGGAATCCCAGGTCCCGATCCAGCCAGAATGAGACATTGAATGGATTGGCGGCGTCCACATCCGCGGCCCCCAGGCTGGCAGGGTGAGGGAAGACGCCAGAATTGACCGAGCAGATTACATTGCCATTCTCGACATAGAGCAGTTCGTTGATGCCGTCGGGCAGGAAAGCGATGCGCCGCATTTCATCAAGAAATGCCGGCGAACAGGGTTCGGCTACCAGCCGCTGATCCATGACATCGAAGGTCGAGAGTACATTGTGACGCAAGCGTTCATAGCTGCTCAGCGTGGTGGCGATCTCCGATCGCATGTTGATGGCCACCTGTTCGGCTACAAACCAGGCGGCACCCGAGAGCATTAGCACAAACGAGATAAGCCAGAGGATCAGTCGAAGACTGCGCCGGTGTGTTCCCGAAATAAAGAGGCCGACAATCCGGCTCATCCGTACTCCCTCCGTGTCCCCCATTCTGGCCGGAAACCTCTCAAGAGGGGGTTAAGCCGAGGCGCTCCATTGCGGATGACAGCCGGAACCGGCGGCGCGCTGTTGCATTGATCTTTCTGGAGGGTCGCAAGGCCCAGCACAATTTCGGGAGAGAACGATGATTTTCGACACCCTGAAACAACGCATGGGTGGCAAAGACCAGCTCAACCCCATGCAGATCGCGCACCACACCCTGTTTACGGCGCGCGAAAAAATCGACTTGCTGCACCAGCTCAAGGCGGAGGCCACCGGGGCTCAGGCTGAAGGCGCGAAGGTGGCTTATGAGCCCGAGGAAATCGACCAAGCCATCGCCGAAGTGCGCGAAGGCGTGGAGAGCGGTGTGGGCACCGAGACCGTGTTCAAAGGGGACTACTGATGGCCGACACCAAGGACAAACAGGCGCCGCCGGTGGCGGAAGTGGACCATCTTGTGGACGAGAATTCGGCCAAGCTGGATGTGCCCGACGGCTCGGGCCTAAAGGTGGCCGGCGAGCACGACGCAACCGTGGCTTCGACCGGACCAACCAATTGGTGGCTCTACGGCTTATGCGCTCTGGCGATCATCGTGGCCATTTTGCTGGTCATGCAGATCTTTTCAGGTGCGCCGGGCACCGACATGCAGCCGGGCTCTCCGACATCGGCGCCGGTGGTCGAGACACCCGCGCAATAAAAAAGGCGCGACCCAAAGATCGCGCCTTTCCTGACTTTCGTATTGGTGATCAGCCGCGGATCGGAGAGAGCTGAATCTCCACGCGGCGGTTCTGTGCGCGTCCGGCTTCGGAGCCATTGGAGGCGATCGGCGAGGTTTCGCCCTTGCCTTCGATGTAGAAGCGGCGCTGATCGATACCCTGATTGGCCAGAATCGTTGCGACGGATACGGCGCGGCGCTGGCTCAGCGCGAGATTGTAGGCGTCGTCGCCCTGGCTGTCGGTGTGGCCATAAACATCGACGATGGTCTTGTCGAATTTCTTGAGCACCAGGGCGACCGAGACCAGGGTCTGGTTGAACTGTGGCTGCACTGTCGACTGATCGGTCGCGAAAGTAATGTTGGACGGCATGTTGAGAATGATCTGGTCGCCCACGCGGGTCACCGAAACGCCGGTACCCTGCAACTGGGCGCGCAGCTCGGCTTCCTGCTGATCCATGTAATTGCCGATGGCCGCACCGGTCAGGCCGCCGACGCCAGCGCCGATCAGGGCGCCAACGCGCGGATCACCACCCACGGCCGCGCCGACAATGGCACCAGCAACGGCGCCGCCGCCGGCACCAAGCAGGCCGCCGCCGGCGGTGTTGGAGAGCCGGCTCTGGCCGGTATAGGGATCGGTGGTGGTGCAGGCGCTGAGCGCCAGGGTCGCGGCAAGGGCGACGAGAACCTTCGACTTCATAGACTTCCCCCAGTAAGGATTCGGTAAGAGTGGCCTTGTGTTGCCCTTTCAATAAGGCAGGAGCGTGATGAGGGGAAGAGCCTGAACCGGGGATGAATGGGGTTAGATGTTGGCCCAACCGCCATCCACCAGAAAATGCTGGCCGGTGATCATGGCGCTGTCATCGGCAGCCAGGAACAGGGCCATACGGGCGCAATCCTCGGGCGAAAGCGCTTCGGGGATCGCCTGTTGCTGCTTGATATCAGCGAGGTCGGCCGCGGAGATCCAGAGTTCGAGCTGACGCTTCGTCATCACGGCACCCGGGACCAGGGAATTGACGCGAATGCCAGACTGACCCAGTTCGCGGGCCATGGCGCGGGTCAGACCGTGTATGGCGGCCTTGGCCGTCTCATAGACTGGTATGCCGGGTGTCATGATCATCCAGCTGATCGAGCCATAATTGATGATGGAGCCCCTGCCCGCTTTGGCCATGCCCGGTGCCACCGCCTGGATGGCAAAGAAGGCATGCTTGAGATTGACCCCCATGCGCTGATCCCACTCCTCAGGCGTCACTTCGTTCCAGTGGTGGCGCTGATCGTGGGCCGCATTGTTGACGAGAACGAGTGTGTCGCCGTGCCGGTTCGCGCATTGGGCTATGGCGGCCTGATAGGCAGGAATATCGGTCACGTCGCAGGGGATGAAATGCACTGTGCGACCTGCCGCGTGCAGTTCGGCAGCCAGGGCCTCGCCGGCCTCGATGGCGATGTCGACGAAGCCGACTTTGGCGCCCTGCTCGGCAAAGGCACGTACCATGGCCTCGCCAATGCCAGAGGCGCCGCCGGAAATGACGACGGGGCAGTCCTTGAGGCTGGGATAGGCAGCATAACGGGTCATAGTGAAGTCCGGATCGGTCGCGAGAGTGTTCCAGCCATATAATCCTACCCGGCGCGTCGTCTGCAACACAATTTTGACGTACGTACATCAAGCCAATATGGCGCTGTGATTTGGCGCCTCAGGCCGACACGTTCAGCGCAGCTTTTCGACCGCAGGCGCCATAGTGTGCGGACCGACTTCGCGGCTCTCGACTTCGGCAAGCAGACTCATGATTTTGTCGACATGGGCGATGTGGCGCTGCTCCATGGAAAAATTGAGCGTCACATACTGGCGGCCCGGGCAAAAGGTGCAGATATTGACCTCGGTGTGCCAGGCGCCGCAGTAGAGCGGCTCGACCATGCCATGGGTGAGCGGACCATAGGTGCGGTGCGGCGGGACCAGTGTCAGCACGATGTCATTGCCACCATTGAAGCGCCAAAAGCGCTTATTGGGCAGGAAGGGGAAGACCCGGTTGACCGCCCGCATGGCCTTGAACATGGACATGATGACGACCTGGAAGGAGGTAATGTCCTTCTGCTCGATACCGGCCACAGTGTCGTCGACCGCCCGGACATAATCGACGAAGTCGTCCATGACCTTGAACTTGGCTTCCAGCGCCCGGACGCGGAAGAAGTCGTCATCGGTGCTGTTCCGCTTGGTGTCGAGCATGGTGTAGTTGGCGCCAATCACCTTCTTGCTCATATGCTTTTCGGCGCCTTCGCCATTCAGGGCGTGGGTGACCAGCGCGAACATCAGCGAGCGCTGGCGGACGCCGAGCTTATTGGCCAGTTTCCGCAATCGATGGCGCTCGATGGCCAGTGTGCGAAAGCCCCAGGGCTTTTCCTTGGGCGCCAGCACATTGGCCATGACCAGATAGATCAGCGTGGTCAGGCCGCCCCGCAGGGCACTCCTGAGCCGGTCCCCCCAGTGCAGCTTGTTGGACTTGTCCGACTGCACGCCATGCCCGGCCGATGCCGAGCGGGTCAGCAGGGCCGAATCCGAGCCTTCGAGCAAGGCGTGGCTGGAGCGTACCTGCAGAATGGCCGCGCGACCTTCAGCATCGGGGCCGTCGCGGCGCACGGCGGCCATGACGCGGAACAGCGGCAGGTCCTCCCGTTCAAAGATGTCGGAGGATTTGGACAGCCATCTATCGGGATAGCCGTCGAGTTCATCGACCATTTCGACCGATGTGATGGCATCGAGCATGTGCTTGGGGAAGGGCTGGCCCGGCTGGGCGCCGACAAAGCCATGGGTGAGCTGGGGTGCCAGGGCGATCATCTCGGCAACCATGTTGCCCAGGGCGTCCTTGTCATAGCTTCTGGTCGAGAAGGCCGTGAAGAATACGGTGTCCTGCCCCTTGTAAAGAAACCACTGAAAGTCAGTGAACAAGGCCTGCGGGTTCTTCTCCACGGCGGCCCGAGCAAGTGCCAGGGCATCGCCATGGTCCCCGGCAAAACTTGAAGACGAAAAACTCTTCACTCCCAATCTCCCCTCACTGCTCCCCCGAGCCACTTGATCTAAGCGCAGCGCAAACAATCTATCAACAAGTACTCCAAGGTCCGGTTAATTGCGGCCTCGAACATTATTGCCTGTTTTTACTGGCAGACCAAATGTCACCGGGCGGTGTTGGCAGGGTGGTGAGCTTACTTTAGAATAGCTCTTATGTTCGCTGGCCCACCCCAATGCATCCAAGGGGTTAGGCACGGCAGCGCGTCGAATTGACCTATATCAATGCGGCGTCACGGGGATTAGGTAGAGCATGAAAGAGCCAGGTCCGGCCGCCCCGCCGTTCCAGTGCTCGCAAAGGAATGGCTCCCATGGACTATCGCGGAATATTCGAGGATGCAGTGGATACACTGCGCGCGGAGAAGCGCTATCGCGTCTTTGCCGACCTCGAGCGAATCGCCGGCAAGTTTCCCAAGGCCGTGTATCGAGACGACGCGGACAATGCCCGCGAGATTACGATCTGGTGTTCCAACGACTATCTGGGCATGGGCCAGCACGACAAAGTCGTGACGGCGATGCAGCAGACCGCTGCCAGCATGGGTGTGGGCGCGGGTGGCACGCGCAACATTTCAGGCACCAACCGGCCGCTGATCGAGCTTGAGCGTTCGCTCGCCGATCTGCACCGCAAGGAAGCAGCGCTGGTTTTCACCTCGGGCTTTGTCTCCAACGAAGCGGCGATTTCGACCATTGCCCGCCTGCTGCCCGACTGCATCATCTTTTCCGACCAGCTCAACCATGCCTCGATGATTCAGGGCGTGCGCCAGTCGGGCATGGAAAAGAAGATATTCCGGCACAATGACGTGGCGCATTTGCGCGAATTGCTCAGCCAGGTCGACCGCAAGCGCCCCAAGCTGATCGCCTTCGAAAGCGTCTATTCGATGGATGGCGACGTCGCCCCCATCAAGGAAATCTGCGACCTGGCCGAAGAATTCGGGGCGCTGACCTATATCGATGAAGTCCATGCCGTGGGCATGTATGGCCCGCGCGGCGGCGGCATTGCCGAACGCGACGGATTGATGGACCGGATCGACGTCATCGAGGGCACGCTGGCCAAGGGGTTTGGCGTGATGGGTGGCTATATCGCCGCCAATCGATCGATTATCGATGCGGTGCGCTCCTATGCACCCGAATTCATATTTACCACCGCCCTGCCCCCGGCCCTCTGCGCGGCCGCCCGCGCCTCCATCGAACATTTGAAGGGCAATGGTGAAGAGCGCCTGATGCACCAGCGCCAGGCGCGACTGACCAAGGCGATCCTGGCTGATGCCGGCCTGCCGGTGATGGCCACCGATACCCATATTGTGCCGCTGATCGTGGGCGATGCGCGGGCCGTCAAGGCGGCCAGCGACATGCTGCTCGACAAGCACAATATCTATATCCAGCCGATCAACTACCCCACGGTCCCCAAGGGCACCGAGCGGCTGCGCATCACGCCGACGCCATTGCACACGGACGAGATGATCTTTGAACTCCGCCATGCGCTGGTGAGCGTGTGGACGAGCCTGGAACTGCCGCGCGAGCGGGCCGATCCGGCCATTACCGCCAGCAAGCTGACCAGTGGTGATCTGACCCTGCCCAGCCTGGGCGGATGAGCCTACGGCGTTGCCGACCAAAAACGTTCAAAGATCCTTCCGCCTTGCCCAAGGCATGCCGAAGTGCCGGACGACGCATGAGTCTCCGGTTTCGCGATTGGACGTGTCCCGAGGCGCGTGCGTCTCAGTAAAACTAAGTAATAGAGACGTCGCCGCCTCGGGACACCGGGTTTCTCCTGCTGTCGTGGTCCCTATTGATCGCTCGTCGCAAGGTGGCCCAACGAGCAGGCGAGCCCTGGAGCGAATCCAGTCTCACCGGCTCCTCCCGCAACTGTTCGCTGCAGTCCGCCCATCGCGGGAGAGATGGGAGGAGTATGGGGGAGGTTTTGGGGGCGGGGATAAAAAAGTTGGCCGGGTGTGGTGATGGCCGACCTCGTCCTTCGAGGCTTCGCACCTCAGGGCGAGGTCTTTGAGGGAAGCTGTGTTTCGCAAGCCCTCATGGTGAGGTGGGATCGAAGCGACCCTCGAACCACGCGCGCGGCCTTCAGCGAAAGTTGCACCAGTTCAGGATGGGCCCCGGCCTGTGCCGGGGTGACAGCCGGTGGGTTTTATCAGGCCATGCAACAAGTCTGAGGTCATGGCAGGAGTCCACCCCATTCCTGCCAGTCCCATTCATGCTGCCACTCGACCATAGGTCTCGCGGCTTCCTCGCCTCTGGCCACGCCATTGCCGCGCTCTGACACCATTACGCCGCCAGGGATGGCGTGTTGATGCGCATGCTGCCGCATCAGGCAAGGCCGGCTCCCGAATAGCGGGGCAAGGATTGCCGGTCGCGCCGCCAACGGCCATGACTTGATCGACATCAAGAGGGGGCCGCAGTTTGGTGCCTATACTCCCTGATACATTGCTGGGAGCATGTGCCATGCCCATTCTGATCGTCTATGACAGTATCTTCGGCAATACCGGCCAGATCGCCCGTGCGATGGCCGACGAACTGAACACGACCCACCAGACGCGGCTCGCCTCGGTTCAGGAAGCCAGGGATATCGACCTTGGCGGGCTCGACCTGCTGATCGTCGGTTCGCCGACGCGCGGATTTCGGCCCACCCCCGAGATCCAGGAGTTCGCTTCCCGGCCCGACCTTTCGGGGCGCGCGGCAACCTTCGATACCCGGATCGACCTCGACACCATTGAGCCCGCGCCCTTGCGCTGGGTGGTGCAAGCCGGCGGCTATGCGGCCGAACGGCTGGCCCGCGAACTGTCGGAACAGGGCTGCGCCATAGTGGGCGAGCCGGCGGGCTTCGTGGTTACCGGCCAGGAAGGCCCGCTCAAACCTGGCGAGGCCGAGCGCGCCGCCCAATGGGCGCGAAGTCTCGTGGAGGCGGTGCCCGAAACCGGAGTGGGCTGATCCCCGACCCCGGTCACGGCGACCAGCGTGCTAGCTCGTAAGAACGATGCGCATCAGGTCGGCGGTGTTGCGGGCGCCCAGCTTCTCCATGACGCGGGCCCGGTGCACCTCGATGGTCCTTGGGGAAATGCCCAGCTCGCGCCCGGCCTCCTTGTTGGACTGGCCATTGGTAATCAATTGCAGCACTTCGCGCTCACGCGGGGTGAGCTGAGAAAAACCGCGCACCTCAACCGGACGGCCACCGGCCTGCATGGCGCCCAGATGCACATCCTTGCGCAAGGCGTCCCGCACCACACCCAGCAGCAATTCGCTGTCGATAGGCTTGCTGAGCACATCGGTTGCCCCCAGCTTCATGGCGGTGACGGCTGCCTCCAATTGCGGCTCGTTGGCCAGCATGACAACCGGGGCGCCGGTGCGCAGTCCCTTGACCCGGCGCAGCAGGTTCAGCCCGTCTTCCTCCCCCTGGTTGAGATTGATGACCGCCACATCCGGCCGCCGTCGCTCCAGCGCGGCGAGGAAATGCGCGGCCTCGAGCGAGAAGATGGTCTGAAACCCCTCAAGGCGAAACAGCACGCTGAGCGCCTCGCAGGTGCCGGGATCCGGATCGACGAGATGGACCAGCCGGTCCCGATTGAGAAATGCGTGGTAGTAGGAATGCGTGTTCATGCCATAGCCCCTTCCGGCAAGTTCGCTTCTGTAGCGGTCGCCAGGGCGCATAACATTCCGCATGACGAGGACCTGCCGGCCTTCGCCTCGCTGCACCTCTGCCCAGGTGTCCCGCAAGTGTAGTTTGCTCTAAGTGGTGGCGCCGTCCGATACGATGAATCCGTAGGATGGACTACCTACGATATAGGTAAATATTCTTTTTTCTTGTTGTCAACGACTTTATTCCTAGTTTCCTCGCAATGGAAAGGCCGGCATTGCTGCCGGCCCAAGGACAACCAGGCTCTGCGTCAGGCCTTGCTGTTAGCCCGGATGGCGTCACGAATCTCGGTGAGCAGCACTTCTTCCTTGGATGGGGCCGGCGTTGATTCCACCGGTTCCTTGGCCGCTTCGCGCTTCATGGAATTGATGCCCTTGACCACCATGAAGAGCACGAAGGCGATGATCGTGAACTTGACCACGGCATTGATGAAGAGCCCGATATTGAGCGTTGCCACGCCCGCTTCCTGAGCGGCGGTCAGGGACGGTACGGGCACGTCATTGGGATTGGACAACACCACGAACAGGTTTGAAAAGTCGATCCCGCCCAGCACGAGGCCAATCAGCGGCATGAAGATGTCGTCAACGATCGAAGAGACGATGGCCCCGAAGGCCGCACCGATGATCACGCCGATGGCCAGGTCGATCATATTGCCCTTGATGGCAAAGTCCCGAAATTCCTTGAACACGCTCATTTAGACCCTCTCGAAATATTGGCCCCGCCCCACTCCGGCGACCGCCGCGTTTAACCACGAACACGGATTGAAAGGCTTTTGAGGCAAAAAGCAATGGGCCCAAGGGCGGTCTTGCGCCGGGCCGGTCCGAGGCTGATAAGGTCGATACAAGTCAACCAGCCCTTGTGCGAACCCAGATGAGCCTGCTCGACCACGATCCGACACGCGCCATTGCGCTGGCCATCGACCATATTCCACAAGGCGTCGCCGTGTTCGACGCCGGCTTGCGCCTGGTAACCTCCAACCAGCGCTACAATACGCTGTTGCATCTGCCCGAAGATCTGATCCGCCCAGGCTCGGCGCTGTTCGATATTGCCCTGTTCATGGCCGAGCGCGGCGATCTCGGGCCTGGCGATGCAGCGCAACTGGCCATTGAGCGCATCAAGGAGCTGACCGCTGCGCCTACGAGCGTGACCCAGCGCCTGGGCAATGCCGGCCAGACACTGGAGTTTCACTCGAGCCGGCTGCCCAATGGCGGGCTGGTGGTCAGCTTTTCCGACGTCACCGCCCGGGTGCGTGCCGAGCAGCAACTGGCCCAGGTCAACCAGACCCTGGAGCGACGCGTGGAGGAACGCACGGCCGCCCTCAAACAGGTCAACTCCGAACTGGAAGCGGCCCGCGCCAAGGCCGATGCGTCCAATCACGACAAGACGCGGTTCCTGGCGGCGGCCAGCCATGACCTGCTGCAGCCGTTGAATGCGGCGCGGCTCTATACCTCCACGCTGATCGAGCGCGCCAAATCGACAGGCTTTGCCGAACTGGCCAATTCCATCGAGGCGTCGCTGACGGCGGTGGAAGACATCATGTCGGCGCTGCTTGATATCTCGCGCATCGACAGCGGCGCGCTCAAGCCGGCGCCAGCGCCAATCCAGGTGCAGGATCTGCTCAAGAAGACCGAGGTTGAATTTGCGCCCATGGCGCGGGAGCGCTCGATTTCGCTGCGGATCGTGGCCACCAGGGCCAGCGTGATGGCCGACCGCTCGCTGGTCGGACGCATCGTGCAGAACCTGGTGTCCAACGCCATCAAATATACCCCGGTGGGCGGCAAGGTGCTGGTGGGATTGCGCAAACGCGGCAATCGCTGGCGGCTCGATGTGATCGATACCGGTATTGGCTTCAACAAGGATCAGCACAGGCTGGTCTTTGCCGAGTTTTCCCGGCTCGAACGCGGCGCGCGCATGGCGCAGGGATTGGGATTGGGGCTTTCCATCGTGCAGCGCCTGGTGACAGCGCTTGGACTGACACTGGAACTGGACAGCCGCGAGGGCAGCGGGTCGCGGTTTTCGATCTATCTGCCGGCCGTGCGCAATGCCCGGCCGACCAGCCAGCCAGAGGCCTCGCCGCCAGAGCCCAGTTTCGGCACGCTGAGCCTGAAAGTGCTGTGCGTGGACAATGAACGCGCCATTCTCGAGGCCATGGAGGGGTTGCTCACCCATTGGGGATGCGAGGTACGCACGGCGCTCTCGCTCAAGCAGATTGATCGCGAGCGCCTGCTCGAAGGCTGGTATCCCGATCTGGTACTGATGGATTATCACCTCGACCAGACCTCAGGCCTGGATGCCATCGAGTGGCTGCGGCACAATATTGGCGGGCATTTGCCGGCCGCATTGGTCACTGCAGACCGCAGCCCTGCCGTACGGGCGCTGGCCGAGGATCGCGGCATTGCCGTGGTCACCAAGCCGGTCAAGCCGGCCGCCCTGCGCGCCACGATCAGCGGCCTGGCCAATCAGGGCGGCGGCAAGCGCTCCGGCTAGCGGCTTCCGGGCGTCAGTTGCGCGTCAGATTGCCTTGGGTGCGGCTGCCTTCTTGCGCGACGGGGCCGTTTCTACTTCGTCCACGACCGGCGCCACCGGGGTCACCCGCGGCATGCGGTTCCAGGCGTCGAGCGCGGCAATCTTGTAGGCCTCTGCCAGGGTCGGGTAGTTGAAGGTGTTCTCGACGAAATAGTCGAGCGTGGCGCCAAGATTGAGCACGGCCTGGCCGATATGGATCAGCTCGGTGGCCCCCTCGCCAACGATATGCACACCGAGCAGTTTGCGGTTTTCCAGCGAGACGATCATTTTCATCATCCCCGACTTCAGGCCCATGATGTGACCACGCGAGGTTTCGCGAAACCGCGCAACGCCGCATTCATAAGGAATGTTCTGGGCCCGCACTTGCTGCTCGGTGAGACCGACTGTAGAAATTTCGGGCACGGCATAAATGCCATAGGGGAAAAACTCCGGCGCCGGCGGCATCTTGGCCTCAAAGGCATGGAGGGCGGCGATGCGGCCCTGTTCCATCGAGGTGGAAGCCAGCGAGGGAAAGCCGATGACATCGCCAGCAGCATAAATGTGCGGGATCTGGGTCTGGAAGGTGGCCGGATCGACCTTGAGGCGGCCGCGCTCATCGGGAACGACGCCGCATTGTTCGAGCCCCAGATCCTGGGTGGCGCCGACGCGCCCGGCCGCATAGAGCAGCATGTCGGAGCGAATCTGACGGCCATCAGTCAGATGAGCGATAGCCCAGCCCTGGCCGTCCTTCTCCACCCGGTCGACCTTGGCGCCGAGCCGAATGGTGACACCGCGCTGGCGCAGGTCATGGGTGAATTCCTCGATGATTTCCCGGTCGATAAATTCGAGGAAGGTCTCGCGCGGCTCCACAATGGTCACGGGCACATCGAGCGCGGAAAAGATGGTGGCGTATTCGATGCCGATCACGCCCGCGCCAACGACGGTGAGGCTGCGCGGAACACGCAGCTCGCCCACCAGGCTGTCGCTATCGAGCACGGTATGGTCGTCAAACGGAATATGAGCGGGGCGATAAGGCGCGGTACCCACCGCGATGACTGCATGGTCGAACGCGAAGCGATGCTCGTCCCCGGCGTGATCGACCACCAGCAGATGATGCTCGTCGACAAAGCGGGCCATGCCGCCAAAAGTGCGCACCCCGTTGCGGGCGAACTGATGTTCGAGCACTTCGATTTCGTAGTCGAGCGTCTTGCGCAGGCGGGCGCCGAGGTCCTTGCCCTCAATGTCCTTCTTGACCCGATAAGAGAGGCCGTAAAAGCCTCGCTCGCGCCAACCGGACAGATTGAGCACGGTTTCGCGCAGGGTTTTTGACGGGATGGTGCCGGTATGGACCGAGACGCCGCCCAGACGCAGGCGGTTTTCCACCACAAGAACGGATTTGCCCAGCTTGGCGGCCTGAATGGCGGCCCGGCGCCCGGCCGGCCCCGAACCGATGACCACGAGATTAAAGCGCTCCAAAGCCGCCCCCCCTGCAAATCAGCCCCAATGCCTATGCCGGCAGTGTGACACCCTGATTGCTGATTGGGCAATGACGGAACAGCAGGGCAGGAATGCGCGCTCAGCCCCCGCGCCAGGTCGGCTCGCTCATCTGGGGCAGGTTGTAGAACTGGCGCACTACGTCCCAGCCTTCCCTGGCCGTATCGACCACAGTGAACAGGTCCGTGTCGTCGGGAGAGATGGTCCCGGCCTCGGCCAAAGCTTCGAGATTGATAACCTTGGTCCAGAAGTCCTTGCCGAACAGCAGGATGGGGATGCGGTCCATGCGGCCAGTCTGGATCAGGGTCAGGCTCTCGAAGAATTCATCGAGCGTGCCGAAGCCGCCCGGGAAGACCGCAACCGCCCTGGCCCGCATCAGGAAGTGAATCTTGCGGGTGGCAAAGTAGTGGAAATTGAAGCTCAGATCCGGCGTCACATAGAGATTGGGCGCCTGCTCGTGCGGCAACACGATATTGAGCCCGATCGAGGGCGCGCCCATATCGGCGGCGCCGCGATTACCCGCTTCCATCACGCCGGGCCCACCACCGGTGGTTACCACATATTCCTTGAAGTCCATCGAGGCGGCGGTCTGCGAGGCGAACTGGGCGAATTTGCGCGCCTCGTCATAATAGCGTGAGGCGGCTTCGAGATTGCGGCGCTGGGTTTCGTTCTTGGCCGCCCAGGCCGGCTTGCCCGGCTCGGGAATCCGCGCGCCACCAAACAGCACCACTGTAGAATTGATGCCGTGCTCGCGCAGGCGGAATTCGGGCTTGAGATATTCGAGCTGGAAGCGCACGCCACGCGTGTCCTCCGAGGTCATGAACTCGTCGTCAGCAAAGGCGAGGCGATAGGCTGCGCTGCGCGTCTGTGGCGTATCGGGCGCCTTGCGCGAGACGGCAATATCCTCGCTGGAGGTGCGCAGGGATGTCGGATGACGACGTTTAGACAAGACAAACTCCCAATTAGCCGGCGCGCCACACTTCAGCGCCTGCTGCCTGCCAGCCTTCCAAAGTCAAACAGGCATCCATTTTGGCGACAAAGACCTAAGAAGGGCATAACCACCCGTGGTTGTTCGGGCAAGGGCACGGAGACAGTCAATCGGTTCACGAGTGTGGCAGCGGCGCCGACACGTCCCTGAGGATCGTCCGCGGCAAGACATGGCATGAAATACTTGAGGAGAAAGATTCCTCCCGCTATTTTTTCTTCGAATACCTGTTTTATTCACGACTCCTCAATATTCGAATGGCCTTCTGGTGCATGGAGGGCAATTAATTGCTGCTGTTTACGGATCGACACCTGGTTCCGGAGGGTGAGCTCAAAAGGCTGATCATGCGCGGCGTGTGCCGCATGTTCCCCATCCACGCCGCGCCCACCATCAAGGTCGAAAATGCCCTGATCCTGTGCGATGTCGACCTTGAGAATTTCGCCAGTGCCCGCATGTTGCGCCTGGCGCTGGCCGTGCATCGCGCGCCAGACAGCCCTCTGGTGTTCCTGCTAAGGGACCGCACCCACCACACCGAATCCCAGGCACGGGCCTTGGGGGCCAGTGACATGCTCAGCGTTGACGAGGGATTCAATGCCGCGCTGAGGCACCTGATGAACAAGTATCCGTTTCTTGGTGCCCATCAAAGCTGTGTGCCGCCAGAGGCCCGGCTCGCCATTGAAGACCTGCTCGAGGCCAACACCTGGTACGCCGCCGGCAATTATGAGGGCCGGATTGACGCAGGCGCGCAGGCGGTACTCGACGCCATCGAGGCCGAGGGTATCCATCACTGGATGGGTGAGGTGCTGTCCTATGACAATCTGACCTATCAGCATTGCCTGCTGGTGGCGGGCACGGCCGCCGCGTTCGGCTCGTCACTGGGCTTTTCCCGCCAGGACAAGGTTCTCCTGACCACAGCGGGGTTCGTGCACGACGTCGGCAAGGCCTTCATTCCGCTTGAAATTCTGAACAAGGAAACGACGCTGGACGCAGCCGAAATGGCCAATGTCCGGCGCCATCCCATGATTGGCTACGCCATTCTCAAGGAGCACGGCGTCCGCAACACGGATGTGTTGGGCTGCGTGCGCTCGCATCATGAATTGCTCGATGGTTCAGGATATCCTGCGGGCCTGATGGGCAACAGCCTGCCGGACCTGGTCAAGATGGTGACCATCTGCGATGTCTTTTCGGCGCTGGTCGAACATCGCACCTACAAGCAACCGGTTAGCCCCGAAGCGGCTTATGACTATCTGGCCGCCAATGGACAGTTGTTCGACCAGGCGCTGGTGCGGGCCTTTGGCCCCAGTATCCTGCCGGCCTGATGGCTGGGCGAGGGCTCCGACAAGAGAACGTGACCGGCCGCAACTTTGCCCCGCCCCCCCCTTGCAACCACAGTCCAAAATCCGCATATAGGCGCCGGGAGGTTGGCGCGGACGTGTTCCTCGCCAACCGGGTCAGGTCCGGAAGGAAGCAGCCCCAACGAGATCCTCACGGGTCGATGCCAGCCTCCTACTCAATTCCCTGTTCAGAAGCGGGTATGGAACAGCGCAATATCGGCATTGGCCTTTTGCGACATGGACCGGCTTGCCCTATGTTCCGGGCATGACCAATGGCAGATTCCCCGGCAAGAAGGACAAGGACAGGCCGCATGGCTGACATTCAGACCACGCCCTACCTGGTCCTGGCTCGCAAATACCGCCCGCGCGACTTCTCGACCCTGGTCGGGCAGGACGCGATGGTACAGACGCTGGGCAATGCGTTTGCGCAGAACCGCATCCACCACGCCTTCATCCTGACCGGCGTGCGCGGCGTCGGCAAGACGACCACGGCCCGCATCCTTGCCCGCGCCTTCAACTATGAAGACGAAACCGGCCGCCACCCCACGCTGGAGCTGGAAACCGAAGGCGCCCATTGCCGTGCGATTATCGAGGGGCGGCATGTCGATGTGGTGGAAATGGACGCTGCGTCCAATACCGGTATTGGCGACATTCGCGAGATCATCGACTCGGTGAAATACGGGCCGGTCTCGGCGCCCTACAAGGTCTATGTGATCGACGAGGTGCACATGCTCTCGACGGCAGCCTTCAACGGGCTGCTCAAGACGCTCGAAGAGCCACCGCCTTATGTGAAGTTCATCTTTGCCACCACCGAGATCCGCAAGGTTCCGGTGACGATCCTTTCGCGCTGCCAGCGTTTCGATCTGCGGCGCATTCCGGCCGATGTGATGTCGGCCTATCTCGAAAAAATCCTCGGCCAAGAGGAAATCGGGTTCGAGCCGGACGCGTTGGCCATGATCGTGCGGGCCGGTGAGGGCTCGGCACGCGACTCCCTCTCGCTGCTTGACCAGGCTATCGCGCATGGCAATGGCTCGGTGAGCACAGCGACGGTCAAGGCCATGCTGGGCCTGGGAGATCGGGCGCGGATCATCGACCTGTTCGAAGATCTGATGGGCGGCCGCATCGCCGAGGCCCTTGGTGCGCTCAAGGAACTTTACGATCTGGGCGCCGATCCACAGACCCTGTTGGCGGACCTGGCCGAATTCACCCATCTGGTGACCCGCATCAAGGTGGTACCGGCAGCGGCCGACGATGCCTCGCTGACCCCGGACGAGCGGACGCGTGGTGCCGATCTGGCGCAGCGCCTGCCGATGCGGGCGCTGACCCGGGCCTGGCAGATATTGTTCAAGGGCAATGAAGAAACCGGGCGGGCCGGCAATGCGCTGCAAACCGCCGAAATGACGCTCATTCGCCTGGCCTATGCTGCCGATCTGCCCAGCCCCGACGATGTGATCGCCAAGCTGACGCAGCAGGGCAGCCTGCCCTCCGGCGGTGGCAGTGCGCCGTCTGCGCCCCGTGGACCCTCCGGCGGCGCGTCCGCCATGCGCGTCGAGGCCATGGAGACCCGCCCATCGCCCGCTTCGGTGGCGGCGCCCTCGCCAGCGCTTCCCGCGTCTCGGCCACAATCCGTCGCACAGCCGGCGCTGGCCACGGTGGCGTCGTACAAGGATCTCATTGCATTGGCCGCCGCCAAACGCGATGTGCTGGTCAAGCTGGCGCTGGAAAGCCAGATGCGTCCGGTCTCGTTCGAGCAGGGCCGGATAGAGGTGGCGCTGAGCGATGGTGCGGACCCGGGCATAATCGCCACACTCTCGGCGCGTCTGCAGACCTGGACCGGGCAGCGCTGGCTGGTGATGGTCTCGACCAAGGCCCCCGAGGGGCTGACCATCCGGCAGGAAAATGAGCAGCGCAAAGAAGCGGCGACTGCTGCCGCGCATGACGATCCGCTGGTCAAGGCCATATTGGAAACATTTCCGGGCGCCAAGCTGGTGAACGTGACGGTGCGCGACGATGAGGCCGCGCCAGCCGAACTGGCTCCACCCCCACCTGAAGAGGACGACGAATGAAAGACATCATGGGTATGATGAAGGCCGCCGGCGAGATGAAGGCCAAGATGGAGGCCATGCAGGCCGAACTGGCCGAACTGGTGGTCGAAGGCAATTCCGGTGGCGGCATGGTGGTCGTGGCCCTGACGGGCAAGGGCGACATGCGGGGTCTCAAGATCGACCCCTCACTGCTCAAGCCGGAAGACGCTGAAATGGTCGAGGACCTGATCATAGCTGCCTTCAATGACGCCAAGGGCAAGAGCGAAGCCGAAGCCCAGCGCAAGATGGCGGAAGTGACGGCCGGCCTGCCGATTCCACCGGGCATGAAACTGCCGTTTTAGGCTGGTGCCGCTGTGGCCTCCGGCGGACCCGAAATCGAACAGCTCATCCAGCTTCTGGCGCGCCTGCCGGGGCTTGGGCCGCGCTCGGCGCGGCGCGCGGTGCTGCACCTGATCAAGAAGAAGGAGCAGCTCATGCTGCCCCTTTCGGCTGCGCTGGACCGCGCCGTGCTGGTGGTCAAGAGCTGCGAGGTGTGCGGCAATGTCGACACCACGTCGCCCTGTTCGATCTGTGCCGATCCGCGGCGGGGCGAGAGCGGCATCCTGATCGTGGTGGAAGACGTCGCCGATCTCTGGGCGCTGGAGCGCGCCGGGGTGGGACAGGTCCGCTATCACGTGCTGGGTGGCGTATTGTCACCCCTTGATGGCGTGGGGCCGGATGATCTCAACCTCGAAGGGCTGATCGCACGGGCGCATGATTATGCGGAAATCGTCCTGGCCATGAATGCCACGGTTGAGGGGCAGACAACCGCACACTACATCACCGACCGGCTCACGGGGACCAATATCCGCGTCACGCGCCTTGCTCATGGCGTGCCGGTGGGCGGAGAGCTGGACTATCTCGATGAGGGCACATTGAGCCAGGCGCTCAAGGCGCGGACCGAGATCTGACGCGATCGCCCTCCCCTTGACGGGGAGGGATCAGCGCAAGGCGGGAACTGTCCGCTCAAAGCATCAAGCAGGCCTAGTGCAAATGCGGGTCGAATTCCTCGCTGCCATGCCAGGCATGGTCATCGTCGACCGGGCCGTCCTCGTCCTCCTCGTAGAATACTTCTTCACCGATCAAGGCGTCACGGGCGTCGGTATCGTCGGGCGAGAGGGCGTCAAGGTGGTCGGCGGGATCGGATGACATGGAGGCATCAATATTGCCGGTGTCTTCAGTGTTATCGAGGTCGCGCTGTAATTCGGCAATGGCGCGGTCGAGCTCTTCGAGCATATAGGCCGGGTCCTGACCGCCGAAGTCACCGCTCTCGCGCGCGGCGGCCTCGTGGCGCATTTCCCACAGTCGCTCCAGCCGGTCCCGCACCGGGCGGTCATCGCCATAAAGCAAATCCTCGATTTCGCTCTGGCTATAGGGCTGGGCAATGCCGGGGGTGTCGGCATTTTCGAAGCTGGTTTCCTGGGGCACGAGACTGCCCGGATGATGATGGTTCTGCACCATGACTGATCTCCCTTATGCAGTAGCACGAGGGTGAAACGCACAAGCAGGACCTGAGTTCGATCACATGGTCGAATTCAGTTCAGGTCCCCCGGCTCATCCTTGACCAGCCGCAAGGCCGTCGCTTCATCGCTGCCGCCGTCCCATGTGGGTGGAATGGGTTTGCTGGATTTGGCGCCGAGTTCGCGCAGCATTTCGACCTGCCGCACGACATTGCCGCGACCATTGGTCAACTGATCCCTGGCCTTGGCATAGGCGCGCTGGGACTTGTCGATTGCTTCCCCGACCTGGTCCATGGTGCCGAGGAACCCGGCCACCTTGTCGTAAAGCTGGCCGGCGCGCTCGGCGATTTCCTCAGCATTCTGGTGGCGCTTTTCGATGTCCCAGACATTGCGCACCGTGCGCAACACGGTCATCAGCGTGGTCGGGGTGGTCAGCATAACCCCCTTGCCCATGCCGAATTCGACCAGCTTGGTATCGTGCTGAATAGCCGTGGCCAGCGCGGACTCGATGGGCACGAACATCATCACATAGTCCAGGCTGGACTTGGCGGCCCGGTTGTAGCCCTTGTCGCCCAAGGTGGTGATGTGGCCGCGCACCGACGCGATATGTGCGCGCAAGTGCTGGTCGCGATCATCATCGGGGCTGTTCACAAAGGCTTCGAATGCAGTCAGGGACACCTTGGAGTCGATCACCAGCCGGTCGCCATTGGGCATGAGGATTTCAACATCGGTGCGCAGGCGCTGGCCATCTTCGCCGCTATGGCTCTGCTGGGTGAAATATTGCTCGCCCTCGCGCAGGCCCGACTGTTCGAGAATGGTGGCCAGAATCATTTCGCCCCAGGCGCCCTGGGTCTGCGAATTGCCCTTCAAAGCGCGTGTAAGGTTCTGCGCCTCGGTGGTGATCTGCAGATTGCTTTCAGCCAGGGCGCGGATGCGCTCGCCCATGGCGGAGCGGTCTTCAACCAGGTTCTTGTGGAACTCGGTGATCTTGTCCTGCAGAGGCTTTAGCAGCGTGTCGACCTGCTCGCGGTTCTGCTTGGTGAAGGTCTCGCCATGGGTGCGCAGCACATCGCCGGCGATGGCTTTGAACTCGTCGGTCATTTGCTGGCGCGCTTCCATGAAGCGCTTCAAATTCGCCTCATTCTGGCGCGCCTGCTCGTCGAGCCGCGTGCGCATGGCGGCGAGCTCGGATTGCAGCCCAGAGGATTTTTCACGCTCGGTGTCGAGCAGATCGGTGGCGCGGTCCCGGTCGCGCTCAAGCTGGGCTTCAAGGTCACGGATGCGCGTGTCACGGGAGGCGATCTGTTCGAGAAAGCTCGCCTTCAACCCCTCGGCCGCCTCGCGGGCCTGCTGTTCGGCGCGGGCCGCGTTGGCGCGCGCCGAAGCCACCAGCCAGATGATCAGCAGGACAACCAAGGCCAGCACGCCGACCAGCAAGGCCATCGCCGTGGTGACGGGGAACTGGCCAAGGGTGAACAATGTCATATCAAGATCTTGCATGGCGTGAGCTTAATCCGATTCTGCTGTTCGCAAAATGTTCTGCTGCTGCGGTGGATTGAACCGGGCTGCAGTTGACCCGGGAGCCGGAAATCGCCATATCGGGGGCAATCCTTTCATCGCCGGACTTTTCTGCCATGGCCGTTCGCCCCATTCTGATCATTCCCGATGCGCGCTTGCGTGCCGTTGCCGACCCGATCATCGAGGTTGATGACGAGATCAAATCTCTGGCCAAGGACATGCTGGACACCATGTATGACGCGCCTGGCATAGGCCTGGCCGCGCCGCAGATCGGGGTGATGAAGCGCATTGTGGTGATGGACCTGGCCGGCGAGGGTGAACCCCCGGCCCCGCTGGTGATGATCAATCCCGAAATCACCGCTTTCGGCGACCAGATGCAGGTGACCGAGGAAGGCTGTTTGTCCATTCCCGAGCTCTATTATGAGGTCGAGCGGCCCAATGAGGTGACGGTAAAATATACCGATCTCGATGGGCAGGAAGTGGTCAAAGAGGCCGAGGGCAAGTTGGCAGTGTGCATTCAGCACGAGCTCGATCACCTCGATGGCGTGCTCTATATCGACTATCTCAGCCGGCTGAAGCGCGACCGCGTGATCAAGAAATTCGAAAAGCAGGCAAAGCGGGCCGCTGGCTGATATCCGGTGGCCGCGACCTCGCCCTTCGACAGGCTCAGGATGAGGTCTATGGGAGTGCTGCGTTCGCGTAGACCTCATGGTGAGCCTGTCGAACCACGAGGTCGTTGACCATGCGCGTCGTCTTCATGGGTACGCCCGAATTTTCTGTTCCAACGCTAACCGAGATTGTCTCGGCCGGACATGAGGTAGTGGCGGTCTATACGCGTGCGCCCAAACCGGCGGGGCGGGGTCAGGCGGAGCGCAAGAGCCCCGTGCATGAAGCAGCCGAGGCGTTCGGCATTCCGGTGTTTACGCCGCGCTCTCTTAAGGCCGAAGCCGAGCAGGCCCAGTTCGCCGCGCTTGGGGCCGAGGTCGCGGTGGTCGTTGCCTACGGGCTGCTGCTGCCCAAGCCCATTCTCGAGGCGCCTGATTATGGATGCCTCAACCTGCATGGCTCGCTCCTGCCGCGCTGGCGCGGGGCGGCGCCGATCCAGCGCGCCATCATGGCCGGCGACAAGCAGACCGGCATTGTGGTGATGCAAATGGATGAAGGTCTGGATACCGGCGCAATGGGGCCGACCGAGATCATCGCTATCACGCCCGATATGACCGCGGGCGAACTGCACGACCAGATGATGCGGTTGGGTGCCGATCTGATGGGCCGGGCGCTAGCGGCGCTGGAACGCGGGAGCCTCGATTTCACGCCGCAGCCGGAGAGTGGCGAGACCTATGCGGCCAAGATCGACAAGGCCGAGGCGCGGATCGATTTCTCCAAATCGGCCGAAGAGGTTCACAATCTGATCCGGGGTCTGTCGCCCTTTCCGGGTGCCTGGTTCGAAATGGAACTCGCTGGCAAGCCGGTGCGGATCAAGGCGCTGCGCTCGAGCCTGAGCGAAGGCGCCGGGGCGCCGGGTGCTCTTTTGGGCGACGAGCTGGTGATCGCTTGCGGCGCTGGCGCGGTGCGTCTGATCCAGGTGCAGCGCGAGGGCAAGGGCGCCATGGACGCGGCGACATTCCTGCGCGGCGCCGGGACGCTGCCTGCCACAGTGACCTGATGCCACGCTACAAACTGACTATCGAATATGACGGCACCCCCTTCTCCGGCTGGCAGCGGCAGAAGGACAGGATGAGCGTGCAGCAGGCGCTGGAAGAGGCGATTGCCGGTTTTTCGGGCGAGACGGTGACGACCCAGGCGGCCGGACGTACCGATGCGGGGGTGCATGCGCTGGGTCAGGTGGCGCATTTCGACCTGTCCAGGGCATGGGACCCGTTCCGCATTCGCGAGGCGCTGAACTATCATCTGCGCCCCCACCCGGTGGTCGTGGTGGAGAGCGAGGCGGTACCCGACACGTTCGAAGCGCGGTTTTCGGCGACGGCGCGGCACTATGAATATCGCATTCTCAACCGTCGGGCGCCTGCCGCTATCGAGCGAAACCAAGTCTGGCATGTCCCCAAGCCACTGGATGCAGAGAAAATGCACGAAGCGGCGCAGACCATTCTGGGCCACCATGATTTTTCCACCTTCCGTTCCTCGGAATGCCAGGCCAATTCACCCATGCGCACTCTAGATGCGTTCGAGGTGAGCGGGGATAACGAGATCATCGCGATTACTGCGAGTGCCCGGAGCTTCCTGCATCACCAGGTGCGGTCGATGGTGGGCTCCCTCAAGCTGGTGGGCGAGGGCAAGTGGAGCCCGGCCGATTTTCGCGCGGCGCTCGATGCGGCGGACCGGACACGCTGTGGCGCGATGGCGCCGGCGAGCGGACTGTTCCTGACCGGGGTCGACTACCCTTAGACAGGCCCCATGGTCTGCAGGATGATGCCGCCAAGCACCATCAGACCCACAAATTGCGCCACCACCTGAGCAACAATGAAGATGGCGATCTGCACCGGCGCCAGAGTGACGATGCGGCGAGCAATGTTGATCTCGATGATGATGCTGAGAAGGCCCACGACCAGCAGCATGATGTCGCTGCCGCCGAGCAGGACGATGCTGATTGCGCCGATCAGCGAGACGTAGAAATTGACCCAGTTGTCGGCCACCAGATAGGGCATGAAGCCATCGAGCCGGCCCATCATCTGCAAGACGGCATAGGCCGCGCCAATCTGCAGTGCGAATAACAGACCCGAGAGCAGCGTCATGCCGGCGGCGGCGCCGGAGGCCGGGCCGACGCCGAGCAATTGCGGGCCAAAGACGCTGACGGCAATGGCAAGCACCAGAGCGATGAAGCTGCCGATCAGGCCGCGCTGGGAAAAATCGAAATAGTTGGCCGCGTCCTGCCGCCCCAACACCAGGGCCCAGGCGCCGCGGGCGGCGTCGAGCGCTTCTTCAACAAAGGTCGGTGAGGACTGGGGCAAGGAACAGACTCGGCTCAGGCGGCGGGAACGGGTGCTGGCATGATGTAGAGTGCGATGGGCGTTCCGGCAAGGAGCAGCACCGTCAATACTGCAAAGGCGATGGAAACACCGATGCTCCACCCGCCTGCCAACCGTCCCAGGCGAAAGAGCATATAGGCCATCGCCAGCCAGAGCAGCGGCAACAGAATCCCTATGGTGAGCGAGAGCAAAGCGCCCAGGCCAACATAGAAGGTCAGCGCATAAATGCTGGGGACCAGCAGCGGCAGAACCGGATCACGCTGGCGCAAGGCATAGCGGGTTCCGTAGATGCCGATCAGGGGCGCTGCGAGGAACAGGGACTGGAAGACGAGCGTTGCGGTGAGTTCGCCCAGGGTTGGCACGCCATAATTGAGCGACCCCAGCACCACGGCCAGGAAGGCGAACAGGTAGAACAGCACCAAAGCCGTCACCAGGCCCGCCCGGGTGAAGCGGAAGCGCGCCTGCCAGCCGGCCTCATTGCGCAGGATCATGATCCAGCCATAGACCGACTGGCGCAGGGCGTTGATGATCTTCATGCCGGGTCTCCGGCAAAGTAACGGCGCATGAAGGCTGTATATATTTCCGTCAGCCCGGTGAGGTCGGCCAGGGCGATGTGCTCATCGGCCTTGTGCATGGACGGGCCGACAAGACCGCATTCAACCACGGGGCCATATTGGGCGATGAAGCGCGCATCCGAGGTGCCGCCGCCGGTGGAATATTCGGGCGGCTTGCCATTGCGCTGGGCAATGACCGCCGAAAGCGTTTCGATATCCGCACCGAGCGGGGAGAGGAAAACACGCGAGGGCGTGCCGGACATCTCAAAAGCGATGTTGGTGCCGCAGGGATTGACGCTGGCAATGCGGGCGCGGACCCAATCGGTCAGGGTCTCGGGGGTCCAGATGTCATTGTAGCGGATATTGAAGCGCAGTGTTCCGCTCATCGGGATGACATTGCTGACCGGATTACCGACATCAATGGTGGTCAGCTCGAGATTGGAAGCAGGGAAGTGGTCGGTGCCGGCATCGAGCTTTTCGCTTGAGAGCGCCGTTGCCACAGCGGCCAGCACGGGAAGCGGGTTATTGGCCTTGTGCGGATAGGCGACATGGCCCTGGGTGCCGGTGACGGTGACCTTGCCCGAAAAAGAACCGCGACGGCCGATCTTGATGCTGTCACCCAGGGTTTGGGTGGAACTGGGTTCGCCGACAATGGCGAAGTCGAAATGATGGCCGTGTTCCGCCATCCAGGCGACGAGCTTTTCGGTGCCGTTGATGGCGTCGGCCTCCTCGTCATTGGTGATGGCGAGGTGAATGGTGCCGGCTCCGGGCGGGATCTCGGCGCAGGCGGCAATGAAGGCGGCAATGCCCGATTTCATGTCGGCAGCACCGCGACCGAAGATCTTGCCCTCCTCAATGCGGGGCGTGAATGGATCGGATGTCCAGTGCGCGCTGTCCCCGGGCGGGACGACATCGGTGTGGCCAGCAAAGAGCAGGCGGCGACCGCCCTGCCCTCTGGTGGCAAAGAGATTGCCGACCGGATAGGAGCCGTCGCCTTCGAACCGCAGGCGGGTCACCGCAAAGCCGATAGCCTCGAGTTCGGCCTCCAGCAGATCGAGCGCACCCGCCTCCTCGGGGGTGACCGAGGGGCAGGCGATGAGGCGGGCGAGCAGGTCAGCAGGGTCGATGGTCACGACGGCTCCGGTTTGGTTCAGGCGGCACCGTCCAGCGGATCGGGACCATAGTTATTGGGTCCGGCGGTGCCTTTAAGGAAGCCGAGCTGGACCAGCATGTAGATCGCGAAAATCGCGAAGATAAGGTTGAGGGCGCCCAGCCAGATGGAGGGTACCGGGACCATGACGCCGCCCATGTCGGTCATGGAGGAGCCGATGCCCGTTGCCGTGAGCAGGTTGAGCAGCACGGAGCCGGCGATCAGGATCTTGAGGTCGGTGCCGTTGTTGTCGCGATCGTGGCGGCGCTTGATGCCGACGCAGTAGCTGGGCCAGATCAGCGCCAGATTGATGAGCACGCCGAACCAAGCCATGACCGTGCCATTGCCGAAGCTGAGAATGCTCAGCACAATGCTGGCCAGGATCGAAATAACGATCAGCACCACGATGCCGATCCACCATTGCTGGCGGCCTATGCGGCCGTCGGTGGTGGTCAGAAGCGCTTTGATATTGTCCATTCTTGTCCCCCTCTCATGATGCAGGAATCAGGTCCTGCCAACATCAGAGTAGGATGCTGGCGCCGTGTAAACCAGCGCCAGCCCTCCGTTTAGTCGCGCAGCAGGTCGTTGATGCCGGTCTTGGAACGGGTCTGGGCGTCGACGGTCTTGACGATAACGGCGCAGTAAAGGTTCGGGCCGGGCGTGCCATCAGGGAATGGCTTGCCCGGAAGCGAGCCGGAGACGACCACCGAATAGGGCGGCACATAGCCCATATGGATTTCCCCGGTCTGGCGGTTCACCACCTTGGTGGAAGCGCCGATGAACACACCCATGGAGATCACCGAGCCTTCGCCCACGACGACGCCCTCGACGATTTCGGAGCGCGCGCCGATAAAGCAATTGTCCTCGATGATGGTGGGGCCGGCCTGGAGCGGCTCGAGCACGCCGCCAATGCCGACACCGCCGGAGAGGTGCACATTCTTGCCGATCTGGGCGCAGGAGCCGACCGTGACCCAGGTGTCGACCATGGAGCCTTCACCGACAAAAGCGCCCAGATTGACGAAGCTGGGCATGAGGATGGCGCCCTTACCGATATGGGCGGAGCGGCGGACGATGGCGCCGGGCACGGCGCGGAAACCGGCTTCGCGCCAGGTATTGTCGCTCCAGCCCTCGAACTTGGTGGGCACCTTGTCCCACCAGGTGGATCCCTGCGGTGCGCCGGTCATCGGCTCATTGTCGTTGAGGCGGAAGGAGAGTAGCACGGCGCGCTTGAGCCATTGATTAACCACCCAGGTGCCATCCACCTTTTCGGCAACGCGGGCCTCGCCGCTGTCGAGCAGGTTCAGCGCTTCATTGACGGCATCGCGCACGTCGCCCGTGGTTTTGAAATTGACCTCGGCGCGGTTCTCGAAGGCGGCGTCAATAGTCTGGGCGAGTTGCTCGTGCGACATGGCGTATCCTGGCGGTTGGAAATTTGCGCGGACCATAGCCGGGGCGGTCGGGGAGTCAACGGATATGACACGGCAAGCGGGCGTGCCCCCGCAATTCGGGCATGGTTCGAAGCCGCCCCGGCATCACTGCCTCGCGGTTGCACGGTGAAAAGCGGCTTTCGCCCCTGTTTAAACAAAGAAGAGGCGAAAGCCGCTTCCCACGAACAAGACCACCCGGGTGACATTTCAAGTCTCTGCGTGACTTTGGAGAATATTTAACCCGCCAAGGCCCATTGTGGACCATCAACAGGTGGGACCGGGGAAGGACCATGGGGCGAGTATTGCGGGTGGTGAGAGGATCGCTTGTCATCAAGGTGTTTGCCGTGTGCTTTGGCGCAATACACCTGCCGCTCATATCATTGCTGCTTTACCTCGGGCTGGGCCGTCCTGCCGACCCTGTTCCCATACTGGTCGTGGCGCTGGTGGCCACGCTGCTTGGCAGCGCCCTGGCGTTTCTTGCCGTCTATCAATTCGTCAGCCCCATCGACCGGCTGGTGAAGGCCATGGACCGCTACCAGAAGGAAGGCGTGGAGCCGTTTGTCGAGGTGCGCGGGTCTGATGGATTGCGGCGACTGGCGGACAAGCTGCTCTCGCTGGTGCGTGCGCAGGAGCTCAATATGCGGGCGCTGCAACGCCAGGCCAACAGCGATCCGCTGACAGGGCTGGGCAATCGCCGCTGGCTGCACAACGCGGTTTCCGTCGAGATGAGCCGGGCTGCACGCCGTGACCAATGGGTGTGGGTCGTGGTGTTTGACCTGGATCACTTCAAGACGATCAACGACACCTATGGCCATGCGGCGGGGGACGACGTGCTGATGACCGTGGCGGAGGTCACCCATCGCCAAGTCAGACCATATGATCTGCTGGCCCGTATAGGCGGCGAGGAATTCTGCATTGTGGCGACAGATGATGCGCCCTCGCTCGGGATTATTGTCGCAGAACGTATCCGCGCCGCTCTCGAGAGCTGCAACCCGACCATCGGGGGCATAGCCGTCCCGGTCACTGCAAGCTTTGGCGTTCATAGAGGTGACCCCAGGACGGAAAGCTTTGCGGACATGCTGCGGCGGGCAGATGCCGGCCTTTACGCAGCCAAGGGCAATGGCCGCAACCTGGTGGTGGACAGCAAGGATGCGCCCCCGATCGGAGATCAGCCACAGCGCGTATCGCTGACGATCGAACTTGCCGAGGGCGATGGACAAACCGCCTGAGACAAGCAGAGTGGTCCTATCCATTCACCTGCCGAACGCCTCGGCGGCACCCTCAATCGGCCGCCGGATAGACGCCGAGAATGCGGAAATAGTCGGTGAAGAAGCCCAGCTCTTCGAAGGCGTGCTGCACGCCGATGTCGTCGGGGTGACCCTCGATATCGGCGTAAAACTGGGTGGCGGTGAAGGCGCCGCCGACCATGTAGCTTTCGAGCTTGGTCATGTTGACGCCATTGGTGGCAAAGCCGCCCATGGCCTTGTAGAGCGCGGCGGGCACATTGCGGACCCGGAAGACAAAGGTGGTTTTCACCTTGCCCTGGTTGGGCGCGCGCTGCTCGGTCGGCGAGAGCACCAGGAACCGGGTGGTGTTGTGGTCGGCATCCTCGATGTTTTCGGCCAGGACATTGAGCCCGTAGATTTCCCCGGCAAAGCGCGAGGCAATGGCGGCCACGGCCGGATCGGCCTTCTCGGCGATCTCGCGGGCCGAGCCGGCGGTGTCGACGGCATTGATGGTGCGCAGGCCGTTGGCAGAGATGAACTTGCGGCATTGGCCCAGCGCGACCGAGAGCGATTGCACCGCCTTGATATCTTCAAGCCGGGCGCCGGGAACGCCGAGCAGGGTCATTTCCACCCGCAGATAGGTCTCGCCGATGATGTTCAGGCCGCTTTCGGGCAGCAGGTGGTGAATGTCGGTGATGCGGCCATAGAGTGAGTTCTCCACGGGCACCACGGCAAAATCGGCCTTGCCGGACTGCACCGCATTGAGCGTTTCCTCGAAGGTAACGCAGCCAAGAAACTCTTCGCCGGGAAAGACATTGGCAGCAGCCGCATGGCTGAATGCGCCGGGTTCACCCTGGAAAGCGATCTTCTTGGTCATTGATGGTCATCCGTGAATGGAAAGGCAGGCGGGTTGTGGCGCGGGCTCAGTATGGAGTCAATCTGCAGGCAGCATCTGCGGTGGCGCGGAAAATCGTCTCGCATTGGCCATTTTCCACTGCCCGGTCATCGCCGCGGCGGTTTGACCTGTTGCGCCAGAAGTGGTCTTGATACTATGTTCCGCGCGCGTCGAGCCGGCCGGTTGAGGCAGATTCCGTTACGGGATCGCAGTTTGGGCTGGCTCGGGAAATTGTCCACAGGGGATGGACCGGCAGAGAGACCAAATGGATTCGTTTGAGCTAAACAAGATCATCGGCGCCGTGCTCGGCACCCTGTTGTTCGTTATGGGTGTTGGGTTCCTGGCGGAAGCCATCTATCACCCGATCGAGAACCGCGGCCCCGGCTACGCCTTGCCCGAACCGGAAGTGGCCGAAGCCGGCGCTCCGGTGGAAGAAGTACCCGTGACGCCGTTGCCGGTGCTGCTGGCCAGTGCCAGCGTGGACAATGGCGCTGCCGCCGTGCGCAAGTGCCAGAGCTGCCATACCTTTGGTGAGGGCGAAGCGGCCAAGCAGGGCCCGAACCTCTACCACATCGTCGGCGCCCCCAAGGCCCATATGGAGGGCTTTGCCTATTCGGACATTCTGCTGCAACAGCAGGCTGAAGGGCAGACCTGGACCTATGAAAACCTGGACGCCTTCCTGACCAATCCGCGCGATTATGCGCCCGGGACCAAGATGGCGTTTGCCGGCGTGCGTTCGCCCGAGGAACGCGCCGACATCCTGGCCTATTTGCAGACCTTGTCCGCAGACCCGGTGCCGTTCCCGGAACCGGAAGCAGCGCCCGCGGAAGAGGCCGCGCCGGCTGAAGGCGAGGTCACTGAGGTCGAGACGATCCCTGAAGAAGTGGTTGCGCCCGAAGAGGCCAGCGAAGAGACCGTGACCACCGAGCCGGGCGCCGCCGTGGAAACGCCGACCGAAACGCAGTCGGACTCCCCTGTGGAAGGCACGCCCGTGCAGGAAACTTCGCCGGCAAGCCCGGAAGCGCCGGCCGCCAGCCAGTAAGGCTGTGCCTGACTGACGAGGACTTTCAAGAAAGCCGCGCCCCAAGGTGCGGCTTTTTCCATATCAAGGACCGTTTCTGATGTTGCTGCTGCACCTTTCCGATGTCGACGAAGCGAGCTGGGCCCGGGCATTTACCGAAGCACTGGCCCCCTACCCCGTGGTGCGGCGGGGCGACAGTTTCGACCCGGCCGAGATTCGCTATATCTTTGTCTGGAAGCCCCAAGCAGACGCTTTTGACGGGCTCGTCAACCTCAAGGCAGTGCTGTCGCTCGGCGCCGGGGTGGATGCCTTGCTCAAGCACCCCAACCTGCCCGATGCGCCGATCGTGCGGTTCGTGGATGAGGATCTGAGCCAGCGCATGAGCGATTATGTGGTGGCCCATGTCACCATGCATCACCGCCAGTTCACGCGCTTTCAGGCCGACCAGAAGGCGCGCCGCTGGGACCAGTACTACCCCCCGGCCGCAGGCGAGACCACGGTGGGCATCATGGGCATGGGCGTGTTGGGGCAGGACGCGGCCAGGCGCCTGAAACCACTCGGCTTTGATTTGCGAAGCTGGAGCCGCACGCCCAAGGTCATGGACGGGGTGGAGGGCTTTGCCGGTCAGGCCGAGTTCGACGCGTTTCTGGCCGGCACCGATATTCTGGTCAATCTGCTGCCGCTGACGCCGGAAACCACGGGTATTCTCAATCGTGCGACCTTTGCCAAGCTGCGCCGCGACCGGCTGGCTGGTGGCCCGGTCATTGTCAATGCGGCAAGGGGCGGGCACCAGAAGGAAGCCCATATCGCCGCGGCTCTGCAGGACGGAACGCTGGGGGCGGCGAGCCTTGATGTGTTCGAAGTCGAGCCCCTGCCGCAGAACAGCCCGCTCTGGGCAATCGAAAATTGCTACATCACCCCGCATATCGCCGCCATTTCCAGTGAGCAGAGCGGCGTGCGCTATTTCACGCAGGTGCTCACCGGACACGAGGCGGGCAAGGCGCTGCCAAATGTGGTGGACCGCGCGCGTGGGTACTAGATCGACACATAAAATTCACTGGTCAGGGGCCAGTGTGTCGTTCAAGCAGGCTGGATGAAAACAATGGGAGCCGGTCGAGGGGCATGACCGATACAGCGCAGCAGGAAAAACCGGGACTCTATGAGCGGCTCAAGTCCGCCACGGGGCATCCTCTGGCCGAGCCGATCCTGGCGCTGATCTGCTTTCTCGAAGCGATGATCGTCCCGGTGTTTCCCGAAGTGATGCTGGCGCCGATGATCCTGGCCGACCGCCGGCGCGCCTGGCGGCTGGCCACAATCTGCACCGTTTCATCGGTGGTGGGCGGCGTATTCGGCTATGCGATCGGCTATTTCCTGTTCGACACCATAGGCAAGGCGATCGTGGAATTCTACGGCGCAGGCGTCGGGTTCGAGCAGTTGCGCGAGAATTTTATCGCCAATGGCCCGTTCATGATCATGGTCGGTGCGGTAACGCCCATCCCATACAAGATCATCACCATCACCAGCGGGGTGGCGGGGATCGATATCTGGACCTTTATTCTCTACGGGTTCATCGGCCGTGGCCTGCGCTTCTTCGTGCCTTGCGGGCTGTTCTACTTTTTCGGGCCGGTGGCCAGCACCTTCATCGAAAAGCACAAGAAATGGGCCGGTTGGGTGATGCTGGCAGCGGTCATCGGCGGGTTTGCCGCCGCGCCGCTGCTGTTTCCCAAGCACGGCACCGAGGTCACCGATCAGGTGATCGAGCGGACCACCGGCACCGATATCATACCCGGCTCGATGGCCCCGGTTCAGTCCGAATAACGCTGCCGGAGCAGGCCGTAGATCGCGCGGATGGCCTGATCGGTGCCGCCGGCCGGACGGCCGGGCCGTGCATCGGGCGCCCAGCCGAAAATATCGAGATGCACCCAGGCCCCCGCCTTGCCCACGAAGCGCCTGAGGAACAGCGCCGCGGTGACGGAGCCGGCATGTCCACCGCTGGCCGCATTGTTCAGATCGGCAATGCGGGAGGACAAGAGGCTTGCATAGGGTGACCAGAGCGGCATGGGCCAAAGCGGGTCTTCGGCCGCAAGGCCCGCAGCGGCCAGACCGGCAGCCACCTTGTCGTCGGTCGAATAAAGCGCGGGCAGTTCGGGGCCAAGGGCAACGCGGGCGGCGCCGGTGAGGGTGGCCATATCGATCAGCAGATCCGGCGATTCCTCGTCAGCCAGGGCCAGGGCATCGGCCAGGATCAACCGGCCTTCGGCATCGGTATTGCCGATCTCCACGCTGATGCCGGCGCGCGCGTGCAGGACGTCGCCGGGCCGGAAGGCATTACCGGCAATGGCATTTTCAACGACAGGCAGCAACACCCGCAGGCGCAGCGGAAGCCCCGCATCCATGATGGCATGGGCGAGCCCGAGCACATTGGCCGCACCGCCCATATCCTTCTTCATCATCAGCATGCCGGTGGCCGATTTGATGTCGAGACCGCCGGTATCGAAGGTGACACCCTTGCCGACCAGGGTCACCTTGGGATCAGTGTCCTTGCCCCAGTGCATATCGATGAGGCGCGGCGCCTGGGTGCTGGCGCGGCCCACGGCGTGGATCATGGGGAAATTCTGTTCGAGCAGATCGTCGCCCTTGATGACGGTGAGGCTCATGCCGTGGCGGGTGGCCAGATCCCGCGCACGGGCCTCGAGGGCATCGGGGCCCAGATCATTGGCAGGGGTGTTGATCAAATCCCGCGTCAGGCTGGCGGCCGCCACCTGGCGCTCGACCTCATCGGCATCGGCCGCTTCGGGGAGGACAAGGCGCGGCGCCGGCGAGGCGGCGCGATAGGTCTCGAAGCGATAGGCGCCCAGGCGGAAGGCAATGGCGGCCAGGGTCGGATCGCCATAATCGCCCTGCAATTGATAGTCGCCCTCGGGCAGGCCTGCAGCGGCCAGGCCGGCCACAAAGACAGGGCGCCCCTGAGCCGCACCGGTGCCGAACAGCCAGGCCGCAATGGCGCCCGTGGCATCGGGCATGGCCAGCAGACGGCCCTGCTGGCCGGCAAAGCCATTGGCCTGGGCCCAGGCCCGCTGCCGATCGTCCAGAGGCCCGGCCTCCACCCCGTTTTCAGGAATGAAAATGAGCGGGATGGCGGCTTGGTCAGTCATGGCAGAACTCCGTTGTGTCCCCCCTGTCTAGCCGGGACCACGCGCCCGCACAACGCCGCAAGGTCGCGGCTTAACCGGGCGTTAGGGTTAATGATCTATTGCTCTGGGAGAGTTCAAATGGCCGGTTCGCGGCCCGGAGTGCAATGTGTTCAACCCAAGACGGATCAGCGGATTGTTGCGCCCCCTGCTCCTGGCAGGTGTTGCAGCCCTTGTGCTTTCGGCCTGTGCATCCAATCGCGGGCAGTTGGCCAGCACAGACTATTCCGGCATGAGTGCGGCGCAAAGCCACGCTAATCTGAGCGAATTGACCGCGCGCTATCGCGCCAATCCGACGGACCGCGCCACGGTCATTCAATATGCAGCCGCTCTGCGCGCGGCCGGGCAGCCACAACAGGCGGCGGCGGCGCTGGAACAGGCCATGCCGCATCATAGCGGCGATGTGGCGATCAGCGTGGCCTATGCCAAGGCGCTGACCGCATCCGGGCGGTTCGAGCAATCCATCGAAGTGCTGCGCAACGTGATCCGGCCCGATGCACCGGACTGGAACGCGCTGCTGGTGCTGGGCGCGACGCTGGACCAGACCGGGCGACATGAAGATGCAAGGCAGGTTTATGTGCAGGCCGGGGTGATTGCGCCGGGCGAGGCTTCGATCGAGACCAATCTGGGCCTTTCCTATGCCATGACCAATGATCTGGAGGCGGCCGAAAAGCATCTGCGTCGGGCGGTGCAGATGCGCGGCGCCAATACACAGACACGGCAGAACCTGGCGCTGGTGGTGGGCCTGCAAGGCCGGTTTGACGAGTGCCGCGCGCTCTATGCCGCCGAGCTGCCACCCGACCAGGTGGAGGCCAACATGGCCTATGTCCGGGCGCTGCTTACCCAGCAGAACCGCTGGGACATGATCGAGAAGAGCTGACATCCTCTGTGGCCTCCTCGTCATCCCTTGCCTGTTGAGGCATGCTTCGGCGCCGGCCAGCCCTTACGGCCTCCGGTTGAATTGGACGTGTCCCGAGGCGCGTGCGTCTCAGTATAACTAAGGAATAGAGACGTCGCCGCCTCGGGACGCTGGGTTTCTCCTGCTGTCGTGGCCCCTATTGATCGCTCGTCGCAAGGTGGCCCAACGAGCAGGCAGGCCCTGGAGCGACCCAGAACCCAACCAGCTCCTCCCGCAAAGTTCGCTGCAGTCCGTCCGCGCGGGAGTGATGGGTTCGAGGATAAGGGAGGTTTTGGAGGCGGGGATATCTTTTGGCAGCGACAGAAATCGACCCCTTCGCGGACGTTCGCGGTGGCGCCGCGAACTCCAGAAGTCGACATTCGTGACAATGGGCTCAAAAGGCTCCTCGAAGAACTAAGGGGGTCATAGAGAGCGCCTTGATTACAACACCACGTCTAGCGTTTTCGCAATTCGGCTACCGGTCGGAACTCTTTACCAACAGGAATGTAGATCAGCGCCCACTCTGCCCTGTCCACGTCAACCAAGTGCTGAGCGTATGAAGTCAAAGCTGAATATTGTTCGTCTTTTAGGATGCTTGCGATAGCAGCGCCGACGTCAGTCAGCAGATGACAGGGGATCGCTATTTGCGTGCCCATCGACGTCAACGGGGCACCGTCAGACGTGTCTGGTCCGGACCTCGTATGGCCCGGAAGCCCGATACCAAGCACGCCGTCAAATTCTGTAAACTTGAGGGAACCGCCGGACCCATTGGGCTTGTCGAACAGAATATGGGCTTGGCCATTGACACCAGGATCTACCAGAAGATCGGCTGATACCAATGAATTCTTTAGCTCGAAGCTCAACGTACCCGTTAGAACTTTTGGCACGGTCTTCCCTATTCGAAAGCGTGCAAACTCCTCGAACTTTATTGCCGTACGACTGTCCAACTCGTCGACGACGCGAAGAACTTTTGCAGAAAAAGTACCTGGCTTTCGAATTTCCGCGGCTAGGACGCGACCCCATCTCTTCCTGAGTTCGTCAGTTGTTGCGCTGGCACCATACTCCTCGATGCGATCTAGGAACTCTTCCGATAGTGGCGTTTGGTCGGAGTTAGCCTGCTCATTTGGAGGGTTTTGACTGAGATCATCCAGCGCCTCTCGTACGACGCCCTCTGAGTTTTCTTGCTCACGAACAATCTTTCGAAAATGCTTTTCAAACGCGCGTTGAGCTGTAGCCGGGTCTGCACTGAGCACCTCGACGCCGTACTGCGCAGCGGCTTCGATCAGCTTAACTTCACCCTCAGTTTTGGCACGACGTCGTTGAGCAGGCGCCTCAACATGAGCATTCAAAACGTCAACTACACCGCCAGCCAGACGGTCGAGGGCTGCCACAAAGCGGCTTTTCGCTCCTGCCTTTATGCCATTCTCAGTCAGCTCAGCGGAAACTGACGTTTCTCTATCTAGATGATCGCCCGCCATTCATGCCTCCCATTGAGAACGGCATGAAATCAGGATTCGTAAAAATGTGCAGTGTGATACTGCGACAAAGTTGGGCCACACTGTAACCATCGCATCGCAATTTGCTTTATCGGTGTATCTGCGGGCAGTACCAGCTGGCCCACCCAGAATCGTCTGCTTTCGGCAGTTATCTTGCCGGAAGCGGACAGGCAGAAACCCACCCCATACCCGGCACAAAAGTACAGGGCCCTCGGGTCAGGCCCGAGGGTGACGGCCGGTGGGTGGGGCAATAGCGCTGCCCGAGCGATGGACGTCTTCATAGCGCGAATTCAGCGCTGGAGCAGAACGGCAGCTTTCCAACCCCTACCCAGCCTTCGAACCGGCCATTCGCAGAGATGACAGCTTGCGGCCGTTGCGCCAGAGTGTCCGCGAGATCGACAGGCATCGGGAGGGACAGGCATGGCCGTTAAGCGTATGGACAATATGGGCATCGTGGTGGAGGACCTCGATGGCGCGATTGCATTTTTTCGCGCCTTGGGGCTCGAGCTTGAAGGGCGGGCCACTGTCGAGGGGGAATGGGCCGGCCGGGTGACCGGGCTGGGGGACCAGCAGGTCGAGATCGCCATGATGGCAACCCCCGATGGCCATAGCCGGCTTGAGCTTTCCCGTTTCATCAGGCCAGAGATCGTGGCCGATCACCGCACTGCGCCCGTCAACGCCCTGGGGTATCTGCGGATCATGTTTGCCGTCGACGATATCGATGAGACTGTTGCGCGGCTCGGGGCGCTGGGTGCGCAATTGACCGGTGATATCGTCCGATATGGCGAGAGCTACCGGCTCTGCTATGTCCGTGGCCACGAAGGGCTATTGATCGGGCTGGCGCAGGAACTGGGCTGACCGCGCAACACCAAGCCAGCGAGCCGCCCTAGTTCCCGCTCATTGTCGATGCGACCGAGCCGGAGAAGACCTCGATCATGGCCGGGGACAGGATGACGATGAACAGCACTGGCAGGAAGAACAGGATCAGCGGCACGGTCAGCTTGGGGGGCAGTGCGGCGGCTTTCTTTTCGGCTTCCATCATGCGCGTTTCCCGGCCCTCCTCGGCCATGACGCGCAAGGCCTGGCCCACCGAGGTACCGTAGCGATCAGCCTGGATCAGCGCGGTCATCACCGATTTCACGCCATCCAGGCCGGTGCGGCGGCCCAGGTTTTCGTAGGCGCGGGTGCGGTCTTCGAGGAAGGACAATTCGGCTGTGGTCAGGGTCAGTTCTTCGGCCAGTTCAGCGGACTGGCCGCCGATTTCCTTGGCGACGCGCTTGAAGGCGTGCTCCATCGACATGCCGGCTTCAACGCACAACAGGAGCAGGTCGAGACAATCCGGCCAGGACCGACGGATGGAGGCCTGGCGCTTCTGGGTCCGGTTCCTGAGCAGCAGCAGGGGCAGATAGGCGCCGACCAGGCCTGCACCGATGGCATAGACCAGGTTGAGGAACAGCGGGCGGTCCCCCGGCGTCACGAAGAGCAGATAGAAGGCGGCAAAGGCAAAAACACCGATGGGATAGACCAGGCGCTGAAACAGGAACTTGGTCAGTTCGCCCTGCCCGCGCAACCCGGCCATGGCCAGCTTGTCGACGGTTGTATCGTCCTGGAACGCCTTCTTCAAATCGAGGCGCTCAACGGCCCGCTTCATATAGGATTTTGGTTCCTTGCCGCGCCGGATGGAACTGCGGCCATCGCCACTGCCCGATGCGCCGCGCAGGCGCGCCATTTCCTCGGCGCGCATCCGGTCGCGTTCGACCGCGACGCGCTTGATGCGCTTCTTCATGTCCTGGCGGACAATCATGGACGAGCCGAAGGTGAAGACAACTGCCGCCGCCGAAACGGCGGCCAGAACGGCGATGAGAAATTCCCGCTGGGTCAGAAGCTCGATGATGTTCATGGACGGCGCCCCCGGGTCAAACTTCGAACTGCACCATGCGGTTCATCACAAATATGCCGGTGGCCAGCATCAGCACGCCGACAGCCAGACAGATATTGCCGACCGGTGTGACGAACAGAGGCTGCAAATAGGTGGGCGTGACCAGCGACACCAGAGTGGCCACCACGAAGGGCAGCGAGCCAATAATGCCGGCCGAGGCCTTGGCCTCGGAGGACATGGCCTTGACCTTCTGCTTCATCTTCTTGCGGTTGCGCAGCACGCGCGCCAGATTGCCCAGCGCTTCGGACAGATTGCCACCGGCCTGCTGCTGCACCGAGATGACCACCACGAAGAAATTGACTTCGGGCAGTGGCACGCGATCGAGCAGCACCTGCACCGCCTCGGTCATGGACAGGCCAAAGTTCTGCTGATCGAGCACGCGGGCGAACTCGGACTTCACCGGCTCCTTGGTGTCCTTGGCCACCACGCGCATGGAATCGTTGAGCGGCAGGCCGGTCTTGACGCCGCGCACAATGGCCTCGACGGCGTTGGGCAGTTCGTCGAGAAAGCGGTCCTGATATTTTTTTCGGCGGCGCGATACATAAAAGCGCGGCAGCAGATAGCCGCCCGCCACCGCAAAGATCGCGGCGAAGTAGAATGGCACCTGGACAATGACGAGCACCACGAACAGCACGACCCCGAAAATGATGCTGTTGCGGATGAAGGCCGCAGGCTTGATGGTCATGCCGGCCTGAAAGATCAGATCGGACAGGCTCAGGCGCTTTCTGGCATTGAGCTCGTCGGTCTGGGATTTGAGGGCCTGCTGCACCGAGCGGCGCCGGTCTTCGCGCGTGCGGCTGGCATCGGCCTCGCGGCGATTGGCGCGGATATCGCCCTGAAACGCCTTCATGCGCTGTTCAGCGCGCTTATTGCCCAGGGCCGAGGGCACCAAAGCGAAGCCGGCAGCGCCGATGGTGATGACGAACAGCGCGACAAGAGCGAGCGTAATCATGATCAGCGCCCCAAAATCTCGTGCTCTTCGACATTGGCCTTTTCGAGCGCCTCGACCAGATTGGCTTCTTCGTTGAAGTAGCGGGCGCGCTCGGTGAATTGCGGCTTGGTGATGCCGGTGGAGCGATGCTTGCCCAGCAGCATGCCATTGGCGTCCTCGCCCATGATATCGTAGAGGAAGACATCCTGGGTGACGATGACATCGCCTTCCATGCCCAGCACCTCGGAAATGTGGGTGATGCGGCGCGAGCCATCGCGCAGGCGCGCGGCCTGGACGATGACGTCGATGGACGAAACGATCATTTCACGAATGGTGCGGCTGGGAAGGGCATAACCGCCCATGGTGATCATGGATTCCAGACGCGACAGGGCTTCGCGCGGCGAGTTGGCGTGCAGCGTGCCCATCGAGCCGTCATGGCCGGTATTCATGGCCTGGAGCAGGTCGAAGGCCTCGGGGCCACGCACTTCGCCGACGATGATGCGTTCGGGACGCATACGCAGGCAGTTCTTGATGAGATCGCGCATGGTGATCTCGCCTTCGCCCTCGAGATTGGGCGGGCGGGTTTCGAGCCGCACCACATGGGGCTGCTGGAGCTGAAGTTCGGCCGAGTCCTCGCAGGTGATGACGCGCTCGTCCTTCTCGATGAAGGCGGTCAAACAGTTGAGCAGCGTGGTCTTGCCCGAGCCGGTACCGCCAGAGATCAGCACATTGGCGCGCACGCGGCCCAGAATGCGCAGCACTTCGGCGCCTTCGGGCGAGATGGAATTGTATTTGACGAGCTGCTGGAGGGTCAGCTTGTCCTTCTTGAACTTACGAATGGTGAGCGCGGCGCCATCGATGGCCAGCGGCGGGGCAATGACGTTGACGCGGGAGCCATCGGGCAGGCGGGCGTCGCATATGGGCGAGCCTTCATCGACGCGGCGGCCGACCTGGGACACGATGCGCTGGCAGACATTCATCAGATGCGCGTCGTCGCGGAAGCGCACATTGGTCAGGCGCACCTTGCCGGCGACTTCGATGTAGCACTTCTGCGAACCGTTCACCATGATATCGGCGATGTCGTCGCGGGCCAGCAATGGTTCGAGCGGGCCATAGCCGAGCACGTCGTTGCAGATATCCTCGAGCAGGTCTTCCTGCTCGGAAATCGACATCACGATCGATTTGAGCGCGATGATCTCGGCGACGATGTCGCGGATTTCCTCGCGCGCGGCCTGGCTCTCCATGGTGGCGAGCTGGCTGAGATCGATGGAATCGATCAGCGCGTTAAAGATTGCGGACTTGGTCTGGAAATATTCCTTGGCACGCTGGGCATCGGCGGGTGCGCGGACATCGAGCACCTCATCGGTGGTGCGCATGCGCGCGCTCATGCCATCGCCATCGCTGGCGCGGCGCTGCGGCGCAGGTGCCGGGGCGGGCGACGGACTGGCCACTGGCCGTGGTGCCTCGCTCAGTCCGGGCGTATTGCCGCCAAATGTGGTGCGCTTGCCAAACATGAAAGTCCCTACCGTCCTGGTCTCTACGCTTGCAGGCTTCAGGCCCGCTTCTTGAACAGGGATGGAAGCTTGAGCAGGCTCCCCGTTTTTGCCGGCGCATGACCCGGCTGCCGGCCGGTCACATGCATGCCGATATTGGAGAAGATCTCGTTGATCTTGTTGTTGGCCGCGACCTCGGCGATCATCTGCCCGTTATTGGCCGCCGTGCCGAAAAGCTGCGCATCAAAGCCGATCTGGCCGATCAGCTCGCATTCCACCGAGGAGGCGAATTCATTGGCGCCAATCTCGGGCCGGCGTGGAATGCCCAGCTTGTTGATCACCAGCCTGGGGCCGGCATCGGTGGGACGCAGCGCCTTGATGGCGTCGGCCATGTTCTTGGCATTGCGCAGATTGGCCAGGTCCGGCTCGGCAACGATGACGACATCGTCGATCGAGGCCAGGGTCTGGCGGGTCCACCCGTTCCAGCCATGGGGAATGTCGAGCATGATGATCGGCACGCTCTTCTGGCAGGTCTCGATGACCTGTTCGAACTCACGTTCCTCGAAATCCCAGGTGTGATCCAGGGTGGCGGGCGCGGTGAGCAGATTGATATGGTTGGCTGCCTTGCTCATCAGCCTGTCCAGCATGGTCTGATCGACCTTCTGGTTGGCCAGAACCGCATCGGCCAGGCCATGGGGCGGGTCCTGATTGAAATTGAGGCCGGCCGTGCCGAAGGGCAGGTCCATATCCACGATCAGGCAATCCTGGCGCAGGCCGGTGGCGATGGCCCAGCCCACATTGTGCGCAATGGTGGAGCTGCCTGCGCCGCCCTTGGCCGAAATGAAGCCAACCGTACGCCCGATCGGGGCGGCGCCTTCGGCGGCATAGAGCTCGGTAATGGCGGTGACGATCTCGGACGAGGTGGCCGGGAGCACGACATATTCGGAAATGCCGGAACGGATCAGCTCGCGATAGAGCAGCACGTCGTTGACATGGCCAAGCACGATGACGCGGGTCGAGGCATCGCAGACCTCGGCAAGCCGTTCGAGCGCGGATGGAATCTGATCGGGCGGCAGCGTGGTTTCGACGATGATCAGATTGGGCGTGGGGTTTGACTTGTAGGTCTCGACCGCGCCGTCGATGCCGCCATTGTGGGTGGTCAGCGCCACCTTGGACATGCGCCGGTCATGCATGGCGCTTTCGACCAGCTGGGCCGACTGGGAATGCTCGCAGAAGGCCTGAATGGTGATGCGCGGCACAAGACGTGCGCCCGAGGCGATCTCGGCTGCCGGCTCATCTGCCTGTGCTGGCTGGTCAGGGGTGAGGAAACTCATAGATCTGGTGCTCCTGATCCGCAATCAGTCCAAAACAAAGCCGACATTGCCGGAGAACCCGCCGCGGAATTCGCCGGTGGCGCCGACGCCGTAGATGGTCTCGAGCCGCCCCAGGAAAATCCCCTCGGCATCGCTGGCCATCATCGTGCGGTCGGTTGGCACGGGAATGGAGTTGGCCGGGCTGGGCGAGACAAGATAGGGGGTGACCAGAATGACCAGTTCGGTCTGCTGGGTCTGGTAGTCGCGCGAGCGGAACAGGGCGCCCAGGATTGGGATATCCCCGAGCAGCGGGAACTGCTGGATGTCCTGGCTGGCAGATTCCTGCAGCAGACCACCGATGGCGAGCGTCGTGCCGCTGGGCAGTTCCACCGATGTCGCCGCCTGACGCTTGGTGATTGAGAAGTCAGCCTGGGGCTCGGACACCGAGGTATCGACCTTAAGGCCGATCGACCCGTTCGACTTGACCGTTGGCACGAATGACAGCTCCACGCCGTAGGGCTTGAAGATCACAGTGCGCGTGTTCTCTTCGTCGTCATAGGTGTAGTAGGGCAATTCGCCACCGGCCAGGAACTTGGCCTCCTGCCCGGAAATCGCCGTTAGAGTCGGCTGGGCCAGCACGCGCAGCGCTCCGCGCCCTTCCAGCGCCCGAACGGCGGCTGCCACCGAGTTCCCGTTGCCGTCCGAATATGCGACATCGAGCCCATCGACCGGGAATGAATCGGTCAGCAGGCGATTGGTGAACTCGAACAGGTTCAGCGTGCCGACATTGAGCAATGCGCCGAAATTGATACCGAACTGCTTGGCGATGTCGCGCTTCACCTCGGACACGGTCACCTGCAGCATCACCTGCTGGGCGCCGGCGATGTCGATAATGTTGGCGACGTTCTTGGGGTCGCCGGCAAACTGGATGGCGACCTCCTGGGCCCGGTCCTTGTCCTCGGCGGACTGGACCGTGCCGGTGAGCACGACCCGGTTAGTATCATCGTTCAGGGTCACCGATTCCACGCTGATGTGGGAGCCGGGAATGACGCGACGCAGGGCGTCTTCGAGGGCGTTGCCGACCTGGGAGGGCTCTTCGATGACGCGCAGGTCCAGCACCTGGATAGTGCGACCCTGGTCGTCGAGGAAGAAGACATTGGTGTTACCGCCGGTGATGCCCTGAATGATGCTGCGGGTGCGGGTGCGCATGATCGCAGCAGCCACATCGGGCTGGGAGACGATGACTTCGGCAACACCGGCCGGCAGATCGACAATGACCGACTTGTTCAGCTCGACATCAAGCGAACGCACCGCGCCATAGGCCGAGGCGGCGATGGTTACCTGTGCCGGGGTGGCCTGCGCCATGGCCGGGACGATGGCTGCGGTGGCGCCCATCAGGGCGGCCAGGCCGAGCGTGGCGGCGCCTCGCGAGACCCTGCGCAGTGTCGAATTAATTGGCTTGTCCATCATTGTCTCGCCTCTATTGCGGCAGGATCTGGGGCGTCGGGGACGCCTCCGGGGCCTGATTGTTGCCGGGCAGATTGTTGACTTCGGGGGTGCTGTAATCATTGGCGTCAGCAGACATGGCGCTGCCGGCCAGCACGCTCTGCTCGCGGCCATAGCGGATCAGCCGGACGGCCTGATTGGTGGGCACGCCCGTTTCGACGCGATTGAAGTCGGCCACGGAACGCAGGGTGAGGCTCAGCCGCCCCCGCGTCGAGGCGTTGACCAGCGTTTCGGCCTGGGCCGGATCGAGTTCGAGCGTGGCAATCGTCGAGTCGTTGAATGTTGTCGGGTTGGGGCTGTCCTCGGCGCCGGTTTCATCGCCACCGCTGACGCCCATTTCGCCCAAGCGCTTACCCAGGGCCAGGACACGCACATTGGACAGGATGACCTCGGAGCGCTGACCCATCTCGGTGGAGGTGGTGAGAAGCACATCAACATGGTCATTGGGCACCACGAAACCGCCGGCGCTGGAGGCCGCCGAGACGGTGACCGAGACGCCGCGCTTGCCGGGCGAGAGCACGGCGGAGAGATAGCCTTGATCGGCACGGACCAGCTTGGCCTCGCGGATCGGTTCGCCGGGGAAGAATTCGAAGCGGGCGACAGCCCCGGTCAGTTGCTCGGGCGCATCGGGCATGGCCGAAACCGTCACGTATTCGGTGCGCAGCGCGCCTTCGGGCCAGTCCTGCCACTCGACGCGATCGGGATTGAGCCGCTCACCAACGCCAATCGGCGCCCTGGCCACCAGAATCTGGGTCTTGGCTTCCTGGACGACCTCGGTCCTCACCTCGGTTGTCGGTGCCGGCGGCCTGCTGCCTCGCATGACCAGAAAGGCCGCCAGAGAACCTGCCACGAGGGCAACCAATAACAGGACGATACGCGCGGGTCTCATGCCCTACTCCGGTTGTACGCGAGCCTACTGGCCCAATTCCACCGGATGAACTATGGAAGCAAAGGGTCAAGTTTTAGTTAATCAGGGCTTTGCAAAAGGCGTTAACAAGTTATGAACGCTTGCTTTTTGCGAGAAGGCGCCACGCGCAACAGAAAAGGCCGCCAGCGAATATTTCGCCAGCGACCGCAAAAGCGACTGATTACTGATGTTTAAGCCGTAAGGCGCTCGAAGATAGCGGTATTGGAGTAGGTCAGCAGGCCGGCCGCCGCAAGGGCGATGCCATAGGGCACGCCCTGCTTGGGGTCGTGCAGGCGATTGAGCCAGCCCAGCCAGGGGCGGCCAGCGAGCAAGGTATCGAGCGGCAGGCGGCGCAGTATCAAGATAAACAGCGTCAGCACACCGCCGAGCAAGGCGGCATGCACCAGATAGGGCAAGGTAAGCCCGAAGCCGAGCCAGAGCGTGGTCGCAGCGGCCAGCTTGGCATCGCCACCGCCGATCCAGCGCATGGCAAACAGTCCAAAAGCGACAACCAGCACGACAAAGGCGCACAGCACATGCATGGCGAACTGCTGCAAAGGCAGTTCAACCACCAGCGCCATGGCGACAAAGCCGGCGACCAGCAGCAAGACCAGCTTGTTGGAGATGCGCATGGTCAAGAGGTCCGACGATGCGGCGAAGGCCATGGCCAGGGGGAAGAAAAACAAGGCTAGAAACTGGAACACGTCATCCTCCACGCAAAGCTTGGCTGCCGGACCAAGCCATTGTTGGCACGGACAGGCTTAAGAAATAGCGAATGGGGAAACGCAGATATTGCCTAGAGCGCAAAACCCGCCATGACTTCGTCGCGGACATAGGCCCAAAGGTCTTCCAGGCCGCCGCCCAACATGAGAGCGGACCCCACTATGGCGACTGAGAGCAGTGAGGCGATCATGGCATATTCCATGGCCGTCGCGCCCTGTTCATCTGCCGCCAGTCTGCGCAGGGCAGCGCCCAGCCTCGGATCGATCCTTTTTGGTCCAGACATGTATTATCCTCACCGCAAGAATCGAAATCGCGGGCTCTGCCGGAGGGGAGAGCCCGCGATGTATAACCAGCCGATCACATCACGGACGTGACCGGCTATGCGCGTGGTGACCTATCAGGGGTCAGCCGGTGCTTCTTCAAAACCCAGTTCGGTGTTGATCGTCTCAAACACGCCCTGGAGGCCATCACCCAGAACGGAGACAGCAGCGATAATACCAACAGAGATGAGTGCGGCGATCAGGCCGTACTCGATTGCCGTCGCGCCCGACTCATCCTGCGCGAAACGTGCGAAAATATTCATTCCCAGGCTCCTTTTTTTACACGTCCTCGGGTGAGCGCAGTGTCGGACCACGTCACTCATCGAACATGGCCTGACGCTAGCCGCCACACGTTGAAATAGCGTTAATCGGGCGTCTGGCAGCTAGATTGTGGCGGGTTGCCGTTTTTCTGGTAAACACCACGTTCAACAAGTAGATAAAATTAGATATAGCCGATAACTGCCATTACCTCCATATATCAAGAGCACGGAGATTTATTCGGCGCATTCATATTGAAGCGACCTTATAATCTATACTCACACCGCACCAATCCGGAGCGCGCAAGCGATCAATCCCGCGGCGTTTGCCAAGTATTTACCATTCGGGTGGATCGTAGGGGACAGCGTATCAGTACCCAGGTTTGCACCATGTTCCGTTTTGCCGCCACTGCCCTGTTGCTTGCCGCAACTCTTGCGGCACCGATGCCCGCCCTGGCCCAGGACGGCGCGCCGATCAATGTCAATGTGAACATGGCACGCATTCTGCGCATCAGCGCACCGGCTGCGACAGTCATTGTGGGCAATCCCGGCATCGCCGATGTGACCATCCAGGATCCGCAGACCTTGATCCTGACCGGCAAGAGCTATGGGCAGACCAATCTGATCGTGCTGGACAGCCGGGGCGAGCCGGTTGCGGACACGCTGGTGGAAGTGGTGCAGATGAGCGCCGGCATCATGACTGTCTATCAGGGACAGAGCCGGACGACCCTGTCCTGTGCGCCGACATGCCAGCCGGTGGTGATGATGGGCGATGACACCGGCTATTCGGGCCGGGTGCTGGCTTCCTCCCAACTGGTGCAATCGGCCGCAAACTAGGGCCGCGCCGATCTCCGATACCGCGTTAAGCTGGCATTTACCCTAAGGCCCAATCCCCGGCTTTGCGTTGATCTTCCTAACCATTGAGTGAGGGTATCCCCCTAGTCTGGCTCCAAAGCGTTGAAGCGGGAGCCAAAGCGAATTGTTCGGCAAGGGCTGGCACAGGATGAAGCGGCAGAGCCGCCTTTTTACGCGCGACCAGCGCGGCGTGACGGCTATTGAATTCGGACTGCTCGCCCTGCCCTTTTTCGGCATTATCGGGGCGATCATCCAGACCTCGGTGATCTTCCTGTCCTCGCAGATCCTGGAGAGCGCGGTACAGGATGCTGCGCGCACCATTCGCACCGGCCAGGTGCAGGACGCCGGAACCACGATCGAGGAGTTCCGCGCCGATATCTGTGGCCGCCTCTACGGGCTGTTTCCCGATTGTGCCGGGTTGCACATCAGGGTCAATACGCTGGACAATTTCCAATCCGCCGATCTGGAGCCGCCACTCGACACGGATTGCGAGGAACCCTGCGACTGGACGGTGGGCGAGAGCTGGACGCCTGGCAATGGCAAGGCGGTTACCCTGGTTCAGGTCTATTACCGCTATCCGGTGACGATAAAACTGGGCATTCTTGGCATGTCGAATATGGGCGATGGCCGGCGGCTGATGGGCTCGGCCACCGTCTTCCAGAACGAGCCGTTCTCATGAGCGGGATGCGCGCATTGCTCGATGGGCTGAAGCAGTTTCGTCGTGCCGATCATGGCGCAGCGGTGGTGGAGTTCGCCCTTATCCTGCCGGTCATGCTGTTCACCTATATCGGTATGCTGGAAGCGAGCGCACTGATTACCAAGGACCGCAAGGTACAATCGGTGGCCGGTGCCGTTGGTGACCTGGTTGCGCGCATGGACGGCACAATCACCAATGCTCAGATGGAGGATTTCTTCCTGGCGGCAAGTGGCATCATGACCCCTTATGACTCCAGCGAAGTCCTTCAGGTGGTGACCGCTGTGTGGGTCGACGGCGACGGGGCGACCCGGGTGGTCTGGACGCGACAATATCAGGACGAGGACTATAGCAGCGAAACCCCACACACGGTGGGAGGCGCCTACGCCTTACCTGACGAGATGATCGATATCGCCAAGGGCAACATGGTGATCGCCGCCGAAGCCAGCTATAGCCACCCCGCGGGAATCATCATGGACGTGCCGGTCAATCTGTATCGCTCCGCCTATTTCCTGCCGCGCTTCGGCGATCCCATCTCGATCAACTAGTTGTCCTGCCAGGCCGGGCACCGACCCGGCTTGTCCGCGCTATTCTGCCGTGCCACAAGCCGCTCAGACTTTCTCGAACCAAGCGGACGGCTCACATGGACGACCACATCATTCCCGTATTCGATCTGGGCGGCGTCTTCGTCGACTGGAACCCGATGTATCTGTTCCGCAAGCTGTTCGACAGCGAAGAAGATGCGCAATGGTTTCACGACCATATCTGCACCGGGGACTGGAACCTGGAATTCGATGCCGGCGAGATCTATGCCGAGGGCGTGGCCAAGCTGATTACCCGCTTTCCCAAATATTGGCGGGAAATCCAGGCCTTCGACACACGCTGGAAGGAAACCGTGGGCGGGTTCATCGAGGGCACGATCGACATCCACAATGAGCTGATCGAGCAGGACATCCCCACCTTCGCGATTACCAATTTCTCCTGGGAGAAGTGGGTCAACTGCCTTGGCGAATGGCCGTTCCTCGAAAAATTCGATGGGGTGGTGGTGTCAGGTCTTGAAGGACTAGTGAAGCCCGATCCGCGGCTCTACCGGGTGTTCTGCGAGCGCTATGCGCTGGCGCCGGAAAGCTGCGTGTTCATCGACGACAGCGAGCCCAATATCGTGGCCGCGCGCAAGTTCGGCATGCAGGGGATCCACTTCAAGGACCCGGTGCATTTGCGGGCCGACCTGATCGCGCTGGGCCTGCCGCTCAAGGCGAAGTAAGTCACACCTCATCCACCCTTCGGGCACCTTCTCCCACAAGGGGAGAAGGGAAACCCCACCTATCGGGTGCCGTACATGCGGTCGCCGGCATCGCCGAGGCCGGGGACGATATAGCCTTTTTCGTTGAGGTGATCGTCGATGGCGGCGGTATAGACCGGCACGTCGGGATGGGCTTCGGTGAAGTGCTTGATGCCTTCAGGCGCGGCGAGCAGGCAGAGGAAGCGGATATTGTTGGCGCCGCGCTCCTTGAGCTTTTCCATGGCCGCCGTGGCCGAATTGGCGGTGGCCAGCATCGGGTCGACCACGATGATCAGCCGATCTTCGAGGCTCGATGGCGCCTTGAAATAGTATTCGACCGGCTCGAGCGTTTCATGGTCGCGATACATGCCGATATGGGCAACGCGGGCGGCGGGGACCAGGTCGAGCATGCCATCGAGCAGCCCATTGCCGGCACGCAGGATGGAGGCGAAGACCAGCTTCTTGCCCTTGATGGCGGGCGACTTCATCGGCGCCATGGGCGTCTCGATGTCGATCATTTCCAGTTCGAGATCGCGGGTGACCTCGTAGCACATCAGATGCGCGATCTCGCGCAGCAGGCGGCGAAACCCGGCAATCGAGGTCTCCTTGTTGCGCATGATGGTCAGCTTGTGCTGGATCATGGGGTGATCGATGACCGTCACATTGCCCTGGACCTTGCTCATCGGAACACCTCTTGTCTGTTGGTCTTTTAGAGAAAACTCTTGCCGTGGCGTCCGGGGGACAGGCCCAGCCAGGCAGCGATGCTTTCACCTATATCAGCGAAGCTGGGGCGAATGCCAATCTCTCCCTTGGGCAGGGCTGGGGAAAAGACCAGGATCGGCACCTGTTCGCGGGTGTGATCGGTGCCCGGCCAGGTCGGGTCATTGCCGTGATCGGCGGTGAGAACCAGCAGATCATCGTGCCGCAGGGCCGCAATGATCTCAGGCAGGCGGCTGTCGAACAGTTCGAGCGCGGCGGCATAACCGGGCACATCGCGGCGGTGACCAAATTCACTGTCGAAATCGACGAAATTGGTCATGATGAAGGCGCGATCCGCGGCCATCTCCATGGCGTCGAGCGTCTTGTCGAAGAGCTGGGGAATGCCAGTGCCCTTCAATTTGTGGGTGACGCCGGAGCCGGCATAGATGTCGGAAATCTTGCCGATTGCATAGACTTGGTTGCCGGCGGCCGCATTGCGGTCAAGCAGGGTCGGCTCGGGCGGGGCAATGGCGAAATCGCGGCGATTGCCGGTGCGCTTGAAGGTATCAGGCGTTTCACCGATGAAGGGGCGGGCAATGACGCGACCGATCTTGAGCGGCTCGGTCAACTCGAACGCGACCCGGCAGATCTCATAGAGCCGGTCGAGGCCGAAATGGGTTTCGTGCGCGGCGATCTGGAACACGCTGTCGATGGAGGTGTAGCAGATCGGCATGCCGGTGCGGATATGCTCCTCGCCCAGCTCGGCAATCACGGTCGTGCCCGAGGCGTGCTTGTCGCCGAGAATGCCCGGCAAGCCGGTGCGCTTGAGGAATTCGGCGATGAGGTCAGGCGGAAAGGTCGGCTCGGTCTGAGGGAAATAGCCCCATTCGAAGGGGACGGGGACGCCGGCGATTTCCCAATGGCCCGACGGGGTATCCTTGCCTTTGGACACTTCGCGACCGACGCCGAAGCGGCCGCCTTTGGGCGCGTCGGAGAGATTGGGCGGCAGGGTGCCGGTGGAGAGATTTATGGCCGCACCAAGGCCAAGGGCGTCCATGTTCGGCACGTTGAGCGGCCCGGCGCGCAGGCCGTCCCGATCCGCCTTGCCGGCAGCGGCCCATTCGGCAATGTGACCGAGTGTGTTGGCGCCTTGATCGCCATAGGCGGCGGCATCGGGGGCGCCACCGATACCGACGCTGTCGAGGAGGCACACAATGGCGCGGGGCATGGGCGTTACTCCCTGGGCTCGACGCGGCCGGCAATGATCGGATTTTCACCAGCAGTATCGCCGAGTCCGTAGGCGCGCCTGAGCCGGGCTTCGGCATCGGCGGCGCTGGCGTCGTCAGCGGCGTGGATGCGGGCGATAGGTGTCTGGGCATCGGCGGTTGCGCCCAAGGGGGCGAGACGGTCAAAGCCGACGCGATAGTCAATGCTGTCGGTTGGCGTGGCGCGACCACCGCCCAGGGCAACGACCGCCATGCCGACGCCGCGGGTGTCGATGGCGGTGATGGTCCCCTGCCCTTCGGCATAAACATCGCGGACGATCGGCGCCGGAGCGAGATGGGTGTCCATGTTGTCGACGAAATCGGCGGGGCCACCAAGGGCAGTGACCATGCGCGCGAAATGTTCCGTGGCGCGACCGCTGTCAAGAGCGCTCGCGACTTGATGGCGGGCTTCGTCGAGGCTCGTCGCCTTGCCTGTCATCAGGGCGATTTCGGCGCAGAGGGCCAGGGTGACTTCGCGCAGGCGCGGATCCTGATGGGCCCCGGTCAGGAAGTTGAGTGCATTGCGGACTTCCAGGCCGTTGCCGGCGGCGCTGGCCAGCGGCTCGTTCATATCGGTTAACAAGGCACGCGTCCGCAAGCCTGCGCCATTGGCGACATTGACCAGGCTCTGCGCCAGATCGCGGGACTGTTCCAGCGTCGGCATGAAGGCGCCCGAGCCGGTCTTCACGTCAAGGATCAGCGCGTCGAGGCCGGCGGCGAGCTTTTTCGAGAGGATCGAGGCGGTGATCAGCGCAATGGATTCGACCGTGCCGGTGACGTCGCGAATGGAATAGAGCGTCTTGTCGGCGGGGGCGAGATCGGCGGTCTGGCCGATAATAGCGCAGCCGGCTTCGCGCACCACCTTGCGAAAGAGCGCATTGTCGGGCTGGGTCTGGTAGCCGGGGATGGCATCGAACTTGTCGAGCGTGCCGCCGGTATGGCCGAGACCCCGGCCCGAAATCATCGGGACATAGATGCCGCAAGCGGCCAGGATCGGCGCCAGCATCAGGCTCACATTGTCGCCCACGCCGCCGGTCGAATGCTTGTCGGCGACCGGGCCATCGAGATCGGACCAGTCGAGCACCGTGCCGCTGTCACGCATGGCCAGGGTCAGCGCGACGCGCTCATCCATGCTCATGTCATTGAAATAGACCGCCATGGCAAAGGCGGCGGCCTGGGCATGGGAGACCGTGCCGCTGGCAAAACCGGCGATGAACTGGGCAATGTCGTCCTGGGCAAGGGCTTCGCCATTGCGTTTTTTGAGGATGACTTCTTGGGGGAGGAAGACCATTTTGACGTGCTCGCGTGCCTCGCCCTCGTGGTTCGAGGGTCGCTGCGCTCCCGCCTCACCATGAGGGCTTACGAAAGCGCCGAGTTCTCGGAGCCCTCATGGTGAGGTGCGAGCGGTTTCGCGAGCCTCGAACCACGAGGGCGGTTGTTCAGGCCCCGTAGGGGATCCAGACGTTTTTGACCTGCGTCGCCTTGCTCAGGAAATAGTCGCCGGCAAAGCGGGGATCGGCGAGGTCGTAATAGAGGCCGCGGCTGGTCCAGGTCTGTTTCAGATTCCCCACCGAGGCTTTCTCGACCATGGCGGAGGCTTCGGCATTGCCGGCGAACCAGAGGCCATCGACACCGTCGTGCTCGGCCAGGGTCTTGGCCAGCGTGACGCTATCGCCGGTGACGATATTGACCACGCCATTGGGCACATCCGAGGTTTCGAGCACCTGACAGAGATCGGTGATCGAGAGCGGGCTGCGCTCGGAGGGCACCAGCACGACAGGGTTGCCCATGGCGAGAGCCGGAGCGAGCAGCGCCACTGAACCCAGGAGCGGGCGGCTGGGCGGCGCGACAATGCCGAGAACGCCCAGGGGCTCGACCAGGGCTGTGGCGATCATGCGCTGGGGCGGGTTGTGCACGGCACCATCATACTTGTCGGCCCAGCCGGCAAAGGCAAAGAGCCGTTCGACCGATAGGGCGACCTCGTCACGACCATCTTCGCCGGTCTGCGCCTTGATGCGGGCGGCGAATTCATCGCGGCGATAATCGAGGTTCTCGGCGAGGAAGTAGAGGATCTGCGCGCGGGTATGGGCGGCCGTCGTGCCCCAGCTCAGCGCCTTGCGGGCCGCTTCGACAGCATTGCGGATGTCCTTGCGGTTGCCTTCGCCGACTTCGCCGACCAGCTCACCCTTGGGGCCGAGGACCGGTCGGTTGTAGCCGCTGTCGGGGCGGGCCTGCTTGCCGCCGACATACATCTTGGCGGTCTGGTCGAGGCTGCCCGTGTCGAGGGGGTTGGCTGCGGCGGGCTTAGCCGGCACCTGGGCCGGCGCTGGTTTCAGCGTCTTTTCCCAGGCGGGCTTGAGATAGGCGCTCATGCCTTCGCGCCCACCTTCGCGGCCAAAGCCGCTTTCCTTGTAGCCACCGAAGCCGACGGCGGCGTCAAAGTTGTTGGTGCCGTTGATCCAGACCACGCCGGCCTTGAGCTGGGGCGCAATATCGAGGGCGAGATTGATGTTCTCGCTCCAGAGCGTGGCGGCCAGGCCATATTTGGTATTGTTGGCCAGCGCCACAGCCTCTTCAGGCGTACGGAAGCTCATGGCGACCAGAACCGGCCCGAAGATCTCCTCGCTGACCAGCGTGTTGGCCGGCGAGACATTGGTGACCAGGGCGGGCTTCAAAAAGCAGCCATTGGCCGGAAGCTGGCCATCGGGCTCATAGATTTGGGCGCCTTCGGCAATGCCCTTTTTCATCAAATCCTTGATGCGCTCGACCTGCACAGGGGCGACCAGGGCGCCGATGTCGATGGACTTGTCGAGCGGATCACCGACCCGCAGCTTTTCCATGCGCGCCTTGACCTTGGCCAGGAAGCGCTCCTCGATGCTCTCCTGCACCAGGAGGCGCGAGCCGGCGCAGCAGACCTGGCCCTGATTGAACCAGATGGCGTCGACCAGGCCCTCGACGGCGCTGTCGAGATCGGCGTCTTCAAAGACGATATAGGGCGATTTGCCACCCAGCTCGAGGCTGAGGCCCTTGCCGGAGCCGGCGGTGGCGGCGCGGATGATCTTGCCCACTTCGGTCGAGCCGGTGAAGGCGATCTTGTCGATATCGGGATGGTTGACGATGGCGGCGCCGGTGTCGCCCTCGCCCGTGACGATATTGACCACGCCCTTGGGCAGGCCGACGCGCTCGCAGATCTCGGCGAACAGCAAGGCCGTCAGCGAGGTGAACTCGGCGGGTTTGAGCACCACGGTATTGCCCGCGGCTAGCGCCGGGGCAATCTTCCAGGCCAGCATCAGCAGCGGAAAGTTCCACGGGATGATCTGGCCGCAGACGCCATAGGGCACGTGCTCAGGGAACTGGCTCGACAGATGCGTGGCCCAGCCAGCGTGATGATAGAAATGGCGGGCGACCAGCGGAATGTCGGCGTCGCGGGTTTCGCGGATCGGCTTGCCATTGTCCATGCTTTCGAGCACGGCAAAGAGCCGGGAATGCTTCTGGATCATGCGGGCAATGGCGTAGAGATATTTGCCGCGCTCATAGCCGGAGAGAGCAGACCAGGACTTGAAGGCGGATCGCGCAGCCTTGACCGCCGCATCGACATCGGCGGCAGTGCCGTCGGTGATCTCGGCCAGCGAGGCGCCCGTGGCCGGATTGTCGGCGGTGAAGGTCTTGCCCGGCTTGGTCCATTTGCCATCGATGAAATGGCCGAACTTGCGGGACTTGCTGTCGAGCCAGGCAATGGCCTGGTCGGGCGCTTCGGGCGCCGGGCCATAGTCGAGGCTATCGAAGATTTGCGCGATCTTGTTCATTTTAGGTCCTCCCGAGGCGCGGTTTCAGCCGGCCCCCGTCCTTCGAGGCTCGCTTCGCTCGCACCTCAGGATGAGGGCCTGCGGAGCATTGGTTCGCTTCGCGCTCGCCTCAGGATGAGGTTCTACGAAGCTGTTTAGCCCTCATGGTGAGGTGCGCGGCGCGCCGCGCCTCGAACCACGAGGGCGGGTTCATCACACCATTGGTTGCCTATAATCCGCCGCATAGTGGCCGGTCAGCCCGTGCTCCAACTGCCGCTCGATATCGGTCAGCAGGCTCGACGCGCCGAAGCGGAACAGGTGCGGCTGCAGCCAGTTTGTGCCCAGCTCTTCCTTCATCAGCGCCATATATTTGAGCGCGTCGCCAGCCGTGGCGATGCCGCCGGCGGGCTTGTAGCCGATCTCGATGCCGGTCTCTTCGGCGAACCAGCGGATCATGCGGATCATGGTGAGCGAGGTGACGAGGTTGGCGTTGACCTTTTCCTTGCCGGTCGAGGTCTTGATGAAATCGGCGCCAGCCAGCATGCAGACAAGCGATGCCTTGGCGACATTGGTCTGCGTGGCCAGTTCACCGGTGCCCAGAATGGTCTTGATATGGGCGTCGCCGCAGGCCTTGCGGAAGGCCTTGACCTGATCGTAGAGCGCCTGCCAGTCGCCCCGCAGCACCATGCCGCGCTCGATGACGATGTCGATTTCCCTGGCGCCATCCTTCACCGAAGCCTCGATCTCGGCGATCTTGGTTTCGACCGGCGCCAGGCCATGCGGGAAGGCGGTGGAAACGGCGGCAACGGGAATGCCGGAGCCGTCCAGGGCGTCGACCGCGGTCTTGACGAAGCTATGATAGACGCAGACGGCGCCGGGCAGAATCCGGCGATTGCCCATGCCGAGCTGGTCAAGGATGTCGCGGCGAATGGGATTGCGCGCCTTGGCACAGAGGCGCTCGACGCGGCCGGGGGTATCGTCGGCGTTGAGCGTGGTCAGGTCGATCATGGTAATCGCCTTGAGGAGCCAGGCGAGCTGATAGTCCTTCTTGACCGTGCGGCGCGCGCCAATGGTGCCGGCGCGGCGCTCGAGCGCCGAGCGGTTCATGCGGACGCGCTCGACCCAGTCGAGATCGAGCGGGTAGCCGGGATTGCGCTTGTGCACCGGCTCGGTTGTGGTGTTGTCGACGACCTTGAGACTCATAGTTCCTCCACCAATGCGGGGATCAGTTTCTTGAGTTTTTCAGCCCCCTGAACAGCCATAAGCTTGGTGTGCTCATGGCTGATATTTTCGCTCGACAGGCCCGCGCCCATATTGGTGATGGACGAGCAGGCCCAGACTTTCATCCCCAGGAAACGCCCGAGAATGACTTCGGGTGCCGTGGACATGCCCACGGCATTGGCGCCTAAACGCATGGCCATCTGGATTTCGGCCACCGTCTCGAAGCTGGGGCCGGAATACCAGAGATAGACCCCTTCCCCGAGCGCGTAGTCGAAACGCTGTGCCAGCTCCGTTGCCTTGGCGCGCAGGGCGAGATCGTAGCAATTGACCATGTTGACAAAACGGCGGTCGGTCGGTTCGCCGATCAGCGGGTTCATGCCGGCATAGTTGATGTGATCGGCAATCAGCATCAGGTCGCCGGGCTGAAAGCGCTGGTCGACAGAGCCGGCGGAATTGGTCAGCAAAAGCGTTTCGGCGCCGAGTTCGGAAAGGGCCTCCAGCGCCGGGCGCATGGCGGCGGCATTGCCGTGTTCGTAATAATGCTGGCGGCCGGTGAGGACCGCGACGCGCTTGCCGCCCATCTGGCCGATCAAGAGGTCTCGGCCATGGCCGGAGACGCCACCGCCGGGAAAGCCCTTGAGTTCCGAATAGGGAATGGTGATCTTTTCATCGAGCAGATCGCCAATGGCCGAAAGGCCGGAGCCGAGCACGATGGCAGCGGCGATCGGCTCCTTGCCGGCGATCTTGCGGATGGTCTTGGCGGCCTTGGTCATTTTCCCAGGAACTCCGGACCAAACGAATGCGGCAGGAGCTGGCCCAGGGTCTGCACCAGCGGGTCTCCATCGACGCCGTGGGAGATGACTTCCACGTCGAGATCGGCGAATTCGCGGATGCGCTGGCGGCAGCCGCCGCAGGGGGTGACGGGGGTGACGCCCGGGCCGGTGACATAGATGCGGCGGATGCGCTTGCCGCCGCCGGCCAGCATGGCAGCAATGGCGCTGGGCTCGGCGCAATTGCCCACCGGATAAGCGGCGTTTTCGACATTGCAGCCAGCATAGATCTTGCCGTCATCGGCCAGGATGGCGGCGCCGACCTGAAACTTCGAATAGGGCGCATAGGCGTTGGCGCGCACGGCCTCCGCGGCGTCGAACAGGGCCTTGTCGGTTTCTGGAGTATTCATCAGTTCAACTCGGCTCACTTGGACTGGGATATCCTTCCCTTCTCCCCTGAGGAGAGAAGGTGGCGCGCATGCGCCGGATGAGGGGTTCAGCATCGCGTTCTATTTGTCTGGCCTTCACCCCTCACCCCTGAAGGGGCGAGGGGGCGAAAGCGCCGGCAATCCAGTGCAAGGGGCGCCTTAGCGCTCCTTGGTGTATGGGACGCCGGCGGCCTTGGGCGCGACGGCACGGCCGATGAAACCAGCGAGCAGCACCACGGTCAGGATATAGGGCAAAGCCTGGATGGCCTGCACCGGCACCTCACCGATGAAGGGGAAGCTCTGGCCCTGGATGCGGAACTGGATTGCATCGAGGAAGCCGAACATCAGGCAGACCAGCAGGGCCGGACCCGGGCGCCACTTGGCGAAGATCAGCGCCGCCAGCGCGATATAGCCACGACCTGCCGACATGTTGTTGTTAAAGCCTGCCGACTGGGCGATCGAGAGATAGGCCCCGCCAATGCCCACGAGCACCGCGGTGATGATGAGCGCCTGATAGCGCAGGCGTGTCACCGAAATGCCAGCAGTATCGATGGCCTTGGGGTTTTCGCCCACGGCACGCAGACGCAGGCCAAAGCGGCTGCGGAACAGCACCCAGGCGGTCACCGGCACGGCGATGAAGGCGACATAGGTGATGATGTTATGGCCCGAAATCAGCTCGCCATAGATCTGGCCGAGAACCGGGACATCGCGCAGTTCTTCGGCAAAAGGCAGGGTGATGGGGTTGAACCGCTGGTCGCCCGAAAGCTGGGGCGTGTAGCCGCCGCGGCGGAACCAGGACTGGCCGAGGAAGGTGGTGAGACCGGCAGCGAGGAAATTGAGCGCCACGCCGGAAATGGTCTGGTTGCCCTTGAAGTTGATTGAGGCCAGACCGTGAATGCCGGAAAAGACCAGCGCAGCGCCAACCCCCGCCAACAGGCCCAGCCAGGCCGATCCGGTGACGGCGGACATGGCCGCCGCGGCAAAGGCGCCAGCCAGCAGCTTGCCTTCCAGGCCAATATCGATGATGCCCGAGCGCTCCGAATAGAGACCGGCCAGGGATGCCAGGATCAACGGTACCGCCAGGCGCACGGTGGAATCCAGGATCAGGGTGATGTCGACGAGGATCTGGTCCATCACTTGTCTCCCGCCGCTGCGTCAGGTTGGAAGAACATGCGCGAGAGCGGGCCGCGCATCATATCGCCCATGGCACCGGTGAACAGAATGACCAGCGCCTGGATGGTGACGATCATTTCGCGGGTGATGCCGGGCATCTGGAAAGCCAGTTCCTGCCCGCCCTGATAAAGCATGCCGAACAGCAGCGCCGACAGGCCAACGCCGATGGGATGGCCCTTGCCCATGAAGGCGACGGCAATGCCCACAAAGCCGGCGCCGTTAACGAAGTTGAGGATCAGGCGGCCCTGCACGCCGCCGACATTGTTGACCGCGACCATGGCGGCGAACGCGCCGGCCAGGGCCATGATGATCATGATCATCTTCTGGTTGGAAATGCCGGCATAGTTGGCGGCCACCGGGTTGTTGCCCAGGGCACGGACCGAGTAGCCGAATTTGGTGCGCCAGATCAGCCAATAGACGAAGAACAGCGCAGCAATGGCCAGGAAGAAGGTGAGGTTGACCGGCGAGTTGCGGAACAACTCGATGAAGCCGCGCAATTGCGGTACGCGGGTGATGGCCTCAAGCGGGGCGCTTTCATCGGAATTGACCCCTTCGGGCTTGAGGATGCGGCTGATGATGAAGCCCATCATCGAGACGGCGATGAAATTGAACATGATGGTGGTGATCACCACGTGGCTGCCGCGCTTGGCCTGCAGATAGCCGGGAATGAAGGCCCAGGCCGCGCCGAACATGGCGCCGCAGATGATCATCAGCGGGAAGACCAGGGCCCAGTGCATGCCGTTGAGCGCCAGGCCGATCAGGATGACGCCCAGCCCGCCGACATAGGCCTGGCCCTCCGGGCCGATATTGAACAGCCCGGCGTGATAGGCCAGCGACACGGCGAGGCCGGCAAAGATGAAGTCGGTGGTGTAATAAAGCGTGTAGCCGAAGCCAGAGCCATAGCCGAAGGCGCCATAGAGCATGATGCCGACCGCCTGGAGCGGGTTCTGCCCCACGGACAGCACGATCAGCCCGCCGACGAGGAAGGCCAGGGTTACATTGAGCAAGGGCAGGAGGACGACGTCGGCCCAGCGTGGCAATGGGGTCATCAGTTGGTATCCCTGCCGGAATTGTCTTTGGGGCTCATTTCCACCAGCGTCTGCTGCACTGGCGTCTCATGCTCGGGCAAGGTGCCCGGTTCAGTGACCACATTGTCGGTGTGCGAGCCCGTCATGCGCAGGCCCAGCTCGGTCTCGTCGGCCGTGGCCGGATCGGCCTCGCCCACGATCTGGCCATCGAAAATCACCAGGATACGATCGGACAGGGAACGGATTTCATCGAGTTCCACGGAGACGAGCAGAATGGCCTTGCCGGCATCGCGCATCTTGATGATCTGATTGTGGATGAACTCGATGGCGCCGATATCAACACCGCGGGTGGGCTGACCGACGACCAGCACATCGGGATCGCGTTCCATCTCGCGAGCCAGCACCAGCTTTTGCTGATTGCCGCCGGAGAAATTGGCGGTCTTGAGGTCGAGCGCGGCAGGGCGCACATCGAATTTCTTCATATAGTCCTGGGCAGTGGCCCGGGCCTTGGCGATGTCGAGAGCGGGACCGTCGCCATATTTGCCCTGATAGCCCAGAATGGCATTTTCCCATGCGGCAAAATTGGTGATCAGCCCCATGCGCAACCGGTCTTCGGGCACATGGGCCAGACCTGCCTTGCGGGCGCGGGCAGCGCCATCATCGCCCTCGAGCGAGAGCGGATTGCCATTGACCCGGATGGTGCCCGATTTCTGGTCGCGCATGCCGGCGATGGATTCGAGCAGTTCGGACTGGCCATTGCCCGCCACGCCGGCAATACCGACAATTTCGCCGGCCCGGACCTGGAAGTTGACACCCTTGACGCGCGGCGTGCCGAAATCGTCGGTGACGACGAGGTTCTCGACTTCGAGCAGTACCTTGCCGGGCTTGGCGGCGCCCTTTTCCACGCGCAGCAGCACGCGGCGGCCGACCATGAGTTCGGCCAGATGTTCGGGGCTGGTATCGGCGGTGGGCAGGGTTTCGACCATTTCACCCTGGCGCATGACCGAGACTTCGTCGGTGATCGCCATGATCTCGCGCAGCTTGTGGGTAATCAGGATGATGGTTTTGCCTTCCGCCCGGAGCTTGCCCAGAATGCGGAAGAGGTGGTCAGCCTCGGCCGGCGTCAGCACGCCGGTGGGCTCGTCCAGAATAAGCGTTTCGGCGCCGCGATAGAGCGCCTTCAAAATTTCAACGCGCTGCTGCTGGCCCACCGAAAGATTGCCGACAATGGCGTCGGGATCGATGTCGAGGCCATAGTCCCGCGCCAGATCCTTGAGGTGCCCGCGGGCGCGGTTGAGCGTGGGCGTCAGCAGGGCCGAATCCTCAGCGCCGAGCACGACATTCTCGAGTACGGTGAAATTGTCGACCAGCATGAAATGCTGGTGCACCATGCCAATCCCCAGCGCCAGGGCATGGCGGCTGTCGGTGATTTCATGGGCCACACCATCCACCAGGATGGTGCCGCTATCGGCGGTGTAGAAGCCATAAAGGATCGACATCAGCGTCGATTTGCCGGCCCCGTTCTCGCCCACAATGCCATGCACCGTGCCGCGTTTTACGGCGAGGTGAATGTCCTTGTTGGCGTGGACCGGACCGAAATGCTTGTTGATGCCGACAAGCTCGATAGCGAGCGCAGAGGCAGCGGCCCCGGAGGACCGCTGCTCGTTTGTCGGGTTAAGACCTGTCATCGCAGTCTCACCCTTTTTGGTTCAAGCCTTTAGAGAGCGTCGCAATTCTGGTCCGTGCGGTAGTCGTGCACGGTGACGGCGCCCGAAATGATGTCGGCAGTGGCCTGATCGACAGCCGCCTTCATTTCATCGGTGATCAGATCGGCATTGTTCTCGTCGAACGCCGCACCGACACCTTCTTCGGCCAGGCCCAGAACGATGGTGCCCGGCTCCCAGGTGCCGTCCTCGACGCCCTTGAGGGCATTGTAGGTGGCAACATCAACGCGCTTGAGCATGGAGGTCAGGACCGAACCGGGATGCAGATGGTTCTGGTTGGAGTCCACGCCGATGCCGAACTTGCCGGCGTCGGCCGCGGCCTGCAGCACGCCCGCACCGGCGCCACCGGCAACCTGGAAGATGACGTCCACGCCCTGGTCGAGCTGGGACTTGGCAACTTCAGTGGCCTTGACCGGGTCGTTGAAGGCATCAAAGCCGGTGCCGACATAGGTTTCGAGCACTTCGATGTCGGGGTTCACCGACTTGGCGCCCTGGGCATAGCCGCAGGCAAAGGCTTCGAGCAGGTCGAAATTGAAGGCCGGAACAACGCCGATCTTGCCGCTTTCGGACTTCATCGCAGCGAGGATGCCGACGAGGTAGGAGCCTTCATGCTCCTTGAAGACCACGGACTGGACGTTGGGCAGGTCAACGACGGTGTCGATGATGGTGAACTTGGTATCGGGGAATTCCGGTGCGACTGCGCGCAGAGCGGTTTCCCAGGAGAAGCCGGGGAGCACGATCGGGTTGTTGCCGCGCGAGGCGAACTGGCGAACAGCCTGCTCGCGCATGGCGTCGCCCGAGATTTCCAGATCCTGATAGGCGCCGCCTTCTTCGCGGAAGCGCTCGGCGCCGGTATAGGCCGCCTCGTTGAACGATTTGTCGAACTTGCCGCCACCGTCATAGACGAGTGCACCATCGGCAAACGCGGCACCGGCCATGATGGCGCCAAGTGCAACACCGCCTGCGACGGCCTTGGTAAGGGTCGAAAGTTTCATTGATTTATGTCTCCCTGTCTCGCACCAGCATCGGGCCAGGCCCGAGGGTCAATCTGCGTGCGCTAACAGCGGATAAAATCGTGCAATGGCGTCTGCCGCAAGAGGGAAGGCGCAAATTTTTCCCAATTGGTCAAAAATGGTTGAGAGTTCTGTGCGGCAGGGCCGGGAGAACCTCGCCTCAGAAGCGCGCCAGCAGGGTCTGGAAGAGCTGTCCCAGATCGACATCGACGAACAGCGTCACAAGCACCGCGGCGGCGGCGATGACGTAAAGAGCAAGGCTGTCGCGTGTGTCGGTGGACATGGTGGGATTTGAATCAAACTGGTTTCAACACCCTTTCTCTAACCCATGGGCAGCGGCGAAATCATGGCCGAGTTGCGGCCGATTCCGGCATGGTTAAACATTTCTGAAGATTTCGCTCAGGCGGGACCGAGCGGCTCGATATCGGCACCCATGGCGGTGGCGAAACGCTCAAAGAAGCCATCGATGATCCGTTGCGCCGAATTGCCGATCACCGCCTTGCCCAGCTTCATGATCTGCCCCGACGCGCCGCCATGCGCGGTGAAAGACAACAGCGTCTGCTCGCCATCGTCGGCAAGCACGATGTCGGCAGCGCCTTCGGCCAGCCCGAGCAAACCGCCCTTACCCTTGCCGGCCAGCGTATAGCTCGCCGCCGGGACCACATTGGTGAGCACCAGTTCGCCTTTGAAGACCGGCTTGACGACGCCGAGATTGACGGTAATCGCCAGATCCAGCGTCTCCGGGCCGGTCCAGCCAATATGGCTGCAGCCGGGAATGGCGGCCTTGAGCATTGCTGGATTGTTCAGGGCCTCCCAGACCAGAACGCGGCTGGCCGCTATGCGGTAGCGTCCACCAAAATCCATCAGGTCCGGCGCCTCGCTGCAATTGGCGCGAAGACGAAACTGTCGTGCTTTGCAGCCATGGTGTTCCCCCAAGTCTTTACGTGCGGCTTTTTCGCACCAATATGGACTAAATAGTTGCCGGGCCGCGCAGTTGCAATTGTCAGGCGGCCCTGCAGACGCAATCTAGTGCGGGCCGCCGCTTCGCCAGCCCGGCAATATGTCCAGAGGGAGCCAGGGATGACCGACCAAGTGACCACAGCCACCACTGCCAGCGCACCGAACATGTCGGTGATGACCGAAAAGCCGTTGCAGTATCTGGACAAGGCGGTCAATGCCATTCGCGACCTTGGGATCTGGCCCGAGCAGCAGGCCGAAGCGCCGATCACCGGTCTTCTGGCGCAGATTACCGAACTGGACGAAACCCGCGTGATCCTGATCGGCCGGACATTGAGCCAGGCCAGCGCTTTCAATGAAGTGGTGCGCGAGCAGGTTGCCGCCATGAAGATCGGCGAGCGCTATGAGGACATCACCAAGGGCTTCGATTCCATCCGCGACGATGCAAAGGGCATGGTCGACCAGCTCGAAGACAACAAGATCGATTTGTTCGAGCGCGCCTCGAATGTGTGGATGAAGGTGAGCCGGGGCGATATCGCCACCCGCTTCAACAAGATCCGGGACACCTATCTCGAGGTCACTGCGGACACCAAGGACCAGATCGACCGCGAGCACACCATTCTCGAGGCTTATCGCGACTTCCGCGGTGCGCTGAAACAGTCCGAAGTGATGGCGCTCGAAGTGCTGCAGACCGCCGAGGCGCGGCTCAAGGAAAAGAAGGACATTCTGCAAAAGGCCGCCGACGAGCTGGCTGCCTATGCCGGTGACGTCCCGGCCGACCGGGCTCGGCTGGAAATGGCCCGCGACGAGCGGCTGCGCGAAATGCAGAACGAGGAAAAGCGCTACCAGATCGCCAAGGACCTCTCGGACAATCTGACCATTTCCTACAATACCTCGGAAGTGGTGATGGCGCGGCTGATGCAGACCACCAATGCCAAGGAGCGGGTCTATCAGCAGTCGATCTCGTTCTTCTCGACGAACGAAACCGTGCTGACGGCCCTGTCGGCCTCGTTCACCGGCATGTTCGGCCTGCATGAATCGACCGAAACGCTGAACGCGATGAAGGAGGGCATGAGCAAGTCGCTCGAGACCCTCTCCGAGATCGGCGACAAAGTGCAGGAAGAAGCGATCAAAGCCGGTTATGGCCCGACCGTGCGCGCCGATGCGGTCAAGAAGCTGGTCGACAGCGTGGTCAACTTCCAGGAGAAGAGCCGCGGCATCATCAATGAAATGCGGGTGGCCTCGACCAAGAATTCGGCAGAGATCCGCGACGCGGTGGAGGATGGCAAGCGGCGCCTGGCGACGCTGGCGGCCGAGGGCAATGCCCTGTTGCTCGACACCAAGGGCTGAGGCGACGAGGCCACTGGCAAAGGCATTGCATTGAGTAAGGCACTGCATGAGTAAGGCGACGGCGAAACCCTCTGCTCCGCTCGACGAGGTCATGCTGGCGATGGACGTGGTCGACACGCTTCGTCACCAGCAAAATCTTGTGGCGCGGGAACTCGACGGGGTGACCCGCGAGCAGCAGCTTATCGAGAGGCTGCGCGCGGTCTATCACCAGCAGGGCATCGAGGTCCCCGACCATATCCTGAAGGAAGGGGTTTCGGCGCTGGCCGAGAGCCGGTTCACCTATGATCCCCCTGCCCCGGGTCTGGGCACCACGCTGGCGCGGCTTTATGTAGGACGCAAGCAATGGGGCCGGCCGGTGATGGCCGGGCTGATCGCGCTCGTGGTGCTGGGGGTGGGCTATTTCGGCGTCTGGCAACCTTACCAGCGTGGCCAGGCGGAGCAGGCGCGGCTGGAGCTGAGCGAGGGCCTGCCGGCCGAGATGGATGCGCTCTACCAGACCATTTACGAAGAGACCAAGGTGCAGCAGGCGGTGACCGAAGCCGAGGCCCTGGTTGAGCGGGGCAAGGCATTTGCGGCCGAAGGGGATCGTGCGGGCGCCGAAGACGCGGTTGCGCGCCTTGTGGCGCTGCGCGACCAGTTGCGGCTCGAATATGTGCTGCGGGTCGTCAATCGCGAGGGCGTGCAGTCCGGCTTCTGGACCTTCCCCGAGATCAATACCGAGGCGACCAATTACTATGTGGTGGTCGAAGCGCTGGACCCCGACGGCAATGCGCTGACCCTGCCCATTCTCAATGAGGAGAGCGGCGAAACCGAAGAGGTCGATATCTGGGGCGTGCGCGTGTCCGAAAGCGTTTATGACTCGGTGGCCGCCGACAAGCGGGATGACGGCATCATTCAATCCAACATCATGGGCCGAAAATCCGATGGTTTCCTCGACGTTGAATATGCCGTGCCGGTGCTGGGCGGCGCGGTGACCAGGTGGTAGGCCAATGAGCATTCGCGGACCCCAGGCCCTGGCCAGCCTTGAAGAGGCCATGCGCGACATCCGCCGGGAAGAAGACGAACTCTCCAAGCGCGTCTCGCGCGCCGCCGAGCGGGCGAGCAAGATCCGCGAGCATGAGGCCGAACTGTTTCGCCAGCTTGCCCGGCTGCGGCTCGAGCCTGCCGTGCAGTCGGAACTGGACGGACGCATTTCAGCAGCCGAAGCGCGGGCGCGCGACACGCTCAAGGCGCATTCCAAAGATGTCAGCAAGGCGGAAAAGGCCATCAGCGCATTGGATGCCAGCCGCGCCGAGCTGACCGACAAGCGGGCCTCCGCGATTGCGCTGCTCGAGGAGCAGCAGGCGCAGCTCAAGGCATTGACCACGGCGCAGGCCGGCAAGCTTGCCGCCGACCCGGTCTATGCCGCCAAGCGGGCGGAAACCGAAGAGCTGGACCGGATTGCCGAGCAATCGCTGCGCAAGACCGAACAGGCCGAGACCGACCGCGAGGAAAAGGGACGGCCCTATCGCGAGGATCCGCTGTTCATGTATCTCTGGGATGCCGGCTATGGCACCTCGACCTACAAGGCCAGCAACCTGATCCGCTATCTGGACGGCCTGGTGGCGAACCTGATCGGCTTTGCCAAAGCGCGGCCGAACTACGCCATGCTCAACGAGATTCCGCTGCGGCTGCGGGAACATGCCGAGCGGCAGGAGGCCAATGTGAGCGCGGCGGAGGCCGAGCTGGCGGCGCTGGAAGTGGCAGCGGTGGATGCTGCGGGCGGCAAGCCGCTGCGCCAGGCCATTGCGCTGGGGCAGCAAAGCATCGAAACGCTGGACGCCGAAATTGCGCGTCTCGAAGACGAACGCGATGCAGCCGCCGAAGCGCTGCAAATCCTGGCCGAGGGCAAGGACCCGGCGTTCGAGGGCGCGGCGGCCGAGCTGGCGGCGGCACTGGGCCGGGAAGATATCCAGACCCTATTGGCCGAGGCGCGTCAGACCCGCACCGGCCAGGACGACACGCTGGTCGCGCAGATCGACGAAGCGCGGGCACGGCTGCGCGAGGAAGAAGAGGAAAGCCGCGAACAGCGCGAGCGGCTCAAGACCCTGGCCGCGCGCCGCCGGGAGCTGGAAGACATCCAGTGGGAGTTCAAGAAGCAGCGCTTCGATGATCCCGGTTCGAGCTTCAAGGAAGACCGGCTGGTGGGCGACCTGCTCAACGACTTCCTGCGCGGCGGCATTTCGGCCGCCAGCTATTGGGACCAGTGGCGCAAGAGCCAGAACTGGGCGCCAGGCAGCGAATGGGGCGCAGGCTACAAGAGCACGCGCAGTTCGCAGCGCTCGAACACGTCCAGTCCCTGGCCGCCCAGTGGCGGCGGTTTCCAATGGCCTGACAGCAGCTTTGGCGGCACTGGCAGCCGCAAGGGCAAATCCAAGGGCGGGATGAGCGGCGGCTTCGGCGGCGGTTGGGGCGGCGGCTCATCTGGTGGCGGATTTTCGCGCCCCCGGACGGGCTCGTCAGGCTCACGCAAGCAGGGCGGGTTCAAGACCGGCGGCGGGTTTTAGGCGCCCCCTCAGTTCTGCACGGGGGTCGCCATCAGCTCCCAGACATTGCCTTCGCTGTCCTCGAAATAGGCGGAATAGCCCCATTCGGACTGGGTGCCGGGGGTGATGACCGCTCCGCCCGCGACCAGCACGCGCTCAAGAATTTCGTCGACCGCCTCGGGGCTTTCGGCGCGGTGCGAGAGCACGAAGCCGGGGGTGCCATCGAGGCTTTCGGGCTTGCCGGCGGTCTGGGCGATCTGTTCGCGCGGGAACAGCACGAAGGAAAACTTGTCGTCGAAGAAGAAGGCGACATGGTCTTCGCCCGCGCCGATCTGTTCGTCGGAAATATCGAACAGGGCGCGGTAGAAGGCGAAAGCACGTTCGAGATCGTCGACGCCAATGGTGATGATGGAAATTTCGGGCTTCATGGATCAGGCCTTGTCTGCGCCGGTGGAAAACAGGGCTTCGAACTGACCATCCTCGATCCGCGCAGCGGCGATCACCGCCTGGGTGCGGCTGTCGACATCGAGCTTTTGCAGGATGGCCGAGACGTGTGCCTTGACCGTGGCTTCCGATATGGAAAGCTCATAGGCGATCTGCTTGTTCATCAACCCATCGCTGAGCATCATCAGTACACGCACCTGCTGCGGGGTCAGGGTCGCCAGCCGCTTCATCAATGCGGTCTGTTCATCTTCACCCCCCAGGGTGGTGCCGGAGGGCACGAAGACTTCGCCGGAAAGCACGGTCTCGATGGCGCGGCGGATCTCGGTCGGCCCCTCGGATTTGTGCAGATAGCCTGCAGCCCCCAGCTCGAAGGCGCGCCGCACGACGGTGGCGTCCTCGACCGCGGAAATGATCATCACCGGAATATCGGGATATTGTGCACGCAGCAGCAAAAGCCCGGAAAAACCCCGGACGCCGGGCATATTGAGGTCAAGCAGCACCAGATCGCAATCGCGGTCGGCGTCGAGGGCCGTGCTCAGGCTCGACAGATCGCCGGCCTCTTCTACGCTCACCGTGGCGTCTCCACCGGCCAGGGTCTGGCGCAGGGCCGCCCTGAACAGGGGGTGATCGTCGACGATGATGATGCGGCGGCGCGTCATGGAGCAGAACCTAACCCTGGACTTGTTGATTATGCCTGAATCGCACGGATTACCGGCACTTGCCCTTGCATATTGCGACAATGCTTAACGGGTTCTTTACCATGTTTTCTCAAGAGTGAGCGTTATACCTTCGTGTTGAATCGCGAGGGGTCCGTCTATTGTGACGAAGGACCTGTCATGCCGCGCGCCCACACTCTGTCAGATTTTGCCGACCAGGCTCGCGACCCCAATGCGGGCGAGTGGCAGGCTTTGCGCGGAGAGCTGGTCGCCCTGCTCGACAAGGTCGAGAGCCATTATGGGCAGGTTGAGGACGAGCAGCCCGAACCGCCCGCCAGCGCGCTGGCTCAGCGGGTCCGGAACCTGCGCAATCAGGTAACCGGCTCGGAAACCAATACACGGCACCGCGAGGCGCTGCGCACGGTCAAGCGGGCCGTAGACCGGTTCACCGACCGTGACATGGCCATGGCCGAACCCGACATGCCGGACGAGTTGGCGGCAGCCATTGCGGAAATCCGCGGCCGCCAGGGCATTGCGCCTAGCCCGGCGCCGGTGCGCCGCACCAGCGAGATGCCGGAGTTGCGCGAACTGGGCACGCTGGTCGGCGGTATGAGCCAGCGGCTTGAGCGGCTTGAAGGCGAACTCAAGACGCAGCGCTCGAGCTCAAGTCATGTGCGTGAGGTGGCGGGGCAGGTCGAGCAATTGACCCAGGTGGTCGAATTGCTGGCGGGCGCCGTTGGCGAAACGGGCCAGGTCAAGCGGCTCGAAGCACAGATCGCCGCGCTGGGCGCAATGATCGAGGAAGGTCCGCGCAACGATCTGTCCATTCTCAATGCCCGGCTGGACGATGTGTCCACCACGGTGGGCAAGCTGGCCGAACTGCAGGCTCAGCAGATGGAACGGGAAATTGCCCGCGACCAGCGCCGCAATGCCCAGACCGACCCCGCCGACGTGCTGGCACCGGCCATGCGCTCCATCGAAGACGGGGTGCGCAATGTCTATGACCGGATCGATGCGATCGAGCAGACGGTGTCGCTGTCCTCAACGGACTTTGAAAAACTGACCAGCGAAATGGCGGCCTTTACCCAGGCGATGCAGACCAAGGGCGACAATCCCGACGCCCTGGCCAGCCGGCTCGATGCGGTTGTGGCTCGGCTGGACGGGATCGACGCGGGCAATGCGCAGGTGGACGCGCTCAGAGCGGACATGACGGCCCTGCGCGAGGCCGTGCTGAGTGGCATGGAACCCCGCTTTGCCCGGCTGGAAGACAAGATAGAGCTTCTGAGCGATCGTATGGTGCCGGTGGACACCAAGGCGGTGGAAGACCAGCTCAAGCTGCTGATGAGCCGCATGGACGATGCCGGCGCGCAGCTCGATGCCCTGGCCCGGCAGCAGGATGCGGGCGAACGTCCCGATTTTGAATCGCTGGCGACCATGGTGGCGGAGCGCACCAGCGACGCGGTGAGCCGCAAGGCGCCGGCCCCGGTGGCCATGTTCGGTCCGGACAGCCTGAAAAGCATTGAGGACCGGATTACCGGGCTGATCAAGACGGCGGGAAAGACACCCGATTACGAGCAATTGGCCGAACTGGTCGCGGCACGTGCTACTGAAGCCATGAGCAAGGCACCGGCCGCCGCTGCGGACAATATGGATGCGCTGGAAAAGCGCATGGCGGCGCTGCTCAACACGGCGGGCAAGGAAACCGCCGAACGCCTCGCCAAGCTGGAGGCAGTGCTGGCCGGCAAGACCGATACGGCCCCTGCCCCGGTACCAGAGCCGGCACGCGCCAGCGCTGCTCCCAAGCCGCAGCCCAAAGCGCCTGACAATCAGTTCGAGCAGGCGCTGAGTACGCCTGAACCAGACAATGGAAAGCTCGACTCCATCCTGGCCGGTCTGACGGGCGCCCGAGGCGACGCCATGCCAGACAATCCGGCGGACGAGAAGCCGCTATTCGACAAGGGATTTGGCGACAAGGCGCCTGTGCGCACGGCCCTCAGCCAGGAAGCCAGCCGGGCCGCTGCGCCCGCCCTGTCGGCAGAGGCGCCAAAGCCGCGCGCCGAGCCCCCCGCGTTTGACCCCAACCGCGCCGAACGGCCACCGCGGCCTCGTTCGAGCTTTGCCGAGCTCGATGCTGATCCTTTTGCACCACCGGCTCGCCCGGCTGACCCTGCGGCGGAAGAAGCGCGGGTGGTTGCCTCCAATACCAGCACCTTCGTTGCCGCGGCGCGAAGGGCGCAGCGCGCGAAGCAGGAAGAAGTGCAGCCTGCCGCCAGCAGCAATTCCATTATCGGGCGCGCGCTGGCCCGGGTTCGGTCGCGCCGGGAGGCCGCCCCTGCTGAAGATGCGCCGCCCGTGGCCGAGACCGCAACACCAGCCGTTTCTGTCGAACCGCAGCCCAGGGCCCAAACCGAACGTCCCAAGCGCCGGAAAAAGCCAGCGGCAGAAAAGACGGTTGCGCCGGTGCCAATGGCCGACGACGCGGACAAGGAACCCGGCTTCCTGACACGCCATCGCCGCCCGCTATTGCTGGCGGCAACGCTGGTGGCCGTCTCGATGCTGACGCTGAACCTGGTGATGCAGCGCATGGGGTCCGAAGCGGCGTCGCCTGCGGCTGCAGCCGCCACACCGGCCGAACCGGCCGCGACCAATTCGGACAGCTCCGAGGATGTGTCGAGTGTGATACCGCCCCGCGTCATCGATCTGGTCGATACCACCGCGACCGGCTCGATCAATCCGGGCGAGCCAATGAGCTTTTCGCGCGACAACAAGATTGCGCCGACCACGCCAATGCCCCCCGCACTGCTGGCTGATGGCGGACGAATCTCGATTGCCGAGACGGAAGCGACAGACGACACGCCGGTGCTCACCGGGTCGATTGGCCCGGCCGCAGAGGCGAGCGAAGCTGCCGTTGAGGCGTTCGACCTTCCCCCCGAGGGGATCGGACCGCTGGAGCTGCGCCAGGCAGCCGCCAATGGCAATGCCAAGGCGCAGTTTGAAGTTGCGGCCATTCTGGGCGAAGGCCGGGCCGTGGAGAAGGATTTGGAGGCTTCCGCGCTCTGGTACGAACGCTCGGCGGCACAGGGTTTCGTGCCCGCCCAGTATCGGCTGGGCAATCTCTATGAGATGGGCAATGGCGTCGATAAGGACCTCGAGCAGGCGCGCCTGTGGTATCAGCGCAGCGCCGAAGCGGGCAATCGCATGGCCATGCACAATCTGGCCGCGCTATACGCCGGCGGCGCGATGGGCGAGCAGGAATTCGAGCTGGCTGCCGAATGGTTTGCCCAGGCGGCCGCGCGCGGCATGACCGACAGCCAGTTCAATCTGGGCATGCTCTATGCCCGCGGGCTGGGGGTGGAGCAGGATTTCGAGCAGTCCTACAAGTGGTTCTCGCTGGCAGCGCTGAATGGCGACCAGGATGCGGCCAAGGCCCGCGAGGATATCGCCAAGTCCCTGACGGCCGAGGCGGTCAACCGGATTGGCGCCGAAGTGGACGCATGGACGATCGAGAGTGTTGATCTGGCAGCCAATTTTGCACCCATCGGCACCTGGAGCGATATGTTCGATCCGGGCGAGGACATTAGCAGCGGCGAGGTGATCGCCAAGGTGCAGCAGGCACTGAGCAAGCTGGGCTTTGACGTCGGGACGGCAGATGGCGTGGTCGGACCAAAGACGCGCGATGCGATCCGGGCCTTCGAGCGGGCCACCGGCATGAGCGAGAGCGGCGCCATCAATCCGCGCCTGCTGGCCGTTCTGGGCAGCCAGCCGGTTTAATCCGGTCTCTTCATTTGACAGCGTCATGGCCCGGACGTAAGCCCGGGCCATAATGTTTTTGCCCGTTCGCGCCGGGCCTTACCACTTGTTGACGGACCGTCCTGTAGGATGGCCCGTAACACCTATTACGGGACCCTGGTCTTGCAGATCTATCTGCCAATAGCCGAGCTTTCCGTGAACCTCTTCTTTCTCGTGGGGATCGGAGGGGCCGTCGGCTTTTTGTCTGGTCTGTTCGGCGTGGGCGGTGGGTTTCTGCTGACGCCGCTGCTGATCTTTTCGGGCGTACCGACCGCGGTGGCGGTGGCCTCGGTGACCGGGCAGGTGGTCGCGGCATCGACCTCGGGGGCGCTCAGTCACTACCGGCGTGGCGGCGTTGACCTGCATCTGGCGATGTATCTGGTACTTTCGGGCATTGTGGGCGCGTTTGGCGGCGTGGCGGCCTTCGACCTGTTGCGCGAAGCAGGCCAACTCGACCTCGTCATCTCGCTGGGCTTCCTGGTGCTGCTTGGCTTTGTCGGTGTGCTGATGCTGCAAGAGTCGGCGCGCGCCCTGCTCAAGCGCCGCCAGGGCGTGGTGGTGCGCGAGCGTCAGGCCAATCAGCACAATTGGATTCATGGTTTGCCCTGGCGTGTGCGCTTCAAGAAAAGCCGGCTCTATATCAGCGTGCTGCCGGTACTGCTGATCGGATTGTTCATCGGCTTTGTCGGGTCGCTGCTGGGCATTGGCGGCGGCTTCATCATGGTGCCGGCGCTGGTCTATCTGCTGCGCGTTCCCGGCTCGGTGGTGATTGGCACCTCGCTGGCGCAGGTGGTGGCCATGATGGCTGCAACAACCGTGCTGCATGCGGTACAGAGCCAGAGCGTCGATATCTTGCTGGCCTTCTGCCTGATGGTGGGTGGGGTGGCCGGGGCCCAGTTCGGCGCTGCGGCCGGCATGCATCTGCGCGGGGAGCAATTGCGGGGGCTGTTGGCGCTGCTGGTGCTGGCCGTTGCCATCCGCTTCGGGCTATCCCTGGTGCTGACGCCCGATGATGTGTTCTCCATGGCCGTGACGAGTGTGGCGCCATGATCCGGTTTGCACTCGCCGTTTTCGCCATTGTGTGCATGGTCCTGCCGGCGGGAGCGGAGCGCCTGTTCTCGAGCGTTTCGACCGAAACGGTGCAGATCACATCCAGCTTTGATGGTGAGCGGCTGACCTTTTTCGGCACCATCGCCCCCGATGCGGGTGCAGAGCAGAAATTCGTCGAAGGCCCGTTTCACGTCGTGGTGGTCGTTGTCGGACCGACACAGGATCGGGTGGCGCGCAAGAAGACCAATAATTTCGGCGTCTGGCTCAATACCGAGCAGGTCGAGTTCAAGGGCTTTCCGAGCTATTTCCATGTGCTGGCCAGCACGAGGCTGCGCGACATTACCGATGTGAACACGCTGACCACCAACTATATCCTGCCCGAGTCCCACGCCATTTCGCCCAATCCGGCCGGCTGGTGGCAGACGCTGAACTTCGGGCATGAACTGATCCGCCTGATGAGCGAGCAAGACCTGTTCGGCGTGCAGGAGAACGGCGTGCTGTTCCATTCTGAAAGCTTTTATTCGGCACAATTGACCCTGCCGAGCAATGCGCCGCCGGGGCCCTATATCGCCCAGACCTATGTGTTCAAGGATGGCGAAATTGTCGCGCGCAAGTCAGACGGCTTCGCCGTGCGCAAGATCGATTTCGAGCGTTTCGTGGCGTTCTCTGCCACGCAATATCCGCTGCTCTATGGGCTGGCCTGTGTCGCCCTGGCGCTGTTCACTGGCTGGCTGGGCGGGGTGCTGTTCCGACGTTAGCCGCCCACCAGGCGCTTGACCGGCACGGGATAGGTGCGGTCGCGGCCCAGCATGACCACTTCCAGGGCCGGCCAGTGGAACAGACCGGCAAAGGTGGGCGAGAGAATATTGAGGGCGCCGGTGGAGGCGCCATAGGCGGGCAGAATCAGCAGGCGGTTGTCATGCACGAAACAGGGCTTTCGGGTGGCGCGGCCATTAATGGCGATGCGGGCCGCCGGATGCAGATGGCCCGAAACGAGCCCCGTGCGCCCTTTCCTGGGCTCGTGAGAGAAGAGCAGACCGTCCAGCTCAAGCGCGGGCAGGCAGGTGCCGCCAATGACGTGGGGGAGCGGATCGTGATTGCCGGACAGCCAGGTGCAGGCAAAAGACTCGGTGATGGCATCAAGCCGCATGCGATCGGCCGGGGTGAGGAGAGACGCGGAATCCGGGCGGTGAAAACTGTCGCCCAGTGAGAGCAGTTCGCGGGCACCGGTGCGCCGCAGATCGGCTTCCAGACGCGTCAGGGTCATCGCCGTGTCGTAGGGCGGCAGCATCTGGCCGCGCCGGGCGAAGCTGGCCATTTTTTCAAAATGCAGATCGGCCACCAGGAGGGTTTGCCGGGCGCGCCAATAGAGCGCGCCAGAGGGCAGAGGCTCGAAGTTGTGGCCGGCAAAGCGAAGCACGGGCGTTTCCGGAATGGGGAGAGAGTGAGCGGCGTTGTTCATATAGTTTTTGCACTGTCCGAAACGAAGGCCCCCTCATCCGCCCTTCGGGCACCTTCTCCCACGAGGGGAGAAGGGAAGTGGCTCAGTGTTCCCCCGTAGCCTCTCGCAACAATTCTTCTGCTGCATCAGCCATAGCTGATTCCCGGGCTTCCCCGAAAATGGGTTCCTTGCCGATATCGAGCATGACGGGCACGGCGAGCGGGGAGATCTGATGCAGCGGCTTGTGGATGATGTGGTGGCGGATGCGGGCGAGCATCTGGCCCAATCGTTCGATATCGAGCAGGCCGCGGGCGGCGTCGCGGCGGGTGGCCTCGATCAGGATATGGTCGGGTTCGTGCTGGTAGAGCACGTCGTAGATGATGTCCGAGCTCATGGTGATCTGGCGCCCGGTCTTTTCCTTGCCGGGATGACGGCGCTCGATCAGCCCGGCAATGATGGCGCAGTTCCGGAAGGTCCGCTTCATCAGCGCCGATTCATCGAGCCAGGCTTCCAGGTCATCACCCAGCATATCCTCGGAGAACAGTTCATCGAGCGAGAGCCGGTCGGTGCGGATCAGCGCAGAGAGATCGCCCAGCCCCCAGATGGCCAAGGCATATTCGGATGCGACGAAGCCCAACGGCCGGGCGCGCATGCGTTCCAGCCGGCGCGTCAGCAGCATGCCAAGGGTCTGGTGGGCGAGGCGGCCTTCGAAGGGGTAGCAGACCAGGAAATTATTGGTGCCGCGCGGGAAGGTTTCGACCAGCAGGCTATCGCGGCGCGGCATGACGGAGAGATCGCGCTGCAGGCGCAGCCAGTCGCTGACCTGATCAGGCAGTTTCTGCCACTCGCCGGGGCTATCCATAATGCGGCGCACGCGCTCGGCCAGATAAGTCGAGAGCGGAAACTTGCCGCCCATATAGGAAGGTATTTTCGGGTCCTTGGAAAAGGCGCGGGAGACGAAAGCCTCGTTGTCCTTCATGCCCTCGAAGGCGACGATTTCACCGCCGAACATGAAGGTATCACCCAATGAGAGCGTGCCAAAGAAGTATTCCTCCATCTCGCCCAATACGCGCCCGCCAGCGCCGATGGGGCCGGTGGTGCGGCCCTGCTTCTGGCCGCGGGCGCGGACCAGGCGCACACGGACCATGGGCTCTTCGATGATGGTGCCGATATTGAGCCGATATTGCTGGGCGACCTGCGGATGGGAGAGGCGCCATTTGCCATCCGGGTTCTGCTTGAGGCGCGCATAGCGTTCATAGGCGCGCAGCGCATAACCACCGGTTGCCACGAAATCGAGAACCTTGTCGAACTTTTCTCGCGTGAGGTCACGATAAGGCCAGGCGCAGATGACTTCGGTGTAAAGGTCGTCGGCCAGGAAAGGCTCGGCGCAGGCCATGCCCAGAACGTGCTGGGCCAGCACGTCATAACCGCCAGACATGGGGTCTTCACTATCCTGATGGCCTTCTGCCACCGCTTCGACCGCCGCTTCGCATTCGAGCACTTCGAAACGATTGGAGGGCACCAGCAAGGCGCGCGAGGGATCATCAAGCCGGTGATTGGCGCGGCCGATGCGCTGCAGCATGCGCGAGGACCCCTTGGGCGCGCCAACCTGCACGACGAGATCCACATCACCCCAGTCGATGCCGAGATCGAGCGTGGAGGTGCAGACCACGGCCTTGAGCTTGCCCGAGGCCATGGCAGCTTCGACCTTGCGACGTTGCTCGACCGAGAGCGAGCCGTGATGCAGGGCGATGGGCAGCATCTCGTCATTGATGTCCCAGAGACCCTGGAACAACATTTCGGCCTGTGAGCGGGTATTGACGAAGAGCAGCGTGGTCTTGTGCCGCTGGATGGTCTCGTAAAGCTCACGATGGGCATAGACGGCGGAGTGGCCGGCCCAGGGCAGGCGCTCCTGGGTCTGGAGAATGGACAGTTCGGGCGGAGCACCACCGGCCATGTGCAGGATATCGGTGCGGCGCTGCGGCAGCGGCCGGGCGATCCAGTCACGCAGCATCTCCGGTTGGGCAATGGTGGCCGAGAGCGCGGTGATCCGCATGTCCGGGGCCAGCCGGGCCAGCCGCGCCAGCCCGAGAGACAGCAATTCGCCGCGCTTGGAGGTGACCAGCGCGTGGAGTTCGTCGAGCACGACGCGGCGCAGCGTGCCAAACATCAATTCGGCATGGGGATGCGAGATCAGCAGGGCCAATTGCTCGGGCGTGGTCAGCAGCACCTGGGGTGGCTTGACCCGCTGGCGCGCGCGCTTTGCGGCGGAAGTGTCGCCGGTGCGGGTTTCGACGCGGATGGGCAGGCCCATTTCGGCGATTGGGGTGGACAGGTTGCGCTGCACATCGACCGCCAGGGCCTTGAGTGGCGAGATATAGAGGGTATGGAGCCCTTCGAACCGGCCATCGACGAGATCGGACAGAGTGGGCAGGAAGCCGGCCAGTGTCTTGCCGGCGCCAGTCGGGGCGATGAGCAATTGACTGGCGCCGGACTGGTGCGAGGCTAGCACGTCGCGCTGATGGGCACGCGGGGTCCAGCCCCGGGCGGTGAACCAGTCATCGACGATCGGTGGAAGGTGCGGCGCCAAGGATCACCTGCTGCAAATCAGTTCAAACCCTATATGATCGCAGCCGAGGATACCAAGGAGGAAGCGGACGTGCCCGAAACCATCCGTCTCACGCCGACCGAAATGCTGTCGCGCCTGATGCCGCATGTGCTGGAAATGGAAAGCCAGGCCGAGGGCAAGCGCATCGCCATTGGCATTGCGGGCGGGCCCGGAACGGGCAAATCGACGCTGGCGGCCGAGCTCGTCGCCATGCTCAATGCGGTCAGGCCGGGCAGTTCGGCGCTGGTGCCGATGGACGGCTTCCATATGAAGCATGCCAAGATCGAAGCCATGGGCCAGACCGAATTCAAGGGCGCGCCGCATACCTTCGAAGGGGCCGCGTTTGTCGGTTTCCTGCATCATCTCAAACATGCGCGCGACGTGGTGCGCGGGCCGGGCTATAGCCGGAAGATCGAAGACACGGTGGACGACGCCTTTACCGTCGATCCGGATGTGAAGGTGCTGGTGGTGGAGGGCAATTACCTGCTGCTGACCCAGGGGCCGTGGGCCGGGGTGAAGGCGCAACTGGACTATGCCGTGTTCGTCCATGTGCCGCGCGACACCGTGCGTGAGCGGCTGATGAAGCGCCATGGCGAGGAAGGGCTGTTTACCGCCGAGCGGAACAAGGCCCATATCGAGCGCAATGACCTGCCCAATTATGACCTTGTGGAAAGCTCGCGAGAGCGAGCCGACGTGGTGTTCGAGCTGGAAGTGAGCGGATAGGCGGCGCGCGCATAGACCCGCCAGGCAAGTCGGAACATGCCGGGCTTTTCTTGGCCTGCCGGAATGCTATGAACTGAGTGTCGTTCCCCTGAGTCCATCCGATGACCACCCGACCGCAGTTCCCCTTTGACGTGCGCAGCCGCGACGTCTGGTCCATTGCCCTGCCCGCTTCGATTGCCTTCATCACCGAACCGGTGGTGGGGTTGGTGGACATTACCGTAGTCGGACGGCTGGGCGATGCGGCGCTGCTGGGCGGGCTGGTGCTGGGCGCTCTGGTGTTCGATTTCGTGTTCTCAATGGCCTATTTCCTGCGCATCGGCACGGCGGGGCTGGTGGCGCAATCGGTGGGCGCACGCGATCCACGCGACGGCCTGCTGCACGTGGCGCGGGCCCTGGTCCTGGGGTTGGGCATTGGTGTTGGCCTGTTGCTATTGGCCGGGCCGATCCTCTGGGCTGCTGGGGCGCTGCTGGCGCCCGATCCGGGTGTGACCGATGCGCTGGCGGAGTATTACCATGTGCGGATCTGGTCGGCGCCATTCTCGCTGGTCAACTATGCGCTGTTGGGGTGGTTCTATGGCCGGGCGGCGGCACGCACCGGCATGCTGCTCCAGTTGATGCTGCATGGCATCAATATCGTGTGCAGCATCGTGTTCGTCTATGTCCTGGGCTGGGGCGTGGCTGGCGCGGCGATGGGCACGGTACTGGGGCAGGTAGTTGCGGCCTTGATGGGCCTCGCCATTCTGGTGCGGCACTATGGCGGCATAGCAAGCCTGCTATCCCGCATTGCACCGGGCGAGATGGGCGACACAGTCGCAATCGGTCGCATGTTCGGGCTCAGCCGGGACCTGATGATCCGCTCCATGGCGCTGATGGGCGCCTATGCCTGGTTTGCTGCGCAGGGCTCGCGCATGGGCGAAGTATCCCTGGCGGCCAATGCCGTATTGTTGAACCTGTTGATGGTGGTCGGCTTTTTCCTTGATGGCATAGCGCAAGCTGCCGAGCAGCTGACCGGCAAGGCGGTGGGGGCAAATTGGCGGCCCGCCTATGACCAGGCCTATCGCCTATCGATGATCTGGGGGCTGGTCATTGCGCTCGGACTGGGCGCGGCCTGGTATCTGGGCGGACCGTGGGTCATCAATTTCATGACCACAAATGCAGAGGTGCGGGCCCAGGCGCTGACTTTCCTGCCGGTGGCCGCCCTGTGTGCGCTCAGCTTCATGCCGGCTTTTGTCTATGACGGCATTCTGATCGGCACGACGCAGAATGTGGTGATGCGCAATGGCATGATTGCGTCGCTGGTGGTGTTTGTCAGCGTGGCACTGGCATTGGGCGAGTGGGGCAATTGGGGACTGTGGGTCGCCATGCATAGCTGGTTTCTGGCGCGCGGGGTGATTTACTGGTGGGCGCTGGAGCGCAAAAAGACCGGACTATTCAGCCCGGCCTGAGCTCCATTCGTCCGTCCGCGTTCCCACCAGTTCGGCAATGTTCTTCTTGCCAGAGGAGCGCACACCAGCGACGAGGCCGCGCTTGATGCGCTCAAGCAGATCGAGGCCGCCAAAGACCAGCGCCGAATAGAGCTGGATGGCATTGGCGCCCGCTTCGAGCTTGGCCAGCGCTGATTGCGGCGAATGAATGCCACCGACACCGACGATGGGCAGCGCCCCGACGCGCTGGCGCATTTGGGCGAGGCGCTGGGTCGAGAAGGCGAAGAGCGGCTTGCCGGAGAGGCCGCCGGTTTCCTCGGCATGTTCCATGCCTGCGACGGGATCGCGGGAAATGGTGGTGTTGGAAACGATCAACCCGTCGAGATCGGTGTCGAGGATGACCCGGGCGATGGCGTCCATGCCGGCCTCGTCGAGATCGGGCGCGATCTTGAGCAGCACCGGTACGCGGGTCTTTGCCTTGGCGCGGGCGGCAAGCACTTCGCCCAAGAGGCGGCGCAAGGCCTCGTCAGTCTGCAGGTTTCTCAGCCCCGGCGTATTGGGTGAAGAAATGTTGACAGTGAGGTAGTCGGCCAGATCGGCAAAGCGCTGCACGCCCAGCACATAGTCGGCGACAAAATCCTCGCTGTCCTTGTTGGCGCCGATATTGACGCCGAGTGCTCCGGGCACGCGCAGCCCCTTGAGCCGCGCAAAAACGGCCTCGTGGCCTTCATTATTGAAACCCATGCGGTTGATGACACCCTCTGCGGCACCGACGCGGAACAGGCGCGGCCTGGCATTGCCCGACTGGGGGCGCGGCGTCACCGTGCCGATCTCGACCATGCCAAAGCCCATTAGCGCCAGGGGGCGCGGCACTTCGGCGTTCTTGTCAAAGCCGGCCGCCATGCCGACGGGATTTTTCAGCTCGATGCCGCATAGAGTTGTGGCCAACTCGGGCGGATCGGCATGTTCCTGTTGCGGGGCAAAGCCCATGCGCAGCGCGGTGATGGTGGCACCATGTGCGGTTTCGGGGTCCATGCGCAGCAACGCATCGCGCGTCAGATTGGCAAGGCCGGCATTGCGCAGCAGCGGCGAGAATGCAGAAAAGATCATCGGACGGCCTCCGGCAGCGCGCAGTTTCCATTCGCATCGACGCTGATGGACGCTTCCCAGGCAACACTGGCCAGATCGAGCGGTCCGCCATAGAGGTGGGGAAAGAGCTGCCCGCGGCGGGATGATTCCCAAACCAGGTTTTCGCCAAGATCAACACTGCGCACGGCCAGCAGGACCAGGTCTGCCTCGCCCTTAAAATGCAGGTGCAGGGTTTCGGACAGTTGCGCGGCGGTGGAAAAATGCATGTAGCCATCGGCTGCATCGATCGGCATGCCCGCATAGTGGCCGGTCTCGCGGGCCTGGGCAAAGCTGGCGCGGGTGGCAATCTTGTAGATCAGGTCAGGCGAATGCGGCATGGGCACCTCGAGGCAGGGCGAGCTGGATGTCGGGGTAATGCGGACGCGCCCTCTTTACAAGGTGAATGCGCGTGCCTAGTATAGGATTGTTTTCCGCCATAAGACTGATTTCCTTGCCATGCTTTCACACCGCGCCATCTGGGATGGTATCGACGCGCTGGCGCGCCGGCAGGGTGTGTCCGTGTCCGCGCTGGCCAAGCTGGCCGGGCTGGACGCAACGGCATTCAATGTCTCCAAGAGGGTGAGCAAGGACGGGCGTGAGCGCTGGCCCTCGACAGAGAGCATTTCGAAGATCCTGGAAGCCACCGGGGAGAGCTTTGACAGTTTTCTCTCCGGCACCGGCGCCTATATGGCGATGCCGAGCGGGTTTGCCGAGCCGGATCTGCGCAATATTCCGCTGCTGGGTCTGGCCCAGGCCGGCCATGGTGGCTTTTTCGACAGTGCGGGGCATCCGGCGGGGCATGGCTGGGACGAGGTGGCACTGCCCACGCCCGATGAGGACGGCATTTATGCGCTGGAGATTTCCGGCGACAGCATGGAGCCGCTGTATCGCGAGGGCGACAGGATCGTGGTGTCCCCCACCGAGCAGGTGCGGCGTGGCGACCGTGTGGTGGTCAAGACGCGGGAGGGGGAGGTGATGGCCAAGATCCTCCATCGCCAGAGCGCGCGGCAAATCGAACTGCATTCGGTCAATCCGGCCTATGAGCCGCGCATCTTCGACATCGTCGATATCGAATGGATGGCCCGGATCATCTGGGCGAGCCAGTAGGCGCGCCAATGAGTGAAACACGCTGGACAAAGGGGCGCGGCAAGCTGGGCTTTCTCAACCCCTTGCTGGGCCAATGGCACCATGAGGGCGGCGCTGGCGCCGAGCGCTTCAGTTGCACAAGGACATTCGACAAGGTGCTTGGCGGCAAATATGTCGAGCTGATTGCCGACTGGTCGCTGGGCGCAGGCAAGACCTATCAGGAAAAATGCCTGTTCGGTGCCGACAAGGACGGTATGGTGCGGTTCTGGTCGTTCACATCGGATGGCAAACGGTCCGAAGGCTGGTTGAGCGCAGCGCCCGAGATCGCCCCGGACGCCATCTGCTTTGAAGCCGACATGGACATGGGCCGCGCCCGACAGGTCTATTGGCCAGGGCCGGATGGCACCATCATGTGGGCCGTGGAAAGCCGCAACAAGGCCGGCTGGAATCGCTTCGTCGATCACAAATATCGGGCTATGTGATAACTCAAATGGATGGCGAGGAGGCGCAGGTGAAGATTGCCGTTGCGGCGCCGGACGATGCGCCAGACTGGATCGCCATGCGCTCTGCCTTGTGGCCGGGCGGCGGTGATGGCGGCGCGCATGCCGATGATATCAACCGGTTGCTGGCCGATGCTGGCGACACAGTCAATCTGATCGCCAGAGATGGGATCGGACATGCGCTTGGGTTCGCCGAAGCCAGCCTGCGGCGTGACTATGTCAATGGCTGCGAGACGACGCCGGTGGCTTTTCTCGAGGGTATTTACGTGGTGCCGGAAGCGCGGGGGCGCGGCGTCGCCAAGGCATTGGTGGCGGCGGTGGAAGATTGGGCCCGGGCCTCGGGGGTTTCCGAACTGGGGTCGGACGCAGCGCCCGACAATATGGCCAGCCTCAAGATGCACCACGCGCTCGGCTTCGAAGAAACCCAGCGCGTGGTGTTTTTCAGGAAGCTGCTCGGCGCATGAGCGGACTTGGCTAGTCGCACCCTGCCCGTGCCAGCATGTCGGCGACGATGATCGGTGTCGCTGGTGTCGTCTGCCATTCACTGACATCGGGGGCCCCGGCCCTGAGGGCGCTGACGACGCCATCCCAACTCAGGCTCATCGACCCTGCGCAGCCCGAGGGCGCCAGGCCGCTGTCCCGCGCCTGCCTGAACAAGACACCGGTGGTTTCCCCGATACCCGAAAGGTAGGCGGTGAGAACCTGCCGGGCGTGATCGTGACGCGGCGCGTTGTCCATGGCATCCATCACCTGGGCAATGGTGATGTTTCCCGAACTCTGCTGAGCCTGAGCCGGCAAGGGCAAAATGGCCAGTATCAGTGCGGCTGCGAGCAGGATGTGTCGTTTGCATGTCATCGTGTCGATCTCCGTTTGCGGACGGCACCATTTCGTGATGCAATAATTTATTATTGTCAAACAACAATTTTTCTGTCATTTCTGGTTGTACAAACTGGAGACCGATAATGATGGAAACCCTATCCACGCACCCCACAGTGCTGCCATCTCCAAAGGAGAAGCGGCTTCTTCATATATTGGCGATCATAGCGGGCGCTGTTGCCGCGCTGCTGCCGATCGGGCTTGTGGGATTCTGGATGGGCGTGGTTTCCGATGGCGTGTGGGGCAGCGCCGTGCCGGGTCTGCCAATCCACGCGGAGCTGGACCTGGGCAAGCGCGTGGGCGCAGCGATTCTGGGCTTTATCCCAATGGGGTTGCTGGTCTGGGGCATTCTACGGGTGCGCCAGACATTCATGGCCTTCGCGGGCGGCGAGGTGTTCTCGGCCCGGGCCATTTCCGGTCTGCGCGACTTCGCCATTGGCGTGGGCACCAGCGCCTTGATAAAGCCATTGATTACTGCCCTGCTCAGCCTTTTCCTTACGTGGGACGCGCCGGCAGGCAGCCGCCAGCTCGTGCTCCAGTTCGGCAGTGACACAGCGCTATTCGTGTTGTTCGCCGGGGCGTTCCTGGCTGCGACCTGGAGCATGCAGCGTGCTGCATTGCTGGCCGAAGAAAACAGCCAGTTCGTCTAGCCATGCCAATCAAGGTCAATCTGGCGGTGATGCTGGCGCAGCGTGAGGTCAAGTCCAAGGACCTCGCGCAGGCTATCGGCATTACCGAAGCCAATCTCAGCCTGCTCAAGCAGGGCAAGGTCAAGGGCATGCGGTTTGAAACGCTGGCGGCAATCTGCGCACAACTGCAATGCCAGCCGGGCGATATTCTCAGTTATGAAGACGAACCGGTGGCGGGGGAGTGATCCCCGCCACCGGCCGGATCAGTTTGCCAGCAGCTCGCCAGCCAATGCCTTGCCGATCAGCTTGCGCGTGTTCTCAACGCCATAGAGCGCAGCAAAGGAGCCGAAGCGTGGGCCGCGTTCCTGGCCGATCAGAACCTGATAGAGCATCTGGAAGAAATCGCCCGAGACACCGGGACCGCCGGTGGGGCTCTTTTTGCTGTGATCCTGATAGCGCTCGATATTGCGCGCCACGTCGAGCGCCGCGTTCTGGATGGTTTCGTTGCTGGCATCAGCCGGCAATTCAGCAAAAGACGCCGAGAGCGATTCGAGTGCAGCCCTTTCAACATCATCCGGGGCCCGATAGGACTTTTCCACGAAATCGCGGAAATAGCGCATGGCATAGCCGACCAGCGCATCGAGATGGGGATGCGTCTTGGGCGAAACACCGGGCGCATAGGCCGAAATATAGCCCCACATGACTTCGGGGGTTTCCGGGTTCGAGGCCGTCGCCAGGTTGAGCAGCAGACCAAAGGTCACCGGCATGTCCACCTTGGGCACATTGCCATAGTGGACATGGAAGGCCGGGTTCTCGACGCGGGCGGCAGCCTCCTGCTTCTGGTAGGACGCGACATGGGCGAAATACTCGTCCACGGCGCGCGGTATGACGTCGAAATGCAGGCGCTTGGCGACGCGGGGCTTGCCGAACATGTAGAGCCCAAGGCTTTCGGTCGGGGCATAGGTCAGCCACTCGTCAATGGTGAGGCCATTGCCCTTGGACTTGGAGATCTTCTGGCCTTCGGCGTCCAGGAACAGCTCATAGACATAATGCTCGGGCGGGGTGCCGCCCAGGATCGAGCAGATCTTGTCGTAGATCACCTGGTTGGTCTGGTGATCCTTGCCGAACATTTCGAAATCGACGCCAAGCGCGGCCCAGCGCATGCCGAAATCGGGCTTCCACTGCAGCTTCACATGGCCGCCGGTGACCGGAACGGTGGTATCGCGCCCGTCCTCGTCGGCGAAGGTGATGGTGCCGTCCTTGGCGTTGACCTCCTTCATCGGTACGTAAAGCACACGGCCCGATATTGGCGAGATCGGCAGGAAGGGCGAATAAGTTGCCTGGCGCTCGGCACCGAGCGTGGGCAACATCACCTTCATGATGTCGTCATAGCGCTCGGCAGCGCGCAGCAGCACGGTGTCGAACTTGCCGGACTTGTAATAGTCGGTGGCACTGGCGAATTCGTAGTCGAAGCCGAAAGTGTCCAGAAACCGGCGCAGCATGGCGTTATTGTGCTCACCGAAGCTGGCAAATTCGTTGGTCCAGGGGTCCGGTACGGAAGTCAGCGGCTTTTGCAGATGCGGCTCCATCGCCTCCCTGGAGGGGACGGTCTCGGGGATTTTGCGCATGCCGTCGAGATCGTCGGAAAAGCAGATGAGCCGGGTGGGGATCTCGTCGCGCGTGAGCAGCCGAAAGGCCGTGCGCACCATTGTAGTGCGGGCCACTTCGCCAAAGGTGCCGATATGGGGAAGGCCCGAGGGACCATAGCCGGTCTCGAACAGCGCTTCACCCTTGCCCGACTTTTCAAGCCGTTTGACCAGCTTGCGCGCTTCCTCGAAGGGCCATGCGCGCGCAGTCTGCGCGGGCGCGAAGAAATCGGGGTCAAGGGCGGGCAAAGTGGCGGGCGACACTGGGTGGCAGCCTTTCAAAATCTTGTCGGAAGAAGACGGAGCCCGGTCAATGCACCGGAACCGGGCGGACGTCAATGTCGCAGGTGGTTGCGTGGGCCTTTGGGAGCGCATAGTTCTTGGTGCCGGAGCCCATTGGAAACGACGATGATGAACACCGCTCAAGATGCCCTTATTCACCTGATGATCCTGGCCGCGTCGTCCGACAGCGCCATGACGGAGAAAGAGCTGGCGCGCATCACCGCACTGATCGACCGCCTGCCGGTGTTCGAAGGGTTCGACCCGGAGCGCCTCGAGGAAGTGGCCAATGCCTGTGCCGACAAGCTCAACGGGCCGAACGGGTTGGACCGGGTGATCGAGGATGCCATTGCCGCCCTGCCCGAAAAACTGCAGGACACAGCCTATGCCGTGGCCATTGAGGTCACTGCTGTCGACCTGCATCTGGAACAGGAAGAACTGCGCTTCCTCGAAATGCTACGCGACTCGCTGTCCCTGGACCGGTTGACCACGGCCGCCATTGAAGTGGCAGCGCGCGCCCGGCATCGGCGCCTGCCTGACTAATCCGCCAGCGCCAGACCGCCCAGCAAGCCCAGAACATCGGTGACCGAGGCAATGGCCCGGTTGCGACCCAACTTGCCCACCAGTACCAGCGTGGCGTAGCCGTGGATAAGGCTCCAGACCTGGGTTTCCACCACGCCCGGCTCCTGCCCCTCTTGCACGAAGGGGGCGCAGGTATCGGCCAGCACGGCGTAGGCGCGGGCGCCCGAGCGGCCCAGCTCCTCACTTGAACCGGCCAAGGACCAGATCTGGCGGAACATCAGGTCGTAAAGGGCCGGGTTGTCGCGGGCGAAGTCGAAATAGCCCAGGCAGATTGCCTCCAGCCGCGCCCGCGGCTCTTGCGGGGCTGCAGCCGCCCTGGCTTCCATGACATCGGCAAACATCTCGAAGCCTCGCGCAGCAATGGCGTCGAGCAGGCCGGGCAGGCCATCAAAATGATGGGCTGGCGCGGCATGTGACACGCCAGCCAGGGCGGCGCATTTGCGCAAGGTGAGGCCTGATGCTCCATCACGGGCGAGCAAGGTCAGCCCCGCATTGATAAGGCCTTCCCGCAGGTCGCCATGGGCACCAGCGCGCCTTTTTTCAAGCGAAATGGTCATGGCCAGCACTAAGCAAGCGCGCTTGACAGTGTCAAGGAAAAGTGCCCTTTACACTGTCAAGCTAGCGCGAAGGAGCGGACAATGCTGACGACTGGATTGGAATGGACACGCACGGGCCTGCTGTGGTTCTTCACGATCGGCGTGGCAGTGTTTTCATGGCGATTCATGGTGGGCGGCGTCGAGGCCACTATGGAGTTCGTGGCCTATCATGCCCAGTTGCGGCCAATTGCCTTTTTCGGGCATGTCATTCTGGCGCCAGTCGCGCTGGCGCTGGTGCCCTTCCAGCTTTGGCAGGGTTTGCGTGACAGGCGACCGCTGGTTCATCGCCTGATGGGACGAGCCTATGGCATGGCCGTTGTGATCTCCGGCGCCAGCGGGCTCTGGCTGGCCGTTACCACCGAGGCAGGACCGGTTGCAGCCTTTGGCTTTGGCCTCCTGGCCGTGCTGTGGCTTGGCACGACACTCACGGGTATCCGTCTCGCCATGAGCGGCGATCGTATTGCCCATCGCCGCTGGATGATCCGCTCCATCGCCCTGACGCTGGCGGCCGTGACCCTGCGCATACAGATCCCGGTTGGCATGATGCTCGAAATTCCGTTCGACACCGCCTATCCAGTGATCGCCTGGCTGTGCTGGGTGCCAAACCTGATCGTGGCGGAATTGATACTACGCTGGCCGCGCCGGTCGACAGTCAGGCTGCGGGCGCCGGCTTAGTAGAACCCCACCGGGAACCAGCGCAGGTAAAGTTCGTCGAGGGCGCCGTTTTCCTTCAGGCGCACCAGCGCCCAATCGATGGAATGGCGCACCGGATCCTGACCAGCAGGTACGGCGATGGTGAGGCCTTCACCAAACAGATGCGGGCGGAAATAGGCGTCCCCGGCAAAGCCGCAGCAGGCCAGATTGTCATTGAGCCAGAACGATGCGCGCATGGCGTCGCCAAACGAGGCCAACACAGAGCCGGACTTCACCGCTTCGAGCGCGGCACTTTCGGTGTCGAAGGGGATGGCTTCCACTGCCGGCAGATAGCGATCGAGGAATTCGGCATGGACACTGCCGGCGCGCACGGCAACCGGTTCACCCGCCAGGGCGTCCGGACGAAAGCCATCAATGTCCTGTGCGCGGGTGACGAAACGGCCGGGCAGCGCCAGATAGGTCGAAGAGAAATCGAAGAGTTCGCCATTCTCCGGGGTCATGGCAAGGCCAGCAATCAAGGCATCGCCCAGATTGTCGGAAAGCGCTGTAGCGACCTGATCCCAGGGCCAGACCTGGATGGTGCAGGCCACATCGACTTCGACACAGATGCGCCTGGCCAGGTCGATATTGAAGCCGACCAGTTCACCGCTCTCATCGCGATAGTTGAAGGGCGGAAAATCGGCGGTAGTGAGAAAGCGGATGGCCGGGACAGGCGTGGGGCTGGGCAGCATTTCCCGCGCGTCGGGATCTGCGTGATAGGGCAGCGTCTGGGCGAAGACAGGGGCGGCGAACAGTGCACTGGCTACCCCCATCAGCAATAGAACTGGCTCGCGCATTGCGCCCCCTCATACGGCCTTCGGCCACCTTTTCCCACAAGGGGAGAAGGGACACCAGAGGCTAGACCTGATCCAGCCCATACATCAGGTCGGCGATCAGGTCATCGGCGTCCTCAAGCCCCACGGAGAGGCGCAAGAGGCCCGGAGTGACGCCGGTTTCGAGGCGCACTTCCTCGGTGAGCCGTTGATGCGTTGTCGTGCGCGGATGGGTAATGAGCGATTTGGCATCGCCCAGATTGTTGGAAATCAGGATCACGGCCAGCGAATCCGCCAGCGCAAAGGCCGCCTCCTGCCCGCCCTTGACGTCGAGCGCCAAAAGCGTTGACCCGCGCTTCATCTGCTTTTTGGCCAGCTCATATTGCGGGTGGCTCTCATGGTGCGGGTAGATCACCTGGTTGACCTTGGGATGGCTGGCAAGGGCCTCGGCGATCTTTTCGGCGCTGTTGGTCATCTGCTCAACGCGCAGGGCGAAGGTTTCCAGCCCCTTGGTCAGCACCCAGGCATTAAAGGGCGAAAGCGTTGCGCCGGTGTGACGAAGGAAGGTGTGCACATCGCCTTCGATGATCTCCCTGGAGCCCAGCACGATGCCACCCATGACGCGGCCCTGGCCGTCGATATGCTTGGTGGCCGAATAGGTGACGATGTCGGCACCCAGTTCGAGCGGTTTCTGGTAGAGCGCGGTGGCAAAGACATTGTCGACGATCAGCCTGGCGCCATGGGCATGGGCGATTTCTGCGACAGCGGCAATATCGACCAGTTCCAGGGTGGGATTGGTCGGGGTTTCGATGAATACCAGCTTGGTATTGGGCTGCATGGCGGCAGCAAAATTGGCCGGATCGCGCCCATCGACCAGGGTCGAGGCGACGCCGAAGCGGGGGGCAAAATCTTCCACGACGTAGCGGCAACCGCCGAACAGCGCCTGGGAGGCAACAATATGGTCCCCTGCCCTGACCTGGCTCATGACCGCATTGGTCACTGCCGACATGCCGGTGGCAAAGCAACGGGCCGCCTCGGCGCCTTCGATCAGGGCCATGCGGTCCTGGAGCATGTCGTAATTGGGATTGGCGAAGCGCGAATAATTGTGCCCGCCCGGCACCTTGCCCTGGAACAGCAGTTCGGCATGTTCGGACGACGGATAGGCATAGCCCGAATTGAGGAACAGGGCTTCGCTGGTCTCGTGGAACTGGCTCCGCTTGCCCCCGCCATGCACCATCTGAGTGGCGGCCGAGCGTTGCTGCGGATCGCGGAGAGGGTTGTTCTGTTTGGACATGGTCAGCGCTTTCAAAACAAAAAACCGGCTCGCAAATGGCGGCCGGTTCCAACGGTCTTTAGCGATTTGTTTTAAGTGGCTGCAAGCGACCGGCCAAATCACCACTGGGCTGTGATGTAAGGCCAATTGGCAGTTGGCGTCAATTGCCCAGGTTGCTAGGGAAGAGCAGTCGCAGGGGTGGAAGCAAGCATCATGGTCGAGACCTGGCCGAAAGGCGTCTTTCCGGCGCGGTTGATCGAGAAGCTGCATGCCGAAGGCGCAATCATCGCCTCCCGGCCGTTGGACACCGACCAGGTGCAACCAGCGAGCCTTGACCTGCGGCTGGGCAAAACTGCTTTTCGCGTGCGCTCGAGCTTTCTGCCAGGCCCGAGCCATTCGGTGGCCGAGCGCATCGAAGCGCTCAAGCTGCATGAAATCGACCTCAGCAAGGGCGCCGTCCTGGAGCGCGGCTGCGTCTATCTCGTGCCGCTTGAGGAAGGCCTGACGCTGCCCCCCGAGGTCAGTGCATCGGCCAACCCCAAAAGTTCGACCGGGCGGCTCGATGTGTTCACCCGCGTCATAGGCGACCGGGCGCGCGGCTTTGACCAATTGCCCGCAGGCTATACTGGCCCGCTCTATCTCGAAATCAGCCCGCGCACTTTCCCGGTGTTGGTGCGCACCGGCTCTCGCCTCAGCCAGATGCGGTTCCGCTGCGGAGATAGCCGGCTCAGCGTGGCCGAGCATCAGGCACTGCACGCCTCGGACACGCTGGTGATCGGTGGCGACCTGCCGGTTGGAGAAGGCATTGCCCTGTCCATCGATCTCAAGGGCCAGGGGCGCGACGGGCTGATCGGTTTCCGCTCCAAGCGGCATACCGCCGTGGTCGATGTGGACAAGAAAGCGGCGCTGGATGTGCGCGATTTCTGGGATCCGCTTTATGCGCGTGGGCAGAGCGAGCTGATCCTGGATCCGGATGAATTCTACATTCTGGTCAGCCTGGAAGCGGTGCATGTGCCGCCCACCCATGCAGCCGAGATGGTGCCATTCGATCCGCTGGTGGGCGAATTCCGCGTGCATTATGCGGGGTTTTTCGACCCAGGTTTCGGGCATTCGGCCGCCGGCGGCACCGGCAGCCGCGCGGTGCTGGAAGTGCGCAGCCGGGAGGTGCCGTTTCTGCTTGGCCATGGGCAGACCATCGGCCGGTTGATCTATGAAGCACTGGCCGAACAGCCGGACCGGCTCTATGGCTCGGATCTGGGTTCGAACTACCAGGCGCAGACGCTCAAGCTGTCCAAACACTTCAAGGCGTTTGAAGGCTGAAGCCGACGCCCCCATAAGGATGCGCCGGCTTCTATGGACCCGACGGAGGAACGGAGCCGGGATTTCTTCTATGCCGCACTGGCCGTCGCGCCAGGGGCCGCCTTGGCCCCGGTCATGAAGGCCACAGCATCGGACATGGTGTAGTCCTTGGGGTCGATGACGCAGAGGCGCTGACCCAGCCTGTGCACATGGATGCGGTCGGCCACTTCGAAGACATGGGGCATGTTGTGGCTGATCAGGATGATCGGAATGCCGCGCGCCCGCACATCCAGGATGAGGTCGAGCACGCGCCGGGACTCCTTGACGCCCAGGGCCGCCGTCGGCTCATCAAGGATTATGACCTTCGAGCCGAAGGCCGCTGCGCGGGCCACGGCGACACCCTGGCGCTGGCCGCCGGAAAGCGTCTCTACCGCCTGATTGATATTCTGGATGGTCATCAAACCCAGGTCAGACAGCTTCTGGCGGGCGATGCGCTCCATGGCGGGGCGATCGAGTTGGCGCAGCACCTTGCCCATGAAGCCCGGCTTGCGGATTTCCCGGCCCATGAACATGTTGTCGGCGATCGACAGCGCGGGCGACATGGCCAGTGTCTGATAGACCGTTTCCACCCCGGCATGGCGTGCATCGATGGGTGAATTGAAGTGGACCGGCTGCCCATCGAGGTAGATGTCGCCACTATCCACCTTGATGGCGCCCGAGAGGGCCTTGATCAGCGAGGATTTGCCGGCCCCGTTATCACCAATGACCGCGAGGATTTCGCCGGGCATGAGCTCGAAATCGCAATTGTCGAGGGCCGTGACCCGGCCATAGCGCTTGCACAGATTGCTGGCGGAAAGAATGGGTTGCATCAGGCCGATACCTTTCTGATCCATTGGTCCACGGCAACGGCGCCGATAATGAGCACGCCGATAAGCAGGTAGGTCCACTGCGCGTCGGCCCCGAGAAGCCGCAGGCCGAGCGAGAAAACGCCGACGATGAGGGCGCCGAAGAACATGCCCAGAATGGAACCGCGGCCGCCGAAAAGGGAAATGCCACCAATCACCACGGCGGTGATGGATTCGATGTTGGAGAACTGGCCGGAGGTGGGGGAGACCGAGCCGATGCGCCCGATCAGCGCCCAGCCGGCAAAGGCACAGATCAGGCCGGACAGGGCATAGACAGAAATCAGAATGCGTTTGGTGTTCACGCCGGAAAGCTCGGCAGCCTCCGGATCGTCGCCCACGGCATAGACATGACGCCCCCAGGCGGTATGGCGCAGGATATAGGCCAGCACCAGGACCAGCAGGATGAAGAATATGACGCCATAGGTGAAGACGGCACCGCCCACACTGATGGACTGACCGAAGAACTGGAGGAGCGGCGCGCTCGCCTCGATATCCTGGGCGCGAATGGTCTCGTTGCCCGAATAGAGGAAATTGGAGGCCAGCGCGATCTGCCACATGCCCAGGGTGACGATGAAGGGCGGCAGCTTGATGCGGGCGACGAGCCAGCCATTGACGAAGCCGATGAAGGTGCCAATAGCCAGTCCGCAGGCTACGGCAACAGCCGGCGGCAGGCCAAGGCGAAAGGTGAACTGGCCCATGATGACGGAGCTCAGCACCATGATGGCGCCGACCGAAAGGTCGATCCCGGCGGTGAGGATGACAAGCGACTGGGCGGCACCGACAATACCGACAATGGCCACCTGCTGCAGGATCAGCGTCAGCGCGAAGGACGAAAAGAACTTGGTGCCCAGCAGGGCGCCGAACACGGCGACCGAGAGCACCAGCACGATCAGCGGGACCAGCGCAGGATTGGAATGCAGGGCATGCTGGATGCGCGACAGCATGGTGTGCTGATGCTCAAAACTGGCAATGGCCTCGGCGCGGGCGACGAGGCCTCCATCGGCCTCGGTCTGGTTCGACATGGGTATCCTCCCCGGTTCCCAATCGATGGCAGGGGCGGCTGACCACCGGCCCCTGCCATCATTCTAGTGCAGATTGACGATCAACCCCAGCAGAGGGCTTCGCCCTCGGTGGTGTCGATGGATTCGACGCCTTCGACCGGCTCATCGGTGACAAGGCTCACGCCGGTATCGAAGAAATCCTTGCCGGGGGTCGGCTCAGGCTTGGTGCCGTTGTCGGCCCAGGCCTTGATGGCCTCGACGCCCAGCGCTGCCATCTGCAGGGGATATTGCTGGGAGGTTGCGCCAATGACGCCGTCCTTGACATTGGCGACGCCTGGGCAGCCGCCATCGACCGAAACAATCAGCACGTCGTTTTCGCGGCCGAAGGATTTGAGCGCCTCATAGGCACCAGCAGCCGAAGGTTCGTTGATGGTATGGACCACGTTGATGGTTGGATCCTTGACCAGCAGGTTTTCCATGGCCTCGCGGCCGCCTTCTTCATTGCCGGCGGTCACGTCGTGGCCGACAATGCGCGGATCGGTTTCGTCGCCCCACTTGTTGGGATCGGCCAGGTCGATGCCGAAGCCCTGCAGGAAGCCCTGATTGCGCAAGACATCCACGGTGGGCTGGCTGATGCCCAGATTGAGCAGGGCAATTTTGGCATTGGCGGCTTCTGCGCCAAGCTTGCCTGCCGCCCATTTGCCGATCAGTTCGCCGGCCAGGAAATTGTCCGTGGCAAAGGTGGCGTCGGCTGCATCGATCGGGTTGAGCGGGGTGTCGAGCGCAATTACGAGCAGCCCGGCATCGCGCGCCTGCTGCACCGACTGCACAATGGCCGACGTATCCGAAGCGGTCAGCAGAATGCCGCTGGCCCCGTCGGCTATGCAGGTTTCGATGGCGGCAACCTGGGTCTCATGATCGCCGTCGATACGACCGGCGAAGGATTTCAGTGTAATGCCCAGTTCGGCCGCCTTGGCCTCGGCGCCTTCCTTCATCTTGACGAAGAAGGGATTGGTGTCGGTCTTGGTAATGAGGCAGGCCGAAACCTCCTGCGCCACTACGGCGGGGGTCATGGCCGGGGACATGGCGGCAAGGCACAAGGCCGTGCCGATAAGCAGCTTGTTCACGATTCTCTCTCCCTTTGCAGACTTGCTGCGAGCAGGCTCCTCCCCCTCGCAAATGCGTATCTGCTTGTCTTGACGCCCTCATCGTGGAGAGGATTCCTGACCCCGTCAATATGTAAATCTAATTTATTTATTTATTCAGCCCTGACCATCTTCCGCATCGCAATAGCTGTCTCTATGGTGCCCGGCATGGATGAACCGATCATCAGAACCGTCAGTCGCGGCGTGAACCAGAGCGGGGTTCGCGACCACAATGTGCGCCTGTTGCTGACCCTGCTGCAGCGGCATGGGCCCATGGCGGGCAGTGATCTGGCGCGACTGGCAAACCTTTCTCCGCAAACAGTTTCCATCATCCTGCGGGAGATGGAGAGCGAAGGGCTGCTGGCCCGGGGCGCCCCGGTCAAGGGCAAGGTGGGAAAGCCCTCGGTACCGATGCGCCTGGCCGAAGGCGGGGTGCTCTCATTGGGCTGCAAAATCGGCCGGCGCAGTGCCGTGCTGCTGCTCGCCGATTTCCGCGGCACGGTGCGGGAGGAACTGCGCCTGACCTACAATTACCCCATGCCAGAACCGATCTTCGCGTTTCTGCGCGACGGGATGGAAACCATTCTGTCCAAATGCAGTCCTGCAGAACGCTCGCGGATCTGCGGCATCGGCATCGGCACGCCGTTTGAGCTGTGGAAATGGAGTGATCTGGTCGACGCACCGGCCAAGGAATTCGCGTCCTGGCGGCATGTAGACTACCAGGCCGAACTCGCGCGGTTCACCGACCTGCCGGTGCAGGTGGTGAACGACGCCACGGCGGGCTGCCAGGCTGAGCATATCTATGGCCGAGGCAAGGAATTCCGCGACTACGCCTATTTCTTCATCGGCGCCTTTATTGGTGGCGGGATCGTGCTCAACCACTCGGTCTATCAGGGCCATCAAGGCAATGCCGGTGCCCTGGGATCGTTGCGCAGTTTCGGACCGCAGGGGGAAAGCCAGCAGCTAATCGATACGGCCTCGATCCATCTGCTGGAAGCACGGCTGGCGGAAAACGGGCATGATCCGCGCGACCTGTGGACCCAACCACAGGACTGGAGCAGCTTTGGCCGGTTCGTCGAACCCTGGATCGGCCGGACGGCGCAGGAACTGGCGAAGGCCAGCCTGTCAGTCTGTGCCGTCATCGACTTTGAGGCCATCTTGATCGACGGCGCTTTTCCCGACGCGGTCAAGCACGAGCTGGTCGAGCGCACGCGGCGCTATCTCGTCAATCAGGACATGCGCGGGCTTATTGCACCGCAGATCGAAGCGGGTGTTGTGGGGTTCAATGCCCGGGCCATCGGCGCGGCCACCAGCCCGCTGTTCGAGCGCTATTTCCTGAACGGGAACTTGCGGCTGCAGGGTTGAGGCGGCCGGTTCAAGCCGTTTGCACTGGGTGCGCTAAGCGCTGGATAGCCCTTCTCCACGAAAGTATGTTCGCACATAGTCCAGAAAGGTGGCGAGCGGCTCTGAAAGGTCCGAGTTCAGTACCTTGACGCCCAGCCCATCCTCACCCAGCGGGCAGGTCCGATTCAGTTCGGGCAGCACTACAAGGCCCGGCGCCAAGTACCATTTTGGACCGACAGTCACGGCGAGGCCATTCTGCACCACAGCACGCAGCAATGGGGCGTTGGATGTTGTGTGCATGATACGGTAATCACGTCCGGCCCCGGCCAGGGCGGCCAGCGCCATGTCCCGCCAGGCGCAACCATCCGACCAGAGAGCGAGAGGCAGCCGGGATTCACGATGGACATCATGCGTCTCCGAACCAATCCAGTAGAGTTGGTCCATCCGCAGCAGTTCGACGCCTTCGATGCCCGACTTTGTGGAGACGATGATGGCATCAAAACTGTCGATGTCGGGGCGGTTTCGCAGTGACCGGCTGTCGGTGGTGAGAATTTCCACCTCGACCTGCGGGAAGCGGCGCGCAAACCGAGACAGCGCCGGCAAGAGAAACGCCTGGGCATAGTCATCGCAGATACCCAGCTTGACTGTGCCGCCGGGCCTAGGCGCCAGGAACGCGTTGACCGTCTCCTCGTTGAGCCGAACGATCGACTTGGCATATTCGAGCAAGCGAAGACCCTCCGGCGTCAGCAGGTTACGTCGGCCAGACTTGGAAAACAGCGACACACCCAGCATTTCTTCCAGCCGCTTCATCTGGGCGGAGACAGTGGATTGGGTCTTGTTCACACGGTGGGCAGCGGCACCATAGCTTCCGGTTTCGGAAATAGCGAGGAAGCTGCGCAGGAAGTCGGCATCAAGGGTCAACATGACGCCAGTATACATCGATTGAACCGATATAAAATACGAAAAACATTTGTTTGATGAATACGAGTTGGACTGCAAGGCTTGCGCCATAGTTCGCAAACCGGAGTTCACCTCATGCTCAAAACACCCCAATCCCAAGATTCGGCCTGGACCGGATGGCTTCGCGCGACATTGGCTCAGTCGTGGCGTTGGCTCACGAGTAACACCCGCGCGCAAAAACAACGGCGCCTGCCGCGAGAACTGGAGAACGCTGAGGACTGGCTACTGGACGATGTGGGCATGAGCACTGGAAGGCGCTGCGGCCCGCCTCGTTCCCGACCCGAACATCGCGCCAAGTCATTCGAGGAGAAGCGGGCGGGACATACCTGGCAAGGCATGAAGTGAGGTGACCTTAGTCAGCCATGAATCGAGCGGCCGCTTCGGCAGCGCCAAGGCGCCTGCGCTGACCGGCTAACGCAGCCGCTGGCCACTTTTACCAAAGACCAACAGGGCGGCCGGATCAAACTTGGCCGAATAGCGGTCGCCGGTCTTGAGCGTGCGGTTATTGTCGGTGGCGATGGTGATGAGTTCGGCGCCCTTGTCGCGGGCATAGGCATAGGTTTCCCCACCCAGATGTTCGATAATCTCGACCGTCACGTCGAGGGCCGCGCTGCCTTCGGTGGAGAAATGCTCGGGACGGATACCAACGGTGACCTCGGTGCCTGCGGCGAGCGCAACGGGCGACGGAATGACCTGGCCGGGGAAATCGACGAGCCGAACGCCACCCGCCTCGGCCGTGCCGACGAGAAAATTCATCTTGGGCGAGCCGATAAAGCCAGCCACGAAGATGTTGTCCGGGTCATCATAGAGCTCAAGCGGCGAACCAACCTGTTCAATACGGCCGTCGCGCAGCACAACGATCTTGTCGGCCAGGGTCATGGCTTCGACCTGGTCGTGGGTCACGTAGATGATGGTGGTTTTCAGCTCCTGGTGCAGCCGCGCCAGCTCGATGCGCATATGCACGCGCAGCTCGGCATCGAGATTGGAAAGCGGCTCGTCGAACAGGAAGACGTCGGGGTGACGCACGATGGCACGGCCGATGGCGACGCGCTGACGCTGGCCGCCGGAGAGTTGGCCAGGGCGACGGTCGAGCAGCGGCTCAAGCTCGAGAATGCGGGCAGCTTCGGCGACGCGGCTCTCGATCTCAGCCTTGTTGGCGCCGGCAAACCGGAGCGCAAACCCCATATTCTCGCGGACGCTCATATGCGGATAAAGCGCATAGGTCTGGAACACCATGGCAATGCCACGCTTGGACGGATCGACATCGTTCATGCGTTCGTCGCCAATGAACAGATCGCCACCGGAAATCTGTTCCAGCCCGGCGATCATGCGCAGCAGGGTGGACTTGCCGCAGCCCGAGGGGCCGACGAACACGACGAATTCCTTGTCGGCAATGTCAAGATCAACGCCACGGATCACCTCGACAGTGCCGAAGGATTTTTTCACATTGGTCAGCTTCAAACCGGACATGGGATTTCCTCAGCTCGCAGACAGGGTGAGTTCAGCGCGGCCAAGCCGTTCGCTGGTGACAGTGACGGTTATCGGGCCGGAGCCAGTCGAGCGCAGCCAGAAGCCGGTTGAACCGGCGCGTAGCGGCACAAGACCGGGACCGAGACGTTCGGCCGCGCCCGAGACGGTGATGGACACTGGCTCGGGGAAGAAGGGGAGCGTCCTGCCGGACTGGTCGATGGCGCGGACCATGATGCGCGTGGTGTCGCCATCGGCGCCGATTTCGGTCGCGTCGGGGACGACCTCAAGCGCGTGGGCAACCGGGTCAGAGACGAAGTCGACGGACCTGGCGGGTTTGCCGTCGATAAAGCCGGTAATGGTGGCGTCTTCCCAGCTCATGCCCCACAGGCCCAGTTCCTCATCGGTCAGGTGTTCGCGCTTAATGATGACGGGGGCGTGCGGAAGATGGGGGAAAGCATCACGGTCTGGCCGGAAGCGCTTGGGCGGATTATTGCCATAGCGCAGTTCGACCTCGTCGCAATTGGTGAGGATCATCAGGGGCAGCACGCCGCCAATATTGCGTTCACCACGCGCCCAGAAGGTCACCGGCTTCAGGATCACTTCGTCGGACGGGTCGCACTGGCTGATATAGGCGTAGGCGGCGAATTTTGGCTCGCGGAACATGTCCATGACGCCATGATGGCAGATGCGGTCGCCGGAGCCGAAATCCTTGTGGGTATTGTAGTCAAAGGCGCACCAGCCGATGCACCCGGCGATCTGCGGGTCGCCATAGGCAGCGTTGAGGACTTCGAGATGACGCAGCACGTGTTCGGCCTGGCGCTGTTCCTGATCCCAGGACTTGGTGGGATACATGTGACCGCCATACTCGGTGATCATGTAGGGCACGACGCGGTCGAGGCCGGTGACTTCCTGCTGCGGCCGAAGTGGCGTGCGCGGACGGTTGCCGCCCCATTCCTCCTGGCCCAGAATGAAGTCATTCATGGTGTAAACATCTTCGAGCAGTTCGCTATCGGTAATGTAGCGCACACCACCGGTCTGCCTTGTGCTGTCGAGTTCGTGTGCCAGTGCGTTGGTTCGCAGGTAGAAGTCGTGATCATCCTGGCTTTCGTTGATGCGAACGCCCCAGATGACGATGGAAGGATGGTTCCAGTCGCGGGTGATCATGCGCCGGACATTCTCGACGCTCTCGTCCTTCCAGCTTTCGCCGCCGATATGCTGCCAGCCCGGGATTTCCTCAAAAACCAGAAGCCCCAGTTCGTCGCAACGGTCGAGGAAGTAGTGGGACTGCGGATAGTGCGAGGTGCGCACCATGTTGAGCTTGAGTTCGCGCTTAAGGATTTCCGCGTCGCGCTCCTGCGCCGACTTGCCCAGAGCATAGCCGACATAGGGGAAGGACTGGTGGCGGTTGAGGCCGCGGAGCTTTAGTGACCGGCCATTGAGCTTGAAGCCTTCCGCGGTAAATTCGGCGCTGCGGAAGCCGAAGCGGAATGTGGCCTCATCCTGCCCCGAGGCTGTGTCAATTATGATGGCAAGCGTGTAGAGCGCGGGATTGTCGATATCCCAGAGCTCGATATCGGAAAGACCATCGAAGGCCAGATCAACCATTGGTCCGGCAATGGCGGCATCGGTGGTCGCCAGGGTCCTGCCTGCGGCGTCACTGAGCGTGGCCAATAGCGTGCCCGAGAGCGGCAGGTCCTGTGGATTGGCGAGTTCGATGCGGGCGCGGACCGACTTCTGCGCGGCTAGCGCGTCCGGAGTCTCCACCTTGCCATTGCCCACAAAGATGCCCGATGTCACCCGCAGCCAGGCTTCGCGGTAAAGGCCGGCATAGGTGAGGTAGTCGATCTGCCCGCCAAAGGGCGGGATTTCAGGGTTCTCGCTGCCATCTATGGTGACGGTCAGCACGTTCTCGCCGTCAAGCAGCTTCCCGGTCAGACGGGCCTCGAAGGGGGTGTAGCCATCCTTGTGCGCGGCGATCTCCTCGCCATTGAGGCTGACTTTCGCATTGGCCATGGCCCCGTCAAAGACAACGGCGACCTCCCTGCCCTGCCAGGCCGGATCGGCGGCGAAGCGCTTCTCATAGGTGAAGACGCGCTGATAGGTCCTTTCGTCGAAATAGGAGAAGGGCAGCTCAACCGCATTGTGCGGCAGGCGGACGCTATCCTTGCCTTCGAACAGCCAGCCGGAATTGAAGTCGATCAGGGGACGCATGCAGTACTCTATTTGACGGCACCCAGCATGCCTTCGACGAAGCGGCGCTGGAGCAGGAAGAAGATGACAAGGGTGGGAAGGGTCGCAACAATCGCGCCCACCATGACCAGGCCGAAATCGGGGGTGTAGCCAGCGCTGAGGGCGGCCACTGCCAGGGTCAGGGTGAACATGTCGTTGGTCTGGAGCACGATCAGCGGCCAGAGATAATTGTTCCAGTGCATCATGAAGACGATGATGGTCGCCGCCGCATAGGTGGAGCGCATCACCGGCATGTAGACGAACAGGAAGATTTGCCACTCCTTGAGCCCGTCGATCCGGGCGGCATCACGCAGTTCATGCGGGAAGGCTTTGGTCGCCTGGCGGAAATAGAAGATGATGAACACCCAGGCCACGGTGGGCAGGATGATGGCCTGGTAGGTGTTGATGAATTTGAGGTTCGCCATCATCACAAAGAGCGGAATCATCAGCGCCGCGAAGGGGATGGACAGCATCAAGAGCAAGCCACCGAACAGCTTTTCGCGGAAGCGGGAGCGGAACATTTCAAAACCATAGCCGGCCAACGAGGACACCAGCAGGGTCAGCGCCGTGCCAACTCCGGCAATGAAGAAAGAGTTAAACAATACCCGTGGCAGGTCCACGGAGGTCAGAAAAGTGCCGATATTGTCGAACAGAGCGGTGCCCGGCGTGGCCTTGCCCTTGATGATGTCGGGCGAGGTATTGGTGGCGGCGATGGCCATCCAGACAAAGGGAAAGACCGAGACAAAGGCAGCCAGGCTGAGCGCCAGATAGGTGGCCGCCCGGCCGAGAAGGGCGAGAGGATTGCTCATGCGCGGCGATCCCTTGCAACCAGGAACTGGATATAGCTCAGAATGGCGACCAGCACGACGATCACATAGGAGACCGTGGCGGCGTAGCCGAAGCTGGGCATGAAGCGGAAACTGAGATTGTAGATGTACATGGACAGGGTCAGCGTCGAATCCGATGGTCCGCCCTGGGTGAGCAGGTTGGGTTCATCAAACAGCTGCAGCGTGCCGATGGTGGAGATAACGGCGGTGAACAGGATCACCGGCTTGAGCATGGGCACGGTGATGTACCAGAATCGGGCCCAGGTGGGCACGCCGTCGATGCGCGCCGCCTCATAGATCGAGCGGTCTATGTTCTGCATGGCGGCGAGGTAGAAGATCATGTTGTAGCCGGTCCAGCGCCAGGTGATGGCCGAGACGACCACGAATTTGGCCCAGAACGGATCGGCGAGCCAGGCGATCGGCTCGGACACGATGTGCAGGCCGAGCAGAACCTGGTTGATGATCCCGTCGCCAGCGAACATGGACTTGAAGATCACCGAATAGGCGACCAGCGAGGTGACGCAGGGCAGGAAAATGGCGGTGCGAAAGAAGCTGCGGCCCCAGAGCTTGCTGTCATTGAGGGCACTGGCAAAGAGCAAAGCCAGGACCAGCATGATCGGCACCTGGATCGCCAGAAAAACCAAGGTATTGGTCAAGGCCCGGAGAAAAACCGGATCCTGCGTCAGCCGGATAATATTGGCAAAGCCACCGAAGCTGAACGACATGCCGCGCCCGACCTGGAAGCTCATCCAGAGCGACCACAGGATCGGGTAGATCATAAAGATGCCGAGCAGAACCAGTGCGGGCATGACAAACAGCCAGCCGCTCACCTGCTCTTTTCGCGCCAAGCCAGATTGCGCCACGCAAACCCCCATCCGCTCTTGTCATGCATTCGCCGATGACCCCCGCCTTGCGGCGGAGGCCTCGGGGAGAACCGGGAGGCACAAGGCCCGCCGGCGATCCGGACTTACTGGGTCTGCTGACGGACCTGGGCGTCAATCGCGGCAACGATCTCATCGATATTGCCACCACTGGTGATCGCCGGGATCTGTGCCACGACCGCGGAGTCGGCTTCTTCGGTGAAGATGCCATAGTTGACCGCGGGGATCTCGGCGAGCCAGTTGGAGAAGTTCTGCCATACCGGCTGACCACCGAAGAACTCGTCGCTGGCCTGGAATGCCTCGCCCTCACGGGCCGGCATATACGTGCCCAGGGCCCCCTGATTGACCAGAATTTCCTGATAGAAATCGACGTCGCTCCCCCAAACGCTCTTGAGGAAGTCGATGGCCAGATCCTTCTGCGGGGCAGAGGACAGGACGTACCAGCTCGAGCCACCCAGGTTGGACGCGTTCACCGAGCTTTCGACATCGCCCATGCGCGGGACCGGGGCAACGCCCCACTGGCCGGACTGATCCGGATTGGCCTTGATCGTTGCCGTCATCCAGACACCCGTGGGTGTGGCCAGCGTGTCACCGGAGGTGAAGCTTCCGGTATATTCGGTCCACCCCGACACCGGCTTGGAAATGCCACCGGCCAGGATACGCTGATAGGTCGAGAGCACCTCATGGAAAACCGGATTGTCGGCGATGGTGACATTGCCGTCGGCGTCAAAGTACCAGGTCCCTGCCGACTGCATCATGATACGGAACAGATCGGACGCATTGGGGTCGATCGGCAGCAACGTTTCACCGGTCTTTTCCATCACATCCTGGCCGATTGCGATGAGCTCATCCCAGGTAATGTTTTCCAGATCGGCAGCCGTGTAGCCGGCTTCTTCGAGCTTGTCGGCACGGTAGAAAAGGCCGGTCACGCCGGAGTCGAAGGGCATAGAATAAGTCTGGCCGTCGACCGTTGCCACTTCCACCTTATAGGGCGCAAAGGCCGAGTAGTCGATCTGGTCGGTCAGCGGCTCGAAGGCGCCAGGGAACGACAGCAGATACTTCTGCGCGCGATAGTCTTCGATCAGCACGATATCGGGCAGGCCTTCGGTGGTACCCGAAGCAAGCTGGGTCTGCAGCTTCTGTTCCATGGCGGCCTTGTCGAAGATCTCCACCCTGATGGTATCGTCAGGATGTTCGGCCTGATAGCGCGAGAAAGCTTCTTCCATGGTCGCGCCATTGAAGTTCGGATCCCAGCACCAGACCAGGATTTCGGCTGCCGAGGCGGCCGTGACACTGAACATGGATACGCTGGCCATCGCGACAGCGAGCGAGCGCTTCAGGCCCGTGGACATACGAGTCATTGAATTTCCTCCCAATTGGGTGTTTCCTCATCACCCTGAGAGCAGACTAATATGACTTTTGGTCGCCGCGCAAGAATTTCAGTAAATATTTACTGGAAGAAATTTACCGCGCCTGTTCATCGGCGAGCGCGCGGGTGCTGGCGCGCCAGACAATGCGCGACGCCAGGCTGATCTGCTTGGCCAGGTCGCGCCCACCGACCCGCTCAAGCAGCAGTTCCACGGCGGTTTCACCGATCTCCTCGGCCGGCAAATGCACGGTTGTCAGGGGCGGATTGAGAAACTGCGCCACCGAGATGTCATTGAAGCTGGCCACCCCGATATCACCGGGAATTGAAAGGCCCGCTTCGTGCAGGGCGCGATAGGTGCCGATGGCCATGGAATCGTTGAACGTGATAATGGCATCGACCGGCCGGCGCTCGGCAAGGATTTCACGCGTCAGGCGGTAGCCGCCCTCCTCGGTATTGTCGCCATTGCGGAACAGGCGGTCGTCGAACCAGCCGGCCGCCGTCATCCATTGCACGAAGGCCTGAGCGCGCCGGTCACTCCAGCCGATATAGGCCATGCGTCGATAGCCGCGCTGCGCGAGCGCTGAGAGCAGCTTTTCCATGGCCGCCCGCAGATCGGCAGAGACCGAGTCGATCAGGTCGTCATGGGGCACATGGTCAGCGAAGACAATCTGGCGGGAGTGATGGGCCAGCCATTCGGTTTCGTCCTCGTCGTGCCGGCCGATGACAATAGTGCCGGACGCGTCCTGGAGCAGCTTGGCGTCCGGTCGCGCATCGGTGTGGTAAACTTTTACCGTTTCGATCTTGAGGGCGGCGCAGCGCCGCTCGATGCCAAGGCGCAGGGCCACGTAATAGGGATCGACCAGTTCGCGCTCCGGCGCCAGGAAGTGAACCAGTGCCAGCTTGTTCAGACCCTGTTGAATGGCGCGGTTGCGATTGCGTGGCGTGGCGTAGTTGAGGGCTTCGGCCGTCTCGATGATGGCCTGCCGTTTCCGGTTGGAAATCGACAGGGTGGAGTCATAGTTGAGAACGCGCGACACGGTGGCGCTGGAGACGCCGACCGTCGCGGCGATTTCTTTGATCGTGACCATGGCGCGCACGCTATCTCCGGGTCGACGATCCGGTCAATCTGTTTGCTGGGGCGCCTCAGGCCGAAACGCCTACTTCCAGCAGGTCGTCCCAATCAATGGCACCGGGGCGCCCAAGCAGAAAGCCTTGTGCTTCGGTGCAGCCTTCCTTGCGCAGGACATCGAGCTGCTCATAGGTTTCCACCCCTTCGGCCAGCACCGGCACGGAAAGGCTGTGGCCAAGGGCCAGGATGGCCCGCACGATAGCCTTGGACTGCTCATTGCTTTCAACCTCACTCATGAAAGAGCGGTCGAGCTTGATCTTGTCGAAGGGGAAACTGCGCAGTGTATCGAGCGAAGAATAGCCGGTGCCAAAATCGTCGATTGCGATGGATACGCCCATGGCCTTGATCTGGCGCAGAATGTGCAATGCCCGCTGCTTGTCACCGATAATCGCGGTCTCGGTCACTTCCAGTTCGAGCCGGTCAGGCGTCAGGCCCGTCACAAGCAAGGTGTTGCGAACCGTATCGATCAGGTCGACCTGCGCAAGCTGAATGCCTGAGACGTTGACCGCAATCTTATAGGGTTCGGGCCAGGAGGCAGCATCTTCACAAGCGGTCCTGAGGACCCAGAGGCCGATGGCATTGATAGCGCCGCACTCTTCGGCCACCGGGATGAACTCGGCGGGCGACACATCGCCATGCCCGGGCCGTTTCCAGCGCAGCAGGACCTCGTAACCGGTCACCTTGCCGGTCGAAACAGACCGCTGCACCTGATAGGCGAGATAGAAGCCGCCCTGTTCTACCGCGGTCCATAGATCGCGTGCCATGTCGCGCCGATGACGGGCATGCTCGTCCATATCCTGCTCGTAATAGCAGATGGCCCGGTCATATTCGGCCTTGGCGCGATACATGGCCAGATCGGCATTGCTCAGCAGCTTGGACAGGTCAACACCGTCATCAGGATAAACGGCGACGCCGATGCTGCCCCCGCTGGAAACAGTCAAGGCATCATTCTCGATGCGCAGCGCGAGTGCTTCTTCGAGCCGCGTGAGGAATTCGCGCAAGGCGTCCATGGAGGTGAACTCCTTGAGCGCGGCGAATTCATCACCCCCAAGACGAGCCATCATCTCGCCTTCACGCAGCAAGGCATTGAAGCGGGACGCTATGGTCTTGAGCACCAGGTCACCGGCGGCATGACCATGGCTGTCATTGACCTCCTTGAAGTGATCAAGATCGATGGCAACCACGGCGATCTTGCCGCCATTTTCCCTGACCTTGGACAAGGACCACTCGAAGGCTTCATTGAATCGCGCCCGGTTGGGCAATCCGGTCAGGCCATCGTGCCGCGCCAGGTGGGCTATGGCGCGCTCGGATCGGTGGCGTTCGGTGATGTCATCAATCGTTGTCACCCAGGAGCCGTCGCCGACAGGGTTATGGCTGATCTGGACGACCCGGTCTTCGCTGAACTTGTGGACGATTTCGCCGCCGTGCCGGATCAGGCTTTCGTGGCTATCCAGAATTTCAGCCAGCCGCACATCGATATCCTGGAAATCGGCATCGACCCCTTGCAAAGTCTTGCGGCAGACCTGGGGGAAGGTGATGCCGGTCAGGTCCTGGGCACTATCGATACCGAGCAGGTTGGGAAAACGCTGGTTGTAGAGCTGCAAGGTGCCATTGGCATCAAACAGGCCCAGGCCCTGCGCCATATTGGTCAGCGCCAGTTCAAGCCGCGTGGACACCTCGCTGAGCCGGCGTGCGTCGCGCAATTGCCTGTCGCGCTCGCGTTCGGTGCGGCGGCGATCGGCTTCGTCCAGCATGGTGCTGCCCAGGGCCAGGGCAAGCAGCAGTACGGAGATGAAGGCCAGGGCCACCGAAAGCCAGAAACCGTCCACGCTGCCATTTGCGGACAAGGGGAAGCAGAGCGAAAAATCGGCCGCCGCCATGGCCGTGAAATGCATGGCGCAGATCGCGCCGGTCAGTAGAAATGCACCGCCAAACAGGCCCTGCAGCGAACGGCCCATGCCCGTGCGAAAGGCCAAGCCACCAAGCACAATGCCGGACAGGATTGAAACAGCGACCAGACCGGGATTCCATTGCAGATTGCCGCCCATGATCAGGGCTGCAATGCCGGCATAGTGCATTGAGGAGATGGCAACGCCGACAACGGCCCCACCCAGCACATGGTCCCAGACGCTGGTGCCGCGCACCGCCACGGCAATGCCCGCACCGCAGACCAGGATGGCGATCAGCATGGAAAGGGCGGTCAGGCCTAGATCATAGTCCAGCGTGAAGCCAGGCCGGAAAGCGAGAACCGCGACGAAATGAGTGGCCCAGATGCCAAAGCCGACTGCCAGGGCAGCGACACCAGTCCAGACCATGCGCATGTGGTCCTTGGACCTTTGAGCGTGGCGCAGCAGGCCAATGCAGGCATAGGAGGAAATCAGGCAGATGGTTGCCGCCAGAAGGATTAGCCCGGGCTCGTGGGCCTTGAAAAAGAAATCAATAATCGGCACCGGCAGACCTACGCGAAAACACCAGGATTGCCGAACTTCCTGACCCAGAAGCCCTTACCGAAGCGTGACTTGCAGGGCACAATGTCATCATTGTGATCAAGTTCTGGGCATTTTTCGTAGTGACCTGTAGCATCGCAGCGAACCGGAAAAGCACACACCACAATGAGCACAAGCCTTTATCCAGCGGATTTCTATGCCGAGCGGCGGCGGCATACTTTGCATGCTGCGCGGCGCGTTCTGGGGGCGTTGCCGGCGGGGCTGCCGCGCGGCCGCATCGCCGATATCGGCTGCGGAACCGGCACTTTTCTAGCGGCCGCGCTGGAGATGGGTGCCGAGGCCGCATTCGGCTTTGAGGGCGACTGGGTGACCCAGGACATGCTGGATGAACAGCGCATCACCTTTACGCCGCGCGACCTGGAGCAGGGTTTTGCCGGGCCACAGGTCGATCTGGTGATGAGCCTGGAAGTGGCCGAGCATCTCTCGCCGGGCCGGGCGCCGGGGTTTGTTGCCGATCTTTGTGTGATGGCGCCGGCGGTGCTGTTCGGCGCGGCGATTCCCGGTCAGGGCGGGGTGGGCCACAGCAACGAACAATGGCCGAGTTATTGGGCCGGGCTGTTCGCACAGCATGGTTTTGGCGCCCATGACGTGCTCAGGCCCGTGATCTGGACGGATGAAGCCATCCCGGCCTGGTACCGGCAAAACACGATTCTTTATCTGCGCCCGGAGCTGGCCGCGCAACTGGGGCTGACGCCGAGTGAGATTACTCAATTGGACCGGGTGCACCCGGCCTTCTGGGATCGAGCCAATCGTGAGCTGAAATATGCCAATGCGCTGCCCGAGTCCGAAGTGCTGCGCCGGCAGGCCGAACAGCAACAGCAGCAATAGGCGTCAGCGTGCCGCCCAGAGCAGGCCGCGCTTGAGAATAGTGCGGATCTGGGGGATTTCCAGCTCGTCTGCCGTATGGCCGAGGGAGGAGTAGAACACCCGCCCCTTATCGTGCGTCGTGGTGAAGACCACCGGCATGACCACGTCCTTGCGCCAGGGATGGTGCTCGCCTGAAAACGTGGTAGTCGCCAGCACGTCAACGGCGGGGTCGTAGTTGAGGTAGTATTGCTCGGAGGTATGCTCGAAACTCTCGATGCCCGCCATGATGGGGTGATCGGAGCGGGTGACATCGACCCTGTAGGTCATGATATTGCCTGGGTGCTGCACCCAATAGACGCTGGCCGCATAGCGGAAGGGAACGCTGGCGCGGAATGTGGTGGCCAGGCCCATATGATAACCGGCCAGGCCGGTGCCGGCGCGGATGGCGGCGATCAGATTGTTCATCTTCTCGGGCGCCAGCGTGCCATCGGTGATGACGGGGACGATGAGGTCGTTGGTGCCGACGTCCTCGGCGCCAAGAGCATCGTAGTCCGACGTGACCGTGACAGCGAAGCCCTCTTCCTCAAGCAATTGGCGCACCACATGGGCACCGCGCTCGGGCGTGTGCAGTTCCATGCCACCCCAGACCACAAGGGCGTTTTTCGTCATAGTCCCAATCCTACAGCTTGTGTTCGATGGACACCCCTGGGCACGAAGCGGAAGGCATCGTCCTCACCGAGCAGCTTGGCGGCCAGATGCACGACAGAGAGCCACATTTCGGTACCCTGCAATCCCGGTTGCTGGCCATCGGCGAAGGCGAAGCCTTGTTCGTGCACCCAGCGCTGGCCGGCACGCACAATGACGGCACGCGCGATCTGTTCGGCCTCGGCGCGGCGATGATCGGTCTGGCCAAGGCAGAGCAGGAGCGGGTGGATGGTGTCGAGCAGATTGCAGGCCGTATAGGTCGGCCCAGAAAACCCGCCATAGTTGCGATAGTTGAGCAGCACGGAGTCAATGGCCGCTGCCGGGCGCGGCACGGCCACACCGAACTGGGCATAGGTGCCGCGGGTCAGCCGGTAGAAGCCATTGAGCGGTTGCAACAATCCCTCGTCCCTAGTGGGTGAACCCCAGAGGCCGGAGGCGCGATCCTGATTGAGGGCCAGCCAGCCGAAAAGCGTATCGCGCGCATGGCCGGTGGTGAAATAACGGGCGTTGAAATAGAGCGCCGTGCCGATGGCATCGACGGCCGCCCCGGCGCCCCAGGCGCGGCTGCGCCAGGGCAGGCTTTCTAGCCATCGGCAAAGATCGGGCGCCGCGAGTTCTACGGCAGGGATCGGGTATTGCGGCTGAGCACCCAGCACTTCAAGCGCATAGCCCACAGCCAGGACATTATAGAGCGCCAGCCCGTCATCGCGCATCGCCATGCCCGGCCCGGGGGGCTGATAGGGATCGGGAAACAGGCCGGTTTCGGGATCCTGCACCGCCTGCAGGCGGGCAATGGCGGCCGGAACATCCAGCCCATCAGGCACGCCGCCGAAGCCGGTGGCGATCTCGATGGCATCGCAAAGATGGCGAATGCTTTTGCGGCTCTCGCCATGGCCTTCGCGGGAAAGATAATCTCCATCCGTCCTGTTGCGCTGCAGGATCGCCTGGTATTGCGCAGCAGCGCGCTCGCCCAGCGCCTGCAGTTGCGCGCGGGTCTCGTCGCACCGTCCACGCCCGCGAAACCGCAGCACCCTGGCCGGGACGCCAGCGACGATGGCCATGTCCGGCACGTCCTTGCTGACCACGGCACCTGCCGCAATCACAGCGCCCCGGCCAATATTGACCCCATCGACCACCACGGCATTGGCACCAATCCAGACATCGTCCCCGATGGTGATGCCGCGGGTCTCGTGCTTCTGGCGGTAGATGGGCGTGTCAGGATCGTCATAGCCATGATTGAAGCCGACGAGTGAAACATGGCTGGCGATGCGGACACCATCGCCGCAGGTCACCTTGCCCGAGATCATGGCATGGGGATTGACCGTGCAATGGGCACCGAAGGTGACCTCGCCGCGCACCAGCGCATGCCCGGCGATCCAACTCTGTTCACCCAGCGCCAGCCTTGTTGTGAAAATGGCGGCGTCGGCGGCGACATAGGCAGTGGGATGGAACTGGGCCCCTGCCCGCTTCACCAATTCGGCTTGGCGAGCGCGGTGCTCGGGGCTGTCAACATCCTCAGGGGTGCGGTCCCAGGTGAGGTATTGCAGGCGTTGGTGCTGCCAGTCCCTCATCAGGCCAGCCGCTCCAACAGTTCTGGCTCAATCTCGTAGAGCATCGGTTCGCCGCGCACGAAGCGTTCAATCTCTTCGACCGCCATCAGGCCCAGACGCGCCCGCTCGGTGCCGATAGCACCGGCGACATGGGGCGTGAGAAAGACATTGGGCAGGCTGAAAAAGGGCGAGCTGGCCGGTGGCACTTCCGGATCGGTCACGTCAATAACGGCATGGATGCGGCCGGTCTGCAGTTCGGCCAGCAGGGCTTCCTCTTCGACCAGCGCGCCGCGGGCGGTATTGATGAAGGCTGCTCCGTCCTGCATCAGCTTGAGTTGGCGCGACCCAATCATACCCCTGGTGGAAGGGAGCGAGGGGGCGTGCACCGAGACGACATCGGACCGCGCCATGAGGGTGTCGAGATCGACCAGCTCGGCCTGCTGCGCGATCGGATCGTCGGGCTGCACGAAGGGATCGTAGAGCAACACATTGAGATCAAAGCCGCCGAGCAGGGCTGCAACGCGGCGGCCGATGCGCGATGCGCCCACCAGACCCACGGTGCGGCGGAAATTGCCGATCGGCTCGTCCATCAATCGGTAGGCGCTGCGGCGGGTCGGATCGTCGCGGTACAGATCGCGCAGCTCGAACACGCGCTTATTGGCGAACAGGATCGCTGCCAGGGTGAACTCGGCCACCGGCACCGCATTGGCTTCGGCTGCATGGGTGACGCGAATGCCCGACGCATAGGCGGTGGGATCGACGGTATATTTGACCGTGCCGGCGGCATGGGCGATCAGCTTGAGGCGCGGGGCGGCGCGCAGCACGTCGGGGGTCAGCATGGGGCAACCCCAACCGGTGACCAATATGTCGGCCTCTGCCAGCAGCGCCTTGTCCTGTGGCGCGGAAAAGCCGGATAGCGGCGTGTGCGAGAGGATTTCGCAGCTTCGCCCCAGCCGGTCCAATGCCTCCTCCTCAAACACATGAGAGGTCTTTTGCGGGTCCAGGGCAAAGATGAGTTTTGGCCGCATCAGAAGCGCTCCGGCACCAGAATGGCGCTGACATCACGGCCCTCGCGCGCAAACAGGGCCTCCAGCGCTGCAAGGTCCGGCACGTGGGGCGGGCTGGCCAGCGCCTTTTGCGCCTCTTCTCCGGCAGGCAACGCCAAGGCCGCGGTCACCAGCACCGTCGTGCCGGCAGGAATGTCGCCACGCAGTTGAGGCACAATGGTCTTGGAGACGACAAGATTGGAGTTGGGCAAAGCGCGGAAGGCCCGGCCCTCACGCTGCCCGCCAAGATCGAGGATGACACTGACATCGGTGGCCGAATGCGCCTCGCCCCGGCCCGGTGCATCAAGATAGGTATCGGCATTGAGGTCTGCCCGGGCAATGGCGAAGCCCCCCTCGGTGCCATGCAGGTCGCGCGGCGTGGTGATGCGGTGGACGCGAATATGCCAGTGATGCGCCGGCACCAGCCAGGTTTCGACCGTGACGTCGCTCCAGGGTTTCCATCGCGCGAACAGGCAGTTTTCGGCGATCTGGGCGGTCTCGTTGGTCTCGCGCACCCGGTAGTGGCGGCCATCATCGCTGAGCGCCAGCGCCCCGTCGAATGCCCCCTGGTGATAGCTGCGTTCATCGACCTCGACTGAAAAGCCGTAGCGGCTGGAATAGACGAATTTGGCGTATTTCTCGGTACCATGCCGCATCTGCCAATTCTGCTGGCCGCTCGAAAGCGCCACGACATTGCTGGGAGAGTGCTGCATGACCATGCCGGGATGCTTGAGCGGAACGGGTTTGGAGTCAAACCCGGCCGCTTCCTCCTCGGCTGTCCAGAAGGGGTGATCGGCCGGCAGCGCCAGTGGCAGGAAGGCCTTGAGCGCCCAATAGGGCGAGCCGGCGGAATTGTAGCTCTCGGACATGAAAAGATTGGGATAGCCATAGCCGATGGAGAGCACGCCATTGCCGTGCGCAATGGGCTTGTCGGCCCACCAGCGCAGATGGCGTAGGAAGTGGCCCTTGATCTTGCCCCAGGGCAGAGCCTCGAGGTCGGCGAACGCCAGAGCGCCCCAAAAACCGCCGCAGGCGAAGCGATAGGTCAGGCTGCGCCCGAAGGCCAGCGTGCCGCCATCTTCATCGAACCAATGCTGGATGTCCTTGGCGAACAGGGCCGCGCGCTCCTTGTAGGCAGCAACACGCTTTTCGTCGCCCCGGGCCAGCTTGGCATAGATCAGGCCATAGAAGTGCATGGCGAAAGGAATGTAGTGGTCGATGCGGCGCACATTGCCGTCGCGATACCAGCCATCGCCCAGATAGAAGCCATCCAGCTCCTCAAGATATTTTTCGGTCAGGCTGCGATCGAAGTCGACGCCGCATTCTTCCAGGCCCAGATCGACCAGGATGCGGAAGAACTTCCAGTTATTGTCGGCATAGTCGAACTGGCGGGCATGCTTGAGATAGGCCGCCAGATTGTCCTTGGCCTTTTGCGGCAGCGGCGCCCAGACAAGATGGGGCACCATGCGCATGGTGAAGCCGATAGCCGCCAGCTCGACCATGCGCTGATCGGTTGAATTGACCTGTCCCCAATATTCGGGATGGTCAGGATCGGTACCATTGGCGAGGCCCTGGCGATAAAGCTCCCAATGCGCGAAATCGGCGCCACCAGCAGCCAGCGGGGTCAGCCCCCAGAGCGGGCGGGCAAAGCCTTCCAGGTCGGCGGCGGCACGGTCGAAATGGGCCCCTGCCCCATCGAGCCGGACGCGGGCGCCCCCCTGCGAGAAATAGGGCAGCAAGGGATCAAACAGATCGCGCAGGCCCTTTTCGACGTCGGCGCGAGACTGGAGTGGATTGCCAAACAGCGGATTGGCGGTGGCCGGATCATAGGTCATTTATGCGATAGCCTTTTGCGGCGCATCATAGGCACCGGTCAGTTCGAGTGTTTCGGCAAAGTGGCAGGCCGCCTGCTGGGCCGTGCCGTTGATGGCGTGCAGAGCCGGCTTTTCGCTGCGGCAGCGGTCCTGGGCATATTTGCAGCGGGTGTGGAATGGGCAGCCCTGCGGGCGATTGCCGAGATAGGGAATTTCGCCCTTAAGTTCGGTCCGCCGGCCCTTGCGACGGGTCGGGTCGGCAATGGGCAGGGCCTCGAGCAGCATCTCCGTGTAGGGATGGCGGGGCCGCTCGAACAGCATTTCGGTGGGCGCATTCTCCACCACGTGACCCAGATACATCACCACAACGCGGTCGGCGATGTAGTTCACCACGCCCAGATCGTGGCTGATGAAGATATAGGTGAGGCCGAAATCTGCCTTGAGATCATCGAGCAGGTTCAGCACCTGGGCCTGGATCGACACGTCAAGCGCCGAGACGGCCTCGTCGGCAATGACCAACCTTGGGTCGAGCACCAGGGCGCGGGCAATGCCGATACGCTGGCGCTGGCCGCCGGAGAACGCGTGCGGATAGCGACCGGCGGCATCGGCGGCAATACCAACCTTGGCCAGCGTATCATAGACGCGCGCTTCCAGGTCCTTGCCGCGCAGGAGCTTGTGGATCCGGAGCGGTTCGGCGACGATGTCGAAGACACGCATATTGGGATTGAGCGAGCTCATGGGGTCCTGGAAGATCATCCGGATGTCGCGACGGAAAGGCTTGATCTCCCGCTTGTTCAACGTGGTCAGATCGACCGTCTCGCCGCCCTCGGGATGGTAGCGGACATGTCCCGAGGTCACCGAGAGAGCCTTGATGATGCAGCGGCCCAGCGTGGTCTTGCCACATCCGCTCTCTCCCACGATAGCGAGCGTTTCGCCCTGTTCGACAGTGAGATTGATATCGTTGAGGGCGACGAGGTCGCGGCCCTTGCCGAACAGGCCGCCCCCGAGGGTGAAGACCTTGGAGAGATTTTCAACGGACAGCAGCGTGGTCATGCGAGGGCCTCCGCCGGTTCACGGGTGAGGAGATGGCAGCGCGCCACATGGCCGGCGCTGAGCTGGGTGCGTTCGGGGCGCTGGTCGGGGCATGGCGCGAAGGCATGCGGGCAACGGCTGGTAAAGGCGCAGCCCGCAGGCCGGTCCCTGGGTGAGGGTACCGTGCCCTTGATGGGAGAGAGCCGTTGCCGGTCGGCCTTGCGCGAAAGGCGCGGCACCGAGTTCATCAATGCCTGGGTATAGGGATGCTTGGGGCTGCGGAAAACCTCGTAGACGTCGCCCTGCTCCACCACATCGCCCAGATACATCACGGCAATATCGTCGGCCACTTCGGCCACCACACCCAAATCGTGAGTGATGAACAGCATGGCCATGCCGTAGTCGTCCTGAAGCTGGCGCAGCAGATCGAGGATCTGCGCCTGGGTGGTCACATCGAGCGCGGTGGTCGGCTCGTCGGCGATCAGCAGCTTGGGGGTACAGGCCAGCGCCATGGCGATCATGGCGCGTTGCCGAAGACCGCCGGAGAGCTCGAAGGGAAAGGCGTTGGCCCGGTCGCGCGCGCCGGGGACACCGACCTGGTCGAGCAAAGCGACGGTACGCTCGCGGGCCTGTTTCGGGCTCATCCTGTCATGCAGGATAATGATCTCGTCGATCTGGTCGCCGATGGTATGTACGGGCGAGAGCGAACTCATCGGTTCCTGGAAGATCATCGAGATCTCGGCGCCGCGAATGGAGCGCATGGCCAGGCTATCAGGCTTGAGCCGGGCAATGTCGACGGCGCCCTGGCCAGTGTCGAACAGGATCTCGCCTGACGGGATGACCGCGTTCTTGTCGAGCAGGCGGAGGACGGCGCGGGCGGTGACGGACTTGCCGCAGCCGCTTTCTCCGACCAGGGCCAGCGTCTTGCCTGGGGTGAGGGTCAGATCGACCTGCCGCACCGCCTCGATATCGGCCTCGTCGGGCGAGGAGAAGCTGATCGACATGTTTCTCACGGTCAGGAGTGGTTTATCGGCCATGGGGGTCTGCGGCATCACGAAGGCCGTCTCCGAAGAAGTTGAGGGCAAGGATGATCACCACCACGCAAATGCCGGGGGCGAGAAGCCAGGGCGCCGTGGCCAGGGTACGGATATTTTGGGCTTCCTGAAGCAGCGTGCCCCAGGAGACGATGGGCGCCTGCAGGCCGAGGCCGAGGAAGCTCAGCGCGGTTTCGGCCAGGATCATGCCGGGAATGGCGAGTGTCGCGGCCGCAATGATGTGGCTGGTGAAGCTGGGTACCATGTGGCGGGTGATGATGCGCCAGTCGCTGGCGCCGTCGAGCTGGGCGGCGGTGACGAAATCCTCGGTGCGCAAGGAGAGGAACCTGCCGCGCACCACGCGGGCCAGTTCGGTCCAGCCGATCAGCGAGAGGATGATGGTGATGGCGAAATAGGTCTGCAGCGCCGTCCAATCCTTGGGCAGAGCCGCCGCAAGGCCGAGCCAGAGCGGGATGGTGGGCATTGAGCGGATGAATTCGACGATGCGCATGACAGCGCTGTCGAACCAGCCACCGTAGAAGCCGGCAAAGCCGCCAATGATGATGCCGAAGAACAGGCTGAGCGTGACACCGGCCAGACCAATCGACAGCGAGATGCGGGTGCCGTGGATAAGACGGCTCAGCAGGTCGCGTCCGAGCCGGTCGGCGCCCAGAATATAGAAGGGATCGCGGGGGCCTTCGACGCCCATAAGCTTGACCGACATGGGGATGAATCCAGCCAGCAAGTAGGGCTCGGACGGGGCGAAGAAGCGGACCGGAATAACCACTTCGGGATCGACCACGAAGGTGCGGCGCATGGCCTGGGGGTCGACCTCGGATTTGTAGCCGTTGACGTGGGGTTGGAAGGACCAGCCGCCATCCTCGTTCTGGAGAAAAAGATGCAGCCCTTGTGGCGGCGCATAGGTGAACCGGGCGCTGTAGGCGGACGGATCAGTGGGCGCCAGAAATTCGGCCAGGGCGGCGATGAGGTAGAAAATGATGACCAGCCAGAGGCTGACCACGGCAAGCTGGTGCTGGCGGAAACGCCGCCACATCAGGGCAAGCTGGGACTCGCGGCGCACCTTGCGGGGGGCAGCAGCCTCGGCCGGGGATATTGTCTCGACAGCCATATTATTTGCTCCCATAGCGGATGCGCGGATCAATCCAGGCCAGCAGCAGGTCCGAAACCAGGGTCCCGATAACGGTGAGTATCCCGAGCAGCATGATGATCGCGCCGGCCAGATACATGTCCTGGCTGGTCAGCGAGCGCAGCAGCAGCGGGCCGGCAGTGGGCAGGTTGAGTACCACCGAGACGATGACCGAACTGGACACCAGGGTCGGTAGCAGCCAGCCAATGGTGGAGACCAAGGGGTTGAGCGCCACGCGCACGGGATATTTGAGGATTACCTTCCACTCCGGCAGGCCCTTGGCCCGGGCCGTGGTGACATAGGGCTTTTTCAGTTCATCGAGCAGATTGGCGCGCAGGATGCGGATCAGCTCGGCCGTGCCGGCGGTGGCCAGAACGAGCACCGGCGCCCAGGCGCGGGACAGGAAGTCCCAAATGCGCGGCAGGCTCCAATGGGCATTCTCGAACTCGGGCGAAAACAACCCGCCAATAGTGGTGCCGAACCAGACAAAGCTGAGATACATCAGCACCAGCGCCATCAGGAAATTGGGTACGGCCAGGCCGATGAACCCGCCAATGGTGGCCAGGTAGTCGCCCAGCGAATATTTGCGCACCGCCGCATAGATGCCGATGGGCAGGGCGATGGTCCACATGGCAATGACAGCCAGGCCTTCGATCAGGATGGAATTGCCCAGGCGTCCCCAGATCAGGGTGGTGACTGGCGCCTTCCATTCAAAACTCTGTCCGAAATCGCCCCGGCCGAGGATGCCGGAAATCCACTTCCAGTACTGCACCAGGAAGGGTTCGCCAAAGCCGTATTGCTGGCGCAGCGCTTCGATGGTGGACGGGTCCACCCGGTCACCATTGGAGTTGAGCGTGGCCACATAGGTGGTCAGGTAGTCGCCAGGCGGCAATTGTATGATGGCGAAGGCGACGACGCTGACGGCAAAAAGGGTCAGCACCATGGCGATCAGGCGGTTGAAAATGAAACGCAGCATGGGCGTCTTCCTGGAATAGCGAACTGGATGCGCCCTCGCCCCTTGCGAGAGACGGACCGATTATCTGCGGCCGATAGAACGGCGGAGGGAGGGCTTCCTGCAAGCGCCTGGCTGTCGTGCCCAAGCGATCCCTCACCTGCCCCTGAGGGGCACCGTCTCCCCAAGGGAGAAGGCAAGCTTTTCAAGCTCTCAGCCAGCCCGCGGCCTCTGGGGAGGGGCCGCGGGAGGCCGGGAGGGACCTATTCAGCGGCGAAGTACCACTGGAACGGGTCGTAGGGACCTGGGGTCGGGAACAGATAGGCGTGCAGCATCGGTTCGGCGATGTTCCGCATATTGTTCTTGGCGATGTAGTAGCCATTGCCAGGCAGGCTGACACCGATGACCGGGAAGTTCTCCTTGGAGATTTCCAGGATCTGCTTCATCAGGTCGGAACGGACATCCGGATCACCCTCGGCGCGGAGCTGCGTGTAGAGATCCATCTGCGCCTTGGCCCAATCAGCCGGCTCCTCGGCAATCTCGGGGTTGGCGCCGTTGTACCAGGCCTGCCAGCGGAAGGCCCAGACGCTTTCGCCATTGGCGGGGAAGTAATAGCGCGGCTCCTGCACAACATCGAGGCCGCCGTCGCCCTGCCAGATCTGGGCATCGTAGTCACCCAGCGGGCGCTTGTCGTAATAGAGCGTGCGATCGATATTGTTGAGCTCGATGTCCAGACCACCGGCCTCAAGCTGCAACTGCATCAGCTCCATCATGTCCACCCATTCCGAGCGGAAGGAGGCGATCAGGTCGATGGTGATCTGCAGCGGCGTACCATCGGCGAAGGTGTAGAACTCACCGGACTTGACCAGACCCGCCGCTTCGAAGGCGGCAGCGGCCGCATCGGGGTCGTATTCCGTGTACTGCTTGGCGAATTCCTCATCATAGAAGGGGCTTTCGGGGCGCGGCGCGACCTGGAAGGGTTCGCCCTGGCCGGTAAAGACCACATCAATGATCTCCTGGCGATCGAGCAGATGGCTGACGCCAATGCGGAAGTCTTTGTTCTGGAACAGCTCGCGCCGCTTCTCATCGACATGGTTCATGTTGAACTGGAGCACCAGCGTATTGGACGTCGATGGCACGTTGGCACCTAGGCGATAGTCGCCCGCTTCCTGGCCATCAAAGAACAGCGGCTGGTTGGCAACGGTGGCGATGTGGCGGTCCTGGAAGTCGATCTCGCCATTGAGCGCCATCAGCGTGATCTCTTCAAGCGAGTCCGAAACGCGCATGGAAAGCCGGTCAATGTAAGGAAGCTGGTTCCCCTCGGTGTCGACCTTCCAATAATAGGGATTGCGCACAAAGGTGGTGCGTGTTGCATCGCCGGTCAGCGGCTCCTCGATCATCCACGGGTTCATCATGGGCAGGTCGGGATTGGCCCAGCGGATGGTTTCGGTAGCCCAAGAGCAGCGGTCCTGCATGTGCAGTTCCCAGGTCTCGAAGCCGGCGGCCTGGGCATTGGCTTCGGCATCCGGATTGTATTTGGGGTAGAACTGGCTGCAATATTCCTTGTTAAGCGAGACAACGGTGAAGCCGTTGACGCTGGCCAGATCGTCCATGATCAGGCCGTTGGGATTTTCAAAGACAAAGCTGAATGTCGTCTCGTCGATGACCTCGACAGTGACCGGGTTGTTGGGGTTCTTGATGAAGGTGCCGGCGCCATAGCTGGGCTCGCTCATCAGTTCGACAGCGAAAGCGATATCAGCGCTGGTGAAGGGGGAGCCGTTGTTCCACTTCAGACCTTCGCGCAGCTTGAAGGTGTAGACGCGCGAATCCTCGCTGACTTCCCAGCTTTCGGCGAGGTTGGGGATGATCTCGTCCCACTCGCGATTGTAGCGCACCAGACCGTCATAGGCGACGGTTCGGGCGATCCAGGCGTTATCCAGGCCGCCGCGCAGGGCACTGCGCCAGGTGCCGCCATAGGTGCCGATGCTATCCACAGGCTCGACGACCAGCGGATTGGCAGGCAGGCGCTCCTCAACGGGCGGCAACTCGCCGCTTTCCACCAGCGCATCGAGCATGGGCGCCTGCTGCTGGGCCCAGGCCGGCCCGGCTGCGGCCAATATGGCTGTCAGGGCCACTGCCCCGGCCAAACCAGACAAATGGTTCAATCTCATTGTTGTCCTCCCTCGGTCGACACCGGCTGGCCTCGACGCAAATTCAGGTCCGGCTTTCCTCTGGGCCGGTCCATCAGATCCTCACGCTGGGTGAGGTGCTCATTGCCGTTCAGCTTCCCTCCCGGGAGCGAAATTTCGCGCTTCGTTCAGCTTTGGTGATGGCTGGGCATGCTGATGCGGCAGACGCAAAGCTACGCACGAAATTACGCAAATTCAAGCTTTTTGCGCATATTGTGCAATTTACGCAAACTTGCGGAAATTGCATCGAAATGCCAGCCGGCTAGGTGCCGTGGAGCGGCGCCGAAGCGGCGGTTTTTCAACATGCGAACACGAAAAATTTCGATCGCCGGACGATCAGAGCGGCCGATGCACCGTCTCGCCATCAATCAGGGACAGGCCGATTTCGAGCTGCTGGACAGCCAGTTCGCCATCGAGCCGATTGGCCAGCAAGCGCACTACGCCGCGGCCGAGCGCTTCGCGATCGACCCGCACCGTGCTGAGGCGCGGACTGGCCATGCCGGCGATCGGCAGATCATCGAAACCCATAATGGAAAAGCCGGTCCGCATCGGCGAATCCTGACCCAGAAGGGACTCGACCATAGTGACGGCAACGCTGTCATTCCAGCAGAAGACCGCGGTCACGTCGTATTTGCCGTCAAGCAGGGACGCAAGCAGATCCTTGCTGGTGTGCTCGTTGGAAATCACCACAACCCCTTCGGTGCCGGGGTTGGCAGCCACCGCCGCTTCGAACCCGCGCCGGCGCTGCAGGATGGTTGGGCGGTGGCGGTAGGTGTAGTGCAGGATCTTGCGGTGGCCGGCATCGATGAGGTGCTGGGTGGCCTGATAGGCGCCATAAAAATTGGCCGGACATACAGAGCTGAAGCGCATCAGCGGATCGCTACCATTGGCCAGCACCAGCGCCAGTTCGTTGTCCAGCACCCATTGCGCGAGAGCCTCATCTGGATCGATCCCGGCCAGGATGAGGCCATTGGCACCGGTCTTTGAAACCTGGCGGCGAACGAAGTCGAGCGTTACCAGGTCTTCATTGACCAGACGAACGTCCAGCACCAGGCCCAGCGCCTCTGCCTGGGCGCGCATGCCTTCGACAATATCGTAATAGAAGCTGGCCAGACTGCCCACGGCACTGTTGATCGGCACCAGAGCCAGGGCCCGCTTGTCGAGGCGAAGCCCGGCGGGCGGGTGCTTGCTCTTGTAGCCCATCATCCGGGCAACCCGCTGCACATCGGCGCGCACCGCGTCGCTGATGCCGATCTCATTGGCCAGCGCCCGCGACACGGTGGACACCGAGACGCCCAGCTTTTCAGCGATATCGGCCTGGCTGGCGCGCTTGCCCGGTGCCATTGCGGTTCCTTTCCTGCTGCATTACGCAATATTTGCGTTTGTTGAGCAAAGCAAGAGCCAAATATGCCGGTTGCCCGGTCCAGGCCCCCTCAGATGAACAGAATGGAGACAGCCCTTATGCCGCGCGTTCATCGGCGCAATACCGCCGCTTGACGCTTGCCACGAATTCCCGCATTTAGGGTGCGTTGCGGGTGTAGCTCAATGGTAGAGCAGAAGCTTCCCAAGCTTACGACGAGGGTTCGATTCCCTTCACCCGCTCCATTTCCCCGATATCGCCGTTAACCTAAAGCACTGTTTTCGCTGAGATGATGCGATTTGCATCGGGGATGACGTTTCTCAAGCGGTGGCTTCGGTGCCACATGCCGCGTGCCAGGTAGGTGACGGATCTGCACCGACGCGCGGTCCGAATAGAGGGCACGTCAACCTGACCAAGGTCTCTCCAAGAACCGGAGGGAAGTTGGGGCCAGGTCACTAAGTCTGACATGCCGAGCGGCTTGAGCGTGACAAGCAGCCCAGCCCATGCTCAGGCAAGGACCACCTGGGGAATGCGTAGACGGGCGGTAAACGCCTCAGTGTTGATTGCCACTGAGAAGTGACGCAGTAGGCTGGGATATTTCCACCGAGATTTGACCCATGTTTGAACCTTGCCCCTGGCTGTTGCAGCGGGGGCTATGGAGTGATCGACATGGC
>Ga0207829_100103_pt1 | contig 137929 bp, 110 predicted proteins | sample TtaePargueraPR_4_FD_187738 | JGI IMG/M metagenome (GOLD analysis project Ga0207829, IMG submission 187738) | Aerobic enrichment media microbial communities from Bioluminiscent Bay, La Parguera, Puerto Rico - Tt and P1 (SPAdes) | ecosystem: Environmental > Aquatic > Marine > Unclassified ... | reverse complement strand
CTCGGCGCATCAGCGCCCGCCTGAAACCGATCCTCGCGCGACTGGGGCTGTCGCAAAAGGAATGGGTGACATCGGCAACGCAGTTCAGGCAAACATTCCGCAGGGGCGACCTGATCGCAGCCAAGTCAGCCTAGGCCACTCTGCGCACTACTCAGACTGCACGCCTGAGGCTTGGTGTGCCCGCCATCCGCGACGACACATCTCTATCCTTCTCAAGGTGCCGTCGAGACCGACAACCGATCACCTTTGAAAGCCCTTAGCACCAGTGAACTGTGCCTGTCCATGAGCAAGCGCATGAGCAAGCGAGTGCCTGTCCATGAGCAAGCATGAATAGCAGCCAAGTCGGCCTAGGCCTCTCCAGTGAACTGTGCCTGTCCATGGGCAAGTGCGGTGCCTGTCCATGGGCAAGTGCCAGTGAACTGTGCCTGTCCATGAGCAAGCGAGCGCATGAGCAAGCGAATGACTGACGAGTGCCTGTCCGTGAATGACGTGCGTGAATGACTAGGCTTGGATGGACTCGCGGGCGAGCAGGTATTCCAGCCTCTCGAGATCGGGGATCAAAGGGAACTCGTTGATCATCTTCACACGGCACAGTGCGGGCGCGCCCTCGGGCCAGCCCTCGGTCGCCTCGAGCTTCAGTACGTCGCGGTTCACCCTGACGAGTTGAGGGAAACCCTGCGTCGTGATGCCGAAGAATCCGGTCTTGAGTTCGCCGGTGCTCGCCACGAACACGACGATGCGCGTGCGGCCGGTGGGAACCGGCACGTCCTTACCGATGAGACCCTCGTACGAGACGACCGGCAAGTCGCGTCCATTCCAGTTGACCGCGCCAAGGTGCCACGGCTGCGAGCCTTCGCTACGTTTCGGGGCTCCGAAACGCACGACCTCGGCGACGCAGGCGCGCGGCACGATCAGGCGATCACCGGTCAGCGGAATCAGCAGGCTGTAAACTTCGTCAGCGGCCGTGTTCATGGCAGTTCTATCCCGCGGTCCTCGAGCTGCCGGCGGATCGCGTCGAGCAGCTGTGCGTCCTGGTATGGCTTGCCAAGGTAGTCGTTGACGCCGAGCTCGATCGCGCGGGCACGGTGCTTGTCGCCGACGCGTGACGTGATCATGATGATAGGTACGTCCGCCACGCGGTCGTCGTTACGCACGTGTGACGCGAATTCGTAGCCATCCATGCGCGGCATCTCGATGTCCAGCAGGATGATGTCCGGTTTCTCGTCCTGCATGACGCTGATCGCGTCGAGGCCGTCTTTCGCCGTCATGACGCGTAGTCCGTTGCGCTGCAGGAATCGTTCGGTCACGCGGCGCACCGTGATCGAGTCGTCGACGACGAGGGCGACCGGCCGCTGATCGGCCGGCGCCGGCGCCGCCTTCTTCAGTTCGACGACGGGTGCGCCGGTGCGCACCAGCGCGTTGATGTCGAGAATCAGCACGATACGGCCGTCGCCGAGAATCGTCGCGCCCGAGATGCCGCGGATGCCGGCGAGCTGCGGCCCGACCGTCTTCACGACGATCTCGCGGCTCGCGAGCATCTCATCCGTGAGCAGCGCAGCCGAGTAATCGCCGGCGCGCACCAGGATGACGGGGATGAAGGCCTCGTCCGGCGACAGTTGCGCCGACGGGCCGCCCAGGTACATGCCGAGGTGACGGAACTTGTAGGACTGCTCGCCATACTGGTAGCTCGGCTCCGGCTGGCTCAGCAGCGTCTCGAGTTCGGCGCGCGGTATGCGTGCCACGCCCTCGACGGACGGGAGCGGCAAAGCGTAGACCTCGTCACCGGTGCGAACGATCAATGCCTGCGTGATCGCGAGCGTAAACGGGAGGCGCACGGTGAAGTTCGTGCCCTGCCCGGTCACGGACGAGATGCGCAGCGAGCCGCCCAGCTTCTTCACCTCGTTTGCGACGACGTCCATTCCGACGCCGCGGCCGGCCGACTGCGTGACGGCCGTGGCCGTCGAGAAGCCGGGCGTCAGGATCAGCGCCATGATCTCCTCGTCGCTGGTCTTGCTCTCGGGCTTCAGCATGCCGCGCTCGTATGCTTTGCGGCGGATCGCGTCGACGTCGAGGCCGCGACCGTCGTCGGCGATATCGATGACCATCTCGGAGCCTTCGCGGTGCAGCCGAATGGTGATGCGGCCGACCGCCGGCTTGCCGGCCTCCTGGCGCGCATCCGGGGTCTCGAGACCGTGCACGACCGCGTTGCGCAGCATGTGTTCGAGCGGCGGGAGCATCTTGTCCAGCACTTGCCTGTCCAGTTCGCCGGATGCGCCCTCCACGGCCAGCTCCGCGCGCTTGTCGGCCTCGGCCGCCGCCTGCCGCACCAGTCGGGTGAGACGCCCGACGTGGCGCTCGAAGGGCACCATGCGCGTCCGCATCAGGCCATCCTGCAGCTCGGCCGTCACTCGCGACTGCTGCACGAGCAGGCCCTCGGCTTCGGTCGTCAGGTTGGACAACAGGTCCTTCAGGCTGCCGAGGTCGTTGGCCGACTCCGCCAACGCGCGCGAGAGCTGCTGGATGTTGGAATAGCGATCGAGCTCGAGCGGGTCGAAGTCGCGCGCGACCAGCGTGTCCTGGTGGCCGTGCATGATCTGCGCCTCGGTCTCGATCTCCAGCTTGCGCAGCTGGTCGCGCAGTCGGGACACGGTCTGTGCCAGTTCCTCGACATGGAATTCGAACGAGCTGACCTGCTGCGACAATCGCGAGTGATAGATGCTGATCTCGCCCGCCGCGTTGAGCAGGTCCTCCAGCAGATCGGCGTCGATGCGTGCGAATTCCTGGCGCTGCTCGCTCCCGCGCACCTTCTTCGCGGCCGGTTTCCGTGCCGGCGCCGGTGCCGACGCCGGTGCGGGCGCCGTGAACTCGGGTTCGGACGGCGACTCGGGTTCGGCGTCGAGCCCGGACGTCGCCGCCGGCTCGGGTTCGGCCTCGGGTTCGGGTTCGGGCCGGGATTCGGGCCCGGGTTCGGGCTCGGGCTCGGGCTCGGGTTCCGGCGCCGGCGGTGGCGGTGCGTGGCGGACGTCGGCCAGCTCGTCGGCGAGCGGCGTATCGACGATGACCATGCTAACGGTGTCTTCCGGCTCGATCGTGAACGCCGACGGGGCTTCCTCGGGCGCCGGCTCCGGCTCCGGCAGCTCCACGTCCTCGGCGATCTCGAACCCGGTATTGGCCTGCTGGATCTTCTGCTCCAGGTCCTGCACGGCGCGGACGGGTTTGCCCGCCATCACCATGTCGCGCATGCGGTGGAGCTCGTCGATGCTCCGCTGCAACAGGTCGGCGACCGCCGGGGTACCCTCGACGCGGCCGTCGTCCACCGAAATCAGCAGCGTTTCTATTTCGTGGCTCAGGTTGCCCATCGCGGTGATGCCGGCCATCCGGGCGCCGCCTTTCAGCGTGTGCAGGTGCCGCTTGAGCTCCTCCATCGCGCCGGCGTCCTCGCGGTTGCCAGCCCACTGCGTGAACGCAGCATCCGCCGCCTCGAGCAGCTCGGCCGATTCCTCGGTGAAGATCGCCGCGATCTCCGCGTCGTAGTCCGCCTCTTCGGGCTCGTCCGGCGCGGGCTTCGCGGCGGGTTCGGGTGCCTTCGCCGGCGGCGCAGTTGCGGGCTTCGATTCCGGTTTCGGTGCCGGGGGCTTCGGTGCCGCCGGCTTCGGCGTCTCGACCCGCTTTTGGAGTTCCGCCTCGGTCCGGTCCGGCGCCTGTACGGCATTGGTCAGCCGGGTGACGTGATCGATCAGCGCCGTGTAGTCGGCCCGCTTGCGGTCGGGTTGGTTGATGTCCGCGACGATGGAGGAGATGGCGCGCGACGCCGCGCGCAGCGCGTCGAGGCCGGACCGCTCGAAGCCGACCTTGTAGTCGTAGACGCGCCGCACGAAGCGGTTCAGCGCACCGGCGACGGCAACGCCGCGCTCGACGTTCGCCATGTTCGCGCTGCCGTGCAGCGTATGGCAGGCGCGATGCAGCTTGTCGGTAACGTCGAACGGCGGTGCATGCCCTTCGCACGCGTCGAGATAATCGCTGATCACCGCAAGGTGTCCCGCCGTCTCCTTCGCGAAGATATCCAGCAGGACGGGGTCCATTTCCAGGGCCGGCTCGGCCTCCGCGGGCGGCGTGTCGGCCGCCTCGACGACCAGGTCGGCCGCATTCGGGTCGCCCTCCGCGAATGCGCTGGCGCGCACGATCATCTGCTCGATGTTCGCAGCCGGCGGCGTGCCTACTTCGAGCTGCTCGATGAGCTGCGGGACGGCCCGCGCGGCTTCGAGCACGAATTCGACCATCGGCGGCGTGCGCGTCAGCGTGCGGTTGATGAGCCGGTTCAGCAGGTTCTCGATGCTCCAGCAAAATTCTCCGACGCGTTCGGCACCGACCATGCGGCCGCTGCCTTTCAACGTGTGGAACGAGCGGCGCACCGTGATCAGCGTTTCCATGTCATCGGGCGCCTCGGCCCACGCGGGCAGCCGGCGCTCGATCGATGCGATCTCTTCCTTCGCCTCCTCGATGAACAGCTCGAGCAGTTCCGGATCGAGATGCTCCGACTCCCGGGACACGACTTTGAGCGACTTCACCGCGACGGTCGGCGACGGTGGCGTCGGGTCGCCGAGGCCAGCCGCCTCGATGTCCGCCTGCGGAATCTTCATCGTCGTGGACGCCGGTTCCTCGGCCTGGTTCTTCACGAGCCGCGCCTCGACGTCGCGCAGCACGCCGAGACAGGCCTCGGCGTTGTCCAGCATGTACCACGGTTCCGCCCGCCCCGCCTTCACGGTCTCCATGTAGTACTCGATGCTGACGATGGCATCGGCGAGCCGGTCCGTGTCCTTCTGGCCCAGCTGCGACGGGCCGCCGCCGCGGAGCATGGCCGTGATGAAGTTGCCGATGCGCTCGACGACGTCCATCGCGCGCGTCTTGTTCATCATCAACAGGCCCGCCTTGATGCCGCGAATCAGCGACGGGATGCTGTCGAGGCCGTGCGACGGCGCCTGGTTCGCCATGCTCTGGCTGACGGTTTCCTTGATCCGCGCGAGGTTGATGATGCACTCGCGCATCACCGATTCCGCGACCTGCTTGTAGTCGGCGGCCTCCGCCGGCGGCAGCTCCGCCCCCGGCTGCGCGGGCCCGGCCTCCTGCGGCGCAGTGAGCCGCAGCAGCTGCTGGTCGAGGCGGTCCTCGACGCGCAACAGCGTGGACGCGATATCGAGAATGATCTGGTCATTCGCGACGCCGCCGCGCTCGACGACGGCCTTCAGCCGGTCGATCTCGCCGTCGATGTCGGAGCGCAGTTCGCCGAGCCCGAGTACGCCGAGCGTGTCGGAGATCTTCTTCAGCAACTCGAGTTGCGGCACGAGCTCCGACGACTTGTTCATGCCTGTGCGGACGAAGATGTCCAGCACATCCTTGACGCGGGCGAGGTCTTCCTTGATCGCCGACGCCACGGTCTTCATCAGTTTCACACTCGGCGCGGAAAGCGCCTCGCGCGCCTGCTCGACCTGCTCGTCGCCTGGCAGCAGCTCCGCCAGGTTGAACGCCGCCCGGATCTCGCTGATCCGCGGCCCGGCCGTTGCCGAACGCGCTACGTAGTACAGGAGATTGTTCAGCAAGTCGTCGACCGGGTGCGTGTCGTACGCCGCGTCACCCTCGTCGATCGCGAACTTGATTTGCCGGTCCGCCTGTCCGAGCAGGCGCTTGATCGCGACAGAGGTTTCGAGTCCGCCGTTCTGCAGCGACTCGAGAACACCGCCGACGACCCACCAGAGCTGGTACATGTCGTCTCGCGTGGCGGCGTTCTCCAGCGCCGCGGCCACCTTCGCCAGCGACTCGAGGTGTCGGCCGGAATCTCCCCCCTTGATCCATCCCAGGAGCGCAAGCTGGAACTTCGGCCGCAGGCGCCGGGCGACCTCGATCGGCTCCTCGCCCGAGCCCTCGCGATCGGCCACCGACTTCTCGCTGCGTTGCGGCGACAGGTTCAGGAGCAGCAGCGTGCCTTCGGACAGCAGGGGCTCGCCACGCGCCGCGCGCAGGTCGTTCAACATCGGCAGCAGCACGAGCGCGATGTCGCGTCCGCCGCCGAGCAGTCGCTCGATGTATATCGGGAGCTGCACCATCGAGCGCGTCAGCGCATCCAGGCCGTCCTCGCGCCCCTTGCCGGCGCGCAGCGACGCGAGATAGCGGCACGCGAGTTCCATTTCCTCGGCGAGCAGCGCCGCACCGTAGGTTTCGGTGATTTGCAGGGCACCCCGGACCTGGTGCAGCAATTCCGCCGCGCGCGCCAGCGCCGCGGTACCGCCCCGACCATCGACGCAATCCTCGAGCGCCAGGTGCGCATTGCGGATGGTCTCGTTCAGCTCGTCGCTGACGATCGCGAGCGCGCGCACGGGACTTTCGATGCCCTCCCTTGGCGCCGCCTGAATGCCCGTATCGCCCGTCATCTGCGAATCAGTCCGGATCCCCTGTGCCTCAGGTAGCGGCGATCAGCCCGCTTTTGCCCGCGGCGCCGGCTCTGGCTTCCCGGGGCTCGCGTTCGCCGAAGACTGCCGGAGCGTCTGCGCCGGCATGGAATCGCGCGGCAGCGTGAAGCCTGCGACGCTCTTGCGGAGCTGCGATGCAAATTCCGACAGCTTGGAAATTGCCGCCGCCGTCGCCGTGGTCGCCTTACCGGTCTGCTCGCTGATCTCGCCGAGGCGCTTCGTGCGCCGCGTGACGTCCGCGGCCGCCTTGGCCTGCTCGCGGGCAGAGCTCGAGATGTTCTGCACGAGGCTCGCGATCTGGTTCGAGACCTGCTCGATCTCGTCCAGCGCGGCGCCCGCATTCTCGGCCAGCAGCGCGCCACCCACCACGTCCGTCGTGCTGCGCTCCATGGACACCACGGCCTCTTTCGTATCGGCCTGGATCGTGCTGACCAGGACCTCGATCTGTCGCGTCGCGTTCGTCGACCGTTCGGCCAATCGCTGCACTTCGTCGGCAACGACGGCAAAGCCGCGTCCCGCCTCGCCGGCCATCGACGCCTGGATCGAGGCGTTCAGCGCGAGGATGTTCGTCTGCTCGGCGATGTCGTTGATCAGTTCGACGATGTTGCCGATTTCCTGCGAGCTCTCGCCCAGCCGCTTGATGCGTTTGGACGTATCCTGGATCGTTTCCCGGATGGTGTTCATGCCGTCGATCGTACGCCGCACGGCGTCACCGCCCTTGTGCGCGACCTCGACGGAGTGACGGGCGACGTCCGAGGATCGCTCCGCGTTGCCGGAGACCTCCTCGATCGATGCCGCCATCGACACGATCGACTCGGTCGACGCATTGATTTCGCGCGTCTGGTTCTCGGCGGCACGCGCCATGTGCGCGGCGGTACTTTCCGTTTGTTTCGCCGCGGAATCGACCATGATCGCGGTCTCGTTGACGGTCGCGACCAGCTTCCGCAGCTCCTCGATGGCGTAGTTGAACGAGTCGGCGATCGTGCCGGTGATGTCTTCCGTCACCGTGGCCTCGACCGTGAGATCGCCGTCGGCGAGCGAACCCATTTCGTCCAGGAGCCGCAGGATGGCCTGCTGGTTGCGTTCGTTCTGCTCCGCCTGCTCCTTCGCCTGGCGTTCGAATACCGAGGACCTGGAGTTCAATGACCAGAGGACGAACACGAGGCCCAGCGCCAGCCCGAGCAATCCGAGCGGAACCCAGGGGCTGGTGAGGAACTCGGGCACCGGGTTGTTGGCCGTGCTGCCCGCAAACCCGTTGTCCAGGAGGGACCTCGACGCGGTGCGCAACTCCGCGAGGGCCGGCGCAAGTTCCGCAGCTGCGCCCGCGCCCGCGCTCACCTGGTCCACGGCCGGTTCGAGCGCGGCGAGTGCCCCCTCGATCGGCACGAGCACCGCTTCGTGAGACTCCGCGTCCAACGGCCGGACGTCGAGTCCGGAAGACTCGCCGCCGAGCGCGTTCGCGACATCTCGCAGGAATGCCGCGTCTTCCACGATCTGCGACGCGCGTCGGACCGGATCCGCGCTGACGGTAAGGTTGCTGGCGTTCGCCGAGAGCCGCGCGGCGCGTTGCTGGAATTCCTGGACGACCGCGGTGCTCGGCGTGCGATTGAGCAGCTCGTCGGACGCCGCGAGGAGTGCCCGCGCCTGTTCACGGACGCTCGCCGTCGCCGTGGTCAGCGCCTCGACCGCGTCACGGCTGCCGAGCACGGTAGACGCGCGCGCCTCGAGCTTCGACCAGTCGGCCGGCGCGCCCGGCACGTTGCCGGCGGCGCGGCGCAACTCCGCCAGCCGCTGCAGGCTGATGTTCAGCGTTGTGAACCCGCCTTCCGCGCCGGACACCGCCCGCTGCGCGCGATCCGGAATCGCCTGCGACAGTGCCGCCAGTTCGGCATGACTGCCCTCGCTGCTCGGCGGCCGGAGCCAGATCAGCGCCGCGGCGACGAGCAATGCGAACACGGCGAGGATCGTCAGTATGCGGAACAGCGAAGAGGTATCGGTCGAATTTGCCATTGTCAGGAACTCATTAGTTGCCGGCCTGGCGGGTTCAGTCCGCCGCGGCCTGCAGGAACAGGTTGCTCTCGATCAGCTCGAACAGGTTGAACACCGGCCAGCTCTCGGCACCCCGGTCGTAGGATCCTTCGAGGAAGCGCTCGCAGCGCACGACGGTCTGCGGCTCCCTGTCACTGTGCTCGTCGCCCAGGAAGCGGCGAAAGCCCGCGACCTCGTCGACCACCAGCCCGGCCGGGATTTCCCGGTGATTCACGGAGATGACGCGCGTCGTGCGCCGCAGCGAGGTCCGGCCGCTGCCGAGCAGCAGCTTCACGTCGACCAGCGGCAGCAGATGTCCGCGCAGGTTCGCGATGCCGAGCAGCCAGCGCTTTGCGCCGGGGACGCGGGTCATCGTTTCCGGCAACATCAGCACCTCGCGGACCTGCTCGCGGCTGGCCACAAAGCGCTCGTCGCCGATCCTGAAACCGACGCCGACCCATTCTCCCGCGCCGCCCGGCCCGGCGGTACCCGCGTGCGCGGCCGACGCCCGCCGCTCGATCTCGCGCAGCAGCTCGAACGGTTGCTTGACCAGCGTCGCAAGATCGACCGCCGTGTTCACGCGCGGGGCCTCATTCAGGCCGCCATGACCGCATTGATCATCTCCACCAGCCGCTTCTCGCTGACCGGCTTCACGAGGTATTCGACGGCGCCCTGGCGCATGCCCCAGATCTTGTCCGTCTCCTGGTCCTTGGTCGTGATGATGATGACCGGGATATCGGACGTTTCCGGGTCCTTGCTCAGCTTTCGAGTCGCCTGAAACCCGTTCATGCCGGGCATGACGACGTCCATCAGGATGCAGTGCGGGCGCGACTGTTTCGCCTGCCGCACGCCCTCCTCACCGCTGTCCGCGACCAGCGTGTCGAATCCGTTCTTTTCGAGCATCGACTGGAAGAGATGCAGCTCCGTCGGCGAATCGTCGATGATCAATACCGTAGACATGTTCCTGCCCCGCTCAGTTGATCTGGTTGGATATCGCGCCCAGAAGCTCGTCCTTGGTGAACGGCTTCGTCAGGTACTGTTCCGAGCCGACGATCCGGCCTCGCGCCCGGTCGAACAGCCCGTCCTTGCTCGACAACATGATCACCGGCGTGTCGCGGTAGACCTTGTTATGCTTGATGAGCGAACAGGTCTCGTAGCCGTCGAGCCGCGGCATCATGATGTCGACGAAAATCAGGTCAGGTTGGTGGTCGGCGATCTTGGACAGGGCGTCGAATCCGTCAATGGCCGTGTAAACCTGGCAGCCTTCCTTGGTCAGCAGCGTCTCGGCTGTGCGGCGAATCGTCTTGCTGTCGTCAACGACGAGAATCTTGAGGCCGTTCAGGCTTCGGGGTGCATTGCTGGACACCGTGTCTCCTCCGAGTCCCGCGCTCGTCGGAAAGCGCCCAAAGCCTTCACGCGCGCGGGAAAAAAGACTTGTACCATATTGACATAAGTCCTGCTACGACGCGGCCGGCAGACCGCGAAATCCTCCTCAAAACCGAGGCTTGCCGTGCAAGACGGGGCCGGTATAGTGAAGCGCTCGATTTCCCCACCGGGTGCATTGCCTCATGGCCTCGACTGCCCTCCGCATCGGCATCGTCATGGATCCGATCGGCTCCATCACACCGAAAAAAGACAGTTCCCTCGCGATGCTGCTCGAAGCGGCACGCCGCGGATCCGAGATTCACTATTTCGAGCAGCGCGACCTGCGAATCGAGGGCGGCGCGGCGCTGGGCCGATCGCGGCTCCTCACCGTCAGTGACAATGATGACGCGTGGTTCAGCTTCGGTACTGCGCAGGAGGTCACACTTGGCGAACTGGATGTGATCCTGATGCGCAAGGATCCGCCGTTCGACATGGAATATGTCTATACGACCTACATCCTGGACCGGGCCGCCCTTGCCGGCGCGCACGTGGTCAATGCCCCCCAGGCACTGCGCGACATCAACGAGAAAGCCTACACCGCCTGGTTTCCGGCGCTGACGCCGCTCACGCTCATCACCCGTTCCATGGCGGACATGCGGGTCTTCCTCGCCGAGCACGGGCACATCGTCGTGAAGCCGCTCGACGGCATGGGCGGACGCTCGATCTTCGTCGTGAAGAAGGGCGACAACAACGCGAACGTAATTTTCGAGACGCTGACGGACAACGGCCGGCGGTTCGCCATGGCGCAGCGCTTCATTCCGGAGATCTCGCTGGGCGACAAGCGGATACTGCTGATCGACGGTGAACCGGTACCGTATGCGCTCGCGCGCATTCCGTCGGCGGACGACAACCGCGGCAACCTCGTGATGGGCGCCACGGGCAAGGGCCAGCCGCTGTCCGAGCGTGACCGCGAGATTTGCGACGCGGTCGGGCCGATCCTGCGCGACAGGGGCGTGATCTTTGCCGGCATCGACGTCATCGGCGACTACCTCACCGAGGTCAACGTGACGAGCCCGACGGGTATCCGTGAGCTCGACCGCCAATTCGACCTGAATATCGCGGGTCTCATGTGGGACGCGATCGAACGCCGCCAAGGGTGACGCAGTTCGCGTTTCTCGCGCAGACACCCGGTTAAACTGGAATAGCGCGCACATACAATAAGCGCTTGTTTTCAGAGCAACTTTGGCGGATCATGCGCGCGTACCGCGGGCAACGGACCCACCCCGGGCGAACGTTCAGGTTTTCATGGCGCAAAACGCACTGATACTCGACTCGCTCGACGAGCTCCGTCTCGTCGCGAAACCGGCGCCGGATCGGCTGCCGGCGATGCTGTTCCTCGCGGCCCTGGTGCACGGCGTCCTTATCATGGGCATCGCCTTCAACCCCGCCCTCTCCGAGCCGTTCACCGAGGCGATTTCGCTGGAAGTGACGATCGTCGCGGACCCCGACCAGGACATCGACCGGCCGGACTCGGCCGAGTACCTCGCCCAGGCGAGCCAGCAAGGCGGCGGCAACACGACCGACCAGGTGCGCCCGGCGGCGACGCCGGAGAGCGCCTCGCCGATCGACAACGTCGGTGACGAAGACGGCCAGGCGTTCCTCGACGAGACGACGCACGACGCGGTGGCGGACGAGTTCGTTGCCACGACACGGGACCAGGCCGTTACGCTGCCGCACGATCCCCGAAACGACCCGCAGCCGGAAGCCAGCACTGCGCGTGCGCTCGAGCGCGGCAGCGACGCGACGCTGCCGTTGCCACAGGAAGACCGCGCCACGCTGCTGATCCACGACAGCGACCCGCGCCAGCTCGTAATCTCCGCCGACACGCGCGAATCGAACGTCGCGTTCTACCTCGACAACTGGAAGCGACGCATCGAAGCCGTCGGCGCGGAATACTTTCCGGAACTCGGCCAGCTCGACGGCCTGACGGGCAGCCCGACGCTCGAAGTCAGCATCAGCGCGTCCGGTGAGCTCGCCGAAGTGATCATCCGGCGGTCGTCAGGCTCCGCGATCCTGGACCAGGCCGCACTCGACATCCTGCGCCGTGCGTCGCCTTTCGACCCGTTCCCCGACGCAATCCAGGACGACTACGACTCGCTGCGCTTCGCGTACAAGTGGTTGTTTGCCGAGGAGCTGATTCCGCAGGCCGCGAGTCTCGGCGACCTTTGAGCCGCGCGGGCCCGGTTGTACGGGGCACCGGCAACCACCATACTAGTTCCATGTCTGCGACCACTTCGCTAGCGAACCAGTTGCTCATTGCCATGCCGGGGATGCAGGACCCGAACTTCAGCAGCACCGTCACGCTGGTCTGCGAGCACAACGACGACGGCGCGCTGGGCATCGTGATCAACCGGCCCCTGACGCTGAAACTCGGCGGCCTCTTCGAGCAGCTCGAACTCGCCGATGCCGATGCCGGGGCCGCGTCGAATCCCGTGTTGATGGGTGGCCCGGTCGGGCCGGAGCGCGGCTTCGTACTGCACGACGCCGCGCACAGCTACGAGCATTCCCTGGCGGTATCCAGCGAGATCCGGCTGACGCTGAGCCGCGACGTCATCGATGCCATGGCGCACGGCCGAGGGCCTGCGAAGTCCCTCGTCGCACTTGGGTACGCGGGCTGGGAGCCCGGCCAACTCGAGGAGGAAATGCTCGCGAACTCCTGGCTGACCGTGGCCGCGACACCGCAGATCGTCTTCGACCTGCCGTTCGCCGAGCGCTGGTCAGCTGCCGCGGGAACGCTGGGCATCGACATCAGCCGGATGTCGCCCGACGCCGGCCATGCCTGACGCGCCCGCCGCGCTGACGATACTCGCGTTCGACTACGGCCTGCGACGCATCGGCGTCGCCGTCGGCCAGACGATCACGGCCTCCGCCAGCCCCCTCGGAACTCTGCTGTCGACCGCGGATGGACCCGATTTCGTGCGGATCGACGCGCTGCTGCGTGAATGGCGACCGGACCGGCTCGTGGTCGGCCTGCCGTTGCAGGCCGATGGCAATGACAGCGACATGAGCCGCGCGGCGCGGGCCTTCGCCGCGGACCTCGGCCGCTTCGGGCTGCCGGTGGATTGCGTCGACGAGCGCCACAGCTCGCAGGAGGCGCAGGCCACGCTGAAGCGGGCCCGGCAGTCCGGGTCGCGGGGACGCATCCGCAAAGAGCACATCGACGCAGCGGCGGCGGTGCTGATCGCCGAGCGCTACCTCGCCGGCAACCCGATGATATCCCGGTAGATCGCCGGCAGATCGGTCGGATCGACGGCGGACGGCCGTGGGGGCGATGGCGACACCGGCACGCGTTGCTGCGGGCACTCGGCCACCGGTGCAGGGGCCGGCGCGACGGGATCCGGGGCCGGCTGCGGCGCCGCCGGTGCTGTCGCCGGCACGAGGTGCCAGCCGATCAGGAACGCGCAGACCAGCATCACCAGCCCGTCGATGCCGCGCGCGATCATGACCGCGGCGCCGTGTCGATGAACACGATGAAATGGCGCCGGGAGCCGCGATCCTGGTCGACGCAGGAATAGCGCAGGTCGCCGCGAAACACGCCCCCTTCCGCGATGCCCTCGCCGACGGCGCAGCTGTCGAAGCCGTTGCCGGGGTCGACGAACCCGGCGATCGCGCAGAATCGGGACGCACAGCGCAGGTACTCGGTGTAGTAGCCGCGAATGCCCGCGGCGGCGACCGTCTCGGCGATTCGCCGTTCGGCCGGTCCGGCCCACGACCGGTCGCGGACATCACCGCTGTAGGCGCGGTACCAGTCAACGGGCCGGTCCGGGTCGCGCGCCGGGTCCCAGGGCGGGACGACGGCGTCGGGCGGCGCCACGTCGACCATCGCGTCGACCTTCTCAGCGGTCGCCGGCGGCGTCGGACACTCGGCCGCGGGTGTCTCCCTGGCCACGGTGGCCGCGGGCGGTGCGACGTTCGTGTTCGTGGAATCGGGCGTCGCCGACCGCTCGAGCGCGAAGCCTGACGCCAGCCCGTAGCCGGCCAGCCCGCCGATCGCGAGCAGAACGACTCGCCATCCCCCTGTCAGCACACCATGCTCCGTCGCTCCAGGGGCAAGACCGGGTCACTCGACCTTTCGCTGGGGTGCCGGCGCACTCTTCGGCTTCACCACTTCGGCCGGCCGCACTTCCATGCGCCGGACAGGCGCGGACTGCAGTTGCATCTCAACCGGCTCGTCATCCGCGCCGCACAGGACCCGGTAATGAGCCGCAATCTGTCCCTCCGGCTTCGGTGACAGGATGTCCATCCGGTACCAGCCGGCGAAGTCCCCCGGCTCGTTGCCTGCGCCCGCGGACAGCGTCGTCTGCGCTTTCGGTTCCGAGTACGTGGTCTGCCAGTCCCGCGTCTTGAGCGTGCCGGCCCTGTCGAAACGGAGCGTGAATTCCGGCGACTGCGTGCCGTCGAAACGCGTGTACCGGTAGCGAACCGTCCCGGCGCGGGTGGCCGTCAATGAACCGATGAATCGAATCGTTGCCGGGCAGTCGCCGGTATGGACTTCGGGATCGGCGACGAAGGAGCCCGCCTTGAGCAAGGGCTCCGCGCGTGCCGGAACAATCGCCGCGCGTTGCGGCTTGGGCCCCTGGGACGGCAGCTTGTCCGCCGCCAGCGACGATGCCTTGCAGTCGATCCGTGCGTTGACCAGGGTCCGGTCCGACTCCAGGTCCGTGCGACCCAGCCCGGTGGCTTCGCAGCGAAAACTGTAGACGACGCGCAACGCTGCCGGATAGCGCGCCTCGAAACCTTCGGCGAGCAGCTGAAGCCGGCTTTTCGACGTGGTCGACGCAAGTCGTTCCAATTCGTCATTGCACGCCTGCACCGGGTCGAGCTGCTGGTCGCTGCCGCCGTCCCAACGAAAAACCGCGCTGGCCTCGTCGGCATGCGGTATCAGGAAATTGGCGGGCTCCTTCGCGCCGACCCGAACGAAACCCGGCACCTGGATCTCGCCCTTGTAGGCCTTGTTGCCCCGCCCCTCGAACTGGCATTCGGCCCGTAGGCGGACACTCACCCTCGATGTATCGGTCCGATCGACGTCGGTGTAGCGCTCACCGTTCGTCGAATACACCTCGAGTTCCGGTGCCCGGTCCCAGTCGGCGATGGGGTTGATCTGGAGGCGCTTCACCTTGTTGGCATGCGCCGGCGCTCCCGCGCACAGGGCAGCCATCAGCAGTGCACCCAGCAAATTTCGGCCAGTCATCGGTCTTCTCCCGGGACGCCAGGATCCGCACGTTACCGGATGCCGGTCGCCATGACCAAGCCTGCTTCACAGTTTTGTCGGTACAGAAAAAAAATGAGCCCCGTACGGGGTACGGGGCTCTGCTTGCACGGATCTGCAAGTCTCGGGGGTTCGGGTGACGCGCTAGAAGCCGTAGGAGAACGCCAGCGAGTACACGGTACCCGGGTCTTCCTCGTACACCGGCACATCGGCGCGCTCGATGACGATCGTCTCGCCGAGGAGGTTCTGTGCCTTGGCCTTGATCGTGAGGCTGTCCGTCGGATACCAGAAGTACGTGAAGTCCACCGAGTGGAACGGCTGCTCGAAACCATCGGGTGCGCCGTTGCGGCCCGCGACGAACAGGCGCTCGCCGAACACGTTGTAGATGAGCGAGGCGGTGTGCTTCGCATCGCGCGAGTCGAACCCGAGCATCACGTTCGCAACGTACTCGGACGCACCGGTCAGCGTGCGCACCGGGTTCGTCGGCACGTTCGCGTTCGGACCGGCCACCAGCTCCGAGTCCTGCAGCGTCAGGTTGCCCTGCACGAACAGCGTGTCGAAGATGCCGCCGAGGAACGCGAGTTCCTTGAGGCCCTCGATCTCGATGCCCTGCACTTCCGCCGACTCCGCGTTGATGACTTCGCGCGCAATCGTCGTATCCGACGCCGGGATTTCGAAGAACTCGATCGGGTTGTCGAGTTCCTTCTGGAACAGCGTCACCGTGAAGTTGTCGCCGTTGTCGAAGAACCACTCGGCGCGCAGGTCGATGTTCTGCACGTCGGACGGGATGATGCCGGGATTGCCGCGGATCAGGTCGCCCGTGATCGGATCGATGTAGCTGGCGCCCGTGATTTCCCGAAGGTCGGGCCGGACGGACGTCTCGCTGTAGCCGAGGCGCAGCTGGAACGTCTCCGCCCAGAAGCTGCCCATGTAGGTGACCGAGGCAGCCGGGTAGACGGCGTCGTCCTGGAACACGGCCTGCTGCAGTTCATCCGGGTCCGTCGTGACCTGCGGGTCGTCCTCCGAGTACCCGTACGGGTTCCACGACAGCGCCACCTGGCGGTAGTCCTCGTAGCGTGCACCGGCAGCCAGGCGCCACGTATCATCGAGCGTCCAGTCGACGGCACCCCAGGCCGAGTCGGTCATCGTCGCGGCCAGGTAACTGTTCGTGTTCGCGCCCTGCCGGTCGAAGATGACGTTGTTCACGTAGACCATCGAGCCGGGCACCGGGTTTGTCGGGTCCGGATCCGGGATCGCCGCCGTGATGTTCTCGTCCGAGAAGACCTCGTCCAGCGTGCCCTCGAGCACGGAAGGATCATCGACGTTCAGGAAGCCGAGGCTGAACTGCGTCTGCTTGTACGTGCGCGCCTTCTGCGCGTGGTCCCAGCCGCCGCGTAACTCGACGTAAGAGTTCGAAAACTCCAGCGGGACCATGCCGCTCCAGCCATAGTTCTCGACTTCGTCGTCGAGGTCGGTGAAGCGGTAGTCGGCCGCTGACGACGTCAGGCGCACCGACTCGCTGAGCACAGCGCCCGTCACCGGGTCGGTCTCGGTCTCGGATGCTACAAGCACGCGGTTCGGGATGTCCGTACGGGCGTTCGACGTCGAGTAGAACCAGTCGATCTCGGTGTAGTCCGGCGTCCAGCCGAGCAGCGTATTGACGAACGGCAGCTCGTCGCGCGTCGTATCACCGATGACGTGATGGCCGTTGACCTGGTTCGTGACCATGTTCCGCTCTTCGTACTCGAGGCGGTAGTCGCGGAAACCCTGGCCCGTGGACTTCAGCCGGTTCTCGTTGAAGAAGTCGTAGACTTCGGTTTCGTCGTCCGTGTTCCGGAGGAACAGCGTCGTGGTCGAGATTTCGTGCTCACCCAGGTAGGTCGCGCCGAGGTTCAGCGTGCCCGCAATGTTCACGCTGGTCGTCGACTCCTCGGAGATGCCACTCTGTTCTTCCGGCGCGCCGTATGCGGCCGTCCTGGCACGGCTGAAACGCCAGTCCGTGTCATACGACGCCCCGACGTTGAAGCCGAAGTCCCAGTCGCGGCCGACGTCGAACTTGTTGCCGATGCTCGCACGGATATTCCAGTCGGGGCCGGGGCTCTCTTCCTGGATGCCGATGTTCCGGTTCAGCGCGAGAGCCATCTCGCGATTGATCGTCTGGGCGTCGAACACGGTCGTCGTCGCATCCTGCCGCTGCTCGAACGTGTAGATGTTGGTGACGCTCGGGTTGCCCTGGTACGCGGCAACGCCGTCGACGATGGTTTGCGACAATGCACGGGTACCATCGTCGGAACCCCACTTGTCGTCGCTGCCGCCCGAGTAGGTGAGCATCTGGCTCGGGTTCTCCGAGTTGACACCCGCGCCCACCTCGATCGTGGCGCTGAAACCGTCGGGAACGCCCTTTGTCCGGATGTCGACAGCACCACCGCCGAAGTTGGCAGACAGGGCCGGCGAGTAGGACTTCTGCACCTTCAGCGACTCGACGACCGACGTCGGGAACACGTTCAGCGGAATGACGTTACGCGTCAGGTCCGGCGAGGGGATGAATGCCCCGTTGAGCGTCGTCGTGCTGTAGCGTTCGCCGAGCCCGCGGATGTACACGAACTTGTCCTGCACCAGCGTCAGCCCCGGGATGCGCCGCAACGCGGCTCCCACGGTCGAGTCACCGAGGCGGCTGATCGTGTCGGAACCGAGCAGGTCCGTCGCAAAGGCGTCGTTCATGCGCTCGTTGGCGACCGATTCGCTTGCGCTGATGAAACGGCCGGTGACGACCACCTCCTCGATCGGGCCGGCGTCTGACTCTGCCAGCATGTCGCCCGGCGTCGGAACGACAGACTCGTCGTCCTGGGCGAACGCGCCGCCGCATGCGAGCGCGACGGCCGCGTACAGCGGCAGCAGTCGGAAATTCAGGGATTCGTTCTTCATTTCAAGGGTGCCTGTTCTTGTCGGCCGGATTTGACGCTCCGGTGTGCGTCAAGGCACCTGCGCCCGGAAAGGCGCAGGTGCCCGTCGATTCACGCGCAAGCAACAACGGGTCGCTTACTCAAACCACAGCGCCTGGCCGCGATTGTCCGGGTGAATGCCGTAGGTCCATCCAGCCGTCCAGTCGTTGGTGGCTTCGATGGCGCCCAGGATGTTCCCCTGGGTCGGCTCGGTCGTGGCAGCCGGCGCGGCGCTGTCGACCATCGACGTGGCCCAGCTGACCGAATAGATCTTCTGGTCACCCTCGAGCAACTGGAGTTCCGGGTTGGCTGCGGTGCTTGCGTCGACCGCCGTTCCGTCGGCAACCGTTGCAAACTGGGCGCCCATGCCCTCGGCAGTCGCCTGCTCGGTGTCGACCTGGTTTTCCTGGCAGGCGAAGATGACGGAGTTCAGCTGCAGGTCGCCGTTCGTGGCAGCCGCATTCGTCTCGTCGTCATCGATACGCAGGCAGAAGTTGTCCGTCCCGTTGCTCTGGTCGTTTGCGCCGAACGACGAGATCAGCAGCGAGTCATTGATGACCGGCCAGATGCCCTCGCGGAAGCGCCAGCCGGCACCTGAACCGTGCGTGCCGCCCTCGTTAGCCGAGAAGATGCACGTCAGGTTGTTGATCGTCGGGCGGCTGTTCAGGCCGCGGGCGATGAAATCCGCATTCAGCGCAACGTTCGCCGCGCTGTAAGAACCGATACCGTCAGACTCGATGCACTGGTTGCCGTCGTTCTCCGGCTGAATGACCAGCGCGTTCGTGATCGTGCCGTTGTAGCCCTCGTCGATATCGATCGAGTCGTCACGGACATACAGCGCGACGACGTTCGTGAAATTGACCGAACCGCCGAACATCTCGATGCCGTCATCGTAGGTCGAGTAGACCTCGAGGTTCTCGACAACCGTCGAGCTGCCGACGCCGCCGAAGGAGATGCCGTTCAGCTCGTCGCCGTTGCCGACTTCGGCACCAGTGTGCTTGACAACGACGTAGCGCAGGATGCCCGAGTCGTCGGCATCGTTGTCGCCGCCATATTGCGACTCGTCGTCACCAGCGGAGCCTTCGGCCTCGATCGAGCACTCGGTGCCCGGCGTCAGCTGGAAGCCCGCCTGGCCGCGCGTGCCGTCGTACGAGCACTTGTTGCTGACGCCGAAGCCGTTGATGACCATGCCGCCCCACTGCTGGACGCTTTCCGGGTCGACCGTGCCGTTCAGGTCGGAAACCGACGTGAACGTGATCGGCGCATCAGCACGGCCGTCAGCGAGGATGCGCGAGCCGCGGTTGATGATGATGAAATCCTTGTTCGTCTGGAACGCGAGCGTAGCGCCCGCCTCGATCGTCAGCGTCGGGCCGTCACCGCCTTCGGTGATGCCGGCCGCCTGCAGGTCCGCCTGCGTACGGTACGTCTCGCCGACGAACAGGCTCGACGTGAAGATGTGCGCGCCGCCGTCAGGCAGGGCCGGAATCAGCAGATCGACGGTCAGGTTGTTCTTCGGACCGACGAATGCGGAACCGTAGGTGCAGTTGCCGTTGGCGTCAGCCGTGCCCTGGATTGTCTGGCCGTTCTTGACGTAGGACGCGCACATGTCGCTCGGTGTATCGCCGCCGCCGTTGTTGACGGTGTTGTTGCTGTTGTTCACCGAAGTCGTCGGCTCGATGTTGATGTCACCGCCATCGCACGCTGCGAGTGCAAAGCCGGCTGCGAGCACGGTGAACAGTCTGGTGGATTTCATTGAACTACTCCGGGTGTACAGGTTTTTGTGCCGCCGCAATCTAGAGGGGCTATGTGGTGGTCTTGTGACAGGAACATTAAGAATTCATTACGGCCCGGATCAGCTGTCCTGTGAGAAGCGGTAACCGGACCCTCGAACCGTCTGCAGGTACCGGTCGTAACCGTAGGGTTCGAGGACGCTTCTCAGGCGCCGTACGTGCACATCGACGGTGCGCGGGCCGACCAGCGTGTCGCGATCCCAGACGTGCACGAGAAGCTGCTTGCGGGAGAACACCCGGTCCTGGTTTGTCAGCAGAAAATGCAGCAGGCGGTATTCGCGCGGCGCCAGCGACACGCTGTCGCCGTCCACGATGACCCGATGGCCGATATCGTCGATCGTGATCCCGCCTGCCGTGAACACATCGGCGTGAGCGAAGTTGGCCGGACGGCGCAGGCAGGCGCTGACCCGGGCCAGAAACTCCGGCATGTACAGGGGTTTTCCGATGACGTCGTCGGCACCGGACTCCAGCGCGGCGACGGCGTCGTCGCGGTAGCCGTTCGACGAGGTCATCAGGACCCGCATCGCGCGGTACTCACCGCTGCGGCGAACGTCGCTCAGGAGTTCGACACCGGCTATGTCCGGCAGCGTGCAGTCGCACACCATCAGGTCCGGCCGGGATTTCTCGACGGCGCGAAGCGCCGACCCGGCGCTGTCGGACTCGCTGACATCGTGGCCCAGTTCCCGCAGGCTGGCCACAATCTGCCGGCGGGCGTCACGATCGCCGTCAACAACCAGAATCGATGCCAATGCCATGCTTCCCACTCATGCGCGTTACCGTGAGTGAAGAAAACACAGTCCCTTTACAGGTACTTTAAGCTTGCATTGCAGATTTGTTACCGGCGCATTAACGGCCGGACGGCCAGGGCAAAAATGCCGGCGGGCGCGTCCGGCGGGGGACCGGAGCGGGGGAATCTTCGCGCGCGCCGGCGCGGAATGCCGCGGCCTGTCAGGCCTTCAATGGCGACTGCTTGCCGGCCCCGGAAGACGACGGGCGACGGTCGCGGTTCGTGACCATCCGGTCGTGAAGCTCGGTGATGCAACGACTGCCCGTGCGCTCGCAGAGGAACGGGAACAGGGCGTGCAGCGCACAGCACAGGCTGCCCCGGAACATCGACAGGCTGAAGCCCATCGCCGCCATGAAGTGCTGCCCGTAGGTCTCGCCGACGGACGCCGGGTGCTCGTTGAACTTGTCGGTCAGGCGCATGGCGCTCCCTCCATGAACCCGAATTATGGCCGAGCCGGCGCGGACCATTGTTGCGATTTATTGACCGATGCGCCAGATCTGTGAAACGATCGTTTCTCTATTCTCGATCGATTAGAACATATGGACCAAATGGACCGGAAGATCCTGCGGGCGCTGCAGGCCGACGCCGGCCTCTCGATGGCCGACCTCGCGGACCGCGTGGCCCTGTCCAAGACCGCGGTCTGGCGCCGGGTGCGGGATCTCGAGGGCAAGGGCGTGATCCGCCGGCGGATCACGGTGCTGGATCCGGAGGCGCTCGGCTTCGGGCTGACCGTCTACGCGTTCGTCAGTACCAGCCACCACAGCGACGCGTGGTTCTCGCGCTTCGAGAACGCCGTGCGTTCAATACCGGAGATACTGGAGTTCCACCGGACCAGCGGCCAGGTCGACTACCTGTTGCGCGTCGTCGCACGCGACATGCGCCACTACGACGAGATCTACAAGCGGCTGATCCGCGAGGTGGATTTCGCCGACATCAGCTCGACCTTCGTCATGGAGACCTTCAAGGACGGGCCGGAACTGCCCATCTGACGCGGGCCGGCTACGGCTCGCCCTCGGCGCGCGCGGTGAGTTCGTGTTGCGCGTCGCGCTCAGACCCCAGGAAGATCGCGATCCAGCGCATGCTCTCGTCGTTCTCGAGCGCGAGCTTCAGCGTCATCGTGAGCGGCACCGACAACAGCATGCCGATCGGCCCGAGCACCCAGCCCCAGAAGATGAGGCCGATGAACACGACCAGCGGGGAAAGCCCCACGCCGTAGCCCATCAGCCGCGGTTCCAGGAAATTGCCGAACAGGATGTTGATGCCGACGAAACCGGCCATCGTCGCCAGCGCTTCACCCGGGCCGAGTTGCACGAGCGCGAGCAGGATCGCCGGGATCGCCGCGATGATCGAGCCGATTGTCGGCACGTAGTTCAGCAGGAAGGCCAGCATGCCCCAGAGCAGCGGGAAGTCGAGGCCGATCAGCCAGGTCAGCAGCCAGGCGAGGAACCCGGTCGCCGCGCTGACCACGGTCTTGATCCCGAGGTAGCGGCCGAGGTTGTCGAGAAACACGCGCTGCTTGTCGAACGTCGCCGCCGTGTGTCCGAACGCCGCCTCGACTTTCGTGCGCACCGACGACGCCTCCAGCAGCATGAAGATCATCGTGATGAAAATGAGGAACACGTTCGTCAATACACCGCGCAGCCCGTTCAGGAAGTTCGCGACGAAGCGCATGGCGGTGCCCGGGTTGAACATGTCGCGCACGCTCGCGGATATCCCGTCCATGCCGAGCTTCGCCGCACTGAACTGGACGGCGCTGTCGAAAATTGCGTTCAGGCGCGTCTGGTAGGACGGCAGCGCCGCGGTGAAGTCGGCGATCGAACGCCCGACGATCGTACCGACGACCGACAGTATCAGCATGATCACGGTGACGATGATCAGCGCCGCGACGACCGATGGCACCCGCTTCCGCTGCATCCACAGCATCGGCCGTACCGTAATCAGCGCGAGGAACAGGGCTACCAGGAAGGGAACCAGCAGCGCCTTGGCGAACTGCATCCCGTACACGATCACGACGACAGCGGCGAAGCTGACGATGGCATTGCGATCGGGTCGGGTTGCCGGTTTCATCCGGATCCTTGCAGGCGACGGGGATGGCTCGAATCATCGCACAACCGCCGACCGGTTGACACGCGCCCACCCTTTGCGACACTGCACGCATGGCCGCCACCGAATCGCAAATGCTGCCGCTGGGCACGCCGGCACCCGACTTCTCGCTGCCGGACACGGCAGGCCGGCACTGGTCTCTGCCGGACGGCGCGCCCGCCGTCCTGGTGATGTTCATCTGCAACCACTGCCCGTTCGTGATTCACGTGCGCGAGGAGCTCGCCCGCATCGGCCGCGACTACGGCGGTCGCGGCGTCGCGATCTTCGCGATCAATGCAAACGACGTGACCACGCACCCGGACGACGGCCCGGACAAGATGGCCGTCGAGGCCGAGCGCGCCGGCTACACGTTCCCCTACCTGTTCGACGAGAGCCAGTCGGTCGCGAAAGCGTACCGGGCGGCGTGCACGCCGGACTTCTTCCTGTTCGACGGGGATCGGCGGCTGGTCTACCGCGGCCAGCTCGACGGAAGCCGGCCGGGCAACGACGTGCCGGTCGACGGGCGTGACCTCCGGGCGGCGCTCGAGGCGGTTCTGGACGGGCGCGACGTCGATCCGGATCAGCGACCGAGCATCGGCTGCAACATCAAGTGGCGAGCCGGCAACGCACCGGACTATTTCGGCTGACGCGAACGCGCCGGGTCAATTGATGCTCAGGCCCGGCCGGCGCCTGGGCGTGTAGGCTTCCGCCTCCTCCGGAGACAACTGCCGGACCTTGAGGGTCCAGCGGCCGAGCGTCGTGCTGACGCGGAACTTGTATCGGCCGCCGTCCTCGAACAGCTTCACGCCGTTGCTCCGGTACTTCTTCTCCAGCACGCGGCCGACCGCAAACCCCGTCTCGGCATCCACGAGCCACACGTCGAGCGCCATGAGCTGGTCGTAGTCCGCGTCGAGGCGCCAGTCGAGCAGCCACGGCCCCTCGACCGTAAAAGCCGTGGTTACCGTGTCGTCGTTGCCCTTGAATTCGCGGACGAGCGTGTCCGCACGGGCGAAACCGGCGGCGGCCATCAGGAGCAGCGCGAACAGGGCTGCGGGGGCAGTCGTCTTCGTGAGCACGGCATGTCCTCGGGTCGGGGTCGTCATCTTAGCTGTGACCGTCCGCCGGCGCATTCGTTGCATCGTCAGCATTCGCCCGGCAGTGACGCGATCCAGTCCGCAACCAGCGCAACGCCCTCGTCGTGCACGACGCTGCGGCCCAGCTCCGGCATCGCGATCGCCGGATCCGTGTGCTGCATCCGGTAGACGAGGATCGACGCGTCCGGGCTTCCCGGCGTGATGTCATACGGCCGGTCGCCGCTGCCACGGCCGACGGCGACCGGCGGCTTGCAGACACCGATCGTGCGGCCAGCGCTCGCCGTCAGCGACAGGTCGAGCGCCGACGTGTCCGCCGGGCCGTTGGCGTTGTGACAGTGCGCGCAGTTGCTCGCGAGATACGCGCGCGCCCGGCTCTCCAGCGACGCGGAAGCCGCGTCCGACGCATCGATCCCGGCGGGGACATCGTCCGGCACGCCGTCGAGCAACCCGGTTTCCTGCCAGTAGGCGAGCTGGTTGTACGGCGTTCCGTCGACGTCGACGACGCGGTTCAGCTGCCATGCGCGCGGCCCGATGGGCTCGAGGACTCGCGCGCTGTGGTTCGTCACGTGGCAGCCGGCGCACTGGTTCGCGTCCGGCACGACGTAGTGAAAGGACTCGCTTCCGTCGTCAAAGGCGAGGCTCACGACGTCGCCGGCGAGCGCCAGCGCCGCGTCCGTCTGCCCGGCGTTCCACACGTACGGCAGCGCCTTCCAGCCGTCCTCGTAGTGCACGAGCAGGCGCGTTTCGAGGACACGGTTCTCCGCGAAGCCGATCCGCCGGACCAGCGCGGTCCGTTCTGCGTCGCGGCGAGCCACGGCGCCGTCCCGTGCGGCGGGGTAATAGAACGTCTTGCTGATGATCGTGCCCACCGGGAAGTCGAGCGGCCCGTCCTCGCGGTACGCGGCCCGGGTACCGGGGGGCAGCCAGACCGTGCGCAGCTTGTGCGCATAGTCGGAGAACAGTGGCGTGTTCAGCTCGTAGGGCGCCGCGGCCGGGTTCACGGCGAACGCGTCGCCGTCGCGGTAGACGACCCCCCATTCACTCAGCATTGCCGGCGCCGCGTCCGCCGCGTGCAGCACAACGTCGGGCACCGGGCGGTCGCAGGCCGCGCACAGGGCGGCGAGCGCGAAGATGCCGGCGGCGCGCTTCACGTCAGAGCGGCGGGTCCAGTTCCACGGCGGCGAGGCGCGGCAACCGGCAGGCATGCTGCGGGTCGCCGACCGTGATGTTCTTGCTGCCGTTCCCGAGATCCACGTTCAGCACCTCGGCGTCGCCGTTGTCGACGCAGATCGCATGTTGCGGCAACAGCTTCCCGTCTGCGCTCGCCTTGTCGGGGTTCACATAACCGTCCCAGAGGATGTCGGGAAAGGCGCCGGACAAACCGAATTTCGCGATCTTCAATGCCTTCAGGTCCAGGCCGTCGGGCGACTCGCCGCCGCCGTCGAAGCGATTGCCGTGCACGAAGATCGCTTCGGGATACGGATCGTAGGCCTCGGCCAGTTCGCGCGTCCCCTGGTAGCCGGTGGCGAAGTAGCTGCTGATGATGACGTTCGCCGTGTCGTTGTCCGCGATGTCGTTGTCGAAGATCTCGACCCGGTCGTTCGAGTTGACGACGATGCCGGAGCCCGCGGGAACGCTCGCGACCGGCGTGCCTTCGGCGCCGAAGTTGCCGGTATTGTTCGCGACGACGGTATTGCCGTACACGCGCGTGCTGTGCCCCGGCACGGGAAGGTCGGGCATGTTGAACACGAGGATGCCGCCGGTGTTGTTCGTGGCCGTGTTGCCGTACACGTCCGCGTTGCGCGTGTTCTCGATTTCGATGCCGGCGACGTTGTACTCGGCGCGGTTGTTGCGCACGATCACGTTCTCCGACTGGCCGACGTACAGCCCGGCATCCGATGCGCCGATGGCGACGCATTCCTCCAGCAGCAGGTTCGTCGTCTGCACCGGGTAGATGCCGTAGGCGCCGTTCTTCTCGTCGGGCCCGTTCGTCCACTCCGTGCGAACGCGCCGGATCACGATGTTGCGGCCCTCGTTGACCTTCAACCCGTCGCCCGCGGCATCCTCGATCGCGAGATCCTCGATCGTGAAGTCGCTGGCGTTCACGAGGAGCCCCTCGGCGCCCTGCACCTGGTCGCGGAACGACAGCACCGACCGGTCCATGCCCTCGCCGCGGATCGTCACGCCGGACACGTTCAGGGACAGCCCGCGGTTGATCCGGTGAACACCTGCCGGGATCGTGATGACGTCGCCGGGCTTTGCGGTGATGAGCTGGGTCTGGAGCTGCTTCTGGAATTCCAGCGCCGCCGCGTCCGGTGGCGGCTCCGGCGCTTTCGTGCAGGCGGCGAGCAGGATGGCGGCGAAGATGGTCGTTGCGCGCAAAATCGTTCCCCCGGTCAATTCCTGTCCGGACTATAGACGCGGGCGTCCGGTGCCGCAATTTGGCAGGCGGCCGGGACTCGGCAACAATGCGGACACGAACCCGCCGCCCGAGGTATCCCGATGTCCCGACCCCGCATACTCGCGTTTTCCGGCAGTGCCCGCCGAGAATCGTTCAACCAGCGCCTGGTGGAGTATGCGGCCGGCATCACGGCCGCGCGCGGCGCCGACGTCACGGTCGTCAATCTGCGGGACTTCCCGATGCCGATCATGAACCAGGATCTCGAGCGCGAGGAAGGCCCTCCCGAGCATGCGCTGCGCCTCAAGGCACTGCTCGTCGAACACGACGGCATCCTGCTCTCGGCACCCGAGTACAACGCTTCCATCACGCCGCTCCTCAAGAATTCGCTCGACTGGGTGTCGCGGCGCTGCGACGACGAGCCGCCGATGGCCTCGTACCGCGGCAAGACCGCCGCCCTCCTCTCCGCGTCGCCGGGGCGTCTCGGCGGCCTGCGCGGCCTCGTTCACGTGCGCGCCGTGCTCAACAACCTGGGCGTGCTGGTGCTCCCGAACCAGGTCTCGATCGCGGCGGCGGCCAAGGCCTTCGACGACGAGGGCAGGCTCGTGAACGACTTCGACATCGACCGGGTGGCGTCACTGGCCGATGACCTCGTCGACACGCTCGAGCGCCTCGCATGATGTCGCCGCGCATCATTGCCTTGTGCGCGACCGTGCTGTTCGTGGCCTGTAGCGGTCCGGCCGAAGGCGGAGACATCCCTATTGCCCGGGTGCAGGGCGCCGGTGCGGCCAGCTCGCTGGAAGGCCGGGAGGTCATCGTCGCGGGCATCGTGACCGGCGACTTCCAGGACGGGGACGGCGACGATACGCGGAACCTCGGGGGCTTCTACATCCAGAGTGAATCGCCCGACGACGATCCCGCGACCTCGGACGGTGTTTTCGTCTTCGAACAACGCGGCATGATCACCGACGTCGCCGTGGGCGACCGGGTCGGCGTCGTCGGCCGCGTGCAGGAGTTCTACGGCGAAACCCAGGTCGTCGCAAAGGCCGTGCGCAAGATCGGCCGCGGCCGCATCGAACCGACGGACGTGTCCCTTCCTGTCTCCGGCACGGTGAACAATTCGAGCGGCGACCCGATTGCCGACCTCGAGGCCTACGAAGGCATGCTGGTGCGGCTGTCCGGCCGGCTGACGATCACGAATCTCTACGAGCTGGAACGCTACGGCGCGATGGGGATATCGGCCGGCGGCCGGTTGTACCAGTTCACGACGGTCTCGCCGCCCGACGCCGCGGGCTACCGGCGGCACCGGGAGGCGAACGCGGCGCGCTCGCTGATCCTCGACGACGGCCGGCGCGACGCGAACCCCGGCACGGCACCGCACCGGGTGACACGCGTCGGCGACGAGGTCGATACGCCGGTCGGTGTGCTGCGCTACTCGCGAGGCAGCGGCGGCGGCGGCGAGGAGAACTGGCGCCTGATGCCTGTCCGGCCGCCGGCTTTCGTGGCCGCCAATCCGCGCCCGGCGGTGCCGGACGTGGGCGGCCGGGTGCGGGTCGCATCGGCGAACGCGCTGAACTTCTTTCCGCACATCGACACCGGCGCGCCGGCCTGTGGCCCGCGCGGCGAGGACGGCTGCCGCGGCGCGGACAGCGAGGCCGAACTTCGCCGGCAGCGAGATAAGCTGGTGGCGATGATCGACGGTCTCGGCGCGGACGTCGTCGCCCTGATGGAAGTGGAAAACGACGGCGACAACGCACTCGCGGCGCTGACCCTTGCAATGAACGCGGGCGCCGACGGCCGATGGTCCTACGTCGCGACCGGCTCGATCGGCGACGACGCCATTCGTACCGGCTTCCTGTACCGCGACGGCACGGTGGAACTCGCCGGACGGCACGCGATTCTCGATCGCGACGTCGACGCGCGCTTCGACGATGGCCGCAACCGCCCGGTGCTGGCGCAGACGTTTCGCGAGCGTGCGACCGGCGAGTCTTTTACCGTCGTCGTGCACCACCTGAAGTCCAAGGGCTCCGACTGCGACGACGCCGGGGACCCGAACGCGGGCGACGGACAGGGCAACTGCAATCGCACACGCGTGGACGCCGCGGAAGCCGTCGTGCGCTGGCTCGCCTCGGACCCGACCGGCAGCGACGACCCCGATTTCCTCCTCGTCGGCGACTTCAACGCGTACGCGTTCGAGGACCCGCTCAGGGTTCTGCGCGACGCGGGCTACGTGGACCTGCGCGCAGACGCGGACCCTCCGGCCTGGTCGTTCGTCTACGACGCACAGTCCGGCGCACTCGATCACGCGTTCGCGAGCCCGTCACTTGCCCGGCAGGTCACGGGCGCCGCGGAATGGCACATCAATGCCGACGAGGCGCCGCTGCTGGACTACAACCTGGAGAACGGCCGCGACCCCGGCCTCGGCCGCGGCCCGTACCGCGCCAGCGACCACGACCCGCTGCTGGTCGGCGTCGATCCCGGCGCCCGGCCATAAATAAGTCTTGACTTAATTAAGTATTTTCTTATCATGTGCCCATGGACGCTTTCCAGGCACTGGCCGACCCCACGCGCCGGCACATCATCGAACACCTCGCCGCCGGCGAGGCGTCGTTCGGAGACCTCGCCGACCGCTTCGCGATGAGCCGGCCGGCCGTCTCCCAGCACCTCAAGGTACTGCGGGACGCCGGCTTCGTCACGGCGCGCGCCGACGCGCAACGGCGCATCTACCGTCTCGACGCCGCGGCACTGTCCGAGGTCGAGGCCTGGCTCGAACGCGTCCGCCGATTCTGGAACCCGCGACTCGACGAACTGGCCCGCCAGCTCGAAGCCGCGCGGGACGACGCGCACACCGATACGAAGGAAAAATCATGAACACCTACGGCACATTGCTCGACGAACAGACCGTGCGCTTCGAGCGCGTCCTGCCCGGCCCGATCGAGAGGGTCTGGGCGTACATCACGGAGCCCGACAAGCGCGCGAGCTGGTTGTGCGGTGGCGACTACACGTTGCGGCCCGAGGGGAGCGTCGAGATGGTCTTCAACAATGCGCGCCTGTCGGGCCCGGACGATTGTGAACCGCCCGAGAAATACCGCTCCGTCAGCGGCGAGGTCCGGATGTCCGGCACGGTGCTGCGCTGCGAACCCCCGACGCTGCTCGAACACACCTGGGTGTTCGGTGACGAAGACTCGATCGTCCGCTACGAACTGGAAGCCGATGGGAAAGCCGTGCGCCTCGTATTGACGCACTCGCGCCTCGTGACGCCCGAGCAGATGCTCAGCGTCTGCGGCGGCTGGCACACGCACCTCGCCGTGCTGGAAGCCGTTCTCGACGACAGCGCGACGCCCCCGTTCTGGAGGACGCTCATTCCGCTCGAGCGGGAGTATGCGAACCGGCTCGGGCTCGGGTAGGCCACAACGGCGGCCCCCCCGGGCGGTGCAGGTACACGACCGCAGCGGTCAGCAGCAGGCCGGCGGCCGCGACGGTCGCCAGGAACAGGAAGTAGTGCTGGAAGCCGGCGAGCCCGGGGCTCGCGTCGAGGATGCGCCCCGTGATCGGCGCGAAGAAGATCTCCGGCGTGAAACCGATGACGGACACCAGCCCCACGGCGGCACCGGTCACGTGCCGCGGCGTCTCGTTTTCCTCGAGCAGCGCAAAGTACACGCCGCGCAGCGCGTAGACCGCGGCATAGCTGACGAACAGCATGGCGACGATGGCCGACACCGGCTGCGATGACGGCGCAAACAACGATACCGCACCGCAGGAAGCCAGCATCGCAACGAACGCGCCGCTAATCGCGCGCTTGGCCGTGAACCGGTCCGCAAGCAGTCCGGCGGCGATCGCCGCGACCGGGCGAAGGAAGGCGCCCCAGGTCGAGAAAAACGCGGCTTCGACCTCATCCATGCCGAGGACCTCGTTGGCATAGAGCGCGTAGTTGTCGAGCCCCTTGAAGCCGCAATAGGCACACGCAACGACACCGGCCTGCGCCCACACGACGGGGCGCGACAGCACTGCGCGCATGCCGGCGAGTGGCGAGGCGCCCGGCGCGCGGCGGCCGTGGTCGCCCGGGATCAGCAGCCACGCGGCCACGCCCGTCAGCGCGGTCAGCGCCGAGTACGCGAGGATGACGCGTGACAGCGCGGAGCGGCGTTCAGCGTCCGACGCCGATTCGACGACGTCCGGCATCGACGCGGCGAAAATGCTTGCCATGAGCAATGCCGCCAGCGCGGCCACCAGGCCGCGCCCGCCCTCCAGCAGGCCGAAGGCCATGCCCTGCGTGCCGCTACCGCCCCATTCGCGCGTCGCACGGATCAGCGCGCCCCAGAACAGCAGGATCGTCGCCACCCCCCAGAACGCGTACAGCATTCCCATGCCGGCGGCATTCGGGATCGTCGCCATCGCGACGCCGCCGGCCGCAGTCGCGAGCAGCGATGCGGTGAGCAGGCCGCGAGCCGGAAACCGGTCGGCGAGCGCGCCGCCGGGGAAATAGGAGAGAAACGCTACGACACCGTAGGCCGCGAACAGGTCACCCAGCAGCGTGTTCGAGAAACCGAAGGCCTCGAGCAGTGTGACGCGGAAATAGCGGGCCGTGTGGAACGGCAGCGCGAAGATCATTTCGCCGGCCACGATCAGCGTGACGATCGTCGCGAGCCGCGCCGAGCTGGATTCTGGCCGGTTCATCGCTGTGCAGTATACGGCACCGGCAGCCGGTGCCGTCGCTCACGTAGCGTCAGGTGCGCAGCCGGTAACCCGTCTTGAAGATCCAGCGCACGACGAGCAGGCAGGCGACGAGGAATCCCACGGTCGCGCCGATACTGAGCCCGACGGCCACGTCCGAGTGCTCGTAGAAGCTCCAGCGGAAGCCGCTGATGAGGTACACGATCGGATTGAACAGGCTGATCTTCTGCCAGGCCTCCGGCAGCATGCTGATCGAATAGAACGTGCCGCCGAGGAACGTCAGCGGCATGATCACGAGCACCGGGATGATCGTCAGTTTCTCCCAGCCGTCCGCCCAAACCCCGAGGATGAAGCCGAACAGGCAGAACGAGAACGACGTCAGGACGAGGAACAGCAACGCGACGAACGGGTGCGCGATATCGATGTCGACGAAAAAGTTCGCGGTAATGAAGATGATCGTGCCGATGATCACGGACTTCGTCGCTGCCGCACCAACATAGCCGAGCACGACCTCCACCCAGGAGACCGGCGCCGACAGCACCTCGAAGATCGTGCCGATGAAGCGCGGAAAATAGATCGCAAACGACGAGTTGGAGATACTTTCCGTCATGATCGACAGCATGATGAGGCCCGGCACAATGAACGCGCCATACGTGATGCCGTCGATCTCGCTGATGCGCGAGCCGATCGCGGAACCGAAGATCACGAAGTACAGCGACGTGGACAGTACCGGCGCGACGATGCTCTGCACGGCCGTGCGGAACATCCGCGCCATCTCGGAAAGATAGATCGCCTTGATGGCCTGGAAATTCATTGCGGTCTCTTCACGAGGTCGACGAAGATCTCCTCGAGCGAGCTTTGCGACGTATCGAGGTCATTGAAATGGATGCCGGCCTCCTGCAATGCCCCGAGCAGCCCCGTAATGCCGGTGCGGTTCTCGTTCGAATCGTAGGTGTACACGAGCTCGCTCCCGCCGGGCGCAAGTTCGAGCGCGAAAGCCCCGAGGGTTGCCGGTAAGCGGTCGAGCGGCGCGTTCAGGCTCAGCGTGAGCTGCTTCTTGCCGAGTTCGCGCATCAGGCGGCGCTTGTCCTGGACGAGGATGATCTCGCCGTGATTGATCACGCCGACCCGGTCGGCCATCTCCTCGGCTTCCTCGATGTAGTGCGTCGTCAGGATCACGGTCACGCCATCGTCGCGGAGCCGCGAGACGACTTTCCACATGTCCTGGCGCAGCTCCACGTCCACGCCGGCGGTCGGCTCGTCCAGGAACAGCAGCTCGGGCTCGTGCGCGAGCGCCTTCGCGATCAGGACGCGGCGCTTCATGCCACCCGACAGCGCGATGATCTTCGTGTCCCGCTTGTCCCACAGCGACAGCGACTTGAGCACTTTCTCCACGAGCGCGGGATCCGCCGGCTTGCCGAACAGTCCCCGGCTGAACGCCGCGGTCTGCTCCACGGTCGTGAACGAGTCGACCGGCAGTTCCTGCGGCACCAGTCCGACGAGCGCCCGCGTACGGCGAAACTCCGATGCGATATCGTGTCCGTTCACGTACGCGGTGCCGGACGTCGGGTTGACGATGCCGCAAATGATGTTGATCAGCGTGGTCTTGCCGGCCCCGTTCGGGCCGAGCAGCGCGAAGATCTCCCCGCGCTCGATCTCGAGGTTGATGTCCCTGAGCGCGACGAAGTCGCCGGCGTAGGTTTTGTTCAGGTTCTGGACGGAAAGGATCGCAGGCATGGCGGGCAATGGTACGCGAAGCGCGGACGCGCCGGCTACGGGCTTACGCCAGTCGCGTCCCCGGGGGCACGTCGGCATCCGGAACGCACAGCACGACCGCGCCGTCGGCGTCGTGAAAGCCCGTGACCAGGCACTCCGACATCAACGGGCCGATCTGCTTCTTCGGAAAATTGACCACTCCGACGACGAGGCGGCCGACGAGGTCCTCGGGCCTGTAGTGATCGGTGATCTGCGCGCTGGACTTTCGGTGCCCGACATCCGGCCCGAAGTCTACGTCCAGGACGTAGGCCGGCTTGCGGGCTTCCGGGAAACGGCGCGCCGCGACGACGCGGCCGACGCGGATGTCGACCTTGGCGAAGTCCGACCAGCTGATGGTGTTTTCCGCCGAACTCATGGCCGGCTCCGAAGTGCCCACTGAAAGGCGACACTGATACGGCGATCGCCCGCCGATTGCAAGCGGCTCACTCCGCCGCAACGCGCTTCAATATGCCGTCGGGCAGGTTCAGCGACTGGGACGACTCGATATCGATACGATTCCGGCCGGCCCGCTTCGACCGGTACAGCGCGCGGTCCGCGCGCACGATGGCGTCGGTCAGGCAGGTGTCCCGTTCGGACAGTGTCGACACGCCGAAGCTCGCCGTCATCTCGAGCGTTTCGCCGGCGGCCGTGATCGACCGGGTCTCGATGCGATCGCACAGCGCCCTGGCGATCGACGTTGCCACCTCGAGCGTCGTCCCCGGCAGCACGAGCGCAAACTCCTCCCCGCCCATCCGCGCGACGATGTCCTCGGCACGCCGGCGCTCCGCCAGGACGTGCGCGAAGTGCTGCAGGGCGTGGTCACCCGCCATGTGCCCATACCGGTCATTGATGTCCTTGAATCGATCGATGTCCGTCATGATGACCGAAACAGGCCGGCCGCTGCGGCGTGCGCCGGCGTAGACCAGCGCGGCCCGCTCGCTGAAACCGCGCCGATTCAGCAGGCCGGTGAGCTGGTCCTGTACCGCGATCTGCTTCATCTTCTCGGACAGGTCCGACGCGAGCATGAAGATCACGAACATGGCGAGCGCGATATACGCCGCGGGCAACGTGAGGTAGCGGAACTCGACGAAGGCCTGGAACAGGCGCTCGTTGCCGTCCGCGCCCTGCATGAAAGCCAGCGAGGAGGCGACCACCTGCACGATGCCGAACACGAGCATGGTGACGGCGGCCGCGAAATCGGCCGGGCGCACGGGCGTCCGGAACCGCAGCACCAGGAACGCGGAGATGAAGGCCATGACGGCCGCCGAGGCGGGCACGATCGCGGTCATGATGCCGACGTGACGGTCCACCAGCGTCGCCCAGATCGCAAGCGCGTAGAGCGCCGCGGTATACAACCACAGGCGCCCGGGACGAAAATGGACGTGTGTCCGCTCGATGTGGCCGCGAAGAATGAGCATGATCGCGACGAGGCCGATGCCGTTGACGACCAGCCAGAAGGCCTCGAACGATGGAAAGCGGTCGCGTGCCAGCGTGCAACCCCACTGCGCCGTCGCCAGGAGGAACGCGATCGCCCAGCTCAGCGTGTAGGGCTCGCGCACGAGGCTCTTCCACGCGATGAAGAAGATCAGCGAGATCATGGCGCTGGTCGTGAATAGCACGATCAGGACGTAGGTGACGGACGGGCTCATTGGTCTCGCGGAAATGCTCGTGAAAGCGGCCCACCATTATGCACCCTCGCGCCGCTCCGGCGCTGTACCGATCGCACACTTCCGGAGCATTCAGCCGCGAACTGAAATGCTTTTCACCTGCGCGACAACGCTGTCATCGGGCCGGAGCTGCATCAGGCGCAACGATCGCCGCGTAATCCGGGCCAGGAGCGGCGCGCCATCCGGCAGCCGCAGCTCGAGCAGCACGGCATGCGTGCCGTCGTCGCGAACCCCTGCCAGCACCGCGGGCAGGCGATTCAGGATCGACGACGATGCGTCGCTCCTGTCGCGCGAGATACTCACGTCGGATGCGCGCACGCGCACGCGCACCTTCTCGCCCGGTGCATGCCGTTCCGGGACGAACAGGCGCAATGCACCGATCGCCAGTTCGCTGAGGTCGTCGCCCGGATCGTAGGCGACCGCCACGGCGTCGAACACGACGCCCGCGTCGGCGCCTCCGAGCACGGGGAGGTCCGTGCGCAACAGCACGGACTGCAGCGGTCCGGATGCGACCACGCGGCCGTCCTCGAGCACCAGCAACTGGTCGCAAAGCCGGCAGACTTCGTCGAGCTGGTGCGAAACGTAGAGCACGGGGATCCCGGTCGCCGCACGCAGCTCCTTCACGCAGTCGAGGATGTCACGCCGGCGCGCCGCATCGAGCGCAGCGACCGGCTCATCCATTAACAGGAGTTTCGGCGCGCTCAGCAGCGCGCGCCCGATCGCGACGCGCTGCGCCTCGCCGCCCGACAGCCCGGCCGGCTTGCGCGACAACAGTGTCCCCAGCGAGAGCCGGTCGACGACGGTCTCGAAGGCGTCGCGGCCCGGCGACGGGCGGCGGCGCGCCCCGTATTCGAGATTGCGGCGTACATCGAGATGCGGAAACAGACGGGGTTCCTGGAAGACGTACGCGATGTCGCGCCGGTGCACCGGGCAGCGCCGGCCGTTCGCGCTGTCGTCGATGCGCTCGCCGCGGACGACGAGATGCGCGCTGTCCGCAACGTCCAGGCCGGCAATGCAGCGCAGCAGGCTCGTCTTGCCGGCCCCCGACGCGCCGAACAGGCCGGTGACCCCTTCGGTGCCGGCCGAGCCTTCCGCGTCGAGCCGGAACGCGCCGCGCGAGAGGCGGTACGCGAACTCGATGTCCGGGCTCGCCGTGCTCACGAGCGCCTCCGGCGGCGATTCGCGACATACATCAGGAGCAGGAACGCGAAGGCCAGCGCGAGCAACAGTGACGACAGCTCGTGCGCTGCCCCGTAGTTCAGGGTCTCGACGTGGTCGAAGATCGCAATCGACACCACGCGCGTTTCGCCCGGAATATTGCCACCGACCATCAGCACGACGCCGAACTCGCCCAGCGTGTGCGCGAAACTCAGCACCGCCGCCGCGAGGAAGCCGGGCGCCGCCAGCGGAACGGCTATGGAGAAGAACGCGTCGCGCGCCGTTGCGCCGAGCGTGCGGGCCGCCTCGATCTCGCCATCGCCGACGAGGTCGAAGGCTGCCTGCAACGGCTGCACGGCGAACGGCAGGCTGTAGACACAGGACGCGATGACGAGGCCGGCGAAGGAGAATGTCAGCGTCTCACCGGTCAGCGTGAACCACCAGGACCCCGGAGGCTGGTAGGGGCCGAGCAGGATCAGCAGGTAGAAGCCGAGCACGGTCGGGGGCAGGACGATCGGCAGTGCGACGACGGCCTGGACGACGGGCTTCCACGGCGCGCGGGAACGCGAGAGCCACCAGGCGATCGGCGTCGCGATCACGAGCAGCAGCAGCGTCGTGACGAACGCCAGCTCGAGCGACAGCGCGAGCGGGCCGAACACGTCGCCGGCGCGGCCGCCCGTCATGATCCCGGCCGCCGGTAACCGGCGTCCTCGATGATCGACTGCGCCTCGGGCGCGACGATCCAGTCGAGGAACGCGACGGCCGCCGCGTTTTCGTCCGCGCGTTCGAGGAGCACCCCCTGCTGCTCGATCGGCGCGTGCAGGTCCGCGGGCACCGGACTGGCGCAGCTCGCCTCCGGAAGCGCCGTCGACTCCAGCTGCGACGCGGCGACGAAGCCGATGCGTGCCCCGCCGCTGACCGCAAACTGCAGGGTCTGCGCCACGTTCTCGCCGAGCACCGCGTTCGGCGACAGCGACGCCCACAGGCCGGCGCGCTCGAGGTACTCGCGCGCGGCGGCGCCGTACGGGGCCAGGTCCGGGTTCGCCAGCGCGATGCGTCCGGCGCCGGGATCGCGCAGCGCCTCCAGGCAGTCGCGCCCCGCGAGCGCCGGGTCGCGCGACCAGGCCACGAGCCTGCCGATGGCGTAGGTGCGCCGGCTGCCGGCGTGCGCCAGGCCGTCCGCTTCCAGGCGCCGCGGACGTTCGACGTCTGCCGCGAGCAGGACATCGAACGGGGCGCCATTGACCGCCTGCGCGTAGAGCCGGCCGGTCGATCCGCTGACGAGCCGGACACGATGCCCCGTCCGCGTCTCGAACGCCCGCGCGAGTTCCCCGGCGGTCGTCGCGAAATTTGCCGCGACGGCCACGGTGACTTCGCCGGCGTGTGCCGCCAGCATGGATCCGAACAAAGCGACGAAGAGCAGGCTGCGCATCGACCCACGAAGATTACCGAACCATCGTGCACGATAGCGGACGCGCGGCGACGCTCCAAGATCGGGGGAATTCCGCAGAGCACCACGGGTCCAATCGCCCGGGGGACAGAGCCTATGACAGCACGCGAACCGCGCATCGCGCGACGGGACTTCCTGGCCTCGATCGGGCGCAGCGCCGGAGGCGTCGCCATGTTGCGGGCGATGGCCGCGATGGGCGTGGCCTCGTCGCTCGGCGCCTGCGGTGATTCGTCGGCGTCGACGGCCGGGATTCCGCGGCCACCGTCGGGTCCCCCGCGCTCGCCGCCGTCGCCGCGCCCCGGCGACTGGCCCGCCGGCATCGGCAACGGCCGCCGCGTGGTCGTGATCGGCGCCGGTATCGCCGGCCTGGTCGCCACGCTGGAACTCCGCCGCCTCGGCTATGCCTGCACGCTGCTGGAGGCGGCCGACCGCGCCGGCGGGCGGGTTCGCACGCTGCGCGCCGGCGATGCGCTGGTCGAAACGGACAGTGTGCAGCCGTGCCTGTTCGACCTGCACGAGAACCTGTACTTCAACGCCGGACCGTCGCGCATTCCGCACCACCACGAGTTCCTGCTCGGCTATTGCCGCGAGTTCGGCGTCGCCCTCGAAACCTTCGTCAACGACAATCGCGCGACGTGGCTGCAGCGGCAGGCGCAATTCGGCGGGGCACCGCAAGTCGCGCGGCGAATCGACGCCGACACGCGCGGCCACATCGCCGCGCTGTTGTCGACGGCCATCGACCGCAATGCCCTCGACGCCGAGCTGTCGGCAACGGACCGTACGCGCGTACTCGCGATGCTGCGCCAGTTCGGCGACCTCGATGCCTCGAGCGCGTACGCCGGCAGCCACCGCGCCGGCTTCCCGGGGCAGGAAGATGCCGGCAGCCGGGAACGCGGGACGCTGCTGCCCGCGCGCGACCTGCAGGAACTGATCGCGGACACGTTCTGGACCGCGCGACGCGCGTTCACGGACGGGCTGGACCAGCAGCCCGTCATGCTGCAGGCGGTCGGGGGCATGGACCGGATACCGAACGCGCTCGCGGCGCAGGTAGCGACGGAACTCGTACTGAACGCGCCCGTGACCGAGTTGCGCAAGACTGCAAGCGGCGTCCGCGTGGTGTACGAGAACATGGGCAGCGCGGTGGCGCTCGACGCGGACCACGGCGTCTGCTGCCTGCCCGCCAGCGTGCTCACCGGCATCCCGAACGACTTCGACGCGGCGCATCGCGCCGAGATCGGTGGCTTTGCCTATGCACCGGCCGTGCGCATCGCGTTCCAGGCGCCGCGCTTCTGGGAGCGCGAGCACAACCTGTACGGCGGCATCGCGTGGACCGACCAGGACATCACGCAGGTCTGGTACCCGAGCCACGGCTTCGGTGACGAGCAGGGCATCCTGCTCGGCGCCTACCTGTTCGGCGGCGCGGCCGGCGAGGCATTCACGAACCACACGCCGCCGCAGCGTCTCGACGCGACGCTCGCGCAGGCGGCGGCGCTGCACCCGGGCCTGCCGGGCGTGGCCGCGCGCGGCATCAGCGTCGCATGGAACAAGGTGCCGTGGCAGCTCGGCGCGTGGGGGCTGTCGACGCCGAGCGCGCTGTTGTCCGCCGACGGTGGCTACGTGTTTGCCGGCGAGCACCTCAGCATTTTGCCCGCCTGGCAGGAAGGCGCGATCCTGTCGGCCTACCGCGCGATCGATTCGGTGGTTGCCCGGGACAGCCAGGCGACCTGAGTCCTCAGGTGAGCGCGGCCTTGGCCTTGCGCCGCCACGCGTGCAACAGCGGTTCGGTATAGCCGTTCGGCTGCTCGACGCCGCGGAAGATGAGGTCGTGCGCCGCCCGGAACGCGAAGCTCGCCGCCGGGTCGTCGCTCATGCGGCGGTACGCCGGGTCGCCCGCGTTCTGCGCGTCGACGACGCCCGCCATCCGTTCCAGCGTCTCCTCGACCTGCGCCGCCGACACGACGCCGTGCAGTAGCCAGTTCGCGATGTGCTGGCTCGAGATGCGCAGCGTCGCGCGATCCTCCATCAGACCGACGTCGTTGATGTCGGGCACTTTCGAGCAGCCGATACCCTGCTCCACCCAGCGCACGACGTAGCCCAGGATGCCCTGCACGTTGTTGTCGAGTTCCGCCTGGATGTCGTCGGGGTCGAGCGTAGCCGGATCGCCGAGCGGCGGCGTCAGGATGTCGTTCAGGCTCGCAAGCGGCCGCTTCGCGAGCTGCGCCTGGCGCGCGCGCACGTCGACCCGGTGGTAGTGCATCGCGTGCAGCGTCGCCGCCGTGGGCGACGGCACCCACGCGCAGTTCGCGCCCGCCTCCGGGTGCGCCTGCTTCGTGTCCAGCATCTGCCGCATCTCGTCCGGCTTCGGCCACATGCCCTTGCCGATCTGCGCGTGCCCCGGGAGCCCGCAGCGGATGCCGATGTCGACGTTCCAGTCTTCGTACGCCGCGATCCACGGCTGTGCCTTGATCGTCTCCTTGCGCAGCACGGGCCCGGCATGCATCGACGTGTGAATCTCGTCGCCGGTGCGGTCGAGAAAGCCGGTGTTGATGAACACGAGCCGGTCGCGCACGGCGTGGATGCAGGCGGCGAGGTTCACGGTCGTGCGCCGCTCCTCGTCCATGACGCCGACCTTCAGCGTGTTCGCCTCGAGGCCGAGGATCGACTCGACCCGGCCGAACAGCGTGTTCGTGAACAGGACCTCCGCGGCCCCGTGCATCTTCGGCTTCACGATGTAGATGCTGCCGTAGCGGCTGTTCGGCAGGCGGTCGCCGCCTCGGCCGTTCGCCATCGCCGCCGCGGCGGTGACGAGCGCGTCGAGCATGCCCTCGAACATCTCGTTGCCGTCGGCATCCAGGACCGCATCCGTCGTCATCAGGTGTCCGACGTTGCGCACCAGCATCAGGCTGCGGCCGGACAGCGTCAGCGCGCCCCCGTCCGGCGCCGTGTAATGACGGTCCTCTACCAGTCGCCGGACGACGGTCTTGCCGCCCTTCGTGAACTCGGCCTCGAGGTCCCCGCGCATCAATCCGAGCCAGTTGCGGTACACGCCGACCTTGTCCGCCGCATCCACGGCGGCGACGGAGTCCTCGCAATCCTGGATCGTCGTGATCGCCGACTCCAGCACCACGTCGGCGAGATTCGACGGGGATCCGCGGCCGATGGGGTGACCGGGGTCGATCACGAGCTCGACGTGCAGCCCGTGGCGCGCGAACAGCAGCGTGAGTCGGTCGCCGTCACGGCCGTAGCCGGCGAACTGCGCACCGTCGGCCAGCACGGTCTCGCGCCCTCCGGCCAGCGCGACATGCACGCGCGCCGGCGTGCCGTCTTCGACCGAGTAACGGCTCACGTCGCGGTGACTGCCATCGGCGAGGGGCACGGCGGCGTCCAGGAAGTCCGCCGCCGCGTCGATGACGGCCTGTCCGCGCACCGCGTTGTAGCCGGCGCCGCGATCGCGGCCGCCGGACTCGGGGATCGCGTCGGTGCCGTACAACGCGTCGTACAGGCTGCCCCAGCGCGCGTTGCAGGCGTTCAGCGCGAAGCGTGCGTTGCTGACCGGTACGACGAGCTGCGGCCCCGCCACCTCGGCGATTTCCGCGTCGACGTTCGTGGTGCCGATTTCGAACGGCCCACCGGGCTCCTCCAGGTAGCCGATCGACTTGAGGAACGTCACGTAGTCCTCGTGTGCCCAGTCGGCCCCGCGTTGCCGGTGCCAGTCGTCGATCTGCGCCTGCAGCGCGTCCCGCCTCGCCAGCAGGTCCCGGTTCGTGGCGCCGAGCTCGGCGTTCAGCGCGGCAACGCCTGCCCAGAAAGCCGCCGGCTCGAGGCCGGCGGCGGGCAGGAGTTCGTTCTCGATGAAGTCGGAGAGAGACTGGGCGACCGTCAGGCCGTGCTCTTCGATTCGACGTGCGTCAGGCGACAAATTGCTCCTCCTCGGTACTGCCGTGCAACGCGGTCGTCGATGACAGCCCGTCCATGATCGTGTACTGCACCGCGTCGAAGTAACCGGCGCCGACTAGAGAATAGTGCTACGCTGCGCGGACGACGAACCGTTCGTCCTTGAACTCGCGCTGCTGAAGCAGCGAACAAGCATACATGCCGTCTTCCCGGTGCGCACGGCCGAGGCCCGACCATCCCGAATTCAGCGCGTGTCAGCCGGCTGATCGCGATGAACCGGGTCTGGTTGCCTTGCGGTACTCGCCCGGGCTCTTGCCGGTCCAGCGCCGGAACGCGCGCGAGAAATTGCTCTGGTCGGAGAAGCCGACGAGGAACGCAGTCTCCGTCTGCGAGTGCCGGCCGTCACGCAGGTAGGCCTGCGCGAGTTCGCGGCGCGTCTCGTCGAGCACGTCCCGGTACGACGTCCCCTCGGCGCTGAGCTGCCGCTGCAGCGTGCTCGCGCTGCGGTACAGGCGTGCGGCCACCTTTTCCTGGTCGACGGCGCCGCTCGGGAGCATTTGCACAAGCTGCGCGCGTACCTGGTGCGCCACCTTGCTGTTGTCGAGCGACCCGAGATAACGATCCGCAATCCTGCACGTGGCCTCTACCACGTCCGGGATCGATCCCGCGAGCGGCGACTCGATATCGGCCGGGTCGAAGTGCAGCGCCGTTCTCACGGCGCTGCGCTCGACCTCGCCCTGCGTGAGCGGCCGGTAGATGTCGGTAGGCGCCCCGGGTGGCAGAAAGACCTCGATCCTGCGCGGCAAGACTTCGCGCCCTGCCGACAACCGGCACATCTTGAGCACGCTGGCGATCTCGTTGTCGACGCGAAGCTTGCCCGGGTAGTCCCCCGATTCCGGGTAGCACTCGCTCAGCACGAGGCAATCGCCCTCGCGTTCGAAACCGAGGTCCGTCTCGCCGCTGTCGAAGATTGCCTCGTACCGCAGGAGCTTGCGGATGGCGTCCCCCAGCGTCGCGCTGGCGAGCCAGGTGTGGCCGATGACGAAGAAGTGCCGGGGTTCGCTGCGCAGACCGACGCGAATGCCCACCGCGGGATCGCCGCTCATCGCGAGGGCGCGTTCGAACATCGCGGTGACCACGCTGTTCGGCACGCGCTCGCCGGCGTCGGCCGGGCCGTCCGGGTCCAGTCCCAGCTCGGCGTAGGCGGACGCCGGATCCACGCCGTACTCCACCGCCAGCGTCTCGCCGATGCGATAGACCAGCAGCGCCAGTGAAGAAGGCTGAATCAACATCGTCGGGTAATAGCTCGGCCGCAACCGCCGGCCATGATACGTCGCGGTTGACGCAAATTGCACAAAAGCTGAGGTGTACGCACCAGAGCCGCCGGCGCCCCGTCTCCAGAATCTCATCCCGACAACGGAAGGAGACTCACATGTTGCGGTTGATACGGGGCGGCAAGGGCACGGTGGACAGGAACACCCGAATCGAGGATGCAGTGGCGGCGTATCTCAACGACCGGTTCGGCAGCGATGACAGCCCGATGGCGCGGCTCGACCGCTGGTCGCAACAGCGAATCACCGTGGAGAACATGGCCAAGCTCGCGCTCGTGCTCGAGTCCGGGGACCCGACCGAACACTGCTACCAGAATCTCATCCGCGAGATCGACACCGAGGCGGAGACCGGCATCTTCCTCGCGACGCCGGCCGCAAACGCGGCGCAGTTGCGACGACTGGCCGGCGAATCCGGCATCTCCGGCCGCCTGTACCAGCTACTGCCAGAGGTCGCGCCGGTGTTGTTCGCCGATGAATTGCAGCACTCGAACAAGAACCTCGACCTCGTCTGGGTATCGATCGAGGCCCGCTTCGACCGGGCAAACCTGGACGCGGAAATCTCGGAACTGATTCTCATGCACCTGCTCGACTCGGAAGAGACGGCATCCGATATGAGCGACGCGCTGCGCGCGATGTTGTACACGTTCCACGAAGACCTCGCCCGCCGCCGCTGCAGGCTGCCGCGGCTACTGAACGAACGCGCGACGCGGCACCTGGTCGGCCTGGTGCAGGGCCTGTCCGAACGCGCCGGGAGCTACGACGAACGCATCGTCGACATCGGCCAACGCGCCGGTACGGCCTGACGATCCCCCTGAAGCTGATACCGATATCAGCTTGTTGCCTGGCGGACTTCTTCGGAGGTCCGCCTTTTTCATGGGCCCGGGCGCGGCTTGCCAGCCACCGCCCACGGACGCTATATTCGAACTTGCTAATACATAAACCCGGCGATGCCGCATGCCCGCGCCCGAAGTACAGGCTTTCTTTGACACCACGACGAACACCGTCAGCTACGTCGTTACGGATCCCGCGACGGCGCATGCCGCGGTCATTGACCCGGTGCTCGACTTCGACGCCGCGTCGGGCCGTACGTCGACGGCATCGGCCGAACGTATCGTGGACTACGTTCGCGACAACGCGCTGAACGTCGACTGGATCCTCGAAACGCACGTCCACGCGGACCACCTGTCCGCCGCACCCTGGCTTCGCGATGCCGTCGGCGGACGCATCGGCATCGGCGAGCACGTGCGCACGGTCCAGGCGACGTTTCGCGACGTCTTCAACCTCGCGGATCTCGCGACCGACGGCCGCCAGTTCGACGAGCTTTTCGCCGATGGCGACCGCTTCTCCATCGGTGAGCTCGAGGCGCGCGTGCTGCACACGCCGGGCCACACGCCGGCCTGCGTGACCTACCGGATCGGCGATGCGGCTTTCGTCGGCGACACGCTGTTCATGCCGGACTACGGCACCGCGCGCACCGACTTTCCCGGCGGCAGCGCGGCGCGGCTGTACGATTCGATCCAGTCGATCTTTGCTCTCCCCGACGACACGCGCTTGTTCCTGTGTCACGACTACAAGGCGCCGGGCCGCGACGAGTTCGCCTGGGAAACGACGGTCGCCGCGCAGCGGGCGCACAACGTACACGTGCATGCCGGCGTCACGCGACAGGCGTTTATCGAAATGCGCGAGGCCCGCGATCACCAGCTCGGCATGCCGAAACTCCTGCTGCCGTCCATCCAGGTCAACGTGCGCGCCGGCAGCCTGCCGCCGCCGGAGGACAACGGCGTCGTCTACCTCAAGCTGCCGGTCGACCGGCTTTAGCCCGTTTCACGCCTCAGTCATCGCTGGCGGCGAGTCTCGCGCGAAAGCGCCGCATGCCGGCGATCCAGCGGTCGTGGTCGGCCGCCTTGCGCTGGGCGTAGGTCGCGACCTGCGGGTGCGGCAGCACGAGAAAACGCCCGTCCCGCGCGCCGTCGACGATCAGGTCGGCAGCCGTTTCCGGCGGCAGGATGCCGTCGACGTCGTTCCCGCCGAAGCCCCCGTCCGCGGCGCCGGAATCGTCCGGCATCCCGATCATCCGGGTTGCGACGGCCTGCGGGCACGCGACGGTGACGCGTATGCCGTCGTCCCCGTGCGTGATCGCCAGCGATTCGGCGAACGCGACGGCGGCATGTTTCGTCGCCGAGTAGGCGGCGTCACCAATCTGTGACAGCAGGCCCGCGGCCGACGCGATGTTGATGAACGCGCCGCCACCGCGCGGAATCATCCGTGGCAGCAGCGCGCGGGCGGCGTAGACGTGCGCCATCACGTTGATGCTCCAGCAGGCCTCCCAGCGATCGTCGACGGGCCCGAGCCTGCCTCCCCGGGAGGCGGCGCCGTCGTCGGCATCGCCATAGCCCACGCCGGCATTCGACACGAACAGGTCGATCGGACCGAGCGTTTCTTCCACCTCGGCGACCAGCGCCGCGAGATCGGCCTCGCTTGCAACGTCCAGGCAGTAGGCGTGACCACCGATGTCGGCCGCGACTCGCTCTGCCGCCCCGCCCTCGAGGTCGGCGACGACTACTGCATCCGCGACCGATGCCAGGCGACGGCTGAGTGCGCGGCCGATCCCGTGTCCGCCGCCGGTAACGACGGCGACCCGGGTTGCATCGAAGGCCTGCGACGACGATGCCCTGTCGGTCGTGTCTGGCATGGCTACAGCCGGTCTTTCATGCCGTACCACAGCATGCCCAGCACCATGCCAGGGTAGCGGAGCAGCGTTCCGCCGGGAAACGTGTGGGTCGGCAGGCTCGCCATGACGTCGAAGCGCTCCGCGGTTCCGGCGACGGCCTCCGCGATCGCCTTGCCGGCAAACGTCGCAATCGAAATACCGTGGCCCGAGTAGCCCTGCGCGAAGAACAGGTTCGGCGCAAGCCGTCCGAAGTGTGGCAGGCGATTGACGGTGACCGACAGCGTGCCCCCCCAGGCATAGTCGATGGCCATGTCGTCGAGCTGCGGGAACGTCTTCAGCATGTACGGTCGCACGAACGCGGTGATATCGCGCGGGAAGCCGCGCCGGTAGTTCTCGCCACCGCCGAACAGCAGCCGGTGGTCTTCGGTCGTGCGGTAATAGTTCACGACGAAGCGCGTATCATGCACGCCGAAGCGTCCGCTGATGAGCTCGCGCGCGCGCTCCTCGCCGAGCGGCTCGGTCGCAATGACGAAGTTGTTGATCGGCATAATCTTGCCGGCGACACGCGGTTCGAGCTTGTCGAGGTAGCCGTTGCACGCGAGCACGATGTGCGAGGCCGTCACGCTGCCGCTGGTCGTGCTGACGCGCGCCGGCTCCGCGCGGGTGTAGCCGGTCACCCGGGAATTCTCGAAAATGCGCACGCCGGCACCGTCGCAGGCTCCAGCAAGGCCGAGTGCGAAATTCAGCGGGTGCAGCGTCAACGCGTGCGGGTCGAACCAGCCTTCGAAGTAATCGTCATTCGCGACGAGCGCCCGGATGCCCTCGGCATCGACCGCGTGCGTGTCCGGGTAGTCGTAGCGCTCGGCGAGCGCCCGCGACAACTCCTCCGCCCAGCCGAGGTAGCGACGCGTATGGATGGCGACGAGTTGCCCGTTCTGCAGGTCGCAGTCGATCGAATGCCGGGCGACGCGCTCGCGAATCTCCGTCTTTGCTTCTTCCGCAAGCCGCCAGAGCGCGCGCGAGCCTTCCAGGCCGAACTTTTCCTCGGTCTCCAGGACGTCCTTGCGCTGGCCGCTGCCGACCAGCCCGCCGCAACGCCCGGAGGCCCCGTAGCCCAGTCGTTCGGCTTCCAGCAGCACCACGTCGAAACCGCGATCCGCGAGATTCAGCGCCGCGGACAGCCCGGTGAAGCCGCCGCCAATGACGCAGACATCGGCCTTCAGGTCGCCGGCAAGCGCCGGTCGGTCGACGAGGCCCTTCGCCGTCGCCGCGTACCAGGACACGGGGTAGCCGCGCGGCGGCTGCGCATTGTCTTTCGTCTCGGCGATGAGGGCACCAATGGTTACGTTACCGCTCGCGAACGGGTATCTCACACCAAGGCGCTGGTCGCGGCAACCCCCGGCCCATCATCCGGAATCAGCCGATCTTGCGATCGAACGGCCAGTACTCCGCGCGGCACTGCTTCGGGGTGAACGGCGCGAACAGGCCCATCATGAGCAGGGCGAAGCGGCCGCCCGCCGTCGGCTTGCCGGTCTCGACCAGCGCCTTGAGGTTCGCCGTGATGAAATTTCCGCCCGAGGTCATGTACTTCTCGGTCTTCGTACCGGTCGGAACGTTCTCGTTGATCAGCGTGAATTCCGTGCCTTCGGGGACCTCCTTCAGCACGTAGCGAACGACGCACAGCGGATCGTCGAAGCTCGTGAACTTGAACGTGTGCGCATAGCGGTGCGGCGGGTCGAACTCGAGCACCTCACCCACGACCGACGCGTACTTGCCGTCCTTCGACAGCATTCGGACCGGCGCACCCGGGGCGAGGCCCGGCGTCGCGCAGCGGCTGTTGAAGAAGAACGGCAACACGCTGTCGCAGCGCGTGAGTTCGGCCCAGACCTTGTGGATCGGCGCCCGGATCACGACGCGAAAGTACTGGCGCTCCGCCGCGGCATCGCCCTCGTCATGACCGGCTGCCGCCGTGTCGCTTCGGGAATCGTTCATGGTCGTCTCCTTCTCGATTCGCGGCGCTCAGCCGGCCGCGTCGTAAGCCTGCCTGAGCCAGTTCTTCAACTCCGCATCCGCGTCCTTCGGGCTCGCGAGCCGTACGCGATGGGTGACCATCGCATTGAAACTGCCCGACGCCTCCAGTCGGCCCGAGGGCTTCACGCCCTTCAGGTTGATGCCCACGTCGACCCGGTCTCTCGTCGACGGCTGCACCAGGGCGAACTGCTTCTTGCGCCGCAGGCTCACGTAGGTCTTCTTCGGCGAGACCTCCACGTCGTCACCGAACCCCGCGACCGTCTTCACCAGCTTGTCGTAGATCGGCCGCAGGCCGGCTTTCGCACCCGCGTACTGCCGGGCGACAGGGTCATCGGCGGCGCCACCGGCAGTGCGTTCGCGGTACTTGTGGGCGATCAGGTTCGCGTACCCGTGGGTCACACCACCCTCGCTTTTCAGGTGTTTCACGAATTCGCCGTGCATCTCGAAGGGCGTCTTCTCCAGAACGCGGAACCACTGGTCCAGCGACTTGCCGGTCTTGTCCTTCAGGTTGTCGATCATGGCCTGCGCGGCCTGTTCGGGGGTCTGGGGCATCACTCGTCCTCCGCGCGTTTACTCATCAGCGGCGCCCGGCGCGCGCCGGCCCCGCGTCGTCGTCGGCCGCTTCCACGGCACGTTTGAACTCGGTCAGGCGGCCGGCCCACTCGGCGCTGTACGCCGTGGTCCAGCGCTCGTAGATCATCTGGATCGGCGCGGCATTGAAATACAGGTGCCGGACGCGGCCCTTCTTCTCGGAGATGACGAGGCCGGCCTCTTCGAGGACGTTCAGGTGCTTCATGACCGCGATGCGGCTGACGTCGAAATGCCGGCAAACGCGCACGACGCTGCAGCCGGGCTCGGCCTTGAGGATGTCGAGGATCTCCCGGCGGGTGCCGGACGCCAGCGCGTGAAACACATTGTCCATGGACTCGGGCTTCATAAGTAACCATATGGTTACCTATTGAGCCCAGCCTGTCAATCGTCGGGATTCGACGGCGCCAGGCGCAGCAACCGCGGGCGCCGGCGGTCCGCGCGCAGGACCTCGACCGCAAAGCCGTTCCATTCGATCCGGTCGCCCGCCACCGGCAGGCGCTCCAACTGCTCGGTCACGAGCCCGCCGATCGTCGCGACATCGAGCGCCGGGTCCCAGGGAACTTCCAGCAGCGCGGACAGCTTGCGCAGGTCAACGTTGGCGCGCACGACGAGGGAGCCGTCGGCCTGCTGCGCGAAGTCGTCGGGAGGCACGTCCATCTCGTCGTGGATATCGCCGACGATCTCCTCCAGCACGTCTTCCAGCGTGGCAATCCCCTGCACACCGCCGTACTCGTCCACGATCACGGCCATGTGCCGCCGGCTCTGCTGATACGTGTTCAGCAGTCGCGGCAGCATGGCGGACTCGGGAACGATAAGCGGCTCGTGCCTCAGAAGCTCCCAGTCGATGGCGACGCCCGGGTTCTCGAGCAACCAGTTCAGCAACTCCTTCGCCAGGACAATGCCGGTCACGTCGTCGAGATCGCCGGTCGGCGAGTACGGGAACCGGCTGTGGCCGGTCTCCCTCAGCAGGGCAATGGTCCGCCGGCGGTCGAACGTGGCCGACAGGAAATGCACGTTGTCTCGCGGCAGCATGATGTCGCGGGCCTGCAGGTCCGCGAGCTGCGTCGCCCCGACCACCATCCCGGCCGTCCGGCGGCTGACAGCACCCTCGGTCCTCCCGAGCGACGCCAGCAGGCGGATTTCTTCTGCGGACGTGATTGGCGCCGCTTCGGCACGGCGCAGCGAACTCGATATCTTCTCGCTGACGAGTACCAGCGGCTTCAGCAGCACCGTCAGCCAATGTATGCCGTGCGCGACGGGGCGCGCGAGCAGACCCGAGTAGCTCACGCCCAGCGTCTTGGGGATGATCTCCGTGAACAACAGCACGGCCAGCGTGAACACGAGGGAGAAGATCCACAGGGTATCCGCCGCGAACACGCTGGAGTAACTGGCGCCCGCCACTGCGGCGCCGATTGTGTGCGCGGCCGTGTTCAGGATCAGGATCGCCGCAATCGGCACATCCATGTTCTGCTTGAAGCCGGCGAGCAGTTCTCCGGCCCGCTCGCCGCTGCGCCGCATGACCTCAATGCGGGAGCGGCGCACCGACAGCAGTACCGATTCGAAGATCGAACACAGGAATGAAACGACAAGCACGACCGCGACGGCGGTGATGAACAGCAGCATGATGACTCCCGGGTAAACCTGGGCGCAGACGAACACTTACCTTACACAATAATCGCCGGAGACTCGTCCGAGGTGCTAAGGTGAACCGATCACCGGCGGCAGTCCGGAAGAACAAGAACAAGGGGACAGATAATGACTGAGCACACGCTTTCGCCACTGACGCGACGGGCATTTTTGCGTGCCGGCAGCACCCTCGGGCTCGCCGCGACCGCCGCTTCGCCGGTGCGACTGCTCGCCGACGATGCCAGCCTCTCGCATGCGGATCTCGCCGACGCGCTGCGCGGCGACCTGATTCTTCCTTCAACGCCCGGCTATGACGACGCGCGAAGGGTCTGGAACGGCATGATCGACAAGCGACCGGCCGCCATCGCGCGTTGCACCGGTGTCGCGGACGTCATCGAGGCCGTCAAATATGCGCGCGCCAATTCGCTGCCCGTCTCGGTTCGTGGCGGCGGCCACAACGTCGCCGGCAAGGCCGTACGTGACGACGCACTCGTGATCGACCTGCAACCGATGCGCGGCATTCGGGTCGATGCCGCGAGCAAGACGGCACGCGCCGAGGGCGGCACCCGCTGGGGCGAACTGGACTTCGAGACTGACGCCTTCGACCTCGTTACGACCGGCGGCACGGTCTCGACGACGGGAGTTGCCGGGCTGACGCTTGGCGGCGGCCTGGGTTGGCTGATGCGCAAGCATGGCCTGAGCTGCGACAACCTCGTCGGCGCCGACGTCGTAACTGCCGACGGCGGGTTTCTCAGGGCAAGCGCCGACGAAAACGCCGACCTCTTCTGGGCGCTGCGCGGCGGCGGCGGCAACTTCGGCGTCGTGACATCGTTCGACTTCCAGCTGCACGATGCCGAGCCTATCGTCGGCGGTATTGCAATCTGGCCAGAGAGCCGACTGCGTGACCTGCTGCACTTCTTCCGCGAATTCACGGCTTCGGCACCGGACAATGTCACGACGATGGGGGGCATCATGGTAGGCGCACCGGACTCGCCGCTTGCCGGGCAGCACACCGGATGGATCGCGGTTTGCCACAGCGGCCCGGTTGATGCCGGTGAGACCTTGCTGAAATCGATAAAGTCCTTCGGCCCGCCGGCCGTCGACATGATCGCGCCAATGCCCTACCGCTCGCTGCAGACCATGTTCGACGGCGGAGCTGACCCGGGCGGGCGCAACTACTGGCGCTCGAACTTCATCGAGGAACTGTCGGATGAGGTCATCGATGCGCTGCTCGGCAGAGCCAGCGCCGGATTCCCCGGGCCCGGCCCGATGCTGCTACTCGAGCACATGGGCGGCGCCGTCGGGCGCGTCGGCGCTCACGATACGGCATTCTCCAGTCGCCACGCGAAGTACAATGTCGCGATCCTCAGCAGCTGGCAGGACCCGGCAGAGGATCGCGAACACATCGACTGGACGCGGGCCTTTGGCGATGAATTGAAGGCCTTTGCCACGGGCGGCGCGTACGTCAATTACATGACCGCCGACGAGAGTGCACAGCGAATCCAGGACACTTATAAGGCGAACCTGGAGCAACTGATCGAAGTGAAGCGGAAGTACGACCCGGCGAACTTTTTCAGCGGCAACCAGAACATCGCGCCGTAGCGAACGGCGGTCGCCCACGGCCCGGAAAGAACACGGCGGCGCACCTGCGCCGCCGTGTATAGGCTCAAGGAGCCGGGTCCCGGCTACCGGTGATGCGCAACCGCCGTACCGGCGTTCGCTGCCTCGACGTCGAAGCGGTCGAGGTTCATCACCTTCGTCCAGGCATCGACGAAGTCCTGCACAAACAGGGCTTCCCCGTCGGCCGCTGCGTAGGCTTCCGCCACCGCGCGCAGCTCGGAGTTCGAACCAAAGACAAGGTCGACAGGCGTGGCCGTCCACTTCAGCTCGTTGCTCGCGCGGTCCCTGCCCTCGTAGATGCCGTCGATCTCGTCCGACTTCGACCAGACCGTGGACATGTCGAGCAGGTTCACGAAAAACGCGGTGCCGAGAACGCCGGGCTTGTCGGTCAGCACACCGTGCCGCGACTGTCCGGCATTCGCGTTCAGCGCGCGCATGCCGCCAACCAACGCTGTCATTTCCGGCACGGTCAGGGTCAGCAGGTCCGCCTTCTCGACCATCATCTCCGCCGGCGATCCGTAGCTTCTCGCATCGTAGTAGTTGCGGAACGCGTCGGCCGTCGGCTCGAGCGCCGCGAACGACTGGACGTCCGTCATCGCCTGCGTGGCGTCCGTCCGGCCGGGCAGGAATGGCACGTCGATGTCGTAGCCGGCCTTTCTGGCCGCCTCCTCGATTGCCGCGTTGCCGCCCAGCACGATCACGTCGGCGAGCGAGACGCGTTTGCCGCGCGGCAGGGAGTCGTTGAACTTCTTCTGCACGTCGGCCAGCGTGTCGAGGACCTTCTTCAACGCCGCCGGATCATTGACGGCCCAGTCCTTCTGGGGCTCCAGGCGGATGCGTGCGCCATTGGCGCCACCGCGCATGTCAGAGCCGCGGTAGCTGGCGGCGGATGCCCAGGCCGTGCGCACGAGATCCGACGTGCTGACACCCGATTTGAGGATTGCGGCTTTCAGCTTGTCGGCGTCCTTGTCGTTGATCAGCGCGTGATCGACCGGCGGCACCGGGTCCTGCCAGGCGAAAACCTCTTCCGGCACTTCGCGGCCCAGGTAGCGCGCCCGCGGCCCGAGGTCGCGGTGCGTGAGCTTGAACCAGGCACGCGCGAACGCGGCGTCGAACTCCTTCGGATTGGCAAGGAAGCGCTCGGCGATGGCGCGGAAGCCCGGGTCCTCTTTCAGGCTGAGGTCGGTCGTCAGCATGATCGGCGGGTTGCGCTTGCCTTCGATGTGCGCATCCGGCACCAGGTTTGCGGCATATTCCTCGGTCGGAATCCAGACGGTCGCACCGGCCGGGGTCTTCGACTGCTTCCATTCGAAACGGAACAGGTTGTCGAGGAACAGGATCGACCAGGCCGTCGGTGTCGACGTCCACGCGCCTTCCAGGCCGCTGGTCATCGTATCGGCACCCTTGCCGCTGCCGCAGGAATTGGTCCAGCCGAGACCCTGCTCCTCGAGGCTCGCCGCGGCCGGTTCAGGGCCAACGCAGTCCACCTTCTTCGCGCCGTGCGTCTTGCCGAGCGTGTGACCGCCGGCGATCAGCGCGACGATCTCCTCGTCGTTCATCGCCATGCGGCCGAACGACTCGCGAATGTCCGCCGCGGCGGAGACCGGGTCGTTGTTGCCGTTCGGGCCTTCGGGATTCACGTAGATCAGTCCCATCTGGACCGCGGCGAGCGGGCGCTCCAGTTCGCCCATGTCGTCGTAGCGCTTGTCGTTCTCGAGCCACGTGGTCTCGGCACCCCAGTAGACGTGATCGGCCTCCCAGTCGTCGACGCGCCCGCCAGCGAAACCGAGCGTCTCGAAGCCCATCGACTCCAGCGCGACGTTCCCGGCGAGGATCATCAGGTCCGCCCAGGACACGTTGCGCCCGTACTTCTGCTTCACCGGCCACAACAGCCGACGTGCCTTGTCGAGATTCGCATTGTCCGGCCAGCTGTTCAGCGGCTCGAACCGCTGTTGCCCGCCGTCCGCCCCGCCGCGGCCGTCGTGTACGCGGTAGGTGCCCGCGCTGTGCCAGGCCATGCGGATCATCAGGCCGCCGTAGTGGCCCCAGTCCGCCGGCCACCAGTCCTGCGAGTCGGTGAGGACCGCCTCGACGTCTTTCTTCAGTTGCTCGTAGTCAACGCTGTTGAAAGCGGCGGCGTAGTCGAAATCGTCACCGTACGGATTGGAGCGTGCGTCGTGTGCCCGCAGTTGCTCCAGGTTCAGCGTGTCGGGCCACCAGAAGCGGTTGGTGGTCGGTTCGTTCTCGGCGGTCGCCTCTCCCGCCAGGCTCGCCAGTGACACCGTGACCGCCAACGCGGCCAGTGCTCGTATCGTGGGTATGCGCATTGGAGTTCTCCTGTTGACTCCCCCGGTTTAGACACAGTCTAAATTAGCACCCGGACGGGGTTCAGGAAAACAGGAAAATTCTTTCAAAATATCCGACTGAATCGATTGAATCGATCTGCGCAACGGCGCCGGGCTGCAGGCCCTACTCGGGCAGGACCTCGAAGGTCACGACCAGGGCAAGGTACTCGGACATCCTGCGGCCCTCGACCTCGGTTTCGCCCTCCACGGCGGCCTCCAGCCAGTAGCTGCCCGGCTCCTCGAAGGTCACACTGATGCGGCCGTCGGCGTCCGTGACGTAAACGTCGTCGCCGGCGCGGTTCCGGTAGCGATCCGCCCCTTTGACGATGCTGACCTCGAGCCCCTCGGCCGGTTTGCCACCTTGCAGGAGGCGAAACGCGGCGGTATCGCCGGCGAACAGGTCGTTCGGGTGGGAGTCGGGTACGAATTCCAGCCCCTTGCCGGTCGTCTCGAACACGGACAGCGTGGGCGCACCCAGCGTCACGTAGGTCGCCACGGTTCTGTTCGAGACAGCGAACTGCACGTCGGCCTTCTGGTCGAGGCCGGCCTCGAGGAACTCGGTGAGTGTGCCGCGGCGACGTTGCGGCTCGCCGTTCTCCGTCCAGCGTGCGAAGTACGTGTTGCCGTTCTCGGCGATGCGGTACGTGCCCTGTTGGGCCAGGTGCACGTCGAACACGGACCGGAGCTTGCCGGTTGCCGCGTTCTGAATCTCGACCTCGCTCCCGTCCGGCGCGGTGACGGCGATGTTGTCCAGCCGGAGCGGCACGTGATTCGGATAAAAAAGGTCGTTTGAGACTGCCGCGTCCACGGTGACCCACTGCTCGTTGCCGGACAACGTGAACGTCGATGGCAGAAGCCAGAAGCGGTGCGCCAGGGACGGCTGCGCCAGGAGTAGCGCCGTTATGCCGAAAGCCGCGGCACCGAGTTTGAGTGTCTTCTTCATGTTTGCACCTGCCGGAAGCTAGTGGGGAGTGATCTTGACGAGGACGTTGCCGAGTTCGTGCTCGCCCGCCGCCTGCGCCGAGAACGCCTCGTCGCCCCAGCGAAACGGGATCTTCAGCATTTCGCGTCCGCCGACTTCGCGCACGGCCTCGACAATCAACAGGTAGTCACCGTTCTCGAGCTGCGCGAGCGGCGGCGCGTCCACCGGGAATCGCAATTCATGGCGGCCGGGGCCCCGCGTCGCACCGGTCACGCCATCGACGGGCAGGTCCAGGTTTCGCCCGCTGCGGCGCCACCATTGCCGAAGGTCCTTCAACCAGGTCGTGCCTTCGCCTTCCGGGCCGTCGTCCAGTTGGTACCAGACGCCGAGATCGGCAGCGACGGTCTGGTCCTGCCTTGCGATCCAGATCGCGATGTACGGCTTATGGTATTCAGCGACATTGATGCGTGGCACCTCGACGTCGATATGCAGGTCCGCGGCGGCTACCTGGCCTGCAATTCCGGTGGCCAGTACGGCCAGCATGCTTCGAATCACGGAGACTCCTGTCAGTGCACGAATAGGACGACGAGAACGATCGGTAGCGCGAGGCCGGCCGCGGTCAGCGGCCACGTCGAACGGTGTCGGCGCGCCTGCATCTGCAACAACCACAGCCCGGTCAGGCAGAACAGCACACAGGCAGCCGCGAACACGTCGATGAACCAGGCCCAGGCGCTGCCGGTGTTGCGTCCCTTGTGCAAATCGTTGAGGTAGGCGACCACGCCACGGGTCGTCTTCTCGTAGACGGCTTCCCCGGACTCGAAATCGATGCTCAACCAGGCGTCGCCGCCGGGACGCGGCAACGCAACGTACGCGTCTACGTCGGTCCATTCCGCGTCGATACCGCCGGCACGCACGCCGAGGTGCCGGTCTAGCCAGTCGACGGTCTCGCCGGGCAGTTCCGCCGGCGCGGACTCACCGGTCGCCAGGCCGGTCAGCCGTTCGAGCTGGTCCGGCGGGAGGACAGCCGTGCGCGACTCCGTCACCGGGATAGCCGGTATCTGGTGTGCGTGGTTGAGCGTGATGCCGGTCGCCGAAAACAGCAGAACGCCGACCAGACAGACCGCACCCGACATCCAATGCCAGGTACGGGCCTGGCGTTTCCAAAAAAGTAGGTTCACGTTGGTTACGAATGATAATGATTCGCATTAATAGATCAAGTGGGTCGTTCGGCCGTACACGCGGCGGTATGAAGTCCGCGCGCGTATCTGCCGCGCTCCGCGCTCTTCGTGGCGATCCTGCGGCCGACGTGCCCGACCCGGCGTCGTCGAAGACCCACGGTTCCCCGGAGATGTGTAAGATAGACTCGTTCTAATCGGCAGGACGCGTCGCGTCCGGTTGGACGCCGGATCGATGGTATCGATCGGGCCGATCCCGGGACGGGGTGTTCCGACCTGCGCCGGGCGCTGCGCGCGCCTCAAGCAGGCCCGGTACCGGCCGATACCCTCTTTTCCCCCTGAACACGCTGGAGATCGCCCTTGCTTAAACCGCCGACGCCCCTGGACGAGACCGCGCGCCTGTTCAGCCTGCACTCGCTGCGCATCCTGGACACCCCTTCCGAGGAGCGATTCGACCGCATCACTCGCATGGCGAAACGCGTCTTTGGCGTGGACATCTGCCTGGTCAGCCTGGTCGACGCCCACCGGCAATGGTTCAAGTCACGGCAGGGGCTGGATGCCTGTGAAACCTCGCGGGAAATTTCGTTCTGCGGCCACAGCATCCTGGATGAAAGTGTTTTTGTGGTCGAAGACGCAGCGAAAGACGTGCGCTTTGCCGACAATCCACTCGTCACCGGCGATCCGCAGATCCGGTTTTATGCCGGCTGCCCGCTGCACGGCCCGGACCGGCATCGCATCGGCACGCTGTGCATCATCGATCGCCGTCCGCGTACGCTCTCGAAAGAGGACGAGGCGACGTTGCGCGACCTGGCGGCCATGGTCGAGGACGAACTGCGCGTCGCGTCGAAGGTGACGGTCGACGATCTCACCCAGGTTGCCAACCGGCGCGGTTTCAAGCTGGTCGCGAGCCACCTCCTTTCACTGTGCGAGCGCACGAACGCCCAGGCCGAGCTCTTGTACTTCGACCTGGACGGCTTCAAGGCGATCAATGACGATCACGGGCATGCGGCGGGCGACGAGATCCTGCAACATTTCGCGACGCTGCTGATCAAGTGCTTCCGCCACGCCGACGTGGTTGCCCGCCTCGGTGGCGACGAGTTTGTCGTGCTGCTCGCCGGAGCGCCGGGCGGCGCCCGCAAGGCGCTCGAGAGACTCGAGACCCTGGCAGAGGCCACCAACTGCTCGATCCGGCAGAGGCTCGCGTGGAGCGTGGGCTGCGTCCAGTACGATCCGGGGCGTCACGCCGACGTGGCCGACCTGCTGATCGACGCGGACGAACAGATGTACGCGAACAAGGCGGTCCGGCAGTCGTCGGGTCCGTGCCGGGACGCGAGTTAGGCGTCGCCTGTCACGGCGATCACTCCGCCGATTTCACCTTGAACTTCTGACCGCCCACCGACGCCTCGTACATCAGCCCGCCTTTCGCCTGCGTGAATATCGCGACGCCGCCGCTGTAGCTGGCATCCGCGGATGCGCCGGTCTTGACGGCGACGGCGGACGCCTGCGCACCGAGCTCGTAGTTTCCGCGCTTGAAATCGGCGAGCGCGACATCGTCTTTGAAGAAGATGAACTCGCTGTACGCCTGGCCACCCCACTGGAAGCCGATCGTCAGTTGAGTGAGCGTAACTTCCGCGGTGATGGCGCCTTTCTCGTAGAGCAGGCCTTTGCCGCGGGCGCCGCCGATGCCGATGCCGCCCTTGCCGACTGTCGGGATGATGACGTACGCGATGGCCGCATCGAAGAAGCGCTGCATGTCCGGGTCTTTCTCCAGCATCTCGGCCTTTGCTTCCCGCGCCTTCTCGTCCATCTCCTTGATTTCGTCCGGGTCCCAGCCTGCCGTGGCTGACGTGCCGAGAAACAAGAGCGACGCACACATCATCGTAATCAGGTTCTTCATGGCTACTCCGTCGTGTAGATATATTTATTCGGGCTCGATTGAAGGCAGTCTAAGTGATTCGCGCTTCGGATAGTAACGAATGGCGCGACGGGCCATCTAGTTCCGGTCGAAGTACACCGTCAGCGCCAGCGAAACGGCATAGTCGACCTCGTTGACCTGGTCCGCGTGCACGGTCGACCAGATCTGACCCGACACCTCGTAGCGATCGCTCAGAAGGTAGCCGATGGCGACACCCAGGTTCGTAAAGCTGTGAGCCAGCACCCTGTCGTGCTGCCACCATAGCTCGGTATCGAAGTCCGCAAGGTCCTGGTACGTGGGATCGTCCGTAAAGTCGTACGGAAGTTCGACGCCGTGCGGCGTGTACTTGTTCAGGAGAAAAACACTGCCGAAGAGCCTGGGCTGGAAGTAGTAGCCCGCGGATGCATACGACAACCAGTAGTCGACATTGATGTCCAGCGGTTTCTCGCGAACGACGTAGGCGAGGCTGCCGCTGAAGAACCAGTCGGAAAAGTAGGGTTGAAAGTCGAGCTGCACGCCGACGGGAACGCTCCACAGATTCGCTCCAATCGATGCTTTGCCGTAGAAGGGATAATCGTCGGCCGGTACGCCATATGCGAGAAACGGCATGACCCGAAACGGTCCGTGTGTCGTCAGGTAACGAATTCCTACGCTGAGGTCCTGGATGCCGCCATGATAGCTGCCGTCATCGACGAGCCTTCGGTCCGGTGGGTCGAAGTTTGAGAACTCGAGAAAGTTGTGCGGATTCGTGCCCTGGTGCCGCTTTCGGATGTACGGAAGGCTGGCGAAGACCGTCCATCGGTCATTGACCGGGTAGTCGCCGGACAACACCAGCGCGTGCGTGTCAGTGGTGCCGATGTCGCCGCCCGAACCAAAGATCGCGGAGTCATCGTAGAACTCGCCCGTTCGAATGTACTGGTACTCGACCCTGATGCTGGCGGGCCGGGCGTCATCGCCCTCTGCGCGTGCGCAGCCAACAGCCAGCATCATCAGCGTCCCGCAACACACCGCGACCGCGCGGCTGCCCGGACTCACTGGATGCCGCGGCGGTGACAACGCGCGATCAGCCCTGGACGGATCTGTTCCTGAGCACCCGGTGAATCGCCTTGAGATAATGTTTGATCTCGTCGCGATCGGCGACCAGGACGAATTCGTAGGATTGCTCGGCAATCGCCTGTTCGTCGAGACTCTGCACGACGGGCAGGTACGCGATCGCCGTATATCGGTCGTCGTCGAGGGCCTGAATGTCGTGGTACGAAGCGATGACCACGTCGATGTCGCCTTTCTCGAGCTCCGCGTCCAGTGTCAGCGGATCCACGGCGACACTCACCTTGTGGCCGGAACGCGCCAGTGCCGCGGCCAGGTCGCGCGCACTCTCGGTCGCACCGTAGATAAGGACGTTGCCGGGCAGTGGCGCCGCGTACTCGCGATAGGAAATCCCGGTGCCGACCCGGTACAACGCGTCGCTGCAGGCCACGGCGTCAGACGCGCAAGTGGCGATCAGGAGTGCGGGCAATAGCGTCGTAAGTTTCATGATCCACTTTTCACCGGATCCGCGGACGGTGCCACCGCCCAAACTATAGCAGATGGTCAGTCACCCGCAACGCGAAGGCACCGCGGCGCTACGGTTGCACGCCGAATTCCTGCAGGACCTTCGGCAGTCGGGCTCGCTCCTGCGCCATGCGCTCGTCGAGGCTCTCGAGGACCTGCCGGTACCTCGCGTTGTCGGCAAAGCGGGCGAAACAGGTGGAGTCGCTCACCACGTAGCGCCATGGCAACCGTACGCTCGCCGGCAGCCGCTCCAGCCAATTCAGCGCCTGCTCGTCTTCACCAAGAATCGCGTACGCACAGGCGCCATACACGCTCCGCCACCAGTCGTCTCCCTGCAGGTCGACATTGTCGAACCACCAGTTTGCATTCTCGATCGCCTCGGCCCGGTGGCCCGTGGCATCCAGCGCTTGTGCGAGTATCAGCCGCGCACTGAAGTCGATGAGTTGACGCGGTGGCTCGGGTTCCAGCATATCGAGGTCGCCGAAGATACGCACCGCTTCGCCGGGCTGCCCGGCCGCGTTGTAGGCGAAGGCCAGGAGGTAGCGCAGGTGCACGTCATCGGGTTCGTCGATTATGAGCAGCTGTGCCTCCTCGATGACCTCGTCGTATTGCGCCATCTTGAGCAATGCGCCGACGCCGGGTTCCGGCTGTAGCGCAAGTGCCGCGTCGTAGTCGCCGATGTCGATCAGCAACTCGGCCAGGGCCGCGACGTGCAGGGGATTTCCCGGCTCGGCATCGCGGGCACGGGTAGTCCAGGCGATGCTTTCGTCGATCCGACCGGTGAAGACCGACAGGCTGGCGAGAACGTGCCAGGCCTCCGGTCCGTCAAACCGCTCCCGAACCGTGTCCAGGACCTGTTGCGTTTCGCCGGTTCTGAAGTTACTGCCCAGGTAGAACCCGAGGTCCGCGTACCGGGTCAGGTTGGCCGGGTCGAGTTCCATCGCTTCTCTGAAATAGTCCGTCGCATCATTGCGGGTGTGAATCCAGTACCAGCTCGCGTACGCACCGAGCGCATCGACGTTGCTGGGGTTCAGATCTATTGCCCGACGCAGCGCCTCGCCCGCCTTGTCCGGCTCGTTGATCGCGAGGTACAGGGCGCCCAGCGTGACCTGCACTTCCGACAGGTCGGGATCGAGATCGAGCGCCCGGGCAATGACGTCGCTCGCGGCCGAAACGTCCCCACCGTACAGCAGCGCCCCCGCCAGGCGGCCGTGCGCGAGCGCGGACTCCGGATCGGCGAGCGTCGCTTCGCGGTAGTAGTAGATCGCCCGGTCGAGCGCAACGCGGTCGACCTCCGACTGCCCCTTCACCTCGTCCTCGTACTGGCTGCCGAGCCACATCAGGTCGAACGCATTGAAACTGGTATCGCGGGACGTCGCGGCAAGCGCCGGCAGTCCGGGCACGATCTGTTCGGCGACGCCGCGGGCAATGGACCGGTGTATCGTCATCAATGCCTGCTGGCTGGCCTGGTAGTCGCTGGTCCAGACCTGCGTGCTGGTCGAGGCATCGACCAGGTTGGCGACGACGTACACCTGGTCACCGAACCGCCGGACGCTGCCCTCCAGCACGTAGGCGACGTTCAGCGCTGCACGAATCTGCTGCACGTCCGCCGAGCGGCCCGCGAGCGAAAAGGACGAGGTCCGGGCAATGACCCGCAGCTCGGGATACTTGCCGAGCGAGTTGATGATGTCCTCGGACAAGCCGTCGCCGAGATATTGCTGGTCCTGGCGGACGCTCAGGTCCACGAACGGGAGCACGGCAACCGAATTGTCCAGCTCCCCGGTGGGCAGAGGTGCCCGGCCGGGACCGAGGAACCAGGCGATCGCGGCCAGCACCAGGACGGCACCGACGACGGCGGCGGGCCGACGCCAGCCCGCCGATGCCGGGGAACGGTCAGGTTGCGATACCGCCACGTCGGGACGGGTGACGATCACGTCGCCCACGAACATGTATCCGCGGCGAGGCAAGGTGCGGATCACCTCGCGCTGCGAGTCGCCGAGCGCGCGGCGGATATCGATCAGGCATTGCGCCAGCGAATCGTCCGTGACCGCCCGGTCTCCCCAGATCCGATCGTACAGCGTCTCCTTGCTGACCAGCCGGTTGTCGTTGTCGAGCAGCAACCGGAGCACGTCGAAGGACTGGGGCCGCAGCGGTATCCGGCCCTCGCTGCCCGACAGTTCCGCGCTCTGCTCGTCCAGCGTGAACTCGCCGAACCGGTAGACGCGGTGTCCCGACCCCGAACCGGACATGCACCCTCACCGCTCGATTGCCCGCAAGGGACCTAAATACAAGAATCGGCGGCAGATGTCGCGTACGGCCCGGGATGGCCGCGGGCGACTTTCGTGGTTTTTCGGGGTTTTTTCGTGATTACGGCGGCCCGCCCTCCCTAGTCTCCTGCTCCGTTCAGCACCAACAACGGAGGAGACAAAAAATGAGAAACGCCATAAGAACCGCCCGTTCCGCGATACTCGTGCTCGTCGCAGCGCTGTCCGTACAGGCCACCGCGTCGGCCGAGACGATCGTTACCGGGCTGCAGGGAGCGTCCGGCAGTACGATCGGACCCGGCGGCGACCTGTTCGTCACCGAAGGGGCGATCGGCCGGATAGCCAGGATCGATCGCAAGACCGGTGAAGTGACGACATTCGCCGAGGGACTGCCGCCTTCGCTGATCGGCATCGGGGGTGCGGTCGACGTGGCATTCGTCGGCTCGACAGCCTATGTGCTCGTAACGCTGGTCGGGCCGCCCTTCGGCGATGATGTCGATGGCATCTACCGTGTCGACGGCCCGAACAGCTTCTCGATCTTTGCCGACATCGGTGCGTACTCGGCGGCCAATCCGCCGGACACGCCGTTCGATCTGCCACAGGGCCTGCAGTTTGCGCTGGAGACTTACCGCGACGGGTTCCTCGTCACCGACGGTCACCACAATCGACTGCTGCGCGTCACGCGGCGCGGGAAAATCAAGGAGCTCGCGGCATTCGACAATATCGTGCCCACGGGACTCGAAACGCGGGGGAACACGATCTTCATGGCCCAGGCCGGCGCCGTTCCGCACCCGGCCGAGGACGGCAAGGTCGTCGCTCTATGGCCGAAGTCGCCGGTCGTCGTCGAGGTCGCATCCGGCGCGCCGTTGCTGGTGGACGTCGAGTTTGGCGGACCCTTCGCAATGTTCGGTCTCGCCCAGGGAGAGTACGGCGGTGGGGGTGCGGGAGCGCCGGCACTGCCGGGCACCGGATCCCTGGTGCGGGCAAACCGGCACGGCGGCTTCGACGTCATCGAAGACGGCCTCAACCTGCCGACGTCACTGGAAATCGTCGGCGATACGGCATACGTCGTCACACTGGCGGGAGACGTATTGAAGATCGACGATGTCGTGACCCGGCCATTTCGCAGGCATCGATGCCGCTGGCACTGACACGGCGGTCGCTGCGGCGGGCCCCGTCAGTGGACTCGCCGCAGCCCGGGTTCTGGAGCGGGTGATGGGAATCGAACCCACGTCATCAGCTTGGGAAGCTGAGGTTCTACCATTGAACTACACCCGCTTTTGAGGGAGCCAAGTCTCGCTTGGACTCTGCTGAGCACAAGAGTGAGAGTACGCGGATTCCAGCCGAAACTGAAGATCCCGTAAAAAGCCAGGACCTGCTTGATAGGATGCGAAACGTTAGCCGACCGATACCAGGGAGCACTATGAACCCCCTCTTGTTCAACGCCGCCATGTGTGTTGCTCTGGTCCTGGCGTCGTGCCAGGGCCATGCGCGCGAGCAACTGGCGTTTCCCACTGCTGAGGGGCACGGCAAGTACACCGTCGGGGGTCGTGGCGGCGCCGTATACGAGGTAACGAACCTGAATGACTCAGGCGAGGGTAGCCTTAGAGCAGCGGTCGAGGCGGAAGGCCCGCGCACCGTTGTATTCCGGGTGTCCGGTACCATCGACCTGGCTCGCAACCTGGAGATCAGTAATCCCTACATCACGATCGCGGGACAGACGGCACCCGGGGATGGCATAACCCTCAAACGTTACCCGCTGATCATTCACGCGGACGAGGTTATCATTCGGTACATTCGTGTGCGGCTTGGCGACGAGTCTGGTGGCGCAGAGGATGCAATCTCCAGTCGCTATACAACCAACCTTATTCTCGATCATGTCTCTGCGAGTTGGTCGGTCGACGAGACCCTATCTATTTACCATGGCAGCAATCTGACGGTGCAATGGAGCATCATCTCCGAGAGCCTTTACGAATCGAACCATACCAAGGCCGTTGCCAACCACGGCTACGGCGGGATATGGGGATCGAACTACAGCACTTATCACCACAACCTGCTCGCCCATCATTCCAGCCGAAATCCTCGCTTCGCCTCGGGGTGCGGCAACACTGACTATCGCAACAATGTGCTGTTCAACTGGGGCTACCATGCCACCTATGGCGGCGAGACGGTGCAGCAGGACAGCGACCGATTCCTGTTCTGTAATATCAATATGGTTGCGAATTACCAGAAGCCAGGCCCGGCAACCTTGCCGGGAGCGACCATGCATCGTATTGCCGCGCCCTGGTCCAGGGATAAAGAACACGATTACGGCAAGTGGTACGTGGCGGACAACGTCATTGAGGGCAACGAGTGGGTATCCGCGAACAACTGGTTAGGTGGCATTCAACCTCAGGACGGCGCACAGTACCTGGCGGGCTTGCAATTGAGCGAGCCATGGCCCTCCATGCCAATCGAACAGGAAACGGCTGAGGAAGCTCACGCCTCGGTCCTCGCGCACGCCGGTGCGTCACTTCCACGGCGCGATGCTGTCGATGTGCGTATTGTCGACGAGGCCAGAAACGGTTACGCAACCTACGAGGGCGTCACTTACGAAACGCACCACGAGGTGGTCGACCCGGGTAAGAAGAGTGGCATTATAGATTCTCAAACCGAGGTTGGCGGATGGCCGGACCTTCACTCGCTACCGGCTCCCGCCGACACGGACCACGACGGTATGCCCGATGAGTGGGAACGCTCGAATGGCCTCGATCCAAACGATGCCAGTGACCGGAACGTCGTCGGTGACGACGGCTATACGATGCTCGAGAATTACCTGAACAGCCTCGCCATGATGGACTAGTCCGAAGCTGCGACCCGCGCCACGACGCGACGGTACCGAGTGAGCGGCGGCGCTCCCGAATCGGTCACCTCGACCACGAGGTGAATGGTCTCACCCTGGGCAGCATCGTCGGGAACGGTAAACGAGGCTCGCTGTTCATCGGCAGCCTCGATCGACACAATGCCGGCATAGGTGTCGGCTTCCTCGAATTGCCACCAGCGATATTTCAGTGAATCGTCATCCGGATCGGTGGTGCCTGTGGCGTCAAGAATCACTTTCTGGCCCGAAACAACCTTCAGGTCCTGCGCATGAGCTAATTTGACGTCGGGCGGATGGTTCGAGTCTTCGTACGACATCACCGTCCAGTCCGCGCGAGCAGCAAAGTCATTCTGCACGGCCTCGGTCCACCGCCACATCGGCCGGAAATACTCCTTGACGCGCGGATTGTTGAATGTCGTCTCGCCCTGGCGCAGGCTGACCCTGCCCCAGGCGGAGCCGGTAAACCAACGCCCCTCCGGGTATTTGTAGTGGGGAGACGGCACCGGATCAAGCCAGGTGTTGTCACGGACCCGGACGAAGCGGCCACCCCACCCGCCCCAGTCCGGGGATTCAAGGCTGCGAAGACCCGTTGGAATGGTGTGCAGAAATGCCGGTGAATCCCCTTCGGAGCGGAAGTCGCCAGCCTGAAAGTCGTAGTCACCCGAAAGTCCGTGGCTTCCCTCCTCATGTGCCTTGTAAAGTGAACACAGTGGGCCATGATTCTCGAGGACGTTCTCCTTCATCCAATCCGCGCGCAGGTACGTCTGCATGGCCTCGGGTTGGACCTTGTTCCACTGGTACGCCATGGCCCAGAACTGATCTGAGATAATCGTTGGGATTTCGTATTTGCCCCACTGCGGCAATATGTAAGTCTGGTAGGTCCGGTCCTGCTCCCAAATGAAATAGAACCTCAATTTATTGGCTACCTCTGCCATTCTTTCCGGGTAGTCGTCTTCTATCTTCTTCAGGGCGCGTGCGATCGTATTTGGGCCACCCCAAGCCTGCAGCCATATCGGGCGGGGATCGGATTCGTCCAGCAGCACCTCGACAATAAGGTCTGATCCCGGCGTATCTTCCTCCATGTCGCCTTCAGATTTCACGTTCCCGAGCCGCGTACGGTCGTTGAGATACTCCGGGGAGGGGTAGTTTCCGTCGTGCTTGAGGAGGCTCGGATACACTTCGGCATAGGCTTCAAGGTATGGATCGATCCAGTCGTCTCCGGCCCATCGGTGTCCCTGCCAGTGATACTGGGAACTGGATGTGACGATAGCTTCAATATCCCATTCGTTAGCGTAGAGAAGAAAACGAACCATTGAGCATTCGTCGTCGACTTCGCCGTCGCTGGTGACGATTACTCGCGCCTTTTCTCCTGCCCACGCACCCGAACTCAAACAGAGCACGGCCACAACAGACAGCACGATGACAGTTAGTTGTCTCAACTCGGCCTCCCATAGCCGGCACGCAGTGTGCCCGACATCTATTCACCTCAATCGACATAGACTAACAGGAAGTTGTTGCCTCGATCCTTTGCAGGATGGCACTCGGGCAGCAGCTTATGATGCCTCGAGCTTCACGACGATACGAGTACTCGCCGGCGCCGTGATGCTGGCAGCCATCGTCGCGGGGACTGGCTGGGGAGCCTATTCGTTGCTGGGCAGGAGCGCCGTCGACCCGCTCCCGGCTACGGCGCGCAACATCATCTGCTCCGTACCCCTCGTCGTCGGCGCGGGCGTGGCATTCGCCGGCCATATCGGGCTCTCCGCATCCGGCGTATTGCTGGCGATCGCGTCCGTGCTGACCCTGGGCGGAATCTGGCTCGTCCTGTCCCGGCGATCGAGGCAGTCGGTCAAGCGCCCGAAACAGGAAGCCCCGTCAGAACCACGCGACCACGGCGACGACCAGCAGGAAGATAATCGACGAAAACTGGAAGACGACGTCGACCCGGTCGATGCGCCGCATGGCGGCCTCCTTTTCACCGTCCGGCGCCTTGAAGTACACGTTCGTGCCCCACGTGAACAGGATGAACAGGCCCAGCGCGATGATGTAGCTGCACGCGAACATCTTGTCCAGAAACGTCAGGTACGGCATCGGTGGCAGGCGCTCGTGGTAGGCCTGCTGCAGGAACACCATCGTCAGCAGGGCTGTCGACGGTATCGCCAGCCGCAGGTTCCCCATCGACCCCGCCAGCGACGGTGACAGCAGGACCACGCTCAGGACGACGAGCAACGGCAGCACCCGGCCAATGAAGGCACTCCGGATGTCCGCCGCATACTGGATCTTCAGTCTGACCTGCGCCATGGTCGGTGCGTACCAGGTGCCGAAGCGGCTGGCGTAGTGGTGCAGGAACGGCTCGAACGTGACACTGTTGAGCCGGTAGCCGCTCAGGTTGCCGGCGAGCCCCAGGAACCCGTTCTGTCGATGGTGCGGTATCAGCAGCGTCGAGCGGTACTTGTTCGACATCGAGCCGTGCGCAATCTCGACGATGAGCGGCAGTTCCAGCGTGGCGAACGGGTGGCGCTGGAGATTGTTCGCGTCGTCCAGGAACCGGCTGGAGAACCGATAGCGCTGGTAGTACCTGCCGGCCGAGAGCCGTTCCGGCGCGTCAGTCGCCACCTCGAACGTGGAGTCCCAGGTCTCGATGCGGTTCACGAGCCGGATCAGCTCGATCGGCCGGATGCCGTGCTCCTCCATGTGCGCCTGGGTCGCGGACGACCACTCCAGCCAGACAAACCCGTCCGCGGAGAACGTCTTCGACGTCAGCGACAGCGAGTACACTTTTTCGACGTGAATCCCGGCGTAGATGATGTCGTGATCGGCACGCAGGGAGTCGAGCGACCCCAGCGGCACGATCGATTCGGTTTCCTCGAAGATCTCGATCTGCGCGTGTTCACTGCCTGCCGCCTGCGCATGGCTGACGATGCCAGCGGCGAGCAGCATTACCGTTGCAAGGCGACCGACGAAATTGAACAGTTTCTTACTCGACATCGTTCTGCCCCGTCGCCCAGTCGCAAGCGATGCCACTGCTCCCGGCGAAGACATCGCTCAACGGCCGGGGATCAATGACGCCGGCATCGTGAACGATTTCGAACATGCCGTCGGCCTGGACCTCGCCGATGGCGGCGCGCTTGGCAAGATGATGATTGGGCCGGACTTCGACCCGCCCGTGCGGCGCGTCGAAGCCGATGCCCGTCAGCGCCTCCCGCACGAGCTTCGGGTCCGTGCTGCCGGCCGCCTCGGCACCCTTCGCCCACAGGTGAACCATCGTGTACGCCGTTTCGGCAGGATCGCTGACGACGCGGTGCGGGCCGTAATTGTCCCGGAACGCCGCCGTGAATTCCCGCGATGCCGGCGTGTCGAGACTCTGGAAATAGCTCCAGACCGCGTATGTGCCCTCGAGATTGCGCGCCCCGATCGCCGATACCTCCTCCTCGGCGATCGCGAAGCTCATGATCCTGTAGCCGTTCTCCGGCGTCAGCCCCTCGGCAAACGCGTGCGTGAAGAAGTCGACGTTGCTCTCGCCGTTGATGGTGTTGACGATCGCGCCGCCATCGGGGAGCGCGGCGCGTATGGCGTCGATCACCGGCGCGACATCCGCACCGTCGAGAGGAATGTAGCGCTCGCCCGAAACGCCACCCCCGAGAGACTCGACCTGGGCCGCGATGATCCGGTTGACCGTTCTCGGGTACACGTAGTCGGACCCGACCAGGAAGAACTCCGCGGCACCGTTCTCGAACAGCCAGCGTATCCCCGGCTCGACCTGCTGATTCGGCGTCGCGCCGAAGTAATAGACGTTGCGGGAACACTCCTGCCCTTCGTACGGCACCGGGTAGAACAGCAGGTGATCCGCGTCCTCGAACACCGGCAGCATCGCCTTGCGGCTCGCGGACGTCCAGCCGCCGAACACGACCGCGACCCTCTCGTCTTCGATGAGCTGACGCGCGCGAACGGCGAACGTCTCGGGATCAGACGCTCCGTCTTCCTCCACCGGCCGCAGCTCCAGCCTGCGGCCGTTCACGTTGATGCCGCCGGCCCGGTTAATCTCCGCGATGGCCATCAACTCCGCCTCGGCGACGGTGTTCTCCGAGATGGCCATGCTGCCGCTGCGCGAATGGAGCACCCCGACGCTGACGGCGCCGTCAAAACTTACGGAGGTCGATTGGCCGCCGCTGCAGGCGGCCATCGCCGCCAGCGCCAGCAGGCCGAAAGTGCGCAAGTCCCCGTTCACCGAAGCAACCGTATGAAAAACCAGGCCCGATCTTGCCCCAGACCAGCGCCAATCTAAAGCCGGCCGCCTATTCGCTCTTGCCGGCCTCGCTGATTTCCGATTTCGATGCAGTTTCTCGCAGGCTCTGCGCTTCCCGGGTTCGCAGCGTTTCGTGCACCGCGGCCGCGATGCGTGAGTGATCCCAGGCGGAGTTGAAGCGCAGCACGTTCGACATCAGCGTCGATATGTAGAACGGTTCACCCGGATCGTCCCCCTCGACGACGGCGACGGAGTTCATCATGTTCCGCACGTTGCCCATGTATTTCTCGCAGCGAAACCCTTCCTCCGGGCGGCACTGGTACAGCGAGCCGCTCTTGAAGAACACGGCCTCATCCTTGAGCTCCGGCGCATAGGCATACCGGTAGCGCCGTTTCGTCAGGTACAGGTACTTCTTCATCGCCAGGCTCGACCACTCGTCGACGAGCCGGCCCTGCTCGATGCGGAACATCAGGCGCGCGAGTTCCCGCGGTGTCGCGAAGGACATCGTTCCGGGCACCTTCTGCTTGGAATTCGTCGTCCACATCGAGCCCTGCTGGAGGTTGGCCGTGTCGATGCCGGCTTCCTGCAGGGGCTCCGTGACCACGGCCAGTGCCAGCGCCGCCAGCTCCCGCTTCGGCGTTTCCGCAAAGAAGCGCTCGCTCTCCTCGAAGCTCTTCGGGTACTCGCTGCCGAAGTGGCGGATGAGCATTGCTTCGCGCCAGATGATGGACCCGGCGCCGTTCGCGGAGGCGGAGATCGCGTGATCGAGCCACTCGCTGAGGCGGAACTCGTCCGCCGGCTGGATGACCGAGTAGTAGTTGCGCTTGTCCGCCTCGCTCCATTTCGGGACCTTGTGGATCTCGTTGCTCACCCATGACCCGGCCGGGGACACGGACTCGCGCAGCACGCGGGCGCGATCGGCCGGGTCGGGAAACGCTTCCGCGAGGACGTGAAACAGGGCGGCCATGCAGATGACTTTGCCGACGCTGCCGGCGTTCTGGCGGACATCCGGCCGCAATCCCGCCCAGCGGATGTCGTCCGGGTTCGACAGGTCCACGAGGACCATCGCGTAGCTGGGGTCGCGGTTGCGCAGCGCCTTCGTCAGGAACGCGGACAGGTCCGGGTCCTCCGGCAGCGCGTCGAAATCGGGGCCGGTGTAGTCGAGCAACCCGAGCCGGACACGGTCACTTCCCCAGAGCTGCCCCGGCGCCAGCTTCGCCGCGCCCGGCGTAATCTGTGCGAGCTGGAATCCCTCGAGCCGGCGGATGCCCGATTCCTCGATCCCGTCGAGGGGATAGGCGGATCCCGTGCCGGACAACGACAGCGCGGCTGCCAGGGCCAGGAGCCTTGCCGATGTTCTGCGTTTCATGACGTCACCTCGCGGGCTGCTCGTCCAGCGCCACCCGCGATTCGGCATCTGGCACTATCGATGAGGCGGGTCGACGCCCGCGGATCAGCTTGTCGGACGCACCGCTGCCACGTTCGACCAGCGGCCGGATCTGGAACAGCGTCAGCTCCCCGTCGACGAAGCCGAACTCGATATCCCAGGGCCGTGCCTGTCCATCGTCGTCGAGCACCGGCTTGTATTTCTGCGCGACTTCGGCGGCGAGATCCCGCAGCACGTCGATCTCGGCCGGCGTCAGCACCGGCCCGGACGCGGCCGGTCGCCACGCGACGCCGCCGTTCACGTCGATGTGGCGCTGAAACGGCGACTTGGCCTCCGACAGCACCTCGATGCCGTCGGGGAGTATCGCGATCGTCTCCGCCGCCTCGCCAGCCACCGCACCGCCGACGCCCCATGCGACCGAGGCCGTTAGTCCCGGCTGCGCGCGGTCGGCGAGGTTCGTCGTGACCAACACCCCCGACTTCGTGGCGGGCACGGACTTCATCAACAGCACCGACGCATAGATCTGTTCCGGGTTGGTGAGCACGCTCGAACGCCACGCGAGTGCCCGGGGGCTCAGGATCGACGACCACACCCTCGGAATCGCGGCCACTTGCGCGGCCGGGTCGACGACGTTCGGAATGGTTTCGTTCAGGCCCGCACCGGTGAACTGCGGCAGGTCTTCGACGTTCGTGTCGGACCGGACGAACACGCCGTAAGTGCCGGCCTCGCCGAACTGTTCCGCCATCACTGCCCTCAGTCGGGCGACGGCCGCGTCCGGCAACTCGAGCGCCGCGATTGCCGCGCGCACCGACGCCAGCTCTTCCGCGACAGCCTCCGCCGGCAGTTCGCCCTCGCGTCGCGCCTGGAACGCGTCGGCGATGCGCGCGCTCAGCCCGGCCGCCGCCAGGTGCTCCGCGTAGATCCCGAACGGTATTGCGATCGCCGGGGCAACGCGCCCCGGAAACAGGCGGTTGAGCTCGCCCAGGTTCGCCGCTTTCGGCCCGACGATGCGGCCCGACATGTCGCGACCGATCTCGTCGAGCGTCAGGAATCGGCGGACCGCCAGGTTCGGCACCGGCACCGTGACGCTCGCCTCTGCCCTGGCGGCAGCGCCGGTCTCCTGCGCGTCGGCGGGTTCGAGGATCACGCTGCCCTCGGATCCCACCAGCAACTGCACGACCCGGCCCTGCAGCGGCTCGAGCATGGCAACGGCGTCGAAATCGACGGCGACGTTCGGGATGCCGAAATTCCGGGCAAGGAGCTGCACGTGGGAAAGCGCGTTCCCTTCGCCGAGCGTCAGGATGCCGGCGACCGGCGTCAGCTCGGCGATCGTCTCGGGTATGACGACGATGTCGGTCGCCACGATCTCGGCGCCTTCGAGCGACTCCAGCGTGTCGAAAATCCGCAGCGGGCCTCTTGCCATACCGGGGTTCAGCGCCACGGCACCGCCGACCGGCTTGCCGGCGAACGCCGCCACGCTGCCGGAAAGGTCGTCAACGTCACGCGACAGCGCTCTGAGCGTGTCGCCCATCATCCACATGGGCGACCCGCGCAACAGGTCGTCGCTGAACCGGGCGGCGCGCGAGTCCAGCGCAGTGTAGCGCGTCAATGCCTCGGCGAACGTGTAGCGGATCGTGCCAATCGCCCAGCCCGGCGCGCGCTTCAGTCGCCGCACCGCGTAGCGGTACTCGGACAGCGACAACGACGTTTCCCCGATGGCCGTCGGTGCGATCGCGTCCAACTCGCTCTGCGACAGCAGGCCCGAGGCAAATGCACACTCGAGCAGTGAACGGCTGACCTGCAGCAAGTCTCCGCGCGTCAACGGCCGATCGGAGGCCATGCGCAAGTAGGCAATCTGCACGTCGGATTCCAGCTCGCGCATGGCGTCCACCATCGCCAGCCGGCGATCGGGCGGCAGCTCCGCGAACAGTGTCGACCGAGCAGATGCCATGGCGGCGCACAGGCCGCCTATGCGCTCAAGATCGTCGCGCGCGAGCGCCTGGTCCACGGACCGCCGCCAGCCGGAACCAGCCGGGCCGCTGCCGACCCTGGCGAGAGCCGCGTCGATGCGGGCCCGCCGCCCCGCCTCGCCGTACAGCGTATCCAGCGTATCGGCCAGGGCCCGACCCGTGGCAGCCACCGCTTCGTCGCGGCGCGCCGCCGACCACTCGCGCAGCCGCGGGCCGGTCGCCGCGCTGGGGTTGTTGTGGATCTCGATGCGCCATCTCTCGGCAGCGGGATCGAGTTCCGCGAGCTCGATGGCCTTGCGCCGCGCGTCACGCGCCAGGTCACTGTCCTCGCCGTGCGGAATCGTGCGTGCCAGTTCGCGCAGCAGCAGAAAGTTGTCGAGTGACCACTGCGTGTCGAGCATCAACTGCTTCAGCAGATCGGCACCCGTCCACTCCTCGTCCTCGATCTGCACCCGGCCGCGGTAGTTCCTTGCGCGGCGCAGGACCCAGCCGTCGTCGATGTCGACCAGGTATTGCTCCAGCGGCAGCTCCCGCAGCCGACCCTGACGTGGCTGGCTGTCCAGCAGATGCTCGAGCGGCGTCGCGGCGAAAATCGTCCCGACCGACCAGCCGAGTGCCGCCAGGCGCTCGCGCGCCGCCGAGTATTCCGCGTGCTGGCGCCCGCCGCCGCGCTCCTGGCAGGCGTAGGCGACCGGCGGCTGGACGGTGCCGTCATTGCAGAACCAGCGAATGCGCGAGTAAGGGCCGCGCGGGCTGTCGATCATCGCCTGCACGATACGGCGTGCCTCGGCCAGCTCGGCGTGCGTCGGCGGATCGAGCGGCGCCGCCATGGCCGACCCGGCGAGACACAGCGCCGCGATGCGCAGCGACGCGGCGCGCAGGTTTCCGGTTTGACGACTCACCGTGCTGCTCATTGTGGGCACTCCCGATTACGGGCAGTATTGACTCAAAGGTGTCATTCGCTCCTCGCAGCGAGCCCGATGCGCGGCGCCATGATCAGCCCAGATCATACGCGTCGGGTTCACCGGAGCAACGGTGTGCACATGCGGCTGTTCTCGTTCGTCCTTCTTGCCTTTTTCGCGGCACATGCCCCGGCCGAGGAATGGAAACCGCTGTACGAGCGGGTCGACCCCGGCCTGCAGCAAAGCCTGGAACAGCGGCTCGCCCAGAACCCGGAATGGGCGCGCTTGATCAGCCGCAAGAAGATGGCGATCGGCCTCGTCGACCTGAGCGGCGACACGCCCCGTTTCGCACGCGTCAACGGCAACCAGATGATGTATGCCGCCAGCCTGCCGAAGATCGCAATCCTGTTGGCGGCCTACGTCTCGTTCGAAGACGGCACGCTGGCGGAGACCGCCGAGGTCCATGAAGAGCTCGCGGACATGATTCGCGTGTCGAGCAATGCCGCGGCGACGCAGTTGATCGACCGCATCGGCATGCAGAAGATCCAGGCCGTCCTGAAGGACCCGCAGTACGGCTTCTACGACGAGAAACGCGGCGGCGGGCTTTGGGTCGGCAAACGCTACGCAACCGGCGGACCGCGCGTCGGCGACCCCATGCACGGGATCTCGCACGGGGCCACCGCAACCCAGGTTTGCCGCTTTTTCTACCTGTTGTCGGCCGGTCGGCTGATCAATGCCGAGCGCTCCGCGATGATGCTCCAGGATCTCGTCGACCCCCGGCTGCACCACAAGTTCGTTTCCCAGGTCGAGCAACGCGCGCCCAATGCGCGCATGTATCGCAAGTCCGGCACCTGGAAGCATTGGCACTCCGACGCGATACTCGTGCAGGGAACGGTCTGGCGTGACTATATACTCGTCGGCCTGGTCGAGAGTCCCGACGGCGAAACCGTGCTTCGGCAGGTTCTTCCCGCGGTCGAGGAACTGATCGTTCCCACGGAATTCGCGGAAACTTCCGACGACGCAGACTAGCTGCCGCCGGTTGCTCCTCCCAGGTGCCGAGACAAGCCCGTCCTGCTCATCGAGATCAGCCGTTGCGCGCCGCCTTCCCGCCAGTCCTGCATGAAGCGTTCGAACTCGGTCGCGGTTACCGGCTCGCAAATGAAGAAGCCCTGGACGCTGTGGCAACCCGACAGTTCCAGGAAATCCAGGACCTCCTGGCACTCTACACCTTCCGCGCAGGCCGTCATGCCGAGGTTTTCGGCAAGGTTGATCATCGCGCTCACCATCGTCTTCGCCTCGGCGCTGCCAGTGAGCTCCTGCACGAACGAGCGGTCGATCTTCAGCTCGGTGAACGGCATGCAGAAGAGCTGCTTCAATGACGAGTAGCCCGTGCCGAAGTCGTCGATCGCCAGGCCGATGCCTTTCAGCCGCAGCCGCGTCAGGATGTCCATCATGGCATCCGGATCGTTTGCGGCAGCGTTCTCCGTAACCTCCAGCGTCAGGGCTGACCCGTCCATGCCGTACTGATCGAGCAATCGCGAAATCGTGTCCGGGAGACTCACGTCGGTGAGCAGTTGCGGCGGCACGTTGACCGATACGTTGACCCTTTGCCCGCGCCTGGACCACGCGGCGCCCTGCCCGATGGCCTCCCGCAGCACGAAGTCGGTCAGCGGCGCCATCAGGTTCCCCTCCTCCGCCACTGCCAGGAACTGCCCCGGCAGCAGCAGGCCGAGCGCCGGATGCTGCCACCGGACCAGGGCCTCGGCCCCACCGATCGACCAGCGGCCGCGCTTGTCGATCCTGAGCTGCGGCTGGTAGTGGACCCGCAGTTGTTCCGCGTCGATGGCCTTGCGCATGTCGGCAGTGCTGATGGTCCTGCTTCGCGTCCCGGTCAGCAATGCCTCCAGCTCCGGCACCATGATGGGCTTCTGCAACACCCCGGCCATTCGCAGCCCGTGGGACTGACCCAGCCGCTCCGCGGCGTTCAGCACGCGCTGGTCCTCGCCACTGATCAGCAGGACCAGCGCCTCCGACCCCACCTTTGCGAGGTGGCGCAACAACTCGACGCCGTCGCAACCCGGCATGTTCAGGTCGAGAACGAGCATTGTGGGCTGGAACGCTTTGAGCGCCGCGACGAATTCCTCGGCATTGCCGCTGGTTCGAACCTCGAAGCCCAGCGCCTCGGCGACGGTCTTGAGGAGGACGCGGATACCCGCCTCGTCATCGACGACCAGCAGTCGGTCGGTGTTGATCTGCACTGTTCTTATTCCTCGTCCAGTAAGTTTCGCAGCGCCCGGGCCAGCTCTTCGTGGCGATACGGCTTGTTCAGAATTTCGTTGCCGCGCTTCAACAGTTGGTTGTCGAACACGGCGGTGTCGGTGTAGCCCGACGTAAACAGGATCTTTAGACCCGGGTAGTCCTCGAGCAGCTTTCGCGCGAGATCCGTTCCCGTCATTCCCCCGGGCATGATGATGTCGGTGAAGACCAGGTGGATGTCGTCGCGCTCGGCCATGATCGAGAGCGCCTCGGCACCACAGTTCGCCGGAACGACGGTATAACCGAGCGACGTCAGCAGATTGATCGCAACTTCCCGCACGCTGTCGTCGTCCTCGACGAGCAGAATCGTCTCGTCGCCGCCCGGCACGACCTCGTTCCCCTTCACGTGCTCGACGCGGTCTCCCTTCGCGGAACCGGATCGCGGAATGTAGATCTTGATCGTCGTGCCGTGCCCGACTTCACTGTAAATCTTGATGTGGCCCTGCGATTGCTTGACGAACCCGTAGACCATGCTCAGGCCCAGGCCGCTGCCCCGTCCGACCTCCTTGGTCGTGAAGAACGGTTCGAATACTTTCGGCAGGAACTCGCTCGAGATGCCGTGGCCGTTGTCGCTGACCGCGAGCATGACGTAGTCGCCCGGCACCACTTCCGGGTTCTGCGCGGTATAGGTCTCGTCCAGCACGGTGTTCGAGGTCTCGATCGTCAGGCGCCCGCTGGGCCCCATTGCGTCGCGCGCGTTCAGCGCGAGGTTGACCAGCGCATTCTCGAGCTGGCTGGGATCGATGCGCGCCAGCCAGAGGTCGTCCGCCAGCCTCGTATTCAACGTCACGTTCTGCGTGACCGTCCGCCTCAGCAGCGGCTCTATCTCCGCGATGAGATCGTTGATTCGCGTATTCTTCGGCGCGAGCAACTGGCGCCGTGAGAACGCCAGCAGGCGCTTGACCAGCTCCACCGCACGCATCGACGCATCGATCGCCGCCTTGACCGGGTGACTCAGCGCATGGTTGTAAGTCGCCGCGCGCTCCAGGAGCTGCAGGTTGCCGATGACGACGGTCAGCATGTTGTTGAAATCATGTGCGATACCGCCCGTCAGCTGGCCAACGGACTGCATTTTCTGCGCCTGCTGAAGCTGTGCCTCGGTTTCCTTTTGCCGGGAAACGTCCCGGACGCAACAGATCAGAATCGGCTCGTCCTCGGTCTCGAGCGGACTGAGGCGGATCTCCGCCGGAAACGTCGCGCCGTCCTTCCGGTGGCCGAATCGGTCGCCGGCGGTCCCCGCGAGGCTGAGTGAACCGTCACTGAAGTAGTCGAGGACGCTGCGCTCGTGCCCGGCTCCGTCGTCCGGGATCAGCGTTTCGATGTGCAGGCCGATCAGTTCCGACTCGCTGTAGGCGAACAGCGTGGTGGCCGGCGTGTTTGCCATGACGATTTTGCCGTCCTTCCTGATCGCGATGAGGGCATCCGGCGCCGCATCGAGAAAATTCATCAGGCGGCCCTCCGCCTGCTTCAGGTCGGTGATGTCGAACGCGCACCCGTGCCACTCCGCACGCTCACCGTTTTCGCGGCGCATACTTTTCAGGTAGCGCCGAATCCAGCGATAGTCGCCGTCCTTGTGCCTGAACCGGTGCTCGACGACCGCGGTATCCTCGTTCCACAACGCCTGGCGCTCACTGTCGAACCGCTCCCGGTCTTCAGGATGCATCAGGCTCAGGAAAAGCCTCGGGTTCGCTTCGAACTGCCCGACGTCATAGCCGAGCAGGTCGACGATCTTGTCGTTAACGAATTCGATGTCACTGGCGGCACCGGATTGCGAGCCCGACGTACGGTACAGCGCGGCCGGGACCGTCGAGAGCAGCATGCCGTCGCGGGAAATTCGCTTTCGAAGATCGCCGTCGCGCTGGATCACGGTCGCTGTTTCGGCCAGCAGCTGCTGACCGGCCAACTGCATGCGAAGTACGCCGAGCGCGATGAAGAACAAGCCGCCGACGATGAACGAATGCACGGCGATCATGAGCCCTTCGGTGAATGCGGCGGACAGCACGCCTTCCCGGACGAGAAGCGGAAACAGGACGTTTCCGACCTCGCCAACGGCGACAGAGCCCGAGCCCAGGAGAATGTAGGCCCAGCTCTTGCCCACCCTCGCAAAGTTCTCGCGGCGCACGCGCCAGAGCAGCACGTGTATCGCGACGACGACCGCGGCGATCAGGAATTGTGTGATGCCGGTGGTCATCGAAACGCGGGGGCAGACGTCGACTGCACGACCAGCACGGCCAGGGTCTCGACTTCGGCAAGTGCATCGAGCAAGTCGGGCATGTAGAAGGGCTTGCGAATCTGCCCATCGGGCATGTGGGCACAGCTTTCGACGACGTGGCTATCCGTCTGGCTTCCCGTCAGCAGGATCACGGCGATGCCGGAGAACTGCGGGTCCGACTTCAGGTCGGCGATCAGCTCCCTCGCGCTGTCGCCCGGAAGCTCCGTGTCGAGCAGTACCAGGGCCGGCGTCGGCGCGTGCAGGTACGGTCCTTCGCGCTTCATGTACGCCCGCGCCTCCGTTGCGTCGCCGACATGGTGCAGGCGGTTGTAGATCTTGGCCCGCTGCAGCGACGATCGGGTGTCGGCCAGCGTTTCCATGTCGCCGGAGATCAGCAGGACATCGGCCGCGCGTTGGGTCAGGTGGGCATTCATGTCGGGTTCCTGTGTTGTCGTTCGGAGTCGCTCTCGTCCGGCACCGGCTCGATCCGGGTCGGTCGCGCCCCGACTAATTGCAGATTGCATGCCAAGTTTCTCGTCGCCAGCGCCGGAAAATTAATCCTCTGTAAATCAGTTACTTATGTTGCTGACACCGCTGTCAACGGTCACGAAACGGGCACGAGCCCACGACATCCGGTGCCCGGGTCACGAAATAGCGTGACTGGACGGCGTATACTGAGATCTGTTCCGGGATCGCCATATGTGGACGCCATGACGACCGTTTCGGGGAAGGGCGCCAATATCCAATCGCTGGACAGGCTGAGCTGCGACATCGCGACTCGCCTGGTCAAGGCGAAGTCCCGTGCCATCGACAAGGAGATCCAACGCTCCCTGGCGGCGATCGGCGAGTTCTACGGCGTCGATAGCGTCGACTTCCGGCGCTTCAGCGACGACCGCGCGCGATCCGTCCTGGTCAGCTGGTGGGTCAGCAGTTCCCCGATCGGCGTCGCTTCGGATCTGGACAACGAGCGCATACCGTGGGCCGCGTACCAGATCCTGCAGGGCAAGACTGTTCGAATAGATCGGCTGGAAGACTTGCCATCCGAAGCGGCGGCGGGCCGCTCGCTGCTGCGGGAACTCGGTCTGCGAGCCGCGATGATGGTGCCGGTCCGCGCGGACGACCGCATCTACGGCGTCCTGATGCTCGCCACGCGCAACGACCGCGCCTGGACCGACGGTATCGAGGCCGAGGTGCGGGGGCTTGGCGACGTGCTCGCGATGGCCTATTCGCGGGCGCAACGTTTCGATGAGCTCTGGTCCAGCGAGGAGCGCTTGCGCGCCGTCATCGAGAACCAGACGGAATTCATCATCCGCGGCCTGCCCGACGGCACGCGGACCTGGGTGAACGACAGCTACTGCAAGTTCTTCGGGCAGTCCCGCGAGGAGATCATCGGGACGAACTTCATGCACCTGATCCCGCCCGAGGAGCGCCCGAAGGTCCGGGCACATCTCGAGGCTTTCACACCCGATGCACCGGTGCAAACGCTCGAGGTGCAAACGCGGCGTCCGTCGGGCGAGCTCGCGTGGCTGCACTGGATCGGCAAGGGGATCTTCGATGATTCCGGAGCGCTGCTCGAGATCCAGTCGGTCGGCCGCGACATTACCGACCAGCGGCGCGCCGAAACCGCGCTGAAGAAGAGCGAGGAACGGTACCGCAGGCTGTTCGAATCCGCGAATGACGCCATCCTGGTTCTGGAAGGCGACCGGTTCGTCGACTGCAACAGCAAGGCAATGGAAATTTTCGAACGCCGGCGCGAAGAGATCATCGGCAAGAGCCCGTGGGAGATCTCCGACAGGCTTCAGGCCGGCGGCTCGTCTCCCGTTGAGTTGAGCAAGGACCTGATCGCGCGCGGCCACGCGGGCAACGCCGTGCGGTTCGACTGGGTGCACGAGAAGATGGACGGCAGCACGGCGTACATGGACATCTCGCTGGCGCAGATTGAACTGGCGCCCGGGAAGCCGGCTCTCCTGGCCATCGTTCGGGACGTTACGGAGGCACGGCGAATTCAGGAGGACCTGGAGCGACGCGTGAGATTCCAGGCCCGCCTGACCGGCATGTCCTCCCGGATATTGCGCGGCCCCATCGAGGAGACCGCGCAACGCATCAATGCGGAACTGGAACAGATCGGAAGATCCTACGGCCTCGGCCGCATCTCCACCGGGTGGTACCCGAACCCGGCTTCGAAGATCGTCGAACGGTATGCCGGCTGGGATCTCAAACACAGAGAGTCGCCGCTACCGTCGCAGGACGAGCACGTAGAGCGAGTACCGTGGTTTTCGAAGCAGGTACTCGAGGGTGAAAAAGTCATCGTCGACGACGTGCGTGAACTGCCGCCGTCGGCGGCGATCGACCGGGAGACCCTCCTGGGCTGGGGCATACGATCTCTCGCGGTCTACCCGGTGCAGCTCGAGAACGAGATGGTGGGCTGGTGCGTCTTCTCCCGCTACGAACAACGCGACTGGGACGACATTACGAAGGTCGAGCTCGGACTGATTGCCGACGCCGTGATCGGCGCCTGCGCCGTGGTTCGGGCGACCCGGGAGCTGGTCACCAGCGAACAGGACCTCGCCCGGTCCCAGAAAGTCGCCCGCGTCGGCAGCTACATGGTTTCCTTCGACACCGTCCCGGTCGAGGATCCCCGCAGCGGCACGTTGAAAGTATCCGCCGAGTTCCGGCACCTGTTCGGACTCGATGAAGGGCCGGTGACGATCGAACAGGCGATGTCACGCATCCACGCGGATGATGTCGAGAGAATGGGCGAGAGTCTCGCGAATGCGGTTCAGCAGGACATCCGGAAGGTCGAGACGTTCCGGGTGATCCGGCCGGACGGGTCGACCGGGTACATCGAAAATCGCTTCCTGATCGTGCACGGCGGGCCGGCGCGCACGATCAGGATCTTCGGGACCTGCCAGGACGTCACCGAGCAATTCGAATCGAGGCAGGAGATCGAGCGCGCGCTGGTCGAGATCCAGGAGCTGAAAGACCGCTTGCAGGACGAGAACCTCCAGCTCCGCGAAGACATCCGGGTGGCGCACGGTTTCGACAAGATCGTCGGCACCAGTCCGAAGCTCCGGAAGGCGCTCCGGGCCGCGGAGAAGGTGGCGCCGACGGACGTGCCCGTCCTTATCCTCGGCGAAACCGGGACCGGGAAGGAATTGCTCGCGCAGTCCGTCCACGACCTCAGCCGCCGCAAGGACCGGGCCATGATCAGTGTCAACTGCGCCGCGTTGTCGAGAGATCTCATCGAGAGCGAACTGTTCGGCCACGAGAAGGGCGCGTTCACCGGTGCCGTCAGCCAGCGTCGCGGCCGCTTCGAGCGCGCAGACGGCGGTGCGTTGTTCATGGACGAAATCGGCGAACTGTCCGGCGAGCTGCAGGCAAAACTTCTCCGCGTGCTGCAGACGGGAGAGTTCGAACGCCTGGGTGGATCGACCACGTTGAAGGTCGACGTGCGGCTGATTGCGGCGACCAACAAGAACCTCCAGAAAGCCGTCGACAACGGCGAATTCCGGGCCGACCTGTACTACCGGATTGCGAGTTTCCCGATCGAATTGCCGCCCCTGCGCGAGCGTCGCGAGGACATACCATTACTGGCCGAGGTGCTGTCCAAGAAACACGCCAGGCAGATGGGCAAGGACGTGCAGTCCATTTCGGCGCGCACGCTGCGCTACCTGAGCGCGATGGACTGGCCCGGCAACGTCCGGGAGCTGGAAGGCTTCATCCAGCGGGCGCTGATCTCGACGGACGGCCCGGTACTCGACTACGCGGAGTCGCACGTCCGCAGGGACGACAGCGTCTCCCGGGCGCCCCTCGAATTCAGCGACCGTCCGACCGACATGCGGTCCGCCGAACGAGAGCACATACGCAACGTATTGGAGCGCTGCCGATGGGTCATCAGCGGCAAGGACGGGGCGGCTGCGAAGCTGAATCTCGCCCCGAGCACCCTCCGGTCCCGAATGAAGCGCCTCAACATCGAGAGGCCCGAATAACGCGCCGCGGCCCGGAGCCGGGCTAGGCGTCCCGCCCCCCCGAAGACCCGGCCTCCTTGCCGGCAATCCATCCTGCCAGCGGGTTTGCCGTCATGCCGTGCACGACGAGGCTGAGGATGACGGTGCATGCCACGACCAGGGCGATCAGCTTCGAGCCGGGCAGGCCCTCGTCCAGCACGATGACGGCAAACACGATGCTGGCCAGTCCGCGCGGCCCGAACCAGCCCAGGAACAGCTTGCTGTGCGTTTTCTCACCGCTGCCCGCGAGGGAAACGAAAATCGGCAGCATGCGCACGATGGTCAAACTGAGCACGGCGAACGCGAGCACCTGCCAGGTGATGCGGTCGTAGACCTGGTCGACCACGACGATGCCGAACAGCAACCAGGTCAGCAGGGCCAGCGTCTCGCCGATGCCCTCGGCGGGGTTTACGAGCGCATGCGTCTCGCGTTTCGTGAGAAAGCCGAACAGCGCGCCGCCGGTAAATGCGGCGATGTAGCCGCTGCCGTGCAGGCTCTGCGCGAGACCGAAGCAGGAAAACGCCAGCGCGACGACGGTGATCTGCACCCAGACGTCCGTGACCCAACCCCGGCGCTGGCACCAGCGGAACAACCCGGTGCCGACCGCGGTCATGCCGAGACCGACCAGCGCGCCGATACCGAGTTCCTCGGCCACGAGTGTCATCGCGAGCCCGCTGCCGAGTCCCTGCTCCGCACCGAGTTCCAGCGCGACGAACGCGAGGACGATGGGCACGCACAGCCCGTCGTTGAGGCCGCTTTCCACGTTCAGTCCTTCGCGCAATCTTACCGGCACCGCCTTGTTCGTGATCACCGGCTTGCCGAGCGCGGCGTCCGTCGCGGCCAGCATCGCGCCGAGGACCGCCGCCTCGTACACCGTGAGCGTGTCGAACATCACCAGCGCGAGGCAGAAGCCCAGGCCAATCGCCCCCGGCAGGCCGATCAGGAGCATGCGCGACGGAATGCCGAAACTCCGCTTCAGCGCGGCCAGGTTCGCGTTCGCCGCATCGACGAACAGAAACAGCGCCAGCGTGAGATCGGCCAGCACCCGCAACTCGGAGCCGGTGGCGGCACCCGGAAACCACCCGAGCACGGGCCCGATGACGACGCCCGTGGTCACGAAAATCATCGGCCCGGAGAAGACGCTGCGTTCGACCCGCCCTGCGACAATGCTGAACAGGAAGACGAAGATCGCGAGTACGGCGAGGTGTGCGTACATGGTGTTTCCTTCCGACTGTCGGCGCCGCCGATGCGACGTACGAAGTTACTCGACCGGCCCGAAGAGCCCGAGATCCAGCCGGGCGGACAGGCTGCGAATGGCGAGCTGCGCGCGAACGCTGTTCCCCTGCTCGTCCAGCCGCGGCGAAAACGCAGCGATCGACATCTTACCCGGCACGATGGCGACGATTCCGCCGCCGACACCGGACTTGGCCGGCAGCCCGACCTCCCACGCCCATTCGCCGGCATCGTCGTACATGCCCGCCATGGTCATCACGGCCAATACTGCCGAGACAGTCTCCGGCTCGAGCAGGCGCTGGCCGGTTGCCGGGTGCCTGCCCCCGTTCGCGAGCACCGCGCCCATCATCGCGAGCTGCTCGGTCGTCACGTCGACGGAACTCTGCCGGTTGTAGATATCGCGCACGGCCTCCGGCTCGCCATAGAGCCGGCCGTACTCGCGCAACAGCGCGGCAATGGCGCGGTTGCGCAGGCCGGTCTCGCGCACGGATGCGTAGACCGTCTCGTTCAGTTGCAGGTCGGCGCCGGCAAGCTGTCGGTACCAGCCGAGCAACCCGCTCCATTGCGCGTCAGGACCGTCGCCCGCGAGCAGGCTGACGGTTGCCATCGCCCCCGCGTTGACGAGCGGATTGACCGAGCGCTCGGCGTGCGCCTCGATCGCGTCGATGGAATTGAACGGGTACCCGGTCGGCTCGACGCCGACCTTCTCCCGGATGACGCCCCGCCCTCTCTGTTTCATGACGAGCGCCGCGGTGAACGGCTTCGCAGCCGACATGATCGCGAACGGGTGCCGCGCATCGCCGACGCTGACCGTGCGACCGTCCGCGAAGACGACGGCTATGGCCAACAGGTCCGGGTCGACATCCCCCAGCGCGGGTATGTAACCCGGCAGATTGCCGTCGCCGACGGGCTTCAGTTCCGCATGAATCACGGCCAGCAACGCGCGCATCTCGTCGACGGACGATACTGCGTCCGCGCGGGCCGCAACGGCAAACGCGATGGCAATACTGCCGGCGAAAAAGCGCGCGCCCAGCAACTTCAGGTTCATGGCGCCGGCGCCCTTCCCGAGCCGATGGTCTTGTCCAGCCAGTCCAGCATCTCGGCCGAGGCGAGCAGCACGTTCTCGCGGGCCCAGTAGTGATGCCCTTCGACGGGCAGCTCGACGTAGCGGACCGTCGCGCCCTGGCCCAGGAGTGCGTGTACAAAGCGCCGGGCCTGCATTGGCGGAGTGCCCGGATTCGGGTCGCCGCCGCCGTGGATCAGCAGGATCGGCTTCGTCAGCTTGTCTGCGTGAAAGAACGGCGAGACGTTCGCGTACATCTCGCCCGCGTCCCAGAACGACCGCCGCTCGTGCTGGAAGCCGTAAGGCGTCAGCGTGCGATTGTAGGCGCCGCTCATGCAGATCGCGGTCGCGAACAGGTCGGTGTGGATCAGCAGGTTCGCGGACGAAAACGAACCGTAGCTCCGCCCGGCGACCGCGACCCTCGAAGGGTCGGTTACGCCCAGCGACACGAGATGGTCCACCGCGGCTTCCAGGCTCGACGCGAGCTGCGGCAGGTACGCGTCGTTCACCGTGCTGCCCTCGTACATTATCGGGACCGTCGGGTTCATGAGAACGGCGTAGCCGGCGACGACCGCGGCGAGTGGCGAGGGCCCCTTCACGCGGTGGTACTGGAACGCCCGCAGGTCGAGTTGCTCAGCCTGCGCCCGGTCGGTGAATTCGTAGGGGTAGATCCACACGAGCGTCGGCACGCGCGTGCCCTTCCGGTAGCCTGCCGGCAGGTACAGCGTGCCGGACAACGCGATGCCATCGGCACGCTCGAAGTGCAACACTTCGCGCGTCACGCCGTCCAGCTGCGGATACGGGTTCTCCTGTTTCGTCAGCGCCTCGCGCCCGGACGGGGTATGCAGGAACAGGCGCGGCGCGTCGGCCTCGGTTTCGCGCGCGGTCACGAACGTCGTGCGCGCCGGATCCAGAACACCCAGCACCCGCTCGAACTCGCCTGCCTTCGCTTCGAAGACGCGCCTCGTCTGCCCGGTCTTGAAGTCGAACGCGTCGAGGAACGGCCGCGGACCGCCGGGGCTCTCGCCGTCGCCGGCGAGGAAGATGACGCCGTTCGCCTCGAGCACGGGCCCGGACGCTCCGTCCACGCGCAGCGCCTGCCCCGGGTTCTCGTAGTCGTTGCCGGTCGTCCCGCTCCAGACCGCGCGCATGGCGCCATCGACCCGCGCGTGCAGGGTCACGCCGTTCTCTTCATCGGAGGACGTGGCATACCAGGGCGTGCCGGCGCTGGTCCAGCCGAAGCGCTTGATGACCCTGTCGCTCTGCACGACCTCGCGCCGCTCGCCGGTGAAAGGCGCGTCGAACTCGATCCAGTGGTGCACGCGCCCGCCGTCCTCGTCGCTCGACTCGATGTAGCCCAGCGTGACCGGCGTGCCGGATTTCCAGGACATTCGGGTCGGCCGGTCGCGGGCCTCGTCGTCCTCGACATTACCGTCGCCACCGGACGCGTACAGTCGGCGCCCGTTGCCGAGGTCCCAGATCTCGACGACGCTGGGAAAATGGCGTGCCGGTCGCAGCCGCGAGTACGGCTTTCCAACGCGCGTAACCGCGACATAGGCACCGTCCGGCGACACGTCGAACTTCTCGATGAGACCGTCGATCCCGGAAACGCGCCGGACCGACCCGTCCGTGCCGACGTGCGCGAAACCGACCGAGAAATGGTGCTCGAACAGCGCGTCGTCCCACTCGTTGTGCAGCAGGTTCGCATACGTGCGTACCGGGTCCGGCTCGCCTTCGTGCGAGATGACCATCGGTGCCGCAAAGGGTGCGGGCTCGGGCGCAACGTTCGCCGTTGTGACGCGACAGAGCAGTCCGTCGTTGCCGGCCCAGCGGCACGGCTCGCCCCAGCCCGCGTGCACGCCGGCCTCGATCACGCGCTCCCTGCCACGCTCGATATCGAACAGCCGCAGCTGTGACGATCCGCCGGACTGTGCCAGCGCGGACAACCAGCGGCCGTCCGGCGAGTACGCCACGAACTCGAGCAGGGCGCCGTCCGCGGGCCGCCACGTCCTTGTCACTTTCGTGCTGCCGTCCGCCGAGATGACATCGACGTGCGTGACGAGCGGTTCGATGCCGGACGTTCGAGACCCGGGCTCGTAACGAAAACCGGCGAGCCCGAGCCGCGGCCGCATCAGCCGTTCCATGCCGATCACGGGCTCGCGATACAGTAGCGCAACCCGCCGCGACGGCGGATGCACCAGGAACTCCGGCGGACGCGCAGCCGTCAACAACGCCGTCACGTCGGGCGGCGGCTCACGGTAGTCGCCCGAGAGCTCGGCGGGCACCGCCGCTGATGCCATCGGGAACAGAAAACAGCCGAACACAAGACCCGCAGTTCGCGACCTTACGCCCATAGTGCTACCCTTCGTCGGGTTCGGTACGAGACCAATACCGCGAGCCTAACATGAGCGAATCTTCGCGCGTGCTACCGACCTGCCTGCTGATGTTCCTGGGGATCACCGCTCTCCCTCCGGCATCCGCCGCCGATGCCGACATCGACTCGCTCGAGCGGGACCTCGCCCGGCAGAAAAAAGCACTGGCGGAACTCGAGGCCGAGCTCGACCGTCTCAAGGCTGCCGAAAGTGCCGGGACTGCGGACAGCGTGAATTCCGTACCCGCGCCGGTCCCGACCTCGGTGGAAATCGCCGGGTATGCGAACGTCGACCTCATCTACGACTTCGACCGCGTGGCGCCCGAGTACGATGCCACGCTCGTGCCGACGACGATCCCCACGGTGCCCGGCCAGTACGGCAGCGACGGCAACTTCATCGGCAGCGTCAAGCAGACGAAGCTGTCGATCACGAGCCGGGGCCACACGCCGCTGGGCGCGGTCAGCGCGTGGTTCGAGTTCGACCTGTTCGGCACCGGCTCCAATGCCGGCCAGACGACGTTCAACCTGCGGCACGCGTGGATCGAACTCGGGGACTGGGGTGTCGGGCAGACCTGGTCCAGCTTCATGGACATCTCGACCTGGCCGAACGTCTACGACTGGTGGGGGCCGTCGGCCATGGCGCTCAACCGCAACGTGCAGCTGCGCTACACGTTCCCGCAGAAGATCGGGGGCGGACAGCTCGCGCTGGCGATCGAGAAGCAGAACGGCAGCTTCAACGTCGACCCCCTGAACGAACTCGCACCGGCGCTGGCGGAAAGCGTGTCGACGAAGAGCGAGCTACCGGACTTGATTGCGCGCTGGCGCCTCGAGCAGGACTGGGGTCATTTCCAGGCTGCCGGCGTGCTGCGCAAGCTGTCCTACGAGACGCTGCTGACGCCGAACAACAACCCGAGTGGCGACGAGACCGGCTGGGGACTCAACCTGACCGGCAGCATCAATACCCTCGGGCGCGACCAGCTCAAGCTCGGCCTGGTGTTCGGCGACGGCATCGCGAGCTTCATCAACGACGGCGGCGGCTCGAACCTGGCACTGGATTCCGAGGGTGCCGGCGTCGACGTCGTCGCGACGCGGTCGGTCGGCATCCTCGTGTACTACGACCACTACTGGTCCGACCAGTGGAGCTCGTCGATCGGCTTCTCGCAGAACGACAACGACCTGACGAGCGTGCAGGTCGACGAAGAACCGGACAAAGTCAGCTACGCGAGCACGAACCTCTTCTACACGGCATCGCCGGCGTTCGTTCTGGGCGTGGAGGCTCTTTACGGCAGGCTCGAAGTCGGCAATGGCTCCAGCGGCTCCGACTTCCGCATCCAGTTCACCGCGCGTTACAACTTCGCCCACGAAATCTTCACGAGATAGCCGCATGAATCACCCGACCCTTCGCCGGCGATGCCTGCTGCTTGCCGGCCTGGTCGCCATCGTCGCGGCGTGCACGCAGGAACCGGCGCCGCAACCGCCATTCAGCGTCGTCGACGCCAGCATTCCGGAGATACAACAGGCCCTGGACGACGGCCGCGTGACGTCCCGGGAGCTGGTCGAGCAGTACCTGCAGCGCATCGCGACCTACGAGCTCGGGCTGAACGCCACGATGGCGGTCAACCCGGCGGCGCTGGCGCTCGCCGACGAACTCGATGCCGAGCGCCGCGCCGGAAAATTGCGCGGCCCGCTGCACGGCATTCCCGTCGCACTCAAGGACAACATCCAGACGCTGGACATGCCGACGACCGGTGGCGCGGTCGCGTTCGAAGGATTCATGGCGCCCTACGAGGCGACGATCGTCGAGAACCTCAGGAACGCCGGCGCGATCATCCTCGCGAAGACGACGCTGACCGAGCTGGCGAACTGGGTCGCGACCGGCATGCCCGACAACTACAACGCGCTGCGCGGCTACGGCATGAATCCCTACGACCCGCGCAGGGACCCGCGCGACGGCTTCGACGATGGACGCCCCGTCCTGTCGACCGGCGGGTCGAGTTCCGGCATCGGCACCGCGGTGAGCTTCTGGGCCGGCAGCGTCGGCACGCAGACGTCGGGCTCGCTGATGATCCCGTCCAACAACACGATGCTGGTGGGCATCGATCCGACGATCGGGCGCCTCAGCCGCCACGGCATCATCCCGATCACGATGGACCAGGACTCTGCCGGCCCGATGGCCCGCACCGTCGCCGGCGCCGCCATCCTGCTCGGCGCGATGGAGAACCCGGCGAACGCGGACCCGAATGACCCGGCGATCGGCGCCTGCGATGCCGTGCCGGACCACGACTACACCGCCTTTCTCGACGCCGACGGCCTCGCCGGCGCGCGCATCGGCGTCCCGCGCGCCTACTACTACGAGCCCGTGACACCGCCCGGGCAGGACAGCCCGAAGGGCGGCCTCACGCCCGAGGCCACGGCGCACATGGACGAGGTGATTTCGATCCTGGAATCCCGGGGCGCCGTGGTCGTCGACCCCGTCGAGATACCGAGCCACGTTGCGACCGACCCCGACGACAACCAGCTCCTGTTCGGCAACTGCTACGACACGCAGGTGCGCGGCAACGATGCGGACTGCTCGATCGTCATGAAGTACGGCATGAAGCGCGACTTCGATCGCTGGCTCGCGTCGCTCGGCGACAGCGCGCCGGTGCCGACGCTGACGGCGCTTCGCGAGTTCAATACGAACAACGCACAACGCAACGCGATCCGCTACGGCCAGCAGGAGCTCGACTTTTCCGACGAGATGGACGTCGAACGCGACCGCGAGCGCTACGAGGCGGATCGCGCGAAAGACCTGCGGCTCACGCGCACGGAAGGCATCGATGCCGCGCTCGACGCGCACCAGCTCGACGCGCTGCTGATTCCGTCATGGGCCGGCGAACAGATCGCGGACAAGGCCGGCTACCCGCAGATCATCGTGCCGTTCGGTTGGGTGACCCGTACGTTCGACCCGCCGCTGCCGGAAGGCTTTGGCGCGGAGCAAATGCCGTTCGGCGTCGCCTTCATCGGCACCGCGTGCAGCGAACCCGCGTTGATCAGGATCGCCTACGCGTTCGAGCAGTCGACCGGGCGACGGGTGCCGCCGCCGGCGTTTCCGTGATTCCTTAACACACCGGCCTTCCTGCACGCTGAAACGCGGGAATACGGGTAGAATGACCGAAACAACAAGAATCGTGACGGTCGAGTCATGGCGCGACGGGATGAAAGCTAGGATCAGGAATTACTGCATTGCCGGCCTGGCAAGCTTCCTGGGGGCTTGCGCCGGCGAAGATCCGCCTCCGCCACCTCTGGATGTCGTCGTTGCGCCCGCCCGGGAATCGCACTTCCCCATCTACGGCAACTACGTGGCCGTGACACAGCCGTCCCAGGATGTCGAGGTGCGCGCCAGGGTCGACGGCTTTGTCGAGGCGATCGAGTATCAGGAGGGTAGCTACGTTTCCGCGGGCGATCCGCTCTACCGAATCGACGACCGGCCGTACGTCGCCAAGATTGACCGCCTGCAGGCAAACCTGGCGAGCGAGATCGCGCAGCTCCGGAAAAGCGAACGCGATGTGGAACGCCTGCGTCCGCTGTACGCCGAGAATGCAGCCAGCCAGCTCGACCTCGATACCGCCGTCGCCGCAATGGAGCAATCCCAGGCCGGCGTCGCCGCGATCGAAGCCGAGCTGGCGGAAGCACAACTGGATCTCGAGTTTACCCGTGTGACGGCGCCGATCGACGGCCTGGTCGGGGCGCGCAATGTCGATATCGGGGGGCTTGTCGGCAGCTCGGGCCAATCGTTGCTGACGACCGTCAAGCAGATCGATCCGATGTATGTCGAGTTCCGAATGACTGCGCTCGATTACCTGAACGCCCAGCGCCGTCGACAAAGTGTTCGCGAGCGGCAGGAGGCCGACGAAGAAGGACGCGCCGTCGAGGGATGGGTATCGATCACTCTGCCGGACGACTCGACGTATGCCTATCGCGGCGACATCGCCTTCACCGAGCCGGAAGTCAACATCGAAACCGGCACGTTCGCGGTGCGCGCCGTCGTCCCGAACCCGAACCGGGTACTCCTGCCCGGACAATATACGCGCGCGCGGCTCGAGCTCGACGAGATCCAGAATGCCGTTTCCGTCGATGAAAAATCGATTCGCATTGAACAGGGCGGTAGCTACGTCATGGTTGTATTACCGGACGACACGGTCGAGCAACGATTCATCGTGCTCGGACCACAGAGCGGCGACAGCGTCGTCGTACGGTCCGGGCTGTCGGGGGGCGAGCGCATTATCGTCGAGGGCATGCACCGGGTGCGACACGGCCAGCGGGTAACAGCGCTCAGCAATGCGGAATACGAGCAGCGCAAGGAAGCCCTTTTGCAGGAGGCTGCACAGCAGACCGCGGGCGAACCATGATCGCGCAACACTTCGTCGATCGCCCGGTGTTCGCGACCGTCATTTCGGTCGTCATCACGCTGGTCGGTGCGATCGCGTTGTTCACGCTGCCGGTCGACCAGTATCCCTACGTCACACCGCCCGCCGTCAAGCTGTCGACGAGCTATCCGGGCGCCACGGCCATAACGGCCGCCGAATCGGTTGCGTCGCCGCTCGAAGAGGAAATCAACGGCGTGCCGAACATGATCTACATGCGTTCGCAAAGCACGCGCACCGGCGGCGTCACGATTACCGTGACTTTCGAAGTCGGCACGAACCCCGACCTGGCCGCCGTTGACGTCCAGAACAGTTCCGCACAAGCAAATTCTGTGCTGCCAGCGGATGTACTGCAGGAAGGCGTTTCGATCGAAAAGGATGCCAGCGTCGAACTTCTCAAGATCGCGCTGACCTCCGACGACCCGAGATTCGACGACATATACCTCAGCAACTACGTCGAGATTCACATCAACGCTGCTTTGCGCCGAATCCCGGGTGTCGGTCGCATTCGAAACACCGGGTCCAGGCGCTACTCAATGCGGATCTGGCTCCGCCCGGATCGAATGACATCCTTCGGGCTAACGACAACGGACGTCCTGAATGCCGTCCGAGAACAGAACACGTCTGCCGCCGCCGGTCAGCTCGGCGCGCAACCGGGTGACCCGTCGCTGGACCTTACGCTGCCTGTGTCGACGGAAGGTCGGTTGTCGTCAGCCCTCGACTTCGCGAACATCGTGGTCCGCGCCTCGCCCGATGGGTCGTTGATCCGGCTCCGGGACATCGCGCGAGTGGAACTCGGTTCGCAGTACTACCGGTTGGAATCGAAACTCGACGGCCGGGACGCGGCGATTACGCAGGTCTACCTGCTGCCCGGCGCGAATGCCCTGGAAGTGGCGGACGGCGTCAAGACGGCGCTCGACGAGCTGTCGCAGGAGTTTCCGCAGGGAATCGACTGGTCCGTCTGGTACGACAGTTCGACGTTCATCAAGGCTTCGATCTACGAGGTGCTGATCACGCTGGTCGAGGCGCTCGTGCTCGTCATGCTCGTCGTATTCCTGTTTCTCCAGCGCTGGCGCGCAACCCTTATACCGGCGCTCGCCGTTCCGGTCTCCATCATCGGCACCTTCGCGGCCATGGCGGCGATGGGATTCACGATCAATACGGTCAACCTGCTGGCGCTGGTGCTTGCCATCGGCATTGTCGTCGATGACGCGATCGTCGTTGTCGAGAATGTCGAGCGCCTGATGAAGGACGAGGGACTGAGCCCGCGCGATGCAACACGCAAAGCGATGAAGGAACTCACCGGCGCACTCATCGCGACGTCGCTGGTACTCGCGGCCGTGTTCGTGCCGGTTTCGTTTCTCGCGGGTGTCAACGGAATCATGTACCGCGAGTTCGCGCTGTCGATTACCGTGGCCGTACTGATATCCACGGTCGTCGCACTGACGTTGAGCCCTGCGCTCTGTGCCGCGCTCTTGAAACCGGACCACGCGCCGCCGGGATGGCGAATATTCAACTGGGTCAACAACTTACTGGAGCGCTCTACCGGGCACTACACAACCGCCGTTGCCGGCACGTTGCGGCACGGTACGCTGGCACTGGCACTCTTCGCCGCCGCAATGCTGGGCGCCGTGGTGCTGTTCCGCGCGCTGCCGGTCGGCTTCATGCCGGCCGAAGACCAGGGTCGGTTTTTCATCGACCTGCAATTGCCTGACGGTGCGTCGGTATCTCGTAGCCGCCGCATTGCCATGGAAGCACAGTCACTGGTGCAGGCGCATCCCGCGGTCAAACACGTGTTCAGCCTTGCCGGCGAAAGCAAGCGCAACGGCGAGGATGACTCGGCAGCTTTTCTCGAGGTCATTCTCGAGGACTGGGACAAACGCTCGCGAGACGGTTACGCCGTCACGCGCGTGATGCAGGAATTGCAGCCGAAGCTCAACGCCCTCATCGAGCCGATGGTCTCGATGTTCGAACCTCCTGCGATTGCCGGACTGGGCGCCGGCGCCGGCGTCGACCTCGAACTCCAGGATCGCAGTGGCTCAAACCTCATCGGGCTGGGCGAAATGGCTGACATGCTCAGCAAGCAGGTCGAGGCACGCAAGGAGGTCGCGCAGATGACGAGCAGCCTGAAGCCGGAAGTGCCGCTGTACCTGCTCGACATCGATCGCGCCAAGGCAAAGGCGCTGGGTGTTCCGCTGAGTGACATATACAGCACGATGAACGTTTTGACCGGCTCGACGCGGGTCAACGACTTCAACCTGTTCGGACGCGTCTACCGGGTCACCGCGCAAGCCGAGGCCGGCTTCCGCGACCGGCCGGACAGCCTGTCGGATTACTCGGTTCGGTCGAGCAACGGCAGCATGGTGCCCCTGAACGTACTGGCGACGTTGCAGCGAACGACCGGGCCTGCCGCCGTTGTGCGCTACAACCTGTTCAGTTCCGCCAGTATCTCCGGCACGCCGGCACCGGGATACACCAGCGGTGACGTCATCGACGCCATCAACGAGGAAGCGGAGAAACTGCTACCGCCGACGATGGGATACGAGTGGACAGGCATCACGTACCAGCAGATTCGCTCCGAGGGACAACTCAGTATCGCCATGGTTTTGGCCTGTGTTTTCGCCTTGCTGTTCCTGGCCGCCTTGTACGAGAACTGGACCATGCCGGTTGCCGTGCTGATGATCGCACCGGTCGCCATGGCGGGCGCATTGATTGCAACGCTCATTCGAGGCCTCGATAACGACCTGTTCTTCCAGATCGCATTCATCGCACTGATTGGTCTCGCCGCAAAAAACTCGATCCTGATCGTCGAGTTCGCCAAGCAGCTTGTCGACAGCGGCCGCGGCGTGCGCGATGCGGCACTCGAAGCCGCACGACTGCGGTTCCGCCCCATCATGATGACCGCGTTCTCGTTCATTCTCGGCGTAATGCCGTTGGTGATCTCGTCCGGCCCGGGGTCGATCAGCCGGCAGACGCTGTCCACCGCCATCCTGGGCGGTATGCTCGCGGCGACGACCATCGGCATCATCCTGGTCCCGTTGTTCTTCGAGATCTGCTCCCGGCTCGGACGGCGGCGCGCGAGGGCACTGGCCAGTGCTTAGGCGCCTGGCATTCTGTAGCCTGCTTGCAGGCTGTGCGGTGGGTCCGGACTATGAGCGCCCGAATCTCGCCATGCCCGACACGCACCGGGTGGAGCCGGGGCTCGAGTTGACCACGGGCGAATTGCCGAAGTGGAAAGCCGTGTTCCGGGATCCCCTGTTGCAGGCGCTGATTGAGCGCGGGTTGGAGAACAATCTGGACCTGGCCGCGGCTCGATCGAGACTGCGCGAGGCAGAGGCCGAGCTGACGCGGGCGCGCGCGCCGCTCTACCCGTCGCTCGACGTGGCCGCTGGCGCAGAACGCGAGTACGAGTCCGAGCTGACGGGCGGCGACGGCGAAACTGCCGATACCTACAGTTTTCTCGGTTTGCTGTCCTGGGAACTCGATATCTGGGGTTTCAATCGGCGCAGGGCCGAAGCCGCCGCGGCGGACCTGGAGTCGGCGCAATGGAGCGTGTACGCCCGGCAGGTCTCCCTGATCGGGGCAATCGCCGCATCGTACTTCAACCTCGTCGCGGTCAATGAACAACTCTCCCTGACAAACTCCACGGTGGCCACGCGTATCCAGGCGCTGCGGATCCAGGAACTGCGCAACCAGAGCGGCATGATTTCGGGGCTCGAGGTCGCACAGGCAAAGGTGTCGCTGGCCGAGGCCGAAAAACAGATTCCGACACTGAAGAACAGCCGGCTGGTCTTCGAGAACCAGCTGCGGCGGCTGCTGGGCGAGATGCCGGCAAGCGTGAACACTTCGAGAAGCTTCGAGGACATTCCATTTGCGTCGGGCCTTCCGGCCGGCCTGCCGTCGGACCTCCTCGAGCGCCGCCCGGACGTCAGGGTCGCCGAACTCGGACTGGTGGCCGCGAACGCGGAGGTCGGGGTGGCGAAAGCCGACCTGTTTCCGCGCCTCACACTGACCGGCGAATTCGGCACTGAAAGCGCCGACCTCTCGGACCTCCTGGATTCGGGCGGACGGGCCTGGGTCGCAACCCTCGGGGTCGCCCAGCCACTGTTCAACGCGGGGGCGCGGCGTGCCAGCCTCGACGCGGCGTGGGAAGCCAGGGAGCAGGCCCAGCTGGCTTACGCCGATACCGTACTCGCCTCCCTCGAAGAAGTATCGAATTCACTCGACGGGCTGGCACGGTCCACGGAACTGGCAGAGTCCACCGCCCGCCTGCGTGATGCGACCCGCGAGTACCTGAAGCTCGCGTCCTCGCGATACAACAACGGGGTCATCGGCTACATCGACGTGCTCGACGCGCAGCGCCAGTACTTCGATGCGGAGCTTTCACTTATCGACGCTGTTCGCGACCAGCACCTGCTGATGGCCCAGCTCTACCGGGCCCTCGGCGGGGGTTGGGAGTTCGAGTAGGGGTCACGTCAACCGCCTGCACTGCACCGCGCTGGCGGCACGGCCGACTACTTCGCGATTCGCGGCCCGCTCTGCCCGCGCGTATCCAGCACGTAACGCACGCCCACGAAGACCACGTGCGCCGTGTAGTCCCACGGGCTCGCGCCGAGCGACAGCAGGTTCGGCACCGTGGCGGGCTGCACGCCGTCCAGGTGCCAGTCGTCCGTGTCGAAGTTCTCGTAGAAGTACTTGAACTGGACGCTCAGCGCATCGCTGTACTGGTAGTCGAGCCCGAGCTGGAACTGCTGGAGACTGGACTCGAACGTGGGAAAGCGCGAGGCGAGGCCGTTCGTGCTGTTCGCCGTGTCGCCTTCCGATTCCGTGATCGCAAATTGCGCATTGAAATCCAGCCGGTCGATGATGTCCGGGAACGTGACGCCGAGATTCCCGGTGAAGAAACTGTCGTCGGTCGTGCTGGTCCAGTCCGGCGTTGCAAAGCCCTGGCTGTTCGCCATGGTCGACTCGACGTCCTCCTGGTACACCGCGCCGTAAACCGACATGCCGGACGCCGCCGCGTACGACCCTTCGAGGCCGTAGCGCGAGTACTCGCTGGCCTGTAACCCGACCAGCGAATCCGTGTAGTCATCCTCATTGACTTCTGCGTTCAAACCGACGTTGATGCGCTCCGTCACGTAGGCGGAGACCGTGCCCTTGACGCCGTCCCGCTCGCGGTCCGCCATGTTGTACTTGCGCATCAGCGGGTTCTGCGGCGTGGCGACATTCTCGATCGGCGTATAGACGGAGCCGTCGCGATCCTCGGTGTAGAGTTCGATATCGACGTCGAGGTGCGGGATCGCGCGCGTCCGCAACTGCACCCAGAGGCGATCCGTATCCGTCGTCCCGCGCTCCTGGCCGCTCCGCTGGAACTCTTCGACGTCGAAACCGGCCTGCACCTTCGTGCGGGACAGGACACGGTACTCGCCGCGCAGCCGGAACTCGCTGCGCTCGTAGTCGTAGGCGATATTCGTGGCACTGTCGGCAGCGTTGAACAGGTCCGTGACGACGTAGTTGAATTCCCGCTCGGCGGTGCGGTTGTCACGCTCGTTGTAGCGGAAATCGCCCTCGACAGTGAGTTTCCGCATCGGCGATGACGTCACGCGCAGACCGACACTCGTCGTCTCGACCTCGGCGTCGGCCGACTGCGACGGCAGCAGGCCCGTCGCGATCTGCGAGTTGATCGTGTACGGCAGGAAGCTCTCATCCTGTTCCATGCGCCCGATGCTCGCGTGCCCCACCAGCGTCGTTCGTGCCGGCAGGATCATCGAGCCCGCCACGCGCAACTGGTGCGAGTCGTTGTCCGGTGCCCGCGCAAGCCGGCCGCTGTCCGCACCGGGTGACACCGCCGAAAAAGGATTGTCGAACGTCAGGCTCGAGACGCCATTGTCGAAGAACGCGCCCCAGTAGCTCGCGCTGAGGTGCCAGGTCTCCGCGCTGTAGTTGACGACTGCTTCCAACTCGTCGGTCGTGTCGACCACCGGGGACGCGAACATGGCGGCATCGAAGAAGTACGCGCCCGACGACATCGACTGGCCATCACGTTTCTGCTGCCGGTAATTGACGTCGAACGCCCACTGGCTGCTGACCTCGTACGCCATGCCGAGCTGCAGGATCGCCCAGTCGCGCTTGATATCGACCGGCTCCAGCGACGTGCCGAGTGCCGTCATGCCCTGCGTGGTCGGGGACCGCACCCACCCGCTCACGAGGTTCAGCTCGTCGTCGCCGCTCCGCCGGAACGGGGTCGCGGTCGTGTCGTAGAAGCGGCGCGGGATGCCCTGGTAGGACACCCGGTACGCATAGTGCCCCTGCTTGCCACCCTCGGCGAAGATCGCCTGCGAATCGAGCCCCAGCCGGTAGCCCTCGACGCGGAAGAACCGTGCATCCTCCCCCAGGTAGCGCGCGAACAGGTTGCCGGCGAAATACAGGCCGCTGTCGTCGAGGCCGGTGTAGTCGCCGAAGTGAAACAGGTCGTCGCCGGACACGCCGGCGAACCCGCCGGAAAGGTCGAGCTCCCAGCCGCTGCCGGTCGGGCAGAGCTCGCAAGCCGGCACCGGATCGTCATCGGCGTGCGCCAAAGCTGCAAGCAGAAGGCCGGGCGCGGCACAGATCACGGCGGCACGGCCGAAAGCGGTGAACTGGCTGCGAACTGTCATGGAATCCGGCCTCCCCTCACCGCATCAGCTTCGAGCCGGACGGATGGTTGGAGCCATGAACCTGCCGATGACAGTTCAGGCAGCTGCCGCCCACGACCATCGCCGATGGGTTGTTCCCGGGCAGGCTGTCCGGCGTGAACGAAATGCTCGGGTGGCCGCTTTGCGAATGGCACGACTGGCACAGCAACGGCGGGCTCCGCGTGAGGAGCGCCTGGTGTATCGAGCCGTGCGACTCGTGGCACAGCGAGCAGTCTTCGCTCGCCGGCGCGTGTTCGAACACGTACGGCCCCTTCAGGTCCGTGTGGCAACTCCAGCACAGCTCCGTCAGCGTATCCCGCTTCAGCAACGCATCCGTCGTCGAGTGGTGCGGGTTATGGCAGGACGTGCAGGCCATGACGTCGAAACGCACGGGGTGCGACGACGGCTTCATGCTGTCCGCCTGCTGCTCCCGGTGGCAGTCGAAACAGACCTCGGCCTGCGAGGACTGCATCGTCACCGGGTCGGTGGGCTTGTGCACGCTGTGGCAATCGACACACGCGAGGTCGTTGCGCTCGTGGGCGCTCCCGTTCCACGGCAGGCCGACGTTGCCGGTGTGGCAGCCCATGCAGGCCGCGTTCTCGGACTCGGCCGTCGTACCGGGCTCATGATCGAAATTCACGACCGGCGCATGGCCGCCCCCGACGCCGCGCGTTCCCGCATGATCCTCGCCGGCGCCGTGGCAACTCTCGCACTGCTGGTTCGCGAACGGCGAATCCGGGTCCGCGCCCTGCCCGTGCGGCGTGCGGAAAATCAGCAGCATGCGCTCGTCGTTGTGACAGGTCAGGCAGGCATCCGCATCCACCCCGGGCTGCTGCGCATGACCGGGCGCGGCGAGCAACAGGCACAGGCCGAAGGCGCTGGCTACGGCGGCTAGCGGTCTCATCGTTGCTCCATCGTCGAGTGAATGGGTGCACCGCCCGCATGCTGGCGCGGAACGAGCTGGTGAACATCGTGACAGGTCGTGCAATTCAGCTGGTCGAAGACGATCGCCTTGTCAGCGAATCGCGGGTGCTCCGCGCGGCGGTCCTCGTGGCAGCCGTAGCAGCTCTCGGCCTGCGCCTGTCGGTCCTTGAGCACGTTGAACTCCGCGTGCACCGTGTGGCAACTCGCACACGCCAGGTCACCGGTCGCGTGAACGCTGTCGGTCCAGGCGATGGCCGCGACCCCGAGATCGGGCTCCGCGTGGCACGACGCGCAGTTTTCGGTCTGGCCGTGCGGGTCTTCCAGCAGGCTGCCGGCCACGTGCACCGTGTGACAACTCCGGCAGGAAACAGCGTCGTTCTCGTGCATGCTGCCTTCCCAGGCCACGAGCGGCGCCGCGTTGCCGGATTCGCTGTGGCAGTCGAGGCAGACACCCATTTCGTGCGTCGGGCTGGTCAGCAGGTTTGCTTCGGTATGCACCTGGTGGCAGTCGGTGCAGACCGCGTCGCGGCCATGCACCATGCCCGCCCAGGCGAGGTCCGTGAACCCGTCCTCGTGCCTATCATGGCAGCCGAGACAGGTATCGACCTGCGTCGAGAACGGCGTGTGTCCCTCGCGCCCGAACTCGATCATCGGCGGGCGTCCTTCGCCCCGGCTCGACTGCGATACGTGAATGCTGCCCGGGCCGTGGCAGGACTCACATTCCTGCTGGGCGAACGGCGAATGCGGGTTGCTGCGGTCGCCGTGCGGCGTCCGCTGGATCTGCGTCACGCGGTCGTCGGAATGGCAAAGCAGGCACTGCTCGGCACCGCGGGTCGTGAACGTGGCGTTCGGTCCGGGCGCGCCGGGCCCCTGCTGCGCCGACCGGGTGGCCGGGTGCATCGTGTGGCAGGTCGAACAGGAAACGTCGTCGAAACCGGCGGACTTGCGGTGCGCGTCGATGGCGAGCATGGCGTCCCAGTCCGCGCGGTGGCAGCCCATGCAGGTCTGCTTCTGTTGCAGTATCGGCGTCGCCGCGTTCTCGCCGAACGTGATCATGGCCGGCCTCGGGCCGCCCGCCGGCGAATTGACGTGCAGGCTGCCCTTCCCGTGGCAGGACTCGCAGCCCTGCTGCCCGTAGGGTGTCGCGGGATTGTTCGTATTGCCGTGCACGGTCCCGGCCATCCCGTGCATCCGCTGGTCGGCATGGCACAGCAGGCACTGCTCGGTGCCGCGTTCCGTGAACTGCGCGGTGCGCGTCAGGCGCTCGGCCAGCAGGGCCGATTCGGCGGTCACCTGCTCCGCGTGATCTGCCGTCACCTGGTGGATCGTATGGCAAGTCGAGCACGACAGGTCCATCATGTCGCCCGACACTCTCGCGTTGGCATGGCCGTCGATCTTCAGCAGTTCGTCCACGTGCTTGACGTGGCAGCCCATGCACACTTCGACCTGCTGCTCGCGCGGCGTCCTGGCGCCCTCGCCGAACACGATCATCGGCGGCCGCCCCTGCCCTCGCCGGGACTGCGCCACGTGAAAGCTGCCAGGACCGTGACAGGACTCGCAACCGCGCTGGCCGAACGGCGTGTCCGGGTTACTGGCGTCACCGTGCGGCGTTTCGGCGATCAGCGTCATGCGCAGGCTTGCGTGGCAGAGGAGACAACGCCCGGCGCCTTCCTCGGTGTACTGCGGTGTCCTCGGATCAGTGTCGGCGCCCGCCTCCTGCGCCTGCACCACCGGTGCCGGCAGGATGAAGAAGATCAGGAGGCCGGCAATCGTCGCGGCAGCGCTCGCGAAGCCGCGACGCCTGTCAATCGACGGATTCGTCGGTCGTGGCGGCGTCAACGCCCTTCCTGTCTTCGCCGCAAACATCGGTCAGCGCGCCTTAATCCACGTTCACGCTGTGCATGACCGCTACGTCGGCACTGCTTCCGGCGTCGTGACAGATCGTGCAGGTCTCCTGGATGACCGGTCCCGGGCTCCCACCCGCGCCACAGACATCCACGCGCACGCGGATCGTCCCGTCGTCCGCCTGGCAGGCGTCGAACGACCCGCCGTTCTGCTCCATGTGCGCCCGGGCCGTTTCGCTCGTATGGCAGGCGCCGCATGCCGAGGCATTCGGTGTAACCCGAATGTTGTTGGACGGGTCGTCCAGGTCGCCGCCGGCATCAAAGCTGCTGGCCAGGACGCCGCTGTCCGGCGCGAGCGGGTAGAAGCCGTCGTCGGTATGGCAGGCGACGCAGTTGCTCGAGCGCTGCGGATAACGCAGGCCGTCAGCCGTGTGCACTTCGTGAATGAACTTCTTGAAGTCGATGACACCGCCAATGCCACCGTGCAGGCCCACCGCCGCCGGGTCGTGGCACATGACACAGACCTGCAGATTGTTGGTCTGGTCGCCGTGGATGGCCAGCCGCTTGTGGCAATCGTTGCAGCGTTCGATATCGGCATTCATGCGCCGCGGCGTCGGGTTGGCCGGGTCGTCAGTGATGCCGAAGAACTCGTGCGTATTGTCCGGCCGCACGATGCCGATCGGCTTGTCGATCCTGCCCGCAAACACGAGGCCGCCCGACCCCTCGGTGCCGAGCGGAATTCTTGCCAACGACATCGAGTACGTGAAGTCGCCATTGTCGGTGGCCTGCAGATCACCACCGACGATCGAATAGACCTCTGTCTGCGCCGCATGGCCGTCCAGCTGGCCCACGTTTTCGTAGTCCGTGGTCTCCCAGGCCATGTAGAACCTCAGGTGGCTGACGCCGCTCGAAAACTGAGGATCGTTGGCCAGGTCGTAGGGTGCGTCGCCATTGGTCGGATCGGTGACAGAGAACGTGACCATGGGTTCTGTACCGGGCCCGAGAAAATCGATCGCGAGGATGTTCAGGCTGTAGCTGGCCGCGTCGAGTTCAGCCTCCAGCAGGTGCTTCTGGTACGCACCAAGCCCGCCCGTCGTATCCGGATCATGGCAGGTCGAGCAACGGTCGTTGCCCGACGGCCCGCCCGCGTGGCCAGCGCCGGTCGTGAAATCCACGTCGTCGTGGCAGGCGCCGCAGGCCTCCACCGTGGGTACCCGGTACCAGTTCGCGGCGTCAGGCGTTTCCGCATCGGCTTCGTCGTGGCAGGTCGTGCAGTTGCGTATGTCCTGCGGATGCGCAACATCGCCGTAACAATGCGCTTCGTCGTTCCTGCCGTAGATGCAGTAGTCGTCGCCACCGACGACGCTAGGCAGACCGGCGCCACGATGAATCTTGTGGATCATGACCGTCAAATCCACGGTGTTGCCGCTGTTCGCGTCCGTCGTACCGGGGTTGTGGCAGGTCTGGCACTGGTCCACTTCAACCCGCGCGCCGCCGTGCAATGCCAGGTTCTCGTGGCAGGCGTTGCAGGATTCGGTCTTCACGATGGTCCGCGAGAAAATGCCCTCCGTCGCGCCATCAGACGGACGGAACGTATAGACGGGGTTCGCGACCGGCGCATAGCCGCGGATCTCGAACGTCACGCGGTGCGTCAGGGCCGGGTCGTAGGCCACCGGGATCGGGTCGGTGACGTTCGCAACGTCCGTCGCAAACGTGTACGTGTACGCGCCGTTACCGGACGAATCCTCTTCCAGCGTGCCGCTGCTGCCACTTTCGGTGCCGGCCTGCGCCACCGAAGCCGTGCCGGGTCCGGCGCCGGGGTCCTCGATCGAATTGATGTAGCTCTGCCACGCGCTCGCATTGCCGTCGGTGCCCGGCACCAGTTTGGCCACCGTAAAGCTGATCGCGTCCGCCGGGAGGTTCCGGACCGGGGCGCCGTTCTGATCGAACAGCGTGAACGTGACGACCGGCGGGCTCGCGATGGTGACGCCGGTGATCTCGGCGACAATCTCTTCCGCGGCCGCGATGTCGACGCCCGACGGCGGGCCCGGCGGCCCCGGCGGGCCGGGCGGGCCCGCCGGTCCTGTCTCACCGTCATCGCCTTCGCAGGCGCCGAGCAACAGGGCCATGCAAACGAGTCCGGCAAGCGTCGCCGTGCGCGAGTGTTCGTTGCGGCCGAGGAAGGAGACGGTGCTCATCATGCCGGTACTCTTCGTGTTCTTGTTTGCGCCGCATAGTAATACGCCCGCGAGTGCGCTAGCAAACGCCGCCACGCGCGTTCTCAAGTAGACGGACGACAGGGCGATTCGTTCCGTTTGGCCGAAACCCCGCGTTCTGTTAGCCTCTGCCGGACCTGTAGGCCCGGTGCTGGAAACATGGTCGAAAAGAACGAGAAAGAACAGACCGAAGGCCGCCTGCAACGTCTCTGGCGGAAACCGAAGTACTGGTGGCTGCTCGGCATACCGGTCGGTGCCTGGGGCATGTTCGTCATCGGCCTCGCGTCGATGGTCGGCTTCGAAGTCATGATCCACGAGACCGGCACCGAGAAGTTCTGCGCCGGCGCCTGCCATTCGATGGAAGCGTTCACGGCCCCCGAGTACCGCGACTCCATTCACTACACCAGTGCCAGCGGCGTCCAGGCGACCTGCTCCGACTGCCACATCCCGCACGTCTACCCGCAGAAACTCTGGGTCAAGGCCACGAGCGGCACGCGTGACATCATCGGCGAGATTCGGGGCATCATTGATACCCGCGAGGAGTACGAAGCGAAACGGCAGCACATGGCGGAGCGCGTCTGGGCGACCATGAAGGAAACCGACTCGCGCGAATGCCGCTACTGCCACAACGCCGAGGTGTTCGATATCTCGGCGCAAAGCGAATTCGCAGCGCGCGCACACGAGCAGGGCCCGGCACAAGGCAAGACCTGTATCGACTGCCACAAGGGCATCGCGCATCTCTCGCCCGACGAGGCCGCCGTGAAGTTCGCCACCTCCGTTCCGGGCGCCGACACGGGCGCGGACTAGAACTCCAGCGTCAGCCGCAGACCGTAGGTTCGCGGTGGCTCCAGGAACGCATCGGCGTACGGTCCGAATTGGCCGGTCGTGGTTGCGGCAAGCACCGGCACGTTTTCGATGTTGCGGATCCAGGCGCCCAGCGTCCAGCCGTTGTCGTCGATGTACGTGAGCGACGCATCAGACTTGAAGTAGTCCCCCTGCTGCGTGCCGCGCGCGTGGTTGAACGTGCCCCAGAAATCCGCTTCGAAGCGCGTCTCGGCGCGCGCACGGATGATGCCCTGCGCAATGCGGAAGTCGTGCTGGTACCCCGCCGAGACAGTCCACTCCGGCGCATACTGCAGCTGGTAGCCGCTGAAATCCCGCCGCGGCTCGCCGATGTTGATACCGTCCGGCACGAGGAAATCAACGTACTCCGCGTGCAGGTAGCCCACGGAGAAATTGACGCGGTCGACCTCCGTCAACTGCAGCAGCACGTCGAGTTGGTCACCGTAGACCTCGACCTCTTGCGCGTTGAACGTCGTCAGCAATGCCGTGTTCAGGTTGAACGACTGCACGAGCATGTTCTCGTAGTCGTAGAAGAAGATCTCGTTGTTCACCTGCAGGTGCCCGTCCAGCAGGCGCGACTTCACACCGATCGTGTAGGCCATCAGGTCCGCCGACGTGACGTGATTGCTCTGCTCGGGTGTACTGGGAAACAGGTTGTAGGTGCCGGGCTGGTAGCCCGTCTGCGCCGTGGCGTACAGCATCGCCTCGTCGCTCACGGCGTACTGCGCACCGATCTTCCAGTCCAGCCCGTCGAAGTCCTGGTCGGCTTCAAAAGGCACGCCGAACGCGGTCAGCCCCTCGCCCTCGCGCTCGTCATCGCTGTAGCGGCCGCCAACCGTCACGTTCAGCGCATCGGTGATGGCATACGTCAGCTCGCCGAATGCCGCGATACCGGCGAGCCGGTTGTGCAGGACGTTTGCGAGCGGAAACCCACCCACTATGAACTGCCCGTCACCGGTCGTGCGATAGGCATAGAGGCCCGCCAGCCATTGCAGCCGCCGGCCCTCTTCGTTCGCGAGCCGCAGCTCGTGCGTGGCCTGGTTGTAGTTGCTGGACAGGAAAGCCGGGATGTCCTCCAGCCAGTAATTGCCCTCCCACTCGAGACGAACGTAGGACGGGATATACGTCAGCGTCGCACCATCGAAGGACCAGTCGATCTGCGCACCGGCATTGAACTGCTCGTAGTCCTGTTCCCCGGCACCCGGTGCGTCCGGCGAAATGGCGTCGTTCCACGGGTCGTCGGAATCGAAACTGTTCGGGTCGCCGTCGAAGTTGCCGTCGTTGTAGCCGCGCCGGACGAGGTTCGGCGAATGACCGTCCTTGTTCGCCCCGTGCGCCCAGGCATAGATCTCCAGCGCGTCAGCCGGCGCGTACACGGCCGACAGGCGCACTGCGTAGTCGTCCTTCGAGTCGGCACCCGTGGCCAGGTAACCATCGCGCCGGATGACGTCGAACGCACCGCGCAGCGCAAGCGCGTCCGTCAGCGGCAGGTTCTGCACAAACGTGCCGTGCAGCAACGAGTCACTCCCGGCTTCGAGCAGCGCCCGTGAATACAGCGTATCGCCAGGCCGATTGAACGAGACGTTTACCGTGCCGCCGAGAGCGCCCCGACCGTACAGCGTGCCCTGCGGCCCCGGCAACACCTCTAGCCGCTCGATGTCGAACAGCCCCACGCTCGTAGCCTCGCGCGGGATATAGACACCGTTGAAATTGAACGCGGTCGGCGGTTCGATGTTCGGCAGGTCGAGCGTCGACCCGACGCCGCGGATGTAGATCTCGGTGGACGCATTCTCGGCCTGGAAACGCACGGAAGGCACCAGGTTCTGTGCCTCGCGAATGTCGGTCACGCCCGCCGCCACGAGCGAATCGCCGGACAGCGCGGTGACGGCCGCCGGCGTGCGCTGCAGGTTTTCGCGCTGCTTGCGCGCGGTGACGACGATCTCTTCCAGTTTCGACGCCGCATCCTGCGTCTCGACATCGGCGTTCGACGCCGCACTCAACGTCACCAGCGCACACAGCACGAAGACGGCCCGAGCGCAGCGATTGCACGATCTATTCATTGTTACCCTTCTGTTTGCATCGCCCGGATCTGCCACCGGGAGTTGCCGTTTGCGGTCAGCAGCGCTAGATTACCCGCACAACAATATCAATACATGCTGGCGGCGCGCGTCACTTACGCCGCTCTCCTCGGGAGGGATGCAGCGTGAGCACGAGCAGCGATTCTGGCCTGAACTTCTTCGCTTACGCCAGAAACTTCTTCAGCAACGACTTTCTCCCGCAGCAGGTGACCTGGGCGTTTGCCCTCCTCCTGCTCTCGCTCGTCGCGGTGATGGCCGGGCTGGTCCTCGTCCGCCGTGCGTTCGGCATGCCGCGCCACAGCACGACGGGTGCCCTGCCGCCGTCGGAGGTCGTTACCGTCGAGCGTTACGAAATCGGCGCCCGGCTGTGGCACCTGGGCCTCGCCGGCATGATGCTCGCCCTGTGGATCTCGGGCGCCGCGTTCTATTCGCCCGGCATCGTTCCCGGCCCGGTGCCCATCATCGGCATGAGCTGGCTCTGGGTGCATCTCATCATGGCTGCCATGTTCATGGCCGGTCTCCTCGTGCACGTCATCAAGGCGCCGCTGATCGGCTGGCGCACGATGGTGTTCGACCGCGGCGACTGGAAGCAACTCGTCGCCACTACCCGCTACTACCTCGGCCTGCCACACGAAATTCCGAAGCTCGGCAAGTACGCGGTCTCGAGCAAGGTGTTTCATGTCCTGCTCATCGTACTCACGGTGGTCATGATCGTGACGGGCATCAGCCTCACGATGGGCACGCTCGGCTGGTCGGACGTGGACCAGGAGTGGCAGCGCAAGCAGCGGTTGCTGCACGACATCGGGTCCTGGAGCTTCCTGGCCCTGATCGCCGGCCACGTGTTCTGGCAATTCCTGAAGAGCCGGTCCCAGATGAAGGCGATGGTCACCGGCACGATCGATGCCGAGACGTTCAGCGAGCATCACGACTGGGATCGCTGGAAGCCTGACGTGATCGAAACCAGGACGGGAAAGGATTAGAGCGACGATGGACGACAAGACCCGCAAAGAAAACGACGAGCCGGCTTCCACTTCCCGCCGATCGTTCCTGACCGGCGCAGCCGGCGTCGGCGTCGCTGCCGTCGGCATCGGCGGCGCGAAGGTTGCGCTCGACGAAGCAAGGAAGGAACCGACTGCCGAAGCGTTGCGTGCGCCGGAAGCCGATTCACTCTCGGACATCACGCTGGAGGTCAACGGCAAGAGCGTGAACGTGTCCGTGCCCGACCACCGGTCGCTGCTGCTCGTCCTGCGCGAGGACCTGGGCCTGACTGGCACCAAGAAGGGCTGCAACCTGGGGGAGTGCGGCGCGTGCACCATCCTCGAGAACGGCAAACCCGTCTACGCCTGCCTCAAGCTCGCCAAGGATGCCGTCGGCAGCCAGATCACGACCATCGAAGGGCTGGAAACTGAAGGCCGCCTGCACCCGCTGCAACAGGCGTTCATCGACCACGCGGGAAGCCAGTGCGGCTTCTGCTCCCCGGCGATGATCATGAGCGGTGCCGGCCTGCTGCTCGAGAACCCGAATCCGACGCCGGAGGAAGTACGCACCGCCATTTCGGGCGTCATCTGCCGCTGCGGCAATTATCCCCACGAAGTCGACGCGATCCTGGCCGCGGCGAAGACGCCGACCGGAACGGTAGCCGCCGCTGCCGCGGGCGCCACAGCCTACATGCCGCGAACCACCGGGCAGAACAAGCCGTATCCCCGGAACGAGATCGATCCGCGCGTCGAGATCAAGCGGGTCGACGACACCGAGAACCTGGCCGCCCTCCACCGGCCGGTGAAGCCGCTGGACGGCTACGCGAAAGCGACCGGCCGCGCGCGGTATTCCGGCGACATCGGCTTCCATTCCGACGACCCGCTGCGCGACCCGCTGTGCGCGAAGGCGCTGCGCTGCCCGCATGCGCACGCGCAGGTCGTGAGCTTCGATGACAGCAAGGCCCGCGCACTGCCGGGTGTCCGGGCGATCGTCTCGTTCAAGGATGTCGTCGAATCCGAGCGGCGCCAGCGGGCCTTCCTGTCCGGCCACGCCCGCTTCGTCGGCGAGGCCATCGCCGTGGTGGCGGCCGACACGCAGGATATTGCGCAGCAGGCGCTGGAACTGATCGACGTCCGCTGGAAGGTGCTCGAGACGTTCGGCGATGCCGAAGAGAACCTGCGGACGGACAATCGGCAGATTCACGCCACCGGCAGCGTCTGCGGCTTCGGCGGTTCGCAGCCGGCCGACGTGCCGACCTGGGAGGCGCGCGTCGGCGACCTCAACGCCGGCTTCGCGGAGGCCGACCACATCATCGAGGGGCGCTACGCGATGGGCCGGCAGGTCACGCTGCCGATCGAGACGCACGTCTGCACCGCACTGTGGAAGGGCGACGACCTGCACCTGTGGGACTGCCAGCAGAGCGTGTTCGCGGCCCGCACGACCATCGCCGACACGCTGGACATGCCGGAGGAAAAAGTTCACATCTACGCCGACTACATCGGCGGCGGCTTCGGCGGCAAGTGCCTCGACTATCCGGACGAAGACCTCTACCAGTTGTACGCCGCGATCCTCGCGAAGAAGACCGGCAAGGCGGTGCGCTACGAGTTCACGCTGAGCGAGGAAATGGCTGCCGGCGACAGTCGTCACCCGTTCATCTTCGAAACGAAGTGGGGCGTCAAGAACGACGGCACGATTACGGCCCAGTACTGGAACGTGATCGCCGATACCGGTGGTTACGGGTCCTCGGGACCCGCGGTCGTGCTGATCGCCTGCCTGCGGCTCGTCGGCGCCTACCGTACGCCGAACTACACGGTGGAGGCCTACGGCGTCTACACGAACAACCAGGTCGGCGGCGAATTCCGTGGCTTCGGCGGCCTTCAGGGAACAGTCGCGCAGGAACTGCACGCGGACAAGGTCGCGCACGAACTCGGCCTCGACCCGATGGAGTTCCGGCTGAAGAACACGAAGCGCCCCGGCGACCTGATCAACAATGACGACCCGTTCGGCTACGCGGACATCGACTCGACCGTGCGCCTCGCCGCGGAGCGCATCGGCTGGGAGAACTGGCAGCCGCCGTCCGCGAAGACCGGTTACAAGCGCCGCGGGCTCGGCATGATGCAGGGCCCGATGCCGAGCGGTCGCGAAGCGAGCGACGGGCTCGTCTGGATTGATCGCAACGGCACGGTGCACGTCCGGCTCGGTGCCGGCAACCTCGGCAATCTCGCGCACACCGGCATGTCTGTGATCGTGTCCGAGGTACTCGGCGTACCGGTCGAAGACATGCGCGTGACCTGGGCGAACTCCGATCGTGACGCCTGGACGTTCACCACCGACTCGTCGCGCACGGTACCCTGCGACGGCAAGGCCGTGTACGGCGCCGCCAAGGACTGCGAACGACAGCTACTCGCGCTCGCCGCACAGCATTTCGGCGTCCCCGAGGGCGAGCTCGAAGTACGCGCCGGAACGGTCGGCAAACGCGGCTCGGGCGAGTCCGTCGATTTCCGGACGCTCGCGCGACTGGCCGAGCCTCGCACCGAGTTCGACCCCTGGTGGGAGGAGACCGATCAGAACCCGTGGTTCGACCAGAACACCGGCAAGATCGACCCCAAGCCGAAGATGGTGTGCACGGAATCGACGCAGAACGCCGCACGTCGCGCATTGGCCGAGGGCGGCGGCATCGTCGGCCTCGGTCGCTACGTGTACGACCTGACGACGAATGCCTGGGGCTCGTGCTTCGCCGAAGTCGAGGTCGACATGCGCACCGGCCAGGTCGACATCCTGAAACTCGTTGTTGCACACGACGTGGGCCGCGTGCTGTACCCGGCCGGCGCCGAGGGACAGATCCACGGCGGCGCGCTGCAGGGACTGGGCTACGCGATGACCGAGGACCTGCTCCTCGACCCGCATTCGCGTGCGGCCGTCAACACGTCCTTCCACGAGTACCGGCCGCCGACATCCCTGGACTATCCCGAGATGGTGCCGATCCTGGTCGAGGCGCCGAGCCGCAGCGGCCCATTCGGCGCCAAGGGGCTGGGCGAAAGCCCGATCATGGGCCCGGCGCCCGCGATCGGCAATGCAATACTCAACGCCACCGGCGTGTTGTGCCCGCACATTCCCTACACGTGGGACCGGGTCCACGACACCCTGAAAGCCGCCGGAAAACTCATGACCGGGGAAGCCAGCGCATGACCAGCCCAATCGACGAGCCGCGTCCGTTCAAGTTCACGTCACCCACCAGCGTGGCGGAGGCTGTTGCGCTGTGGCACGAGAAGCCCGGGGACGCGATGTACATCGCGGGCGGCGGCGACGTCATCGACATCGTCAAGCGCCACCACGCCCGGCCGTCGACACTGCTGGACCTGAAACGCATCCCGGCGCTCCGCGGCATCGAGGTCGACATCGCGGCCTCGCAGCCCAGCATCACGATCGGCGCTCTCACGACGCTGCAGGAACTGGCGGAGAACGAGAATATCCGCCGCTACCTGCCAGCGCTGGCAACAGCGGCATCGCGTGTCGCAACGCCGCAGATCCGTAATATCGGCACGATCGGCGGGAACCTCCTGCAGGAGAACCGCTGCCCGTACTTCCGCGGCCCGTGGCATTGCTACCGCCACGGTGGCATGCACTGCTACGCGCATCACGGCATCAACCGCGAACACGCGATCTTCGAAGGCGACCGTTGCTACGTCGTGACGCCGTCCGACATCGCGCCCGTGGTCGTGGCCGGCAATGCCCTTATCCACGTAGAGGGGAAGGACGGCCCGCGCACGATCGATGCCGAGGACCTGTTCATGCCGGCGAGCCAGAACCTGATGCGCATGCACGTGCTCGACGACGGCGAGGTGTTGACGGCCGTCGAGTTCCGCGTCCGCGAGCCGGCGGCGCCGCGCGAGCGCGACCCGAAAGACCTCGGCATTCGCGGCACGATTTCGCCCATCCCCGTCGACAAGCGCTTCCCGTCCGTCTTCATCAAGTACGCGATGCGCAACTCGTTCGACTTTGCACTGGCCAACGTCGCCGTATTCCTGGACCGGGAGGGCCACCGCGTCCACCGGTGCCGCATCGCGCTCGGTGGCGTCGCGGCGACACCCTATCGTCCGCGGGAAGCCGAGCGTCTGGTTGCCGGCAGTATCCTGGACGACGACCTCATCCAGGCCGCCGGCCGGGCCGCGACCCAGGGGGCCGAGCCGCTGGACCTGAACGCGTACAAGGTGAGCCTGGTGGAGAAACTCGTGGTCGAAGCTCTGCAGGAACTGAATCGATGAAACGCAAACACCACGATACCCTGGGCCTGCTGAAGCAGGGACCGATCGACCTGGTCGGCCACGGGGCCGAGCCGGTACTCGCCGCGGGGTACTCGACGCTCGAACTGGAGCGCGCGGGCCTGACGGTCGAGAAGGCCCGCGAGCTCGGTATACCGGTCGACGCCGGGCGCTGCAGCGGCGTCGGCGCCAACGTCATGCAACTGCGGGCGCTACTGACGTCCTAGGCACCGTGGCGCGCTGCCGAAGTGGCGGCTACTCGTCCTCGCGCGCGGCTTCGTCGCCTTCCGTGCAATCGCGCCTGCGTTTTCGGCATTCGGCGCGCGCTGTGGAGACACCCGGACCGCCGTAGCATGCCCGGTCAATAATAGACATCGTTGAACGAGGAGACAGATCATGAACGAGAACAAGAGAGTCGGTGTCATACTCAGCACGATTGCGGGAGCCGCCATCATGCTTGCGGCAACCGGCGCGCCCGCGCAGGAAAACGAACTCGGCTGGTCCATGGACTCCGCCGTCAAGCAGCTCGACCGCCAGGGCAGCGACCTCGAGTCGGTGCTGGCGGAGGTCGTCATCGAGTATTCCGGAAGCGACGAATCGCTCGCGCCGGTAAAGAGCGGCCGCATCTACTTCAATGACAAGGGCGAGTTCCGCTTGAATGCGAGCGACCCGAGCAGTCTCGTTGTTCTGCTGGAAGGCCGCACCGTGCATCACTACAACTCGACGCTCGCCCGGGTCGACGAGTACAGCCTGTCGAAGCACCCGGCGCGCCTCGAGCCGTTCCTGCCGCTCGGTTTCAGCACCACTGGCCGCGATCTCGACAGGGACTACCTCGTCACGTTCATCGGCGAGGAGAGCGCCGGCGGGCAGCGCCTGCTGGGCCTCGAACTGACACCGAAGAGCGATGACCTGCGCGCGGTGGTGGCCAAGGTGCAGATCTGGGTCGACGAGGCGTCGTGGCTGCCGGCCCGGCAGATCATCACGCACAACGCCGGCCAGGACACGCTGACGATCCACTACTCGGGCCTCGCGCGTAACCTGAACCTGAATAGCGACCTGTTCCGCGACGACTGGCCGCGTGACACCCAGAAAGTCCGCAAGTAAGCGCATGTTGTGTCTAGCCGGGCGCAGCGCCCGATCTTGAGGCTGCCTCGCCTGGTCGCGGCGCTGGCCGCGTGCGCCGCCGGCGGGCTCGCGTGCACGGCCGCCGCCGCGGAAGAGGAAGACGAGCGCCGCTTCGTCGATCCCGAAGACGGGAAATTCGACGTCAGCAATTTCCTCGACACGGCCTACGGGTTCCTGCCGGTCGTCATTCCGATCACCGAGCCGGCCGTCGGCTACGGCGCGGGCGCGGCGCTGGTGTTCATCGACAGGCCGCCGGTAACGCCGGACGGCAGGTTTCATCGACCGAACATGACGGTCGCCGGCGGCCTCAGGACCGAGAACGGCACGGACGGGCTGTTCGGTGGCCACCTCGGCACCTGGCGCGACGGGCGACTGCGCACGCTGGCGGCCGTCGCCGACATGGACGTGAACCTCGAGTTCTTCGGGCTCGGCGGCGACCGGATTCCGGGGTCGGGCGTCGAGTACACGGTCGAGGGAACCGGCGGCGTGCTCGGCGGGTCCTGGCGGCTTGGCGCATCGAACCTGTGGCTGGGCGCGCGCTATGCCCTGTTCGAGACCGAGGTATCGCTGCGCGACGAAGGTTCGGGCCTTCCGGGCGTGTCGCCGGCAGATTTCGGCCTCGAGCTCGCGGCCATCACGCCCACGGTGACGCTGGACCGTCGCAACAATTTCTTCACACCGACGGACGGGTGGTACCTCGACCTGTCGATGCCGCTGTACCGCGAGTCGGTCGGCAGCGACCGCGACTTCGAGAAAGCAACGCTGACCGGCATGTATTTCCAGCCGCTGTCCGACACCCTGTACCTCGGCGTGCGTTCGACGGTGAAGTACAGTTCTGACGGTACGCCGTTCTACCTCCGCCCGTACGTGGCGCTGCGCGGCATCCAGGCCCTGCGCTACCAGGGCGAGGAAAGCATCGAGGCCGAGGTCGAGTTCCGCTGGCAGTTCAACCCACGTTTCAGCGCCGTCTTCTTCGGCGGCGCGGGCGTCGCGCGAGGCGGAACCGGGGACGAGGATGAATCCGCCGTCTCGGGCGGCACCGGGTTCCGCTATCTCATCGCACGCCGCCACGGCCTGCACGTCGGCCTCGACGTGGCCGCCGGTCCGGACGGCGGTGCGGTGTACGTGATCGTCGGCAGCGCCTGGATGCGGCCGTAAGCCTGCGGGGCTAGCGCCCGGCCCGCTCGTACAGCAGATTTCCCGCCACCCAGGTGGCCTGCACGGCCCGATCATCGCCGAGCGTCATCTGGACGAAGAGTGCCTCGTGGACGTCGTCCACGAAGCCCATGCGGTAGTCGATGATCGGCGTCGACTTCATGTCGAGCACGACGAGGTCCGCCTCCATGCCCGGCGCGATGCTGCCGACCTTGTCGTCGATGTACATGGCCTGCGCGGTACCGCGCGTGGCGAGGTAGTACGCGTGCGCGGCACCGAGCGAATGGTTGTTCAGTTGCGCCGCCTTGTAGGCCTCGTTCAGCGTCACCAGGACCGAGAACGAGGTTCCGGCGCCCAGGTCCGTGCCCAGGCCGACGCGTACCGGCCGCCTCTCGTCCCGGGCCCGGAACACGTCGAAGCAACCGCTGCCGAGGAAGAAGTTCGACGTCGGGCAATGCGCAATGGACGAGCCCTTGCGGTGCATGCAATGGAGCTCGTCGTCGGTGAGGTGGATGCCGTGGCCGAAGATCGCGCGCGGGCGGCACAGGCCGCTGTGATCGTAGACGTCGAGGTAGCCGGCCCGCTCCGGAAACAATTCCCTGACCCATGCAATCTCCGACCGGCTTTCGGACACGTGCGTCTGCAGGTAGCAGTCGGGAAACTCGGTCCACAGCTCGCCGGCGGCGTCGAGCTGGTCGTCCGTGCTGGTCGGCGCGAAGCGCGGCGTGATGGCGTACATCAGCCGGCCGCGGCCGTGCCACCGGTCGATCAGTGCCTTCGAATCGTCGTAGCCGCTCTGGGTCGTATCGAGCAGGTCGTCCGGCGCATTGCGGTTCATCAGGACCTTGCCCGCTGCGAGGCGTAGCCCGAGCCGCTCCGCCTCCTCGAACAACGCATCGACGGACTGCGGGAAGACCGTGCAGTACACGCAGCTCGTCGTGATGCCGTTCCTGAGGCATTCCTCCAGGAATACCTTTGCCACTGATGCGGCAAACGCCTTGTCGGCGTACTTGCGTTCCGTGGGGAACGTGTACTTGTCAAGCCAGTGGAGCAACTGCTCGCCGGCGGCCGCGATCATCGGCGTTTGCGGAAAATGGACATGGCTGTCGAGGAAGCCGGCCGATATCAGCGCATCACGGCCGTAGTCTTTCACCTCGATGTCGGCGGGCAGTTCCCGTTCGACGCGGTCGGCCGGGCCGAAGTGCGTGATGACACCGCCGCCGAACGCCACGATGGCGTCGGACTCGTACACCATGGTGTCTTCGACGCCGTCCCTGAAGGGATCCCCCGTGAACGTGAGTGCGGGTCCGCGAATCGCGCCGTCCGGCTTTCGGTGTCCTGCTGTCATCGGTCTGCCAAGCGACGTCCGGCCGTTCAACGGCTACAGGTGGTACTTCGCGAGGAGACTGATCGCCGCCTGGTTCGTATCGAACCCCGGCGAGTTGCCGATCTGGTACTTGTTCCACCAGAGGTCGAACTCGACGCCCACGAACAGCCTGCCCGGTTTCCGCCAGGCGGCACCGAGATCCATCGTCACCTGCGGATTGAGGTGGAAGGTCCAGTCCCGGTTGCCGAGTCCGAGCGACCAGTCGAAATAACCGTCCACCAGGAACTGGCTGCGGCCGATCGAGAACGGGTAGCTGGCCACCATCGTGAACTGCAGGTCGCTGAAACCGCTGTCGCCGCTCGGCGTCAGGTCCGCGCGCCCGTACACGTTGAGTTGCACGTAGTTGAACTTGTTGAGACCGCCGAGTATTCCCACTTCCCGCACGTCGAGATCGAACCCGACGCCGACCAGGAGCGCCTCGGCCGCGTCAGCGTCTTCGCCCCGCTCGTACTGCGTCGCCAGGAGCACGTCCTTGACCTCGAACAGGCTCCGCTTGAACAGCGTGCGGGAGAGATCCTTGCCGAGCATCTTGCCGAAGCTGAAGCGGGGGCCGATCTCACCGTACCAGTTGCTGTCGTCGGTGGCGGCCCCGTGGAAGCTCGCGTAGTCGATGAACATGAAGAAGTCACCGATCGCCGACGCATGCGCGTGCTCGAACGTCACCGTCGACTGCTCCGCGGGATCGACGACGAAGCCGTCGCCGTACGGCAGCAGCGACAGGCTGGAGTCCGTCCAGAAGAAGAAGCCGGGTTTCGCGGCAGCGGCCGCATCATCGCCGTCGCGCGCCGGCGCTTCCTGCGCACCCGCCGGAGCGGCGACGAGCACGAGTATCGCGGCCACCGTGAGCGCGAATCTGCGTATCGCGTCAAGTTCAGTCATGAAAGCCACTCCGAGGTTTCGCCACTGTTTCGATGGGGTGAGTCGATATCCGGCCGCGCTGCACCGAATGACCGAAAGTCTATCGCGAATTCACACGTGCGGCACCGTGCGCGCAGGATCGACGATGGCCCGGTCAATAAAACCACTGCGCGCGAAACAACAGCAGCTTCGTATTGCCGCTGGAATCGAAGCGATCGAGGTCGGCATCACCCCATGACGCGCCGAACTTCCACTGCGGCGACACCCACCAGTTGGCGCCATAGTGCCATTTCCGCAGGACACCACCGTCGATGCCGTCGTGGGTCAGGTCGAGGTGTGAATAGCGCAGCACGAGTTCGAGCGCGCCGAATCGCGACGACGGCGTGATCGCACCGGTCGTGCCGGCGACACGGATGTAGGGACGGCTCTCGCCGGTCACCACCCACGAGGCTGCGAGGTAGCTGCCCGAAAAGCGCGGGTCGCCGTACCGGATCGACTTCGCGCGCGCCTCGATGTGTTCCGCCACCAGCAGGAACGGGCCGCGATCCCACGCGATCTCGAGGCCGATCTCGGAGAGGTAGTCCCCCTCGAACGCACCGGTATCGACGTAGCGGTCGGCAACGTTCGATTCCGGCCGCCCGGAGAGCTGCAGAAGCCCCGCGTCCGCGCCGACACGCCGCACACTGAGGCCGACATGCAGGAAATCGAGATTGTCGTTCGACGCACTGAGGAGACCCGTCAACCGAGCCGCGAGTTCGTCACCGTTGTCGTCGAAGGACAGGTCAGTGTCGAGCCAGTCGTTGAACCAGCCTGCCGCCCAGGTCATCCGGTCGTCCGCGAACTCGCCGGACGCCATGACCCCGATACTGCGCGTCACGAAGAACGGCGACAGTATGCGTTCCTGTTGCGGCTTCAACAATGACAGGCCGGGAATCTCGAACGAGAACGGCTGCTTCATCTTGCCGATGTCGAACTTCACCGGCCCCACCGGCAGGCGCAGCCGCAGGTCGAACAGCCGGAACGCTTCCTTCTCGCGGGTGCGAGGCTCCTGGTAGTCGAGGATGAACAACAGCTCCCACGGGTAGCCGCGCGTGGAGCGTGAGATGAAGCCCACGCGCCCGGCGCGAAGATCGAACGTATCCTCCTGCAGGCCGACCTGTGCCAGGCTGGGCTCGTCCTGATCGAAAAACGTGTAGTCGGTGACGATCGCGATGACGGGCTTGATCCGGAAGCGGTTCGTCTCGTAAACCAGGGCCTCGCCGGGAAGGTCGGCGAGCATGTAGTCGGGAGCATCCTCCTCGTCAGCCAACGCAGGCGCATGGACAACAAAGAGTCCGGCGATCAGCAGTCCCGGGCCCGTCCGCATGGCTTGCTAGAACGCCTCGCCGACCGACAGGTGGATCGCGTCGTCGTCCTTCGACCGGGCCAGGTCGAGGCGCACGTTGACCCGCTTTGCCGGCAATACAGAAAAGCGCACGCCAACACCGTAGCTCGGAATCGTATCGCGATTGCGATAACCGGTGAACGAGGCGCCAATTTCACCCGCCCCGCCGAAGGCCACCAGACCCCAGCGCCTTGACAGCCACCAGCGTGCCTCCGCCTGTCCGAGGTACGACGACTTGCCGAGATAGTTCGTTGCCGGGAAGCCGCGCAAGCCGATCGTGCATGAGTCCCACAGCGGTACCCGACCGACACGCTGACAGCCGTGCAGTTCCCAGGCGAGGACGACCGAGTCCGTCCACTGGTGGTAGGCGCGATACTCGATCTCGTAGGACTGGTAGGTCTCGTTGCTGCCGATTGCCTCGTCATTGAACAGGCCCTCGACCTTGAAATAGCGGCCGGCGTACGAATTGATCGGCATGTCGCGGCTGTCGTATTCCAGCGTCAGGCCGACGCCGACCGAGCGGACGTCCGACGTATCGAAATCGACCGAACCCGCTTCGAATTCGAGGCTCTGATTGGCGTCGATGACGCGCGTGAACCCTCCGCCGTACCAGTTGCCCAGCAGGTTCCTCGACAGCCGCGCCAGGAGAAACGCCCCGTCAACGCGCCAGTCGAGTTTCTCCAATGCCGCGTCCTCTGTGGGCGCGAGGAGAGACAGGCGCAGGTCGGCCCCGCCGATCGCCCCGGTGAAGCGCCAGCGGTCCTTTTTCCAGTAGCTCTGCTGCGCGATGGCCAGCGCGCGGCTGTCGTTATTCGTGTACATGCCCGCGACGGCGGTCGCGGACGCCGGTTGCACCGCCTGCTGTTCTTCGGATTGCGCGTAGAAGTACGCGGAGCCCGCGACGAGACCGGTCCCCAGCGTCGGGTCCGAAATCGGGATCGGCACAGCGACGAAGTTGCCCTTCTGCAGCTTGAGCGCCGTATCGTCTTCGCGAATGTCAGGCGCCATCGTCGGCCGTGTGTCGGCCGTCATTTCGTCCGCGAAGACCTCGCCGCCGAACCCCCACAGTAACGCATGCGTCACCGCGGCAACGGCGAGTGCCCGGCTCCATTCCTGAGACTCCAACGCGTCCCCTTCGGTAATGACTGGCGGTTCGACAAAATCATCCGCCAGCACACCCGCACAATCAAGCCGGTGCCCGCCGTGCTATTCTCAGGCTCCGGCCCCGGCCCCGGCGCCGGGAAGAACACGAATCCCGTCACCACAGCGCGAAGGACTTCCAATGGCCATCAGCAGCACCCTGCAGCCCGTGTCCGCCCAGGTACCGACGACCGCCCAGGCGCTGTTCGTGCGCTACCTGCTCGCGGTCCTGATCGACCTCGTTGTCCTGTGCCTGTTCGACGAGTACTCGGAGAGGGTGCAGGTCGATACGTTCACGACCGCGTTGCTGGCGGCCATACTGCTCCAGTTCCTGCTGAAAGTGACACTCGTCATCGAACATCGCATCGCCGACTGGTTCAAGACGAAGCCCGGCGCGCTGTGGCGCATCACGCGTTTCCTGTCAGCCTGGCTGATCCTTTTCGGCTCGAAATTCGTGATTCTCGAAGCGATCGTCTTCGCATTCGGCGACGGGGTGCAATTCTTCGGCGCCCTGCACGGCGTCGTCGCGCTGATCGTCGTGCTGATCGTGATGATCCTGGCCGAAGAGGTGGTGGCCCGCACCTATCGCCGGCTGGCCGGCTGGGGCGAAACACCGTCCGGGCAGGGCGGCGCCGCGTAAGACACGGCCCGCTCAGCTGTTCGACTGCAGGTCCCGGAGGAATGCCGCAACGCTCGCGCGAATGTCGGCTTCCTCCTGCTCCCAGCGTCGCATGGCAGCCTGCACGCGCGGGTCCGCCACGACCTCAGCATACTGGGCCTGGTTGAAAGTGCGTTCCCAGCCGAGGCTGCCCGCCACCGAGCGGCTGAAGATGTCCGTCAATGCAACCTGCACGGCTTCCTGCACTTCCCCGCGCATCGCGTGGATGTTCATGCGTGTGAACGGGTCATTCGCGACGCCGAAACCCATCGATTCACCGAGCTGCAACAGGCGATCGAGCCGCCGCAAGAGCTCCTCGCGCGGCAGCGAAACATACCAGGCATCCATGGCAACGGCCTGGGCCGTGCGGTACTTGGCCGGCACAGACGCGCCGTCGATGTCGAAGATGCCGGGACTCCTGGCTTCCAGCCAGGCCTCTTCCGACGGGATCGAGCCGGACGCAATCGCTTCACGGAGCAGGTGCTGAACGGCACCGCCGTAGGCAAAGTACCTCGACTCGACGCCATCCTCGATCGCACGGCGCGCGCTGCGGTCGGCCGCTTCCGCATCACCACGCGCCAGCGCGCGCGTCAGTTCCGTGCGATACGCGATCTCGCTCGTCGGCGCGATCGTCACGACACGCGCGCGGAAATCGTCGCCCTCCTCGACCAGTTCCAGTCCGTAGAGGAAGTCGGCGATCAGGCCCGGCAGGTCCTGGTCACGCGGATCGACGGCGAGTGCCTCGAGGAGATTCCTGACGTACGCCACACCGTCGCCTTCCTGGGCACTGATGAGGGCGAGCTGCACGTAGGCGTTCGGCTGCGCCGACTCGATCTGCAGGGAACGCTGCAGCGCGTCGCGAGCCGCCTCGAAATTCTCAAGACGCATGTACGCGGAACCGAGCTCGTAGAGAATCTGCGCGTTGAACGGATCGCGGGCGAGCGCAGTCTGCAATGCCGTGACGGCCTTCTCGTCCTGCTGCGCGAGCTGGTACGCGCGCACCAGCAGAATGCAGGTCTGCGCATCGTCCGGTGCCCGGGCGACGAGGGCCTCGAGTTGCGCGACGAGCGCCTTTACGTCGACGGGATCGCCCGCCAGCGCGCCGGCCAGCGTGCCGACGTACGCGTGGATCGCGTTGGCCACGACGTCGTCGGGGTCCACTTCGAGAACCTGCGCCGTGATCGCGCGGATCTCGGGGTACGCCTGCGCGGGTGCGCGCAGCCCTGTTTCCACCTGGCGGATGTAGCTGGAAGCGAGTTCCGTCTTCGCCTCGGTGAAGTCCGGGTCGATCAGCAACGCACCCTTCAGCAGGTCTTCCGCGCCGCGCAAGCCGCCGTACGAATACGTCAGGTGTTCCTTGCGCGCCTGCAGGTACAGATCGTACGCGTCGGGGTTGTTGGTCTCGACGCCGTCCAGCCGCCCGTTGGCGGCGCCGAGCAATGACGCCGTAAGCTCGGCGCCGACCTTGCGCGCGATCTCGTCCTGGATCGCGAAGATGTCGTCGAGGGTCCGGTCATAGCTCGACGACCACACGTGAAAGCCGTCGCTCGCCCGAATCAGCTGCGCCGTGATGCGTACGCGATTGCCCGATTTCTGCACGCTGCCCTCGAGCACGTGTGCCACGCCGAGCGCCGACGCGATCTCTCCAATGCTCTTGTTCTGCCCGCGGAAAGCGAAACTCGACGTCCTTGCCGCCACCTTCAGGCGTGGCACCTGCGCCAGCATGTGCAACAGCGTCTCGGCCAGCCCCTCGGAGAAGTAGTCCTCGTCCTCGCTCGACAGGTTGTCGAACGGCAGTACGGCAACGGACGCGACATCCACATTCGAGGCAACCAGCGGTTGAACGTCGTCGCCGGAGTGCCGGGCGCTGAACAGACCCAGGAACACGATGAGCAGGACGACACCACCGATCGTCACGTAGTCCAGCGGGCCGGCACCGACGCGTCGTGTCCGGTCTTCGTCGCGGATGTCGGCCTCGCGCTTGATGCCATCCGGCGTCAGTTCGTAGAACCACGACAGCGCGGCTGCGGGGATCAGTCCGAGCGCAAAGATGAGCACGACCGCGCGCTCCGCCCAGTCCGGCGCGCCGAGCGTCGGCAGCAGCGTGGTCAGGACCTCTGTCAGCAGCCAGCCGGCCACGAGATAGGCCGCGACCACGCGAAAGACGCCCCGACGCCTGAGTTCGGCGAAAAACGGCACGTAAACTCCGAAAATCTTTTCCTGAGCGTAGGTTACACCGCTTAGATGCAGCGACGCAGGAAATCGTTAAAAAGCGGGGCAAGGCGCCCCGCCCGCGCCGTCAGAGCGCGCCGGCGCGCACCAGTTCCACGGCGTGACTCGCCGCCCTTGCCGTGATCGCCATGTACGTAATCGACGGGTTCACGCAGGAACCCGAGGTCATGCACGCGCCGTCCGTCACGAACAGGTTCGGCACCTCGTGCGCCTGGTTCCAGCCGTTCAGTACGGACGTCGCCGGATCGTGGCCCATGCGTGCCGTGCCCATCTCGTGGACGCCGCTGCCCATGATCATCGGGCCCGGCCAGGCATGGACATTGGTGGCGCCGGCGGCTTTCAGCATCTCGGTGCCGCGCGCCATGATGTCGTCGATCATCTTCTTCTCGTTGTCCTTGTACTCGACGCTGACGTGCACCTGCGGAATGCCGAAACGGTCGACCTTCTTCTCGTCGAGCGTCACCTGGTTGTCCGCGTAGGGCAGGATCTCGCCGAAGCCGCTCATGTACATGACCCACGGACCGGGCTTCGAGACGGTGTCCTTGAAGTCCTTGCCGAACCCGGGCACGTCCCGGCTCCAGCCCTCGCGGCGTGCCGCACCCTGGAACCCGTAGCCGCGCAGGAAATTCGCATCATCGTCCTGCCCGTCCAGGTTTCGGAAACGCGGGATGTAGATACCGTTCGGGCGCTGGCCGATCGTATTGCGGTCCTGGAACCCGGGCATGACGCCGCCCACGCCGGTCGCAAACGTGTGGTCCATCAGGTAGCGGCCGAGCGCGCCACTGCCGTTCGCGAGCCCGTTCGGGTGCTGCTCGCTCTTCGAGTTCATCAGGATCTGGGTGCTGCCGATGGCCGATGCGCAGAGAAATACGACCCGGCTCGTGAACCGGTGACGTTCCTTCGTTTTGGCGTCGATCACGTCGACACCCGTCACGCGTCCGGTCTCGGGGTCCGTCTCCAGGCGCTCGACCACGCTGTCCGGCCGGATCGTGACGTTGCCGGTCGCCTTTGCCGCCGGCAGCGTCGTCGTGAGGCTGCAGAAATAGGAGGCTGTCGAACAACCGTAGTGACACGGGCCGCAGTAATGGCACGGCGCCCGGCCGTTGTGCGGCTCGGTCAGCACCGCGACCCGGCCGATGGTCATCGTGCGTCCCGGGTAATTTTCCTCGATGGCCGCCTTGACGTGCTTCTCGACCGAGTTCATCGGCATCGGCTTCAGGAACTCGCCGTCCGGAAGCTGCGGCAGGCCTTCCGCCTGGCCGGAAATCCCGGCGTACTTCTCGACGTAGGCATACCAGGGCTCGATGTCCTTGTAGCGGATCGGCCAGTCGATGCCGTGCCCGTCTCGCTTGTTCGCCTCGAAGTCCAGGTCGCTCCAGCGATAGCACTGCCGTCCCCAGAGGATGGAACGGCCGCCGAGCGCGTCCGCGCGCACCCAGTTGAACGGCTTGCCTTCCGCCTGCACGTACGGGTTCAACCGGTCGTTGTTCCAGAACTGCCGGTTGTGGTCGTTGAACCAGCCGAACTTGCTCTGGATCGGGTAGTCGGTCTCGTGCAGCTTGCGGTCGCCGTAGTCGCGGAACCGGTAGTGCCAGGGCGGCTGGTGCTCGCCCTGGTAGTCGCGGATGTGCTCGACGTGGTGGCCCCGCTCGAGCACCAGGGTCTTCAGGCCCTTCTCACTGAGCTCCTTCGCGGCCCAGCCTCCGGAAATGCCGGAGCCAATTACGATCGCGTCGAATTCCATGCTCATCGTCGTCTCCTAGGACCAGCGGCCGGTGGTGGCGTCGTACACGACTTCCTTGTAGACGCCCGGCATCGGGTCGTAGCCCGGTTGCGACGTGGCCCCCAATTCCGACGTGAAATAGCCGTTTACGACGAGGCTCTTCAGCACCTTGAACATCTCGGAATCCTGCACGGCGCCGAGCGCCACTGCCTGTTCGTCGGCGCTGCATGCCGCGAAGCCCCGACCGTGCTTCTCGAAACAGGCATCGTCCAGTGCAAGCATGCCGTCGAGCACCGGTTGCCGCTCTTCCGGCGTGTACCAGTCCGAGAGGATCAGTTCGGCGAATTGCGGCACGCCGGCGGTGATTGCGCCGGGCGTGTCCGTTTCCGGGATGATGCATTCGGCGATCGCCGATAGAACGCGACGGAGATCGGCATCCAGCACGGTCTGGTCCGGAATCGCGTCGAGGTTCGCGCCGGCAAGGCAGGCCCGGTGCAACCCCACCAGCGCAAGCCCGGTCCCGCCGCCGATTGCGGCGCGCAACAATTCGCGTCGATTCATTCTGAAAGTCCCCCTGTCCGGCATCGGGTTCCCGTCGCCGCGCATCGCCGGTCGACGGCTGCGCCGGGCCGAGCGCCATGTTAACCGGTGCAACGCGTGGGCGCGCCATTGATTTCTCATGGAACCTTTCGCCGCCGGTTCCGCTTTACATAAGCAAATTTGTTTCCTACACTCGGTCGCCTAATAACAAGAAACAAGAAGAGCTCATAACACTCTGTTATTTAAGAGCCTGAGGGGATTCCGAATGTCCGTTCAAGCCGTGGCCGGCGACCTGCTGGCAGACGATTTCATCGGCGAGTTTTCCGCACCGTGGGCCGTCCCGCACGACCGGGATGCCGTCGCGGGCCTGCTGTCAGCCTACGACGAACGCCGTCCGTTGACGTTGCTCGTCGGTGACGGCAAGTCGAGCCGCAAGGCGGTCATCGACCACTTCCGGGTTGCCGTCATCGACAACCCGACGATGATCCGCACCGCCGGTGCGGCGGTCGACGCGGAAGACTTCTTGCGCGAAGTCATCCACGACCTGGGGTTCAGCACGAAGGATCTCGGCAAGCGCGACCTGGTCGGGATCCTCGAACTGTTCCTCGCGTTTCAGAAAAAGCACGGGCGACGGACCATCCTGTGCGTCGAAGACGCCTCCGAATGCGTCTACGACGTCCTCGACGAACTCCTGCGCCTGGTCGACCTGGAGTGCGTGGACGCCTTCGGCCTTTTCATCGTCCTGACCGGACCGCGTGCACTCGAGGACCGGCTGGATCGCGATGCGTTTCGTGCGGTCATGAAGTACGCCGGCCAGCCGGTGCGGATCGCCCGCGCGACGGTTGCAGAAACCCGCGCCCTCGTCGCAAGGCACCTGCGTTCCGTCTACGGCGACACGGCGGGGCACGCCATCGAGGGCGGTGCCGTTGATCGGCTGCACCGGGTTACCGGCGGCAACTGGGACGCGATTTACGGCATGTGTGACAAGAGCGTCGAACTTGCGACGGAACTGTCGGCATGGCCGATTTCAGAGAATACCGTCGTCGAGGCGGCGAACGAACTGGGCCTGCTGTCCGATCACCGCGAGGACGAAGCGCTGAGTATCGATTCTAGCGAGGAGCCCACGGGCAGGTTCGGTGCGCTGAGGATCCAGGACCAGGAAAAGCGGCCGTATCGGTTCCTCCTGGACAAGGACGTCGTCACGATCGGGCGGGACAAGTCGAGCGACGTACACCTGCCCAGCCTGATGATCAGCCGCCAGCACGCGGTGCTCTACTCGGGCCCCTACGGCGTGCGGATCGTGGACCTGCACAGCACGAACGGCACGCACGTGAACGGCCAGAAGGTCATGTCGCACACGTTGTCGCACGGCGATCGGGTCGTCGTCGGCAATTTCGCCATCGAGTTCGTTGCCGAGACCGGCCGGCTCGACGAGATCGTCGCGAGCGAGATCCTGGCGCTGGCGCGTTGAGCGCTCGCCGCGGGGTGCGGCGAACGCGACCCGGACAGGTGCGTCAGGCCTGGTAGATCACGTAAATCTTGCGTGTCGTCTCGATCACTTCCCACTCGCCCTCGAACCCGGCAGGAATCACGAAGTCGTCGCCCGCTTGCAGCGTGATCTCGGTGCCGGCACCGTCGCGCAGCACGGAGCGGCCGGACAGGATCCGGCAGTATTCGTTTTCGGTGTACTGGATGCGCCAGCAACCCGGTTCAGCTTCCCACGTACCGGCAAAGAACTTGTCGTCGGCGCTCGTGAAATGATGCCAGGTGCGTTGCACCGGCTGCCCGGACACGCAGCGATCCGCCGGCGTGAGGCTTTCGCTGAACTCCGGTTCGTGACGGTCGAAGAAGACGAGATCGGCGGCGGTCTTGGCTGACATGGTTCGCTCCTGGCGGCGTTTCGGCGCCGGCAGTCCGGCACCGCGATTGTAGCGCGTCCGGCACTTGCGCTCGCACGCCCGGCAAACCATGCTGCACCGATGGGTGAGAACGACGCATCGGCAGCAGACACCGGCCACGACCCCGCCGCCCGCATCCATCGCTGGATTTCGCTGATTATCGTCACGATCATCGGCATCGATTTCGTCTTCGTCGTCGTCGAGGGTCAATGGCTGAGCGCGGCGCTGATCCTGATCATCGCCGGCATCCTGCTCGCGCCGGCACTGTTCGGGGACCGGGTTTCCGTGACCGTGCCCTACGAATTCCAGCTCGTAATCCTGCTGTTCGTGTTCGCCGCGCTGTTCCTCGGCGAAGTGCGCAGCTACTACGACCGCTTCTGGTGGTGGGACATCGTGCTGCACACGGCGTCGGGCTTCCTGCTCGGCATCTTCGGATTCCTGCTGGTCTACGTCCTGAACGAAAACCGCCGAGTCGAGCTGTCGATGCGCCCGCGCTTCGTCGCCCTGTTCGCATTTCTCTTCGCGGTGGCCGCCGGCGCGCTCTGGGAGATCTTCGAGTTCACGATGGACCAGGTCTTCGACACGAACATGCAGAAGCCGATGCTCGGCGACCCGTCGGGCCTCACCGACACGATGTGGGATCTTGTCGTCGACATGCTCGGCGCCGCCGCGATCTCGCTGCTCGGCTGGTCGGCCATGCAGGGTCGGCGGCGGTCCTTCATCGGCGCGTGGATCGCGAAGTTCATCGCACGCAATCCCCGCCTGTTCCACTGAACGCGCGTATCGGAACTCCTGTACATGTTGTACGCATCTGTCCATACCGAGGCCGCCGTGTCGCCGCCCCGCCCGACGTATGCCCTTAACATCCTCGCCGTCGTCGCCCTGGTCGTCGTCGCCGCCTGCGACACCGCGCCGCAGCGTGACGTCATCGAGATCGACGGTCTCGCCATGGGAACCTCCTGGACGGTCAAGATCGCGGCACCGGCCTCCGGCCTCGACCCGGATGCGCTGGCTGCCGGCATCGCCGGCCGCATCGAAGCCATCGAACAATCCATGTCGACGTACCGCCCGGAATCCGCGCTCACCCGCTTCAACGACCAGCGCGGCACGGACTGGGTACCGGTGCCGGGTGAGCTCTGCGACGTCGTGGCCTCGGCGATCGCCATCAGCCGTGCGTCCGGCGGCGCATTCGACGCAACCGTGGGGCCGCTGGTCGACCTGTGGGGCTTCGGCCCGGCCGTGACCCCGGACGAGCCACCGCCGCCGGAGTTGATCGACGCCGCCCGTGCGGGCAGTGGCTACGAGAAACTGGACGCGGACTGTGCGCAGCCGGCGCTCAGGAAATCAGTGCCGGAGCTGCGCGTCGACCTGTCCGCGATCGCGAAGGGTTACGCCGTCGATGCGGTGGCCGACGTGCTCGACGAGTACGCGGTGATCGACTACCTGGTCGAAATCGGCGGCGAGGTTCGTGCCCGCGGCCGCAACGCCGCCGGGCGGCCGTGGGCGATCGGCATCGAGGTCCCGGATCGATCGGCCCGCCACGTCACCCGCGTCATCGAACTCGACGACACGTCGTTGGCCACGTCGGGTGACTACCGCAATTTCTTCGAGCATGACGGTCGCTTCTACTCGCACACGATCGACCCGCGCACCGGCGCGCCCGCGCTGCACGATCTCGCCGCCGTTTCCGTCGTGCACGCAGCCGCGATGGAAGCCGACGCATGGGCGACGGCGCTGCTGGTTCTCGGCCCCGAGGAAGGTCCCACGCTCGCCCGGGAACTCGGCCTGGCCGCGCTCTTCCAGCGCCGCACCGACGACGGCGTCGCCGAGGAGATGACGGGGGAATTCGAAGCGCTGTTGCGGGAGCGCCAGGCCCGGTAACCGGCTATTCGCCGGCGGCGGTCGCGGCGAGATCGTAGCGGAAACCGATGCCGAACAGGACCTGCTCGTCGTCATACGGCGTCGCACCAAGCGACAACACGGACGGAATCGTCGCGGGCCCGACACCGTCGAGCATCCAGTCGTCCGCCTCGAACATCTGCCACGTCAGGCCGAACTCGAGCAGCAAGCGTTCGGACCAGCGATAGTCGACGCCAACGTGCAGCGCATCCTGTCGCGTCTCGAATTCGGGAAACGTGTCGGCGCCGCCGGCCAGGGAGTCGATGCGCGTTTCCGACGCGCTGTCCGACTCGCGGTAGTCGATGCGCAGGTCGGCCTTGTCGGCAATCTGGCGAATCCGGATCCCGGTGCCGACCGTCGCGAAATCATCCTCGACGTCCGCCGACCAGTCCGGATCGCCGAACGATTCGCTACCCACCTGCCGCGACTCCATCGTGTCGATGCCGATGTCGACGTACCACGACACCGTTTCACTGATCGTCCAGTTCAGGTCGGCCGTGAAGCGCGTTTCCTTGCCCTCGGTCACGCCGAGGCGCGACTCCGTGTAGCTGTCGTCTGCATACAGGCCGTTCAACGCCACGGTGATCGGCCAGTCCACCGGCGTGATGCCCGCGGTGAAGCGCGCGAACTCGCGGTAGCGGTACGCGAGGTTGTACTTGCGCAGCAGCGGGTTCTGCCCGAGCGACGTGGCGACGGTCTCGTCGTAGCGGCCGACGTCGCGCTTCTCGGCGCCGCCGCGTCCGTCGAGGGACAGCCAGTCCCAGGGACGCCAGCGGAACCCTAGCCAGCCGGTATCCTGCGTCTGCTCGGCCACCTCCTGGAAATCGCGGTCCGTCTCGCGACGCGATACCCCGCCGAGCAGTTTCAGGCTGCTGAAGAGCCGGTAACCCGCCTCTGCGGACAGCAGTTGCTGCTGATAGCTGTACGGCGTGTTGAGCTCGTTGTCGCCGCTCGGGAAGGCATCCACGATCACTCGCTGCCAGGTCGCGCGCGCCGAGGTGTTGTCACGTTCGTCGGAACGGTAGAGAAGACGTACGTTTGCCTTCGGCAGTGGCCGCGATGACACCGAGAGCGCAAGATGGGTGACATCAACGCTGCCGTCCAGGTTCGGCCGTGGCAACGGGTCCGCGGCGATCGTCGTGTTCGTGGTGTACGCGAGGAACGGCGTGTCCTGCGTGATCTCGCCGATGGACGCCGACGCACTGACGCTCGTCCGGAACAGCGGCATGTTCACGCCGCCACTCAATGTCAGCTGCTGGTAGCGGCTGTCGGGCGCCTGCGCGAGGGCCGGCATCTCCGCGCCCGCGGGCACGACGAACGGGTCCTGCCAGGCGAGCGCCGAACTCGCGCTCGACAGGTCGGACAGGAACCAGTCGAGTGCCACGCGCGCCGATTCGCCCTGGTAGGCCACGCGCAGCTCGATCTCGTCAGTCGTGTAGTCATAAGGGGCTGGCAACAGGCTTGCCGTCGTGTACGACGAGCCGCCCAGCGTCCGCGTGCCCTCGTTCTCGTGACGACGGAAGTCGACGGAAGCCACGATGCGCGGCGTCAGCGCGTAACGCACGCCGGCCCGCAGATCCGTGCGGTCTCCCTCGATGGCGATGCCAGCGAGGCTCGACGCCAGCATCGAGAAGCCTGAGGTCTGCGGTGCCGCAATCCAGTCCGAAGGCAGCGAAAGCAGCGAATCCGAGGATGCGAACACCGTTTCCGTCGTGAAATACTCGCGCCGAGGCAGCGCGTTGTACGACGCGTGGTAGCCGAAGCGACCCTGGCCGCCGTCGACCCGGGCGCTGCGCGAATCGAGCAGCAGGTCCACCGCATCCCAGCGGAGATAGTAGGCATCGCTGCTCAGCGTGCCGCGGCTGTCGAGGTTGCCGTACGCGCCGGACTCGTCGTAGCCCGTCGCGTCGCCGAAATAGGCCGAGTCGTCGCTGGCGCCGGTCGCACCCGCGGCAACGTCACCGTCGTAGCCGCCGTCGAACGGGCACAGCTCGCAGACCCACTCGCTGGTGTCGACAGACTGCGCGTGCGCTGCCGCCGCACCGCCGATCACGAGGATCGCTGCGGTGCACGAGGAAATCAGCCGGCCTTGAAAGTGCGTGGTCATAACAACCTACCGCATCAGCTTCGAGCCCGACGGGTGGTTCGACCCGTGGACCTGCGAATGACAGTTGAGGCAGCTCTCGCCCAGCAGAAAGCGCGATGGCGTGCCGGACGCGAGGCCGCCCGTGTCCATCGCCACGCTGGGGTGGCCCGTTTGCGAATGGCAGGACTGGCACAGGACCGGCGCCCGCTGTGTCAGCATCGCCGGCTGGTTCGACCCGTGCGGCGAATGGCAGGTCGTGCAGTCTTCCGCGACCGGGGCATGCTCCCAGAGATACGGGCCGCGCTTCTCGGCGTGGCACTGGTCGCAGGTCTCGTTCACCGTGGCACGCACGAGCTCGCTGCCCACCACATCGCCGTGCGGGCTGTGGCAGGACGTGCAGGCCATCTTGTCCTCGACGACGGGATGCGCGAACGCCTTGTGCATTTCAGTGCGCGTCGGCTGGTGGCACTCGTAGCAGACGTCCGCCTGCGAATCGGCCTGCCTCACCGGGTCGAACGGGTCGTGCAGCCTGTGACAATCGACGCAGGCCAGGTCCTCGAAATTGTGTGCCGCATCGTGCCAGCCGAAGCCGACATCGCTGCCGTGGCAAGCGAGGCACTGGGCATTGCCGGCTTCGGCACTGCCCGTTCCGCTGCTCGCGAAGTGCGGCACCGGCGGTCGCTCCTGGCCGCGGCGCACACGACCCGCGTGGTCGTCGCCCGGCCCGTGGCACGCTTCGCATTGCAGCTGGCCCTGGCCGAACGGGCCGGTGTTCTGTCCCGGCCGGCCGTGCGGCGTGCGAAAGATCGCGTACACCGCATCGGCCTCGTGGCAGGACAGGCAGGTATCGGCGCCTTTACGGCTGAAGTCCGGCGATTCCTCGTCTTGAGACGAGACTGGCCCTGGCGCCATGAGCGCCAGGGCCAGCAACAGACCGATCCGTCGCAGCGGCACAGGTGGCCGAGCCCCTAGTTGAACTCGAACCCGTCGACGCCGTGCATGTCCCGGACATCCGACGAGCGGCCGGGGCCGTGGCAGAGACTGCAAGTCTCGACGCCTGACGATACCAGCGCACCGGTCTCCGCCTTGGTCGCCGTGAAGTCGCCACCATTCTGGAGCATGTGCTGACTCGCAACGTCCGACGTGTGACAGCTCGAACAGACCGACGCGTTCGGCGAAATGACAACATCGTCCGCCAGGCTCGACCGGTCCGCACCGACATCCACCGTCGTCCCCGGAATGACCGCCGGGTCGACCGGGTAGTACGTATCCTCGAGGTGGCAGCCTTCGCAGTTGTTCAGGTGCCCCGGGTATACGATGCCGTTGTAGTCGTGCGCGGAGTTGTTGTAGCCGCAGATACCGACGTTGCCGGCATGAATCCGGTGAATCATCCGCTTCAGGTCGATGGCTTCGTCGTCCAGGCCAAGTTCCATGTCACAGGCCGAACCCGCCACGCGGCGATTGACGTCCGTCGCATTCGGGTTGTGGCAGGTTGAACACACCTCGGTGTTGCCGCTGCGGTTGTCACCGTGCAACGCCAGGTTCTTGTGGCAGTCGTTGCACTTGTCGATGTCGACTATGCTGCGACGGGATACGGCCGTGGCATCCGTGATGCCGAAGGCGAGCACGGCCGACGACACCGGCAGGTTGTCGAGCGCACCGTCGACGTCCACCGCCGCGCGCCCTTCGAGGACGGCGAGGCCGGAGCCGGTAATGCCCGTCGGTACCGCCACGTCGGCCGACTTGGTGAACGTGTTCGAGCCGTCGTTCGTCGCGCCGGACTGGAAGTTGATCTGGATCGGCGCGAACGGCGCACCGCTGGCGGCTGGCCGCGCGAGGTCGTCATTCGGGTCGACGTTGCCGAGCGCGGTCGTCGTCCAGGCGAGATCCAGGTTCAGGCGCGAACTGCCGATCTGGAACGGGCCCGCCGGGTCGTTGATGTCGTAGGACGTTCCGTCCTGCGGATTCGTCACCCGGATCGTCGCCTCGGGAATCTGTCCGGGGGCGGTGTTCGTCACGCTGACGACTTCGTAGGCAAAAGCCTCGTTCGCGACGACTTCCTTGAGCTCGTGCGCCTTGGCGACCTGAACGTCGCCATTGTTCACGGTCGCGTCAGGGCCGTGGCAATCGAGGCACTGCGTATCGTCCGTGAACGTGAAGCCGCCCGGGTGACCGCCGTTCGCCCAGTCGATGTCGTCGTGGCAGGTGCCGCAGGCCGCGCGGTTCGCAACCAGCCGCCAGTTGCTGGCGTCGGGCGTGTCGGCATCAGACTCCTCGTGGCAGGTCGTGCAGTTGCGCACGTCCTGCGGGAAAACGATGTCCGAGTAGTCGTGCACGCTGCCGCCGTGACCGACGACGAAATAGCCCTCCGACAGGTTCACGCCGTAGTGGATCTTGTGGATCATCACCTTCATGTCGACGGAGCCGCCCCACGCCTCGGCCGCGGTGTCGCCGTCGATCGAGTAGGGATTGTGGCAGGTCACGCAATAGGTCACGTCGGTGCGCGGCCCGCCATGGAACTCGAGACGGTCGTGACACGCGTCGCAGGTGTCGTTGTCCACGATATTGCGTGTGAACGTCGGGGCGCCGCCCGCTGGCACGAAGTCGTAGATGCCGTTCGAGGAATTCGGCGCCTGGTTGCGGATCTCGATGCCGATCCGGTGTGACTTCATCTCGTCGTAGGTCGGGCCGGCCGGGTACGCCGTCAGCGCGTTCGCGAACGTGTAGGTGTAGGTGCCGTCGTCGTTGTCCGTGAACGTGCCGGCCGTGGCGGTCTCGGTGGTCGCCTGCGCGTTTGCGATACCGCCGCTGTCACGGGTCACGTAGGACTGCCACTCGCTCGAGCCGCCCGCGCTGCCGGGCGAGAGCTGCGAGATCATGAAGCGGATGTCGCCGGCGGGCAGGCCGACGAGCCCCTGGTCGAGGTCATTGGTCAGCGTCAGTTCGACGGTCGGCGCGCCCCCGCCAGCGGGGACCGTGACGCTGCCGATCTGGATATTGATCTTGTCGGCGCTGTCGACGGGAATGCCGCCACCGCTGCCTCCCGGCGGCCCGGGCGGCCCCGGAGGACCCGCCGGTCCAGCCGGCCCCTGGGCGCCTGTCGCCCCGTCATCACCCTCGCAGCCCACCAGCATCAGCGCGGCAGCCAGCACGGCCAGCCATGCGCCTCCAGACGCGCGTATTTTCATGACAGCACCCTCAATTCGCACCGGATTCGGCGCGTCCCCTGGTTTCCCGGTCTTCGCCCAGTCTGGACTCGTTTTAGCAAACCCGGTGCGGCATTCTTATTACGGGTTGTACCTATCGCTCCCGGAACGCACCCTGGCGTTGCGGCAAGTACTTACGTGCTTGTAACGCGCGGGTCTTTGCAAGGGTGCTAACGTTGGCCGTGGCGCTATAATCAGGTGCCGATCAGCCTGCAACGCTGATCGGCCGCGGCGGCGTGGCGCGCCACCGTCTTCGCAGGAGTCCATAACGATGAATCGCCCTACCCTCTTCTCTATTCTTGCGCTGGCTTGCGTATCCGCCCCGATGTCCGCGGCTGCCGTGGAGGAACTCGCGAGCGAGTGCAACGATTGCCACGGTGACAACGGAGTCAGCCAGTGGAGCGACATGCCCACGATCGCCGGCATCGACGCCTTCACCAGTTCCGAGGCACTGTACGCCTACCGCGACGAAGCACGCCCGTGCCACGAGTCGACATGGCGCCAGGGCGACACGAGCCGCCCGGCGACGACGATGTGCGCGGAGACCACTGACCTCACCGACGAGCAGATCGAGGCGATCGCCGAACACTACGCCGGCTTGCCGTTCGTCGCCGCGAAGCAGGATTTCGACGCGGCACTCGCCGCCAAGGGCAAGGCCGTGCATGACGCCGGCTGCGACCGCTGCCATTCCGACGGCGGCTCGAACGTGGACGACGAAGCCAGCATCCTCGCCGGCCAGCAGATGGGCTACCTGAAACTGGCGATGGCCGAGTACCGTTCGGGCGAGCGCGATCAGCCGGACAAAATGCAGGAAGAAATCGGCAAGCTCTCGGACGACGACGTCAAGGCGCTGCTGCACTACTACGCCAGCCAGCAATGAGTTCGGCACCGGATGTCGCGGGTCATGTCCGCGAACTGTTTGCGACCATCGACCGCAAGGACACGGACGGCTTCGTCGATTTCCTGACGGAGGATGCGGTCATTCGCTTCGGTTCCGGGCCGTCCGTCGAAGGGCGTGCCGGCATTCGCGAAATGATCGGCGGATTTTTCGCCAGCATCCAGGCCGTGGCGCACGATCTCGCCTTTGCAGAGCAGGTCGACAACCGGCTCATTTGCGAAGGCACCGTCACCTACACGCGGCACGACGATTCCGCGGTGACACTCCCGTTCGCGAACGTGCTGGACCTGGCCGGCGACGGCCCGCGGCCGCCGATCCGGCACTACAAGGTCTACATCGACATCGCACCGCTGTACGCCGGCGGGGACTGATCCAACCAGCGGCCGGCTTGTCGTGAGTGTCGACGCCGTCATCGCGAACGTCGCTCGACGGCTCAACCGCCAGTTCCTCGCGTCGACCACCCCGTCCGGCCCGGTCGCCTTGCCGCCGCCGGACCCGGACGCGACCTACCTGCTCTACCTGCACATCCCGTTCTGCCGCTCTTTGTGCCCGTTCTGCTCGTTTCACAGGGTCCGGTTCTCCGCGGGCCCGGCGCATGCGTATTTCGACTGTCTCGACCGCGAGATCGAGACCGTGGCAGCGCAGGGCTACCGTTTCGACGAGGTCTACGTCGGCGGCGGCACGCCGACCGTTCTGCCGGATCGCCTCCTCGACACCATCACGCGGCTGCGGCAAGCGCACCCGGTCCGTGACGTGTCCGTGGAAACGAACCCCAACGAACTGACCCGTGCGGACCACGAACGGCTGGCGGCCGCCGGCGTATCGCGCCTGTCCATCGGCGTGCAGAGCTTCGACGACAGCCTGCTGCGCGAAATGCACCGCTACGAACCCTACGGCAGCGGCGACGACGTGTGCCGCCACATCGAGGAACTGCGCGGCGTGTACGACACGGTCAACGTGGACATGATCTTCAACCTGCCGCACCAGGACGAGGCGGCGTTGGCGGCCGACCTCGACATCCTGACGCGTCGCCTCGCCGCGGACCAGGTCTCGTTCTACCCGCTGATGGCGGCCGGCGACGCACGCGTGGCGGTGGAACAGACCATGGGCCGGGTGGGCCACAAGCGCGAGCGGCGCTACTACGAGCAGATCGCGGGGCGCTTCGCCGACGCCGGGTATACGCGAAATTCCGCATGGTGCTTCTCCCGCGGCACCGGCATGGTCGACGAGTACATCGTCCAGCGGGAGGAGTACGTGGGGCTCGGAAGCGGCGCCTTCAGCTTTCTCCGCGGTGCGATGTACGCGAGCACGTTCTCGAACCGGCAGTACGCGAAGCACGTCGCTGCAGGCGGTACCGGGACCGTCCTCGAACGGCACATGGGCAATCGCGAGCAAATGCGCTATTACCTGTTGATGCAGCTGTTCGGGGGCGACCTCGATATCGCCGCGGCTGAGCAGCGCTTCGGCGGGCGTTTCGAGAAGCACCTCTGGCCCGAGATTTCGGCTTTACGGCTGATCGGGGCGGTGCAAGCGGAAGACGGCAGGCTTCGGCTGACGGAGCGAGGTTTTTACCTGTGGGTGGTTCTGATGCGCGAGTTCTTCACCGGCATCAACCGCCTGCGCCAGAACTTGCGGCAGCAGCAGGCGCCGGGCCTGCGAGCCGCGCATGCAGGGGAGTAAGACGATGGCTGACGACGACAACGATACGCTGTCCGGGAGACTCTGGCAGCGTCCGAAGAGCAAATGGCTGCTGGGCATCCCGATCGGCGGCTTTCTCGCGCTGGGACTCGGGGCGATCCTGCTCGGCACGATGAACTACACGCTGCACAAGACCAGTGAGACGGAGTTCTGCTACGTCTGCCACTCGCACGAGCAGTTCATCAAACCGGAGTACGAGGCCTCGTCGCACTTCAGCAATGCGTCGGGCGTGCGCGCGGGTTGCGCCGATTGCCACCTGCCGCACGACAACTGGTTCTCACTGGTCAGCACCAAGATCATCGTGTCCTTCGACATCATTCCGGAGCTGATGGGCAAGATCGATACGGCCGAGAAGTACGAGGAACACCGCGCGGAGATGGCGCAGGCCGTCTGGCGCGAGTTCAAGGAAAACGACTCCGCGTTCTGCCGCAGCTGCCATGCGTTCGACGCCATGGATTTCGAGGCGCAGGACCGGCGCACTGCCCGCGGGCACCAGCGCGCGGCCGAGAAGGGCGAGACCTGCATCGATTGCCACTACGGCATCGTGCACAAGGAACCCGAGAACGCCTCCGAGCTGATGCGCGAAATCGCCGCCGAGTTCGCCGATGGCGACGCTGCCGGCGGCTGATGCCGACGACGCATTTGCCGGGCGCAATTCGGCGCGGCGGCAACGCGTATTCGAGCTGATCAGCGGGCTGTCGGGGCTCGGCCTCGCCCTGTTCATGTGGGGCCACATGCTGCTCGTCGGCAGCATCCTGACCGGCGAACGCGGCTTCGACTGGCTGGCCACGTCCCTCGAGGACTACACGATCGCGCAGCCCACGGTTGCGATCATCCTCGTCCTGTTTCTCGTGCATGCCGTGTTCGCAGCGCGCAAGATACCGGCCAAACTCGAGGAGCGCCGGCGACTCGCACAACTCGCCCGCAGCCTGAACGGGCCGGATGCCGGTGGCGGCCCCGCACACACCGAATCGCTGCTGTGGATCTGGCAGGTGCGCACCGGCATGGTCGTGCTGGTCCTCGGCAGCTTTCACATCATCCTGCTCGGGCTCGACGTGTTCACGCCCCTGTTCGGCGAACACGCGGGCATCGAGGCCGTGACGAGCATGGAACGTGTGCGCGTCGGCCTGTGGCTGCCCTACGCGATCCTGCTCGTGTGCGTGGAATTCCATGCGAGCGTGGGCCTGTACCGCCTGGCCGTGAAGTGGGGCGTCGGCCAGCGCCTGTCGCGCACCGTCGCCCACCGCGTCGAGACCGTGTTGCTGTGGTTTTTCCTCGGCCTTGGCGCGCTTGTGCTGCTGGTCCTCGCCGGCGTCGTGCCGCCGCCGCTGGGTTTCCTGACCGCGGGAGGGCCGGCGTGAGCGAGTGCATACACGTCACGGACGTACTCGTCATCGGCGGCGGGCTGGCCGGCGAACGCTGCGCAATCGAGGCCGCGGCTGCCGGCCACGACGTCACGATCCTGAGCCTGGTACCACCGCGGCGCAGCCACAGCTGCGCGGCCCAGGGCGGCATGCAGGCGTCGCTCGGCAACTGCGCGAAAGCCGACGGCGACAACCCGACCCTGCACTTCCTCGACACGGTGCGCGGCTCCGACTGGGGCGCGGACCAGGAAGTCGCGCGCATCTTCGCGGAAGAGGCGCCGCGCGCCGTGCGCGAGCTCGCTGCGTTCGGCGTGCCGTGGACGCGGGTGCGCGGCGGCAGGAACCGCTACTTCATCCGCGGCGAATCCGTCGAGATCGACGAGGCCCCGGAGAACGACGGCCTGATCATGCACCGTGACTTCGGCGGCACCGCGAAGTGGCGCGCCTGCTATGCGGCGGCCGGCACCGGGCACGCGGTGCTGTACGCCATCGACAGCCAGGTCGTGAGGCTCGGCATCACGGTGCGGGACCGCATGGAGGCCGTGGAGCTGTTGCACGACGGCAGCCGCTGCTCCGGCGCCGTGGCGCGCTGCCTGCGCACCGGCCGGCACGAGGCCTACGTCGCCCGCGCGACGGTCATCGCGACCGGCGGCTACGGCCGGATCTACGGGCAGTACACGACGAACGCCACGATCAACGAGGGCATGGGCGCGGTCATCGCGCTCGACACCGGGCTCGTGCCGCTCGGCAACATGGAGGCCGTGCAGTTCCACCCGACCGCGCTCGCGCCTAGCGGCATCCTGATCACGGAAGGCTGCCGCGGCGACGGCGGCTACCTGCTGGACCGCGACGGGCACCGCTTCATGGTCGATGCGGAACCCGAGAAACAGGAGCTCGCGAGCCGCGACGTGGTGTCGCGGCACATGCAGCAGCGCATGCGCGACGGCTTCGGCGTCGACACGCCCTACGGCCCGCACCTTTGGCTGGACCTGCGGCACCTCGGCAGCGCGCATCTCACGACGAAACTGCGCGAGGTGTGGGAGATCTGCCGCGACTTCGTCGGCATCGACCCGGCCGAGGACCTGATCCCCGTACGCCCGACGCAGCACTACTCGATGGGCGGCGTGCGCGTGAACAAGGACGGCGAGGCCTACGGGCTGGCCGGCCTCTACGCCGCCGGCGAAGCGGCATGCTGGGACATGCACGGCTTCAACCGTCTGGGCGGCAACAGCCTGGCGGAGACGATCGTCGCCGGCCGCATCGTGGGACGCAGCGTCGCGCGCCGCGCGGCCGACACCGATCTCGCGTTGTCGCTGGGCAGCGTGGAAGACGCGCTGCGGCGCGCTGCGGCGCGGGCAAAGGGCTGGCTTGCGCGCCGAGGCGAGGGTCGGAGCGTCTACGAGCTTCGCGACGCAATGGCCGAGATCATGATGCACAAGGTCGGCATCTTCCGAACCGGGACCGAGCTCGCTGCAGCCGTCGAGGAGCTCGCCGAACTCGAGGAACAGTCGCGCTCCGCCGTGCTCTTGTCGACAGCGCCCGGCATGAACCCCGAACTGACGTTCGCGCTTCGCCTGACCGGCATGCTGCGCCTCGCCCGCGTGACGGCCGAGGGCGCACTTCGGCGTACCGAGAGCCGGGGCGCGCACTGCCGCGAGGACTTCCCGCTGCGTAACGACCGCGACTGGCTGAGCCGCACGCTGGTGCGCTGGCACGCCGAAGCGGCCGCACCGGACTTCAGCTACGAGCCGGTCGGGCTGATCGATTTGCCGCCGGGCTTCCGCGGCTATGGCGCGGACGAGCGCATCGAGATGGAGACTGGCATCGACGAGTACAACCGGGGCGTCCCCGACGCACAGGCCGGGCACGGGCGACTGGACGCGGAACAGCCGATGGGCAGCCGGATGGCCTGGCGCGCCTGGGAGGCGGCCTCATGACCGGCGAGCCGACCACGGCCGGACGCCTGCTCCGGTTCGAGATCTTCCGCTATAACCCGGAGGACCCGGCATCGGTGCCGCGCATGCAGACTTTCGAGCTGCGCGAGACGCCGTACCTGTCGCTGTTCATTGCGCTGAACCGCATCCGCGAGGAACAGGACCCGAGCCTGCAGTTCGACTTTGCCTGCCGGTCCGCGATCTGCGGCTCCTGCGGCATGCTCGTGAACGGCCGGCCGGCGCTCGGCTGCAAGACGCTGACATCCGCCCTGCCCGACGTCATTCGCCTTCACCCGCTGCCAGTGTTCAAGCTGATCGGCGATCTCTCCGTCGACACCGGCACGTGGTTCCGCGAAATGGTGGAAAAGACGGCCGGCTGGATCGAGCCGAAGTCCGCGTTTGATCCGGACGCCGAAGAAGAGCGGATGGACGACGACCTGTCACAGGCGATCTACGAGCGCGACCGCTGCATTGAATGCGGCTGCTGTATCGCGGCCTGCGGCGTCTCGAACCTGAACGCGGATTTCCTGGGCCCGGCGGGCCTCAACCGCGTCGCGCGCTTCATGCTGGACCCGCGCGATGCACGGGCCGACGGCGACTGGTTCGAAGTGGTGGCCGGCGCCGATGGCGTGTTCGGCTGCATTGGCATGATGGCCTGCGAGGACACCTGCCCGAAAGAACTGCCCCTCCTCGAGGTCAACGCCTACCTGCGCAGGAAGATGCTGACGACCCGCTAGGCGTTACCGCTGTTCGACGTGAGCGGAAATCGTGAGACGACGCATTGCGCCCAACCCTCGGAACGGCTTGAGTTGAACGCACTCACCCGGTAGGAGCGCGCTTGCGCGCGAGCATCGCGGCTTTGCCGCGATGCAGGAGCCCGAACGGCTCCATCCCGACCGCGCATCAACCGCCCACTTACCCGGAACTCCTAAAGCATTTTCGAGGAAACCCCTCCGCGAGGGGTAATTGAGCGACCTGAAAAAGATGTTTCCGCGGTAACGCCCGGTTGCCGCTATTTCCGAAAGCCGTCATTCGAGCAGCTGCTTTCTGGATCAGCAATCAGGCGGCTCACGGCCACAAGCGGTCGTTCATTCCG
>Ga0207829_100101_pt1 | contig 140992 bp, 127 predicted proteins | sample TtaePargueraPR_4_FD_187738 | JGI IMG/M metagenome (GOLD analysis project Ga0207829, IMG submission 187738) | Aerobic enrichment media microbial communities from Bioluminiscent Bay, La Parguera, Puerto Rico - Tt and P1 (SPAdes) | ecosystem: Environmental > Aquatic > Marine > Unclassified ... | reverse complement strand
TTTTCAGAGACGATGGGCAGACTGAGTTGGAATTGGACTTTCCTCCCACTTCAATTCTGGATGACTTGGATGATGATTGGTATTTCAGAGGTAAAGCCAACAACCGACTGACCTTCGAAGACGACGACGATGACAACGATTTCGAAAGGCTAGTATTTGAATTCTAAACCATTCTATCTCCTTTTTTGGACAGCGGTCAAATTCGGCCGCTGTTTTTTTATGGGTACTTCCCAAAATTTCTATCTTCGCTGATATGAATAAGCTAAGCAAAACGGTTCCTGGTCTGATCTTAATTTTTCTACTTCTCCCCTACTTTGGGAATGCTCAAACCGTCTGCACACCCGAATCCCGAGCTCGACTGGAGAAAGCCCTTGCTATGCTACCTGCCCTCGATCCCAGTTCATCTATCAATGATCTAGTTTTTGATATTGGAAAAAGCTTTATGGGTACGCCATACGTGGAGAAAACCCTGGAAATTCCCGGTCCGGAGCAATTGGTCATTGACTTGCAGGGGGTGGACTGCACGACCTATCTGGAAACAGTGGTGACCTTGGCACGAATGGCCAAAGAAGGGAAGAACGATTTTGAAACCTTTGAAAAGGAACTCGAGCTCGTTCGGTATCGAAGCGGTAAAAATGAAGGCTACCCCTCTCGATTACACTACTTTTCGGATTGGATTGCAATCAATGAGGAGAAAGGAATTTTGACAGATATCACTGAGCAAATCGGTGGAATTCCCTATGAAAACAAGCCAACATTTATGACTGAAAATCCTCAGTTTTATCCGCAGCTTAGCAATCGGGAAAATGTGGAGCAATTGCAAAACATAGAAGCTTCGATAGGACTTCGGGACTACTTTTTCATCCCAAAAGACCAAATCAGTGCTCATGAAAATCAAATCCAATCTGGAGACTTGATCGCGATCACTACCTCAATTTCTAATCTGGATATGGTGCACGTGGGATTTGCCGTGGAGCAGAACGGTCGAATTCATTTGATGCATGCGAGTTCGGCTAATCAAGAAGTAGAAATCTCCGAAAAGCCCCTGAATGATTATTTAGCGGGCAATAGAAGCCAGTCCGGAATTATGGTGGCTAGGCTTAAGTAATTGCTGCTCCGGACAAATTTTCTTTTCTTTGTAAACGTGAAAACACTCGCGATAATCCTTTCTTTTCTGACGCTTTTTCTCTCATCCCAAACTTGCTGCTTTGAGGCTGAGGACACCTGCGAGGATATCGAAACAACACAAGATTGCTCGGAAGAATCTGAAAGTCATCTACCTTGTTTGCCATTTTTTAGTTGTGGTGCTTGTATTGGATTTACTACTTCTCAGTTTGAGAGCAATTTGACCTTTTTTGCAGAATCGTTTGTGAAAATTCAGCTTCCATACGAACCTCAATTTATGCCAAATTTTTCACCTCCAGGCTTGATGAAGCCACCGTCTTTTTGGGTTTAATCCGATTCTTTTTTTAAAAACCCATTTTAAATCAACATTATGTTACGAACGATCTTGGCCATTTTGGTCATGGGCTTAAGCACCTTGTCTTTTGCCCAAAATACCTTCAAGGCTCAAATCTTGGATCAAGAGTCCAATGAGCCATTACCGGGTGCTACCCTTTATTTCCCACAATTAGAACTAGGAGAAAGTGCCGATCAGGAAGGAGTGGTTAGCATTGCCAATATTCCGAATGGCACCCATAATCTGCAGATTCAGTTCTTGGGCTATGAAACCCAGCGTCTGAAAATTACTTTCCCTTTAGAAAGCTCAGAAACGATGATTTTCAAATTGGAGCATGAGCATGAGGAGTTGGAAGTCCTGCTGGTGCAATCCAATAGAAGTAGTAGAGTGATCGAAGATGTGCCTACCCGGGTGGAGATCATTGCTGGAGAGGAACTTGCGGAAAAAGGCAATATGAAGCCCGGCGATATCCGTATGCTGCTCAATGAAAGTACGGGCATCCAAACGCAGCAGACTTCGGCTACCAGTTACAATTCTAGTATTCGAATTCAAGGTTTGGATGGAAAATACACGCAGCTTCTTCGGGATGGCTTACCTCTTTATTCAGGTTTTGCATCAGGTCTGAGCTTGATGCAGATTGCACCTTTGGATCTTGCCCAAGTGGAAGTCATCAAAGGCTCCTCCTCTACCCTGTATGGAGGTGGCGCCATTGCCGGCTTGGTCAACTTAATCACCAAAAGACCGGAAGAGGAACCGGAGCTTTCTTTTTTGATCAATGGAACCTCTGCTTTGGGTCTTGATGCCAGTGCTTTTTACTCAGCAAAAGGCGAGAAAGTTGGAACCACCGTCTTTGCCTCCTACAACAAGGGAACTGCTTACGACCCGGCGGATATTGGGCTGACGGCTATTCCGGAGTTTGACCGTTTTACCTTAAATCCCAAGCTATTTGTGGATTTCAGCGAAAGAAGCAATTTGATCGCGGGAGTGAATTTTATCCAAGAGGAAAGACTGGGTGGAAATATGGATTTCATCGAAGGAAGACCTGTGAATGATCCTTATTTCGAAGCCAATAATACCGACCGAATCTCTACCGAACTGACCTTCCAGACCAAATGGGCAGATCAAAATTCCCTGACTTTTAAGAACAGTTTGAATTTCTTTAATCGGGAAATCGAGATCCCGGATTATCTCTTTGAAGGAAGACAGATTTCCTCTTTTAGTGAACTCAACTGGTCTTCCACTGGAAGCAAATCCTCCTGGATTACAGGGCTCAATCTCTGGACAGATCAGTTTGACCAAAGAGCCGGAGATCTCAGCAATCCCTTGGATTATTCCCTGACAACCGTTGGGGCTTTTGTTCAAAATATCTGGAATGCAAGCCCGGAATGGACTTTGGAAACGGGATTTCGTTTGGACCACTTAAATACAGAAGGCTTTTTCCCCTTACCCAAAGTCTCTGCCATGTTTAAGCCCAATGCTGCTATGACTATGCGAATTGGGGGTGGCTTAGGGTATAAATCCCCAACCGTTTTCACTGAAGAAACCGAAAGAATACAATTTCAGAATGTCGTTCCTATAGACTTTGGGGCACTTTCTTCAGAGAGATCTGCCGGAGCCAATCTAGACATCAATTACCGATTGGCTTTGGGGGAAGAATTATCCTTGGTTGCCAATACATTACTGTTTTTTACCCAGATTCAGAATCCGCTGATTTTGGAGCAAAGAGTAAATCGTTTTGAGTTTGTGCAGCCGGACGGAAAGTTTGAAACTCGCGGTATAGAGGTCAATTTGAAATGGAATTATCGGGATTTCAAGCTATTCACAGGCTATACCTTTGCAGATGTAATTCAGGAATTGAATGGAGAAATCAATCCTTATCCTTTGGTCGCTAGACATCGTCTGAACAATGTCCTGATGTATGAAAAGCATGAGAATTTCTGGATAGGTTTGGAGGCGTACTACTTTTCTCCTCAAGTACTCAATGACGGGCAAGAAGGTCAATCGTATTGGATAATGGGGCTGATGACCGAGAAAGTATTGGGTGAGCATTTCTCTGTTTTCCTCAATTTTGAAAACTTCCTGGACACGCGCCAAACCCGATTTGATACAATTTACACCGGAGATTTAAGCAATCCTGAATTTCGGGATATCTATGCGCCCGTGGATGGTTTTGTGATCAATGGCGGGGTAAAGTTGAAATTTTAAGAGGCTTCATTTGAAATAATACCCCGGGTTAAAACCCGGGCCTGCCCTCCCTTGGCGGAGATACAATCTTAACTCAATTCCTTTGATTCATAGTCCATAATCATAAAACGACCTACTAACCTTACCACTTTCAACCCCATTAAAATTTGGCGATCCAACATCCCGACTTCCTACCAATACCAACCTCACCGCTGCGATATTTTTTTCAATCTATTTCGCCGCAGACGTATTTCAACTGTTTTTCCTCCAACTTCTAACTCCCCAACTTCCTTCTTCCCACTTCCTACTCCCTACTCCTCTCACCTCATCTTCGAAATCCCCACATAATAATCCGGATCCACCTGAATGGCTGCCTCCTTTTTGACACGCAATTCCTGCCAAGCTGTATTGGGCTGAAGTCGTATTTTTTCTTCTCCAATCATAATATCCACAGGCATATCGAAGGAAGGCACGCAGCTCGTCCAGCGATATTGGAGTGTTTTATCATCTGAAAAATAATACTCTAAGACCGGGATAGCCGTTTCTCTCAGATACTGGTCAAAAAAGGGCCTTAAATCCACCCCTACCTGCTGTGAAATATAGTTTTCGACTTGTCGAGTCGATACGGTTTGATGATAAAACTCCTCATTTAATCCCCGTAGAATACTTCTCCATTTTTCATCATCCCCAATGATTTCCCGAAGGGTGTTGAGCATATTACCCCCCTTGTAATACATATCTCCTGAGCCTCTTCGATTCACCCCATAGATCCCAATGACAGGAATTTGATTAGCAATATTCATTCGGGTTCCTCTCACATATTCCTGACCTGCCTCTTTTCCAAAATGGTAGTCCAAAAAAAGACTTTCCGAGTAATTGGTAAAACTCTCATGAATCCACATATCGGCCACATCCCGATAGGTGATATTATTCGCAAACCATTCATGTCCAGCCTCATGGATGATGATAAAATCAAATTTCAATCCCCAGCCTGTTCCACTGAGATCACGGCCCAAATAGCCATTTTGATAGCCATTGCCATAGGTGACTGCACTTTGATGCTCCATCCCTAAGTAAGGTACTTCGATGAGCTTAAATCCATCTTCATAGAATGGATAAGGGCCAAACCAGTGTTCGAAAGCCTCCATCATTTTTCTTGCATCCTGAAATTGCTTCTCGGCTCTTTTTAGATTTTCTCGGAGTACGTAATAGTCCATGGTCAGAGTTCCCTTTTCACCTTCATACTCTTCCCCAAAATGCACATAGTCTCCGATACTGATATTGACTCCATAATCATTGATGGGATTGGAGACAAACCAATGGAAAGTTTTGGTGGTCTCATTTTCATCCACTTTTCGAAGTCGACCATTGGAAATATCCATTAGGTCTTTGGGTACCGTCACCGAAATCAGCATACTATCCACTTCATCAGCAGGATGGTCTTTGGTTGGCCACCATATACTCGAACCGATACCCTGATTGGAATTGGCGATGAAATGCTTGCCTTTTGAGTCTTTTTGCCAGGTAATCCCCCCATCCCAAGGTGGACGGACGGCTACCTTGGGTTTTCCTTCGTAGAAAATTTCGAGTTCATTGAAAGCTCCTTTTTCCTGACTTTTCTGAAGTGAAATAAAATGCGCAGCGCCTTCCCGCTTAAAGGAAAGCTCCACCCCATCCTGCTTGACTGAAGTGATATTCAATGGCTGCTGCAAGTCAATTTGAAGTGTTTGTGCAGGTTCTTTGACTTGATAGCGTACTAGATTTTTACCCTGAATAGCTTGTGTTTCGGGAAAAACTTCCACCGAAAGATGATAGTAATTCAAGTCCCACCAAGCTCGCTCTGGAGTAATACTCCCTCTTAAAGTATCCGCTCGGGTAATGACATCCTGCGCAAAAGCAGCACTAAACAACCCAAAGAACAAAGCCATACAGCCGATCCATCTCAAAAAGTTTTTCCTTATAGACATAAACTAATTCCTAATTCCTAATTCCTAATTCCTAATTCCTAATTCCTAATTCCTAATTCCTAATTCCTAATTTTCAATCCTGACTTAAATCCCTCCTGGAGGACAATGTTTTTTCAAGAAGTCTGTGTACAATTTTCGCAAGTGAGCATTGGTTCCCATCCCTTCAGAGATAGAATGAGAGCGATTCGGATAGGGCATAAACTGAAATAATTTTCCATGCTTGATCAATTCGTTGACAAGCATATCCGCATTAGCATAATGCACATTGTCATCGGCAGTGCCGTGGATATAGAGGAGGTTTCCTTCCAAGTTTTTAGCATGGGTGAGAGGTGAACCGGCAACAAAATCCTCTAGGTTTTCCTGAGGCAATCCCATGTAGCGCTCCTGATAGATATTATCATAAGTCAACTGATTTGCTACGGCGGCGATAGAAATACCGGTTTTGTAGATTTCCGGATATTGGAAAAGTAAGTTTAAGGTCGCAGAACCTCCACCGGACCATCCCCAGACGGCGATACGCTCCGGGTCTACATAGTCCCATTCCAAAATCTGTTTGGCAGCTTCAGCTTGATCTGAAATATTCAATCGCCCGATCTTTCGATAGATGCTTTTTCGCCATGCCCGACCTTTCGGAGCAGGTGTTCCGCGATTGTCCAGGGAAATATAGATATACCCATCCTCGGCCATATCTCCATCATAAAGGCGATTTCTACCTACCCCATAGGTATCTTTGACATTCGCTCCCCAAGGCTCTGTATAGACATAAAATACGACCGGATATTTTTTCGTAGGATCAAAATTGGTTGGCTTGACCATCCAACCGTCCATTTCGGTTCCATCCTCCAAAGTCACGGTAAAAAACTCTATACCCGTATCATCAGGCTTTTTTACTGAGACTCCCATCTGCTCCCCCATCGATAGGAAATCATGATCAGGAAGTGAAATCCAATCAGTGACAGGTCGCGTGTAGTGATTTTGACCACGATAGAGTGCAAACTTACCCGAGGGTGAAATCTGATAATCGTGGGTCCCTTCCCAAACAGGAGGAGTAAGCTTTTCAGCTTCTCCACTACCATCCCAACGCGTTCGGTAAAGATACTTTTGGGTGGCATTATCAGGGGAAGCGTGGAAATAAACCCAGCCTTCGGCCTCGTCCACATGCAGGAGATTAATCACATCATATTCTCCGCGAGTGACAAGCTGCTCTTCTCCATCCAATCCAATTCGATAGACATGTCGCCAGCCGTCTTTTTCTGAGAGCCAGACAAACTCCTTTCCTTCACTTACCCAAGGAAATCGATGTCGATAGGTCAAGGCATATACATTATCCCAAGTAGACATCACATCGATCCAAGCTTCATCCTTTTCTTCATAGATTACTTCCGCTTGATTTTGAGGTACATTCACTGCATAAATCTTCGAGTGATTTTGCTTGCGATTCAACTGCTGCACTAGTAATAAGTCAGGGTTGTTCCATTCCATCCTTGGCAAATAATGCTGTGCTGGATCGCCCGGAATATTCAACCAAGTAGTTTTTTGACTGGAAAGATCAACCACACCGATTTTTGCAGGAGATGGAGACTCCCCTACTTTGGGGTATTCCACGGGAATGATTTGAGAATAAACCGAATCGGTATTATTGATCATATAAAAATCCCGAATCTGATTAGCATCTAGCTGCCAATAAGCTATCTGCTTACTATCCGGGCTCCATTGAAATCCATCTCTACAGGCAAACTCCTCCTCATAGGCCCAGTCAAAAGTGCCATTGATCAGCTTGCGGTTGCCATCGGTAGTCAAAGCAGTGATTTCCCCACTATTTAAATCCTCCACATAGAGATTGTACTCACTGACATAGGCGGCCTTTTGGCCATCAGGAGAAATCTTAGCAAATCGAAGCGAGGACTCTGGCAAACCCTTCCCGATTTGCTGAAGCTTTTTGCTATTCAAGTCCAAAACCCAATAGTCACCTTGGGTATCCAATCGCCAAACTCGCTTGGTATTGGTGTAGATCAATAGCTTTTGACCTCCTTCATAAAATGAAAAGTCTCTTATTCTTAGTGGTTCTTCACCATTTGGGGTTAACCATTCATTGGGTACGACAACGGTTTCTGACTGATCAGAAATCGAATATTCAGTAATTCCATTAGCCTTTATTTGATAAATGGACTCTCCTGAAGATAACCATTTTAACTCTTGAGCTTTTAAACTTCCAGAAAGAAGGATTAGCAGTACGAATACAAATCTGGAAAAGGTAGGATTGAACTTTCTCATTCCTAAAAATAAATGAAATCTCCTTTTCCGAACGAAGAAAATCTTTTTTTTAAGAGAAATAAGCCTCAACGACCAAAATCATCCTGCAATCTGACAATATCGGCCTCGTCAGAGGGGTGATCTGAGTCGGTATGCTGCCAGATCTCAGCTACTACTCCCCAATCATCCAAGCCGATCAGTCGATGACGCTCGCCCTGCTGCAATTTGATTTTATCACCTTTAACCAAGGTAGTTGTATCACCTTCCTCATCAGTCAAACTTGTGGCCACGGCAACTTGCCCCTCGATACAGCGCCAGATTTCTGCCCGTCGAAAATGATACTGCCAACTCAATCTTTTTCCGGGAGCTACCAGCAAAATCTTTGGACTGAGTTTGCCAGAAATATTAATAGAGTCAAAATCTTCTTCCGGAAAAAAATGCCTTGCAAATTCCTTCGCTTGACTTTCATCAATCACCAAAAATCCACCCCAGGGCCTTTCTGAGTCCTCTTTGACGACAGTAAATCCTAAATCAGAAAGTTGAGATTTGGCTTGGGAAAAAATAGCTTCTTGTGACTGCATAAAATAATTCTTTCAAATACTCGAAGTCCAAAAATAAAGATGGAAATTAAAATAAGGCCATTTTTTCATAGGAAATAGATGCAATTCTAAAGAAGAAAGCCCAAAGGCAGAACCTAAGGGCTTTTCATGCGCAAATTAAACCAAAACTAATCACTTGATCGGGATGACCTTAGGGTCAGGAGCGGCCGTCAAAGATTTGAGGAAAGCTACAATCTTGTCGATTTTAGCATCATCAAGTTTCTTTCCCAATTGTGTCTGAGCCATTATTTGCACGGCATTTCCCAAACTATCCACACTTCCATCATGGAAATAAGGATAGGTTTTTTCGATATTTCGAAGGCTAGGAGACTTAAAAAAGTACCGATCAGATTCACGTTTGGTGATATCATAGAGTCCGTTATCTATTTTCTCACTTCCTGTCAAGGTCCAGTAATCCTCATAGATTCCAAACTTTTGAATCATACCTCCACCTAAGGCCACTCCATTATGGCAAGTCGTACATCCTTCTTCCATAAAAATGGTCAACCCTTCTTTTTCTAGTGCGGAAAGCTTGGAATCATCACCATCTAAATAATCGTCAAATCTGCTTCGTGGATTTAATCTTCTCTCAAAAGCTCCGATGGCATCTCCAATATGATCAAAAGTCAAAGTCTCATGAGTTTGCTCTCCATAGACCTGCGCAAATTTTTCAACGTATTCCGGAATAGTTTTTAGCCGCTCAACAAGAAACTCTTCTGAAGGAATATTATGCTCCACAGGATTCAGGATAGGCATTCCTGCCTGTTCCTCCACATCTTTGGCTCTTCCATCCCAAAACTGCTGCTTATGCATATAGGCATAGAGGGTAGTCGGTGAATTTCTTCCTCCTAATTCATGGGTATCACCCGGCGAGGTCGCTAAATTATCTACCCCGTAGGTATCAAGATTGTGGCAGGAATTACAGCTGATATTTCCATCTTTTGAGAGGCGTGTATCGAAATAGAGCATTTTTCCGAGTTCAACCTTTTCATAAGGGTTCGGACGATATTCACGAGGAGTCACGGATTGGAAAGTTTCCTGGGCTTTTTTCATCAACTCAGGCCTAAGTGGATCATCCGATTCAAATACTTGGTTATAAATAGTTTGGGTTTCTTTTTGACAAGAAGAAATAAGTCCCAAGAGCGAAAATAAAAGGATAAGGCGTTTCATTTTTGAATAATTTTTCTCAAAAATCGGCAGCCGTCAGGACTTCAATGGTGACCTGAATCACTATTTAAATTCAATAGATTTTATCTATTAATCATTCAGGTCTAATCACAGATAAGTGTGATTATTTTCATTTTAAAAAAAACCAGTACTTTCACTTTTGCAAAGAATCAACTAAAACACATGCTTTCTCGAATCGGAAAATCAGCTTCCAAAAAAGCCATGAGAGTGGATCTGGAAATCTACTATGAAGCCATGGAAAACCTTTATCACCCGGAGGATAATCCAGAAGGAACTTTTCCGATGAATATTGCAGAAAATCATCTTTGCTGGGATCAGCTACGGGAAAGAATCCAACAGGTAACCCGCGCCAATGATATTCCCGAATGGGTGGCGAGTTACACCGATCCTGCCGGAGCTCCGAGCTTCCGGGAAGCCACTGCAGGATTTTTGGGTAAGTTTTTATTTCATTGCCCTGTTGATCCCGAAACGATTGCCTTTTCGGGAGGTGCTACTTCGGTAATAGAGATGACTAGCTTTTTGATTGCCGAGCCGGGAGAAACAGCCGTGATTCCCGCTCCAAGCTATCCGGTGTACACCGGCGATATCGGCACTCTTCCCGGTGTGAAGCGATATGATTTGCACCTACCGGGACATTTCAGCAAAAGCGAGTATGATTTTGATTTAGATCTTTTAGATAGGGCAAAAACTGAGATTGAACAGGCTGGAAGTACTTTTCGAATGCTCATTCTGACAAGTCCTGATAATCCAACAGGTAGAATCTATCGCGAGTCTGATCTGAAAAAAATTGCTGAGTGGTGCATGGATAATGAGGTCCATCTGATTGTCAATGAAATCTATGGACTATCACAACTGGATATCACACATCCTGATCTCCAGTCTGAGTATGAGCAACCTACGCAGTTTGTTTCCTTCGGCAAAATCATGGAAGAGTTCAAAAGCCCTTTCCTACATTTCTGGTATTCCTTTTCTAAAGATTTTGGGGTATCGGGATTTCGAATAGGCCTCCTTCACTCACACAATATGGATTTGATCCAAGCTTATCGAAATGCCGGTTTGGGTCATTCTATTTCTAACTACACGCAATGGGTGATGCAGGAAGTCCTGAATAATCACACCTTTCTTTCATCCTATTTCAAGGATTTTCAAAAGCTGCTTACTGAAGCCTATCTGGCTTTTACTGGAGGATTGAAAAAGCTTGAAATTCAATACAATCCTTCTCGAGGGAGCCTATTCGTATGGATGGATCTTTCCGAATTTTTGGAAGAAAAGAGCGAAGCCGGAGAAGAGAAGCTTTGGCTAGAAATCTACCATCAAACAGGTATTTTGCTGACACCCACACAGGGTTTTGGGCATTCTCAGAAAGGATGGTATCGGGCAGTGATCACAAGCATTCACCCTTCAGAAATGGAAGTTGCATTAGGTAGGATGGAAAAATTCGTTCAAAAGAAGAGAAATGCTTAATTCCAGAAAAATGAGATTTTATTTCAGTTTATCCATTTGTTTTTTATTGGTTTCCAACTCCTTTGGACAGGATTTTCAGACCATTCTTGAAAAAGAACTCAATGAAAACTTACCTGGAATATCAGTCTGTATTCAATCCGCTGATGAGGAGTTTTCCTGGACAGGAGCAGCTGGTTTTGCAGATCATGAGTCCAATTCACCATTAAGATCCGATCAGACATTCCGTATTGCCAGCGTCACCAAAACCTATGTGGCAGCTGGGATTCTACGGTTAATGGAAAAGGGTTATTTGAGTTTGGAAGATCCCATATCAAAACATATCTCTTCAGAGCAATCAGAAATCCTGTCTGAAGACTATGACCTAGACCAAATCACCATTCGGCAGACGCTGAGGCATTCCGCAGGTTTTTTTGATCATACGAATGCGCCTGACTTTTTCAAAACCATTCTGGAAAAACCAGATCATCAATGGACCAGAACAAGTCAAATCAGGCTTGGAGTAGAACAGGGCGATCCTGTAGGAGCTCCGGGAAAACAGTTTAGCTATTCGGATATGGGTTATGTGATTTTGGGAGGAATCATCGAAAAATACACCAACAAATCTCTGGATGCCGGCCTTAAAGAACTTTTGGGATTGGAGGAGTTGGGACTGGATAGAACAGACTTTGAAGGGGAGGACGCGCTGACAGATCAACTTCGGATTCATCAATATTTCCAAGGAATGGACACCTTTGGATGGAGTCCAACTATAGATTACTACGGCGGTGGTGGGTTTCTTTCAACTACCTGTGAATTGGTGGATTTTTTTCAAGCACTTTTTCAAGGAAAGGTCTTCGAAAATGCTGAGACTTTGAATATCATGTTAGAACCAGTCAGCTACCCAGAAAAAGCCAGTATGAATTATCAAATGGGTATGTATCAGGTAGAAATCAATGGAATGAAAGCCTATACCCATACCGGATTTTGGGGTACTCAGGTACTTTTTATTCCTGAGAAAAATCTATTTATGGCTGCTAATTATTCCAGTGTATGGCGAGGCGGAGCTGTGGCACCTGTTTTTGAAAAACTTCTGAAAGAAATGGCCGATTAAATTTGACCTAAGCGGTCAATTGACTGTCCGAAAACAGAACAATCCAAGCTAATTTAATTTTATAATCAACTCATAAATAGGCGATTACTCATTTGGCATTTCGCTTGTTGATTATTTATCATGCTAAACTTTCTCCTTTGGTTGATCCTTTTTGTGATTTGCTGGCCAATAGCAATCATCGCATTGATATTGTACCCCATCGTATGGTTACTTCTCCTCCCCTTCCGACTATTGGGATTGGCTGTGGACATTTCCTTTGATTTGGTGAGGAATATCTTTCAGCTTCCTTTCAGGATGATCGGGATGAAATAAAGAAGCTTTGATCCTTTTCTTGTTGCGGATCCAGATTGATCATCCTTTTAACGCTTCAGAACCAATGGTCAACATTAACGGGATTCGATCTCTTTTCTTCTCTGCTTAATGGCTTCGGCTCGCTCCTTATTTATTCCCCAAACTTTCCCAGCCTCAGCATCTTCCAAAAGCTGATTGATATAGCCTTGGCTTAATTCATTCGAGTCCTTGTATTTTTCCCGAAGGGCATCCAATCTTTGATGCAAATCAGCCTTGATCTCTGCATAAGCAGGATCGTTGTACACATTCTTCAATTCCATGGGATCGTTTTTCCGATCGATCAACTCCCACTCATCCTCTACAAAGTAATAGTGAATCAGCTTGTAATCCTGTGTCACAATGGCGTAATGACGATTGACCATATGCTCTGCCGGATATTCGTAATAATGGTAGTAGACAGCATCCCGGGTCCATTGATCTTCATTTCCGGTAAGCAAAGGTATTATGCTTTCACCTTGCATTTCATCTGATGCTGGTATTCCCGCAGCCTCCAAAAATGTCTGTGCAAAATCCAGGTTTTGTACCAATGCATCTGATCTAGTACCAGGTTTCACTTTGCCTGGCCAAGCCACCAAAAGTGGGGTTTTGAAGCTTTCATCATAAACAAAGCGCTTGTCATACCAGCCATGTTCACCCAAGTAAAAGCCCTGATCAGAGGTATAAACGATGATGGTATTATCCATCAAATCATTTGCTTCCAAATAATCCAAAAGCCTTCCTACGTTTTCATCTACTGCTTTAATGGTCCCGAGGTAATCCTGCATGTAGCGCTGATATTTCCATCGCATCAGGTCTTCATCAGTCATTTTTGGATATTTCTCGATAAAATCGGCACTGATAGGGTCATAATACTTTTTGAAGTTCTCAGCCTGGGATGGAGTGAATCGTTTGATTTGATTGATAAATCTGATGGTATCATAACCTCCGACATCTGCGATTCCCAGTTGTTTAAGTACCTCTGGCTTGAGTTTATTGTCACCTGACCAACCCATGTGATCTAAGATATTCATTTCAGCCTCAGCAGCGGGTGATGTACGTCCAGAGTAATCGTCAAATAGCGTAGCAGGCTCAGGAAAGCTTCTTTTCGTGAATTCTTCCATATGACGCTCTGCCATCAACCAGGGCCGGTGAGGCGACTTGTGCAGATACATCAGAAGGAAGGGATCTTCAGGATTTCTTTCTTTTTCCAACCAATCCAAAGTCATATCTGTGACGATATCGGTCACATAGCCTTCCACCTGAATTCTCCCCTCATTTTTTGTGATGAAATCAGGATTGTAATAAGATCCTTGACCAGGTAAGATTTTAAATTGATCAAAGCCTTTGGGATTATTTCCAAAATGAAGCTTTCCAAACATAGCTGTCTGATAACCAGCATCCTGAAAGAGTTGCGGAAAAGTCACATTGGTGGTATCAAAAGGAAAGTGATTGTCAATTTTTCCATTGAGATGAGAATGCTTTCCAGTCAAAATCGTCGCCCGACTCGGAGCACAAATCGAATTGGTCACAGAAGCTTGGGTAAAAAGCATCCCCATTTCTGCGATGCGGTCAATATTTGGCGTCTCAATCAAATGATCACTGTAGGCCGAAATCGCCTGATAGGCATGATCATCGGACATGATAAAAATAATATTGGGACGATCTTGAGCGGAGCTTTGCTCCTCTGTTTGACAGGCTGATAAAAGTACTATTCCCAATAAAATACCAAAGGCAACTCGCAATTTTTTCATGAGTCTCATGTTTTATTAAATGCTTATTCCTGCTCAGTGCTGAGCTTTCTATCCTTGAATATTTTATCCAAAAGATCCGTGTTTTTCCCTCCTGCGTAGGAATTGTTTTTTTGAAGGTAATCTAGGTATTCTTGCAGGTAGCGTTGAGAAATCTGAGAGTTGTCTCCATACTTTTCGCGCAAGCCATCCAATTTCTGATGCAGCTCTTCTCTGATCTCGGCATAATCAGGATCATCATAGACATTTTTCAACTCCATGGGGTCATTAATCCGGTCGATCAATTCCCACTCATCGGTATCAAAATAATAATGAGTCAACTTGTACTCCTTGGTCACAATGGCATAATGACGCTTAACCATATGCACGGAAGGATATTCGTAATAATGATAATACACCGCATCCCGAGTCCACTCCCCTTCTCCTGTTAAGAGCGGCAAAAGGCTTTCACCTTGCATATCCGATGGAGCTTCGATTCCTGCTGCTGCCAAAAATGTCTGCGCAAAATCCAGATTTTGAACCATCTCATCCGATTTTGACCCTGCAGCTACTTTTCCAGGCCAAGCTACCAAAAGCGGGGTTTTGAAACTTTCATCATACACAAAACGCTTGTCAAACCAACCATGCTCTCCCAAATAGAATCCCTGATCTGAGGTATAAACGATGATGGTATTTTCCATCAAGCCATTTGCCTCGAGGTAGTCAATCACTCTGCCTACATTTTCATCAACGGCCTTGATCGTCCCCAAATAGTCCTGCATGTATCGCTGATATCGCCACTTCATCTTATCCTCCTCCGTCATGGTAGGATAGGCTTTCTTGAAATCTTCAATCACCTTATTATAAGACTCATCCCAAACGGCTCGTTGCTCCGCATTCATTCGCCCTACCTCACCTTCAAAGGCTGCCTTATCCCAACCAGAAGTTGGCTCCAAGCCCAATTCATCCATCACTTCAGGTGTGATTTTTGAATCTCCGGCCCAGTGCATGTCTTTGAGCAAATTCATCTCCGCTTCTTTGGCAGCACGGCCACGGCCTGAATAATCATCAAAAAGGGTAGCTGGCTCAGGAAAGGTTCGCTGAGTAAACTCTGCCACATGTCTGCCTGCAGGTAGCCATTCCCGGTGTGGGGCTTTATGCAAATAAAAAAGCAAGAAGGGATCTTCCTCTTTTCGCTCATTTTGTAGCCAGTCTAGGGTCATATCCGTGATAATATCCGTGACATAGCCCTCGACTTGAACTCTACCATCATTCTTTGTGATAAATTCAGGATTGTAATATTTCCCCTGACCTGGTAAGATTTTGAACTGATCAAAGCCTTTTGGATTGTTGCCAAAATGAAGCTTTCCAAACATGGCTGTCTGATAGCCGGCATCTTGAAAGAGCTGGGGAAAAGTCACATTGGTAGTGTCAAAAGGAAAATGATTATCCACCTTTCCATTGATATGAGAGTGCTTTCCTGTCAAAATCGTAGCTCTACTCGGAGCACAGATCGAATTGGTTACCGTGGCATTGGTAAAAAGCATTCCCATTTTTGCGATCCGATCAATATTGGGCGTCTCAATCAAGTGATCACTGTAGGCGGAAATGGCCTGATAGGCATGATCATCTGACATGATAAAAACGATGTTGGGACGCTCGGGGCTTCTCTCTTGCTTGCAGGAAAAAGCCAAAGTCAGGATTAAAAGACTTCCAATGAGGGCAATTGGTGATTTCATATGATTTGAGTTAGTTTTTCTAAGGTAATCATCCTAACTGCAAGGAGGAATACCAAACCCCGATATACTAGGCATCCAACACCATAATCAGTTCAGGAAAAGTATCGCGTGATTTTTTCTTTAAGGAGCTTAATAAGTCTGGGTCTTGGAATAAAAGTAAAAAACTTCAGCTTTGAATTGAACCCATTCATAGAATTTCACTGTAAATGAAAAAAGCCACCCTGAAAAATCAGAATGGCTCTTTAAGAAATTTCTATTGCATTTAGAACTTCAGTCCGAATGTGAGATAGAATGTTCTTCCATCTGCAGGCATAATTCCCGGACCTGGATATCCACCTGCTCTGCGAGTGAAATACCGTTCATCAGTTAGATTATTCACTCCAGCTTTCAGGCTATGCTGCTTCCAAATATTCCAGGAAGCTGAAAGATCTTGTACTTGATAGGAAGGGATCAATCCGACGGTAGCTGCTGCATTAGGAGCAAGGGTGTTTGAAGCGTCAGAATATGCTTCTCCTATATCACTCAACTGCCAAGTCATGGAAAATTTGCCCAAGCTGTAAGTTGCTCCGTACCGATTGATTTTTCTTGGTGCATTCTCAACCTGGTTTCCTTTGAGGTTCCTTTCTACAACTTGCCCATCATTGACGATTTTGATCTCAAAGTTTCCATAAGTTGCATCAATAAATGCTAAGGATGCAAATAAATGAAGGTAGCCAAATCGAGAGCTCTCAAAAATCGCTGTGATAGGATCAAACTCCACATATCCCTCAAAGCCTTGGCTGATGGAATTTCCCAAATTTGTACGGAATTGATAAATACTTCCATCCTCCCTAGCTTGCGCAATAGTCCCAATTCTGTCTTCATAATTAAGACGAAAATAACTCACATCGAAATTAAGAGAAGGGAAAATAGAACCTCTTAACCCCAGGTCAAAGTTATACCCTTTTGAATCCTGCAAATTTGGATCGATCACATCCGTAGTTGCAGGAGGGGTAAGATCAGAAATCAATACAGGTCGATACGCTTGAGAAAAGTTGGTATAAAACTCAGTACTCTTGCCAAGATGGTATTCAGCACCCAAGCCTAGTAAAACGAAACTCCTTGTTCGCTCAACTGGATCTAAAAATTGGGGAACACCGTTGACTAGATTAAATTGACCTTGGTTTTCAGAACGGATATTTTCTAGACGTATACCCGCTGTGAAAAGAAACTTCTCGTCTAGACGAAACACATTCTCTGCAAAAGCAGCAATGTTACTGTTGGTGTAATCCAACTTTCTACTGTAGTCTCCATTTGGCACGGAAAAATCCATATCCGCAGCACTTGTACCAACCCCTCTTTGATTTCGGTCAATATTTCCATTGAAATAGCGAACTCCTGTCATGAGAGTCTGTTCTTGACCAAACAATTCATAGGTCGAACTGAGACGAATTTCTGAACCATAAGTGGTGTAAAAGTCCCGATCAACTTGACGATTACCTAAATCATCTTCCTGATTAATTGGACGCATGAAACCCACACTATTCCTCTCTGCAAAGGTGCCGAACACTTTCCAACTCACCTTTGTGTTTTGAGAAAATAGGTATTCTGCGGAAATTGAAGGAATAAACCAAGGAGTATTAAACCAATTTCGACTGCGTGTGCTTTGTTGGGAATCATCTTCAAACTGAGCATCAGTCAGACCACCTGGCTGCTGAGTTTCGGTGGTCATGTAGGTCATTTCATAACCTAATTTTAGTCGATTACTGGCCGCATAGTTGATTTCCAAATGAGCATGGTCTGTATTGAAAAAACCATTTTCTCTCCATCCATCCCCTCTTCTTTTTTGATAATAGGCCGTGTAATTCCATTTCCCTTCAGTTCCTCCGATGTAATTGAAGGTGCTAAATAGCCCATTGCTTCCCACGGTATTGATTGATTCGGCTGTAAAACGAGTAGACTTATCTGGTTTTCTGAGCACAAAATTCATCAGACCTCCAAATTGGGGACCATATTGCAAAGAAGAGGCGCCTCTGACAATCTCAATCTGCTCTACAACTTCCAATGGAGGAGTAAAATACGCTTCTGGATATCCCATCGGATCAGGAGTAATATCATAGCCATTCATTCGTACATTGAATTCCCATGAACGATTAGGGCTTAATCCTCTAGAAGCAACTCCTAGTTGGATCCCCGATCCATCATTTTCCCAAATAGAGATTCCTGGTGTTCTCCCAAAGACCTGCCGACTATTATTCATCGCCAGATTAGCATCAATTTCAGCGATTCGAATCACTTCATTTTTTTTACCGGCATTGATTCTGAAATCAGAAACTTCAGGTAATCTACCCTGGCCTAAAATTCCACGACTTGCTGAAACACTGAATTCAGAAAGTAATAAATCATCCTGCTTTAAGAGGATATCGAGTTCTTTGACCTCTCCCGCTTCTATCGAAAACTCCTGAGACCAATTTTGAAAACCTATTAAGCTGACTAATAATTGATAGGTTCCTTGAGGAAAATCCTTCAATTCATACATTCCTTTCAAATCTGACTGAACTCCCCGTACTGTACCCTGTAGATAGATAGAAGCACCCTCAATAGGATTTCCATTTTCGTCAGAAACCTTACCTTTCAAAATATTCTTCTGCGCAAAACCTTCTACTGAGAATAATATTGCAAATATTAAGAACCCGTATACAAATTTCATTTACTAATTTTATTTGGATTGATTTAAAATAGAGCCGCAAACTTACGCTAGCTGATTTTATTGAGCAATACTTATTTGGAAAAAATCCAAATAAAATTAACCACTATTTTATAACAGTCAGAAAATGAATTCAATACATTTTTTCGGATGATCAATCCCCCCTTTCTAGAAAAGGAGCTTTTAAAAATGATGTATATTAAAATGATATTTTAATGCCTATGAAGAGCCTGGTTCTGACACTATTATTTCTCATCCCTTTATTTTCATCAGCCCAAAAAAAACCAAGTAATGTTTTACTGATAATTGCTGATGACCTTACAACCACTGCATTGGGATCCTACGGAAACGAGATGGTGAAAACACCAGTGCTTGATCAATTGGCCCAGGAAAGTTTTCTTTTTGAGCGTGCTTATTCTCAATATCCGGTCTGCGGTCCTTCCCGGGCTTCCTTGATGTTTGGTTATTATCCAACTGCCACTCAGACTTATGGCTATGTCAGCGGAAGAGAAAATGTAGGTGATGAAAAGGAATCCCTAGCACAGTTTTTCAAGAACAGAGGCTATTACTCCGCACGTGTGAGTAAGATCTTCCATATGGGAGTTCCCATTGATATTGAGACCGGATCTGACGGGAAGGATGATCCGGCATCCTGGACTGAGAAATTCAATTCCCAAGGTCCAGAATGGAAGTCTGAGGGGTTTGCCGAATTGGTTCAGAATAACCCCGATGGAAGCATCGAAAGAAAGGGCGGCAATGTCATGACTATCGTTCATTCAGAAGGAGGCGATCTAGTACAATCGGATGGAAAAACGGCTCAAAAAGCAGTTGAGTTAATTCGAGAACATAAAAACGAGCCTTTTTTCCTAGCTGTAGGCCTGGTTAGGCCCCATGTTCCCTTTGTGGCTCCAAAAGAATATTTTTCTCCTTATCCCTGGCAGCAAATTGTTCCTCCTCCGGTAGTTGAAGGAGATTGGGAGGACACCCCAGAAAAAGGAATCAACTATGTGACTACCCAAAACTCTGAGATGAGTTATTCGCAAAAACAAAAGGCGATTGCAGCCTACTATGCCTCAGTCAGCTTTATGGATGCCCAGGTGGGAAAAATCTTGGCAACATTGAAGGAGGAAGGTTTGGATGACAACACTATCGTAATTTTCACTTCAGACCATGGATTTCACTTGGGAGAGCATGATTTTTGGATGAAAGTGTCCCTAAAAGAAGAATCTGTCAAAGTCCCGCTAATGCTCCGTGTTCCTGGCATGACTGCGGGGCAATCAGACGCATTGGTCGAGTTAATTGATTTATATCCAACACTTTTAGATTTGACAGGATTTGAAATACCTCCCGGGCTTCAAGGGAAAAGCTTAGCTTACATCCTCAAAGGAAAAGAAGAATCTGTTCGGGGTTTTGCCTTTTCGGTAACTCAAGGAGGCAATACCTACTTGATTCGCAGTGAAAGATGGGCATACGTTCAGTATGGTGAAAATGGAGAGGAAGGCAAGGAGTTGTTTGATATGCACCAAGATCCTGGACAATTTACCAATCTGGCAAGTTTGGAAGCATTTCGACCCATAGTTTTGGAGATGCAGAAAATATTAGCCCAAAAAATTACCGAAGTTCGAAAAAATGATCTAGCCATAACTTATTAGACATGAAGCAACTCTACACGATCCTTTTCTTCTCCTTGCTTTTTGCCTGTCAGGAAAAACAGCCAGCAAAATCTCCCAACATTCTATTCCTCTTTGCTGACGATCAGCGGGCGGATGCTTTGGGTATTTATGGAAACTCCTACATTCAGACTCCTACGATTGATCAACTGGCTCGGGAAGGCAGCCGCTTAACCAATGCTTACGTCATGGGTGGAAATCACGGTGCCATCTGTATGGCCAGCCGAGCAATGCTTTTTTCAGGAAAGAATCTATTTAGGGTTTACGACAAACTCCAAGGCGAACAAACCATGACTATGGATTTTGCAGCGGCGGGATACAAAACCTTTGGAACCGGAAAATGGCATAATGAACGAGAGGCTTTTGAAGCGAGTTTTCAGGAAGCTAAAAACGTGTATCTCGGTGGAATGGCCAATCATTATGACCTTGCTCTTCGAGACTTTGATGATAGTGGAAAGCTAGACGAACCAGAGCGAAAGGGTTATTCTACTGAGCTTTTTGCTCAGGCTGCTATTGATTTTATTCAAAGTCACAGTCAGACAAATCCCGATCAGCCATTTTTCGCTTATGTGGCCTTTACAGTGCCTCATGACCCCTACTCCCCGGAAGCGACTTACATCAATCACTATCCGGATGGTTCCCTTCCTTTGCCCGGAAACTACATGCCCTATCACCCCTTTGAATTCGATCATCTCACGGTAAGAGATGAAAATCTAACCGGCTGGCCTCGAAAACCCGAAGTGATCCAGATGATTCTTTCGGACTATTATGCCTTGATTACCCATCTAGATGGCCAGATTCAAAGAATCCTGAATACTCTTAAAGAAACTGGACAGTACGAAAATACCATTATTGTCTATGCGGCTGATAACGGCCTTGCTGCAGGAAGTCACGGACTATTGGGCAAGCAAAGTCTTTACGAACACAGCTCAAAAATCCCTCTGATCATCAAAGGCCCCGGAGTACCTGCAGATCAGGAGTTGGATGCCTTTGCTTATATCCATGATCTTTATCCAACCTTGGCTGATTTGGCCGGTTTGCCTGAGCCAAAAGATATCGACGGCAAGAGCTTGGTTCCGGTAATTAGCGGTGATCAGGAGGGTGTGAGGGACGCTTTGTTTACCTCCTACCGAAATACCGTCCGGGCTGTAAGAGATAAAAAATTCAAGCTAATTCGCTATCCGGAGCGGGATTATACCCAATTATTTGATTTGGAGAGGGATCCACTGGAACTAAATAATCTTGCCGAAAACCCAGCTTTCGCCAGCAAAAAAGAGGAACTTTTCCAATTAATGGCCGAATGGCAAGGGCAGTTTAAGGACACTGTTGCACTTACAGCCGATATCATCAAGCCCATGGCCTACGATCCGGATACGCTCCAAAGAAAGCCTGACCAATGGCAGCCGGAATACACGCTTAAGCGCTATTTCGAAGAGGATTAATTGCTTTTACAAGCTTCTTCATTGATGGGGATTGTTTATTTTGGCGGCAGAAACCCAAAATACCCTCATCTTGAAGAAGTTTGTTTTTTATTGCCTGTTCCAGTTTTCAGGACTGCTCCTTTTTGCACAAGAAACTATCGTATTCGAAGCAGGTCAGGAAGGCCATGCGATCTACCGAATTCCAGCGATTATTGACTTACCGAATGGGGAGCTTTTGGCTTTTGCCGAAGGCAGGGTGAACGGCTCGGATGATTTTGGAGATGTAAATCTGGTGATGAAAAAAAGCTTGGACGGTGGCTACACCTGGTCTCCTATCCAGACCTTGGTTGATTACGATAGCCTCCAAGCCGGAAATCCAGCTCCAGTGGTGGATTTATTTGACCCCAAGTATCCTGAAGGAGTGGTTTTTCTCTTTTACAACACCGGCAACAATCATGAATATGACGTACGAATGAATCGGGGAGTCCGGGAAGTTTGGCTGATCAAATCCTATGACTTGGGTAAAACCTGGACCGAACCGGAAAACATCACTCCAAATGTTCATCGCCCCAATAATCCCGATTTTAATCCGAACTACACTTTTTCAGAAGATTGGCGGCACTATGCCAATACCCCAGGCCATGCTTTCCAGTTTCAAAACGGACCCCACAAAGGGAGAATTTATGTCGCAGCCAATCACTCTCAAGGTGGTCCAAAAGACGACTGGTCGGACTATCAGGCACATGGTTTTTATACGGATGATAAAGGAGCAAGCTTTGGGCTTTCTGAATCGGTAGAATTTGGCGGTTCCAATGAATCCATCGCAGCTGAGCTATCCGATGGCCGGATGATTATGAGTTCGAGAAATCAGAAAGGAGACATCCGTCAGCGCATCATTTCTTACTCTTCAGACGGAGGTCAAACATGGGAGGAAAGCTATTTTGAGCCGCAGCTCCCCGACCCGGTTTGTCAGGCTTCCATTTTGGATTTGGGAGAAAAGGATGGAAAAACCATCCTCGCTCATTCCAATGCTGCAGATGAAAAGGAACGAAATTATCTGACCGTCAAAATCAGCTATGATGAAGGAAAGACTTGGGACCATGTGATTCCGGTTGACTTCACTTCCGATCCAAAAAAACTCCCTTGGACGGCTTATTCCGATTTGGTCAAATTGGATGAAAACACGCTGGGAATTCTATACGAAAGGGATAATTACAGGCAGATCGTATTCAAATCAGTCCGATGGAGGGATTGAATTTATGAAGTATGATATGGTTTTCTAATGATATAATGACCCTTCGACTCCGCTCAGGGCTACTGGACTTTAAAAGGATTTTAAGCTAAAAAATTGCTATCTTATTTACCTTAAGTATTTCCAAAAAACCTTACTTCAACTTTTTAAGCCCCTTCAAGTCTTCCTTACTCGCTTCCCGAATCCGGATGGCATAGCCTCCTCCTGGAGCAGAAAATTGCTTCAAGACTGAATTGGCATCAACAGCAACTTTTCGGATCTCATAGGATTGAGGATTGGTTTTATAGTGTGCATCAGCTTTATCCGAATAGATTTCCCCAAGGTAGGTTTTGTCTGCATCCAGAAAATCAAATTTGACCTCCCCTGTTCTACCTTCGAATCCATTGACATTTCCAACAAACCACTCTCCTGTATCCTTGGCCTTTCTGGCAATCGTTAAATAGTAACCGGGTTCAGCTTCGAGGTATAAGCTTTTTTCCCAATCCAAAGCCACATCCTTGATAAACTGAAAGGCATCTGGAAAGCGCATGTAATTTTCAGGATAGTCTGCAGCCATTTGCAAAGGAGAATACATAGTCACGTAAAGTGCCAACTGATTAGCCAAAGTGCTATTGACATGGGAGCCATTGAATACGTCCATTTCAAATACTCCGGGCGTGTAATCCATCGGTCCACCTATCTGTCTTGTGAAAGGCAAAATGGTCACGTGATTTGCCTTATTTCCTCCGAATGCCTGATATTCTGTTCCTCTTGCCGATTCATTTGCGATTAGATTTGGCCAAGTTCGGGCTACTCCTGTAGGCCTCACCGCCTCGTGGGCATTGACCATGATTTCATACTCCGCTGCTTTTTCGACTGCATATTGATAGTGATTCACTAGCCACTGACTGTAATGATATTCACCTCTGGGTAGCATATCCCCCACATAACCACTTTTCACCGCAGGATATCCATAGTCCTTCATCAATTGATAGGCCTGATCTAGATGTCGCTCATAATTCCGAACTGAAGAGGAGGTCTCATGGTGCATGATCATTTGCACGCCCTTTTCTTTAGCATAAGCTGTAATCCCATCCAAGTCAAAATCTGGATATGGGGTCACAAAATCAAACACATAGTCTTTGGAATTGCCAAACCAATCCTCCCAGCCGATATTCCAGCCCTCTACGAGAACCCCGTCGAACCCATGTTCCGCAGCAAAATCAATGTACTTTTTCACATTCTCAGTGGTAGCGCCATGTCGACCGTTTGGTTCAACAGTTGAGAAATCAGTAACTCCTAGCTTCACCGCCTTCAATTCATCCGTGTAGGACCAAGAACTTTGCCCGGTAATCATTTCCCACCATACCCCGACATATTTCATGGGCTTGATCCAGGAAGTATCCTCAATTTTGGAAGGCTCATTCAAATTATAGGTAATTCGGGAAGCCAAAATATCTCCTGCTTTTTCACCCACTATTACTGTTCGCCAAGGCGTCTGCGCCGGTGTCAGTAGATAGCCCTTGTCTTCCTGCGCATCCGGTGTAAGATGAGATTGAAAAACCATCGCACGATCATCCAATTCGAGGTGCATTGCCGGATAATCGATCAATGCCGCTTCGTGAATATTTATGTAAAGGCCATCGGTAGATTTCATCATAAGCGATGTCTGAAGACCCGTCTCGGAAAAGGGCGTTTGAGATGCATTCGGAGTAATTGCCGTCTCCATCAGGCCTCTGATTTCTGAAAGCTTGGACTCGGTATAGTCGTATTCCTGAGTGTCATAATCTCCCGGTATCCAAAAAGCAGTGTGATCTCCAGTCATGGCAAACTGACTCAATTCTTCAGTGATCACAAAATGCCCCATATTTTCCTGCACCGGAAACTCATAGCGGAAACCCAATCCTGTATCAAAAAGGCGAAATCGGATATTCATCTTGCGCTTGGATGCTTGATGCATTAGCTCGACCAAAAGCTCCTGATGATGATTGCGAATCTCACTTTCCTCTCCCCAGACGGGAGTCCAAGTCTCATCATAAGTACTTTCCGAGGAATTGATGATTTGAAATCCCTGTATCAAATCGGTCGAGTCGTTTTTCAAATCAAACCCCAATCGGCTTGATTTGATCACGGGTTTATTCTTGAAGTTCAGCTGATAGGTTGGGGCGCCAGCTGCATCAAGGGAAAAAGCTAGCTGCATTTCTCCATTTGGAGATTTGATCTCCTGCCCAAAAACTGTCCCGAAACCAAATAAGAATAGGATTAAATAACTGGCTCTCAAATTCATAATTGTCAATTTCATTATATTCAATCGAGCGTTTTAGCTCTTCTCTTGTTGACTGAATTTAAAATTATTAGTTTTTACCTATTATTCACTAGTAACAATAGCCCCAAACCCAGAAAAAATGCAAACAAAATCTTATTTCTTAGTCCTATTAATTGCCTTTGGTATTTTCGCTTGCCAAGGCCCTGAAGAAAAATCACCTGAAGAAGAACCTAGCCAAATCGACTTGCTCGAGGCCTATGTTCAATCGGAATCACCGGACTTTTCCTATGAAATAGTGCATTCCGTCCCGGGAGAAGAAATGGATTTTCACGTTCTGAAAATGTACTCCCAAAAGTGGCTCAGCGATTCTTTGGTGGATGAAACCCATTGGTGGCATTGGGTGTCGATCCTAGTTCCAAAAAACACTACCCATCAAACAGGAATGCTCTGGATCGGAGGAGGAAGCCGGGAAACTGAGATGCCTCAGGAGCCTGATGCCCTGCTAAAAGCAGCAGCCTCTCAGACCAGTTCCATCGTCGCTCAAATCCACAATGTACCCTTTCAACCTTTGACATTTGCTGGGGATCCAGAAGGCGAGCGCTATGAAGATGCCATCATTGCTTATGGTTGGAGGAAGTTTTTGGAAGGCGGAGCCAAAGACGAGGATGCTATCTGGCTAGCTCGGTTTCCCATGACCAAAGCCGCCAAACTAGCCATGGATGCCATTCAAGAAGTGGTCAAAGAAAACTACCAGAAAGATTTGAATAACTTTTTTGTGGCCGGAGCCTCAAAGCGGGGTTGGACTACTTGGACCACAGCTGCTACCGATGACCGGGTGGTTGCTATCGCACCGGTTGTGATCGATATGCTCAATCTGGAGCCTTCCTTTATGCACCACTGGCGAAACTATGGATTCTGGGCTCCTGCGGTAGATAATTATGTACAGGAAGGAATCATGGATTGGATAGGAACTCCGGAGTTTGATCGCTTGCTGGAGATTACGGAACCTTACTCTTTTATCGATGAGCTAGACCTGCCCAAACTTCTGATCAATGCTGCAGGAGATCAGTTTTTCCAACCTGATAGTTGGGAGTTTTATTGGAATGAATTGCAAGGCGAAAAGCATGTTCAGTACGTCCCAAATTTCGGTCATGATCTGAGTGAATCGGATGCGCTTCCAAACCTGATTTCATTTTACAATTCAGTATTAGAAAATGAAAAGCGACCGGAATACTCTTGGCGAATAGAAGGAAACACTATTCATGTCAAAGTTAATCCTGATCAGATGCCTGTTTCTGTCAAATTATGGTCGGCTTACAATCCGCTTTCCAGAGATTTCAGAGTTGATGAATTTGGACCCAACTGGGTAGCAGAAGAAATCGCCATGCCTGCAGAAGGAGAGCTTGAGGTCAATATGCAGATTCCCGATGAGGGATTTAGAGGGTATTTTGTGGAATTAACCTTTGCTGGAGAGACACCACTCAAAGTGACTTCTGGGATAGAAATCCTGCCTACAGAATATCCATTTGAGCCTTTTGTGCCTTCTCGGGTAGCAGCTGAGGCAAATTAAACCATAGAAATCATGCAAACTCGGCTCAAATTACTGGCTGTTTTTTTACCCATTTTACTCATATCCAAGATGGCACTATCTCAAGTCAATTACGATGAAAGCAAGGTTCCCCCCCTTCACCTTCCTTCCATATTCATAAGCGAAAAAGGTAAAGTCATCGATTCAAAGGAGGATTGGGAAAATCACCGAAGACCGGAAATTTTCAGGCTTTTTGAATCTGAAGTTTATGGTCAAATTCCAAAGGACTTCGATCAAGTCAGCTTTGAAGTGAATGAAAGAGCCAATCATGAATTTAATTCCATCGGCAAGCTTGAGGAAGTTGACATCAAAATCCAGCGTGGAGATGGCTCCCATGTAATGCGACTTAATGTCTTTTTACCCAAGGAATCCAATGGCCCCTATCCTATTATTTTGCTTATCAACCATCGTGCCCCAGAAGAAGATGGTTCCCTTGCTGAGGAAGGGTACTGGCCGGTAGCTGAGTTGATCGAAAGAGGTTTTGCCACAGCTTCTTTTCATGCAGAAACGGTAGCACCCGATGACACGACAAGGTATGTGAATGGGATTTTGAGTAACCTCTATCCAGAGCAAAAGGAAAAAAGTGATGGTCTGAAAGCTTTGGGAGCCTGGGGATGGGGAGCGATTAGGGCCATAGATTACTTTGAGCAGCACGAAGGAATTAATGCCTCAAAATCTGTTTTGGTGGGGCACTCCAGATCGGGGAAAGCGGCTCTCTGGGCTTCTGCCAATGACCCTCGTTGGGCAATCACGTATGCCAATGAGTCTGGCTGCGGAGGGGCTGCTTTGTCAAAAAGGAAGTTTGGAGAAACTGTAGAAATCATCAATAATCGATTCACGCATTGGTTCGCAGATAATTTCCGGAAGTACAATGGCGCTGAAGAATCACTTCCTCTGGATCAGCATATGTTGCCAGCACTGATCGCTCCGAGAGCGGTTTACTATGCTAGCGCAAAAGCTGATGAATGGGCCGATCCAAAAGGTGAATATCTTGGGCTGCAGATCGGTAGTGAGGTCTTTTCCAGGATTTATGCAAAGGAGAGTCCTTTTAAAACCACCTGGGAAGAACTGAACGGACCGGTTTCCTCCAACATGTTGGGATACCATATTCGTGAAGGTGAACATGGATTGATATGGGAAGACTGGGAGATTTTCCTGGAATTCGCCAAAAAATCTCTAGGAATCTAAATCAACCGCTATTCCCAACACCTATTCAAAACTTTCCATCTCAAGCTCCTTTTACTATGGCCATATTGATTCAATTGATTGGAATACTCTTTCAAATCAACAGTTCCTATTCTGAAAAAATAAACCCCAAAATCATCAGCCAAGAGTTTATCTATGAAAATGCACCCTTTCCTTCCTGCCATGCCTCAACTTTGATCGAAACGGAGGATGGTATTTTAGCGGCTTGGTTTGGGGGCACCTATGAGCGTCACCCAGATGTCAGTATTTATACCTCTTTGAGAGATCAAAAAGGATGGTCCACCCCTACTTTGGTAGCCGATGGAATTGAAAATGAGGTCTTCAGAAATCCAACTTGGAATCCTGTCCTTTATCAAAAATCAGATGGTGAAATCCTGCTTTTCTACAAAGAAGGGCCCAATCCTCGCGAATGGTGGGGACTCTATAAAAAGTCAAACGATGGAGGAAAGTCCTGGTCCAAAGCTATTCAAACTCCGCCGGGGTTTTTGGGGCCGGTAAAAAATAAAAGCGTAAAGCTTTCGGATGGAAACCTGATGCACCCCTCCAGTTTTGAAACTAATGGAGTTTGGACAAGCCATATGGAATTCACGAATGCTGATCTTGAAAACTGGAGAAAGGTGGAAGTTCCCGGTCCTTTTCAGGCTATTCAGCCAACTGTACTTTTTCATGGGAATGAAAAAGTACAGATTCTCACCAGAACTCAGGAGGGGGTTATTGCAACGTCCTTTTCAGGAAACAATGGTAAAACCTGGACTGAATTAAGTTCTACCAGATTGGTGCATAATGGTTCTGGAATAGATGCAGTGACCTTAGAAGATGGCTACCACCTTTTGGTTTGTAATTTAATTCCCAAGGGAAGGAATAAGCTAAGTCTCTTGGGATCAGCTGATGGTCTCAATTGGGAGGAGATTTTGGTTTTGGAAGATGAAAAGTCCGGAGAGTTTAGCTATCCGGCCATCATTCAAGCCAAAGACGGAAGCATCCATCTGACTTATACCTATCAGCGCGAAAAAATCAAATACGTACACCTCAGCCTATGAACCAAAAACCCACTTTTACTGGGATAATTCCCCCCTTGGTGACTCCACTTTTGCCGGATTTTACCTTGGACAGCTTTTCTCTGGAAAAAATACTGAACCACGTCATTGATGCGGGAGTGCATGGTGTCTTCATCTTAGGAACAACCGGAGAATCACCTTCACTGCAGCAAAAGATCAAGATTCAGATGATCCGGGAAACCTGTAAACTCGTGAATCACAGAGTTCCTGTTTTGGTGGGTATAACTGATTGCTCGATGGGAAATAGCCTTGAGCTAGCTGAAATGGCCAAAAATTATGGGGCAGATGCGCTGGTAGCTGCCCCGCCTTTTTACATGAATATCAGTCAGGAGGATCTGGAAAAGTATTATCGGGATCTAGCCAATCGAACAGAGTTACCGCTTTTGCTTTACAATATTCCTTCCCATGCCAAAACCCCATTGGAAATCGAGACAGTGGAGAGATTGTCTTCCCATCCCAATATCCTAGGAATCAAAGACAGTACAGACAGTAAAGAATACCTTTCCCAACTAAGCGAGACTTTCAGACCTCATTCAGACTTTATCCTGCTGATGGGGCCGGAAGAGCGATTGCTCGATGCACTTCAGCAAGGCTTTTCAGGTGGAGTGAGCGGTGGTACCAATGCCTTTCCTGAAGTCTATGTCAAATGCTATGAAAGCTTCATCGAAGGGAAGAAAGAAGAAGCTCAGGAATACCAAAACCTCATTTGGGAAATCAGCCAAGAGCTGTACCACCATGTATCCCATCCCTCCTCCTATCTCAAAGGGCTAAAAGAATGCATGAAACTTTCGCATTTGTCAGGTGGAATCTTATCCCCTCCCCAAAGGAGCTTCACAGAAGAGGAAAGGCAAACATTCCACAAGAAGTTTGAAAGAATCAAGTCCAAAATCCACAAATTTCTGGAGGAATAATGGCTGAGCTGCCGATTTGGGATACCCTGGTTTTTATTCTTTACCTATTGCTGATTTTAGGTTTTGGCGTTTCTTTTTCATTTCGAAAGCGTACCGCTAAAGACTTTACCACCGGAGGTGGAAGGCTACCAGCTTGGGCCATTGGCATGTCAATTTTCGCAACCTTCGTGAGTAGTATCAGCTTTTTAGCTTTACCCGGCAATGCTTATCTAAGCAATTGGAATGGCTTTGTTTTTAGTCTTTCCATTCCCCTAGCAGCTTGGATTGCAGTTCTATACTTCGTTCCTCACTATAGGAGCATTTCCAGTGATTCGGCATATTTCTATTTGGAAAAGCGCTTTGGACCATGGGCGAGAATTTATGCCTCCACTTGCTATTTGCTCACCCAGCTCGCCCGCATGGGAGCCATTCTATACCTGCTTGCCTTACCCATGCACTTCCTCTTTGGCTGGAGCATCGCCTGGGTGATCGCCATGACTGGACTGGTCGTAGTCATCTATGCCATGCTGGGAGGGATCGAAGCTGTGGTTTGGACCGATGCAATCCAAGGCTTGATTTTAATCGGAGGAGCGATTATTTGTCTCGGAATGATTTTCTGGAAAATTCCAAGAGGTGCTTCCAAGCTCTTTGAAGTGGCAGATACCAATGAAAAATTCAGTCTAGGAAGCTTTGACTGGGATTTTGGGAGCTCCACATTTTGGATGATTTTGGTCTATGGCCTTTTCATCAATCTTCAAAACTTTGGGATCGATCAGAGCTACGTACAGCGATATATCACTGCTAAAAGTGATCAAGATGCCAAGCGATCCACCTGGCTGGGAAGTTTGCTTTATATTCCAGTTTCTGCCCTTTTCTTTTTTATCGGGACCGCGCTGTTTGCTTATTATCAGACTCAGCCACAAAACTTACCTGAAGGCATCCAGGCAGACAGCCTCTTTCCCTACTTTATCGTAACGGAGTTACCCATTGGCTTAACGGGTCTATTGATTGCCTCCCTTTTCGCAGCCGGAATGAGTACGCTTTCCACCAGTATCAATAGCTCGGCGACGGTAATTCTCTCCGATCATGTCAAAAAGTATTTGCGGCCCAAGCTTTCCAGCAAAAGGGATCTCAAAGTACTCCGGCTTTCCTCCCTGGCTATGGGGCTTCTGGCAATTCTTGTGGGCTTGGCTTTCAATGGAGTTAGGAGTGCCTTGGATGCCTGGTGGGCATTGGCTTCTATTTTCAGCGGAGGAATTCTCGGACTGTTTTTGCTGGGAATAGTGGTAAAAACCTGTCCCGGTAGGTATGCTGCTTTAGCAACTTTCATCGGGGTCTTACTTATAGCATGGGTAAGTCTTAGTCCGAGTTTAAGCCAAGGAGGGGAATCCAAAATAGTTTGGCTCAGCTCTTTTCACCCAAATATGAGCATTGTGCTAGGCACGACGGGGATTTTTTTAGTGGGTTTTCTACTGACTTTAGCCTTTCAGAAAAAAAATAAAGCCTAAAATCAACCATTTGAATAGTAATATTTCAAATTATCAGCCCGAGGACTTAACTTAAGATTTCAATCATCAATAATATTAAACCCTAACAAAATCGATTATGAAGGAACCCGAGAAACCTAACTCTGGACAATCCAGGAGAGAATTTATAAAAAATGCGGCCATCGCCTCTTCTTTTTTCATCGTGCCGAGAAACGTACTGGGAGGCCCAGGCTTTACAGCTCCTTCTGACCAGTTGAATTTGGCTGCGATAGGCGCAGGTGGAAAAGGTGCGAGTGATATTGAATTGGCATCCGTAGGCGGAAGAGAGCGGGTGGTAGCACTTTGTGATGTGGATTTCGCAGGATCTGCCAAGCGCTCGGTAGACAATTTCCCAAATGCAAAACTTTACGCAGACTACCGGGAGATGCTGGACAAGGAAAAAGACATTGATGCGGTGACAATATCCACTCCCGATCATGTGCATGGACCTGCTGCCAAGTATGCCATGGAGCGAGGAAAGCATGTCTACGTTCAAAAGCCCATGACCCACAATATCCGGGAGGCCAGAATGCTGACCGAAATGGCTCGATCTCAAAAGGTAGTCACCCAAATGGGTAATCAGGGTGGTTCCAATCCCCTCCTGAAACTCGTTCAAAAATGGGTAGATGAAGATCGAATCGGCGCCGTTTCCAAGGTACAGGTTTGGACCAATCGTCCGGTATGGCCTCAGGGTGGAGCTTTTCCAAAGGCAGAGCCCGGAGCAAAGCCTGACGCTTTGGAGTGGGATTTATGGCTTGGCCCAGCACCTGAGATTCCTTTCACCCCAAATCTGCATCCATTCAACTGGAGAGGTTGGTGGGATTACGGAACAGGCGCATTGGGTGACGTAGGATGTCACTTGATCGATATTCCATTCCGGACCTTGGGACTTCATTACCCAAAAGATGCCGAATGTAGTGTAGGGTCCGTTTTCAGTCAGATGTGGACTCCGGATTACCATCCGGAAGGTTGCCCAGCTTCCTCCTTTATTACCTTGCATTTTGATGCCACTGCCAAAAGCAAATCACCCATCGAAATGACTTGGATGGATGGAGGTATCAGACCTGCACACCCTGATATCATTCCGGCTAACGATGATATCGGAGGTGCTAATTCAGCAAACGGAGTGCTTATCATCGGTGAAAAAGGGATTATTTCCACCAATATCAACGATTCGTCCCCACTCATGCCTAAGCTTTATCTCAATGACGGCACCAAAGAAGAGGGTCCTCAAAACGAAGATGGTATGGAGCGGGAATATGGCCATCAGCGGCTTTGGGTAGAGGCTTGTAAGGCTGGTTTCAACTCGCCAGAGCATCAAGGCTTGACTTCCTCCTTTGATTACGCCGGTCCGATGACAGAGACAGTCTTGATGGGTAACTTGGCGATCAGAAGCTACATGCTCAGAAGAGAAAATGCTCAGGGTCGTCAGGAATTCTTTGCCCGTAAAAAGCTCCTTTGGGATGGTGAAAACATGCGAATCACCAATCTGGAAGAAGCCAATCAGTTTGTCGGTAGACAATATCGCAAGGGATTTGAGGTGTAAACTCTTACTTAGAATAATTGCATAAACCGTGGGCCAAAAGCTCTCGGTTTTTTTTGTCCATTTTCAGTTGAAATTCTTAATTCTTAGCGCTTGGATCAGGATGAAAGAAGGCTATTCAAGTTGCTAATTAAAAGCAATGGATTTTTAATATTTTCCCATTTTCGGACAATTTTGATCGAATAAAAAGAGCTTGAGGACCTCAATTCTTCCATTAGGCGTTAAAAATGGATATTTTTTCTGGCAAGACTTTGGTCAAAAAGTTGGTAGGTATTTAGAATTAAGGCATGCTTAAACATTACATCAAGACCAGTATTCGAGGAATCAAATTCCATCCATTTTATTCCATCGTCAGTATTTTTGGATTGAGTGTTGGCTTGGCTGCTTGCCTATTGATCTTCAGTTTTTGGTCCTACGAAAAAAGCTACGATAAATTTCACAGCCATTCAGATCAAATCTATCGAGTCTCTGAATTGAAGAGTCTGGAAAATGAGGTAATTAGTGCTTCTGCAAGCACCTATTCTCGCGTGGGTGAAAAACTACGAAATGATTTTGCTGGAGCAGAGGCTGTCCTTCGAATCCATCCTCTGGCACAAAACACCAGTATTCAGTTTGAAGAAACGATCTTCCAGCAAGAAGGAATCCTTGGAGTAGAAACCGGTTTTTTTGACTTTTTTGACTTTGAGTTTATAGCTGGATCCGCCAGTAATTGGAAGAACACCCCACAATCCGTGATTTTGACGGAGTCACTTGCTCTCAAACTATTCGGGAAAACAGATCCCGTGGGCAAACCCATCATTATCAACGGAGCCTATGGAGCCTATGGAGCGAGCGGCTACGAAGAATTCAAAAACTATACCGTCGCGGGGGTAATCCAAGACATTCCCGGAAATACCCATTTGGAGTTTTCGGCCTTAATTTCTCTTGACCTATACAGCAATCCAGATCAGGAGTTTTCCAATTGGGGCAACAGTCTCTATACCTATGTCAAATTGCCAAAAAATGGGAATAAGGCAGACTTAGGGAAAGCTTTGGACCAAATTGCTACAGAAACCTTTCCCGATTCGGGACTTGAGTTTTATGCCCTTGGCTTAGAAGATATTCATCTTAAATCCAGTCTGCTCAATGAGTTTAAAAGCAATGGAAGCGAGCAGGCCTTGTACCTGTTGGCGGCCTTGGCAGTTTTAATTTTGGTGATCGCAGGTTGCAATTATGTCAACTTTGCTACTGCAAGAGCCATTCAGCGGCACAAGGAAATCGGATTGAGGAAGATATTTTGGGCCCGAAAGTACCAACTCTTCGAACAGCTTTTTACGGAGGCTATATTCGTAAATTTAATCGCGACAGTGTCGGCTTTTTTGTTAATCGCCTTAGTCAACCCATTCCTTTTTTCGCTTACAGATATCAACCTACTCCATGAGATGATTTTCAACCTTGGAATTGGCTACCAATTGGCAATCATTGCTGCCGCCATTCTCTTTTCTGGTCTTTACCCGGCCTGGTTAGTTTCCAAAAGCTCCTATCAGTCCCTTTCCTCTAAGTCACACACTCAATTAAAAATCCAGCGCCCAATCGTTGTTTTCCAATTTGCGATATCAATTTTCGTCATAGGATTCACCCTTTTGATCTCAGCCCAACTACGTTTTATGCAGGAAAGCAATGCTGGTTTGGAGCTGGAAAAAACACTGGTCCTGAATGGACCAAGTGTAGAAAATTCAGAATTTGATTTAGGACAGCGACTTGGGAGCTTTCAAAATTCGCTAGAGACTGACAGCCGAATCAAAGGTGTAAGTGCAGCAAATTTCATCCCCGGCAAGTTGATTTCGGGTAATGCCGAGGGATATGTAAGGAGACTTTCCGTCCCTGAAGAAGAGGCCAACAACTATTCATTCACGCAAATAGATGAGGATTTTATCCCCGAATTCAAATTAGAAATCCTGGCTGGAAGAGGCTTTAATAACGCTTCCAGTGGGCAAGAAACTGTCATCATCAACGAGGAAGCTTCCAAGCTTTTGGGATTCGAATCCCCAGAGGATGCCATCGGCCAACGGATTCATTACAGGAGAAACAGTACCCCAGAGATCATCGGCGTTCTCAAGAATTTTCATCAGTTTTCCCTTCGTGAAGCATATCAACCCATTATTTTTGAGAAGGGACAGCAGCCGGACTCTTACCTTTATCTGAAATTCAACTCTTCTTCGGAGACAGCGCTTTTAAGTGACTTAAAAGCCTCTTGGGAGCAAGCCTTTCCCGGCAACCCCTTTAATTATTTTTACCTGGATGAGTTCTATAATCAGCAATACCAGCAGGATCAGAATTTCTTCCAAGTGTTCCAGGTTTTCTCAGGGTTGGCTATTCTAGTCGCCTCTTTGGGCTTTTTCGGGCTTACTTTCTTTTTGGCAACGACCAAGGTAAAAGAAATAGGAATCAGAAAAACACTCGGTGCAGAGTTTAAAGACGTGGTAGCAATTTTAGGAAAGGGGACGGTTCCTTCTTTGCTAATTGCAGGATTGATTAGCATCCCATTTATTTATTTTTTGGGAAATAGCTGGCTTCAAGATTATGCTTTCCGCATAGCTATTGGATGGTGGGTTTTACTATTGCCGCTGGTCCTATTTGGTCTATTGACATTATTCATTATTCAGATTCAAGCACTGAGAAGCTATCGTGCTAATCCCATAAATGCCTTACAGGAGGGCGGAAATGGAACCCTTTCAAGGTAGGGGTCAAAATCTGAAGATTTTTGGAATGGCTTTAATTGGTTTCGGGGAATCCTTTGGCCATTTTTCAACAGGTTTATTATCATTTTTTTTACTTTAGTCATCTAAAGATCAAATCATACCCCGTGCTAAAATCTCCCAAAACAACCGTCTGGATTTCCTTGACTCTTTCAATCTTTATTTTGATTGCTTGTTCAAAGACCCAGGAAAAGGAAAACATCATTTCAAACCCAAACCTAAGCTACGAGAAATACAAGCCCTCTCCCACTGATCAAATCATTTCCAGAAGTAAATATGCCGACCAGCTTTATGGCTTTTGGCTAGGCCAATGCATTGCCAATTGGACCGGACTAATCACCGAAATGGATAAAATCGGTGGCGAAGGAAAAGACGGCAAGGGCGCAGGATTTTACACTCGGGAAAATTGGGGAGGTCTAGACCAACCTGCTATTTGGGAAGATACTGTTTCAGAATATGGCAGGAAGATTGACTTTGTTTTGCTTGGAGAAGATAGTATTTGGGGAGCGGATGATGATACCGATATCGAGTATATGTATCAGTACCTTACTTTTCAGCATCAAACTACCCAGCTGAGCCCGGAGCAGATTCGAGACGGCTGGTTGAAGCATATCTACTCGGATGAAAACACACCCTTTATCGGAAAAGACGGAAAATCCCCCGAAAACTACCTTTGGGTATCCAATCAACGGGCGCACGATCTGATGCGGGAAGGAATGCTCCCACCTGCAACCGGTTCACCTGAGAACAATCCCGATTATGAAATGATTGATGCCCAGCTCACCACTGAGATCTTTGGCCTTTTTGCACCCGGAAGACCGGATATTGCCCTCGAAATCGCCTCACTTCCTATTCAAACTACCGCAAGAAAAAATGCCGAGTGGGCCTCCCAATTTTATGTAGTCATGCACTCCTTGGCTGCTACGGTGGATACTACAAAATCCCTCAAAGACCAAGTCTTTGGGCTCGCAAAAGCTGCAAGAGCCTATTTACCAGCAGAATCTCAGGTAGCCAGTATGTATGACTTTGTCTGGGAAAGCTATCAGCAAGGCAAACCATGGGAAGAAACCCGGGATAGCTTGCATACATTGTATCAGATTCAGAAAAAGGACGGATACGAATGGTATTACAAGGACCCAGCCTGCAATGGATGCTTTGCCTCAGGCATCAACTTCGGAGCGGGTTTGGTCAGCCTTTTCTATGGAGAAGGAGATCTAAAGGAAACAATCAAAATCGGAACTTTGGCCGGTTGGGATTCGGATAATCCAACTGCTACTTGGGGAGGATTGATCGGTTTTTTGATAGGAAAAGAGGGAATAGAAAAAGCCTTTGGTCAAAAGCTCTCCAATCGATTTTATATTCATCGGACCCGTGGTGGATTCCCCAATGATGGAGTGGACACCTTCGAAAATATGGCCGAAACAGGAATCATGATCGTTGACCGGGTGGTACAGGAGCGGATGAATGGAGGAGTAGACCTTGAGAATAATCGCTACCTAATTCCAATAAATTAAATTTATAGAAATGCAAAAGAAAACACTTCGATGGCTGATTCAGTCGGTATCTGGATTGCTTTTGACGGGTACTGGACTTTCCATGTGCATCGATGCAGGACTCAAAAAACTATCTGGTGAACCTTGGTTTTGGTACGGAACTGCGGGACTGATCGTATTTCAGGCTGGATTGAGCTTGGTGATTGATGGAGTTCGCTTTAGGAAATAGAGAATTAAGCGAATCTTAAGATATAAAGCATATTTTATGAAAAATTTAGAATGAAATTAGGGTAAGTATTAAGTCCATCATTAGTAAACCTCCAGGAAAAAACCCTGTCTAATCCTTAACTAACCCTCCCAGATATGTTGAAAAAAATCACAATCGCTTTTCTAGCGCTCCTTGTTCTAATCCAGTTTATCCCTGTGGAAAAAAATGATAGTAATGACATGGAATTTGATATCTCAAAAAGTTACCAAATCGGAGATAATGTCGCCACTATCCTTAAAGGGGCATGTAATGACTGCCATACCAACCTGACCCGTTATCCTTGGTATTCAAACATTCAACCTGTCAAATATTTTTTGGCAGACCATGTAAATGATGGTAAAAGGCATTTGAATTTTTCCGAATTCACCAACCTTCCTCTCGCTGTGCAAAACCACAAGTTTGAAGAAGTAATTGAAATGGTAGAGGAGAAAGAAATGCCCTTGGAGTCCTACACCTATTTTGGACTGCACCCTGAAGCCAACTTAAGCGAAGAAGAGCGTCTGGCCTTGATCAACTGGGCAAAGGATCAAATGGCTTATTTGGCAGCCACGTACCCTGCCGATAGTCTAGTCATGAAGCGAAGAACCCCTCCGAGTCAATAAAAAACTCAGTAAAATGGCCCGAATTTACCGGGTCATTTTTATTTTAAGCCTATGAAGAAAATTAAAGAGGATGAAGTTCGATGGGGAATTGTAGGTGTAGGCGATGTCTGCGAAGTCAAATCGGCCCCTGCCATGAATTTGATCCAAAACAGCCGCTTGGTAGCTGTCATGCGAAGGAATGAGGAGAAGGTAAAAGACTACGCAAATCGACATCAAGTCCCCAAATGGTATACCCAAGCCGAGGACCTGATAAATGATCAGGAGGTCAATGCCATCTACATCGCCACACCTCCAAATATGCACCTACCCTACACCGAACTGGCTGCCAAGGCTGGAAAACCCGTGTATGTAGAAAAACCCATGGCTCGAACCTACGCTGAATGTCTGAGCATGATCCAGGCTTGTGAAAAAGCACGGGTTCCACTGTATGTGGCCTACTATCGAAGAGCATTACCACATTTTGTCAAAATCAAGGAGCTTCTTGAGCAAAGAGAAATTGGGGCTGTACGCACCGTTCATATTCAGATGCGACAGGAGCCCGAACCGGAAATCATCGCGCAATTGGAGAATAATTGGCGGGTAGATCCGGAGATTGCCGGAGGAGGATATTTTTATGATCTCGCCTCCCATCAAATGGATTTGCTTCAATTCTTTTTTGGGAAGATCATACAGGCTTCCGGATTTCAAAGTAATCAAGCTGGTCTCTACGAGGCAGAAGACACGGTCGTTGGCAGCTTTGCATTTGAAAATGGCATCATGGGAACCGGAAATTGGAGTTTTGCCAGCGCTAAGGAAAACCAGATCGATCAAATCATCATTGATGGCAGTCTAGGCCAAATCCGATTTGAGACCTTTGGAAAAGGAGAATTCTACCTACAAAAGGATGGTGCCATCGAAAAGCATTTTCAATTTGATTTGCCCAAACACATTCAGCAGCCTTTGATTCAATTGATTGTGGATGATTTACTAGGAAAAAACCAGAGTCCCAGTACAGGTCAAACCGCCTCATCGACCAATTGGGTTTTGGAGAGGTTGACAGGAGGGAAAGGGAAGTAGGGAATGCGAAGTAGGAAGATGGGAGTTGGGAGAAGGAAGTAAGTGGTAAGTAAGAGATGGAAGCTGAGAGTTGGAAGATGTAGTTGAAGGTAAGAAGTTTTTTAAAACAAGGCTTTTTGATGTAAAAAACAACAAATCTAATTTCATCCTGCTCTTCATCAAATTGAAAAGATCCTGAAAGGATCAAACTGTGAATAGCCCCGGGCAAGGAGGAACGACGAAACCCGGGGAAATTGAAATTGGTATTTTTTACAGCGCTGGCCCTTGATTTTTGAAAGGATTTCTATTTCAAATGCCAGCAAGACGGAGACACAAAATCAGCCGATAAATAAATTATCATTAAATCTATTTCTCAATCTTCAAAAGAAAGAAATCAGAAGAATGATAAAAAATTTGAATTTTTTTAAGCAAAAATTAAGAAAGGCCTAAAAACCCGAAAACGGCCTTTTCCCGTTTAGATTTTTAAATAAAGGAATTGCCTTCCTGAATTTTTTCAAATTGACAAAATCTAATTAATTAATTTTTTTATAAATGTATATTAATTAAATCATTATTTTTTGTCTATATATTTTTTAGAATCGAACCTTAATTAATTTTTTTACGAATAAGAGAATAAAATCAAACGGATTTTCTTAAAGAATTGAAAGGTGGCCTGATTTTAGTTTTAGTATGCATGCATCCTTTTTCCAAATAATTGCATCTGGAAAATAGAAGCAAGCACTAAACCTGCCCCGATTATTTGTCAACCTAAACCAACACAGCATGAAAACCTCACTTCTCACCCGATGGATCACTGGCCTGATGATGGGCGTATTCTCCCTGAGTCTTTTGGCCTCCACCCCTAGCAAAGCTGAAGCCTACCACGGCATTTCCTTTCAGGTATTTTATGATGAACTGATGCCTTATGGAGATTGGGTACGCGATGCAAGACATGGCTTTATTTGGCTTCCGGCAGTAGGTCCGGACTTTCATCCTTATGGCACCAATGGACACTGGGCTATGACTGAGTTTGGCAATACCTGGGTATCCTACTATGACTGGGGATGGGCACCATTTCACTACGGTCGCTGGTATTTTGATGACTTCTACAGAAGCTGGGCTTGGATTCCAGGCTATGAATGGGGCCCTGCTTGGGTGAGTTGGAGAACAGGCGATGGATACTATGGATGGGCACCTCTTGGACCGAGACTTTCTGTAAGTGTACAGATTGGTATTCCTAGCTTTCATTGGGTATTTCTCCCTCAGCGAAGAATCTACGATCGATATGCTTGGAGATACTACGCACCACATCGTACCCGCATCAAAATCATCAATCGTACCACTGTCATCAATAATACAGTCGTGTACAACAACAATACCTACAATGCTGGTCCGAGCAGTCGGGAAATCCGACGGGTAACTGGAAGAAATGTACCAGTTTACCGCGTAGAAAATAGCGCGAGACCGGGCCGAGTAGCCGTATCCAACAATCGGGTAAGCATGTATAGACCTGAGCTATCCGAGCGAAGTGGCAGAACAGTGCAGGCAAGACCTTCCAGAGTCCTTGAGTCCAATGAAGCGCGAAGCCGAAGATCTGTGAATGCTACTAGTCCAAACAGAAGCCGGAGTTTGGAAAACGCTCCTAGCAATAGATCTGCAAGTCCTGCTGTCAGAAATAACTCTCGAGTAGACCGGTCTAGCCAGGCTCCTTCACGAACTAGCGGAAGGCAAATGTCTCCTAGATCGAGTCAAAACAAAACCTTCGAAGCTAGGCCCTATGAAGCGCCTAGACAAAGTAATCGAAGTGGTCGGGTGGAACAGAGCTCAAGGAGCCGAGAAGGAAGCGTAAGATCAAGCGCACCATCGCAAAATCGCCGACCATCTTCGGGCAGAGTGCAGGAATCTACGCGAAGCTCTTCTGTAAAAAAAGCTACTACTCCGAGCAGAGGTAAATCAATGCAGTCCTCGCCTAGTCGGTCAAATACCCGAGTTCAGGCTCCAAGCACAAGCAAAAGCAGGACTCAGGCTCCGTCTCGCAGCAGTTCGCGAGTACAGTCATCGAGCAAAAGCAACTCTAGAGTAGCTACTCCGAGTAGAAGTAGTTCTAGCAGAAAGGCCCCAACTCGATCTAGCAGTAACTCAAGAGGAAATTCAAGAAACAACTAAGCACTAATCGTTTTAAAAGCCATTTCAAAATTTGGGATGGTTTTTTTATGTCTTAATTAATTGATTGTTTTTAACTCTGGAAAAAAATCTAAAACAGGGCTGGTAATGAGTTTATAGCCCACTTCGCTTTGAAAAATTGAATAAATATTCCCAAAATCATCAAAATTTAGAAAACCTTTCGGTAGCACTTTCTCATAGGTCTTACCCTTATAATTGGCAAGTAGAAGGCACTTCTCAAACTTTCCATCAGGATCAGCTCTAAAAACACGAGATAACTCGAAGTAATAATCATCCAAAAAAACAATATCTAACGGGTAATCTTCTACAAACTTAATCCTCTCTTCCATTGGAAGTGAAAGGAAATTATCAGGCTTTTCTTTCTTGAAAAATTCTCTTTGAGATAAGCCTGTCAAAGGAATCGTATCCAATTGGTAGCTATTTAAGTCAAGTCTGTAATATTCTGGACTTTTTACTGAGTTTAGATAACCATAGGCCTCATTGAAGTCGATTTGGGAATAATCAGGAAGTACTATTTCAGTTAATTTTTCGAGATTATTGGTTTCATTTTCAACGAACCCTAAAATCCATTTCTCAGAATGAGACTGACGTCCCAAAAATAGGATCTCTCCACTACTTGTGAATGAGAGACTCTTGAACTCAGTAAATGCTAAATTTTGAAGCTGAATAACCTCTTTTTGATGGTTCTTAAACGAATAGATCACCAACTCATTGGGCTGCCTCAAAAAGAACAAATCATCGGAATCTAACAGCGGTGGTGAAAAAAATCGCTTCCAAGTTATGGATAAACCAATTGTGTCAGGCTTTAAAAAAGGCAAATATTTAAATTCTTCGCTGTCTGGCAAGGAATACAATAAGCCTGCACGTCCGAGCGTATGAAAAAATGAAACCTGATCGTTTTGCTCGAACTGAACCCACTCAGAAAATCCATTCGCATAAAATAATGCAGAGTCATAAGCCGATCCAATTTTCAGGGTATCCCGAATTGGCTTGAATACTTTTTCATCAACTTTTATCTCTTTACTGGATTCACAGGCAATAATCCCAAACAAAAAAATGTGTAGAAACTTAATTCTCATATAGGAAAACATCAAATACGACTTGATCTTCATTTATTTCTGATGAATAAAAGTTGGTCCGAGGCAGATAAAGACCTTTCTCCCCAACAAATGCCATGTATTGGTTATATGTTTTGGCGGGAAATTTTTGCTCTCCCAAAAATTCAAGATTATGATCATAAACAAGTACCGAAAACTCATTTGCCAGAACAGAGTTTGAACTGACCAAGTTATCAGGGTCAAAATCTCCTCCAATATTCGCGAATCGATAATACAATTCTCGATAAGGGTCAAAAATAAATAAAGGATAATGGGTGTTAGTTAATACAATTCTAGAAACATCTTGATTGGTCAAAGCGGTATTTTCAAGAGTTAGATCTGATTTGAATCGACTTTTGCTGGGGACCCGTTTCAAAAAGTTAAACTGAGCATCATAGACATATATGGAATCCAATGCCGGCCATGAAACTAGAATTTCACCCTCATCATTTCTGACCTTTGAATGAAAAATAAAAGATTCCGGCCAAGTCTTTTGAAGGTAGGAAAAAGGATAATCAAACGTAGAAGAATACGACATGGAATCAGTTTCTAGGTCTAGAAAAAAACTGGATGGAACCTCTTCAAAAAAACTGGATGGGCTTCTAGGACTTCTTAAAGAGAGATGATTAAAGACTAATTCATTATCAACCACCAAAGTTCTCATTGAATTAGTGGAAGAATGGTTTAAAATTTGATCAAAAACTGTCTCTTGCTTTAATTTTGGTCGAAAAACATGATAAACCCCGCTATCGAAACTTAGTATTGCATTGTTTTTCAACATCATGTAAGAAAACAAAAAAACACTATCCTGATTATGAAAAGTTAAGCCCTGCATTCTATCCAATTGGTAAGGCCCTTCTTTTGGCAAATCAATACGCTTAAAAACTACGCCCTTCTCTAAATCATAAAAATCAATTGAAAAATTATTTTCGTTTAGAATAATTAATGATTCTTTACTATCAACATAGCCATAATCGAAAAAACGATAATTATAGGCGGAAACACTATCGATCTTAAAAAAAATAGAAGAAATATTCTTTAAGACTTTTTTGCCATACCCTAAATGACTTTTGTTTTTAGTTTCTTGACAAGAAAAGCTTAGGAAAATAATAATAGCTATTAAATAAATATTTTTCATGTTTAATCTGAAGATCCCTCGGTTTTATACCGAGGGATTAATTAGTTAATTCACACTTCCACAATCATCAGCTGGACCAGCGCAGGCTCCACTTGGATCAGGATTTGATGAACACACATAAATTGTTACTGAGCCATCCAAATTTTCACAAACAACAGTAGTGGCTTGACTGCCACTTGCTGGAGCTAATGTCTCGCAGTTTGGGCCATCAGGAGGACTACAACCATCTGATGCAAATGATGCAGAAGACAAAATCAATAGACCAAACGCAATCACGATACTCTGAAAATTAATCTTTTTCATAACTTACTTGGCTTATGGTTAATAAATTAAATTTAACATCAACTAATATATATATATACATATTAAATATCCCAAATTTTTCAAATTTTTTATTAGGAAAAAGCACCAGAAAATTCTTTAACTTAAAGCAAAAACCACCAAATCATGAAGAAAAGTATCTTTTTGTTCTTGCTCCTTCTCACTTTTGAAGCAGTAGGCCAAGTCAACTTTGATCAAAATCTCCCCATCAAATACCGAAATATCGGCCCTTATCGAGGAGGCCGCTCGGTCACTGCCACCGGTGTCGTCAATGATCCTTTGACCTACTACTTTGGCACCACAGGCGGAGGACTCTGGAAAACCAGCGATGCCGGACAGCATTGGGAGAATATCTCCGATGGATTTTTTACCACAGGTTCAGTAGGTGCAGTGGCAGTAGCCGAAAGCAATCCCAACATCCTCTATGTTGGCATGGGAGAGCATGCACCTAGGGGTGTGATGACCTCTTACGGTGACGGAGTATTCAAATCCACCGATGCCGGAAAAACCTGGAAAAAACTAGGCTTGGAACAAACCCAGCATATCTCCCGAATTCAAATCCATCCCACCAATCCTGACATCGTCTTTGTAGCAGCGCAAGGAGCTTTGTATGCTCCCAATGAAGAAAGAGGTGTCTATAAATCTACGGACGGAGGCGAAACTTGGGAAAAAGTCCTCTTCGTGGACAATATGACCGGTGCCGTGGAACTTTCCATGGACATGAACACTCCCGAGGTGCTTTATGCGGCCATGTGGGAACACCAGCGTTTTCCTTGGCAAGTGAAATCAGGCGGTCCGGGTTCGGGCATGTACAAATCCACAGATTCTGGAAAAACCTGGAAGAAAATAGAAAAGGGCCTACCCAAGGAAAAAGGGAAAATGGCCATTTCCGTTTCCCGTGCTAATCCAAACAAGGTCTATGCTCTGATAGAGAGCGATACCTACAAAGACTTGGGTGGTTTGTTTGTATCCAATAATGCCGGAGAAAGCTGGACCTTAGTCAACAAGGACAACCGACTCACGCAACGGGCTTGGTATTACATCGAAGTTTTTGCAGACCCCAATGATGAAAACACCGTTTGGGTGCAAAGTGCCCCTATGCTGAAATCCTTCGACGGAGGAAAAACCTTTGAAGCCATAGCCGGAGCCCATGGAGATTACCATGATCTCTGGATCAACCCGAAGAACTCCAAAAACATGATTTTGGCAGATGATGGTGGTGGCTCCATTACTTTCAACGGCGGAGAAACCTGGTCCACGCAAAACAACATGCCTACAGCGCAATTTTATAGGATAAACACTGATAATCAGTTCCCCTACCGAATCTATGGAGGGCAGCAAGACAACACTTCCGTGGTGATTTCCAGCCTGGCTTTAGGTCGGGGCGGAATCGGAGAAGAGCATTGGAACTACTCGGCAGGTGGAGAATCTGCCTTCTTGGCCTTCGATCCGGATGATCCGCGATATGTCTTGGGTGGAAGCTATCAGGGAACGATTGAGGTCTTGGACATGCAGACTCAGGGCTCGACCAATATCATGGCCGCCCCCATTCAATACCTCGGAATGAGTGCCGAGGATATGAAGTACCGATTTAACTGGAACGCTCCGATAATTTGGTCTCAGCATGAACCGAACACCTTTTATCATGGAGCTCAAGTACTGTTGAAAACTCAGGATTGGGGAAAAACCTGGACAGAAGTCTCCCCTGATCTGACCAGAAACGAGAAGGAAAAGCAAGGGACACCCGGCGTGCCTTACACCAATGAAGCTGTAGGCGCTGAAAACTATGGAACCTTAGCCTATGTGATCGAAAGCCCACATGAAGCAGGGGTGATTTGGACAGGAAGTGATGATGGTCTGGTTCACCTGACCCGAGATAACGGGGCCACCTGGACCAATGTCACACCGAAAGGCATGCAGGAAACCTTGGTGAATGCCATCGACGTCTCTCCCCACGATCCGGCTACGGCCTACATTGCCACCACCCGCTACAAATTCAACGATTATACCCCAGCCATCTACAAAACCACCAACTACGGAAAGACCTGGACCAATATCTCCAAGGGAATTCCTTATGGAGCCTTTACTCGGGTAGTTCGGGAAGATACCGAAAAAGCGGGGCTGCTTTATGCAGGCACCGAACAGGGAATGTACATCTCCCGAGATGGAGGAGCCAACTGGGAATCCTTCCAATTGAACCTACCCATCACCCCGATCACCGACTTAAAAGTGGCCCATGATGATTTGATTGTGGCGACTTCGGGAAGATCTTTTTGGGTTTTGGACGAACTGAATGTGGTGCGGGAAGTAAAAGCAGATGTAGATCAGATCACCCTCTACACCCCTGAAGATGCCCTTTTGGGCAATTGGTATTCCAGCATGAATGGAGGAAACCTGTATGATTTTACAGGAACTCATCCTTTTCGGGGCCTCAATCCAGCCAATGGCATGGTCATTCATTATTCCCTTCCTGAATCATTTGCAGACTCTACTGAATTGACCTTGGAGATTATGGATGCGCAAGGGAACATGGTACGGAAAATTTCCTCCAAACGGAATCCGGAAGCCAAAACTTGGGCAGGTGGTCCACCGATAGAACCGACCATTTCCACCCGAAAAGGATTAAATCGTTTTGTGTGGGATCTCCGCTACCCTACCCTTCCGGGCATCGAGAATGTCTACATCGAATCGAATTACCGAGGACACAAAGCCATTCCTGGCACCTACACCCTACGCTTGACAGCTGATGGAAAAAGCGCTGAGGCAAAAGCTGAAATCAAAGATATTCCTGCATACAAGCTGACTCCAGCGGACTATCAAGCCTACCATGCCTGGATGAGCCAACTGGAATCAGAAGTCAAGACCATGCATGACATGATCAATACCGCCAAAGATTACCAAGACCAACTAGCAGAACTCCTGAAAAGACTGGAAGGAAAAGCAGCATATGCTGACCTGAAAACTGAAGGAGAAAAACTACTGAAAGAACTCAAGGCTTGGGATGAGGAGATGGTACAGCGTCGATCCACGGCTTACGATGACGTCGAGAACTTCCCGAATAAGTTTACCGCCAACTTCCTCTTTATGCTCAATCATGGCGAAAGCTCCATTCCAAGAGTTAACGAAGGCACCAAAGCAGAATACGCCCGTCTGATGGAAGAGTGGAGACCGTTAAAAGCTGAAGGCGAGCGATTGATTCAGACTGCCATTCCGGCCTTTAATCAACTAGCACAGAAGGCTGGAGTTGGAGTTTTGTTTGTGGATTGAGTTTAAAACCGATTGCAAATCGGTGAGAATACTAGGGGGTAGTTTCAAACTACCCCTATCAAAATAAAGTCTTGACTACTCCTGGATATGATTACAAACCTCATGCAGCGTTTAAAAGAACTCGAGAAATGTTTGTAAGATATTTTACACCTAACAAAATAGATCTAACACCGAGACAGGAAAAAACAAATGATAATTAATTGTTTTAATAAAAATCATTTATAGTAGAATTTTTTTCTTTAAAATTTTTGATTAAAAATTTGTTATTAATATATACATATATATATTGGTATCACAATAAAAATTAAAATCATGAAAAAAATTAAAATCTTCCTCGGATTGACCATTACTTTGGTCTTTACCTTTCAATCTCCTCTTTTTTCAGTAGGATGCGGCCTACCTGTTATGGAAGGATGCGAGTTTATTGCAGGTGGAGGGCCTTGTCAAGGCGATGCTTCAACCTATCTCTGCAATGGAAATATTGTAGTTTACAGTACATTGCTCCCCAATGGCGCTTGTGCAGGAGCTCACCTTGATTGCCAATCAGTCCCATCTTTTGGTTAATTTGTATGAATCTAAGGTCATCATTAAAAAGAGTAAACTACTATTCACTATTAATTGCGTACATCCTTATTTCATGTACAGTCGAAAAAGAAAAAGCTGGGACTGGATTCGAAAGTAATCTGGTCCTAGCTGATTCCTTGATATTACATTTAGATGCAAGATCGACTCCAGAATTCAACTTTCATCAGGTTAGCAAATTTTCAGGAAATGAGTCTTTAATTAATTTAAATTTGGTCAATAAAAGTTTAGATTTTTTTTCTTTAAGCACTGGAAAAATGTTTCATAGGATATCTTTTTCTTCTGAAGGTCCAGGAGCTGTAGCAGACTTAGGCGGTTTTTACTATCTCAATGAAGACAGCATATTTGTATTCCAAAAGATGTCATTCTATAATACTGCCTTAATGGATTCCAAAGGTATTATCCACAAAAAATATTCCCCAATTGGTATTGAATCACAATTAATGCCCGGTTTGATCAATCATTTTTCAAACTCAACCAATCCAACTTATTTTGTTAATAAATCTTTATACTTTGATCAAGGTGTTTTGAAAGATACAGCAGTGCCAGGAGTCTTAGCCGAGGAATATCAACTTTCTGGCAAAGTAAATTTGACCAATGATACTATAAAATTATTCCCAAATTCTGGATTTCCAAACTATTATGTGGATAAAGCACTTCCTATATATATTTCGATTTCATCTCGAATTTTAGATTCCAATTCAAAATGGATTTATTCTTGGAATGCCTTAGATAGTATACTTGTTTACGATTTGGAAATGAATAATAAAAGGCCCATTTATTCAAAAAGTAAATATAAAATCAACGATATTCATTCAGTAACTAATACAAGTCTGAGCGGAGCTCTAGAACTTGTTATCTCAAATACCCATTACGTCAAAATCATTTATGACCCACATAAAAACAAATATATAAGGTTTGCACAAATAGGAAGAACATTTGACCCAAAAGTTGACAATAATATTTCCGCCATATTTAAAAACGACTTTAGCGTAATGATTTATGATGAAAACTGGGAATTACAAGATGAATATTTATTTGCAGGACGTACATACAACTTATACCATTCTTTCATTGGAGAAAAAGGACTATATTTAGCAAAAACTAACCCCTTTTATAAGAATCTAAATGAGGACAAAGTAGTCTTTGAAATATATGAAATCAAATGAAATATGCCTATTTTTTAATCGGTCTTTGCCTATTTTGCTGCAATGAGAAAAATACACGTGATAAAATAGAGGACTATCTCATTTCTTTTAAAATTCAAAAACCGAAAAATGTATTAATCATCCATTTGGATGGATGTACAGGCTGTTTTTTGGAACACAAGGCACTTGTTGAAAAAGCGAATATCCTTAACAATTATGAAATAATTCTAGTTACAAAGAGTAAAAAAAAGGCAGAAATCCTTCTAGGAGAAGAACTCGCTAACCGAATTGTATTTGACACAAATTTATTGGCAATAGAATCTGGCCTTGTTACTGGGTTTCCAATGGTTTTCTCATTTGATAAAGATGGCAGGTTCATAGAGCAAACACAAATTGATTATTCATCAAAAGACCAAGATCTTCCATGAGAAAAATACTACTAATATATACCATATTCTTATTTTTCTCCTGTACCGAATCGAATACTCAGGAGTCGACAGATTGTTTGGGATCAGATTTCAATACATATTTAATTACAGATATATATACTGACATTGAACCAGCACTTAAAAGTTACGGCTTTGAAATAAAAAAGACCATGGATAGAGGCCACATCCTTTTTGTGCCATATTGGGGAGATGTATTTAAATTTTCATCTGCCGGAGGGCTAGAATGGAATCTTTCTTTCAATTCAAAATCTCTCACCCAAAAAAAAGATCAAATTAGCTATCTTCGAGGATCTACACCCGCTTTCGGACATTTTAAAGATAAGATTTACCTTCTTCAAAGTAACCAAACAATTAATGTTTATAACCTTAAAGGAGAAGAAATAGCGAACTATTCGGTAAGCATGCCTTCAGACTATATTATTGATATGGAGGTCATTGGCGACGATGAGGTTTTTTTGTGTGGTACCAGATATGACGGAGATAAATCAATCATCACCTTTTATAAAAAAGATCTAGGTACTGCCTCCTTCGAAACCATTAAACAAATCGAGCTTGATCCCCAAGAAAATCAGGTATTTATTGAAATAAATAAAACCAGAGCCAACATACTTATCGATAGAGAAAATAATATAATAGAAATACCATTTGATAATCAGGAAATAAAAAAAATAAATTTTAAACAAGCAGAAAATCGTGATTATAATAAATACGAAATACCAAAAGGTGTAGACTTTATATCTCTTCCTGAAGAAGAGCAGCGCAAGTATCGAAATGATAAAACAAGGAAATTCAATTTCAGAGGTGACGATTTAATCATAATCCATGAAATCGCCAACAGATTAAAGACTGGTAAACCTTATGACAAATTATTGTCAAAACATTCAATATCAGACGGAATAGTATCAGAGAAGAAAATAAGTATAAACGAGATAATTGATTTCGATGATTGTGGTCATATTTTTTTTATAGAAGAAAAGAATGGTGACATCTACATCAGTAAAAAAACATGGGATCAAATCGATTAGGCATCTATCTTTCACTATGAAAAAAAACTCCCCGTCTGAGTGTAGTTTGACGGTGGACTAGGCGTAGTTTAAAACTACGCCTTTCTATCCAGTAGAATTTGTAATTCACAAAAACTTCTTAGCCCAGTACTTTTAAAAATAAAACCAGCCTAACCCTGTCTTAAGTGTAATTTGAATGTTTGGCTTAGCGCGAAATACTACAACTTCTTATTTCGAGGGATTGACAATTAGCTCCATCCTCTCCAATGTTCAAACTTTTTCAAAAAGTGTCACCCGATTTTTTTCATCAACTCTCTTTATCGGGAAGATTCTAAACATAGCTTAGGACAGATTTTGAGCCCTTTCTTTTAAAAATATTTTTTTTCAATCATTATTTATTGTTTTTCAATAAATTTTTACTGATTTTTGAAAAGTAAAATCCATATATCTATGAACTCTCTCAAAACTCAATGGAAAGAAAAATGGGTCAATCAGCCTTCGCTGATGCTGATCACCGTGGTTATTTGGTCCATCTTTATCGGGCTTTGTATACAAGCAGGAGCCGTTTTATTCACATTCATTTACAGCTGGTTTAATCCTATCGTCGCCCAAAATCTCTTCGATGGATTAAATCTTTACTCCCTCATGGAGGCCAATCCCTGGTACTATGCCGGGGTAATTTCTTTTGTCTTGTTAATCCTAGGACTGAAAGCTTATCTCTTTTACCTGATGATCCGGATTTTTCTCAAAATCAATTTGGTTCATCCCTTTAGCCCGGAAGTTTCCAAGCTGATTGCAAGGGTCAGTTATACCGCATTCCAAATAGGAATCGGGATTATTTTTGCCTCTGCCTGTTTCAAATGGCTTGCAAAAAAAGGCTTCGAACTTGACCAAGTCTATTCCTTAATGGGTGGAGCTTATGAATTTCTCCTGATGGCAGCGATACTAGTTGCCGTCAGTCAGATATTCAAACGGGGAGTGGAATTACAAGCTGAGAATGAATTGACTGTTTAAGCCATGCCAATAATCGTCAACCTGGATGTTATGATGGCCAAGCGGAAAATGTCCCTAAATGAGCTTTCTGAAAAAGTGGACATCACCCTCTCCAATCTCTCCATCCTCAAAACCGGGAAAGCCAAAGCCGTTCGATTCAGTACACTGGAGGCTATTTGTCGAGCCTTAGACTGCCAACCAGGGGATATTTTGGAGTTTCGGGAAGAGTGATGGAAGTAGCTAAATTTAGCATTAAGATCAGATATAAGAAATGAGACACAAGAGGCAAGACTTTCGCAGTTGAGATCGAATTCCATTGTCAGAAATCAGCTCCAAAGTATTTTTTTTGTCCAATGGTTTTCCTGTTTTTTCGAAAGAAAAACACTCTATCCTTTTTCAAAAAAGGTCGCTGGTTCCACAAATCACCAAGCTGAACAATATCCCATACTACCTGTTAGATTAGTAAACATTTTATAAACTAAACCACAAAAAACCATGAGTAAAGCATCAGAAAATTCAAAGAATTGGGAAGAACTAGCCATCGGTTTGTATGATAAATTAACGGGTAGAAATGCAATCATCGAATACAACTTTGATTCATTCAAATTGGGAGTTCCCAAAGAAGCAGGTTCGGAAGAACTAACCGAATGGACGATGAGTGGAAAAATAAGCGTAACCACCTATGAAAGAAAATAAGCAGCTAATCATACATGCTGACTTTTCTATGGAAAATAGGAATGGAGACAGGGTATCCATTAAGAATGATCAAAACAGTAATTTGATCTGCAATGTGAATTCTACCTCCCTTCCTATTTTTCCATTTTCCTACCTCAAAAAACTTTATAAAAATCGCTCTACAACAAAAAGCCTGCATCAAGACATACTTTTTTATTTGAACAATACACATGTTCTCACTTCTAGTGAAGGCAGTATTGCTATTCACAAGCCGATCATTGTTTTCAGGTTATTACTGAAAAGTATTTTTTCCTAAAATCAGGGATTTAGGACAGAATTGAATAAATATCAAAATTGCATTTTTCTGATTTAGGGTTTAACTTTTATACCAATCATCTAATTGAATCTCATATGATTGGGAAAATGATCACCTCACCCCAAAAGGCCATCATTGGAGTCTTTCTCCTTTTCTGTTTGTCCGCTTGTTCCAAAGAAGGAATTCAAGTTGAATTGGCAGAGATTAAAAATAATTTGGTGCTTTTTGCGGTAGAAAACCATACGGACCTGGACATTTATTCCATCGAGTTTGAAATTACCTACTATTCTACTGACAAATCATTGCTGAAAATTGATACGGTCTCTTATTCGAAAACTACGGATGTGAGTGGAAAGATTGTTCCTTTTGTCAAGGCTGGAGAGGAAACGACCATTACCTATTCGATGCCTCAGGAGACAAGCTCTGCCTCCGCAAGAGTCCTAGAATTCAAAACAGAATGAGATTTCCCACAGAATTCCGCATATTTAACCTATGCCGACTTTCCTAAAATCAAACCTGACTTTAGTATTACTCCTTTTATCCTTTCATTTTTCTATCGCTCAGGAAAAAGTATTCTATAAAAAAATCGATACACTTTCTCTAAACCTAGAGGTCTATCGACCCCAGGGAGAACCTACGGAAAATGGCTTTCCTGCCATGGTTTTCTTCTTCGGAGGCGGATGGGTGGGAGGATCAACTTCCCAATTTGAACCCCATGCTAGATACTTTTCAGAAAGAGGTATCGTATGCTTTTTGGTAGAGTATCGAGTCAAATCCCGAAATCAAAGCAGTCCATTTGAATCGCTAATGGATGCCAAATCAGCCATGCGATTCATTCGAAAGCATGCGAATGAATTTCAGATCGATCCTGATAAAATCATCGCTTCGGGAGGTTCAGCAGGCGGACATTTGGCAGCAGCCACAGCCCTGATTGATGGCTACAACGACCCAAGCGACGATTTGAGCATCAGCAGTAAACCAAGTGCCCTAGTTCTCTTCAACCCCGTCATCGACAATGGTCCGGGGGGATATGGATTTGAACGGATTGGAGATGCCTACAAAGATTTTTCTCCCCTTCACAATATCCAAGAAGGGGCTCCTCCTACGATCATTTTTCTGGGGACAAATGATAATTTGATTCCTGTGGAGACGATGAAGTACTATCAAACCGTCATGGAAAAAGTGGGAAGCCAATGCGAACTTCATCTCTATGAAGGGCAGCCTCATGGTTTTTTCAACTATCGGAATTTTGAGTTTTATGAATCCACTGTAAGAAAATCAGATGAGTTTTTGCAGTCTTTGGGTTATTTGGAAAAGCGCTCAACACTTTTGATCAAATGAATATTCGAACCTCAATTTCAAGTGTAGATATTTTCATTTCTTTTTTAAAAAAACAAGGTATTACAATTGATTTTCAGTTAATTGAATTTTAATCACCAAATAAAAAATGACTCAAGGAGTAAGACAAAAATGGGTTGAGGCGGCGTATTCTGAGTTTGCATCATTGGGACCGGACTTTAGCCTAAAAGCCCTCTCCGAAAAAAGTAAACTACCTCGGGCATCCCTTTACTACCATTTTGCCTCCAAAGAGGAGCTACTTGAAGAACTCCTGCTCCTCCATCAAGAAAACATCAATAAATACCATTCTCATCTAGCAAAAAATGTAAAGAGCCTAATTCCGGACTTGTACGAAGTGGTATACTCATTTAAAGAGGGAATTCTTTTTCATCGCCAATTACTTTTACACCCTGAAAAAGATGAGTTTTATTCACTTTACAGAAGTACTAATGAACACTCATTTACTATTCTTCTACCTCACATAAAGCGTCTTTTTGAAACCAACGTTTCGAATGAGGAATTTATCCAATTCTACCATACCCTGACAGATGCTTGGTATATCCGCTTGGACCCAAACCACTTTTCGGTCGAAAGCATGATTGCCTTAGCCATGGAAATAATGGAACATACACTTGGCTTGTTTTCAGGCAGCATCAGCCCCAAGAGTAAATAGCTTCTGACAGCTTCTTTTTATATAAAAATCCAATATAGTTTAGGGGAATTAATGATCATTTTGGACAGACCTGTCTAAGGACTTTTGCTTTGCTCTATTTAATTTGAAAAACATACTAGTCAGTTTTTTTCAGTCTTTTCAATTTATACCCCAGTCCTATGAAAAAACTCAATTTCATTATTCTTGGCTTAATCAGCTTAATCTTTAGCTGTCAAGCCCCTCAAAGATCATCTGATGAAATATCGATTCCTTATGCCAAGGAAGAATGGAAAGGAGTTCAGGGAAAAACACTCGAAGACTCCGAACCCTATTTTATTAGCCCACCCAAAGCCCCGGAAGGCGCTCCCAATGTATTGATCATCATGTTGGATGATGCAGGATACTCCAATGCCAGTTCTTTTGGCGGGGTCATGCAAACCCCGACCTTCGACCGAATTGGTGATGAAGGCATCCGCTATACCCATTTTTCAGTGTCAGCAGTGTGTTCACCAACGCGAGCTTCATTATTAACCGGTTATAATATTCATCAAATAGGGACAGGCATCATCTCAGAATTTGCAACCGGCTATCCAGGTTACAATTCACAAATCGATTACACCACCCCTTCTATCGCAAAAATTCTAAGCGAAAATGGCTATGCGACCGCAGCTTTTGGCAAATGGCATAATACACCTATGGAAGAGGCTTCACCTGCCGGACCCTATGAAAGCTGGCCAACAGGCATCTGGGGATTTGACTATTTCTGGGGGTTTTTGGGCGGAGAGACGAATCAATTTCATCCACTCCTTTATGAAAACACAACGGCTATTGAAACTCCAAAAACCAATGTTGACGGTTCTACTTTCCACCTTTCACATGGGATGGCTGATCAGGCAATCAAGTGGCTAGACAACTGGAAAGGGCTAAGAGACGATCCTTTTTTTATGTACTACACTCCAGGTGCGGTTCATGCACCAATTCAAGTGCCTAAAGAGTGGCGAGACAAATATAAAGGCAAGTTTGACGAAGGGTGGCATGTATATCGTGAGCAACTATTGGAGCGTCAGAAGAAATTGGGACTGGTTCCTGAAAATGCAAAGTTGGTGGATTGGCCCGAAAATATTCCAACCTGGGATTCTTTCAGTGAAGAAGGAAAAGCTTATTTGGCTCGTCAGATGGAGATTAATGCGGCATTTCTAGAGCATGTTGATTATCATGCTGGACGTGTAATCGAACATCTTGAGGAGCTAGGTGAGCTAGATAATACCTTAGTCATCTATCTGACTGCTGACAATGGAAATACTGCCGAAGGAACCCCTACCGGTACTTTTTCTGAGTTACTTTTTCAGAATGGCTTTCCTCCCTTGACTATGGAACAGCAATTAGAGAAGCTTGAAGAGTTTGGAGGCATTGACGCATGGGGAGGACCACATTTAGCCAATCACTATTCTGTTGGTTGGTCTTACGCAGGTTCCACACCTTATCAATGGACGAAACAAATTGCTTCCCATTTTGGTGGAACCATGTCTGCCACAGCCATTCGCTACCCAAAAGCAATCAAAGCCAAAGGCGAATGGCGAAGACAATTTCAGAATGTCACTGATCTCGTTCCTACCATTTTAGAAGTGACTGGAGTGCCTGAACCTGATTATGTAAATGGTCAGAAAAAAATAGAGTACCCGGGAAAATCACTTACCTATGCATGGAATGATCCGGAAGCTAAAACCAATCACCCTACTCAATATTTTGAGATGACTGGATTCTTGGGCATTTATCATGAGGGATGGACACTTAGCGGAAAACCTTACCGCGTACCTTGGTCTGTGGACCCCGAAGCATTAAAGAATTTTGATCCCTTGAATACCGAATGGGAACTATACAACATAGATGAAGACCCTATTCAATCGGTGAATTTGGCAGATCAATACCCGGAAAAGGTGAAAGAACTGGAAGAATTGCTTTGGCAGGAAGCTGAAAAGTATGACGTCTTTCCGGTTGGTGCTTCCATGGGAAGGTCACTCCAGCCAGAATCCAATCCTCAACGAGCTGCGAGAAAGTACTGGGAACTCACACCGAATGTGTATCGCGTACCTGAACTTGCGGGTCCGGAGATCAAATCCACCAACTACGAAATCAATGCCTACATCACCGCTGATAAAACAACAGAAGGTGTAATTTATGCTGTGGGAGAAAGACTCGGTGGACAGGTGCTATTTATCAAAGATGGTAAACTGCGCTACAGCTATTCCACGCTTGGCCTATATTGGCATGACTTCCAGGGAAATGTGTCAATTCCGGAGGGAGAGGTAAAAATCACTCTGAAGCATAGCATGAAAGAAGCCCGGCTGAATGGGCCTTCCTTAGTAGAATTCTTTATCAATGACCAAAAAGTGGGTGAAATGGATATTATTGCCACAGTCTATGCGGCCTTCACAGGTCACGAGACATTTGATATCGGAAGAGATGAAGGCATGCCTGTCAATGAGGAATATGCCGACAAGGGAAAATTTATCTTTACCAAAGGACAGTTGCATAAGGTGGTGTTTGAGATAGAGTAAAATTTAGGATACCAAGATCTATAAAGAAACAATTGGGGATGAATAGAATCATTCCCAAATTGTTTTTGTAGCTCAAACCACTAGGTCTATTCTATTGAAAAGTAAGCTTGACTTTGGTTAGGTAGACAGAACCTTCAGTTTGTAGCTTTATTTGTCTTTGGTTTCCAAGCGAATCATATTCATATTCAAATACTGAGGTCTTGGTTTCAAGCAATTTCCCATTCGAAAACTTTAAACTTTTACTTGAAACCTCATCTCCCATTGCATTAAAAGTGGATTCATTAATACTGGTTAAACTATCCTTGCTGTTGTACCATTTCGTTTCTATCTGATTACCCTTGTCGTCGTAAGAAAACTCCAACCTGAATACCTGTACACTATCTTTGTTTAAGTTGAAAGAACGGACAACCTGCCCTTTTTTATCAAACTCGCTGTAAGAAATCTCACTTAATTTTCCATTTCGGATATACCTTGTCGTTGACCTTTTCCCTTTATCCAGCCACTGTATGGATTTTTCAAAAGTAACTTTGCCATTTGAGATATTTTTCTGAAGGATTAACCTTCCTTTATTATCATAAGAATATTCGATTTTCAATCTTACTCTTCCGTCTAATTCATAATATTCGGCAGAGTCGAGGAAATTCTTTTTGGAGTAGAAATAGCCAATACCGCCATTTATCCTTTCACCATCATTTCTTAAGGTTTGATAGAAAATTAATCTACCCGATTGATCAAAATCATAAATCTCCGTACTCTCCAAAGCAGGTTCATCAATTTCCTCATTGCCATAAGACTCAAATCTCAAGATTTCCATTCTTGAAGGCTCGCCATTTAATCCTTCAAAAGGGACAAAATCCCTACTGCTCGAACAGGCGAAAAGAGTAAACAGCAAGAATATCAGGGTGATTTTTTTAAAGAAATTCAACTTATTTTCAATTGAATTTTAAAATTAAAATAAAGTAAACAGTAAAAACCAAAAAGAAAGAAAATCAAACTAACATATATTGAAATAAACGTTTGCAGATCAGGGATTCCAATGAAAAAGGTTTTGATGATAGATAGGGCATCTATTCTTTGAAAAGAAAATACTCCAAATCTAGAATCAAGATCAACCATCTATTTTGACCATAAATAAATAAAGTTTGGGGAAATTCCACAGGAAAAGAAAAAATAGAAACTTACCCACCGCAGTCTGTTAGCTCCTCCGAATTCAATTGGCAAACAACTTTAAAAAACCTAATTAAAAACTCATGAAAACCCAGCTTTTTATCATTCTTACTTTCTTGGTGAGTATCACTGCCTGCTCTCAAGCACCTACCAATACTCCCCAATCAGAACTCTTGATCGAGTCTTTCCAATCCTGGAATGGAGATTCTTTGCCTGCCTACCCCAGCGGAAAGCCAAAAATATCTATTGTGAAGGTGACCATTCCTCCACAGTCCGAACTACCCAAACACTACCATCCGGTCATCAATGCCGGGGTTTTGCTCACCGGGGAACTGACCGTGGTGGACTCTGAAGGCAATACTCTAAAAATGAAGGCTGGTGATCCTATAATAGAACTCGTAAACAAGGTTCATTATGGAAAAAATGAAGGAAACGTACCCGCAGAAATCATCGTCTTCTATGCTGGCAATAAAGACTCTGAAATTGTAATAAAAGAGTAATCAAAAATTGGAATTGGCCCATTCTAAATATATTTCTACTAATCTTACCAAAAATGAAATTAATCTAGTTTAATAATGAGCCACTTTTAAGTTTGATCTCAACTTAAGAAAAACCTAAGAAGAAAATGGATAAATTTCTCGAAGTAGCCATCCAAGAAGCCAAAACAGGACTTTCTGAAGGTGGAATCCCTATCGGATCGGTCTTGGTTTATCAAGGAAAAATCCTGGGAAAAGGCCATAATAAACGCGTTCAACAGAAAAGCGTAACGCTCCACGGAGAAATGGATGCTTTGGAAAATGCTGGCAGACAACCCGCGACAGTTTACCAGCAATCGGTACTTTATACTACGCTCTCACCTTGTCCGATGTGCACCGGAGCTATTTTATTGTATGGAATTCCCAAAGTCGTAATAGGAGAAAACCACACATTCATGGGTTCTGAAAAGTTATTGGAGGAAAACGGCGTAGAAGTAGTCGTGGTTGACGATTCGGAATGCATCCAAATGATGGAAGAGTTCATTGCCAAAAACCCAATTCTTTGGAATGAAGATATCGGAGAACCCTAAAACTATCTTCTTTAATTTTCTTTTTTCTTAGCTTTCTTCTCCTCTTTTTCGAGCTTTTTGAAATAACCTCGGAACAAAAAGTTGGAACGCATGGCTTCCATATTGGTATTGAAACGTTCAGTACTTGATTCTAAATTGATCAAAGTCTGCATCAGTGTGGCCCTGAAAAGTGAATCTTCCAAAATCAACCCGGCAGTTCCCTCCCCTGCTTGAACTCCATTGATCAATTGATTGAAGTTTTGAAGCACTGCCTGGGTCTCAGAAGTGGTGGCCTCCAGCTGCTCCAAACTACGCTCAAATCTAGCTGTCATAACTGTATCGGAAATCAAAGTCCCGGCTAATCCCTCCCCGTTTTCTATATTTTCCAAGAGTTCTTTACCTGACGCTGCCATCTGAGTGGCCTGATCTCCGGCTCTTCGAAAAGAGCGAATCGCATCCTTCAGCTCCAATAAAATCGTCGTGTCTGAAAGGGTATTCCAGAGGTTCTCGTTTTGGTTAAGTTTTTCAGAGATTTCTGAGAGATTCATCAGGGTATTTTGAAGATAATCCCCTGAACTATTCAGTTGGCGTAGCATATCTTCTGTTCCGATTTGCTCCAAAGGTATCAAGACATCCCCCTCTTCTATGGGCAGAGAGTCTCCTTCTTGGGGATGAATTTGAAGAATTTTATTGCCTATCAATCCATCCGTATTGATGGTAGTTCTGGCATTTTTGAGAATGAAGGGAGCCATTTTATTCCTGACCAGAAGTTCGACCTGAATCGTATTTTCATCCACCACATCGATATTACTGACAGTACCCACGTTCATCCCCTTGTATAAGACATTATTGCCCGGCAAAAGACCATTTACATCCTGCATCTCCACATAAATGTGCATGGACCTGCCCAAAATATTCTGATTCCTTCCGATCATATAAAGCGAAAAGACCAAAAACAATAAGCCTGCAAGGACAATTGCACCTAGCTTGGCATTGGATATTTTTTTATCTGTACTCATAGTCCTTCGAAGAAATCACCCACTTTGGGGTCTTGGTTTTTGATAAGATTTTCGAATGTGCCTTCCGCATAATTCCTCCCCTCTATCAGCATAATAATGCGGTTGGCTGTCATTCGGATGCAATTCATATCATGAGATATGATAATGGAGGCTGTATTATATTTTTCTTGAATTCGATTCATCAATTCACTGATCTCTCTTCCTGTGATCGGGTCCAGACCAGTAGTAGGTTCATCGTACAAGATCACCTTTGGCTTAAGAATGATCGTTCGAGCCAAGGCTATTCGCTTTCGCATTCCACCAGAAAGCTCAGCCGGCATCATATCGATAGTATGCAAAAGCCCCACATCTTCCAGAGCCTCTTTGACGGCAGATTCGGCTTTTAGCTCCCGCTCTTCCTTGGTCCAGTGACGGCGGAGGGGAAACTCCAGATTTTGTCTAATCGTCATCGAGTCGTAGAGAGCATTGCTTTGAAATAAAAAGCCCACATCTGCGCGAAGCAAATCCATTTCATCCTGGTCTAGCAAACTGATATCCTGATCAAGAATGCTAATCGTGCCACTATCCGGTTCGATCAATCGAATGATGCATTTGATCAAAACTGATTTTCCGGACCCTGACTTACCCAATATCACCAAATTTTCCCCTTCGGAAAGCTGAAGGGAAAAGTCTCTCAGAACATGATTCTGTCCAAAAGACTTGTTCAAACGATCCACCTCGATTATTGCTTTGTCTTTTATCATGACATCAGGTAAGACCTAGAACATCCGCAACTTGCACCGCAATCAAATCAAGAATAAACACCAAAAGAGAAGCCACTATCACAGCCGTGGTGGCCGACCTTCCGACACCTTCGGTTCCTTTTTGGGAATTATAACCCTTGTAGCAACCGACAATTCCTATGGCAAATCCAAAGAAAATCGTCTTGACCATCGCAGGTACAAAATCTCCGTAAATCAAGGCTTTATAAGCTTGATACCAATACAATGACCAACTCACATCCCCTTTGAGATTGGCTCCCAAATACCCACCGTAGAGTGAAATCGCAATAGCCAAACTCGATAAAATCGGCACCATCACAGTCGAGGCCAAAACCCGGGTCACCACCAAATACTTGAATGGGTTCGTTCCCGAGACTTCCATGGCATCAATCTGCTCAGTCACCCGCATAGAACCTAGCTCCGCCCCTATTCCCGAGCCGATTTTTCCCGCACAAATCAAGGCAGTGATGACAGGGGCTATTTCCCTAACCAAAGAAACCGAAACCATTGAGGGTAATAAGGCGTCAGCCCCAAACTCCACCAAGGTAGGTCGTGACTGAATAGTCAAAACCAAGCCCATAATGAAAGCTGTAATTCCGACAAGTGTAAAAGTTTTGTAACCAATGTGATAGCTTTGGTTTACAAACTCCTCCCACTCCTGCTTAGGCTTGGTCACCTCACGGAAAAATCGCCCCGTAAATCGAGCTATTTCACCAACTTCCCTGAAAAAGGGAGTATCTAATTTATCCAGTAGAGCCATAGACTTTTTTCTATGTACCAAATTCCCCAATCTTCCTGACAAAAGGTCTTGCCAAGATCAAGTCATTTTATGATAAAAATCAGGTAATAGAGCCACCAAAATCCAAATAGCTCTAAAATGCCTCCTACCGATCAAAAAGATATGGTTTCACTTGGCAAAATGGCTGGTGTTAAAAAGTCAGGAAAAATTATCTTTGATTACATTCAATTGAAATCCGAAAAAAATGAGCCCAAAACGAATCTTCTTCACCGGCGGATCCGGAAAAGCCGGAAAGCATGTCATTCCCTACCTCCTGGATCAGGGTCATCGCGTCATGAATGTGGACCTAAAACCACTAGATCATCCTGGAGTGGATAATCTCATAGCAGATATTACCGACTCGGGCCAAATGTTCAATGCCATGAGTAGCTATGCGGGTTTTGATGAATTGGAGCCGGGAACCGGTGTTCCCAAGTTCGATGCTGTGGTCCATTTTGCGGCGGTAGCCAGAATCCTGATCAATCCCGATAATGAAACCTTCCGAGTGAATGCTGTTGGAACTTACAATGTCATCGAGGCAGCAGTCAAACTAGGCATTAAAAAGATCATCATTGCATCTTCAGAGACAACTTATGGGATTTGCTTCTCAGATGGGAAGACCAATCCCAATTACTTGCCCCTAGACGAAGAATACGATGTGGACCCGATGGATAGCTATGGCTTATCCAAGGTGGTCAATGAACAAACCGCGAGAGCCTTTCAGCGACGCTCTGGTTTTGATATCTATGCTTTGCGTATCGGAAATGTGATCGAGCCTCATGAGTACCAAGAACTTTTCCCTCACTATTTCAAGCACCCTGAAGTCCGGAGAAGAAATGCATTCTGCTATATCGATGCACGGGATTTAGGGCAAATCGTGGATCTCTGTCTCCAAAAAGACGGTTTGGGTTTTGAAATTTTCAATGCAGGAAATGATCACAACGGGGCAATTATCCCTAGCAAAGAGCTCGCTGATCGTTTCTTTCCCGGAGTCCCGCTGAAATGGAAAATGGAAAAACATGAAGCTTTGTTTTCCAACCGCAAGATCAGAGAAGTATTGGGTTTTAAGGAGCAGCACAACTGGAGAAAGTATGTGAAAGGGGAATAGAAAACGCTTTCTTCACCCCTTACCAATCATCCTTAAAATTTCGTCTCTCATACGATTAAAGCCTCGATTCAATCGCTTGGAATCCCTTTTTCAAAATTTTCAACTAACTTAAAGCGAAACACACCAAAATCTCTTTTTTTATGCAAATAGCCATTCATAACTGGATGCGGGCAGAAACCTTAGAAAGCACCCTTCAGCGGATTTCTGCTCTTGGATATACCCATCTCGAAATTCAAGGAGCTCCCGAAAGCTACGATAGCAGCCAAGTCAAGGAGCTTTTAGAAAAATATAATATCCAGTGTTGGGGTTCTGTGACCCTGATGCTCGAAGAGCGAAATCTACTAGCCAAGGATCCCGATCAGCGAAAACGATCTGTGCAATATGTCTTGGATCTCGCTCAGCTGGTTGCCGACTTGGGAGGTAAGGTGATTTCCTTTGTGCCTGCCACGGTAGGTAAAATCATCCCCGATGCCCGTCCGGAGGAAGAATGGGAATGGGCTGTGGAAGGAGTAAAAGAAGTTTATGAATTCACAGAAGCCAATGGACTTCAAATCGGGATTGAACCGATCAATCGATTTGAGACCTATTTCATCAATCGTGGTGCGCAGGCTTTAACACTCGCAGAGGCTGTTGGGCCCAATTGCGGCGTCTGTTTGGATACTTTTCACATGAATATCGAAGAAGTTGATATGTTTGAAACGATCCGGCAGGTAGGTTCTAGACTAGTCAATTTCCACGTGGCTGATAATAACCGAATGGCTCCGGGGATGGGCAAGTTAAATTGGGAAAAAATCATGGCTACGCTCAAAGAAATCAAGTATGACAAGGTGCTTTCTGTGGAATTTTGCCCACCTATTGATCGTACTCCGGCCAATCCATACCCAAACTCCATCGATGAAGCACCGGAAGGTCTGAGTCCCGAGCAGCTAAAATTCCTACAAGACCACGGCAGTACAGCGGTCACTGAGGATTTTTATACCATGCTGACCAAAAGATCTATCGAACAACTCAAACCTTTCCTTTAATGAAATCGAGCATGACGCAAGCGACACACAGAGGGATGATTATAATTGCGAGATTCCATGTGACCGCTTTAAGACAAATTATAAACACATGAAAATCGCCAATATTGAAGCATACTGGCTTCGCTGCCCCATTCCAAAGGAAAAGCAACACCGCTCCGACTACGGTCTGCTGACTAATTTTGACATGACCTTGGTGGTAGTAACCACAGACACAGGCCTTCAGGGTTTTGGAGAGGCCAAAGCTGCTGTCGGCTCCTCAGGGTCTTGCGCGAGCATTGTGAGCTGCGTGGAGAATGAGTTAAAACCTGCCCTCATCGGACAAGACGCCAACCAAATCAACCGGATCTGGGAAATTGTCTACAACGGTACCCGAGACCATTACGCACTTTCCAGAGGTCGAAAATTCCCCATCCTAGGTAGAAGAGGATTGACTATTTCCGCTCTGAGCGGCATTGATACGGCACTTTGGGATATCAAAGGAAAAGCCTTGGGTGTACCCGTGGTAGAACTTCTCGGAGGAAGCTGCCGGGACAAGATGCCTGCATACGCCAGCGGTGGCTGGGCAGGTGCTGATGCGATTGGGGAGCAATTGAAAGGATATACTGAAAAAGGATTTTCAGGAGTGAAAATGCGTGTGGGCGTGATGGATGAAACGGTAGCTGAAAGCATCAAGCGGGTTCGAGCTGCAAGAGAAGCGCTACCCGACCATATCAAATTGATGACTGATGCGCATGGCACCTTTAGTGTTCCCGAAGCCAAGCAGTTTTGTAGAGGTGTCGAAGATTGCAACCTCTATTGGTTTGAAGAGCCAATCAGTCCGGACAATCGAATCGGAACAGCCGAAGTCAGAGCTAGTACCCATATTCCTATAGCGGCTGGTGAAAGTGAATACACGGCTTTTGATGTGCGCGATTTGATTTCGGAGAAGGCGATAGATGTGATTCAACCCGATTGCGCGATTATCGGTGGCATCACAGAAGCCATGCGCGTATCTCAACTGGCTCATACCTATCAATTGGAACTCGCACCTCATTGCTGGGGGTCTGCATTTTCATTCATGGCTGGCCTTTCGGTAGCTTTTGCTTCACCTTCGGCCAATGTGATCGAGTTTTCCTTGGGAGGAAATCCGATGATGTATGAACTGGTCAAAGAAAAGATCAGTGTGGATGAAAAAGGGATGCTTGAAGCTCCTACCCAACCCGGTCTGGGACTCACTCCAAATTGGGATTTTGTAAAAGAATTCAAACAATAAAAAATCATGGCAAAAGCAATCAATATTAATCACGTAGCCTTGGTAGTCACAAATCTGGAAGAAGCTTGTCAATTCTATGAAAAAGAATTGGGCTTGGAAGCTATTCCTGCCTTTCTTTTTGACTATCCCACGGCCTTTTTCAAAATCAATGAGGACCAGCAATTACACCTGACCGAATGGGAAGATGTTTTTTCATTTAGGGGACATATTTGTCTGCAGGTGGATGATATCAATGCCATTTATTGGCGGATGAAAGAACTGGGGGTCATCGATATCAAGCCATGGGGTCATGTGCGTCAGCTTCCCGATGGACCGATTCAAATGTTTGTCCGAGACCCTTCCGGAAATTTGCTCGAACTTTCTTCTGCACCGGATGCCAAAATCGATCCTAAGATATTCGAGGATGAGCTTTTCAAGCCGGGGATTTATGTATCAGGAAGAAATGATTTCCGAGGATACAAAACCAAGGACGCGACGCTATATCACAAAAATAAATGAGCCAGAGAATCCTTCTTTTGGAAACCCTCGCAGAAGAAGCGATGGAGCTATTAAACGCATCGGAAGATGTGGAAATAGTCTTTGCACTGGATGAAATAAGTCTACAGGAGGCATTGGAGAAACCGGATTTTCAGGCTATCATCACTAGAGGCAAAGGGCAAGTGAGGAGTCAATTGATGGATCAAATACCCAGTCTTCAAGTAATTGCCCGAGCGGGAGTTGGCCTGGACAACATCGATGTCGATGAGGCAAGCCAAAGAAACATAAAAGTTGTCAATGCCCCTAACAGCAACGCCAATACCATTGCAGAGCATACCATTAGCCTCATGCTGAATCTGCAACGGAACCTTTTCAATGCTTTCAATATGGTCAAAGAGGGTCGATGGATGGAGCGTGGCAATTATATTGGGGATGAACTACATGGAAAAACCCTCGGAGTTTTAGGAATGGGAAATATTGGTAAGAAAGTAGCCCGAATAGCTGAAGCGCTAGGCATGGAGGTTTGCTATTGGAGTGCTTACCGTGAACCTGTCTCCTATGCTATGCTGACTTTTGATGAGGTATTGAAAAAATCTGACGTCATCACCATCCACCTACCTTTGACTAGTGATACAGAAAATCTAATTAGTCAGGAAGCATTTGATCAGATGAAGGAAGGAGCTATTCTCATCAATACGGCGAGGGGAAAAATCATAGACCAGGAATCTTTGATCAATGCTTTGAACTCCGGAAAACTGGGTGGCTTTGGGGCTGATGTTTTAGCAGACGAACCACCAAAAGCAGACGAGCCATTGGTCACACACCCCAATACTTTAATCAGTGCTCATGTGGGTAGTCTGACCAAGACGACCTACACCAAAATGTGTACAATGACCGTTGAAAACACCCTTGCGATTTTGCAAGGAAAAGACCCGATGGAGAATTGTATATTCAATCAACAAAGCTTAAAGGGATAAATAATTTTGAACCTAGAGACTACGCTCTAAAACTTAAAGCTTAACGATTATTTTTTTTTACCTCCTTTATTCCAAAAAAAAACCTAATTTTCTGCCGTGAATTCTCTTTGTTTCCAATAATTTTTTGGAAGAAATAAAGGAATACGAATGAAATTTAAAAACTAGACTCTGAAGAGCATTTTATTGAGGATTACCAAATTTTGAAACCAAAAGCTTACCTGTTTTTCATCGTTCTTTCCTTCTCCTATTTCCTGGGATCATCGGATAATCATGCTCAATCAACAAATCTTTGGGCTGATTCCTCTTCCCAAAAGAAAAATTATGTCATGGAAATCTGGGACAATTCCAATGGACTTCCCCAGAATGCAGTTTTTGCGCTTGAAAAGGACGAATTCGGATACATTTGGGTTTCCACTGAAGAAGGCTTGGTAAGACTTGACGGGATATCTTCCAAAGTATTTGATAGGGAAAGCTACCCCATCATGCAGGAGCAGACTTATTTTACTTTTTTTAATACCAAGAAAGGAATTTGGGCTTCAGGAGATAGAAGTATTGCCTTTCTCAATAAAAGTATTCTCAAGGTCATCGATTGTAGTACCATTTCGAAAAATTCTCGGATCAGAGGAGTATTCGAAGATCTAAATGGTAGCCTGCTGATTGGCAACTCCAAAGGTGAAATCTACCGCCTTGAAAATGAGCAATTCGTTCCACTGGAATTTTGGAAACCAGGGGTTGATCTGGAAATTCAAGACTTTTTCCAGCTCAGCCCATCAGAGCTGTTAGTTGGCACAACTAATGGTCTTTACAAATTAAATCTTGAGAACAACACTACAACTGAGATAGCTCCGAGCAGCTTCTCTGCGATGAAGGTATTCGGCAATTCGAATCTTCCCTTTGTTTTTTCGCCCAAAGAGGGAATTTTTAGAATTAATGCAGAGCTTCAATTAGAAAAAACTGTTCCTATCGAGGGAATTAGGAATATTGACTTTCATAGCCTGACACTTGACCTAGAGAATCGGATTTGGGCTGGTTCACTAGAAGAGGGTCTAATGATTATAGAAAATAGTGAAGTGTCTCATTTTAATTACCCGGAATTAGACAATTACCCCGTCAGACAAATTATCAAAGATGAATCAAACCTTTTCCTGGGCACACTAGGCAAAGGATTGGCCATCGTAAAACCAGCAAGAGTCAAGCAACCTAAATTCGATGAACTTCAAAAGAAAAACATCAAAGCCTTAATTCAAGGGAATGACAGTAGCCTTTGGGTTGGGACTCGATCAGACGGCCTTTTTAGGATAATTGCTGAAGACATTGAATCGTGGAATGAGGGTGACGGGTTGCTGAAAAATGGAGTCACTACCCTAGCCACAAAAGGCGATAAAACTTATATCGGTTCAAGTGCAGGAGTCTCAATTTTAGATATTCAATCGGGAAAATTCACGGGCTATATCACCGAAGAGAATGGCCTAAAGAACAAATATGTGCAGGCTGTTTACAAAGATTCAAAAAACACGATTTGGATCCTGACCAGAAATGGAGGTCTACACTACATCGATGAAAATGGAATCACTCAACTCGTAGAACTACCGACCGAATTAAAAAGTACAAGGTTTATTTCCATTTTGGAAAGTTCCAATGGAGATATGATTGTTGGCACAATGAATCAGGGCATGTTTCGGATAAGAGATGGTGTATTCGTCGAAAACCAGCCTCTTCCGCTGACTCCTAGTGAAAACATCATCTATTGTATTCATGAGGATAAAAATGGAGACCTATTTTTTGGTACGCATGGAGGATTGATCATGCTACGCGATGGTCAGTTCAAATCCCTCAAAAAACAGAACGGACTTCAAACGCAGGCTGTCTACAGCATTACAGACGATGGAAAAAATGGCTATTGGATCACCAATAATTTTGGGGCCCAGTTTTTTTCCTATCAAGAATTCAATTTATTCAAAGAAAGTACTGACGATTCATTTTTCATAGGATCCACCCTCTATGATCAAAGTGTAGGTATGCCCAATTCAGAGGCAAATGGCCTTATTTTCCCAGCAGTTGCCCAAGATTTTAAAGGGAGAATTTGGGTTCCTACCGTGGAAGGGGTAGGCATCATTGACCCGAGTTTGCAATCCGGCATGGAAAAAGAAGAGATCGATTTTCAATGGGATGAACTTCAATATGGAGATAAAAAGGAAACGATCAATGAAGAAATAACCATCCCGGAAGGGATTCGCATGTTTCAGGTTTCTTTCAGCCTTATTGATTTCAAGAACCCTTCACAATATTCCGTTTTTTACCTGATCGAAAGCCAATCAGACAACTGGCTCCCACTAAAGGATCAGCGATTTCTGTACTTCAATGGTCTCAAACCGGGGAATTATAACTTGAAAGTAAAAATACTCCGCTATGGACAGCAAGAGGCGATCTATTCCTTACCAATCAGGGTCTCCGCTTCTTTCTTTGAAACCCTCTTTTTCAAAATTAGCTTAGGGCTAGCACTTATACTTTTGGTATACCTTGCTCTAAACTTTTATTTAAGTAAAAAGTTAAAAGTTCAACTAGAAGCAAAAGTTTCCAAACGAACTTTGGAACTTAGCCATGCAAACGAGAAGCTTAAAGAGGCTGTACAAGAAATAGAAAAGCAAAAAGAGGTATTGCATGAACTTACCTGGAACCAATCACATTTATTGAGAGCTCCTTTGTCAAAAGCTATTGGAATCAATCAATTGCTACTAAACTATTCAAAATACCAAAAGGTGGAAAAGAGTAAAGAAGAGCTAGAGCAAGAGCTATTGTCTTCGTTAAAGCAGGTGGATGAAATCTTGAAAGATACTTTTACCAAATCCGAAAACTTGAAGAAGTCATGATAAAGAACCTCCAAAAAGTCTTAATCATTGACGATGATTCAGGTATTCTTTTCCTACATGAAATAATTGTCCGAGAAGTAGGTTTACATCCCAAACCCCATACCTTTTCAAACGCTGAAGAAGCTTTGGAATTACTGAAATCAGAAGATGAAACGGGCAATTCTGCCCTTATTTTTCTGGATATAAATATGCCCATAATGGACGGTTGGGAGTTTTTAGAGGAGCTTTCATCGACTATTCGAGAAAGCGATATCAAAGTAATTATGGTCACTTCTTCCCTCGATAAACGAGATCGGGAAAGGTCAAAGCGTTTCAAAATGGTAATTGATTTTTGGGAAAAACCAATGGATGAAGCGCAGGTAAAGTCTCTGATAAAAAAGTTAGAGAATTAATCGACTGATCGTCTTGAAGTTGACACTTTTTTACCCATCAATGGATTGAATTTTTGCGGATTTTTTAGAAAATCAGCTATTTTAACTAATCTATAAATTCAGATTATTAAAGTTCCCATTTTCCTAATGTCCATTTTACAATCCTTCAAATTTACCGCAATACTTCTTGTTCTTTTCTCAGCAGGACTTCTCCAAGCACAAGTCCAAATAGTCGCTGATCAGGATATGGAGAAAAATCTCACGCTCATTGCCTACAATACTAGTGAAATCCCCTACACGATTCAGATTGAGTTTGTAAGCCTTGAAAACCTAAAATCTCTCGAAGGGGATTTGATCTTCAAAGTTGCTCGCCCGGGAAAGACCAACCTTGTAACCCTACAATCGATCTACATAAATGAAAAAACGAGCTTCAATTACCGCACCCAGCTATTCAAAGGCGAATATTTACCAAATGCTGACTCAGAATTTCCCTATTTAGTCCCTTTTGAGAAGGGTGTGACCTTCAGCATGCGCAGAATCATCCCGAAGGCAAATCCTGCGATTCTGGTCGAAAATCTTCCCTACACCGGTGTCTTGTTTTTCACCGATAGCCCTACCCAAATCTGCGCCCCAAGGAAAGGGATTGTTTCGGAAATGAGAATGGACCTACCTAGCAATTCGGAAGAAATCGCTGACTTCGAATCAGAAAATTTTATCGAAATCTATCATCAAGATGGCACCTTTAGCCGCCTAAGCGGACTAAAAGAAAACTCTGCCAAGGTTTCAATAGGTGAAATGGTAATTCCCGGCCAAATCATCGCTGAACTTTCCGATCCGACAAATGGCTCCGAATATGAAATAAAAATGATCCAAAGTCGATGGGATTTTAATGAAAATAGGCTGCAATGGATCAATTTTCCTGTGAAGCTGGAAACTGCAAATGCTCAGCTGAAAAGCGATCAGACAGCAGATGATTTAACCTCCACCTATTCTGAGGAATTGATCATCCGAGAAATGGATAAAAAAGAGCTAAAGAAGTACAAAAAGAATTAGATCCTACCTGAGGTCTTAGGCTTGGTCCTGAACCTTTGTGAATAAAGCTAGATGATTAGTCTCGACCTTCAAATACGAGAAAGGTCATTGTGGCTACAAGCCAAATCACAACTACACAAAAAGAAAAGGGATAGCCCGAAAGCTACCCCTTCATCCCCAAAAAAGTCGCCTAACCCAGGGGACTTAGACTTCACATCACCCCATTTTGTGCGAAGCCCAGTTTTTTTATGCTTGAATGATTGCGTCTCGTAAACCTTCACTGTTCAGCAATGCGCCGAATTCTCCAATGATGGATTCAGGGACATTATTTTCTAGAGCGCCCTCAACGACTGCCTGTACAAACAAGTCATAATCCTCAGCTGTGATTAAACCTGTCATTCTGGAATTTACCGTTGGGTCATGCGCATCTCGCATATTCAAGCCATTGTACTCAATATTAGTCGATCCGATATTGGCTGCAAGGAAATCTGAAAACCCTCCAACTAATGTCGTAAAGCCACTTGTATCACCGGCACCTACCTCATTTAAGAGTACGGTAAAGTAAGGTTGCAAATCGTCATACTTTCCTCCTTCATTAGTAGCAATCACCAAGACGGTGGAAGTGACCACCGCTCTGAGTGGAAGATAACCCGCTTCGATCAAGGTGCCGGGATTGTCAGGATCCTCTACCAGACCAGAACCTCCAAGGCGTGTATACAAGTCCAAATTTTCACCATCAGGCCGCTGCACAATAGGCTCGCGAACAGACTCCAAAAGATCTCCAACTGGGCCCAAAACCTCAGGACTGGTGATTCCAGCTTCAGCTGCACCTGCTACTACAGCTTGAATAAACAAGTCATAATCGGCATCATTGATCAGGCCATTCATTCTTGGATTGGTCGAATTATGCGCTTCAGCCATATTCAATCCCGTATACTGGAAATTCTGTGCACCTGTAGCCTCAGCCAAAAAGATGGTAAAGTCTTGAACCAAAGTGGTGAAGCCCGACAATTCATTTCTACCTACCTCGTTCAATAAAACAGAGAAATAGGGTTGTAAATCATTGTACGTTCCCCCTTCATTGGTAGCGATCTCCAAGACCGTATTTGTCACTACTGTGCGGAGGTTCAAAAAACCCTGCTCCACCATTTGGCCTGGATTGTCAGGATCTGGGACCATCGTCTCTCCACCCAACTGCGTGGAATAGAAAGAGGTGTCCATCATGGGAGGTGTGGGATCATCTTCTCCGCAGGCGAAAAAGACAAAAACACCTAATACCCAAAGCTTGCTAAAAGATAAATTCTTGAGTTTCATAGTTGTTTTTATTTAGTAAAGATGGATTGAAATAGACTTCCTAATTGATAAGTGAAGCTGTCCTTTGGAATGGCAGGGCAGCTACTCGCCAGTTCTTCAGCACTGGGACGATAGAGACTAGCTTGCAAATTGAGTTTTGAACCTAATTCAGCGGCTAAATCGTCCCCAGTTACTTGCTTGCGGTCATAAAGAAGGATGAAATGACCTTGGTCCAGATTAGTCCGGAAGGCCCGGATATAGGGCTTGGCAAGAAAGTCCTGCTTGATTTCATTCACTGAAAGTGAATCGAGCTGATTGGCCACTTCGATTTTGCCCATGGACCAATTGGGTCCCTCAGGAACCGCTTTTCCCGTAACCATATAGATATGAACTGCCAAAACCAAGACTAGCAAAAAGAGGATAGAACCAATGGAAAGAATTATTTTTTTGATCATGACTTTATCTGTTTTGGTGACATACGAAGTGAGTTCAAGGATTGGATTTACTGATTTTTCATTTTTTTAATTTTTTAGACAGGCAAGGCAACTCAAGCAGTGCAAAGCAGGCTGAATACGGACCTTTTGGAGCTTTTCGTCCGTCCAATCTTTCAGATGAAAAAGACGATATTTAACCTTTCCGTCTTTTGCAGAAATATGATTTTCACAATTGTATACATTGCCTTCCCAATCGATGGTTAATGAATCTTTGCAAGGCAAAGGCTGATCATCATGTCTTCCAATTTTTGTTTGTAGCTCTTGAAAAAATCCAGCCTTATCACCTTCAGCAGAAAGGCAATTCATCATTCTTCCGACCGGTGAATACATCTTTTCTTGAAAGTCACTGAAACGGATACCCCATTTCGATTTCCAGTCTTCGAAATGCACCTCGCCTGACTTGGAATTAGGAACTTTCAAGTGCTTCCAAATTAGCTTTAGCTCTAAATCTGAATCCTCAGAAGCATATCCCAGGCGGTTGAGGTAGCGAACCACAGATAAAAAAGTCTTGAAGGTCTTTGGACCACGGATCTGATCCATTTGAGCTTCGTCTAAAGTCGGTACATAGACTGCTAAGGCTACTTGATGCTCCTGAAGAAAGCGAGGCAAAGCCTGAAAGTAACCCGGATCCTTCATGGCTGTCACATGAGTATGAAGTACCAGTCTTGTCTTGGGACTTTTTTCACGGATCTGTCTCACGATCCACCGAAAGTATGGGGACATCTCAGGTGCCCCTCCTTTAAAAGAAATCTCTTCAAACTGCTCCTTTTCGATCAGGCTGATCACTCGATGCACCATCTCATGACGCATAAATTCCGAGCTCTCTGGCTTTGCATCATGGGGACAAAAACTGCAAGAGTGATTACAGACTTTTCCCAAAAAAAGCTGAAGCTTCCGAATCGACTGAGGAGCTGGAATGGCGTGATGAGAAAGAAAAGAATCAATTTTACTGAGCTCTTGTCCATCGCCTTTCGAAGAGGGAAAAAAATCGAAATCTTTCTTCTGAGTTTTGACCAATCGTTTTTCCATGATTTCCTTATTTGGAAGGAAGTACGAGGTGGGCCTACTGATTGGATCACTTAGAAATAAAAAAAGCCCAGATGATCACACGGATTACCTGGGCTAAATTGTAATGGCTTTTTTTAAAAGTGTTTCCAGCCTTGCGCTTTGATCGCAGCTGCGGTTCCACTCTTGGTCACTAGAAACTTCCCTTCCTCAGGTTTGGTGATATGACCGATGAAGTGCACATCCGGATGTTTTTCCAGCTTTCCAAAATCCTTCTGATCAATGGTGAAAAGCAATTCATAATCTTCTCCCCCATTCAGCACACAGGTAATGGGATCTAGATTCAGCTCTACCGCTGTGTCAAAAGTCTGCTTATCAATCGGTAATTTATCTTCATAGATAGTAGCTCCGACATTAGAAGATTTACAGATATGAAAAATCTCTGAAGCCAAGCCATCGGAAATATCCATCATCGAGGTTGGCACTACCCCCAACTCACGAAGCTCATGGATAATATCCATTCGGGCATCGGGTTTGAGCTGTCGACCGGTGACAATGGTGTACTTCTCAAGGTCAGGTCTCATGTCTGGATTGGCCAGAAATACCTGTTTCTCACGCTCTAAAATCTGCAGTCCTACCAAAGCGCCTCCCAAGTCTCCTGTCACGCAAAGAATATCATTCTCCTTGGCTCCGTTTCTGTAGGTGATCTGTTCCTTTTGAGCTTCTCCTATTGCAGTAATGGAGATTACCAATCCACTTCGGGAAGCAGTGGTGTCCCCACCTACCAAATCAACACCATAGTGCTCACATGCCGCTCGAATTCCCGAATACAAAGCATCCACCGCTTCTACCGAAAATCGGTTGGACAAGGCAATACTTACGGTAATCTGCTTTGGAATTGCATTCATAGCAGCAATATCCGAGACATTGACAGCCACGGCCTTGAACCCTACATGTGGCAAGGGAGCGTAAGCCAAATCAAAATGCACCCCTTCCAAAAGCAAGTCGGTTGTCACTACTTTGACATTGTCACCTGCACCTATCACAGCCGCATCATCCCCGATTCCCTTCAGCGTTGAATCATTTTTGATTTTTACCTTTTCGTTCAAATGATCGATCAGGCCAAACTCACCCAAATCACTTATTTCTGTTCTTTTTTCTGACATATCTTATTGAACCAAGTACTAAGCCCAAAGGACCAAGAAGCACATTTTGACTTGGCATCTTTAAAGTTGGACTTTTTCTATTTACGATTTACTACTTACAAATTTTTCTCCTGACACAACTCCACCAACACACCATTCGTGCTTCGTGGGTGCAAAAATACCACTAATTTATTGTCTGCCCCCTCTTTGGGCGTTTCATTCAGGATTTCGAATCCTTCCCCTTTCAATCGCTCCACTTCAGCATGGATATCTTCCACATCAAAAGCGATATGATGAATGCCTTCCGATTTTCTTTCCAAATACTTAGCAATCGGGCTATCCGGGGAAGTTGCCTGAAGGAGTTCTACTTTTGTCTCTCCTACCTGGAAAAAGGAGGTTTCCACGCCTTCCCCCGCTACTGTCTCAGTTTTGAAATGACTCTTTCCCAATAATTTATGGAAGAGTTCATTGGATTTTTCCAAATCAGAAACAGCGATGCCGATATGCTCTATTTTTCTCATTTTTATAATTCTTATATTTGTAATCGAATCTTTTGGAGCCAAGGCTTGTTTATGCTCCTGAACCGAAACTAGTACGCAAAGTTAAGAATATATGATCATCGTTTCTGATAAGGCCAAAGAACGCATCCTCGAGCTTAAAAGAGAGGAAGGGCGTACCGAAAATGAAAACATCCGAGTTTCCGTCAAAGGCGGCGGCTGTTCCGGATTGATGTATGATTTGGGATTTGATGCCAATTTGGTGGATTCCGATCATGTCTTTGAAGACAAGGGTATCAAAATCATCGTAGATCGAAAGAGCCTTCTTTACCTTGCTGGCACCACGCTTGAATTTAGCGATGGACTGAATGGAAAAGGCTTCCAATTTGTGAACCCCAATGCCAGCAGAACCTGTGGATGTGGGGAAAGCTTCTCGGTCTAAGCAGCAGATTGAATAATTCTAAAGCAGCCTTCGGGTTGCTTTTTTTATTTTCTAAAAAACCCTTCTCCAAAATCCCTTCCAATCCTTACCTTTGGGCGACAGAAAAATAGCCCAATAATCATGGAAGAAACCATCAAAAAAATCCAATTGAATGACCTACACGTTGCCCTAGGCGGCAAAATGGTCCCATTTGCAGGTTTTAATATGCCCGTTCGCTACAGTTCAGACAAAGAAGAGCATCTCTGCGTACGAAATGGAGTTGGAGTATTTGATGTTTCCCACATGGGTGAATTCTTGGTAGAAGGCCCCAATGCTTTGGCACTTATCCAAAAAGTTTGCTCCAATGATGCTTCCAAACTAGTGGAGGGGCAGGCTCAATATTCTTGCTTTCCCAATGAAACCGGAGGAATCGTCGATGATCTAATCGTATACAAGTATTCCGACGAGAAATACATGTTGGTGGTAAATGCTTCCAATATCGAAAAAGATTGGAATTGGGTAAATCAGCATAACACCATGGGAGCCGAGCTGAAAAACATTTCTGACGAGCTCTCCCTATTTGCAGTGCAGGGACCTAAAGCCATTGAGGCCGTACAATCGCTGACTCCAGTCAATCTTTCGGAAGTAAAATTCTACCACTTTACCGTAGGTGAATTTGCCGGTGTGGCTGATGTGATCATTTCAGGGACTGGTTATACAGGTGCAGGAGGATTTGAGATTTATGTGAAAAACGAGGATGCTGAAAAGGTGTGGAATGCCATTTTCGAGGCTGGGAAAGATTTTGACATCAAGCCGATCGGATTAGGAGCTCGCGATACTTTACGGATGGAAATGGGCTATTGTCTCTACGGAAACGATATTGATGACACTACCTCTCCGATTGAAGCGGGCTTGGGTTGGATCACCAAATTCACCAAGGATTTTATCAACTCCGAAGCCCTAAAAGCTCAAAAAGAGGCTGGAGTGACCCGAAAGCTAGTGGGCTTTGTCATGCAGGAGCGGGGAATTCCTAGGGGACATTATCCAATCGTGGATGCTTCCGGCGAACTGATCGGCGAAGTCACCAGCGGAACCATGTCTCCATCTATGGAATTGGGTATTGGCTTGGGCTATGTCAAGACAGAATTCAGCAAAGCAGGAACTGAAATTTTTATCCAAATCCGAAATAAAAGCTTGAAAGCTCAGGTAGAAAAGCTTCCTCTTTTGAAAGGATGAATCAGTTAGAAGTTTGTTTTAGCCCAGAATTAATCCACCTCCACGAGCTTGAAGGAAAGATCGTAGTGGTGGTAGATATCTTCCGGGCCACTTCAACCATGGTCGCGGCACTTGCCACCGGAATCGAAGAGATCGAGACCTTTGCAGATTTGGAAGCCTGCCGAACCATGAAGCAAAAAGGATATTTAATTGCCGGGGAGCGAAATGGTCAAACCGTCGAGGGCTTTGACCTCGGGAATTCACCGGTTGCTCTTCTGGACAACAACTTTTCTGGTCAGAAATTGGCCATGACAACCACCAATGGGACCCTGGCAATTTCCAAATCCGAAGGTGCTTCAGAAATTCTAATCGGAGCCTTCCCCAATCTTTCCGCAACTGTCAAGTACATCCAAGCCCTAAAGAAGGATGTTCTCATTCATTGTGCCGGTTGGAAAGGCCGATTCAACTTAGAAGATTCCCTCTATGCCGGGGCATTGGCTAAGGCCTTGGAATCCACACATGAAAGCAGTGATGATGGAGCCATGGCGATGAAAAGTCTCTTCGAAAAAGAAGGAAATCAACTCAAAAAGTACCTGAGTCAAGCCTCGCATGCCAAACGACTACAAAACCACGGAATCGAAAAAGACATTGACTTTTGCCTGACCTTTGATTTATATGAATTGGTGGGAAAGGTTGAGGGACAGGTTTTGAGGGCAATTTTTCTATAAAAGGGTATTTGGATATTTTCATGCTGAAAAATTGGTCCTATTTTCAGCAATCATTATCCAAAACCAGCATGAGATACTTATTTATTGCCTTACTTTCTATTTCTCTATTTTCCTGTGAGAATTCCTCCACCCAAACCGAAAAGCCCCGAGTTGCTATAGCCGGCTTAGCCATTGAGTCCAGTACTTTTTCTCCTGCCCGATCCACAGCAGAATCTTTCAAAGCCCGAATCGGCGACGACGTTTTCAATTATTATCCTTTTCTATCAGAGGATTCTGACAATAGATCCAGAGCCAATTGGTTTCCAACGCTCCGAGGTCATGCCATACCAGGCGGGATGGTTACGCGAGAAGCTTATGATTCGCTGGTGAATCTGACACTGGAAATGCTGCGTGAAAACCTTCCCTACGACGGCTTGTTTTTTGACATTCATGGCGCTATGAGTGTAGAGGGTTTAGATGATCCTGAAGGAGATTTTATCATCAAAGTTCGTGAAGTGGTAGGCGATGAAACCCTGATTTCCACCTCCATGGATCTTCATGGGAATGTTTCCAAGCGATTAGCTGAAAATACAGACCTGATCACCTGCTATCGGATGGCCCCACATGAGGATGCCTTGGAATCCAAGCAAAGAGCATTAGAAAATCTACTCGACAGGCTGGAAAGCGGTAAAGGAAAGCCAGCTTACAAGGCTTGGATTCCAGTTCCAATTCTCCTGCCCGGAGAAAAAACAAGCACTCGCATCGAACCGGGAAAATCACTTTATGCCAAAGTAGATCCTGAAACGAAAAAAGAGGGAGTGATTGATGCGGCCATTTGGATTGGCTATGCTTGGGCCGATGAACCACGGAATCATGCGGTAGTGATGGTCATGGGAGATGATGAAACAGCGGTAAAAGAAAGTGCGGAATTTTTGGCTCAGAGTTTTTGGGATGTTCGCCATGAATTTGATTTTGTAGCTCCGGTAGCCTATCTCGACGAAAGCTTGGAAATGGCCTTGAATAGTGAAAAGAAGCCTTTTGTAATCTCGGATATGGGAGACAACCCCACAGCCGGAGGAGCAGGTGATGTAACCTGGACCTTAAATGAACTGCTTCAAAGACCTGAATTTCAATCCGAATCTGGCCCGGAATTGATTTATGCCTCCATCCCTGGCCCTGATCTGATAGCTAAAGCAAAAGTAGCCGAAATAGGCACAATCATCGAAGGGTCTGTTGGTGCGATGGTAGATGACCGGTTTGCTCCACCCCTTTTGCTTAAGGGAAGATTACTGGCGCTCAAGGAAGGAGATCAAGATGCCAAAACGGAAGCCGTGATTCAAGTGGGTTCGATCAAAGTGATCGTTACCGAAAAGAGGAAGCCTTACCATCATGAAAAGGACTTTACGGACCTTGGTTTAGAACCTAGAAGCACAGATATTTTGGTAGTAAAAATCGGATATTTAGTACCTGAGCTATATGATCTTCGCGGAGATTGGATCATGGCATTGACTCCGGGTGGAGTAGATCAGGACTTGGAAAGACTGGGACACAAACGCATCATCCGTCCCATGTATCCCTTGGATAAGGATATGAAAGATCCTGACTTATCGGTTAGGTGGATTGAAAAATCAGGGAATTAATTATCAAGCTTCAAAAGCCAACAATAGTCTTTTGACTAAGTGATTTTAGTCATCAAAGTTCGGTGAGATTTAGCCTATTCTTGTAGAAACAAAACCCGAAAAACATGTTTAAAAAGCACCCACTACAAGAAGAATTCCCTGAGTTTGAAGCAAAAATCCACGACTTGAAAACGGAAAATGAGCACTTTAAAAAGTTGTTTGAGGAATACGATGAGGTGGATCATGAAATCTACCGCGTAGAGTCAGATGCCGTGCCAGCTTCTGATGAGACGGCTAATCAACTCCGAATTAAGCGACTACATTTAAAAGATGAGATTTATAAGTTTTTGAAAGAAAACTAAGAAAAAACACGGTCCTCAAGACCGTGTTTTTTTATTTTAACTTCTCATTTTTTTGATGACGGTCTTTATCCCGAATATTCTTCTTTTCAAAGTTTTTGCGAAGGGCTTCTGTCAAATCGACACCCGTCTGATTAGCCAGACAAATCAAAACCCAAAGCACATCAGCCATTTCATCCCCAAGATCCTTTCCTTTGTCTGATTCTTTGAAAGACTGCTCGCCATAAGTTCTAGCCATTAGACGCGCCAGTTCTCCTACTTCCTCCATCAATATGGTCATGTTGGTTAGTTCATTGAAATAGCGAACACCCACCGTTTTGATCCACTGATCTACTTTTTCTTGGGCTTCAGCCAAGGTGATTTCTTGCTTATTTGAGTCCATAAAGAAATAATTTCGGATTTCATTCCGAAAGTAACTAAGAAAAAATAGAAGGGATTAGCTACTTTTCAGAAAAATCCGAAATATGAAGGCATTGGTCTACGAACAGTTTCAAACTAGTCCAAAAATTCAGAAAGTTACAGATCCCACCCCTGAGAATAATGGCGTGGTGATCGAAGTCAAAGCAACTGGACTTTGTAGGTCTGATTGGCATGGTTGGATGGGGCATGATGCCGATATTGAATTACCGCACGTTCCGGGTCATGAATTTGCAGGGATAATCTCAGCTGTTGGCAAAGACGTGAAAAAATGGAAAATCGGAGATCGGGTGACTGTTCCTTTTGTTTGCGCCTGTGGAGTCTGCCCTACCTGTGCCTCGGGAAACCAACAAGTTTGTGATGATCAATTTCAGCCAGGTTTCACCCATTGGGGTTCTTTTGCCGAATATGTACGAATCGACAGGGCAAATACTAATCTGGTAGCTATTCCAGAAAGCATGGAATTTGAAACTGCAGCTAGCCTAGGTTGCCGCTTCGCCACTTCCTTTCGTGCGGTGGTAGATCAGGGAAAGGTATCCGGAGGACAATGGGTAGCTGTCTTTGGTTGCGGAGGTGTGGGACTTTCTGCCATCATGATTGCCAAAGCATTAGGCGCTCAAGTGTTTGCTGTTGACATATCCGAGAAACAATTGAAAATTGCAAAAAAGCTTGGCGCAGATGTCCTTTTAAACCCTAAGACTGAATCAGCAATCCCAGCAGCAATTCTCGAAATCACCCATGGTGGTGCTCATGTTGCTTTGGACTGTTTGGGAAAAAGTCAATTGGCTTATGATTCGGTGGCTAGCCTGAGAAAAAGAGGAAAACATATCCAAGTTGGTCTTCTTTTGGATTCAGAAAAAGACACTGCCCTACCCATGAATTTGGTTATTGCCAAGGAGCTAGAGATTCTAGGTAGTCATGGCATGCAAGCTTGGAGATACCAAGAAATGCTTGAAATGATCCACAAGGGCAAACTAAAGCCAGAGTCTCTAATCGGTAGCAAAATTTCCTTGGAAGAAGCCACAAAAGCTCTCCCTGAAATGAATAAATTTGAAAATCAAGGAATTACCATCATCAATCAATTCTAAAATGGGTCCGAAAGCAGAAAGCATTGAAGAGTATTTCAGCTGGTTTCCAATCGAAAAGCAGGAAAAACTCCAACAAATAAGACAAACACTTAAAGAGGTGCTACCTGAAGCAAAAGAGGTCATCAGCTATCACATGCCTGCATTCAAAACCTCAGAGGTCCTTGTTTACTATGCAGCTATGAAAAATCACTTAGGCTTTTACCCCACTGCTTCCGGAGTGAAAGCTTTTGCTGAGGAACTAAAAGATTATCCAACTTCAAAGGGAGTCGTACAGCTTCCTTATGAAGGAGATCTACCTTTAGAACTTATCCAAAAAATTGCACTTTTTCGCAAGGAAGAAGCTTTTCAAAAAGTAGCTGAAAAAGCCAAATCAACTAAGGCTCTTTAATTCCTGTACCAGACTATCCAACTCAGACTCGGAATTGTAAATATGAGTGGAAACCCGAATAGCATTTAATCCTGCTTCGTGAACTCCCCGAATCCGAATCTTTTTCTGACCAAGGGCTTTCGCAATATCCCGATAATCAGTGTCGGGAATCCGAAAAGTGACTACTGAAATCCGAGAGTCTCTTTCCGCAGGACTGAGTATTTCCAATTTATCAAGTTGACTTAATGACTGATATAGGTAGTCATTTAGCTCCCGAATTCTTACTTCGATCCTAGCCTTTCCTATTTCCTGATGAAAATCAACCGCAGCTAATACCCCTTCATGCATGGGAGTACTTTGGGTGCCATAATCGTAGCGATGGGCAGAATCGGTGTAGCCACCAAAAACCACTTCCTTATCGTTCAAAACCCAACTTTTCTCGGACTTAGCCCCAACATGAAAGGCTTGTAAGGTATCAAGCAATTCTTCTCGCACATACAGAAAGCCTGTACCATTGGGTCCAAGCATCCATTTATGAAAGCATCCTGCATAAAAGTCGCAACCAAGATCTTTGAGATTTAAATCAAAAGTGCCGGCACCATGAGCTCCATCAATGGCCGTCCAAATCCCTATTTTCCTGGCAAATTCAGAAATTTCCCTAATCGGAAAGACTGTGCCAGTCGTACAAGTTACGTGAGGAATGGCTATAGCTTTTGTCCGAGAAGAGACTAGATTTTTGATCGCTTTAAAATTTTCCTCCTGCGTATCCTTTGGCTCAAATACCCGTAGGACAATCCCATCCAAACTAATGCGGTTAAGCCAAGGGATTGCATTTCCAGCATGCTCATGTGAAGTCACGATTACTTCATCACCGGCTTGCAAAGGAAGGCCCTGTGCCATAATATTGATCCCCTCTGTCGTGTTATGAGTCAAGGAAATCTCAGTTGACTTTACCCCAAAAAACTCAGCAATTTTCTCCCTTCCAGATCCGGGATTCCCATAATTTCCGGTCCGATTTGTTTTGTCAAATGAATCTTGAACCGCTTTGAGTACTGGAAAAGGAGAAGGCCCAAATGTTCCATTATTCAGATAGATACGATCTTTTTCCAATGGGAATTGAAGGCGAATTTGGTCCCAGGATTGTTGGTTTAGAGGCATGGATAGGCCTGGAAACTCCAAGCTATTCCATGCTGTAGGAGCCATCCAGGCCAAACCCATTTTTTGAATGAAACTTCTTCTAGAGTTCATAAGATGATTTTAGAAAAATAAAATACATCTTTTAATTCAAAAACCAGTTCGATCTTTTGAATTCGGAAGGAAGGTTATTTTGATGGTAATTCGAAAATCTGATCTACAGCATCAGGCACATCCTCGGGATAGTGGCTGACAAAAATCAAACTGATGCTTGAGAGCTCACAAAGCTTTTGTACTGTATTTGTGAAAAGCTTTCGTTGAGCAAGATCGAGACCTTGGGAGGCTTCATCCAAAATAAGAAGCCTGGGCTTTTTAATCAAGGCACGGGCGAGAAGGGCCCATCGCTGTTGGTCCAAAGAAATTCTGTGAATGGGTTGATTAGCCAAAGACTCTAGTTCAAACACCTTCATCCATTTCAAGGCCAGTTCTTCTTCCTCGGTACTGACCTTTTTGAACAAACCCATAGTATCAAATAAACCACTCAGGATTACTTTTCTGCAGGTTTGATTGGATGGAAAAAAACGGGTCAATTCTGGAGCGACAAATCCGGTGGGCTTTTTGACATCCCAAATGGATTCTCCTGTACCTCTTTTCCGACCAAAAAGCCAAATATTCTGAGAATAAGCCTGCGGATTCTCACCAATGAGGAGTGAAATTAGTGTGGACTTTCCCGATCCATTTGCTCCCTTTAAAAGCCATCGCTCTCCAGCTTTTAGCTCCCAGTTGACTGCGTCCAGAATAGTCTTGCCTTGGTAGCTGATAGTGACATTTTGAAGAGCAATTAAAGTATCCTGTATTGGTTTTTCTTGGGGCAATAATTCTTGAAATAAAGCCCAATTCCAGGCTTTTTCCTTTTCAATTCTTGAAGCGAGTGTGAATTGGCTAGAATCCCAGACCTTAGCCAAACCAGTATGATCTAGAAGCCCAATTTTCTGAATACCTGAAGGAATATCCTGAGGGTTGCAAGTAATCAAGATTTGTACTCCTTCCCTTTGAATGGCATTAATTATCTCCCCGAAAGCCGCTCGACTTTCCATATCAAGCCCGGTTGTTGGATGATCCATCAAGAAAATATCGGGTTGACGCATCAATCCTGCTGCAATAGCCAAGCGCCTAGTTTCTCCATTTGAAAGTTTAAGCAGTGATTCCTCACGAAGGTCCTTCAAGTTTAGTAGTACAAGTACCTTTTCCAGAGTCCAAGGTCCATCTTGCTTGGACTGAACGGTTGATAAATACTTCTCTACTGTTTCTGTTTCTTCTGATTCAGCCGAATTGAAGCGCTGCTGAAAATAGAAGTTTTGCTGATTGAATTTATTTCTGAATTCATAGCGCTGAGATACATAGGCCATTAGGTCACGAAAACTAGCCACTTCCTTCTTTTGTCTTTTTGCACTTAAATATTGATTGGCAAAAGGTCTGATGACAGTTCCTAACTTGACAACTGTATTCCCGCGGAGGGTTTCCAGAAAGGCAGTTTGTAGCCAACCAGATTCGCTTAGGATAGCCCAATTTTCACCTGAATCCCAACAAAAATCCAAATTTGAAAAGGCGTTTATTCCCTTAAAAATTATTTGTCCATCGGATATTTTTATAAGAGTGGCAGGCAATTAAATCGAGTTTTTAAATGAAAAGGAATAGAGTACTTGAGCCTGAATTAACGAAAAAAACTAAAGATTCAAATTCATCCTGAATCACAGCAGCATTAATAAATGCAACATTTTTGCATTTAAAACAACAATAAATCTATTTTTAAATTAAAATAATTACATTTTATCCTTTTTAATTTTTAATAATAATTTTCAGGCTTTATATTGACCTAAGTTTTAAACTTTATCTTTTACTAATTCTAACAACTATCTTATGCTTAAATTTTCCAAAATGCGAGAGATTCCTTCTGGTTTCAATCGCTTCTTTAAACCACAATCTGGGAGGTCCTCTTTAGGATTTACCTTAGCTACTGCAGCTGGACTTCTGACTTTCACGGCATGTTCTGAATTAAGTCAGGATACCGTCGTTCAAACACAAGCGGTGGATCAGAGTCGAACCTTTGAGTTACCCCAACAACCAGAAGGAGAACCTGTAGTCATCACCGTACCTAAGGCTGACGAATCTCTTGCTGATGCTAATGCAAGGACGAGAGGCGGGGGATCCGAGCGTGTCCGTTTTAATATACAATTAGAATTTTTGACACCAGTGACTGCTGCTCAAGAACAAGTCTTCAGGGAGTCTGCTGCTAGATGGGAGCAAATCATTATCAAAGATGTACCCAACATTTCAGGTCCAATTCCTTCTGCTCTCGGCCCTTTTTTTATAGTCCCACCAGGAGAGCAAGTGGATGACATAGTTATCGAAGTTGTACTTACAAATATTGATGGACCAGGTAATGTCTTAGGAGCTGCAGGGCCTAATTTCATTCGATTTGCAGATAATTTACCTCTTTCAGGATTCATGTTCTTTGATACCTCAGACTTAGCAGTTCTGGAAGCATTTAATCTTTTTGATGAAGTAATTATTCATGAAATGGGGCATGTATTAGGTATCGGTACTGTTTGGGATTTGACTTTTGATGGGGTGAACTTTGAAAGACAACTTGTAGCAGGAACTGAAGAAAATCCATTTTTCACAGGAAGATTTGGAAATATTCACTGGAGAGCAGCGGGTGGAAATAATGCCCTTCCTATAGAAGGTGCAGCAGCAGGCCAAGGTACGGCATTTTCTCATTGGAGTGAAGACATCCTCGATAATGAGTTAATGACTGGATTCTTAAACCTAGGTGTCAATCCACTCAGCCGAATTACTGCAGGTTCACTTAGAGATCTTGGTTATGGTGTTGCATTGGTTGGTGCCCCTTACTCTGTGAGAGATCAAATAGTTGCTCGATTGAATACAGAGGCAGGTGAAGGGATTCATATTGGTGAGAGAGAGGTCCTATACAAACCAAAAGGTTACGTAAAAGTAGAATAGGCTAATAAAAGCTATTAAAAGTGCCTGAACTTGACTTTAGGCACTTTTTTTTATACCCGATTCTTTGTATCAATCGTAATCGTCACCGGTCCATCATTAATCAGTGCTACTTTCATATCAGCACCAAACTCACCTGTTCCGATCTTTTTTCCCAATTCGATTTCAAGAGCTTGGATCATCTTTTCGTACAATGGAATCGCTACAGGAGGCTTGGCCGCTTTAATGTAAGAAGGACGGTTTCCTTTTTTGGTACTCGCATGTAAAGTAAACTGGGAAATCAATAAAATATCCCCACCTACATCCATCAAACTTCGATTCATTACTTCCTGATCATCAGGGAAGATCCTAAGATTCACCAGCTTTTTAGATAGCCACTCGATATCTTCTTCTGTATCTGCATCCTCAATCCCCAACAAAACCATCAAACCTAATCCAATTTCAGATTTGATTTTACCTTCTATTTTGACGGAAGCTTCGGATACCCGTTGGATTACTGCTATCATCTTATTTTTTGGCTGTTAGGTCCTGCATTTCGCCCGAACTGACGCGCTCCATCCCAACTCTTTTCGAATCTGAATCGACCAAAACCATGGATTTGGCTACCTGATAATCATAGATAGGACGGAAGTTTTTGAAAAGCTTTAACCATACCAATGGTTTCATTAGAATGGTGGCTACTTGCTCCCCAAAACGAAATTCGGATCGATTTCCTAATAGTAGAGAAGGCTGATAAATCTTCAAGCGATCAAACCCGATTTGTTGTAAATCCTTCTCGGTTTGACCTTTGACTTTGTTGTAAAAAATGGATGAATCGGCATTTGCCCCGGTAGCCGAGACATAATGAAAGGATTTGGCTCCCAAGCTTTTTGCCCAATTTGCAAAGCCGATTACCAAATCATGATCAATTTCAAAGAAGCGTTCCTTTGAACCTGCATTTTTGATGGTAGTCCCCAAGGAACAAAAAGCTGAAATCTCACAGTTTTTATTTTCAATGGCCTTGACTAATTCTTGATATTCCCCGCCGAGGCTCATAGAATTGATTTCATTCTGCCAATCCCATTCCTGAATCTTTGAAAGATCACCTGAAATCTGTATGAGCTTTGGATCCTTCAAGGCAAGCGTCCTTCGACCTACGCTGATGATGTAATCAAAAGAATTGCTTTTCAGCAATTGATGTAACAATTGCATTCCGATAAGCCCGGAAGTACCTGAAATAAGGGCTATTTTCATATTCCAAAAGCACTTTCAAAGCAAGCTTCCATTTCTTTTTCCAAGGTTTGATTCTTGTCCTTGGCATACCAAAAATGTACTTCTTCGATGTATTCCTGAAAAGACTTTCCATCAGGATTATTCTTAAAAGCTTTCTGCTTTTCGATCAGATACTGTGGTTTGGGTCCCCAAGTAAAAAACTCTCGCTGCAATCCAGGGCTCAAAGCGACCAATTTTGGTATGGATCGAGCGCCGTTTGTAAGATGGGCATCCATGATATCCAGGTTTTCATCCCGAAGGATCAATCTTACCTGAATATTGGGATTGAATTCCACCAGTTTATAGATGTAAGGAATGTTTTGACCGGCATCTCCACACCAAGCCTCCGTGATTATCAACCAAATCTGAGGAGGAAGTTTCTTGACTTTTTCTACCATTCGCTCGGAAACTTTGGCGATTTTATCCCATTTGCGCATTCGTTGAATGGCAATACGAGTATAATCAATATAAGCCTGGGATTGATTCTCTCCTGTCGTTTTCCCTTGAGCAAAAAGTCTATCAGCCAGATCTTTATACTCTTGATAAGTCATCGCCCCGGCAATGGTATCGGCGGTAATTGTTTGCGTTTTAGTCACTTGTTCCAGCATAGATGGGTGGGTGGATTTGTGAGACTAACAGCAGGATTTACAGCTGAGTTCGTTCCCAGTCCAAAAACTCCTCCACTTCATCTTTGAGCTTTGCAAAGACAGCCAAAATCACCGAAAGATCATCTGCAAAGCCAAAAACTCCCAGAAAATCCGGGATGATATCTATAGGAGATAAAAAATATACCAAGGCCAAAACAACCAAGCCCAAGGTTGAGCTCGAGAGCTTTTTGACACCGGAGAAATGAGCCTTGAGCATACGAATAAAAATGGAAATCGGCTCCACCAACTTCTTGACACGGGGATTCCCACCAAAGTCTACCAGCTTTTGCTTTACTCCAGCAATCAATTCTTTGACCTTTCCTTCTTTTTGGGCCAAGCCTTCTACCTGCTTGCCAAATAGGGCTTTGGCTTGATCGAGTAGCTGATGGGCTTTATCGCTGATTTTTGACATGGCTATTAGAAATAAATATTGATCTCTGACTTGACCTGCTTTAAAGCATAAGCGATGGCATCATTTTTTCGTTCCAAGGATAAAGCGAATATGGCTTTGGCCAAATCCATACCCTTTGATTGCTCTTCTCCGAGGCCTTGTCGACTTAGGTTGATAATGGTTGTGACTTCCTCGATCGCTCTTTTGACAGCTTCCCAGGTTTCCTCTGAAAAATAAACCTGTTGGGAATAATTATGGCTAAACTCCTCCCGCACTTCGGACAATAGAACGGAATGCAACTCTGCAGCAGTCATCCCTGAGGCATTGGCACGTCGGACCAGATTATTGGGAGTGATACGCTCCAGCAACAGACATAAGCGCTCAGCAGCCTGAAGTCTTACTGGTAGAATAGTCTGCGAGTTTTGGGTTTTCAACTCAATGAGCATTTTCTCACGCTCTTTGGAGATAAACGACACGATGACTAAGTACATGCCATAGAGCACCACTCCTGCAGGGAGTACAATTTTGAGTAATTCTACTAAATAGTCCATAAATCAGATCTCGAATGTCCGAATATCCTAAAATTATCCGGCCTTATAAACGTATCCTTGTGTAAATTTGTAAAGTCTTCGAACCAATTTCCTGCCAAAAACATTCGAAATACATGCTCACCCCGATAAGTATTAGCGAAAAAGCAGAAGCTGAAATCAAAAACATCATACAGCACAAAAATATTCCTTTGGATTATTTCCTCCGAGTGGGAGTCAAAGGTGGCGGATGTGGGGGAATGTCCTATGCTTTAGGCTTTGACAAACCGAAGGAAGAGGATCAAAAATTCGAAATCAACGGTATACCCGTATTAATCGAAAAACGTCATTACATGTTTTTGATGGGAATGCAGATTGACTTTTTTGAAGGAGATGAAGCTCGGGGATTCACTTTTGTCAATCCAGACCTGCCAAAAAGACACGATCAATAGCTTTTATTTGTAAATTCATGGAAAGACCCAAGCCATGAAAAAACACCATTTTATTCTTTCATTACTCTGCATCCTTTGCTTTGCAGCCAATGCTCAAGAGGTAAAAAGACTTGAGGATGGACAGTCTCCCGGAAAGGGAAACCTTTCTCAGGTAAGTTGGCTAGAAGGATTTTGGTCAGGACCCGGCTTGGGTGGAGACTGTGAAGAGGTTTGGCTTCCTGCTAGAGACGGGCAAATGATGGGGACTTTTCGTTTTTTTGATCAAGGAAAGCTGGTTTTTAGTGAGTTGTTTTTCCTAAGTGAAGAAAATGAATCTATGACCTTGAAGCTAAAGCACTTCAGCGCAGATTTGACAGCTTGGGAAGATAAAGATGAATGGGTAAAATTCCGTCTAATTGAAATCGAGGATCAGACGATTTGGTTAGATGGATTGACGATGAAGAGGGAAGGCGATAACTTGACCGTTTGGGTGGAATTGGAAAGTGGGGACCAATCGAGTGTTGCTGCTTTTGAATATACAAGGAGGGATTTTTAATAATCCTTTAAGCCTTAGGTTTAGTGGAAAAGTATATTTTGGTTATTTGAGTTAAGGAATTATTTCATGTCAGGAACTTTCACCAAACAGATTATTCATATCACCTTTTCCACAAGAGGTAGAGAATACTTGATACTAGATGAGTTTGAAAAACCTCTTTTCGCCTATTTATCAGGTATTTGCAAGGAGCAGAACTGCGTCCCCATTTCAGTTGGTGGATACCGGAACCATGTTCATATTCTTTGTCATCTTTCTAAGAATATTGCTTTGGCAGAACTCCTTGAACATCTAAAGACTCACTCATCAAAATTTATGAAGGGCCTTTCTCCAAAACTCCGAAACTTTTATTGGCAAGAGGGCTATGGGGCTTTTTCAGTAAATCCAATAGATATAGATAAGGTGGTTGCCTATATCAATAATCAAAAAGAGCACCATCGAACTAAGTCATTTCAAGAAGAGTATCGTGCATTTTTGAAAGCCTATAAAATTGATTTTGATGAAAAATACCTTTAAAAACATGTAGTCTCGCTCCTTCGGAGCTTTTCTTTCGACCAAAATAATCCTATACTAAAAACTTTCGCCCTTTCAGGGCTTAAGAAAATCAAACCGAGAACAGGATTTCAATGAATTTATCTAATTTTCAAACCTTTTAAGTAGGCCCGAAGGGCTGCGATTTATTAGAGAAATGTTATCCTGTTTTTTTTAATAGCCCTGAAGGGGCGGAATTAAACTATTTTCATCCTAGTGAAAGGTTCCTTATAGACTAAAACGTCTCGCTCCTTTGAAACTTGGGATTACATCAAAAATCAACCTAAACTAAAGGTTTTTCACCCCTACAGGGCTTAAGGAAATCAAACCGAGAACAGGATTTCAATGAATTTATCTAATTTTCAAACCTTTTAATTAGGACCGAAGGGCTGGGATTTATTAGAGAAATGTTATCCTGTTTTTTTTAATAGCCCTGAAGGGACGGAATTAAACTATTTTCATCCTAGTGAAAGGTTCCTTATAGACTAAAACGTCTCGCTCCTTTGAAACTTGGGATTACACCAAAAATCAACCTAAACTAAAGGTTTTTCACCCCTACAGGGCTTAAGAAAATCAAACCGAGAAAATGGTTTTCAATGAATTTATCTAATTTTCAAACCTTTTAAGTAGGCCCGAAGGGCTGCGATTTATTAGAGAAATGTTATCCTATTTTTTTATAGCCCCGAAGGGGCGGAATTAAACTATTTTCATCCTAGTGAAAGGTTCCTTATAGACTAAAACGTCTCGCTCCTTTGAAACTTGGGATTACATCAAAAATCAACCTAAACTAAAGGTTTTTCACCCCTACAGGGCTTAAGGAAATCAAACCGAGAACAGGATTTCAATGAATTTATCTAATTTTCAAACCTTTTAATTAGGACCGAAGGGCTGGGATTTATTAGAGAAATGTTATCCTGTTTTTTTTAATAGCCCTGAAGGGACGGAATTAAACTATTTTCATCCTAGTGAAAGGTTCCTTATAGACTAAAACGTCTCGCTCCTTTGAAACTTGGGATTACACCAAAAATCAACCTAAACTAAAGGTTTTTCACCCCTACAGGGCTTAAGAAAATCAAACCGAGAAAATGGTTTTCAATGAATTTATCTAATTTTCAAACCTTTTAAGTAGGCCCGAAGGGCTGCGATTTATTAGAGAAATGTTATCCTATTTTTTTATAGCCCCGAAGGGGCGGAATTAAATTATCTTCATCTTAGTGAAAGGTTCCTTCTAGATTAAAACGTCTCGCTCCTTCGGAGCTTTTCTTTCGACCAAAATAATCTTAAACTAAGAATTTTGGCCCTTTCAGGGCTTAAAGAAATCAAATCTACTTTGGATCAGCTTATGGCAAATAGCAAATAAAAAAATAGCTATCAAGACCCTTAATAATCCTCGAAACCGGGCTTTACCAAATCCCAAAACTCATCCAAGGCAATCATTCGGGGTTTCAAAAAGCTGATGATCTCCGGCCATTCTTCTTCATTTAGCACATTGACTCCCGGTTTGACTTTTTCGATTTTGGAAATTATCTGACCAAATTCATTTTGTTCGTGCAGCTTCCAGTCCCAAGCTTCCTTAGTGCTTTCTTCCAAGATTTTGCGAAGCTGTCCAAACTGCTCAAAAAACAGCTCCTGAAGCTCCTCGTCCCGATGCGTGATTTCAATTCCGATAGAAGCGAAGCCTCGCTCAGCTTTCATCCGAAAATAAATTTCCTTGACCCCTGTCTTATAATTCTGCCAGTTGACCCGGCGACCTTGGGCATTGGGAATGGGACGCATGTAGGCACCAAAAGCTGTCCAGAAGCTTTTTCGGATTCGGGAGAGTTCCGCTTTGGTGTACATCTTAGTAAGACTTATGCGAGTCCTTGGGCAATACGATTATAAAGTCTCCTCCAGAGGCATTGGACTCATCCAAACTATCCAATTGATCTTGCTCTACCGTATGGATATTGATGATTTTTTTGTCCGGGAAACTCCTTTTGACATACCAAAGAATCCCCTCTCCTTCTTTGCTATGGTAGGAGCCATTGACATGGTAGATTTGTTTTCCCTGCTTTAAGGATTCAAAAAGAGATTCTCCCATCGTAGCATCTTTGAGTGCCTGGGCCTGAATCATAAAATCTGAATTGCCCTGTGCCCCATGCATCATCCCTCGCATAGCCTCATAACCTGGTAGCGTCATATCAATTGCGACTGGAAGCGTAGCGAAATAGGCTTTGGCTTCATCGCTCAAGGAATCCAAAGTTTCAATACCTCCCCTGCTGACCAGCGATGCATAGCGTCTTGGTACATTTGAGGCGATGAATGGGATTTGATTTTCTTTAGCAAAAAGCATCAAGGGCTTGTAATCAGTAAGGTAATTATTCCAGAGCTTGGCCTCCGTCTCAAAGTTCTTATCTGTGATTTTTCCGGCCATCCACTCGTCGATCAAAAGCTGATCATCTCGCTCAAAAAACTCTGATGCGAACACAAGGCGATCATTTTCCTCTGAAAGTAATTTAAAAACTTGTAGCTGTAGCCAATGAGCAAGGCTATTATTATGTAGCTCTCCAAAGAATACGAGATCAGCTTTTTTTGACTCCTTCGCCATCTTTTCGAAACTTTTAGCTTTACCTTTGGAATCAAATATCTGGTATGGAACACCCTGTCCCATTAAGGACTGAAAGGACAAAATGAAAATCGTAAGAGCAAAAATGGAATTACGCATAATCTTCCGGGTATTGAATTTGAACAGCTGAATACTTCACCAACCCACCGAGAGCAGGACCATGTTTTTTCAGTGTCAGTCGAATCTCCTTGGTTTTTGGATAGGCCTCTAAAATATCTTGCACGATCAGGTGTCCCAAATGTTCGAGAAGCTTCACTTTGACATCCATTCTGCCTTTAATGATTCGGTATAGAACAGAGTAATCAACCGTGGCTTTCAGGTCATCATGGAGCATAGCATCGCGAAATTCGGTCTCCAATTCGAGATCTAAAGTGAAGCGATTTCCGAGAATAGACTCCTCCGGATAGGCACCATGATAAGCGTGAAATTCAATTCCTTCCAGTGATACCTTCCCCATTAGTCAAATTGGTCAAAAAATGATCCTGATTGATTTGCATCGTCTTTTGGCTGCGGCTTAGGCGGAGCTTGCTGATTTTTGATCTCCACTTTTTTAGGTTCTTCTTCCTCCTCCTGCACTTCCTCAGATTGATCCGAGACTTCTTCCTCTACATCCATTTCAGGCTGTACATCCGGAGTGCTATCGTGGATTTCGAGTTCGATTTCCTCCTCGATGATTTCCATTTCCTGCATTGGATCTTCTACCACTTCCTCTTCTACTCTCACTTGAGTGTTGCCAATTGATTGGGAAAGCTGTTCAGACAAAGATTCAAGATTGGCAAATGTAAAAGCCTGCGAGCGACTCAATTCATCCACTGCCCGAGCGTGGGCCTTGGCGTCTATCCGATTGAAATGTGCGTCAGAAAGATCAATCTGATTCAGCATATCCTGCGATATCCTGCGGAGACTTTTGACCAAAAGTTCCCGCTGCTCGACCAAACTTTCGTAGCTTCTGACCAAGCCTTGCATGCTTTCTCTGAGTTCCACAATCGTGTCTTTAGCTTTGCTTTCAGCAGCTGCGATGATGACTGCTGCATCAGCATCAGCCTTTTTCTTTGCTTCACCGATGATCTTATCCGCATAATCATTCGCATTCTTCGCACTGGCATTTGCCTCTTCGATGATTTGATCGGCTGCTGCATTTGCCTCTTCGATAATACTAGCTCCAGTATCTTCGGCGGTCTTCAAAGTCCTGAAAAGCGAATCCTCCACATCTTTCAGCCGCTTGGCTTCTGCTTCTGTCTGTTGAAGTTTACTTTTCAATTCAAGATTTTCCTGATTGAGCTGCTCATAAGCTTGACTCACTTGCTCTAGGAATTCCTCTACTTGCTTTTTTTCATAACCTCGGAAGCCCGTTTCGAAGGATTTCTTGCGTATTTCGGTAGGTGATATTTTCATTTTTTTAATGTCTTTTTTTTCGGCAAAATCCGCTCAAGTACCATTTAGGTAGAGTGGAATTTCTTTAAACATCCACTTTGTGAGAATTCATTTTAAGGGCACTTCATATTTCTTGTTCTAATCCAAGATTCCAAATGGAAATGGTCCGATCATCAGAAATGGAGATAATATCATTCGAGTAACTACTCCAGATGACCTTATTGACTGAGGTTCCGTGCCCGGCATTCCGTGCCTTATCGATGACTTTCAATAATTTTCTTTCTTCCGGACTCCATATTTTGATGGATTTATCCATGGAGCAAGTCACCAAGAGCTGTCCATCCTCCCGAAAATCCAGGAAATTAATCGCATACATGTGAGCTACCACATCCTCCTCTAGTTCATAGGGATCAGTTTTCCAAAACTTCAAGTGGGCATCTCTAGAACCACTGACCAAGTAGCTTTCATCCGGAGAATATCGCAAGGCAAAAACCGAATTGGTATGACTTTTTAAATTAGCAATTGGCTTGAAATCCTCAGCCAAATCCAAAATTTTAACACTGTGATCAGAAAGCCCAAGAGCAAGATGCATTTTTTCAACGGCCACATCCATCACACGAATACTCTTCGAACTCAGCTTGATGTGTTTCTTCACAGCGCGGGAAGAAATATCGACAATCGTTAAAACTCCATCCCCATCTCCAACAAGAATTTGGTCACCGACCACAGTGATATGGAAAATGGCAAATTCCGTCATTTTCAGGGACCAAATCTCTTTGTTTTCGTTCAGATCAATGACGTGAATTCCCTCAAAATTATGTCCTATGATTAAGTAGTTTCGCTGATGATCGATCGCTAGCGAATAGACAGAATGCGGTAATTTGGCGATGAGTTTACCGTCCTTAGGATTGTCCAAGTCCCACTCTACTACCATTCCATCACCTGCACCAGTATAAAAGTACCGAGGATCGGATCCTTCGGTCAAAGCATAGATACAGTCATTGTGTCCGGTGAGACTGTGTAATTTATTAACTTGGATTTTTGACATATATTGGCTTCTAATAGGAACGCCCTTTCGGCCTATGCAAACAAAAATAGAAAAAATTGATTCCCAATCGGTCTTGGTTCTAAAGAATATTCAGGACCAAGCTATGGATCAATTAGATTTCCTCAGCTTCCGCGAAAAGCTATCTTATGCCAATATTTCTCATCATGAAAAACGGAAAGAATGGGCATCTTCCCGAATGGCCATCAAAGAAGCCATGGACGCTCTAAACATCCCTTATCCTGGCTTTTTCAAAGATGAACATGGCAAATCCCAAGTCATGAAAGGAGGAGGCCAAGTGAGCTTAAGTCATACTCAAGGCTATGCAGGAGCAATTTTTCACCGAGATCTTCCCGTAGGTATTGATATGGATTTGGTAAGGGAAAAAATCCTCCGGATCGGCTTTCGATTCTTAGATCAAAAGGAACTGGATTTCCTGACAAAAGACCCCGTCCACTACACAATGGCCTGGTCTGCCAAAGAATCCATTTTCAAGTGTCAGGGAAAAAAAGGAGTTTCTTTCAGGGAAAACATTCTATTGGAACCTTTCGAGCCGGATGCGCAACTCATCAAGGGAAAAATTCGAGGAACGGAATTTGCAGATCACCATTATCAAGTTCGGGTGGAAAAAATCCAGGACGTCATTCTCACTTACACCATTTGGTAGCATGAAACTTAAAATACTTTTCGTTTTTTCCTTTTTCATCATTTCTCAGACCATAGTCGCACAGAGTCTAGGAGGCATTTCGCTTCAAGATGCAGTGACAGGCAAGACACAAACCATCGCAGACCTTACTGATCAAAAAGGATTGGTTTTGATCTATTTTGACCTGAATTGTCCTTTTACCAAAATGTATGAAGGAAGGATCAAGGCACTTCGAACTAAATTCAGTAATCAAGGCTTCCGCTTCGCTTTGATTCATTCCGATTCAAAGGCATCTGCAGAAGAGCTTAAAAACTACATCGATTCCTCCGGCATGAATATGCCATTCTTTATACAATCAGGAACTGAGGCGAATCAAGGCTTGGGAGTAGTTAAAATCCCGGAAGCTTTTTTGATTAGCAAACAGGAGGACATACCCACGGTCATTTATCATGGCGCGATCGATAATAATCCCCAAGCGGAAAATGCGGTCAGCGAGCGCTTTCTCGAGCGGGCCATCAATCAGTTTTTGGGAGGAAATATGCCTAGCCCTTCTCAAGTTCGGGCTACTGGCTGTAACCTGAGAAGTTTCTAATCAGCTTTCAAGAATCTGAAGAAGCTCTTGGATTTCCAGTACCTTCTCAGCTTCACCTAATTTTTCAAAAGCAAAGGCTAAGTTCCGCAGGGACCTCATCACGATCTGATGGGAATCGGTGGGCTCAAAAAATTCCTCTTTGGGTGCGATTTTCAAATGCTCCAAATAATTGTAGATATCCTGTCTTCGGAATATCAAGCCCTTGTTGAAGGCATTGATGTAAAAAGTGATATCGGCGGAATTGTAAGTCAGTACAAATAGATTGGGAAGATTGACTCCGTAAACTGGTAGTCCCAATTTCTGAGCAACTAGCATATAGATCGCACAAAGAGAAATGGGGTTTCCTTTTTTGGTATCCAAAACCGATGAAAGCATGGAGTTGGCTGGAGAGTGAAAGTTTTTGGTATTGGCGGAAAATCTCAGAGAATTGAACAAGACATTGTTGATGATCCGGATTTGGTCATAGGGACCCAAATCTGACTTAAAAGCTGTCCAAACTTCAAAGTAAATCTGATGCATGTCCGCGTTAAGCTTTTCAAACTCCAAGTCAGGATATTGATAGGTATTGATGATCCAAAGTCCAGTTAGCAAGTCCTTATCTTCAGACTTTTTCCATTCTTCCAGCCTTTCTTTCAGTTGCAAAAACTGAAGCTCATGCACCAGAAACTCAATCTCCCGCTGAATACCCGGATCAAAGCTATTTTCCCATTTCTTTTCCAAAAAAGGGATGATCTCCGCTCCCAAAGAAATAATTCGGTCACGGACGTGGGTTTTCACTTCCTGATCGCTATCATCCAGGAGGGTGACCAAAGCATTCAATTCAGAAGGACTGAGTTCGCTCATTGATTTAATTTAAAAAAAATATATGAAGGATTGAGTTTGTGAAGTGAAATTTCAAGGTGAATTCTGAGAGGGAGATGGTAAAAAGTAAGTGGTATTCGTGATGGATTTCTTACCTAAGACACTATTGACCACTTACTATTTACAAAATGTTATTAGCTCTAAACTTAATTTTAGCTGAATTTGAGATAGTCAAATTAAGTCTGAATGACCCCGACATTAAACCGCTCTTTGATGGGTGCATGATTGGCGGCGGCTATTCCCATGGAAATGACCTTTCGGGTTTCCCGAGGATCAATCACTCCATCCACCCAAAGTCTAGCTGCTGCATAGAAGGGACTCAGTTCTTCATTGTATTTATTGGTGATTTCTTCCAAAAGTGCCTTTTCATCCTCAGGGCTGATTTCTTTGCCGGCCTTTTTCAAAGATGAAACCTTGATCTGAAGCAGGGTCTTAGCTGCCGAAGCTCCTGACATCACGGCCATTTGGGCGGTAGGCCAAGAGTAAATCAAGCGTGGATCATAGGCCTTTCCACACATGGCATAATTACCTGCTCCATAAGAATTTCCAAGAACGATGGTGAATTTCGGCACCACGGAATTGGACATGGCATTGACCATTTTGGCTCCATCCTTAATAATTCCTCCGTGTTCGGCTTTAGACCCTACCATAAATCCACTGACATCCTGAAGGAAAACCAAAGGGATTTTCCGCTGATTGCAATTCATAATAAAGCGCGCTGCCTTGTCCGCCGAATCTGAGTAGATTACCCCGCCCATTTGCATCTCGCCTTTGGCATTTTTGACCACCTTGCGCTGATTGGCAATGATTCCAACAGCCCAACCATCGATCCTGGCAGTTCCGCAGATCAGGGTTTTTCCATAGTCCTTTTTGTATTCATCGATTTCTCCTCGATCAACCAATCCTTTCAGGACCTCAAGCATATCGTAAGGCTTTACTCGGTCGATTGGGAATTTTGAGAGCATTTCATCAGCAGAAATCGCGGGTTCCTTCGCTTCTACTCGATCAAAGCCTGCTTTCTCGGAGGCACCCATTTTATCAAAAATCCGCTTGATAGCATCTAAGCAATCCTGATCCGTGTCAAATTTATTATCTGTCACGCCTGATATTTCGCAATGCGTAGTAGCGCCACCAAGGGTTTCATTGTCTACAGATTCCCCGATGGCTGCCCTTACCAGATACGAGCCTGCAAGGAAGATAGTGCCCGTTTTATCTACGATCAGAGCCTCATCCGACATGATGGGTAGGTAAGCCCCTCCAGCCACGCAACTACCCATGATAGCAGCAACTTGAACGATCCCCATGGCAGACATTTTAGCATTATTGCGAAACTGCCGTCCAAAGTGCTCCTTATCGGGAAATATTTCATTTTGCATAGGTAAAAAGACACCTGCGCTATCCACCAAATAAATGATGGGCAGATGATTCTCCATGGCAATTTCCTGAGCGCGAAGATTTTTCTTGGCGGTCATCGGGAACCAAGCTCCGGCTTTCACGGTGGCATCATTCGCAACGATCATGCACATACGACCGCTCACAAATCCAATTCCTGTGACGACCCCTGCAGAAGGGCATCCTCCCTCCTCCTCGTACATTCCATCTGCTGCGAAAGCCCCAACTTCCAAAAAATTCGAACCTTCATCTCTCAAGTAATCAATCCGCTCCCGGGCCGTCAGTTTTCCTTTATCATGTTCTTTGGCGATACGTTTGTCACCGCCACCATTTTTGACTACTAGGTACTTTTCTGACAACTCAGTCAGGAGTGTTTCCAGACTTTTGTTTTTTGATTCGGTTGAATTCATGGAGTTATTTGGGTTTATACATTTTCAAACTCGAATCTACAAAAGGAAGTTTGGTTTTCAGAAAAAGAAAGCGGTTAAAGTGATCTGATTACGATATGTATTGGTGAAGGACTATTTAGGTCTCGTGTAAAAAAATATACCGAAGGTGAAATAAGCCATTATTTCTTGGCGCAGCCATATCTTTCTCTATCTGCGTAGCTATCTTTTAAATTATCTTCACTGGGTTCAAAAAGAAACCCTTCACTTCGTTCAGAAAGATATAGTCGGCTTCGCCTCCTAAAATACACCTCTCTTCGTTCGGTGAAATACTTGAGTGCTGAAGGCACGAGATATTTTAGCCTAGGGTAAGGAGGAAATGTGGGATGGTGAGATTGCTTCGGGCTTTAAAGTAAGCAGGAGAGCTTTAAGTTTTTAGATTTTGCCCTCGCAAAGACGGAAGAATTTGAATTGACGAAAAACGATTTACGAAATACGGCATTTTTGTCTCAATTGACCTGAAATCATTCCTCTGACGATCTTTTTTCTCTCGGCTGTTTTAATGTAGAATGATGAATTTTGAATGATGAACATCGAAGTTTTAGTCCTCGCTACGATGTAAACCCCCTCATTTCTTTCTCAATAGGAGATCGCTTCTCCCGATTCTCGGGATCGCGATGAAGGTCTCTTCCTACTTCGACCTTCCCACTTCAATCTTCACACTTCCTACTTCCACCTTCCCACTTCCTACTTCCATCTTCCCACTTTAATCTCCTCACCTTCCCTCAATCTGATTTTTATAGTCACGGATGGATCGGAAAATTGCCGAAGCCATGTACTCCTGCCCCTGCTTGCTCATCAAAAATCTTTCCTCGTTGGAATTGGATAAAAAGCCTAATTCAATCAGTACAGAAGGCATGGATGGAGTCCAAAGTACATAAAATGGCCCTTGCTTCACTCCTCGGCTTCTTCGGCCTACTCGATCTTTAAACTGCTTCTCAACTTGATCGGCAAGGGAAAGCGAATTTTCGAAGAAAGCCTGAGACATCAAGTTGAACATGATGTAAGACTCAGGAGATGATGGGTCAAAACCCTCATATTTTTCTTCATAGCCATCCTCCAGCATCATCACAGAGTTTTCCCGCTTGATGATATCAAAGTTGGATTCGAAATGCTTCATCCCCATGATAAAAGTCTCTGTTCCGTAAGCTGATTTATTCGCAGCTGAATTGGAGTGAATCGAAACAAAAAGGTCAGCCTTGTTCTTGTTGGCGATGACAGGTCTTTCTTTAAGCGAAGGAAAACTATCATCCCGGCGGGTATAGATCACCTCCACATCAGGAAGGTTTTCTTCAATATACTTTCCTACCAGCAGCGTAACTGCAAGATTGATATCCTTTTCTCGGGAGCGTGAACCTAGATTTCCAGGATCTCTTCCACCATGACCGGCATCTAAGACGATCTTTTTCATCCGGAAAGCAGGCATCATGGTTTCATTGGGAATAAAACCACCGAAAAGAAAAGGTATCAGTAATAGAAGAGAATTAACAAATTTTTGGGTTTTGAATCTTCTCATGAGGGCAATAAAATTAACTTTACGCGTAATTTCGTACATACTAGTTAAGGAACGAGCGACTGTGCAGCATTTCAAACTCCTATTGAGTTTATTTTCAGTTTTACTAATGCCATTTTTGGCCTTAGCACAAGAGACCACGGAGAGGCAAGAACGAAGGCTTGCTGTGCCGGATACTCTGCAGTTCCCCGAAAGATCTATTCTCGATTCGCTGACTAATTCTGCGGACTCGATTCCTCAAAATGATACGACAAATATTGTGCCTCAGAGCGCAATCATGAGCGAAATCAACTATTTTGCTGAGGATAGTATCGTCACAGACTTCGAAACCAACAAGGTATATCTCTACCGTGGCGCCTGGTTTGAATACGGGGAAATGCGACTGGATGCGGACCGTATCGTCATCGATTGGAAAAACAACGAACTCTATGCCAGTGGAGTAACCGATAGCTTGGGAAATATTGAAGGCAATCCCTTTTTCAAAGACCGGGGCCAGGTCTATGAAATCCGAAAGGAGATGCGATATAACTTCAAAACCCAAAAAGCCATCATCAAAGATGTGGTTACGGAGCAGCAAGACGGAATCCTCCGGGGCGAAACTATCAAAAAGACAGATGACGGAAGCATTTATCTAGACCACGGTTACTATACAACCTGTAAACTGACCGAACCGCATTGGCATATTTCTTCCAACAAACTCAAGTCCATTGAGGGAAAACAAGTCGTCTCCGGACCTTTCAACCTGTATTTCAACGGTATTCCTACCCCACTTGGCCTTCCATTCGGGATTATTCCAAATACTCCTGAAGAGAAAGCTTCCGGAATCATTTTCCCAAGCTATGGAGAGGAACAGGTGCGAGGTCTCTTCCTTCGTGACTTTGGATATTACTTCGCCTTCAATGACTTTATCCATGCCCGGGTCACAGGAGATATCTATTCCAAAGGAGGCTGGGGTGCCAAAGCCCAATCAGTGTATAAAAAACGCTATCGTTTTAGCGGTTCCTTCAATGTAGATTTCCAGAAATTTCAGTCACCTGAAACCGAACTCAACCCAGTTGACTATAATACCTTCCGCGTGACATGGTCTCATACCCCTGAAAGCCGGGGTACGGGTCGCTTTTCGGCTTCCGTCAATGCAGGTAGTACTTCCTACTTCAACAATGTGATCAATCCGACCAACTTCCAAAATAACGTCACCTCAGATTTACAATCGAACATCAACTATACCAAGCAGTTTTCGGGCACACCTTTCTCCATGTCGGCTTCTGCCCAGCATTCTCAGTCAGTTTCCACGGGAGAAGTTAGGCTCAGACTACCTTCTTTCAATGTTTCCATGAACCGGCAGAATCCCTTTCGGAATGTGAAATTTGAGCCACTGAAAACACTCAATATTGCCTGGAACTTTGACCTTCAAAACTCCATCAGCAACCGAATTCAGTCGCCTACGCCCATTGATCCGGAATTGGGCGGTACGACCACTCCTGAGCTAATTCCATTTACTCCAGAGAATTTCAGCCTCTTGTTGAAAAACGCGAATAATGGTGCTCAGCACCGAATTCCCGTCAGTACTAACTTTACCCTTTTTAAGTATTTCACCGGAACCGCTTCAGCCAATATCACAGAGCTTTGGTATCTACAGCGATTGAATTTTTTCTACAATCCCGAATCGGAGCGAGTGGATCAGATTGTTGAAGATGGATTCAACCGGGTGACTTTTTACAATACCTCTTTCAGTATGCAGACCAACGTCTATGGCTTTTATAATTTCAAAAAAGGAAAGCTGCAGACGATCCGTCACCATATTCAGCCCACCTTTGGCTTTAGCTACACGCCTGATTTTACCACCGATAATTTCGGTTACTTCCAGGAGGTTCAAACCAACGCAGCGGGAGATACCAGACTTTACAACAGACATCAGGGATTTGTATACGGGGGAGCGCCTGCTGGAGAATCTCGGGCTTTGACCATGGGTATTCGCTCTGTTTTGGAAGGAAAAATCATGACCGATGAGGACTCTACTGCCGAAAAAAGCACCAAAAAGATTCCTTTGATCGAAAACTTTGACATCAATACTTCCTACAATTTTGCAGCGGACTCTTTTCAGTTAGCACCTGTGCGGATCAGTGCCCGAACCAGCTTTTTTGATCGAAGGGTTTCTGTCAATATGAGTGCTACCGTGGACCCCTATGCCACTTCAGCCTTTGATAATGGAACCGGAACAGAGACTATTCGGAGAATTAATCAATTTGCCTGGAAAAATGGACAGGGGCTGGGAACGATCCGAAATGCTTCCTTTAATCTCAATGCATCCATCAATCCTAGCAATGCCCAAAACCCGGGCGAGGTCCGTGATGAGCTGACAAATCAGTTTATGCAGCAAGGTGGAATCATGAATGAATTTGTAGAAAGCCAAATCAATCAAATCGTCACTGATCCTAGTCAATATATCGATTGGAATATTCCCTGGAACCTATCAATCGGCTTTAATCTTGCCTACAGCAAACCAACAAGTGGAAGAAGCAATGTGACTTCGGCCGTGCAGCTATCCGGTGATGTGTCCATTTCTGAAAAGTGGAAAATCAACTTCAATACAGGTATCAACTTGGTGGATCAGGTGATCACGCAATCCATGATTGGAATTGCCCGTGATTTGCACTGCTGGCAGATGAATGTCAACTGGATTCCTTTTGGACGCTTCACCTCTTACAACATCGATATCCGGGTCAAATCAAGTATTTTGCAGGATCTAAAAGTTTCGCGTCGAAGATCGTTCTTTGATCAATAAGAATTGGAATTGAGGAAATACTTCATTTTTGTCTCAATTGACCTGAAATCATTTCTTTGACGGTCTTCCTGTCTCTTGGCTGTTTTAGTGTGGAATGATGAATTTGGAATGATGAATTTATAACCATCCCTAATTCTTAACAGAACGATGATTTTTTCTCTCACTAATAGGAAATACACCTTCGGTGAAATAGGCCATTATTTCTTGGCGCAGCCATATCTTTCTCTATCTGCGTAGCTATCTTTTACAAAATCTTCACTGGGTTCAAAAAGAAATCCTTCACTTCGTTCAGAAAGATATAGTCGGCTTCGCCTCCTAAGATACATCTTACTTCGTTCGGTGAAATATTTTAAATTATAGCATGTTTGAACAAAGAGTGCTGAAGTGCCGGTCCGCCGCGGCGGACACGAAATGTTTTAGCCATGCTTTCGGCAGGCAGGCCCGGGGTTTTAACCCCGTGGAAACGAATCAACATCTTTCCCCAGCGCTGGCGCAGGAATATATTCTGGAAACGGAAAATAAATGCCAGCAAGATGTAAACGTAGATAAAAAAAGCAGTCAGGAGACTGCATTATTTTAGGCACAGGTCATGAGACCTGCGCTATATTGGGCAAAGATGTATTCGAAGAAGTTGGAAGGACGCTGAAGGCGTCGAACTGTGAATAGCCCTGGGAGAATCCCGGGGATTTAAAGCCAATTTCCTGCGCTCCAGCGCTGGGCCCTGATCTTTGGTTCGGAAACATTAATTGGGTGCCAGCAAGATGGAACCAGAATTTATCGAAGGCCTTTTTTACAGATTGACCTGTCATAGTTTATTTTTGCGGGTTTTTTCTTGATACTTTTTCGCCAAAAAGTATCCAAAAGGCTTTGGCCCGGTCTTTTCTTCAAATCGCGTCTAATAAATCGGAAAAATGAAATTTCATTGCGATTTGATTTTTGAAGGACTCTGAAATCTAAAAATGGGCGGATCTCTGAAACAAGTTCAGAGCTAGCCCATTTTCTAAACGATTTCCTCGCCTTACAAAAACCGAAAATCCCGAAGGCCATCATAAATACTCTAAAAAATAAATCTTCCTGATGACTGAAGAGGTCATAAGTTCAGACCTTTTCAAATAGAGGTAGGGAAAAGGGTAAAAAATAAAAAACACACATCACTTCGTTCGGTGATTTATCCCGCATAATTCCACCGTTGAAGAAAGAGTTAAAAACCAATTATTCCTCCAGCGCTGGGCATTAATTTTTGCTATGGAACCGGATATTTGTGAAAAAGCTTTAAACTGGATTTTCCCGCAAAAAATCCCTTGCCCGCTCCAGGTCCTCTGCTGTATCAATAGCGATGGCCTGATGGGAGGTTTCTACCATTCGTATTTTCACCCCATGCTCAAGAATTCTGAGCTGCTCCAACATTTCCAATTGTTCCAATTCCCCTTTGGGCCAGGAAGTGAATTCTAGCAAGAGCTCCCTTCGGTAAGCATAGATTCCCACGTGTTTTTTATAAGAAAAATCCCCGCTTCCCTCTCGGTCAAAAGGAATGGGAGATCTTGAAAAATAAAGTGCATCGCTATTCTGATCCAAAACCACTTTGACCGCATTGGGATTGGCGGCCTCGGAGGGAGAAATATTGAAATAAAGGGATGCCATTTGTACTGATGAATAAGTAAAAACCGACACTAGATCCTGAAGGGACTTGGTATCTTGAAAGGGTTCATCCCCCTGCACATTCACAATGAGATCGGCATCAACTTGGGCAAGTGCCTCTGCTATCCGGTCCGAACCACTTTCATGTTCTTTTTGGCTACGAAAGACTTTGCCTCCCACAGCAAGCACCTGCTCCTCAATCAATTCGTGATCACATACCACCCAAACTTCATCAAAAACACCAGTAGCTACTGTACTGAGATAAGTCCGTTGGATGACTGATTTTCCTTCCAGATCCTGTACCAATTTCTGAGGCAATCTAGAGGAAGCAAAGCGAGCGGGAATAAGGGCTGCGGTTTTCAATATTTAAACTCTAAACTTACTTAGCAATTTACTTAACCATTCTGAAGGCTTTTTACGATCTTCCTGATCGTAGTAATTACCAGTGTATTCATTTTTTCTCATGTAAGAATAATTATAGCCATAGCCATAATTATAGCCACCAAAGTCATACACATCAACACCAGCTTTTAGACCATTAAATACCGCGTAGATATTATCTACTTGATCATTCGCATAGAGATCATTGATCATCAGCAAATACCGTCTATGGGTATAATCCTGTCGGACTATATATAAGTTTATGTCTGAGAAGCGCATCAAGTCCATAGTCTCAGAAACGAGACCAACCGGAGGCGTATCCATCACCACAACCTCAAAATCATCATCAAGGCTTTCAATAAAGGATTGCATTTTATCCTTCAACAAAAGCTCTGCAGGATTGGGAGGAACCGGGCCGGAAGGAACTATGTAAAAATTATCATACTTAGTTTTTATGACAATTTCATCACGCTCTGCTTTACCTACCAGATAATTCGTTAATCCCGTTTGATTGGAAATACCAACATACTCTGAAAGCTTAGGTCTTCTTAAATCTAGTCCAACCAAACAGGTCTTTTTACCAGAAAGCGCAATTGCTGATGCCAAATTCAAACTCACAAATGTCTTACCCTCTCCTGAGACAGAAGATGTAACCAAAATCTTTTTGCACTTTTTCTCACTGGCTATGTAAAAAAGAGCGGACCTTAAAGATCGAAAAGACTCCGACACCATAGACTTGGGATGTTCTGCTACTAACAAATTTGTATCCTTGGTACTGTAACCAATGGTTCCCAATAATGGTATTCGAAGAACATTTTTGAGTTGAACCTGATCTACGATCTTGTTATTAAGGTAATGATAAAGTAGGAGGACCGCCAAAGGAATGAAAAAACCAAGTCCTACTGCGATCCCATAGTTTTGAGACTTTTTAGGAAAAATCAAGCTTCCTCTTCTGGCATAATCCAAGACAGAATTATCTGAGATATTAGAAGCCCTGGCAATTCCCGCCTCGGCTCGTTTTTCCAGAAGGTAGTTGTAAAGATTTTCGCGAAGCTTAAACTCCCGATTTAGTGCCATATACTCCGACTCAGCCTGTGGTAGTCTGGAAAACTCCGTATCCTCCTCGTTGAGCATCTCCATCGCTCGGGATTTTCTGTTTTGAGTATTCACAACCAGGTTGTCAATATTTTCAAAAATATTCTCCCGAAGCTTGGTGATTTGCTCATCCAACTCCCTCACATTCGGATGATTCTCATTGACCACTGCCAGCATTTTTCTACGATCCAGCGAAACTTCAATCAAGCGAGATACAAGTCCATTCAATAAACCATCTGATATTCCTACCAGTGAAGGAGCCAAAATATCAGAATAATCCTTCCCTTTCTCTTCTAAATAACGCTGAAGCGATTCATAGTACTGAAGTTCAAAGTCAATTTGTTGAATTTGCTCTTCAAGACTTTGGATACTACCCAAAACCCCACCGAATTCAGAGTTGATATCCATCAACTTATTGTTGACTTTAAAATTGAGCATTTTCTGCTCTACAAATTTTAAAGAGTCCTCTACCACTTGAAGTTGCTCCTCCAAGAAAGTCAGAGTATTCTCTGTCATTTGATTTTTTTCCTTCAAGTTGTAGATGATATAGGAATCCATCAGTGCATTCACATAGTCTCTTCCCTTCTCAACCACCTTGGTCACCATGCTTACCTGAAGAACTGTACCATAGCTATTGATGGGGCGGACTGAAATACTTCTGCTGTAATCATCGATTACCTGAATGGGATTATGCAAAACGAAGGACAATTGCTCACCTTCTCGCATGGACTTCAGTTTGTTTACCACGAAGCGGCTTTCTCCCGAAACAATAGTATCTCCAAATTGAAAGGTCTTATTTAAAATCGCTTCATCGACGGGCCCATCAGCCTTAGCTTTGAGAAAGTCAAAAAAGCCTGACTCTTCACGAGAAAGGGTAAATTTCTCTCCCCCTAGGTAGGTCAGGGTAATTTCCCCCATTTCCATCTGCGGAAAAGCGGGATCCCGCTCTACTCGAATTGGGGATTTATCATACAACTCGATCTCTTTGATATTAGTCGAAGCATAATAAGTCACATCGAAATGTAGCTTTTTCAAAGCCTCACTAGCCAGGTTTTTAGAAGTAAGTAAAAGGATATCATTTTCCAGATTATTGATTCCTGAGAAAATGTTAGAGCGGTCCAATATCCGATTTTCAGGAGATGAGTTGGATTTGATAAGAATGCTTCCTTGCACCTCATATTCTTCTACCGAATAGCGATGAAAAAGAAATACAACAATTATCCCAATAAAAATAAAGGTCACATAGAGTGGCCAATACCTCGAGTATTTAATCAGGTAGTACTTGATGTCAATGGGTTTGACATCCTCCTGAAACTTTGAAATATCTATTTTATCCCCCTCAATCATATATTACTCGTAGCCAATGCAATGATCAACAAAATAGAAGAAGCAACTGAAATTATCAATCCCAAAGAAGCTGATAGGTTATCTGCATTCCCGAACTGTCTGATTTTCATAGGTTCTAAATACAGAATATCATTTGGTTGAATGAAAAAATACTCGGAAGTAAGCAACTGCCGGTCGTTTAAGTTCACCTGATGAATTTTCATACCTCCATCATATTGTCGAATCAAAAACATTTTGTTTTTCTTAGCCAGAATATTTGACTCACCTGCTACCGCCAAAGCATCAAATATAGTTGCCCTGTTCTTTAAAATGATTTGAGTTCCGGAATTGGAAAACTCCCCTAATGCAGTAAAACGGATCCCTCCTATTCTCAATTTCACAAAAACCTGCTCCTTGAAATAGGAATTGATTGCCTCTTGAACTTTCTTTTGGGCAACCTCTTCTGTCAAGCCGGCAATTTGTACTTTTCCTAATTGAGGCAATTCGATTTCGCCATTCTTATCGATAGAGTACCCTGTGAAATAGAATATATCAGAAGCACCGCCACCTCCACCGCCTCCTCCACGCATGGCTCGGGAACCTTGATATTCGAATGCCTTGACTAACTCCTCATCACTGGAGGCAAAGTCTATACTTACAATATCAAATGGCTGAAGGATGTATTCATATTCTACATCTGCAAATGGAATAAACTCATCCAAACCTATTTCTGGATTTCCGGGTAAATTCTGCAGATAGGTTATTCTTTTATTAGATATACAGGAAGAAAGAAGGAGTAAACCCAACATAACCTGAAGACCTAAGACAGAAAATTTTTTCTTCATTTTTATCTGGTGAATGTTTACGAAATATCATCTATTTAGAGGAAAAATATTACTCTCCTCTTATGCCTTTTCGAAGACTTTACATTTCTGAAAGAAGCTTTGCATCGATTCCGATTCAAGTTCCCCCTCTTCTACCTTCGATTTAACCCATGCCAAAAGGCCCTCTAGAATCCTCAGGTTTTCTTCGGGATATTGCCCAAAATTGTGAGGATGCCACCATAAATGATATATTTCTTTGTGTTTAATTGCATTAGTCATCTCCTCCTTTATTCTGCTTATTCTCCGTTGATTGAAAATAGATCCGGCTCGATAAGGTCGCAGAATTCTTGAAGCGGGGAGAAATTTAGGATCATTTTTCCCTGGAAATGAATACGATGTTTTCAATCCTAAAGGAAATAAAGTATCACCCGTGCGAAAGATTTTTTTGATCAAATTTTCCTCTTCTACATCCTTCCAAAACCAATCCCCGGGATTAGTCCGAAAGATATGAAAACCAGCTTCCCTTGCTACATTAATTACAGCCTCTGAATATTGGTTTCTTGGAAATACAAGAGACTCCAAATCGACCCCAAATTTCTCTAATGCTATTCGCTTGGCCGCTTTTAGGTCTTCAGACCATTGAGACAGGGTTTGCCCCTCTTCCAAGCTATAGTAATGTGCATAGGAGTGACTCCCTAGTTCCTGTCCAGGCCTCTGAATGATCTCTTTTACCAAATCGGGCGCAAAGAGGCCAGCCTCCCAAACATCCTCCTGCATGGCCATCCAACTGTAAGCCGAAAATTTAGATTCTTCAAATGAAGGAAGCAAAGAAGGCTTATAAAACTCCCATTCCTCACGGTTTTCGCACATGAGCATTCCTACGGTCGCCCAAGTAGCCTGAATCTTATAATTTGAGAATAAATCCAATACCCTTGGGACTATTTCACGAGTATTGGTATAGTATGCCCGATTGGCATCTAAAGAATACTTATCAAAACGTCCCCAATGAAGTTCGAAATCGAGTGATATGATTAATTGTGATTTCTCCACTGTGTAAATAAACCCAAAATTATGAATCTCTCCTTGAAATTGACCGGATATTTGAATGGAGAATCATCCAGCCCCATCCACCCATCAAAGCCAGGAAGGGTGTCACCAGGCTTTTTAGCCTGACAAAAGCTCCAAAAACATTGGTAGAAACAGCAATAGAGAATAAGAACAGGGAGATTAGAAGGAAATACGGTATCAATCGGGGATGACGGTAAAGTGTAATTGGGATCCCTAAGCTAAGTAAAAGTAAAATAGTATTTTCAATCTGGAGAAACAGCATCCAAAACCCTTCACTGAATTCAAATATCAAAGGCCGATAGGCTACTGAAAATACTCGAAGTGGCCAGCTATAATTTTCCATAGGAATTTTGGTATAGGCATCGGAGGCATTGAATCGTGAATATTGAAATTGAGCGTAGTTTTCGAAGATCTGTAGATTCCACTCAAAATCATCCACATAGACTACGATAAAATTGATGGCCATCAAGGTCAGAAAACCTATCAATATCCCCAAGATTAGTTTTTGAAGTAAAGACCACCTGACATATTGAAAAAGAAAAACACTCAAGACTGCAAGAAAAATCAATCCAAATACCGGCCGGATCAATATGCACAATATCAAAGGAATTGCCATTAGTCCAAACTTTTTATCAAAGGCTAGTTTCAAAGCCAAGACTGTCAAAAAAAACAATAAGGACTCCTTTCCAACCAAGCTCGTCCAAAAATGGGCATTGGGAAGAAATAAAATCAAAATAAAAAGCACTGAAATAGGGAATTGAGCCTTTTCAAATTTTATGGTGTAAGAGGATATCCATTGGTACAACCACAAAAAACCCATCATCCCCAAACTACTGAAAATCAAGGTTCCGGAGAGATAGGAAAGCCCAAGATAATATGCAAAAGGCCGAACAGCCCATATAAAATATCCAGCCGAATAGGGTAAGACATAAATCCACTCTCCCCAATTCTCTTCGGGGAAATTGGCTACCCTCCAATATACCGTGGAATCCCCTCCTACCTCTTTGAGGTATTGAAAAGCAAGGAATGTCATGCTGAAGTGGAAAAGAAACATCCCCAACCCGATGATCCAATGCTTTTCTTTTTTTGACCAATTCCAAAAATAAAAGACCCAAAAAAGGATAAGTATCGCCCAACAAAGAATATCTGCCGTCCTCATTCCTTTACAACGAATTCAAAGCCTCCAAATAGGTATTGACACTGCTATCCAAGGAAAAGTGTTCGATAGCAAAACCCCGAATAGCCAATCGGTCTTCCTGTAATAAGGAAGGCAGTCTCTCTAATCTTCCTTCCCAATCCTCTACGCTATCCAAATCCAAGTTGAGAACAAAAGATTGATCTCCTAGTATTGATTCGGCATCACCCATATTCAGACTACCCAAAATAGGCAAACCACAGAGTAGGTACTCGCCTAGCTTGATCGGGAAAAGCCCCGACAGACTAGCCGCATTCTTACGAAAATTCAAACCAATATCAGCTGCTGATAAATAGTAAGGGATTTCTTTAAAAGGGACATTTAGAATATGGACACGATCGGAAAACTCTGTTCTCAAATTCTCTTTAGCATAATCCAAATCGTTGGGAAGGACCAAAAGGTGCAAATTTCCAAATCGCTTTTGAGCAAGATCAAATAAGCTCATCAAATCCTCTTCTCCATAAGCCGGGCCAAGCGAACCCACATAAATCCAGCATATTTCTGATTCACTCAGACCGAGTGACTTTCGTATCTCACTTCTTTTTTCTTTACTAAACTTGAAAAAATCAGGCTTTCGACCATTTGCAGCGGCATAAAACTTTGGTCTTTGTCCTTCACCAATTCTATCGACATGAATATCAATAGCCTTTTTTGAGCGAGTCAACACCGCATTAGCAAGCACAAGCATTCTTTTTTCCTGCTTTAGTAACAATCTGGCCTGCAATGAATCCGGATTTAAGCCGGAAAAATCGATTCTCTCTTGAATAGGAAATCCATCTGCTTCGAATACAATCTTGATATTCCTTTTCTTCAAGAAAAAATAAAGTGAATTAACCAAAATGGCAGGCATGGTGGCTCGAGGCATAATCAATTGATACCCTTCGTTGTCAATCATCCTTTTGATGAGGCGCCGTCCTTGCCACAGGGCATGCAAACTCCCCTTCATTCGACCATTTTCTCTGGAGATAGGGTGATGGATATACTTGATCCCTAAATCTTCTCCCAAATTAATCAAGCGACTAAGCTCTGAGTCCTTTGCCCAGGAGAATTGAAATACGGTAAACCTGTAATCACTCTTTTTTTGAACCCCTTGGAAAATGGGGAAAAAGAGTGACTCTAAGTAATTGGTTCGGTCAGAATCCCAGGTGATGTAGAGGATTTTTTTCAAATTTGATCTGGCTTAGTGCGAATATACCAAGGAAAGCCTTTTTTATCATTTTATTGAGTAATGCGTAATTTTTGTGGTTCTGGATATGATGGTCTATGGGGACGATTTACGAAATACGGCATTTTTGTCTCGCATGACCTGAAATCATTCCTCTAACGGTCTTCTTGTTTCTTGGCTTTTTTAATGTCGAATGATGAATTTTGAATGATGAATTTATAACCATCCATAATACTTAACAGGACAATGATTTTTTTCTCATTAATAAGAAATACACCGTCGGTGAAATAGGCTTCGCGAAATACACTTTGTGAAATACACCTCTCTTCGTTCGGTGAAATAGGCCATTATTTCTTGGCGCATCCATATCTTTCTTTATCCGCGCAGCTATCTTTTAAAAAATCTTCACTGGGTTCAAAAAGATACCCTTCACTTCGTTCAGAAAGATACAGTCGGCTCCGCCTCCCAAGATACACCTCACTACGTTCGGTGAAATAGGCCATTATTTCTTGGCGCAGCCATATCTTTCTTTATCTGCGGAGCTATCTTTTAAAAAATCTTCCCTGGGTTCAAAAAGATACCCTTCACTTCGTTCAGAAAGATATAGTCGGCTTCGCCTCCCAAGATACACCTCACTACGTTCGGTGAAATAGGCCTTTATTTCTTGGCGCAGCCATATCTTTCTTTATCTGCGCAGCTATCTTTTAAAAAATCTTCACTGGGTTCAAAAAGATACCCTACACTTCGTTCAAAAAGATATAGTCGGCTTCGCCTCCCAAGATACACCTCGCTTCGTTCGGTAAAATAAAAAGTGCTGAAGGCACAGCAAAACAGAGACGGATTTGAATTGACGAAATACGATTTACGAAATACGGCGTTTTTTCTCCCTCATAGCCACAAAGAAAAATTCGAAAAAGTGAGAGACGCTAAAGGCGTCGAACTGTGAATAGCCCTGGGAGAATCCCGGGGATTTAAAGCCAATTTCCTACCCTCCAGCGCTGGGCCTTGATCTTTGGTTTAAAGACGGGTTTTAGGTCCCAGCAAGACGACGGAGACGGAATTTATCGAAGCCCTTTTTACAGATTGACCCGTCATAGTTGATTTATATGGGTTTTTTCTTGATACTTTTTCGCCAAAAAGTATCCAAAAGGCTTTGGCCCGGTCTTTTCTTCAAATCGCGTCTAATAAATCGGAAAAATGAAATTTCATTGCGATTTGATTTTTGAAGGACTCTGAAATCTAAAAATGGTCTGATCTCTGAAACAAGTTCAGAGCTAGCCCATTTTTTTGACGATTTCCTCGTCTTACAAAAACCGAAAATCCCGAAGGCCATCCCAAATACTCAAAAAATGTATCCTCCTAATGAACAGAGAGATCATAAGAAGGTGAAAAAATAGAAATACACCTTCGGTGAAATAGGCCATTATTCCTTTGCGAAGCCATATCTTTTTCTATCTGCGTAGCTATCTTTTAAAAAATCTTCCCTGGGTTCAAAAAGATAGCCTTCACTTCGTTCAGAAAGATATAGTCGGCTTCGCCTCCTAAGATACACCTCACTACGTTCGGTGAAATATTTTAAATAATCGCATGTTTGATCAAAGAGTGCTGAAGGCACACAAAGACAGAGACGAAATACGAAATACGGTTTTTTGGTCTCAATTGACCTGAAATCATTCCTTTGAGGATCTTTTTTCTCTCGGCCGTTTTAATGTGGAATGCTGAATTTTGAATGATGAATATCGAAGTTTCGGTCCTTACTACAATCTAGAAGGTATGATTATTTTTCTCCCTCATAGAAACAAAGAAAAATTCGAAAAAGTGAGAGACGCTAAAGGCGTCGAACTGTGAATAGCCCTGGGAGAATCCCGGGGATTTAAAGCCAATTTCCTACCCTCCAGCGCTGGGCCTTGATCTTTGGTTTAAAAACGGGTTTTAGGTCCCAGCAAGACGGAGGCGGATATAAAAAAAGCAGTCTGGAGACTGCCTTGTTCTAGGCACAAGTCAGGATACTTGCGCCATGTATGTCCTGAGACCTGCCAGTCCGGCAGGCGGGCCTGCGCCATATAGGTGAACCCTTTTTAATCCAATTCCTAATCAAACAAGCTTTTCAACTCCTCTTGAATCAATCCAAAATTCCGCTGTAAGGTATAGCGCTCCTGAACTATTTTAAATCCTTGCTCCCCAAATTCCCTACGCATTTCTTCATCAGAAATCAATCTTCGAAGACTCTCCACCCACTGTTCTTCGGAACTGGCCAAAAAACCATTAATTCCATCCTGCACCACTTCCACATTCATCCCTACAGGAGAAGCTACGACCGGCAGCCCACAGGCCATGTATTGAATCAACTTGTAGGCGCATTTACCCCGCTCCCATTTATCATCCGGCAAGGGCATCAATCCTATATCCATGGATAAAATGGACTCCACTTCTGTTTCCTCTGACCATGGAATCATCCTGACCGGACAAGCCAAATCCAATTCCCCAAAGGGCTTTGCATTCACTATCAATAGCTCAAAATCAAAGTCCTCTCGCAGCTTCTCAAATACCGGTTTTAAGGAAAGAAGATACTTCAATGTGGTGGGAGAGCCTATCCATCCTACCTTCACTCGTTGGGAGGATTCCCCATAGGCCTTCATGCGGTAGCGACTAGGGTCAATGACCGTAGGAAGGGAAACAACATCCTTGGCGCCTGCCTTCAAAGCCCTTTCCTTCAAATAGGCATTTCCAACAAAAACCAGTCGAGCATTTCGCATTACCCAATCGATTTTATCTCCCATCCAGGTGCGCACCAACCAGCCAGAATGCTGATCATAATTATGAAAGACGGCATCATCATAATCTACGAAATAGCCCTTTCCCGATTTCGCCAAAAGCCATTCGGCATACGAAGGCAAAAAAGGAAACGCCTCTTTTTCGATCCAGATCAGATCGTATTTTCCTGCACCTAGCAAAATCCGAAATCTACGGAAATAGCATCCCAGCACATTCAAAGGATGGTGCTTCTTGCCCTGGTAAAACCTTTTTAAATAGGCTTCATTAAAAAATGAGCTGATCTCGACTTGATAACCGGCCTTTTCCCAAAAAGGAAGGTATTGGTAGGTCCTCAATCGACTACTTGCTCCCATTCTAGGATATTTGGGAAGGAAGAGTATTTTCAATGGTGGTTTGGGTAGGGATTGGAAATCCAGAGATTTAGGGATTGGGGATTAGAGATTTGGAGATTGAGGGATTCGGGATAAGAGATTAGGTACTAGAGATTTGGAGATTAAGGGATTGGGGGATTAGGGATTAGAGATTGGGGGATTAAGGGATTCCCTAATTCCTACTTCCTTTTCTCTATTCTCTTTTCCCTCCCGAGCTATCGGGATCTCTATTCCCTTCTTCCTTTCTTCAAAGAATTGACATATTCACGCTTCAAATAGAAAATATAACCATTTAATACTCGAATAGCCTCCAAGAGCTGAGATTTCAATTCTGTGAATAATTCATCGGAGATATACTCATCATCTCTTGCCTCAATTAAATGGTCCAAAATTTCAGCAATAGAACCGCGAGAATTATAGTAAAACTTGTTGGAATCTAAATAATGAAACCTTCCCCAACCTTCGGCGATATTTGCAGTTGATGAACGGGCAGCTCGAAGAATCTGAGAGCGTAATTCATACTGTTCAGTTCTTGGTAATTTTGAAAGAACGTCTCTTTTCAATCTCCGTTTCAAGTTGTAGGCCTTTTGCCAGCAGATCAAGTCTTCGAATGAATTTGATTTTTCCATAGTCTTAGATTTAAAGGATTGAGAGATAAGGAATTGAGGATAAGAGATTTGGGATTGAGGGATAAGGGATTGGGGGATAAGGGATTAAGGGATTGGAGTAATCTCTATTCCCTATTCCACACCCGCATCCTGGCCCCTTCGCTAAATTTATCCACTGGATAAATTTTTAACGCTCGGTCCTCCCTATTCTCTTTTCTCTTTTCCCTTTTCTCCTTTCCCTATTCTCTATTCCCTAATATCTACTCCCTACTCGCAAGCTTACGCCTCTTAATCCGCTCCCTCTCCTGATAGAACCTTATCTTCTCCTTCACCTTCTGAATACGGAGCTTTTTATTATAGGCAATCAAAAAGAAACAAAAAAGCAAAAAGTAAATCATGGTCATATTCTTCATGCGCATGATGATTCCCAGATTACTCAACGCATTCATGAAGGCCAAGGTAACAGGGACAAAGGTGATCATTCCCGCCTTGATAAAAAGGGGCATATCCCGAATGGCTTCGGGAGTCCAGTTTCGATAAATAAATAAACTCAACCAGAGATAAAGCAGGTTTTCAAAAGAACTAAAAAAGGAAACAAAATTATGGGCATCTAAAAATAATGGTCTGAACATATACGTAAACAACTTCAAAGGCCAAGGATAGGAGGAGATATCGAAGCCGGAACCCACATTACTAGTATTCAGGCCTTGACTTCTAACTCCTGACATAGTTTCTAAAGCTTCAAAGCTCAATTCCTCAAGCCTTAAAGCCTCAAGTGTACTAGGAAGTAGTAAAAAAGCTGCGGTAATTGCTAACCCACTTAAAACAATTTTGTATGCAATTTTAACCTCAGAGCCCAAAAGAATCGCCAAACCCGCACCTGAAACTAAAGCTTGGCCCATATGAGGACGAGCTAGATAAACGAAAAACAAAGCTAGTGCTGCTTGCCACCAACGACTTTTGTATTCCTGAATGGCAAATAAAAACCAGGCAATACCCCAAAAACAAATCACATCTTTTCCTACACCTGCAGACCAAAAATGAAGATTTAAGAAGTAAAAAACTGTTGGAAACAACGGAACTCCAAATACCTCATGATTAGTAGGAAAAAGCTCTGCCGTCATTACAAAAATATAGCGAATGCCGATAAAGCCTAAAGTTCCAAAAAGTATGTTTCCAGTCAAATAAGACAAGCCCATTAACTGACTAGGGATATAGCATAACCAAAGAATAAAAGTAGTCCCCTCCCCAAAATATGAAAACCAAGTCTTTTCCCCTTTAATTAGAACCTGCTCCATTCCGAAGCGCCAATAACCTTGGGAATCACCCCCGAAATTGAGAATGTACCAAGTAAAGAAGAAGCTAAAGAAGATATGGTAAGCCAGTAAATAGTGTAAATGCAATTCATACTTTTTGGGCAGGCCAAATCGCTTCGCCATACTCGCATTGGAGTTGACGAGAGCGAGGATTACCAGAAGTATGACTAGGATGTCGAGCATTTAAGTATAAGGGATTGGGGGATTAGGAAATAAGGGATTGGGGATTAGAGATTGGGAGATTGAGGGATATGGGATAAGGGATGAGGGATGAGGGATATGGGATTAAGAGATTGGGAGATTGGGAGATTGGGAGATTGAGGGATAAGAGTTTGAGAGATAAGAGATTAAGGGATTGGAGTAATCTCTATTCCCTTTTCCCCACCCCCATCCCGGCCCCTTCGCTAAATTTATCCACTGGATAAATTTTTAACGCTCGGTCCTCCCTATTTCCTATTCCCTAATTTCAATTCCCTTTTTACGCAACAATTCAAGATAAAGATTTTCGACCTCACGGCAGTAGCGCTCTGCGCTAAAATGGGCCAAAGCCCGCTGCCTTCCTTTTTCACCCATTTCTTGGCGAAGCTCAGGCTGATCAATTAAGAGTTGAATTTTTTCTGCAAGAGATTCAGGGGAAAATGGTGGCACTAAATAGCCGGTTTCTTGATCCAGGACAATATCCTGTAATCCCCCAACTTTGGTAGCAATTACCGGTAATCCATGAAGCATGGCTTCCACTGCCACTAATCCAAATCCTTCTCGGGATGATGGAACAACCAAAACATCCATCACGGAATAAAAATCCTGGTTATGCGATTGATATCCTGCAAATATCACCTGATCCATCAGCCCAAATTGATTTACTAAAGCCATTAGACTTTTTTTATCTGGGCCATCACCAATGATCAAAACCTTTAGAGTATCTGATTTGGTCAATTTTACAGCTTTTATCAAGTCAGATACACGCTTATGATCATCAAAGAGCCTTCCTACAAAGCCGATAACCAATTCATTTTTCAAAAGAGCCAGGTACTCTTGAATTTGATCTAGTTCACTTTCTTCCTTTTTTTCTGAAAGAGATAAACCATTTAATATTACCCTAATTTTATCTTCTTTGACTCCTGTTTTTTCTATCAAATACCTTCCAACATTACTAGAAATTGCTTGAATCACATCAGCTTGATTAGACATTAGCCGAAGTAGGAAATTAGCTTTTTTTGATCTATTCTGAGGATCTGATGTTTCTTCTAAGATGGTTATGGGTACCTTTCCCAGCTTTCCTCCAATGGCAGCCATAGACATTCCTTCGAAAATAGCTCCATGAATAATATGGGGTTTAAACTCCCGAATCACCTTCAATACTTGCTTATGTTTGGACCATTGAAGGGGATGCTTAAAACTTCCAATGGGAATCAACCCTATCCCTTCAGCTTCTAGGGCTTCTGCCACAGGTCCTCCTTTCCATGTACAAATAATTCGGTGATGGAATTTTTTCTTATCCAAACCACGAATTAATGTGAGAAGCGTTTGCTCTACGCCTCCGGAGGCAATGGTTTCGATGCAGTGTAGGATGCGGATCAAGGGATTAGGGAAAAGGGATTGGAGATTGGGAGAATAGAGATTAGGAGATTGAGGGATAAGAGATTTAGAGGTTGGATGCTTCGACATACTTCGACAAGCTCAGTACTAGCGCTCAGCACAAGGATTAAGAGATTGGAGAATGGTAAATTTTCATTAATTCTTTAATGTAATTGTCAACTGAAAATCGTTGAGCTTCTTTTTTTGCGCGAGCTCCCATGGCTTCACGCTCCTCTTTTGAAAAATCAATCATTTGCTGCATAGCCCCTTGAATACTATCGATATCCAAAGGATCAATAAAAATCCCGGAGTTTGAATCTCCTAAAACCTCTGAGGCTCCTCCTACCTGGGTGACTATACTCGGCAATCCAACTGTCATGGCCTCCGCCAAAGAAACCGAAGATCCCTCCCGCAAAGAAGGAAGAACAAAGACATCCGATTCTTCTAAAAATGCCCATACATTCGATTGAAAACCTAAAATCTCAACCCTACTCACTAATCCCTTATCTCTTATCTCTTTGTCAATATTCTCACGCTCTGGCCCCTCCCCCACAATCCTCAACCTCAACTCTCTATCAGGATTCGCCTTCACCAATCCCCCAAATGCCTGAATAAGTCGCTCCAAATTCTTTATCGGTACCAATCTACAGGTTGTTACAAAATTAAATGTGTATCCTTTCTCCTCACCTTCAAACTCTCTTTTCTGATTTCCTTGATCTCTATTCTCTCTTCCCTCAGAATCAACCGGATTATAAATCACCTTCACCTTCTCCTCACTCACTTCCCCCAATCCAACAATCTCTCTCTTCACCGCCTCCGAAATAGCGATAACTTGATGAGCCTGCTTATAGACAATTCGGAAAATCCATTTCCAAAAGCTATGGTGATTCGGTATTCCGATCTCTTCCCCGATGATTCTTGGAACTCCCCCAAACTTGGCTGCTAATATCCCATGGAAATTCGCCTCTGATCCTTGGCAATGCACTACATCCGGATTGTAATTTCGAAGGAAATTTTGAAGCTGGAAAAGCAATGAAAAATTCGGAATTCTTACTCTTCTATTCCAAATATTAACTGGAATACCATTTTCAATTAAATAATTGGAGATTCGCCCGCCTTTTCCTAAAACCAAAATTGACAGTTCTACATCCGAACTTTTAAAAAGATTAGGAACTGAATTGGCTATGACCTGTTCCACTCCTCCAAAGTCCAATTCAGAAACAACTCGTACTATTTTCAAATCAAGCGTAGATATATCGAAAACAGAATTTAAGGTAGTTTCTAAGGAATTTACCTAAAATGGGTTTGAGAAGAATAAATTGAAAAAAAGATAGAGGCATATAATAAGGGATTTGAGCAAAAAAAAAGGAATTTCTCATTTTACCAATTAATTCTTGACCAATCCGATAATTCACTTCAGAACCTAAATATTGAAAAAGATTTAGCATTAAGTATTTATCCCTAAATGAATTCCATGAGGGGAAACGGTCTGAGATAGAATAATTTGGTTCAAAAATCTCTAATAAAATGGTTTGATCCAATCTTGGAATTGATGCTTTTTTAGAAGATGACACCAAGGTATAATGCATCAAAGAGGCATGGATATAAGCCGCTTTTCCAAACCAATCAAAAGTTCGTAGCCAAACATCTATATCTTCCCCTCGGATTAAATGTGATTTAAACCCAATATTACTTTCAAAAAAGCTTCTGTGTATAACAGTGGAAGAAGATGTGAAAAGTGTATTGTAATCCGCATTGGCGAAATAATCCTCAATTAACTCGATTTCTGGATTTTCAATACTATCCGGTAAGGAATCATTGGTGTAGGAAGTACCGACCATTCTGATATTTGGATACTTATCCAACACATAAACTATCCATTTTAAATAATCGGGATGCAAAATATCATCTGCATCCAAAAATGCGATATAATCAAACTTTGCTTGGCTTATTCCTCTATTTCTCGCTGATGAGACCCCTTGGTTGGCTTGATGAATCAGAACTACTTGATCACCATATTTATTTTTAATGATTTCCTCTCCACCGTCGGTCGAACCATCATTGACCACAATAATTTCAAACTCTCGAAAAGTTTGTCCAATTACTGAATCAATGGTTTTTTTTACAAAAGGGGCTTTGTTATAGAGCGGAATAATTACGGAAAACAAATCACTACTATTAAGATTAAAGAATTCTTTTCAATCGAAGTGCATTTTTGAATCCCAAAAGCCTTGAAAGTTTCTGAAACTTGGGGCCTCCTATATAGGTAGATTGGATTATCCCTTGATTATTCATATGCTGTTCCGCCTTTGCCAACAAATCAGGATAATTTGGAAATACATCATAAATAAATTTTTGATACAATTTCTTCAGTGCAATTCTAACTCTTGGTGAATCTTCCACTTCCAAAACTGATTGTTCACAGGATAGATAGGAGTCCAATAAGGATGTTATAGCCGAATAGCTCTTTTGCTGACTAACATTCTCCTCACCTGGGGAACGATAATAAACTTTCCCATCTGGTTCGAAAAATACCTGTTCTCCATGTAAAAGCACCCGGGTAAAAAATTCACCATCCTGATTGATCGTCAAGGTTTCATCCCATGACCCCGCTTTAAGAATCAAATCTCGATGGGTGAGGTAGGATGAGATTGCAATCATCTCTTGATGATTCCAAAACCTCAATTGCAAATCCAAACCCGAATCAAAATTTTGGAATACTCCATATGGGACTCGATTATATTGTTCAATAGTAGTTTCAAAATTCACCCATTCACAAGTAGCTATAGAATCATAGCTTTTTCCAGCTAGTAATCCAATTTGCTTTTCAATTTTATCAGGAGAAATCAAATCATCAGCATCAAGAAATTGAATATAATCCCCCTTAGAAGCCACAATCCCCCTATTTGTAGCAGCAGACACCCCTAGATTTTCTTGATTTATTAAAACGATTCGATCCGGGTATTTTTCAAAATAAGCCTTAAGAATTTCAAATGAGTTATCAATAGAGCCATCATCAACCAAAATAATTTCTGTATTTGGATAAGTTTGCCCTAAAGCGGATTCCAAGGTACTGCTGACAAAAAGAGCTTTATTGTAAACTGGAATAATGATGGATACAAGAGGGGCTTGATTCTTGATTCTTGGTTCTATCATCTATCTCTTAGTTTCTCCCCCCTTAATTAGATTATAGTATTCTTGGATTGCCCCCCTATTGATAGCATGGCAAACTTGAAGTATTGGGATGGATTCTTTGGGAGAGAGGGTGAATAATCGCTTGAGGGCAAAACGATATCTAGCCCAGAGAAATTGAATTAAATATTTTCCAAATGCCTTTGAGTTTCCCTGAAACCTTCTGGTGTAAGCTCCACCTAATAGCCTTTGGTATTTTTTCACCAAATCTGAAGGTTGGTATCGGGCTGGATGATTTATAACTAGATTTGGACAATATTCGATTTTATATTTAGAAGAAATTCTCCCTGAAAGCTCTGAATCTCCATTAGATTTTAATTCCGAATTAAAGCCTCCAAATTCCTGGATCACTGATTTATAAGAAAACCAATTCGCTGTAATCGCTTTCCCTTCTTTGGCATATGCCTCAGTGGTAAATCCTCCCGTGTACTTTTCATAAAGTTCAGCAGGAGATAAATTATTTATATCCTTGAAAAACAAGAGAACAGGACCGGTAAGGACCCCAACTACTTTTTTTTCATCTTTTTGAAAAAATTCATAAGCTACTTGCAACCAATCAAATGAAGGCACACAGTCCGAGTCTGTAAAAGCCAAAACCTTTCCCTGAGCGTTTTGAATACCTTTATTTCTAGCTGCATAAGACCCCGGGTTCGGTTCCAATAAAGATTTCAAAGAAAAGGAATAGGAACTAGGGTCTAGGTCAAGTTCCTTGACTAGGGGATCATTATTGATGACTAATACCTCAAACTCAAATCCTTCCTTATCATTTTTACCCAAAGCTTCCAAGCAAAGTTTTAACCTTTCTGTATCCTGATAAACCGGGATAATCACAGAAAAATAAGGGGCTTTTTCCTCAGCCTTCATTTAAAACTTCTGCATAAACTGACTCCAACTGATCTCCAATAACTTTGGAATCAAAGTATTTTTTTACAAAGGCTCTACCTGCTTTCCCCATTTTCTCTCGTAAGTCAGACTGATCAATAAGCAATTGAATTTTTTCCAAAAACCCATCAATATCTCCTTCCTTCACTAAAAATCCTGTCTCCCCATCTACCATTCCATATTTGATACCCCCTACATCGGAACATATAACAGGTAATTCCATGGCCTGTGCTTCTTGGATTACCAAACCTTGGGTATCAACGGCTCCGGATGAAGTTTCATATTTTGCAGGATAAAGAAAAATATCCGATGAGTCCATGTACCGAATAATTTCATCCTGAGAAAGAGCTCCTAAAAGCCTAACTTGATTTCCCATATTATTTTTATTGATCTCATCAAGAAGCTTCATTTTCAAATCTCCATCCCCAATCATATTTAACTGAATATCAGGCCGTAAAATAGACAAACTCTTAAATATCTCTAAGGCTAATTGTGGTCCCTTCCAAAAGACTAATCTACCTACAAACAATATGGAAATACCTTCACGATAATTTTTATTGAAAGATGAAAAATAGCTACAATCCAAACCAACTGGAATCAATTTAATTTTCTGGAAAGGAATAATAGCCTTTAAAAGTTTTTTACTGTATGGAGAATTTACTAACAAAGCATTCGAAAAATCTTTGAATATCTGATATTCCTTTTGGTAGGTTTCCTTTTTAAATGGAAAAATATCATGACCATGAAAAGAGACTACTATTTTGGCTTTGGGAATCAATCCTGCCCTCTTCATCTTAGCGGCAAAAACCCCAATTTCTCCAAAATGGGCATGCAAAATATCCAAATCCTGAATCCCATTTAGAAAAATATAATTGAATCCAAAGAGCGTCTCAATTTTCCTTGACAAAATTGATTTCAATCCTTTTATGGTTCTTTTTGGATTTGCCTTATTTAAATTTGTAAATACAAACTTAAGCGTAAGCCAAAACCTATATTTAGTGTTTCCCTTGGGGTAAAAAAAGTACTGGGTTTTCTCGATCAATTTGTTGGCCTTAACTTGCTGATGCACGATTTGATCCTTGCTGGGATAAATAGAATAAATATCTACTTCATTTCCCCTCTCTATCAAATCAATAATCTGATTAGCTAACCAAGTTTCTGAAACCCTAGGAAATGACTCTACTAAAATCCCAATTTTCATCGTCTAGCTGTAGATAGTATCAATTCTTTGAGGTAATAGGCCAATACCTTTAAGCTAAATTCAAGACTCATCAATTTTTTTAAATAATAAACAGCCTCTTGATAATTATTTCCTTTTATCTGAAACTGAATTAATTCATGCAAGTAATTTTTTAATATTAACTTTTGATAATTCTTTTTGTAACATTTAAACAATTCTTCAAAACAAGCATAACCAGTTTTTAAATTTTCGAATTTGGAATTACGGGAGTGTACCCCTTCATTATGAATACGATAGACCGAACCAAAAAAATTGAGACATGCCCCATTACCATATTCAAGTAAGTGGGCTAATAAATGGACATCTCTAAAATAATTAAAATCTGAAATATTTAGATTTGATATATAAGCTTTTCTAAAAACCAATGTCTGCATTCCTATCTGCCACCCATTAGCCAAAGTGAAGCCATCGACTTCTATTAAGGATTTATTTTTCTTAAAAAACCTATCATTATGATCTGCTTTTGAAATCTTGCTATTTTGATAATAAAGAGTAGTCCTGTGAAAAGCGAAAGAAAGACTTTTGTTTGACTGAAGGTAATCAATTTGCTTTTGTAATTTTCTAGTATCTGTCCAGTAATCATCTCCTTCACAATAGGCGATATATTCCCCCTTACATTGCATCAGCGTCCAATGAAAATTTTCAGACATACCTAGGTTGGTTTTGTGCCTGATATATCTGATTCGATTACCCAGAGGGTGGTTTGAGACGAATGAATCTACAATCTCATAAGAGTAGTCGGTAGAACAATCATCTGAGACGACTAACTCGAAACCACTATCAATTTTTTGATCTAAAACCCCATTAATCGCCTCAGCTAAAAATCTTTCATGATTATATGTAATCATGCAGATACTAACCAAGATTTTATTTGGGTTTTCCATAGATTCTTACTTGTGGATCAAATATGCCTTAGACTCACCCTTTTTCTCGAACCAATTAAACATACTGACGAAAGGATGCCCTGCGTAGATCAAATCATTGTTTACTATAGATTCCTCGACATCAATTAGGTCATATTTCTCTTTTCTGTACTTACCCTCGATTTTCCTTTGAATTCTGTAAGAAAGATAATGGTACCAATAGGCTAAGGAAAATGGTAAAAGCACATCAGTCCGCATACTGAAAGGCACATAATCCCGCATCATGACTAGATTGAAAGCCTGCATGTCATAATTGCCATCATCTCCCAGGCTTTCGAAAATGGCACACATTTTTTCAAAAAGAGTCAAAATATTACTTCTCTTTCCCCCTAAGGTACCAGGATTTAATACCGGGAAATAAAAGATACTGGGTGGCAACTTCCCTCGATATTTTTCATGAAATGCCTTAATTGCTTTTAGGGTCCAAGTCCCACTTTTCCATGACCTCCTATCTCCCCTTCCCAGAAATAACTTCTCGGAATCTGCCTTTAGCAACGGAAGAGGGTCCTTGTTAAAAACGACGTCATTTATATCGGAGGTGATAACAAAAATCTCCTTTTGGATTTTGGCCAAAAACTCCTTGAAAATAAAAAAACGCTCGTCATTGAGAGAATAAATCCCCAGCTGACACCTGACGAATGTAACTCGTTTGGAATTGTACATCCTGAGAAAATCCGCAGATAGCGCATCATAAAAGACAATTCCGCGCAGGCCCAAATCATGAATACTTTCGTACCAGGAAGCGATATAAGCGAAGTTGTCATTTTTTTGCCGAATTCCCCTGACAGGGTCGTTTTTTGAGGTGAAGTAGTTGGACAAGACGATCAACTCATCATCAGACGTTTGAATATCAAGTAGTATTTTATCCAGCGAATCTGCAATCCTAAACATGACTGATCAGCGTTCCTCCTTAGATTTGACCCGCCAGTAAAAACCGGGGAACAAGTGTGCGAAATAAAACTTACCAAACTGAATCAGAAACGACGCCTTACGACGAGTGAATGGTCCTGAGGCCAAATTCTTAAAATACTGATAAATAGCTTCTCCAAAATTCTTATCATGAAGGTAATTCCATTCGTTCTTCCAACTATGATTCCATAAGTGAACTGCATGTGTTTCTTTATTCAAATAGGGAGAATAATCTTTCCCACGTTCTGAATAGGGAAGTGGATAAAAATATTCTTTTGAGTAAACCTTGATCTCATTACGCTGCAAATAACTTGTAAGAAAAGATGGTATATCCAAGGGTGAATCATAATTGAAATGGGTTTGATTGTACTTTTCAATCAAATTGAAAACCAATGGATTCCCTTTCTCTGAACCAATTATTCCAGCGCTAATTAGACCAACTTTTTCCTCTCCTATAAAAAATTTATCGGTCAAGAAATCATCAAAATCCTTTAAAACAAACATGTCCGTATCCAAATAAATGCCTCCATCAGTATACAGCGCGTGCAAACGACAGACATCAGAAACAAAGGCAAACTTACCAAACTCGTAAGCTTTCGCAGCGAAAGGATAGCTGGAATAATCAAAGCTTTGTTCATTCCATAACTTGAGCTCATAATCAGGCAAAGTTTCCCGCCAAGATTGGATACACTTAAGTTCTAAATCCGTCATTGGATTTTTGCCAAACCAACAATAATGGATGATCTTTGGAATCAATTTGCTATCAGTTTCAAACGAATCAGAATTGTTCTAAATTTTAAGAAATTTTTAAAGCCAATCCATCCACTCAACCAGATAAGAAAGGGTTTTGAAAAGTCAAATTTGACGCTTGGTTTTAGTTCCTTTATTCTGTTCGATGACATTTCAGTGACAGTAGGAAATTCCAATCCAGTATATTTGATCAATCGCTCGTAATTCATGACAAGGATATCCCTGATTTCCTTTGAATCCTTTATTGCCAAAATCTTCTCATCTCCCAATTCAAGTGATCTAAACCAATCCTGATAACTGGACAATGTAGCCTGTTTACTCAAATGGGTGGAATCGGGCCTCCTGTAAAAAGCGTAAACGGAATCATTGAAAACAACCTGTCCACCCTTCAGTAAAACTCTTAACATAAACTCACCATCTTGATTCTTATTAATATCCTCCTGCCATAAACCCGATTGTAAGACAATCCTCCGATTCATGAAATATGCATGTGAAGGGATAAAAAGGTTATTCTTAAAGAGCCATAAAATTAAACTTAACCCTTTACTAGGATAGTTAATCCATCTAGATGTCGTAACTGGGTCGAAATTGGAATAAAAAAGAGTGTTTTCGATTTTGCTCTGTGAATCAAACCAATCCCAATTAGATATTGAGACAAATATCTGATCATTCATTAAGAGATTATTGAGTTGACTTTGAATTTTTTCAGGATGAATTACATCATCAGAATCAAGCCATTGGACAAAATCTCCATTAGACATTTCAAAGGCATAATTCCTTGCTACATTTCCTCCTTTTTTTCGATTTTCCGGCCTTTTGAAGATTTTAATTCGAAAATCTTTTTTGGCATATTCTTTCAGAATTTCCCAAGAATTGTCTGTACTATGATCATCAACCACAATGCATTCCCAATTGGGATAGGTTTGGGCGAGTACTGAATCCAAGGTTCCCCTTAGATAAGGTGCTTTGTTATAATTGGGGATAAGGATGGAAACTAGGGGGTTATTTTCCATATACCACAGTCTCTATCAATTGATCCCAATCCGCTTTATATCTTTCTTGGGATAAATATTCCAGGATATATGATCTAGCTTTTTTACCAAGATTCTCAGCCAAATTTCGATCTCGATAAAGTTTTACAATAGCATGGGCCATCTCATCTACATCACCTTCTCTGACCAAAATCCCATTTTCATCGTTTGTTATGACATCTGGGATACCTGCATGATAAGTACTGATTACAGGTAAAGCCGAAGCCATTGCTTCCAAGATAGCAACTGGTGTTCCTTCTTTATCGCCAGAACTTGCAGTCTTACTATGTTGCACAAAGCAAAATGATCTTGCCATTTCTTTAGCAATGGACTCAGCCGACAAAACACCGGTGAATTCTATGTTTTTTATCTTCAATGCTTGAGAAATGTCTTTACAGACTTGTAATAGCTCACCCTCTCCTACAAATTTTATCTTTAAATCGGGGCATCTTTCTTGAGCTTGCTTGAAAGCCAATAAAGAATAGTACGGAGCTTTTTTTTCAACGAATCTTCCAACTACCAATATCTGGTTAGAATTGTAATCGGGAGAAATAGAAGTAAATGAGTTTGCCGGGGCACATCTTATCAAAAAAACTTTTTTCTCATCCGCTCCTAAGTCAATTATTGTTTGCTCCATCTCATTTGATACAACCACAATAGCTTTCGCGATTTCAAACATTCTGCGGTATTCAACTTTGTACTTTTCAATAACAGCAATTACACTTGCATCAAACCCATGAAAATGAACAATAAGAGGAATACCCAACCGTTTAGCAACTTCAAACACTTCTACTCCCGAAGGTCCATAATTAGCTATTATTACTTGAATCTTTTTTTGTTTTAAATAGGACTCAAAGTAAATTTCTCTGATGGGTTTTCGTATTAATCCTAGCTTTGAAATTCCCTTTAATATTAATGGCGCTGAATCATGATCTTTTAATTCTCCGTCTTCTGATTCGGTAGGAAAATATCCTCCAAAACAATAAAAAATATTTCCCTCAATAACCTGCTTCAAGTTCTGAATAAAAGTTTCAGAGTAGGCATTTTTGGAGGGAGAGGTGAAACAAATGTTTACTTTTTCCATGCCAATATCCCAAGACTCGTAAACATAATTTGATCTGAATTAGAAGGCTTAATCCTATCTTTCCTCAGAAGTTTCTTTATAAATGGACTTAACAATCGATATAGTATCTTTTGATATCTAATTGAAAAACCTCTTCTCTTTATCCAAAGTGAAAGCATTTGTGCCAAAGATGCATCCCAACCCCCAAGACAAACAATTTCGATATTTGTGAATCCCGCTTTCTTGAGTAAATCTTCAATTGCGAAAGGCGTATATCTAAAATAATCATGAGGAGACTCATGTGTAGGCCATAAAAAGGGGACTGTTAAAACCAAAGGTGAACTAGGTTTCAATACTCGATAAATTTCATTTAGAGTTAGCATGGGGTCAGGGCAATGCTCCAAAACCTCCGTCGCAAAGCCAGAATTAAATGATTCATTTTCAAAGGGCATCCTTTTTCCATCCCAGAAAAAATCGGGTTCAATTCCAACCTTATATTCTAATGCACCATAAATATCCAAGCCTACATATTTGTTTACATTGGTAGATTTAAGTATTTCATTTTTATAAGGCATTTCACCACAACCAATATCCAATAATTCTCCCTGAAGAAGGGAGAATTTACTTTTTAGAAATTGAAAAATTGACCGTTTGATATAGTACCGATCAGCATTATTAAAAGTAAGTCTTTGAGGGTTAAAATCAATCATTGTACTTTTTCTAATACAATTAGAACATTCCTTCCCTTTACAAGAGATTTTCTAAAATATCTAGAAACTACTTGATATACTTTAGATGGAGTATACTTTCTTAAAAATTTCAAAACCAAAAACTTGAAATTTTTTACTGATATTTGATTAAATGAAAAAAGAGATAAAATATAATCCAATTCAGATTGAGAAATTGGCTCATATTGAAGATCTATTACCTCAAAACCAAACTCTCGACTTACCCTTTTTAAGGACTGCCCAGTCCATAACCCCATGTGATGTGGTGGAAGATTGAGTGTATGATACTTGTCAAAAACATACAAGTAAGGATTATTGTTAGGTACTCCAATTATTAGCTTTCCATGTTTTTTTAACATTTCTCCAGCCTTTATAAAAAAATTGGAGACATCTTTTATGTGTTCCAAAACTTGAAAAGAGGCAATAGCATCATATCCCTTTTTGGGTGGAACGAAGGAAAAAAAATCACAATCTTGAACATCAAATTTTTCATTTTTTGCTCTCTGTACTTCATCACTATTTAACTCCAAACCAAGGGCTGAAACCCCTCTTTTAACTAATTTTTTCAAAAAAAATGAATTTCCTGAGCCTACTTCAAGCCAACTTTCTCCATTTCTTGCATGATTGATCGAGATATTATGTTCCCATCTTTCATGATAATAATTCTTTTTTCTTGCACTGAGATCGATATAAAACTTACTATCTCCCATCAATGAGAATGGAAAATAAAATCGGTATTTCGTTACTTCACATTCGTAAATGTGAAGAAAATCAATACCCTTAAAAAACCTAGAAACATCAATTTTAAAATCATTTTGATATTGCTTAATAATTTTGCTTGATGGAATCTTTTCCACCAATCTTGTTTTAAAATCTTTATTAATGGGATTAATCATCCTATTTTCCAATTTCCCCTTTCTACATATTTAGCAACTCCAGGCTGCCAATAATAATCTCTTAACTCTCCCATTACTTCCACATTGAAATGACAAATTTCAGATAACATATCAAGTTTTGTTTTCGAGGAATTGTCTGCATAATGAACTTTCAAAAAGTATGAACCCGGGTATAATCTTAGGTTTTCAATCTCTGAAATAATTTTTAACGAATCTGAACTTAAATCAATTTCATATTCTGAACTTAGAAACAATTCATGAAAAATTGCATTATCAAATTCATCAAAAACTTGATAAGAAACCGCAGGTTTTTTTACTTTTTGAGATAAGCTAACTACAATTTCAACTATCAACTTCTCGTTAAATCTATGAACATTGTTAGGTTCAGAGGTTTTCAGAGAAACGCTAATTATCCCTTTACTATCTTCCTTAAAGAATCCCGTGGATTTGGTTTTTTGTAAGCTTAAATAAGTTCCAATACTATGTTCAGTTTCTCCATTAAAGACCAATTTACCATTTTGAAGAATAATCGCACTTTTAGTTAAAGTGGAAACAGCCTGCATATTATGACTTACAAACAATACTGTCCTACCTTCTTTCTTACTGACATCTTCCATCTTTCCGAGACACTTTTGCTGAAATTCATAATCACCTACTGCCAAGACTTCATCGATAATCAAAATTTCTGGTTCCAAATGAGCTGCCACCGAAAATCCCAAACGGACTCGCATACCCGAAGAATAGAACTTAACTGGCGTATCGATATACTTCTCTACTCCCGAGAAATCAATGATTTCATCCAGTTTACGGTCGATTTCCTTTTTGGTCATTCCAAGAATGGTCCCGTTCATGTAGATATTTTCTCGGCCTGTAAGTTCAGGGTGAAATCCGGTTCCTACCTCAAGCAAGGCAGCTACACGACCATTCATTTCGATACGGCCCAAAGTGGGTTCGGTGATTTTAGATAGAATCTTAAGTAAGGTCGATTTACCTGCCCCATTCTTCCCGATAATCCCCAAGACTTCACCCTGCTTCACTTCAAAACTCACATCCTTGAGCGCCCAGTGAACGGACTCACTTTCTTCTTCGAATTTCCCTAAACTCTTGATCCGTTGGAAATTCTTTACCGGAGCTTTCAGGTTATTCCAAAGTTGCTGGGCAAACGTATCTGCCTTTTTTTCTTGCAGACCGATGCGGTAACGTTTGGAGAGGTTTTCTACTTTGATGATGGTGTCCATTACCCCCCTGCCCCCCTAAAGGGGGGTGTTTGTGTACTATTTAATATTCTCGATAAAATCATATTACCCTCTAAATCCCCCTAATGAGGGACTTTTATATTTAATTTACTATTTAATATATCATTCAATTTTCTCATTTTGACTGACTCTCCCCTCCTTCAGGAGGGGTCGGGGGAGGTAGTTAAGCGACATCGGCAAACACCTTTTCCATCCTTCGGAAGTAAAATAAACCAAAGACGAAGAGGATAATAGCCAAAATCGCCCCTGGCCAAATCCATTCCCAAGGCATAGGACGACTCAAAAACATAGCTCGAATGCCTTCGATGACTCCCACCATAGGATTCAGAGAATAGAGGAATTGATATTGCTCGGGAACAGCTGTTGTGCTATAGACGACTGGAGCTCCATAGAGCAGGAGTTGGACAATAAATCCTAGTGCATATTTCACATCCCGGTACTGAACTGCCATGGCAGAGAGGATCATTCCTATTCCAAGCGAACAGGCCAATAGCTGGATTAAAAGCAGTGGAAGAAAAACCACATGCCATCCTGGAAGCACTTGAAAGTAAATCAGCAAGAACAAGAGAACAGCGAAGGAAATAATAAAATCCAAGAGCTTGGAAAAGATCGCAGCCAGTGGAAGTATCAAGCGGGGGAAATAAACTTTGGTGATCATCCCTGCATTGGCCACCAAGCTATTGGCAGATTCGGAAAGCGTACCTGAGAAGTAATTCCATGGCCATAATGCTAAGTAAGAAAACAGGATATAGGGCATCCCATCGGAATCCACTTTTGCTAAGCCACCGAATACCACTGTAAATACCAAGGTGGTAAAGAGGGGCTGAATTATGGCCCAACCAACTCCCAAAATTGATTGAGCATAGCGGGCTTTGATTCCTCGAACTGTTAAAAAGTAGAGTAAGTCCTTATACCTCCACAGTTCTTGAAAATCTACTACTTTCCAGCCTGCTGAGGGCTGTATTATTGTTTTACTCATAGATCTAAAATCCTCCCAGGCACTCCAATCACTTTTACCCCATCCGGCACATCCTGAGTTACGACCGAACCCGCACCAACGATGACCTGATTTCCTATTTTTACTTTTGGTAGAATGGTGGCATTGGCTCCTATGCTGCATTGATCTCCGACCTGTGACGCACCTAGCAGTACTGCTCCCGGATTGATCTCTGAGAATTCTCCTACCCGTACATCATGGTGGATTTGAGCTCCGGTATTGATGAGGGTTCCCGTTCCGATATGGGTATTTGCCCCGATAAAGCAGAGATTGAAAATATCCGCTTCATTGCTATTGGAAAAATTGCTGAAAGCTATTCCCCTTCCTTTGATCGACCGATGTGTACCGCCCCAAGCAGTAAACTTTTGATAAAACATCATTCTGACTTGGGGATTACCTGTTCCCAGTATAAAGTCCGGGGTCTTGCTGAGATACTCTTTAGCCATTTCCTCATTTTTGAGCACGGGAAAACCATGGAGCGAAGTAATAGCTGTTAGGTCATCATAAAAGGCTAGATTTGCTGTCATTTCCTCAGAAATTAGGATATCTAAAAGTTCTATGGCATGTCCTCCGGCTCCGGCGAGTAGCATTTTCGGTGATTAGTTGATTAATTGTCGAATTGATGAACTGATGAATTGAAGGTCAAGGGTAGTATGTTCGGAGTTGCCTGAATTAGGAATGTTGAATGAGTAATTATGAATTGTTGGAACGTGGAACGGTGAACGTTGAACGTTTTGGGTTTTGGGTTGCCTGAATTATGAATGAGGAATTAGGAATTGGTCGAACGTCGAACAATGTGGGTTTTGGGTTGTACGTTTAATGTTAATCCTTTTTGATGATGGAAAGCAGGCTTTAATCAAGCTCAAGCTTTTTGATAAGGTACTGATCAACCCAACCTGGAATTATATCCTGTTTAATCAGTACTTTTCTGTCATTTTTTTCAAGGATCAAATTTCTATTCCTATTTGAACTATCAATAATAAATGCCCTATCTGCAAGCAAAAAGGCTTCATTTAATAATTCTAATGAACGATAGTATCTACTTTCAATCAAAGAACTTGGAACGTCATGACCACCCATTTCGGTGCGGTTTTTTACCCTAAGAATATTGATCGAAGGATCGTCTGTACAAATAAAATACAGGTAACACTTATACCCCAAAGCCTTAGCCTCCGAGATAAAATCCAATTTGGAAGGGTGAGACATCACCGTTTCATGTGATTTTTTTCTATTTCATAAGGTCACATGGAATCTCGCATTTTCTAATGTCCCAGTATTTGGCAAAATTATCACAAATGCTCGATTTCAAAAGAAAATGACTTTTTGTGTTTCAGGAGGCAGTATCTAAAAAAAGCTGCAATTATTGACGCCAAGTAACTATTTATCTCACCATCCCATACCAAAACCCCCTCTTCTACTTTTAATATCGCCTTGTCAAAATGTTTGGACCTAGGATCCTTTTTACTATATACCTCAAAAAATTCATTCCAATCAGACTGCTTTGGTAAAGGCTTTCCTAAAATTTCTTCTAAGTCCAAAAACCCTTTCTTTGAAAGTTCATATTCCAAAATATCTGCATTGATAAAGACTCCAAGGTTAAAATCCTTACCAATTTTGCTGATAAGAGTAGTTTTACCACTACCATTTGGACCTGCAAAAAGCCTGAATTTTGGAAGCTTACTCACTTTTTATTTGAAAACTCCCTCTATTGATTTTAACCGATTTAAATTTTGAGTCTCTAACGACTTCTTCAGAACCATCAGGACTAATCTTAATCAACTTATTATTTCTAACTACCAAATCATTCAAACCTAATACACGGATCATCTTTTGTGAAGATTTGTTTGCTCGTTGTTGCGCTTTTATAAGGTTTTCGGCATTAAGTTCTTTAGTATTCATAGGCATAAAGTAATATTTTTTAATTTAAAATCAATCTGTTCTTTGTAAAGAACCTCATTGAATATATCCTTGTTTCTTTTTTTACTTTCGGAGTTTGATACCAAGCCGTGGAATCTCTGATCTTAAGGGTAAAGCTTAAATCTCAAATTATTTTCGAACTGATGAATTGTGGAATTGAAGAACTGGGGAACTGATTAATTAACGAATTGAGAAGTCAAGGGTTAAACGTTAAGAGTTAAATGTTCGGAATTGCCTGAATTAGGAATGAGGAATTAGGAATTGGTCGAACTTGGAACATAGAACACTGAACGTGGAACCTCGCACCTTTATGTAGTCATCATCCGTTGATACCGTCCTTTTCTCAGATAAAGTAAGCCTGTCACTCCTAAGAGTAAGACTGCTCCGATCAGATAGGCCCAGAAGCTGCGATATTCAGGAAGGTGAACGGCCCACTTTTGAATCTGAAGATTAGTGCTTCTTGCCGGTTGGGCAAGCCATTCGATGAGTTCGGGTGAATTCACCTGAAGCCAAGCAAGCGATAAGAGCAAACCATAGCATCCTATTAGGATCAAGTCCTTAGTATGCCATCGATAGCGCTTGAGTCCTTTGAGCAGGATAATCGCCCAAAGTGGAACCCATGCTGCCAAGGTGCTAGCCGTGAAGAAAGGAAGGATAGCCATTCCTACCCAGATAGTAGCCACTGCCGCCCAGCCTTGACGTCCGAGTTGCTCCGTAAAGCGATGCAGGTACATTGCCGTAAAGAGTAAAACCAATCCCCACTGGAGAACTAAGCCAAGCAAGAAATCTAAAGGAAAACGGAAACTCCCCCTTCCAATATCTTGCAGCATTTGCGTAAGTCCCAAGGCTTCGTTTTTCCCGGAAAGGAGTACTAAAACCAGCAGGATTCCCATAAGAACCATAATCCCCTTATTGAGTCGGTTGGGCCGAGCCCGCTTTTTCAGTAAGGCTAGGGATTGCTCCCAATCGATGGTATTTCGCTGAGCAATCCAGATACTAAGCGGTGCCATGGCTAATAGGGAAATCACATGGGCAATTTGAGCCCATATATCGCGGTCACCCCAGCCCCAAAGTCCCCATCCAGCTATGGCTAGCAAAATGGGTAAGCCTACTGCGAATAAAAGTGGGAAAGTGGATTTGGGTCGTTCCCCGACATAGGGAACGAGTTTGTCTCCCGGAAGAAATAGCATCAGCATACCCGAGATCACTAGTAAGGGTGATACAAAGGCTCCAAGGAGGGAGACCATACCCAATTTGAATTTTTCGTAGCGTAGGAAGTAATTTGCCTGCCCCATTCCGAGTGCAAAAGCAGCCCCATCAGGGCTGAAGGGATGATACCAGAATTCTTTGAGCCAGGTGAAATTGAAAAAGAGGAGGATAAATCCCAGGGTCATGAGGGGAGTTTTGGCTCGGATCTTCTTACAAATCCGGAAATACCAATAAACCGAAATAGCCAGATAGACAAGTTGCCAGAGAATCATGCCATTTCGCATTCCATCATTATCCTTGATGATGTGTAATGCTGAAAAAGAAAGATTGAGCAGGGCAAAAGGAAGAATACGGGTGAGTTGGACAAGATTATATCCTTGCTCCTCGATGCTCTCCACAAAGGTCTGTCCTACCGTACGGTAAAAAACTCCATCGTCAATTGCCCCTTCATTGACGGGTATTTTTTCTCCATTAATTTGGAAGAAGACGATGAGAGCTAGAAGGGATATGAGGAAAAGTGGTCGCAGAGGGTTAGGAATTATGAGTTAGGAATGAGGAATTAGGAATGATGAGTTTGGAATGTAGAATGAGGAATGTAGAGTTAGGAATGAGGAATGAGGAATTAGGAATGATGAGTTAGGAATTAGGAATTGCGCTTCCCTTCCCTGCTTGACTTTATAATTGAATTTAGAATTTTGATTAATTCCTCTATTTCAGTTCGTAGGAATGAATAGTTGGGATGCGTTGAACCCAATTCTTCTCTGTTTAATAATCGTAACCAATATCGAGTTTCCCTAGCTTCTTTGGCTGCTATTACCATCTTGGCTATAAAATCTAATTTGGAATGTGCTGATTGGGCTTCTTCCACATTTGCTCCTATTGAAGTAGCCGAACCGACAAATTGATCTGCTAAACGATAATGACCTCCTTTCCGAAGTGCTAAATAAAGATCTAAGGACTTTTCGGAAAATTGGAAAGTTTTATCCAATATGTGATTTTCCTTTTTAATAATTAGGAATGATGAATGTTAAATGAGGAATTAGGAATGTTGAATGAGGAATGTTGAATGAGGAATTAGGAATTTTCACATCAGCCAGTATTCATTCATAATTATAAATTCTTCATTCCACATTTAATACAGCTTCGCCCTTTCACTCCCATCGAGGAGCTAGGAGTTAGGAATGTTGAATTAGGAGTGAAGAATTAGGAGTTCAGATATAGATCTTAAATCTAACTGACACAAATTCTTCATTTATCAATTCATAACTCTTCATTTTTCCCGTTTTTCGAGATCGCAATGATGTTCCTTTCTTAAGATTGCTTCGTCGGCCTAGTTGACCTCCTCACAATAGCGACTGAGTAATAAATTTACTCGGTGCTTTTGGAATTGCAAATTTATTTTTTGAAAGAATGGGATTTGGGGGTTTGGAGGTTTGGAAGTATGGGGGTTTGGGAGTATGGGAGTATGAGGGTTAAATGTTAAGAGTTAAGGGTTAATGGTTCAATGTTCAGGGTTCAGGGTTCCCGCCACGGCGGGCAGTTGGGGTTTGGGGATCTTTGTCGAACCGATGAATTGGGGAATTGGAAAGTTGAGATTGGAGGGTTAAATGTTAAGAGTTAAGGGTTAAGGGTTAAGCGTTCATGCGAGGTTTGGGGATCTTTGTCGAATCGATGAATTGTCGAATTGGAGGTATAATTATTAAAGACTGTCCGCCATCCTTAGACTAAAAATCTTGGTACTATTTTCTTGGTACTTAGTACAATAAACCACCACTTACTACTTACAATTTACACTTCCTTAGTGCTCTTTGTGTCCTTAGTGGTAAATATTTCTCGAACTGGGGAACTGGAAGGTAAAGGGTAGAAGGTTAATCGTTAAGGGTTAAGCGTTCATACGAGGTTTGGGCATCTCGACTTCGCTCGATGTGACAGTTTGGAGGTTGGGAGTTTGGAGGTTTGGGAGCATGAGGGTTAAGCGTTAATTGTTAATTGTTAAGCGTTGGGGCGGGGAATTGATGAATTGTCGAAATGGGGAACTGAGGAACTGGAAGTTTAATTGTTAAAGACTGCTAGCCAACCTTAGACTAAAAACCTTGATACTATTTTCTTGGTACTTCGTACAATAAATCACCACTTACTTCTTACTACTCACTTCTTACAAGCAATTTTCTTTTTTTTGATACAAAAAACCAGTTTCGTAAAATACTTGATAATTAGTACTTTGTACTTGGTACTTGGTACTTAATATTTGGTTCTCCCTCTTGCTACTTATGTCTTGATACTAGCTACTTGATACCTAGTACTTGCTACTTGGCTGATGCTTCTTGAATGCAGTCCCAAACGCTTTTATCCTTGTATTCGGGTCGCCATAAAAGTCCTAGGGCTAGGTTGATTTCGTAAGACTTGAAATGCTCAATGCCTCCACCGGAATATTGGGTCAATTCCCCAAAGTAAATTTTCCCTCCTACTGAATAAAAGTCTGCTCTCGCATGAACAAAGGGCTTGGATAAAATCTCGGCTAGTTCAATCATTTTTTGATGGGTAGAATAGGAAGGAATATCTTCCAAATCAGGAATACCTGACTGTACGCCAGGGATGGGCCGAAGATCCGGGTCTGTAAAAGCTCGGGAGGGCTTTCCAAAGCGCCCATTGAAAAAGAGAATGAATTTCACCTTCCCGTAAAAGCAATAGAATTTGATATCCATGGGAATATTTCCCTCCTCGTTTCGAATCACTTTTTCGCAAATAATCTTTCTCGGAATATCGCGGTAGGCCCATTCATGACGTCTTTGTCCATAGCTTGAATTGAGCCAAGTCTTGGCCAGTTGCAGCGTTTTCTGAGGATCAGCACCCGGCATGACCAATTTATTGGTTCCGGATCCATGATTGGCTTTCATGAAAAATTCTTTTTGCCAAAGCTCTTCAGGAAAATCCCTTCCATTCTTGCTAACATGATAAATGGGAATCAGAATTTCCTCTGCTGCTTTGGCACCCAGTTTCTGACGAACATAATCTCTCACCGCAAACTTATCGGTAGTCTGAATCAGAAGTGGATCACGGTCAAAAATTATTTTGTGAACCACCCATTCATTGTAGGTCCAAGGATCATGAAGAGCTAGGTCAAATCCATTGTGCCTTTTGAAGATCTCATGCAGTTTTGGATAGCCCAAGAATCGCTCCCGGAGGTCATAGAGCCGATCGTAGGTGCTATTCAGTTTTGCTTTAAAATTCAATTGCTGGGGATTGGAGTTTAGAAGTAAATGCTGAAATACTGATTTTTAGCAGTAAGTCATTCTACCTAGTCAATTGCCTTAGGTATTGAGTAAAAAACCAGCCTGCATCTTGCAACCTTTTGTGAATGAGGGAAAATTTGAGATAGCGAAGGGAAGTTTTACGGTAAACCGCTGGGGGAATTTTGGAAATAAAGGGATTAGTGCTCGGGTTTAGGGCTGTTTGGATCGCTGCAATCTCAGCATTTACCAGTTTTTCGCGTTTATTGGCACTTTGCCCTGAAATGCTATTCCCATGGATCAGGTAGACATAGGTGGGCTTATTGATGATACCCCAAGTAGGATAATTGAGTATGACTCGAAAAAAGAGTTCCCATTCCTGATGTTTTTTCAATCCCAAAGAGAAGAGCCCGGTTTTTTCGAAAACCTCCTTTCTAAAAAGTGGTCCACCGGTAATAAAGAGAATTCGAAATCTTAAGTAATCTTCAACGGCTTGGTCGGATTGGATATTTTGATGAAAGGTCTGCTTGCCAGTATAATCTTCCTCATATCGGATTTCAGCCTTAGAGGCCACGAAGGCAAATTCGGGATGGGATTCGAGAAAGTCGACCTTTTCCCGCAGGCAATGAGGCAGCATCAGATCATCCGAATCAAACCACTGAATAAACTCACCGGAGGCAAGTGAATAGGCATGATTCCGGCATGAATTCCCACCTTTTGGTAGGTGCTCAGGCCTTCGGACTACTTTTATTCTGGGGTCTTTTTTGGCAAAGCCCTTGAGCAAATCCAAGGAAGCATCAGTACTATGGTCATCCACGACTATACATTCCCAATTACTATAAGTCTGATCGCAGATGCTTTGAAAAGTGTGTGGAATGTAAGCTTCCTTATTGAAGTTGGGGATGAGAATAGAAACTAGTTTTTCAGCCATGAAGGGCAAATTAGCTATGCAATCTGAAAGATTAAGCGGGTTTGAAATAAATTCTTGTTTCGGAGAAAAATGGATCACAAATCTGTACGCCCTGATATTTTTCGCAGCGCCAATTTCCCATCAATTCATCCATGGCTTGTTGGTAGGATTCGCGTTCTGAATTGTCAAAAACCAGCATCCCTCCTGGCTTGAGTTTTGAGATCGAATTGCGAAGGCATTCGGGTCTTGCACGTCCATCGATGAGGATCAAATCAAAGGCTTCATCCGGTAGATGATCAGCCGCATGAGCATAGGCTTTCCAAGACATCCCTTCCGAAAATAATCCATGCACACTTCGGTATTTATCCTCAATTTCCGGTTGGTCGATTTCTGGCTTATACAGATGAAGCGAAACCATTTTATCATTTTCCAGCTCCTTTTTTACGGTTTGAAACCATTCATCATCATGTTCTATGGAATAAACTGAGGCTCCTAAATTTCTAAAAAACAGCGTACTGCCCCCTAGTCCGAATTCCAGAATATTCATCCCTGGTTTGATCAATTCGCGGAGGCGTTCACAGGCAAAATGATTGATCCATGGGAGTTGGCGTTCGTAGGGAAATACCCGTACGCGATTGTAATCATAGTAAGCTGAATATCCTTTAATGGCTTCTGAGATGGGCTTTCCTTGCTTGATGTATTTCCAAAGCTCATCCAAAAAGCGCGCAAGGATCCGATGGGATGGTTTGACATACCGGTTATTGGCACTCATAAAGGGTGATGTTATGTATAGGTAATTAAGCTAGAGCCTAAATATAAAATAAAAAGGGAGGAATTGGGAGGGGGAGGTTGGGAAGTTGGGGAGTTTGGGAGTTGGGAGGTTTCGAGAATGAGGAATTAGGAATGAGGAATTAGGAAATGGGGAGGGAGGGTGTTTAAAGCTGGAAAGTTGGTCCGATGTCGGATGACGGATGACCGATGATGGGGAGTTGGGAATTATGGGAGTAAGGGAGTTGGGGAGTTTGGGTACGTCATAGCGAGGAGCTAAGCGGATTTTGATCTTCTACGATTCGCAGGAAGCGACGAAGCTATCTTTTGGAATTGAGAGTTGGGGTTCATAGAGTTGAGAATGAGAAATTAGGAATTGAGAGAAGGCTTTGTGTTTTGGGTTGATTGTCGAATTGATGAATCGATGAATTGACGAACTGAGAATGATAATGCCTAAATAAAGTTGTCACATTTTATTGGTTATCGCAAACCGAATAAAAGATGAAAAGCAGTGAAAAATTTAGGCGGAGTCGTTCTTTCAGTGAAGAGCTTCG